>VOFC01000890.1_pt1 | contig 409291 bp, 603 predicted proteins | sample 5384161 | NCBI WGS metagenome assembly VOFC01 (sample SAMN12384722, study PRJNA508395) | human gut metagenome | isolation source: healthy gut B | host: Homo sapiens | reverse complement strand
TTCAAAACATAATAAGACACTTGATGAAGTCGGCAGTTGGAAGCAGACAGAAATGCAACTGCGTGATGATAAGGCTCATGCTTTTGCCATGACATTCAAAGGAACCGCTGGAACTGGGAGGAACCGCTGGAACTGGGAGAAACAGAAACTGAGCAGGTGATGTGGACGCATTTGGAAACACAAAATATGTGTATGCTTGGAGATTGACACCCACAGACCCGACACCAAAGGGAAAAAACGGGAAAAACCCTCACTTCGTGAACTGGAACAGCAGATAAGACGGGATATTGAGGACGGTATCGACAGCACAGGCAAGAAAATGACGCTTTGCCAGGGCGTTACGCATGAAAGACAAAGGCTTTTCCTATAACACCATTAACAACCATAAACGCTCGTTAAAAGCGTCATTCTATATCGCCATACAAGACGATTGTGTAAGGAAAAACCCTTTTGATTTCAAGTTAAGTGAAGTCCTAGAAAATGATACCAAAGAGAAAGTCGCATTGACAGAGGAACAGGAACAAGCCCTACTCTCATTCATCAAGATGGACAATGTGTATCACAAGTATTATGATGATGTGCTGATACTGTTAAAGACAGGACTTCGTATCTCGGAACTGTGCGGACTGACAATCATGGACGTTGATTTTATCCATGAGGTTGTGGTTATCGACCACCAGTTACTAAAGAGCAAGGAACAGGGTTATTATATTGAAACGCCTAAGACAAAGAGCGGAACAAGGCAAGTACCATTAAGCAAGGAAACGATACAAGCATTTCAACGAGTGATGAAGAAACGTCCAAAGGCAGAACCATTTGTCGTTGACGGACGGAGCAACTTCTTATTTGTCAATCACAAAGGCAAGCCCAAAGTTGCCATTGATTACAATGCTTTATTTGTCCGTATGGTAAAGAAATACAACAAGCACCATAAGGACAATCCCTTTGCCACATATCACACCGCATACACTACGTCATACATTCTGCACAAGACTGGCAAGCAAGAACATGAACCCGAAAGATTTACAGTATATCATGGGGCATTCAAATATCAGTATCACAATGAACTGGTATGCTCATGCGTCCATAGATACCGCAAAATCAGAGGTTCAGCGTCTAATTGCATAAGAAGTATTTACCACGATTTTAACCACGCTTGATAGCGAAAATATAAGAAGATAGACCTAGATATGCGAGGTTTACCACAAAAGCAAAATGCCCGTAGAGCCTATAAAATAAGGCTTTGCGGACATTTGAGAAGATATAAAAAGATAGTCAAAAAGACATATATAATTTCTGATATTTTTAATGACCTCCCTGAGAAGATCGGTTCCGATGTGTGGTTTGTTCAGCCACAGGATTTCTTCCGGTGCACCGAATTCCACAAAGGTTTTCAATACAAACGTATTTCTTCCGGTGGCATCTTTTACGGCTGTATTCAGTTTTCCATCCGAAAAAGTGCCGGCTCCGCCTTCTCCGAACTGGATATTGCTTCGTTCATCCAGTTGCCCTGTTTGCCAGAATGTTTCAACCATCTCCTGTCTGCGGTCGACATCCATGCCTCTCTCTAAAAGAATCGGTGCAAAACCGGTTCTTGCAAGAAGAAAGTGCACAGAAAAGCCCCGCAGGCCCCATGCCGATCACAACCGGACGATGTTTGAATGGAATTGTGCCGCTCTGCTCTGGGGCGTAGATGACTTCTTTTGCTCTGGTAACTTTGTTGCTTTTACATCTTCGCAGTATTTTTTCTTCGTCATTTACTTCCACATCTACCGTATAGACATAATACAGTTCCGGTTTCTTTCTCGCATCCAGAGAACGTTTGCAGATCCGAAGATTCTGAATTTCTTCCTCCCGGATGCGAAGTTCTTTTGCTGCGGCGTGTTTCAATCCCTGTTCTCCTTTTTCCGCATTTCTCTTTATCTGTGAAATTCTAAGCATTCTGTTCTACCTGTCCTTTCTGATCGTTTGCTGCATGATATCCTGCCAGGTAACCGCTGCTCCAGGCCCATTGCAGATTATAGCCGCCGCAGGCACCATCTACATCCAGAATCTCCCCGGCAAAATAAAGTCCCGGCACCTTTTTCGATCCCATGGTCTTTGCATTTACAAAAGCAGTGTCAATACCACCGGCACAGACCTGTGCATACTCAAACGAACGTGTACCGGTTACTGTAAGACGCAGATCAGATACCAGAGAAAGAATCTCAAGAAACGATTCTTCCTGCAAAATTTCACCTGCTTTATATCCAGTCTGTTTCAGCAGCAGAGCGGCCAGTTTCTGTGGAAAGATCCCGGACAGAAGATGCTCTGCCTTTTTATTTGTCTGTTTTTGGTATATTGCAAGAAGATGCTGTCTGTTCACCTGCGGAAGCAGATTGAGAGAAATCTGCACGTTTTTTTCTTTTCTAAAAGCCCAAGTGCTGCAAAACGGCTGACCTGAAAAACCACAATCCCGGAAATTCCATACGATGTCCACTGCAGTTCTCCTTCCGATTCAGCCGCCTTTTTTCCATCAAGAAAAAAGCGTTACTTTCGCCGGGCTTCGAAGTCCGGCAAGTGCATGGAAAGCAGCTTCTTTTGTCTTTAACGGAACCAGTGCCGGAACGATCTCCGTAACCGGATGGCCAAGTTTTTCTGCCAGATGATAGCCGTCCTCACACCCGCCAAGTGTCTGTGCTGCCTTTGATCCGCAGGCAAGAATCACGACATCTGCCTCGTATTGCCATCCTTCTGTTTTCACAAAAAAAACCTCCCTTTTTTTGTGGCAGAATATCAATAATGCGTTCCCGTGTTTTTATTTTCACACCACGCTCACGCAATACATCCAGAAAAAGCGTCTGCACCGTCTGTGCCTGATCCGTATAGGGATAAACTCCGCCGTTTTTTTTCATGCATCAACATGCCAAGTTCTTCAAAAACTGCACGGTCCGTTCCTGATCAAACGTTTGCAAGGCAGCTTCTGTAAAATCCTGCCCTGTTCCCCGATAGGAAAGCAGCGGTTCTCTGGATGCATAAGTCAGGTTGCATTTTCCGTTTCCGGTTGCCAGAAGCTTTTTCCCCGGTTTTTCCTGTGCCTCCAGAACGGTCACTTCTGTATCCGGCCGTTTTGCATGAAAAGCACTCATAAATCCTGCTGCCCCTCCGCCTGCGACTATAATTCGTTTCATCTGTTTTCTCCCTGTCATCATATTCCTTTTAAAGAGGCAGTCTCACCAGATCGGCATCATAAAGTTTCTGAAGAGACATCAAAATGCCAAGTTTTGCATGCTGCCAGGTAAGTCCGCCCTGGAAATACACGGCATACGGCGGTTTGATTGGTCCGTCTGCACTCAGCTCAATGGAAGATCCCTGAACAAAAGCTCCCGCTGCCATGATCACATCGCTGTCATAGCCTGGCATCGCCCACGGCTCCGGCGTGACGTAGCTGTCTACCGGTGCTGCTGCCTGGATACCGCGGCAGAATGCGATCACACCTTCTGCTGTTCCAAGCTCCACAGCCTGAATGATATCATGACGGCTTTCAGAACCATTCGGGACTACCGGAAATCCACATGCTTCGTAAATGTTTGCTGCAAAAACGGCACCCTTTAAAAGCTCCGGCTGTAACGGTCGGTGCCAGAAAAAATCCCTGATAAAAAAGAATTTAAAATACCAAGGGAGGCTCCGACCTCTTTGGCAAGTCCCGGAGACGTCAGACGGCAGGCTGCATTCTCCACACATTCTTTCTTTCCGACGATATAACCGCCGACCGGTGCCAGTCCGCCGCCCGGATTCTTTATCAGAGAGCCGGCCATCATATCCACACCGACATCCGTTGGCTCACTCAGCTCCGTAAATTCACCGTAACAGTTGTCAACCATACATATGATATTTTCTCTTATATTTTTTTTACAAAAGCAACCGCCTCCCCGATTTTTGCAACCGAAAGCGTCGGTCTGGTCTGATAGCCTTTCGAACGCTGGATCGTCACCACTTTCGTTCGTTCATTGATTGCATTTCTGATCCCGTCAAAATCAAAAGAACCATCCTCCTTTAAATCCACCTGTGCGTAAGAAACTCCATATTCGGCAAGAGAGCCTCTCGATGGGCGGATACCGATCACTTCTTCAAGCGTATCATACGGCTTCCCGGCAATCGATAAAAGTTCATCTCCCGGTCTTAAATTAGAGAACAGTGCCAAAGCGATCGCATGGGTTCCGCATGTGATCTGCGGTCTTACCAGTGCATCTTCCGTGTGGAATGTATCCGCATATACCTTTTCCAGCGTATCCCTTCCGTCATCGTTGTAGCCATATCCGGTACTTCCGGAAAAATGTTCTGCACAGACACGGTTTTTCTGCATGGCATGCAGTACTTTCAACTGATTGTACTCTGCATTTTTATCGATCGCATCAAAACGTGCCTTTAATTTTTCCTCCGTTTTCTGTCCAAACTCATAAATCGCATCACAGATGCCAAATTCTTCGTACATATTTTTTAATGATTCCATACATGTCTCTCCTGTAAAACTGCAAGCATATACTGCAGAATTTTTTTCTTCGTCATATTCAAAAGCATCTTTGTCAACCCAGATCACATCGCGTTCCCGCTTAAACCAGGTGATCTGTCTTTTGGCAAAATGTCTCGTATCTCGCTTTAATTTATAAACTGCTTCCTCAAGGGTACATTCTCCGTCCAGATACTCCAGGATCTCCTTATAGCCAAGTCCCTGCATGGAAACCATACCGCGGTGGCACCCCTTTTCCTTCAGCTTTTCTACTTCCGCCACCAGACCTTCTAAAAGCATCTCATCAATGCGGGCATCAATACGCTGGTAAAGACGATCCCGTTTGTCATTCAATACAAAATAGGCAAAGGCATAAGGAGATTCCTTCTGCCGTTCCTGCTCATTGTGCCTGGAGATTGGCTCCCCGGTCTGTTTATAATATTCCAGTGCCCGGATTACACGCTTTACATTATTTGCATGGATCTTCTCGGCGGAAATGGGATCGACTTCCTTTAATTTCTCATGCAGCTTTTCTGCCCCCTGCTCTTTTGCGTAAGTCTCCAATTCTCTTCGGTAAGAATCGTCCTCTCCGCTTTCCGTAAAATCAATATCATAAAGCATGGCCTGTATGTAAAATCCAGTCCCCCCTGTGAGGATCGGTACTTTTCCCCTGCTCCGGATATCTTCCATCGCTTCTTTTTTGCCATCTGTACAAACCGGACAACATGAAATTCCTCATCCGGATCTAACACATCGATCAGATGATGCGGAATTCCTTTTTTGTTCTTCCGGCATGATTTTTGCTGAACCAATATCCATGCCGCGGTAAACCTGCATGGAATCTGCTGAGATGATCTCCCCGTTCACACGCTCTGCAAGAGACAGAGAAAGTGCCGTTTTCCCGACCGCCGTCGGTCCGGTCAGAATGATCAGTGGTTCCTTTGTCATAATATAACTCCCCCCGTTTCTATACAATTCTCTTAAATTTCTTCTCCAGCTCGTATTTCGACATGGAAATGATCGTCGGCCGCCCATGTGGGCAGTTGTATGGATTATCCAGTGTCAGCAGCTCATCAATCAGAGCATGTGCTTCTTTTGTACTCATACGGTGATTTCCTTTGACTGCCGCCTTGCATGACATGGATGCCACTTTTTCCAAAACACTCTGCGGCGTGCCCCTGACCGACTGGTCTACCAGGTCATCTAAAATCTCCAGAAACAGAGAACGCTCCGTAATGCCGAACAGATTGTCCGGAATTGCACTGAGGGCATATTCCATGCCGCCGAACGGTTCTATCTCAAAGCCAAGCTTTTCAAAAACATCCATGTGCATTTTTAAAGCTTCCTCCTCTTTGAGACTCAGCGTCAGAATGACCGGCGGACTGATCCGCTGCGACGTAAACGTATGATCTTTTAATCGTTTCATTGTCTGCTCATATAAAACCTTTTCATGAGCCGCATGCTGGTCGATCAGATACATCTTATCCTGAAACTGCACGATCCAGTAAGTATCGAACACTTGTCCGATGACCGTATGCTGCTTCACGTTCTGCTGCGATAAAAGCTTATCATCAAAAAGCTCCATCTGTTCTGCTTTCTGAATCTCTCTGGTGATTTCCTGTTCGAACGGTTTCTCTGGTTTTTCTGCTGTTTCAGACACTTCTCCTTTTTCGGTTTCTGGTACGCTCTTTGATGCCGGCTCTGTATTTTGTTTCTGGAACATCTGCGGAAGCGGACGTGGAACTTTTTCTGTTTTTGGCAGCTCTGCCTTTGTCTGATCCTGCGTAGAAACTGGATTCTGCATAGAAACTGCCATTTGCTTGGAAGCATGTACAACAGCCGGATCAGATGTGGCTGTATGCAGATTTCCGTACGAAGGTGCACTCTCCCGTATCACATGTGCCGTAAAAGAGGACTGTGGTTTTTTGCCTTTGGGAGCTGAAATGGCTCCGGAACCTGTGCCGGCTTCTTATATTTTGGCAGTTCTGCCTTTTTCGGCTCCCTCTCCACACCAACATCCGGGATCAGTTCTCTGGATGAGAGTGCCTGCCGTACAGTATCATATACGATCTGGTAGATTTCTTCCTGATTGGAAAAACGCAGTTCCAGTTTGGTCGGATGAACGTTGACATCCAGAAGGTCCCCGGTATCGTAAAGTGCAGTGCCGTGAACGGATATTTATGCTGCATCATAAATGTTTTATAGGCATCCTCAATCGCCTTTGTGATGATCTTGCTTTTTACATATCTTCCATTAACAAAATAGTTTTCAAAATTGCGGTTGCCTCTGGAGATCACCGGCTTTCCGACAAATCCCTCCAGCCTGCCAAATGCTCCTTCTGCTTTTACCGGAAGCAGATTGGCCGCAATATCCCTTCCATAAATACCATAAATAATATCCTTCAGGTTATGATTGCCTGATGTGTGCAGCCTGGTCTGTCGGTTATTAATAAATTTGAACGCGATTTCCGGATGCGAAAGAGCCATGCGTTCCATCAGTTCGCTGATGTATCCAGCCTCTGTCATCGCAGATTTTAAAAACTTTTTTCTTGCCGGTGTATTATAAAAAATATTATTGACCAGAAAGGTCGTTCCATCCGGTGCTCCAATCTCTTCTGTTAAAATCTCCTGTCCGCCCTCAATGCGGTATCTGGTTCCGAGCAGTGTGCCGGCCGTCTTGGTGATCACTTCCACCTGGCAGACTGCGGCAATGCTCGATAACGCCTCACCGCGAAATCCAAGCGAAGATACAGAAAGCAGATCCTCCACTTTCGTGATCTTGCTGGTCGCATGACGCAGAAAAGCGGTTGAAATCTGATCCTTTGCAATGCCCTCGCCGTTATCGGTGATCCGGATCAGTGAGATCCCGCCGTCTTTGATTTCAGCCGTCACAGCAGTCGCTCCGGCATCGATGGCATTTTCTACCAGCTCTTTGACCACAGAAGAAGGTCGCTCGATTACCTCTCCTGCTGCAATTTTATCAATGGTACTTTCATCTAATACTGCAATATTCTTCATACTATCATCCCTTGTACGCCTGTTACACTCCAACGGTTTTTTAGTTTGCTCTGCAGACGGTTCAATGTATTTAATGCTTCCAGCGGTGTCATGGAAGCAATCTCCATCTCACTTAATTCTTTTAAAATATCCTCATCTTTTGCAGTGTCAAACAGTGCCATCTGCCCCATATCAACCTGATCGTAGGTTTTGGGACGGTTGCGGACTTTTGTCGCTGTTTTTTGCCTGCGGTGCACTGCCTGCTGCCTCAATCTCTTTTGCACGCTCTGTGATATCCGCATCACTTAATTCTTCTACCAGCTCTTTTGCCCGCTCGATAACGGAATCCGGAACTCCGGCAAGCTTTGCCACCTGGATACCATAACTCTGGTCTGCACCGCCTTTGACAATCTTTCGTAAAAATACAATGTCATCGCCCTTTTCTTTTACAGCAATGCAGTAATTATTCACACCCGATAATTTGCCCTGCAATTCGGTCAGTTCATGGTAATGCGTTGCGAAAAGCGTTTTTGCCCCGAGAAGTCTTGTATTTGCGATATGCTCAACCACAGCCCAGGCAATAGAAAGCCCGTCAAAGGTACTGGTTCCCCGCCCGATCTCATCCAGGATCAGCAGGCTGTTGGAGGTGGCATTTCGAAGAATATTGGCAACCTCTGTCATTTCCACCATAAAAGTGCTTTGTCCGCTTGCCAGGTCATCGGAAGCTCCAACCCTTGTAAAAATACGGTCAACAATTCCGATTTTTGCAGAAGATGCCGGAACAAAGCTTCCAATCTGTGCCATCAAAACAATCAGGGCACTCTGACGCATGTATGTTGATTTACCTGCCATGTTTGGACCGGTAATGATGGAAATACGATTTTTGCTGTTGTCAAGGTAAGTATCGTTTGCAATGAACATATCGTTTTCGATCATCTGTTCAACTACCGGATGACGGCCGTTCTTGATATCGATCACGCCTTTTTCATTCATTTTCGGGCAGACATAGTTATTACGTTCCGCAACCAGTGCCAAAGAAGCGAAGACATCGATCGCCGCTACTGCTTTTGCGGTCTTCTGAATGCGTTCTACCTCTTTTTTGCGATCTGTTCCCTTACATCGGAAAACAGATTGTATTCCAAAGAAAAAGAGCTTGTCCTCCGCTCCGAGAATGATGTCCTCCAGCTCTTTTAATTCCGGCGTGATATAACGTTCAGCATTTGTGAGTGTCTGTTTTCTTGTATAGTAATCCGGAACCATATCTTTAAAAAGAGTTTGTCACTTCCAGATAATAGCCAAACACCTTGTTGTATTTAATCTTCAGGTTTTTGATGCCTGTCTTTTCACGCTCTTTGGCTTCCAGCTGTGCCAGCCAGGTCTTACCTTCTGTCTTTGCGGCACGCAGACGGTCGATTTCTTCGTTATAGCCTTCTTTTGATGATACCGCCGTCTTTAATCTGGATCGGCGGCTCCTCCATAATTGCCCGGCCGATCAGATCACACACATCCTGAAGTTCATCCATCTGCTCACATACTTCCACAAGAAGCGGAGATTTCATCGTAGATAAAATGTATTTGATATGCGGCAGCATGGACAGAGATGTGCCGAATGCGATCAGATCTCTTGATTTGCAGTCTTGTAGCTGATCTTACTGATCAGACGCTCGAGGTCATAGACCGGAGAAAGATATTCTCGCAGTTCTTCCCTGCAGATCGCATTGTCTTTTAATTCTCCGACGGCTTCCAGTCTGTTTGATATTTCTTCCTTGTCGATCAGCGGCTGCTCAATAAAGGAACGCAGAAGTCTTGCCCCCCATCGCAGTCTTTGTCTTATCGAGAACCCACAGAAGGGAACCTCTTTTCTGCTTTTCACGTAAAGTTTCGCAAAGCTCCAGATTTCTTCTGGTCGAGCTGTCGATCACCATGTATTTTCCGGCAAAATAAGTATTTAACGAAGTCAGGTTTGCGATCGCTGTTTTCTGTGTTTCCATCAGATACTGAAGCAGTGCACCGGCTGCGATGATCCCGCAGTTCAGCTCACCAAGTCCGAGTCCTGCCAGGCTGGAGACATGAAAGTGGTCCAGCAGTGTCTTCTTACAGCGTTCATCACCAAAATACCAGTTTTCCAGGGCATTGACGGCAATTCCAAGACGGTTTTTCAGATCTTCTACATCCACACCGCTGACAAAAAAGGAATCGTTGCAGATGATCTCGGTCGGTGCAAACTTTGTGATCTCATCTAACAGTTTTCTGCATCCATCCACTTCCGTCACCAGATAATCACCGGTGGAAATATCGGCAATGGAGACGCCAAAACGATCCGCCATGCACACGATCGCCATCAGATAATTGTGCTTTGTCTCATCCATGGCGTTGGTATCCAGATTCGTTCCCGGCGTGACAATGCGGATAACTTCCCGCTTAACCAGTCCCTTCGCCTGCTTTGGATCTTCTACCTGTTCACAGATTGCAACCTTATATCCTTTTTGCCACCAGACGGTTCAGATATGTATCTGCAGCATGATAAGGAATGCCGCACATCGGAGCACGCTCTTCAAGTCCGCAGTCTTTTCCTGTCAGTGTGATCTCCAGTGCTTTGGATGCCGTCAGGGCATCGTCAAAAAAAAACATTTCATAGAAATCACCCAGGCGATAAAAAAGAATACAGTCCTTGTACTGTTCCTTTGTCTCCAGATATTTTGCCATCATCGGCGTTACGGAATTTTTTTTATTATTTTTTGCTGTTGTACTCAACGGTCAAACCTCTTTCATCTCATTTCTATTGTTTGTGCCTGTTCTGCACAAAACATGCTTGTACCTCTGTTCTTACTCTGCTTTTACCGCCCAACGCATTTTCGTTGACCTGGCTCTGCCATTCTGTGCACACTCCTGCATGGACGGACGTATCACATCTTTGGCATAGTCCGAATAAATACCTGCTTTGTATCCGGCCTTCAGTGCTTTTTTTTGACCAGTTTATCCTCCCCGGAATGGAACGTCAGGATTGCCACACGTCCGCCCGGCTTTAAGGCATCCGGCAGTTTTTCCATAAATTCATACAGAACTTCAAATTCCTGGTTCACATCAATACGCAGAGCCTGGAATACCCGCTGGCAGGTCTTTTTGATGGTCTCTTTCTTCTCCTTTTCCGGAAGAAAATCCAGCGTATTTTCGATAACAGTCCGCAGTTTTGTTGTGCTATCGATGCGATTCCCTTTGCGGATCTCATCGGTAATCGCTTTCGCTAACTCCTCGCAGTAAGGCTCATCGGAATTTTCATATAACATCCCGGCAAGTTCCTCTCTGCTTATCTGCTGCAGTCTTTCTGCCGCGCTGATTCCCTTTTCCTGATTCAGTCGAAGATCAAGCGGTCCGTCTGCACGGAAAGAAAAACCACGCTTTGGGTTGTCAATCTGCATGGACGAAACCCCCAGATCTGCAAGAATGAAGTCAAAACCGCCTACTTCTTTGGCGATCTCATCAATGGTGCAGAAATTCTGAAGCTTAATGGTCAGCATGTCTTCTCCAAAACCCTGCTCTTCCAGACGCTTCTTCGTCTTTGCTGATTCCTCCGGGTCCACATCTGTGGCGTACATATGGCCTTCTCCATGAAGACATTCCATCATTGCCTTTGTATGGCCGCCGTATCCAAGCGTGGCATCAAATCCCGTCTCTCCCGGCTGGATTTTCAGAAAATCCAGGATCTCATCCACCATAATGGAAATGTGCATGCCCGCCGGTGTATTTCCTTTTCGGATCACATGTTCAACCGTATCCTGATATTTTTCCGGATTCAGCTCTTTGTACTTTTCTTCAAATTTTTCGGATATTTTCCTTTATATCTTACACGCCGTTTGTGCGGCTTTGGTGTCTCCTGCTGCATAAACCTCTCCTTATGTTCATGAATACAGACGTACCCCGCCTTTTCTGACTGAAAAAGCAAAATACGCCTGTTTTCTTCGATTTGTTTCTTTTGGCTTTATTTTGAAATCATCGTTCCCATATAATAAAATCCGCGGCACTCATCCAGATGCACATCGACGATTTTTCCGATCAAGTCTTCTGTACCCTTAAAATGTACCAGCAGGTTGTTGGTCAGTCTTCCGGTGACAAGGGACGAATCATGGTCATTGACATCTTCCACCAGAACATCCATCGTCTGTCCTTCAAATCTTGCACAGCGTTCTCTCGAAATTTCCTGTACTTCTTCAAGCAGACGGTCAAAACGGTCTTTCACTACATCATCCGGGATCTGATTTTCCATAACAGCTGCCGGGGTTCCGGTCCTCTTTGAATAGATAAATGTAAACGCACTGTCATACTGCACTTCTTTTACCACTTCCATCGTCTCCAGAAAATCTTCTTCTGTTTCACCCGGAAAGCCGACAATAATATCCGTTGTCAGAGAAATATCCGGAAGTGCCGCCCGAAGTTTTCGAACCAGTTCCAGATAGCGTTCTTTTGTATAATGGCGGTTCATTTTCTTTAAAATAGCACTGCTGCCGGACTGCAGCGGCAGATGAAAATGCGGACAGATTTTCTTTGATTCTTTCATAACCTCAATCAGTTCATCAGAAAGATCCTTTGGATGAGAGGTCATGAAACGGATCCGCTTCAGGCCTTCTACCTTTTCTGCTTCTCTTAAAAGAGCTGCAAACGTCATCGGATGTTCCAGATTCCTGCCATAAGAATTGACATTCTGTCCCAGCAGCATCACTTCCACAACGCCATCTGCAACCAGTTTTTCAATCTCACGAATGATATCCTTCGGCTCACGGCTTCGCTCACGTCCTCTGACATATGGAACGATACAGTGCAGAAATTATTGCAGCCAAACATAATATTAACACCGGATTTGAACGGATATTTTCGCTCCACCGGAAGCTCCTCTACAATCTGCGTGGTATCTTTCCAGATATCGATCACCATACGTTCAGAGATCAGTCTAGTGTAGATCAGTTCTGCAAATTTATAAATATTGTGGGTTCCAAAAATCAGATCCACGAAACGGTAGCTCTTTTTGATTTTCTCCACCACCTCCGGTTCCTGCATCATGCAGCCGCACAGGGCGATCATCATATGTGGATTTTTTTTTTTCATGCTGTTTAAAGCTCCGAGTCGTCCGTAAACTCGCTGATTTGCATTTTCACGGACAGTACAGGTGTTGTAGATCACAAAATCTGCATGTTCGTCTTCTGTCATTACATAACCGATCTTCTCCAGAATACCGATCAGCTTTTCACTGTCCCTCGCATTCATCTGACAGCCAAAGGTTGTGACACTCGAGATTAATGGTCGGCCGAGTTCTTCCGACATTTTTCTTTACAAGTGCACGTGCCTTTTTTATGAAGTAATACTGTCTTTCCGGCTCTTCCTGTGGCTCCGGACCATTCTCGTCAATGTTCTCTAATATCTTTTCGAATTCTTCGTTGTTTGTCACTAATTTTCTTCCCTTCTATAATTGCAATAACTTTTTTAATATAACATACGATATTGCAAAAAGCAACGGAAAGGTCTGCTATACTCTTCTGATTTGCCGTGCTCCAGTCTGCCAGCTTCTGAAAGAAGTACATCGGCAGAAAAATGATTGCTGCTGTCAGAACCAATCTTCCAATATCAAGATCCATATTACATTCCCCTTCCTTAATATTTTTTCAAATGCCAGACACTGTTTCTTGAAAATATTCCTATCTTCCTGATTACAAATCATATTTCTTAAAAATATCTCCCGTCAATTCAACTGCTTTTTCCGTTAAATTTTTCTCAGCGTATAACAAACGAACATCTGTTAAACAGATGCCCGTTTGTTATATCATTCTTTACTTTTATCTGATTACTGCTCAGTATATTTTCTGTCTTTCCAGATAAGATACCATGCGATTTTTGCCAATCCAATGGCAAGGAAAAATATACCTAATTTTCTTAACATATCTTTCTATTCCTCCGCTCTTGCTTCCAGGTATTGGCATTATCTATTCCCGTTATCTTTTAACGCACCTGACCGTTTCCATAGATAATGTACTTCATGGTCGTCAGTGCCGTAAGCCCCATCGGTCCTCTTGCATGGAGTTTCTGTGTACTGATCCCGATCTCAGCCCCAAAGCCAAATTCAAAGCCATCGGTAAATCTTGTGGAGGCATTGACATAAACACAGGCTGCATCCACTTCTTCAAGAAATTTCTGAGCATTTGCATAATCTCTTGTGATGATCGCCTCGGAATGTCCGGTGTTATAGCGGTTGATATGTGCGATTGCTTCGTCGATGGAAGAAACGGTCTTAACGGAGAGGATATAATCGAGATATTCTTTTCCCCAGTCACTCTCCACAGCCGGAACGATGCCGGAAACGCTTTCCTGTACCTGTTCATCGCCACGGATCTCAACTGATTTTTCATCCAGTTTTGCCTTTAACAGCGGCATCAGTGCTTTTTCCACTTTTTCATGTACCACCAGTGACTCACAGGCATTGCAGACACCGATCCGCTGGGTCTTGGCATTGAAAATGATATTGACGGCCATGTCAAGATCTGCACTTTCATCCACATAAATATGGCAGTTGCCTGTACCGGTCTCGATCACCGGAACGGTACTGTTCTCCACAACGGCACGGATCAGTCCCGCACCGCCTCTTGGGAGCAGAACATCCAAAAAATCTTTCCGCTTCATCAATGCCGTTGTGACGGCACGGTCGGTATCCTCGATCAGCTGGATCGCATCCTCATCCACTTTGCACGCTCTTAAAGCTTCACGGATCACTTTTACAATGGCAATGTTGGAATGCATCGCATCGCTTCCGCCTTTCAACACGACCACATTTCCTGTTTTAAAACAGAGTCCGAAGGCATCTGCCGTCACATTCGGTCTGGATTCGTAAATAATGCCAACCACGCCAAGCGGAACCCGTTTCTGACCGATCAGCAGTCCGTTCGGGCGTTTTTTCATAGAAAGCACTTCCCCGATCGGGTCTTCCAGCCCTGCGATCTGTATGAGTCCTTCTGCCATCTGGGCAATGCGGTCTTTGGTCAGCAGCAGACGATCCAGAAGTCCCTGATGCATCCCGGCTTCTTTTCCGGCCTGCATATCTTTTTTTTCATTTTCTGCGATCAGATAATCTGCTTTCTCATTCAATGCATTTGCAACTGCTTCCAGTGCCTGATTCTTTTTTTGTTGTCCCCAAACAACTGCATATGCGGCTTCGCAGCCATCGCATACATTCCAATCTCGTCCAGTGTTCGCTTCATTGACAAATCCTCCTTTTTATTTTTCATAAATCATCGTTGGTGTGATCAGCATCTGCGGGCAGATATCATACTCTGACGGAACCGTTTCTACGATCTGAAAATCCAGTGCCATGGCAACGGTAGCATGCTGTGTATGTCTGCTTAAATAGCGGTCATAAAATCCTTTTCCATATCCGCAGCGGTGGCGATCTTTATCAAATGCCACACCCGGCACCAGAAGCAGTGCCGTCTCATCTGCCGCTTCTTTCAGATTTCTCGTCTCATCCGGTTCCGGTATATTAAAATATCCCGGAGCCACATCATCATAAGAATGAATGTAAAAATATCGCATATCCTCACCGAAAACTTTTGGTGCTGCCACTTTTTTTTCCAAGTCTCCATGCTTCTTCAATGATCGGTCTGGTTGATGCTTCTTTGTTGTAATCCATATACACATAAATACAGGAAGCATCCTGAAACTGCGGCAGTGCAAAAATCTTCCCGGCAATCAGAGAACTCTGCTGCTGCACAAAAATGCTTCACTTGTTTTTGCCCGCTGTGCAAAAACCTGTTTTCTAATGTCCTTTTTTTCCATATTTTTCACCAAGATTTGTAATGCTTCCATCCAGTTCCTGAATATTGATATTGTTCAGCTGTCCGCGAAGGTTTGCCCGGACTGCTTCAATATATTCTCTTCTCAGCACATCGCGTTCTTTTGTCTCGGCACTTGTCAGTCCTTCTGCTTTTTGCTTTTCTGGCAAGTTCATTGATTCTTGCTAATTTTTCATCCGTTATCATACTATATTTCTCCTTATTTTATAATGTGGGTGTCAAAAAGTCCCCAACTATGATGCCAGAGTCAACTTGCACATTCCCGGCATTATAACATTTTTTCCAGATAATCCATCAGATAAAACTCATCTTTTTTTTGTGAGAAAGAAAAAGGGTACCGCAGTCCTGTCCTTCGATCACACGATGGATATTTCGGAAATCTTCTCCATTTGCAATGACCATATCCGTGCCTGCTGCGGAAGCGAGCTTTGCCGCTGTCAATTTCGATGCCATACCGCCGGTGCCGACATCGCTTGTAGATGTGCTCTTTCCCATTTTCAGCAAATGGTCATCCAGTTTTTCTACTACATGGATTAATTCCGCATTTGGATTGCTGTTCGGATCATCCGTAAACAGACCGTCAATATCCGACAGCAGGAGCAGCAGATCTGCATCGATCAATGCCGCTACGATCGCAGAAAGCGTATCATTATCACCAAACTGCATCTCATAAGTAGATACGGTATCATTTTCATTTACAATCGGAATCGCCCCTAATTTTAACAGTTCCCGAAAGGTATTCAGTGCATTAAAACGACTCAGATTGTCCATAACGGTACGTTTGGTCATCAGGATCTGTGCTGCCAGCTGATTATATTCAGAAAAAAGTTTTTGATAAGTCATCATAAGTCTCGCCTGTCCTACTGCTGCACATGCCTGTTTTTCTTTTGTTTCACTTGGTCGGTGTCCGAGACCTGCAGCTCTTCTTCCGACCGCAATCGCCCCCGATGATACCACAATCACATCTTTGCCCATATTATGGAGATCACTGATCTCACGCACCAGAACTTCCAGTTTCGTAAGGTTCAACGCCCCTGTCTCCGGGTGAGTCAGGGACGAAGAACCAATCTTTATCACAATTCGCTTTTTATCTTTTAATATTTCTCTGATACTGCTGTTCATGTTTTCCTCCTGAAGTATCATCCATCTGCTGCTCGTCTGCAGATCATTTTCCATGCTATCTTACACCATTTTGTCAGGTACGTCCAGAGGTCAATTGCCCGGATAAAACAGGAAAAAGCGGAAATACTGAAAAAAGGAGATGAAAAAGATCATGAAACATCGGCCTATTTATTTTGCGGCAGCATTTCTCTTACTTCTTCTGATTTGCACCGCCTACAATTTAAGCTATCACTATATCACCGGAAATCCGCCTTCCGCCGAAAAATCTGCTGATCATGAAAGTGAAACCATACGCTCTGCTCCGGCAAATGCCGGGAATCCGCATCCGGTATATCAATATTATCTTACAGAAGAACAGGGCTGCGTCTCAATTTATCTGGATGATAAAGAAACGTTGTACGAAAACACCAGCATCCGCTTAAGCAGCCTGCCGGACGCTCTGAAAACAGAAATCCAAAACGGAAAATATATCCGGACCGAAAAAAGAACTTTATGATTTTCTGGAAAATTACAGCAGTTAGAAAACAGGTCGTGAACATCAAAGCTCACGGCCTGTTTTTACACATGACTGCTATTACAGTATATTCAGCCGAATCAGAAGATCTGCCAGCAGATCACCTTTTGGAAGTCTGCGGATCTCACGCTCCAGGATACCGCCAAGTTTTACAAGACAGATACCATAGACAACAGCTCCCACGCATACCGCCAGGATCGTTGAGATCGTATTTCCGGCAAACAGATTGAACACTCTGTGTACCAGATATGCGGCAATGCCCATCACACCGGCCGCGATCACCGGAACCAGGAAGGTCTTTTTTTAATCTCCTGGCGATAGTGCAGTTTTTTGCGGATGGAACGTGCATTGAGCAGACAGATGATCAGTCCGAAAATAATGTTTGCATAGACTACTCCATAAATGTTCCATTTAAACTTTACAACAAACAGAACTAAAAATCCAAGATGGATCGCCACGGCTGTCGCTGCATGCACAAGCGGTGCCTGCATCTCACCAAGTCCCTGTAAAATACCGGTGGTAAGCGTAGACAGTGCCAGAAGGACGGTCAGAAGTGCTCCGCTTTGCATAATGCCTGCCGCAAGGGCCAGACTGTCGTTGTTTCCGTAGAGCATCATCATGATTGGTCTTGCCAGTGCCGCCATACCGACTGCACACGGGATTGTAAATACCATGGTATAGCGGATCGTATCGCGGGTCCGAAGTCCGGCTTCCCGTAAATCATTGTTCGCCATCGCCTCTGTCAGAGCCGGTACAACCGAAGGTGCCAGACAGGATGCGATCGACAGCGGGACGTTCATCAACACGCGGAATTTACCGCTGTAGATGCCCCAGACGGTTGCATACTGTTTCTGGGTAAATCCCATGCCTGCCAGAATGTGGTTGAACACGCCCTGGTCGATGATCGTGCTGATATTATATACCAGCGTACTGAGCACGATTGGAAGAATAGTGTAAGTAATCGCACGGTAAATGGCACGGTCAGATTCTCTTCTTCTTGTTTTGTCCTTTTTCATGCGGCGTTTGAAACCGTTACGATAGCCAAGATAGATCACTATCATAAACAGCAGTGCCACACCGACGCTGGCGACCGTTCCAAATGTACCTCCTGCTGCTGCAAGTGCGGTTCCAAGCTCCGCATCGCCTTTTTTCTCACCAAGCTTCAGGCCGTACTGCAGCATCACATAAGCACCGGCTACCGAGACGATGGCATTGATGATCTGCTCAATGATCTGCGACACCGCTGTCGGGACCATCGTACCGTGTCCCTGGAAGAATCCACGCAGTACACCGGTCAGTGCAAAAAGAAAGATCGCCGGTGCAAGGACACGAAGTGCATAGCTTGCAAGCTCCACCCCCATCACATACTTGGTGATCACACCGCCAAGCAGGAAAGTCAGAATGGAAAGAATACCGCCTGTCACGGCCGCAAAACGCAAGGAACAGATCAGAACCTTGTAGGAATTTTTCACTTCTCCTGCATACTCCCGCTCTGCTACCAGCCTGGATACAGCAAGCGGAAGGCTGAAAGAAGAAATCATCAGGATAATAGTATAAATCTCATTTGCGGTAGAATAATAACCGTTTCCGTCATCCCCAAAATGTGAGTGAGCGGAATACGGTAGATCATACCGATTGCTTTTGCTGACAAAGGAGGCGATTACAAGAATCGTCCCCTGTGCCAGAAAATTTGTTTTGCTTGAACTCTTTTTACTCATATTTTATCATACCTCTTTGTTCCCGCGGGCAGCGAACCAGGCAGACGCACCTGCGACGGGGTATATTTTCTGTATTTTTTTATTCGATCACGATCTGGTCTTCTTTTGTATCATAAACAACACATACCCAGGTCTTTCCCTGATTGATGGTGATCTCATTTCCATCTTCATCAAAATAACGTGCCGGACTCTCAATATCATCCTTTGTCCAGGTACATTTTTTTCGTAAGTTCCCTTTGTGAAGACATACGCGGTACCACCTTTTTCTGCCTCAATGGCAAGGTATCCGTGATCATCCAGCGGATAACATTCGCAAAGCTGGAAAATGACATTATCGTATTTCAGTTGATCTCCGGTCAGCTGATCGATCTGTGCGTCGCCATACTGATAACGATAGTATACACCTTCATCTGCATTATAGTCAAACCACGGTTCATTTACTTCATATCCCGGTTCAATATGGGTTGCCGGATCTGTAAAGGTGACGGTCTGATCATCGCCCGCAAACTGATAATGACCATCGTAATCCTTATCATACTCTCGGCTGTAACACAGTTTTTTTGTCGCTTCGATCAGACGGTCGGCACTGGTATAACAGTTGTGCGGAGACGGTCTGTCATCCGTGCGGTAAAACGTCTCTTCTCCGGCATATCCATAAAGCTGTCCAAATCCCTCCTGAGAAGAAAGTCCGCTGATGTTGTCAATGTTGCTGTTCAGAATCTCACACGCATAAACAGCCTGTCCATAATGTACATACAATGCATCAAATTCTTTTGCAAAATGCACATAATACTCACGGCAGCTTCGAACAGAACCAATCTTCTCCATCCCGTCGTAGTCTTCAAAAAAATACCCATCAGTCTTGTGATCGCACCTTCTACCGGAGCTTCGTATACCACATCGGCACGTTCGATACCGGCCTGCGGAATAGCACCGTAAATGTTATTGAGCATGATCGCATACGGTCTTTTCCGACCGATCTTTTATCAACGATCTTTCCGGTCAGGTAGCTGCGTACTTTTCCTTTCGGCAGTGCCTCTCCCCCTGATCAAACGTTCCCGCTTCGGTTGCAACCGTTTCGGTTTCCGTTTCAGTCTGCGTTTCCGTCTGCGTCTGTGTCTGTGTCTCGGTTTCCGGTGCTTTCTGTGCACAGCCTCCAAGTACGGCACTTGCCATCAGTACAGCCGCCAGAACTGCTAATTTCTTTTTCATTCTTTCTTCCCCTATCTTGTAATTCCCATGGATTCCAGGACATCTGCCTGTTTCTTTTCCATACGTTTTGCTTCCTGCTCTTCCATATGATCGTATCCGACCAGATGCAGAAGACTGTGTACGATCAAAAAAGCATACTCCCCTAAGCGGAGAATGGCCGTAGCTTTCTGCCTGCTGCAACACCTTGTCACCGGATATCACGATATCGCCAAGCAATAGTTCTCCCGTTTCCGGATGAAAACAGTCTGCCCCTTCCTCCTCCAGAAATGCAAAATCACCTTCTGTGACATAGTCTGTCATCGGAAAAGACAGCACATCAGTGGCACGGTCAATATCACGCTGTTCTTTGTTGATCTGGTGGATGGTCTCATCATCGGTCAGCAGAAGGCTTACTTCTGCCTCATAAGGACAGCCAAGATAATCCATCGTAAATGTAAATACCTTTTCCGCCACTTCCCTGGCATCAAACGGCAGCTCTTTTTCGTACTCGCTCTCAAAATTCAGTGTCATGATTTTCTCCTTGTTGTACCCGTCGAAGTCTTCGTTTTGCTCTTCACCGTTCTGTCTGTCTTTTTCTGTACAGCTTTCTTTTCGTATTCCTCATAGGCCTGCACAATCTTCTGCACCAGCGGATGACGTACAACGTCTTTGCTGGTCAGTTCACAGAACGAAATCCCATCTACTTTTTTCAGGACTTTCATGGCTACATCCAGTCCGGAAGCGGCACTAGATGGAAGGTCTTTCTGCGTTTTGTCACCAGTGATGATAACTTTTGAGCCAAAACCGATTCTTGTTAAGAACATTTTCATCTGTGCCGGCGTCGTATTCTGTGCCTCATCCAGAATGATAAAGGCATTGTCCAGAGTCCTTCCCCGCATATAGGCAAGCGGTGCTACTTCAATCAATCCTTTTCCATGTTTTTGGCAAAACTTTCCGGTCCCATAATCTGATACAGTGCATCATACAGCGGGCGAAGATAAGGATCCACCTTGCTCTGCAGATCCCCGGCAGAAATCCGAGTTTTTCTCCCGCCTCGATCGCCGGTCTTGTCAGAATAATGCGGCTGACCTCATCACGTTTAAATGCCTGGATCGCCATTGCCATCGCAAGATATGTCTTTCCGGTTCCGGCAGGCCCGATTCCAAATACAATCATCTTTTTGCGGATTGCATCAACATACTGCTTCTGTCCAAGCGTCTTTGGTTTAATCGGCTTTCCGTTGATCGTATGGCAGATCGTATCCTGGTCGATCGCAGAAAGTGCTTCTTCTTTATCCTCATAAGAAAGTGCGATCGCATAGTCAACATTCTGTTCCTGAATAATATTTCCATGCTTTGACAGTTCGATCAGCTGTTCAAAAATCTTCCTGGCTTTGTTCACTGCCGTCTCCCCGCCGATGATCTTTAAAACGCCATCACGGTTCACAACGGTGATATTCAGTGCCCGCTCCATCTTTTTTTATATGCTGGTCAAATTGTCCGAAAACATTTGTTTCATGCTCCGCCGGAACAGAAATACTTGCTTCTACAATACTCATTCCGTTGTTATCCTTTCTACACTTTTTCCGGCCTTCTCTATCAAAATAACAGACCCTTTTGCGATGCAATAGTTTGTATCAAACTCTATTTTAACATTATTTTCAAATATTTGAACCCCTTTTTCCTGAATTTTATTCAGAAAATCATACAGATCTTTTTCAGCCATGGCAGATGCTTCTTCTTCTGTCAATGTCACCGTTTCGTATGTATACTCGAAAAACTGCTGCTTTTCAAAAGAAACCGGAAGATAAAAATTCTGAAAAAATGCATAGTGGATGCATCTCTGTCACCGTATCAAACGTCTGCATTTTTTTGCCGGCACCCGGCAGATACATCTGCCATTTTCCGACTCGAAGTCCGATCTTTTGTTTCTCTTTTCCGCTGTAATGCTTCTCTTTTCTCTTTAATCGTATCTTTTCCCGATATTCATAAGAAGTTTTAAGAAAAATATCTGCATCCGAAGCACAGTACTGATAACCGGATACTTCCCCGGAATCATCCAGGATCTCCAACTCTCCTTTCACAAGCAAGTCACCCTTTTTCACCGTGTCACCGACTGACACCATTGGTACTCCTTTTCTTGTGATCATGGATGTTATGACACCGTTTTTATCTGCGATCAGATCCGTGGGCAGATTTGCAGAATTTATTCCTTCTGTTTCTTTTTTTTCATTATTTTTCACATTTGCCTCAGGATCTGTGCTCTCTTTTACCTGGATCAGCAGTCTGGTTCCTTCCTGTTTTACGGAAACCCAGGTAAAAGCATCAAACTGTTTTCGCAGCATCGCCGCCAGTTCTTTGCAGTCGATCACGGAAATACGAGTGCCGTTTTCAATATGCACGGTTTCCAGATAGCGACAGATCTGTCCTCTTGTAATCTGCTGATTTCCCTCAATATCGATCCGCCACAAAAAGCAGGACATGAAATACAGAAGCAGGATACCGCACAGCAGTCCGGCAAACAGCATCTTTTTCTTCCGGCAGCGATATAAAAAAACGGCAGTCCCTGCCGCCGTATGATCCTCACTCTGGTTCTGCTCTTTTTCACAAGCGGACGCAGCATGCGAAATCCCTGAACCGAAATATCCATCTCATAGGCATTTCCATGATACTCCAGATTCCACAGTGCAATTCCATGATTTGCACAGAGATTTAAAAACGGTCATAACTTTCACCTGTTACGCTTATCCTCAGCATCCCTTTTCGGTATAAAAAGAAGCTTCAAAACCAAGCTTTTGCCTCCTTATAAATAGCGGATCTGGTCGATCTGTCCGGTAATTTTCATCTCTTCTGAGGTATAAAACGGAATCTGAAGGTATCTGCCTTCGATCAAAATCCTTCCCTGCTTCCCGAGGATCAAAATACCGCAGTCTGTATATTCTAAAATCCCCTGAAATTCTCTATGTATACCTCTTCTCTTCCGGTTATCTGAAGAAGAACGGCTCCTCTGGAGAGATCCTCCGGTATCTGGGCAGATTCTAAAATACGCTGCCGGATCGCTTTCTTTTTCGAACTCATACCGCTGTCATCACCTTTTATTATGCAGTTTATGTGATGCGTTTCCAAAAAATACCTGCCCTTTGCTTTCTTAGTTTCTCCTGCTGATCTGTTTTACGATCCTTTTGGAAATCAGCAGCTCTTTTGATCATGATGAAAAAAATAATGCCGTACCAGGTAACGGTATGACGGTCATAAAAATATTCGATGCCGCATTTTTCTGCCGCATCCGTCACTAAAATCCCCTGACTCTCAATACATGGGATCATATGTTCCGGATGGCGGCAACTTTCAGGGTATGCACACTGGCTGCAGATTGCACAGGATTCGGAAGAAAGAGCAAAGTATGCTTCGGATAACTGCTCCAGTTCCTGACAATCGCGTGGACAACCTCTTCATGCTCCGGCCTGGTTGCAAGCGTCTCTTCCATATCGTCAATATCTTTCACTTCCGAGAGCGTCGTAAACACCAGTGCATACTGATAAGAAATGCAGTGTTTTTACAGTCCGCAACCTCTCCCACAGCTGGCGGGCAGGACCAGGACTTTCCATACCTTGGACACTCCTTTTCGCAGATATACCGCACTTTATCCGAAAACAGAATATCCTCACTTTTCAGAAATCCATACTGACAAATTGGATAATCTGCAAGAAATGCTTCGATCTTTTCAAACAGATCCGCTTCACTTATCTTCATTTTTTCACTTCTTTCTTGTTCTGCCGCATTTTCTGAACCTGTCATTTTACAGACGACCGCCGACTCCAGACGATGTTCTTTAATGGAAAGAATCTTGATATGCAGTCCGCATGCATCGACCTCAAACTGTGTTCCATCGGATGGGATTGTTCCGTATATGCCAAAGACAAAACCGCCAAAGGTATCATAATCCTCCACCGGAAGTTCCACTTCCAGTGCCTCCGCAGCATCTTCCAGATCTACACCGCCGTCAATTTTCCAGGTATCCTTTGAAATCCGGGAGATTTTCGGCTCTTCAGCAAGCTCTGCCAAATCATCTTCCAGGTCTCCGACCAGCTGCTCTAACAGATCGTTCATCGTGACAATACCGACCATGCCGCCGTACTCATCCAGAACCACCGCAAAATGGTTATGTGAGACTTTCATCCGCCGGAACAGAACATCTGCTTTTACCGATTTCGGGATAAACTGAGCCGGTTTCACGGCATGCTTCATAATGAAATCCTTTGTCCGCCCACGGAACCGGAAGAAATCCTTGATATTCAATACGCCTACCACATGATCAACCGTCTCTTCGCAGACCGGATAAACGGTGTGGCGGCTGTCGTGAATGGTCTCCTCCCACTGTTGCAGCGTCTCATCCGTCCACAGAAGCGTGATGTCTGTCCGATGCGTGGCAAACTCATCCACTGCCATGTCATCAAATTCAAACAGATTTTGGATGATCTCATTTTCCTCCAGATCGATCACACCTTTTTTTGCTTCCGGCATCTGCCATTTTCCGTATCTCTTCCTCGCTGACTTCCACCGCCTCTGCATTTGGATCGATCCCGAAAAGACGTAACAGAAGATTTGTAGTCGCATTTAAAAGAGCCGTAAACGGCGAAAAAAACGATCCAGAACACTTCCAGAAGCCCGCTCATCCGAAATGCCAGCTTCTGCCCCCGCTTTGCCGCAAGACGCTTTGGCAGCAGGATACCAAAGACCAGCACCACATAGGAAAGCAAAAACGTGATCAGAACCAGAAAGATATTATGCCAGACTTTTGCCGAAACCAGGTGTGTAAACTGCTCCATCACAAGACCGGTCATCCACAGTGCAAGCAGATCTGCCGTAAAGGCACTGATCAGAAATCCGCACAGTGTGATCACCGCCTGGATCATGGTCAGAAATTTCGCCGCTGTCTTAAAAATTTCAAAAGTCTTTCTGCTTTTTGTTTTTTTCTTCCGCCATTTTCTCCAGTTCCGATGCATCCAGTGAGATCACTGCGATCTCCGCACAGGAACAGAACGCATCAATGGCGATCAGAACCAGGATCAAAATTATTTTTCCTATCAAAGGACTGTCTGCAATCATAAATGCTCCCTCACTCTGTCTTTTTTGAGAATCCCGCCCCGCGATCAGCTCCTGTTCATCAAACAGCTGTGCCACCGTTTCCTCGTACGTCGAGACACTCTTCGTCTTTTTTTGATCTTCTTTGCATATTTCGAAGAAGCGGTAAACATATCTGCCGCATAGTACCAGAATTCTTTCATTTTAAACATGGCATTTTTATCATCCTGAAATGCTTCCCGATATGCTTCAAAAAATGCAGTCATGGAATACACGAAACCTCCTCTTGTCCATGGCATTTTTGCCTTTTTTATTTCACCGATCAGTTCCGGATTGGCAAGCACTCCGCGTCCAAACATCACTGCCGGAACTTTTGGATACTGCTCCCTGAATCTTTCAAAATCTGCTTTTCGGAACAGATCTCCATTGTAACAGAGACTGTTTTTGCTGTTTTGGCAGGCATATGCAAACGTTTCCATATCCGGCGTTCCATTATAATACATGCACTGTACACGTGGATGTATGATCAGTTCTTCAAATGGGAACTGATTGTATACCGAAAGCAGATCCTGAAATTCCTCTGCATGTTCCAGACCGATCCTCGTTTTCACTGAAATTTTGATCTTTATTTCCCGAAAAACTTCATCAAAAAAAAAATTGCAGTGTCTCAGGATCTGAAAGAAACCCGGCTCCTCTGCCTTTGGTGACAACCGTTCTGGACGGACAACCCAGATTTAAATTGACTTCCTGATAACCATATTCTTCCAGAGCCTTTGTCATGGCAATAAAATCTGCTGCTTTGTTTGTCATGATCTGTGGGACAAGATGGATGTTCTGATTATGCTCGAAGGATATCGGCCTTTTCTTTTGCACTGAACTGTTTTCCGCTGTTTGGTTTCGGAACCAGAAACGGGGAAAAATATTTATCGGCCGGTGTAAAAAGCCTGGTATGTGCATTGCGGAAAATATATCCCGTGATCCCCTCAAGCGGTGCAAGATAATATCTCATAATACTGCTTCCGTCTCCTCTAATCTTTCGTAAAACTGTTCATAGAAATCCCTTGTCCTGTCATAGTTTCGCACATAAAACGTATTCAAAATTCCCATGGATACCGCTTTTCTGCTTTCATCCGACGAATCGTTTTCCAGAATCTCCTCCTGCTTTTTTCAGATAAGCATGCCAGTCAGAAATAAATTTATCATGGCGTGCAGGATCTGGAATATCGATCCATTTTTTCACTTTCACCTTGAGCCGGTCTTTCTTTTCACACTCGTAGACTTGCAGAAAATAGCGAAATCCTTTTTCCTCATAGATTCTGCCAAGCGGAAAGAGACGACAGATATCCGGTCTTGCCCCATGGATCGTGCATCGCCCGGAATCATTCAAAAAAGCACAGGCTTCCTTTTCACCACGCATGGCCAGGTTCGGCAGGATCACACCGTCCGCCAGATTCAGTTCCACACCTTTTGTCATCAGTTCTCCAAAAAGAAGCGTTCAGCTCCTTTTCAAGCCGGTAAATATCAAGCGGTGTCAGCACGATCGAAGTGCCCATCCCATGACAGCAGGCAGAACATCCCTCACATCCCCTGCAGTCTGCTTTTACCATATCATTTGGCCCATACAGCTTTCCGTCTGAAATTTCTTTTATATCGATATTACGTTTCACCTTTCTCCCTCCTCATATTGACATCTGCTCCTGTTAAGAGTACTATAAATTTCAAGAATATTCAACAAAAATCAACCAAACAAGGAGTAGATCTATGAACCCTGTACAGGAAACCGTTTTATTATATTACCCGAAGAAGCCCAAATACCTGCCGAAGATCAAATCCATCTTCGTTCAGCGGTATCCAGTTTCGTATTCTGGATGCCGCATCTACTGCTCAGAAGATCGGCTATCTCACCGGTCGTACAGGCTTCGAAAAAAGTACTTCCGATGTCCCTTTTTCAAAAATTCCACAATCTGTGCTGGTGATGGATCATTTTTCTGGTGTGCGGATGGATGTGCTGTTTTCTTATTTGAAAAAAAGCCGGCATTCCTTCCATCGACCTGAAGGCGATCGTGACCGATACCAATGCAGACTGGACATTTTTCGCACTCTATCAGGAGATTGCAAAAAGAACATGCACGGATGCATGCAAGAAGAGCAATCGTCACACGTATCGAAGAGTCGGATTTTGGATGTGAAGGACGACCGGATGGGGTGATTGCAATGGATCATGTTTACCTGCGTTATGAGCAGGAATCCGAAGAATTCTGCCTGATGGCAGAAGATGATCAGCTCTATGCAGATCATATCGATGAAAACAGTACGGTTCTCGTAACCGCAGATGGGAAAATTCTGCCGCTGTAAATACAGCAGTTAAAATGAATCCCCTGGTATATCTCTGGTTGTTTTTTCATATAAATAACCAATTTCATACCAGGGGGTTTTTATGTCTGTTTTTCCGTTCAAAAAAGCAGCTGTCACACTCTTGCTTCTGACAGCCGCCTACTTTTCCGGATTCGGGATCCATTATCTGTTTTCACAGCCGACCACGGTACTTCCTGCCTCATCTTCTTCAGAAGGCAACTGGGGACTCAGTTTTCAGGAAGAAGGTGTGCGGCCTGTCGGCAACGCCACGCCTTCTGAGCTTGCAAAATATCAGGCAGCCTACGCAGATGAAACAGACGAAAAAAGTCATTTACCTCACCTTTGATGCCGGATATGAAAACGGCAATCTGCCTGCTATTCTGGATGCCCTGAAAAACCATCAGGCGGTTGGCACTTTCTTTGTCGTCGGAAATTTTCTGAAACCAGTCCGGAACTTACCAAACGCATGGTAGCGGAAGGTCACATCGTCGGCAACCACACTTATCATCATCCGGATATGTCTAAAAATCTCCACAAAGGAAGCTTTTGAAAAAGAGTTGAATGATGTGGAAACACTTTTTCAGTCGATCACCGGAAGCGAAATGGCTCACTACTACCGCCCACCTCAGGGAAAATACAGCACCTCCAACCTTGAAATGGCAAAAGAACTTGGCTACAAAACCTTCTTCTGGAGTCTCGCCTACGTGGACTGGATTCAAGATGAGCAGCCAACAAAAGAGCAGGCTTTTTCCAAACTTTTAAGCCGCATCCATCCGGGAGCCGTAGTTTTGCTTCACAGCACCTCTTCTACGAATGCAGCCATTCTCGATGAACTTCTTACTAAATGGGAAGAAATGGGATATCATTTCGCCCCATTATCTGAACTTTCTGACAAACTGTAGATCAGAGGTGCACAGAAGAATGCCGGGGCATTCTTAAGCACTACATAATAAACATCGCATCCCGGATATTTATGAATTGTAACCAGAATCTAACATTTGTTGCATTACATTATATAATAGGAAGTTATTTTTCCTATTTAATGAAACGGTAATCCTTCATCATCTGTATTCGTGAAACCATCTGTCTTGGTCTGCCAGTTGTTTGAAGTATTGTGAGTGCTTCCAGAATTATTCTGTTGACTGGCAGACTTACTTTCTGCGAAGTCCTGTTCCTCAATCACTATATCAGTTGTATATACTTTTTGTCCGTCTCTGTTTGTATAGCTTCCGGTTTGAATCCTTCCTAAAATTACAATCTTTGTGCCTTTTCGGAAGTACTTCTCTGCAAACTCTGCTGATCTTCCAAATGATATGCAGTTAATATAATCTGCGGACGTTTCATTCTCTCTCTAGTTTTTCGATTTACGGCAAGTGCAAATTTGGCAATGGCTGTTGCATTATCTCCTTGAGAATACCGCACTTCTGGGTCCCGTGTAAGACGGCCCATTAAAATAACTTTATTCATAGAATTGATTCCTCCGTTTCTATAATGCAAGTGTCATTTGAGTATTAGTAAAATTTAACATTTCTTCTTTTGCTCTGTTATAAAAAATTCTGTCAATTTCAAATCCAAATGCATTTCGCCCTAATTCATGCGCTGCTCTTAACGTGCTTCCGCTTCCAGCGCAGGGATCGATCACAACATCGCCGGGATCAGTAAATACATTTATCAGATCTTTCAATGTTTCCACTGGCTTTTGGGCTGGATGAATCTTTGGGATGTCCTTTTCCGTCCTTTTTCCATGTAAACCAGTTAAAAACCATATGCCCTGTGCCTCTGATTGTCTTTCCATCTTCATCATATTGTGCTCCATTACGGAATTTCGGAAGCCGGTCTCTGTATAAAACAAGAGCATATTCAGTAGCCCCCACAATTCGCATATTTGCTTTTAAAACCTGCGGGCTGTAATTTTTACAAAATACAAGCGGTATGTAATGGACAAATCCATGTTTTTTGGCTGCATTGATCAAAGTCTGTATCTGTTCAAAAGAACAAAATACAATCATACATGGAGAATTACTGCTACGACCTCTCCTTACTGGCTTCTTATCTTCTTTTCTTAACATTTTTGAACAAAAATGAAAATATTCATACAAGTTGAAATTGAAATCAGAATTAAATGCTGCTTTTCCAGCAAATTTACTTTCTCCATTCTTATTATCGCCACCTTTATACCACATCGGATTAGAACCATAAAAATTGTTTCCGACATTATATGGGACATCTGCGATGATAAGTTGTGCTGGAGGTATGGCGTATTTTTTATAATTTTGCATCGAATCCCTGTATATCTCACACTTTAGTCTGTTTTGCTGTCTCATCTGTTCTTTCAGTCCTCCTTCACATAATAAGGACAATTTTCTGTGTATTCATAGCTGTCCAGATCACCACATTGAGTTGTGCATTCTTCTTTCTTTGGACAGCATATGCAGCAATAGTCCAAATTTTCAGTGCAACTTAATCTGCATTTTCCTTCCATCAGGTGTTCCCTTTATCCTTTCTGCCCTGTTTTCACAGGGCAATACAGTTTATCAGTTATTCAGATTCCCATAATAAGCGGATCGAAAGCCAAAATTCGTGCTCGAATGGTAACGTGGACTGCCCAGATTCACATAGAACACACCAGCACTGGAAATGTTGCTCCAGTAGCCACCACAGAGCGGAAAATATTCTTCATCTGTACAATCCATACAGCAATATGCATCCGGTTCCCCTGCGAATAATGCTAATTCTTTGAGCTGTTCACAATTACATTTAATCTGCACATCGCTCCAATGTGTTGCAGCATAGTTTTGTTTAATCTCAAAATCCGTTGTAATGCAGATATTATTGTCAACTGAGATTCTGATGATTTTTCCTGTATCATCTCTGATTTTCTCCCAGCATTCCCCTTCCAGTGTCAGATCAATATCCATAGCAGCATCATTATTCTTTGCTGCCTCCAGAACACCATCTTTGATTCGCAATCCTCTTACCATTTCCCATATGTTACCGCAAAGATCATGTACTCCGGTTACTTTATGATTATGCGTCCATGTTACCGGTCCCGATCCTGTTTTAGTTTTTTCACTTCCATCAATCAGTTCGCCTTTTTCTTCTAAATCTGCATGGTACTTTCCAAAGTTCGTATTTCCATGTGGTAAAGTGCCATCCCTCAGACTGATATTTGCAAGCAATCCCCATTCAGCCCTTGTCATCATGTGCCATCCTTCACCTTTGGAGAAGCAAGCCTCTGCCGCTTCATCATTTGTAATGTTTGTCCAAGGATTCTGATATGGAAGGCTATATGGTTTACCGTTGATCTCGCAGTTCGGATAAACTGAAATATAAATCGAATCGTACTCTTTTCCTCCAACAATAAATGCCGGATGGACTTTATCACTCCCACCGAATAGTTCTTTATTTGTCACTTTACGGAACCGATGCATAAATGATGGGATTCCTGCGTTATCGTAAATTGCTACGACTTCATGCTCCACGCCATTTCCACCCGATCTGTTGGTGTTATCTGTTCTTCTGTACCACTTTTTTCCGGTTTAATAATCGCAGCAAATACAGACATAGATTCCGCTTCTTTCTTTTTTCTTGCAGCAAACAGCTTTGCTCTCACCATTTCTTCTGAAACAAATTCCTTAGAGCCTTTCGCTTTTACTGTAAATTCCCTTGCTTTAAAAATTGCTTTTGCCATTTTGTGATTCCTCCTGTATTTTTAAAGTAAATGCCTTAAATCTTTTTTTTTTTTTCTGCTAAACGTTTTTTAGTCCTCCCTGTAGCATTTCGGCGCAGCCTTGCATGATTTTAATATTCAATAAAATCAGATAATTCCATCTGGCCAACTACATTATTGTCTTGCATCCACCATAGATATACTTCTTCACCGCAACTCCACTTCACATCTTTTCCGCGCTGCTTGCGTTCCTCAATCATTCTGTCAAAAGAATGTATGTAGGCTTGCTTGTACTTTGGAAATTCATACATTTCCTTTTCCTCTGCTTCTTTGATGCAAGCGGACAACCCAAACAACCTAACCTGTCATATCCACATCGGTACAGTTCGCATACCTGAACATCTTTCTCACCAATGAACTGCCAGATATTTTGATCTGTCCAGTCAATTATCGGATTAACTACTGTCTTTGCTTTCATCTGACAATTTTCAAACAACCTTCTGGTGTCGTCATTGTCAGTGATAAGCATTTTCTCATCAGAAACACCGATGCTTTTACTTGCTGTCTGCCCCAATACTTCAAACGGGCTTCTGTTGCTTCTCTTGCTGCTTTCAGCCCATCTAATACCTGTTGCGATCATTCTGTTTGGATTACCGCCCTCTTTTAACTCTGAACAGCAATACCGAACGATTCTGGTCGGCGGCATTAGTTTTCTGGGAATGAGATTCCACATTGTAAGGCGCCTTCCGTTTTTCTTTACATGATAGTCAATCTCACATTTGATGCCTTTATCTTCCAATTCAGAAAACACGTTCTTTATATGCCATACCGTCTGTGGTGCATCTACAGTGGTATGAGAATTGTGAACTTCGAAAGGATTCCCGACATTCTGAACAATCTCAGAAGGACATCTGAATCCTTTCCGCCGGAATACTCACATACAAGTGGTTTCTTATAATGCTTCAGCGAAATATCGCTTGCCAGCTTCAATCTATCTATGGATTTTTCAATTAATTCTTTCACACGCCATACTACAAATATCCGTATGGCAATTTTACAATCTGCTTTATAGCCTTGGGAGTTATTACCTCTGACCGTTAGTCTGTTCTGCGCTGTGCAGGAGAACCAAAGCATTCCAATCTAGCATTTATCAAATTTTACCCAACCTATTCTGATTAGGTGGAACCTCGTTTCACGAGGATAAGTGTTATTCCTTTCTATTTTTAAACTTCATTTTTCTTCCTTCTTGTATAATTTCAAAAACTCTTTCTATATATTGAATAAGTCAAATATTGATAATTGTCCTTTCGGTAAAGCCTTTTCTTCCCTTATAGCCGAAGCCTCCTCTTTCTTATCTTCTTGTGTTTCCTGCATCATTCCGGAAAAAATCCCAATGTATAAATCTCCGCATTGCAACAAGATCATCTTCTGAAATACTTTGACTATATCCAGAAATATATTTGATTATTGTTGCTTCTTTCTGGCTCTTTTCGCTTTTTCCGGATAATCCTATGTAATCCGGATTTTTCTTTATATTTCGCATAAGCTCAGATGCTTTTCGCCTGATCTCATCACCTTTTACCATGTAATTTTGTGGTACTTTTTTCTGGAAGTGGTAGATAGTATTCTTCCGGATAATCCCCTTCCTGCAATTCTTCTTCACATAGCCTGCGCCCATATATGATGTGATTCCTTACCAGGTTCAGGTTTACTCCATCAGTCCAAAATGGATCGTTGCCACCATTTTCCCAGAGCCTTTTCCATTGTTCGTGAGATTCCCGGATAACCTCAGCAAGCTGTTCCTTTCTGCTCCTCTGTTTTCTTGCCATTTCCTATGCTCCCAAACTTCGCTTCGATTGCCTCTTTGATCTTTCCTCTCAGTGCCGGTCCAACTCCTTTGACCTCTCCGATCACTTCCATAAGCTGTTCATCTGTAATTGTTCTGACCGGTTTTTCTGTTACTGATTTTTTGCCATCATTGAAACCGTTTGTATAAACACGTGTGCAAAAACGCATCAAACTGCTCATGATCATATTTCTTTACCGTCTTGTACACCTCTCTAGTGGTTGTGTACCCTCCTATGCATCTTTTCGCCATTGTTACTCCTCCTGTGCCTGTAGCCATTCTCTGACATTCTTTTCTCTCTTTTCTATTGGACATTCAGTAGCGCAGCCGCTTCCACAGTCCTCACATCCTTCATCGCAACTCGGTACTTTCAATCCTTCTGCGTAGACCGCGCCCCACGCCAGCAGATCAACAAGTTGCTCGTCAGATAAATTCCGGATTTTATCCGCATTCGTCATGGCGTTTCCTCTCTTAACCAGTCCACTATATTTCCATATGAATCATGAATTTCAGACTCATTCCCCTTGCTGTTAAGCACTGATAAATACGGTTCTTCATTATCTGATGATACAAATGCACATATATTATGCAGCCATGCAGCCAGCTCCTCATCACTCATAGAACGAATCCACTCAGCATTTGTCATTTCAACGCCTCCAGCTCCTTTTTTCACTCTTTCCAGCGAATACCTGGCATTATCCGTAAGCTGTCTCTGCCAGCAATTATTTTTCCGGCTCCATCTAAATCCATTCTTTTTCAGAATATCTCGCACTTCTGCTTCCGGCTTGCCATCAAAGAACAACTGTAAACGCATGATCTCCGCATTTTCTACTACACGGAAATATTCATTTTCACTTTCAGTGTTTCCTGCCGTTTTAGCCGCTTTTAAACGATTTAATCTTCCTTCCACTCTATGAATGTTCGCATTGTTGTTCTGCAACATATAGGATGGGTAACCTATTCGTCCACAAAGTCTTTTTCACGAAGATTCTTAATCTGTTCTTTCGAATACCCCATGTTCAAAAGTTCTTCATTACCTTTTTCAGTATCTTTCAGACGAATTGCTTTATTCGCAGCTTTCATACGCTCCTGATCCTCTTTCATGCTCTGCAGCTTTTCTTCTAATCTTTCGATTGCATCCTCATCCCCGGACTTGATAATATCTTTACCACGAAGCACGCCGTCAATTCTTTCTCGTATCTTCTGTGTTTCCTGCCGGAACTGATGATTCCTTTCCCATGCCTGCACCTGTTTTTCTTTTTTTTCTTAACAGGAAAATTACCTGCACCAGAAATCAGAACGGAAGGACATATGCAGCCTATCTGACTATCTCTGTTGAAATACTCTGCCATTCTCCGCGAATATCTTTTTTGCCATACTGTAAACTTTTTCTGCCTGCATAGGTCTTTCTTTTGCTACCTTATCAGCTACATCGTATATCTTATCAACGCATCTTCGATACTCTCTGGTTTTGCTACCCTCTTTGTAGTTAGACATTGACATCATTTCATGAGCAGTCTTTGCAGACCGCTCATTGATTTCGTAGTAAACACGCTCACTCATTTTCGTCCTCCTCTTCTTCGCTCAATAATTCATCTACAAAGCTATACAGTTCAATGACTTCCTCCTCGTTCAGCTTTGATTCGATTCTTTCTGCAAAATCACAAAATCTTTCGCATAACGGTTTTTGAGATTCTCTGATCTTTCTGTTTTCTTCCTCCACATCTTCAAAATATGTAGAAGCAAGGATAACTTTTTTCTTCGCCTCGGAAACAATGACCGGCTTGTAACCTCTCTTTTTCAAGGCTTCCATATCTTTCTGATCTGTAACCGGTGCTGCCTTCGCACCATATTCATTGATAAAATCTTCTGCAATTTCATTTTTCAGATCTTCCGGTACGCACTCACACATAATGTACTGACCGCTGTATGAATCAATAGATTTTTTTCAACAGTTCTGCATTCTGAGCATTTTCAACCATTTTGGAAGCGTACCAGCAAACATCGAATGAATTTACCATGTTTCTGTCTCTTTCCAGTCTCACGTAGCACGGTTTGAAATCTACTCAATGTCAAGCCTTGGTTCTTCGCAGATATATAATCCTCCGACAAATATCTTTCCTTTGTGTTCCGGACTTTCCAGAATATCTCCATACATTGTTTCGATTTTCTGGTAATCTCCCTGCAAATGAAGATTGGACTTCTTGACTTTCTCATATTCTTCTGGCGTAATTCCGGAAATTTCAATCATAAGGCTGTGATCTGGCACTTTCTCCCATACTGCCGCAGTTTCTACAAAAAACGTAGGTACTAAAGCACCATCATATTTTCTGGATTTTACCAGTCTCGGTTTCCATACTTCACGCCTGCAGTAATTGTTGAATACAACTGTTTTACCTAATCTCAGAAGAACAACTGTTGCAATTTTGTACCCCTCTCCATGATTCCCGATCATCTTATCATCATCATTTTTGTGGTCGTGCCAAACAGGAGCGTCTTAATATCCAGTTCACTATGCTTGTTTCCGATTATCAGTTTTTCTTCTGCCTCGTCATATTCAAATAACATTTTTGTTGCTGCTGTCTCTGGTTTCCTCATCAATGGAGTTCTGGAAGAACTCTCTTACTGCTTCTGTTATGCCCCATCCCGGAACATAATCTGCACTGATACTCAATTCATATTTTCGCATTTTCTTCGCTCCTGTTTTCTGTATTCATCCATCGTTGGACGCTTCCCGTCCAGATCATCCCATGTATAAGATCTTTTAGTTTCCTGCTCATAATTTGCTTTGTAGCAGTCTCGACATACGCACCGACCACTGAGCCATCTCATTTCGCCCCAGTATTCAGGTTTCTTGCATTCTTTGCAGATCACAATTTCATCATTCAATGTCATGCCCCCTTGTTTTATTCCTGCCCCTGTGTTAATATCAAACCAGAAGCGGCGGCAGGTGAAAACCGCTCCGGTTCGTTGGATTTTGGCTCCGGTTCTATTTCTCAGGTAGGCTCCGGAGCCTTATTCTTTTGTTTCTGTTGTTTCCTTTTTTTTTTCTGTTCCATTCGGAACATTTGTGTCAGTGATAAAATTGATAAGTTCTATTGCCTTGCTATCACTCAGCCCCTGTGCTTTTACCCACATCATTGCCCGGGCTGCTTCCTTTGCTGTCATTGGCATGTTGCTATATTCCTCCACTTTCTCACCTGCCTTTCAGAACTCTGAGTTTTTATTTTCTGCGAACTCATTATATTGAGTTCTTAACTATAATTTAACACGTAGTTAGTAGTTGTCAATACCCTCTTTTACATTTTGCTCAATTTTATGAATTTTCAATTCCAGGGAATATCCCATTGCCGCGAACAATGCCTGAATGCATTCATAGCTGACCTGTTCTTCATCTGTGCTTGCAAAAAAAAAAATCTGCAATTTCTTTTTCTCCCGGATCCGCTGCACCTTTCTTTTTCTCAACTACCAGATCATAATCCAATGCCGCAAGAATCTTTCTTACTGTCTCGAAATTTGGTCTGGTATTTTTATTCAGCTTCGTCCAAAGGTTCTGTCGGGTTGTCCCCACCCTTTCTGCCAATAAATCGTATGTCATTCCCCTGGTTGACATTTGCTCTTTGATAAACTCTACAATGTTTTGCATTTTTTCCTCCTATGCCACTCGGTACCGGTATTCAATACACTCCCAGTTGCCGTTCCATTCTGCCGAATCAGCCACGATTCCTTTCTGTTCCTCCACTATATCAAGCAGATCGCCTTCGTACAGTTCTTCCATCGGATATCCCCGTTCTTTTTTCAATCTCCTCTATTTCACCATCCAGGAATAAGTTTCCGCTTTCATATATAGGCTCGTCTTCATCCCAAGCATTATATTTTCTATATGCCCTTGGGTTTTCCCATTCCTCTCTGCGGTTTTCCCCCAGTATTCGTCCTCGCACATAAATTCCTCCTATTCTCTGTTACAATACTCCCAAAATGCCGTGATCGTTTCGTCTGCCTCGCACCGTGTATAGTATCTTTTCTTCTTGTTCTTTTTTTTCTCCACATAGGTACTCCATGCATTTTTCTTTGATTATTTGTAAGCAACATAACGTCAGGGGTTTTTCTATTTTTTCGATATTCCATTTTCATCATTCCTCCTCTTATTTCCTGCTCCGGTTCCCCATGGCAGATTATTTATCAATCAAGCAGGCATTCCTGCGAGATACTGTATTTAGTTTTCAGGATTTCAAAAGCTCTGTTTGTAACCCTGTACTCATTCCATCCCACTCTATGATCTTCGGGATTGCAGAAATCTTTTTCCTGATACTTCTTTACAAACTCAATTCCTCGCCCCTTGATTTCCAGTGGCGTATCAATGAACCAGTGCTTTCCGTAATATCCTTTGGATGCCTCCATCTGACAATCTGGTTTCTGGCCTCCCATTTCTGGTGTATAGCGGTATACTCCAGGAGCCTCAACAATTTCTTTTCTATCGGATCCGGTTTTGCCATCTCCAATCGTTTTTCTCGTCCCTGCTCTGTCAGCTTTTGTGCCTCGCCATCCAGCAGGTTTCCTGATTTTTCCAAATGCTCTATGCTCTCAATATAAAAATTGAGAACATCTTTTGTGGCTGCAACAGCAATCAGTCTGGAAAGGTTACCATAACCATTACTGACTGCCTGTGTTTTTACTGGAAACTGAATGATCTGTGCCATGCCCTTTGTCCTCTCTTTCTCATTTCTGATTGTTAATGTATTTTCTGCATCCTGCATAGGAACCGGTATAAACAACCTTACCTTTATGTGCTACCGTACAGGTATCACTCCATCTGCTGATCTCGTACACCTTTCCATTTGTCAATTCGTATCGTTCCATGTATGTTCCTCCTACATTCCGCTCTTGATTTTTTTCCACCGCCCTGCTATAATAAAAAGGTAAGGCTTGGCGGTGGCAGGAATCGCCTTACCCTTATTTGTGAATGGGGAACCTCTTTACTTACTAGGTGTCGGGGGTTCCTTTTTAATACCTCGATTTTCTTTCGTATGATGCCTGCGGCATCTTCTCCGGTCTTTGCTCTCAACTCCACGTTCTCTGCTAACGTTTCTAAAAATAAAAAATCAACTCAGTCTGTGTCATTTCAAATTCCTCCATATGTTCTTAACCTCCTGCCTCGGTTTATTACAACTCGTTTTATTGAGTTGTTGACATTATAATAACACGTAGATTAGTAGTGTCAATACCATATTTTACAAAAAATGAGAAAAAAATTAAGAGCGAACTCATTTTGTTGAGGCATCCTGTTTTAGCTTTATTCTGTACTTTCTTGCATGTTCTTCAATAATTCCCATGCCATCTTGAACCCTGCGTAGAATCCTGTTTCCTCCGCTGCCGCTCCGTACTGACTTACCAATGACATAATATCGTCTATACCGTCATGCCCGATTTGCAGCTTATTTATAGTGTCAATAACTTTTTTTTATATGTAACGCCATTCGCTCCGGATCCGGTTCATCGCTCTCGATCCGATTCTCATAATAGCCTTGAAATATCTGCTGTAATGCTGTCATTCTCATACCCCCAAAATTCTTTGAACTTCTTGTAATTCGTCTAAAGAATAATCATCCCATTTCACTTCTGTTTTAAGAAGATTTGCCAGCCTCTTTTTCTCAAAAAATTTATCTGCTGTTTCCATATCTGGAAATAATATGGTTATATGTCCATAATCAGCATTTATTTCTAAAAATTCATCAGTATATTCCGGTTCTCGAAAATCAGTCAGTAAATAATTTGGTACAGTTTTAATATCTTTTTATTTCTCCTCTTGCTGCGTAAAGATATTTTCTGCCAATTTTAACAACTGTGTATTTTTTTGGATTCTCCTTTATGCCTTCCTGCCTGTATTGAATTCAAGCCATCAAACGCATATACGACCTGTCCAACTGTAAAATCTTTTATTCGCATGCCTGTGCCTCCAATCCCTGCCCGAATGTAAAAGCGATCATTTTTGCAGTCTCGTATTTTCTTCTTTCAGTTTTTCGTTCTCTTTCTCCAGTGCCTCTATTTTTGACTTCATTACTTCCAGATCGATTGCATCAATATACCTTGCATCGGTGCACCATTTTGTGACGGTAGCTTTTGCCACGCCATATCGCTGTGCGATTTCACTAAATGTCATTCCATGAATCTTATGCATATTTACAATGAACTTCTTGAAATTTGCACTATACCGTCTAGTTTTATCATGGTTCGGACCGGTAGGCTCTTCTGGAATTTCTTCTATTTTTCTTTTTCTTTTCCTCACTTTTAGGCTGCCCCTGCTCTGGTTCCTGTGGCATTTCTACCTCGCCTGTAACTTCCTCTTTTTTTCCAACCGGATCCCCATTTTTGCAAGATCATCGATCTCATCCATGAGAGCGAACAATTTTTTTTCTGTACTCTTTATTCATTATCCATGTCCCTCCTTGAATCATATAATTTCCAGAATCCACAAGATAACTATGATTCCCGAACATCCTACAGAAATCACTCCAAGAATTACACTGGAAAGAATTGCTTTAATTTCCTTTTTTTCGCTTCGCTTTTATTTTGTGGTTTCTTCTTTCTCTTTCATTGCAGTATTCTAATATTCTTTCTGATTCCTGAATGGTTTCTCACTTCTGTATTCTTCTACGATTGACCATTCTCCAAAATCTGCAATCGTTACATAACCGTCCATCATTCTTTGCCCCTTTTCATGTTCTATTTCGGCATTTCCCTGTGCTGCCCAGGGCGTAGATCATTAATCTACGAATCACTTTCTTTCGTGCCATAAAAAATAGGCGATTGGGTATGCGGATTTATATGGCTGCCTCATACTTTACAACCTGTGCAGTGCTGCTCCGGTGCTTCCACTCCCGTATCTGATTTCTCTTTAAAACCAGCAAACCTGTTATCCATCATTGAGCATTTTCAGGCGTTCTCTGCTCGGCCTTGCTTACCGCCCCTGATTTTCACCTTAAAAATCAGTAAAACTTGTTGTCCAATACCAACCGCATTGACCTGCCATCATCATCACCAGACGGTCATTCCTGGTGGACGGTCAGAAATGACCGTTTCGGCTATCCGTTTATTACTGCATTTATGGTATCCCATGCCTGTTGATAGTTTCTTAATACTTCACCCTTGTGTGGGCCTGTAGGAATAACGGAACCCCACTTCGGAGTGCCAATTCTATCAGTTATCATTTTTGCATCAGGCACATATTTCATTTTAAATGTCCTGAGTACTTCCATTACGCGCCGCTTGTACTGTTTCTTTGTCATATCCTTTTCCCTCTCTTTCATAATTGCTTCGGCTGTTTATCTTCTGTTTTTTAATAATTCCATCAGCTTGTTAGTTTTTTCAAATGGATAAAGCCCCATTAAAAAGAAATTTCCGTCTTTTTGATCTCTGTATATCGGAGTTAAATCTGTAGTTGCATTCCGTAATGAAAAGAATGTGTTACCGGAAAGGTCTTTGACCACCTTATCCAATTCAAAGTTGCATGTTTTTCCATATTCCAATATTTCTGATTTCTTCATATCATTTTTCCTCCGATTTTACTCGTTATACTGTGTTATGTTTTTCACTAACTCGTTTTGATGAGTTTAATATAACACGTAGTAGGTAGGTGTCAATACCTTATTTTACAAAATTTGAGTTTTTTTTCTTAATCCTGCTCATAACTCATTTTATTGTAGTTGTTGCCTTTCATTAACAGTGGTATCATTAAAATAAAAAGGAGATTTTTCTATGAGAAAGAACGAATGTTTTATCCCTCGCCTGAAGATTTTTCGTAAATCTTCAATAGTTTTTTACTATTGGCAATGCTTTCACTTTCCATTACCGGTTGTGGTTCTTCCAAAACTGCTGTTACTTCATCCGATGATCCCTCTCTCCGTTGTAAAGAAATTAAAGATTTTTCTAAAGATAATGACTTTTGGGATTATGCGTATAAAAATATTCCAACAATTTCATATTCAGAGATTGAAGGTGGAGAATACGATAATTCCTATGTGTGCATTGATGCAATTGTTTTGTATTCACATGAATTAGCTGGTTCTTATGACTTGCTGTTAGCCTTTAACCTTAATGATAATGATTATACCGATCAATCATTTATGCCTGATGCTACAGGAAATGGTTCCTGCAAATACGGCTATAAACTCATTCCAGATTTATCAGCCGGGACATCTGTAAAAATATGCTCATATGTCTCTAAAGGAAGGCTTAATTATTATCTTACTGGTATCGAAAAGACAAACTTGAAAAACACATTGGATACCTCACAATATATGAAAGACAGAAATGAAAAAATGGAATCAGAAAGAGATGATTATTTAGCTCAAATTACAGAAACTCCCCAATCCGATAATCCTTTGATGAACGCAGATTTGAATACCGGAACTGTTTACAGCGGCGATAAATCAAAAGTATTGGGTTCCTATGGTTATATAAATATTTCAAAGGCAGTATTAAAAAATATTACAGAAGAACAATTTGAGGAATTTGCTCAGGAAAAAGTCAAAGATAATCCTTGGTATAATTGGGTATCTATCATCTGTGAAGATGGAACTGGTATTTGCTTTTCAGGATCAGATATCTACTATCCTTCATACGGAAAATTAGATACAGATGGAGCAATCACAGATGGATATGGTGATATTACATGGGATTTTGATGCAAACTCATACACATACACGCCACGACAATAATTTTTTATTTTTATTACATTTTCACAAAATTCAAGTCTGGATTTTATAAATAGTTCACGAAAATGAGTTGATTTCCCAACATTTGTTGGCTTTTAATTTGCCAGCCACTTTTAAGCCTTTGGCTGACCGAGGTTTAGGTTTAGAATAAGATTAAGAAAAAAGATAAAGATATATGCTCATTTGCACCAGCTTTTTACTCCAACAATGTCAGGGACAAATTGGCTTACAAGCGGCTTGACGAGATTTAGATTTAGTAATTGAGTATATAGATATAGTTAAATACATATGTTTTATCTGTATCAGAGTTATCCCAGGACAAATATAAAAATCCCGATACCATTCAGGCATCGGTGGACTTTGTGAAACGCAACATTTTTTGACATTTTGCTGTCCATGCATATGATAATGACAGCTAAAGATTAGGGTTATCATTCCATCAAAAACAAACGAAAACCCCGGAGATGTGTCCGATCTCTGGGGTTCGTTCTTTTGTCAAAGTGCTTCATCAATCAGTTTCTTCTGGAACTCTTCTACTAATGTGATCACTTCAACATAAGCATCTGGATATTCATTTTTAAAATCCGTAATCTGATCTGCAAGCTCACCTATATTTGCAATAGATTGTTTATGTGCCCTGATATAAGATGTATTTTTTCAACGAAAGCTTTGGATAATCTGTGACTTGCATCTCAAAATCATACCTCTGGTCGATATGCTCTTGGCGCGTTACTCTTGATATCGGAAGGACAATATAACGCTTTCATCTGCCTTTCCGATAATAAGCACCGGACGCTTTTTAAATGCCATCCTGTGGGCTGAACTGTCATAGTATTTAAAAATGGCCCAATACGCTTTGCCTATCATTGAGCCACCCCGCATCTTCAAACTCGTCATAGTACATATCGTACATGGAATCATACGGCCTTACTTTTTTCAGCATCTTTTCGTATGTCGTCAATAGACAGCGGCTCGCTTCCGTTTTCTCCGTCTACTAAGTTTTTTCTTGCATTCTGCCACGAAATCTCTTTTATGCGATATTTCACTCAGTTTCCACGATGCCAAACCGCCGTACTGAAGGATTACATTTTTTACAATATACGATGCCTCTGCTGACAGGTTTTTTTATTCTCGTAATACATTCCATCTTCCGTGTACAGTGCACGCACTTCTTTTGATACAGGACCGTATTTCCAACCCTCAAACAATTCAGGGAACATTGGTTCATTTGTAATTGCAAGGCTCTCCCTTTGGGAAAGATAAAGCAACTTGTGCAGTTTCATCTCGTCAATTACTTCTCCGGACTGCCGCTTATATTCATCATATATATACTGAGCAACGTCTATAATTCTTGCCATGACTGCACCTCCTTCTATTGCACACAATATGATATAAAAAAAAATCCGCCTCCCGGCGGTTCCCCACGACCGGTATTCTTATATAACATTTAAACGTCAATTCGGTTACATGGGTATACAGTGTATCTCTACCTGTAGACATATTATATGACGCTTCAAAAACTTTGTCAATAGCTTCGTTTACAAAATCTGTTCAAACACTTCCTTTGCTGTATATGTCTATACACTTATATATGCCATGTATTTTTTTCGATAAAAATGTCTTAATCCCAAAGGGTTAGGGCGTGTGTGATATATTTTCCTTGGAGGTGCAACTATCTTCAAAAGCATCATTTCCTCGCTGTTTATTTCAGCAGCTTATTTACTTCTTTCTGTACTTCAGTGTAATTATAACCGGCAGCTTCCAGCTTTTTCTTGCGTTCAGCTCCGTTCCCCCCATTTGCCAGCAACGATTTCCTTCGCAACTTCCGCCGCAGATTTCTTTGTGCTTGCCTTCAGCAGCTCATTCACTTTCTTCTGAACAGCGTCATAATCATAGCCGGCCGCAGTCAGCTTCTTTTTCCGTTCATCTCCACTGCCCCATTTGCCAGCGATCACCTCGTTGGCTACTGTTGTTACATCTTTCTTTGTAGAGGTAGTAGTGCCGATTTTTTTATTATACAGAGCAGTCAGCTTGGCTTTGGAGTTTGGACCATACTGTCCATCAACAGTCAGGCCATTATCCTTCTGGAACTTGCGAAGTGCTTCATCCGTACCAGAACCGAAGTCTCCATCCGCTCCTGCAGATCCGCAAGAATAGCCAACCTTGATAAGCATTTTCTGCATAGTGGTTACTTCTGAACCAGAATCTCCCTTTTCCAAGTAATTTTTGCTTGTTGCAGTTCCGCCGGTATATCTCAATACATGAGTCCATGGATAATTTCGGTAGCTCCTGATCAGAAACTCTTTTCCTGTCTGATCTCCAGGTTTACCTCCGTGAGCTGTACCTTTTTCATTGATGGACGCTTCTACTTCCTTTCCATCACCGCAATACATAGCTGTATGATGTACGGTATTAAGCAGCACATCACCTCTTACCAGTCCGGTTCCTGTAGCCCTGTTGATCTGTGCTGTAACGTCCCGAAATCCGTTCGCCTTGAATATGGTCAGCATATTTCCAGTGTAGGTGGCTCCCTTGCTCTTGACCGGTACCCCTGCTTTCTCCCACGCTGTAATTACCGCGGATGAACAATCATAGTCCCCATCATCGCCCCAGCGATGATCCTGACAATAGCCATGACTATCATCATTCGCAGTCGCTTCCATCCATGAAATTGCTTTTTCGATTCTCTGCTGTACTGTCATATTATTTACTCCTTTCACATAGCTGTCATAAAATTTCTGTCCTCTTGCAGCTCTACCAGCACACACGCTCTCTCCTGTGTTCGCCGGAATCTCGAACTTTTTCAGGACAATGTCCGACGCTTCACGAATTGATGTAGCTGTTTTCAGCACTTTCAAGACAGATCCGTAGCTCTCCTGCAATTCTTTCAACAAGTATTCAATCTGCATATTTTCATCAGCAATGGATACGCCTTTCTGCTTTGCCAGATTCCACAGTCCTGCTTTTCGTCCCGGGCTTGTCCACTGTGCCAGACCATAGCCATACTGCTTGCCAGAAAGCGGATGCAGAAACTCTTCACATGAAATCTTTCCGCTGTCGATTGCCGCGGTATAAGTAGCATCGGTATAGACTTTTCCCTTTTCTTTCAGCCGTTTAAGGCACAGGTATTCAACCCGGTTTGTGTAGAAACCATCACTCTCCGCTTCCAGGTTTCCGATCAGGCCGCAGGCACCTGCCGGTGTCATACCGGCCTGCCTGAATTTTTTATAGGCTCTTTTTTCCGCACCAACGTTTACACTCATCTTTCAGTACCTCACTTTCGTTCCATCTACAGAGAAAATCCTCATCAATAAATTTCCCAAATTCTCTGATTAACAGAATAAAAAGGTGCCGCCTATGGCAAGCACCCCCACTACGATTTTTGCTACATTTTCCGTGTCTACTCCTCTTTGTACTTCTTGCACTGTGCGATAGCCTGAATCACTTTGTCATACCCTACCATTGATGCCAGCCATGATAACAGCACCAAGGCAATTAAATATACGGCCATCTTTGCATTGATCTGTGCCTCCGTCAGGATGATATATCCAGCATCCACCAGAACTGACAGTACAACTGCTACGAAACCAGCCAGAAAATTGAGAGATATTTTTTACTTACCTCATCCAGTAATTTCTTGATTCCCTCCGTAAAGAGTCCTGTAAAAATAGATACGATCATCAGTAACAGCAAAAATGTTTCAAAATTCATCATTGTTCTTCATCTCCCATTCCTTCATTATCGCCTGCATCTCCCTGATATTCTCTACCAGAATCAGCGGGCTCATCATAGTCCTGTTTTCTTCTGTGCTTTTCTTTGCTGGTTTTTATCCATCCACAGATGCCGCATTCACCAAGCAATGCCGCAATTAAAGCACACCACGCTGATTCCGGAGCGGAACCGCATTGCGAGAATACAGCAAGCATTTTCCAGTTTATGTACATCATGTATAAGAAAACGCATATAAGTACAATGTTCAAAGTGCCAAGTCTTTGAATCAGTTCTTGCACTTTTCTTTTTTTTCTGATTTTTACGGCGAGCACTTTTTCTTTTCAACTTTTTAATTCCTCCTTCACACTTTAATATGCCATATAATCATTCTTATAGGCTCAGGCACAGATTTTAAAAAGATTTGGCAAACATTTCCTTGCATAAGAATAAAAATCCTTTAAAACAGCAAATAAACGAGCCGTTCTTTATTGTTAACTCATGTATGTGAGTTTGTGGATAAAAATGTGGAAAACTTTAAAAACCAATCTGCTTTGCCAGGAAGCCGATTGCAATTCCTACGATGGTTGTCAGGACATATCCTGTAACTTTCCTCCACATTTCTCCATCTCGGTTTTCCAGAGCTTCCAATCTGTCACCCTGACGCCCCTGTTCCTTTACCATATTTTCAACTGACATCGCAAGTTTCTGTACGGAAGTTGTCAGTTCTGAAATCTGTTTTGTCGTGCTTTCCAGAATCTCAATTCTGCGATTTTGCCGATTGTTTTCAGCATTTAATCTTTCGCCAAACTCTTTGTGTTCAGCACGAGTGATATATTCGTCCATCGTTCTCATTGCCTCCTTCGAATGTTTCTTCTTGTCAATCCTCTAATCTACAGTTCGCAGTAAGCGGAGCGAAAGCCGATGCTCATGAGCGAAAAGGAACGCGGATCGAGCAGGTTCACGCCGAACACACCAGCACACGAGGGGTTGCTCCAGTTGCTACCACAGAGCGGCAAACGCTCGCCAGAAGTATTCATGTAATGGCCATCATCACCATAATCACCGCCTGGCTCATCCGGATACAGGAGGAGAGCTTTTGCCAATTCAGGAGCAGTAAGCTCAGAAGCGAGTGTCATACTCTGGTATGTATCATAACGATATGCGTCAGTCGGTGTAACATCTCCGCTTGTAAGCTGAATATGGTTGCTTGCCCAATCCCATTTCAGAGTACCGGCAGTTCCAGGCTCAACCAGTGTACCATTTGCAGTAATAGCTTTCCAAAGGGTGGAATTTGCACCCATGCTTACGTCAGCAGCCATGCAGTTCGCATATGGAATGATCTGGATTTCTCCATTCATAAGTCGTATACCTGCACACCATTCCCAAACATTGCCATTCAGGTCAGCGATGCCATCTGGCATCCAGTTATGGTTCCATGTGTCCGGTCCAGATCCGGTTGCACATCTGGCATTTCTTCCACTCTCGTAATAAGTCGGAACACCTTTTTCATGCTTGTATGCATAATCAGTACCATAGTAGTTATTTCCTCTCGGCATAGTGCCATTCTTGCGGCACCATAAAGCAATAGCAGACCACAGAGAATAAGGTGTAAGGCTCCACCCTTTTCCTTTATTTCGGCAATATGTAACTGCCTGATCAAAATTTAGGCTTGTTCCTGGGTCACGCATTGGGAGAGAATATCCACGTTCGTTCAGTACAATATTCTGATATTTTGAAACATAGATAACATCTTTTTCTACTCCATTCACGCTGAATGCTGGATGAATGTTTTCACTTCCTCCTGCAATCAGATCAGACATTTTTAATTTTGGGAATAGCACCATCACAGAAGGCATTCCCAGATCATCAAATAATACGGTGTTCTTTCCACAGGACAGTGCTTCAATAGATAACTTTAAATCGTCAAAATTTGGCATCTTTTCCTCCTCCATTTTCCATAAGGTAAGTGTGTACTCTTCTACTCTACAGTTCGCAGTAAGCGGAGCGGAAACCGATGTTATTGCCAGCATTACTTCGATAGAAAGATAGATCTACGCAGAAAACACCATCACTAAAATTGTTATGCCAGTCGCCTCCGCAGCGTGGAAAACGCTCGGACACAAGATTTGCGGCATGGTAATCCTCGGCATAATCTCCATTCGGTTCATCAGGATACAGAAGCAGAGCCTTTGCAATTTCCGGTGCTGTCAGCCCTGATGCAAGAGTCATATTCTCGTACTTGCACACATAACCCAGATTTGTCTTGCAGGTTACATTGCTATTGGTAAGCTGGAATTTTCCAGAAATCCAATCCCATTTCAGAGTACCGGCAGTTCCAGGCTCAACCAAAGTTCCATTTGCAGTAATAGCTTTCCAAAGGGTGGAATTTGCACCCATGCTTACGTCAGCAGCCATGCAGTTTGCATATGGAATAATCTGGATTTCACCGTCCACCAGTCGCATACCAGCACACCATTCCCAAACATTGCCATTCAGGTCAGCGATGCCATCTGGCATCCAGTTATGGTTCCATGTGTCCGGTCCAGATCCGGTCGCACATCTGGCATTTCTTCCACTCTCGTAATAAGCCGGAACACCTTTTTCATGCTTGTATGCATAATCAGTACCATAGTAGTTATTTCCTCTCGGCATAGTGCCATTCTTGCGACACCATAAAGCAATAGCAGACCACAGAGAATAAGGTGTAAGGCTCCACCCTTTTCCTTTATTTCGGCAATATGTAACTGCCTGATCAAAATTTAGGCTTGTTCTTGGGTCACGCATTGGGAGAGAATATCCACGTTCATTCAGTACAATATTCTGAAATTTTGAAACATAGATAACATCCTTTTCTACTCCATTCACGCTGAATGCTGGATGAATGTTTTCACTTCCTCCTGCAATCAGATCAGACATTTTTAATTTTGGGAATAGCACCATCACAGAAGGCATTCCCAGATCATCAAATAATACGGTGTTCTTTCCACCGGACAATATTTCAATAGATAACTTTAAATCATCAAAATTTGGCATCGTTTACTTCTCCATTTCCCATAAGGTCAGTATGCATTTATCCATAGAAAAAGGAACTGCTTCGCGTTCTACAATGATCGGTTGCTCGGTTTCTCCTTCTGCATCCGGATTGTAATTCGGATTTTCTTTCTCCGTTTCTGTATATTCTCTCGCCGGAATAGTAAGCTGTGCCACATATTTATTACCGGTACTGGTTCCCATTACAAGACTGCCAGTATAATCCTGGCAAATATCAATGGTCACTTCGTAGTCTCTCTCTTTTTTATCAACTCTGAAAGACATTTCTCCATCACCAAAATCAATGGATTTTCCACTGACTTCGTAATCTACAAAATTTGTACCATTTTCAGGCAATTTGATAACTTTCATCAGTAATACTTCCTCCTGTTTTCTGCTGATTTGACTGCTTCATTTGTTCGTGCTGCTGCTACTTCCGCAGCTTCTCTCATTGCAGAATTATTTCTATCCACCCCATAGGATTTCATGATAAACTCTGCATCTGCCTTTCTTTCCTGATTCGGAATGATCACGTTTGCCATTTTAGATGCCTCCTCTTACATAACACCGGACTGCAACACTTGAAGCAGAACCGGTATATTTGATTTTGAACCCGTTCAGTAATTTGTCACTGATTTCAAATTCGCCAGCCGCACCGCCAGTAACACTCACAACCTCAACAGTAATCGTATAATCCTTGGTATTTCTCGGAGTAACGATCTGCAATGTTTTGATAGAGTTATTATGTGGGTATACCTGATTGTTTGTCAGAGTAGCTTCGATTACCTCTCCGGTAATTCCTTTCAGCGCCTCATTCTGTCGCAGTAACATTCTCATTGCCTCAGAGGACATCAGCATAGCTTCCAGCGCAGCCAAATCCATTGTATTAAAATTAGTTGCATTCTGCGGAGTTCCCTGTGTTCTTACTGTTCCAGGTGATCTCTGCAAGGTAACTTTGTCTCCCTCAACAGTCTGTGCAAATCTATTTGGAAATTCGCATACCATGTCTTTCCAGTTTACAAGACTTCTCATTTTCTCACCTTCTTTCCGTTATGATGTTTTCAGAACTTCTGAGATTTCCAACTGCACGATATAAGAAAAGCCCTCTGCAACAGAATCCATTTTCAATCGTTCTGCCTTAGAGAGCCATAACTGGTTATCTGTATCATACAGTTGTACTTCTGACACTTCACCGGATCCGGAAGATAACTCAATCTTGAAAGCTATCTCCAGTATTCCATCGGAAGTGGTTGTTACCGATTCAATCGGCACCTTGTAATAGGTTGAGGCTACTTTGTACTTTGCATATGCAATCCGGCGTTTCGTATAATCACGATACCCCTGAATAGCTGCACTTGTAAGTAATGCCATTCTGGAACCTCCTTCTTTATATTCCTAATGCATCACCGCAGATAGGATATACTACTTTCCAGCTTTCCGTTTTTACCTTCGGAAGTATATCTCCACCCGTTGTCTGCAACTCGGTACTGATCATTGGATATATACCGGCATTTCCAGAATCACCGGTAACTGGGTATGCTGTTTTCACAGCCTGCACCGCTGTTTTTACAGTGATTCCGTCACAGGCTATGCCTAATCCCATATTTACGTCTGGAAGCAAGCCTGCCTGTATAAAACGCTTCTCCCACGCTTCTGTTTCTATACTTAACCCAAGGCTTACCTTGCAGGTGCATTTCGTCTGGAAAGGGATATGCGCTGGGATTCTCCTGCTGATGATTTTCTGCAAAATTCCCAAAGAAATAAAGCCACTATCATTGTTATTAAATTCAACGCACAGTGTATCTCCATCCCAGTACACTTTTCCTTCGTGCCCGGTATATGCTTTGATAAGCTGTAAGATAACGCTGCCGCTTAAATGTCCAGTTCCGGAATAATATATTTCAACTATTCTCCGTCTTTCTTCTATGGTTAATTCTGCATCGTGCTCGATTCCAAGCATCCTTTCATACACAAGTAGTGTCGGTAGATCAGCTTGTGAAGGAAATAGATTTTTGACCTCTTGCTCCATCTTCTTTGCCAGCACATCCAGGAGCCATCCTTCAAACATATAGACAGCATCCATTTCTTTGTATTCAGTCCACCACCTTGGACCATAGCTGACAATTTCCTCGTACCCCGGCGCAGATGAATTATAAAATATTTCCATCGACAGTCACCTCCCCAAGTACAGGAATCTGCAAAATAGAAAAGGTGATATTTGCTGAGTTCCCATTCAGTTTCAGTTCGTCATAGTCAATAACCTCGTCCATATTTTCAAGTATGGAACCAACATGCGCATATCGGATTGCCATACCGTTCGTATATTCTTCCAATGCCATTTCGACAAAATATTTCTGTAAAAGGCTTTTAAATGCTTCCTGTATTCCTGAATATGTCGCATCACTTTTTTCAATCCAGAAACTGTAATGTCAATCTTCACTGCTTCAACAGCTACGGCAGTAAAGAACTGTCCTATATTTGCAACTCCTTCACCCATTCCTGTACATCCAGGATCGATATAATTCTGGACATTATCTATAACTGTCTGTGATGGTACTCCTCCAACCGCTGAAATGATAACGCCTTTTTACTGTATAAGGTCCCTTCCATAAGGGAATGATTCGTGCTGCTCCTACGCCTTCCACAGATTCGCACCATGTACGCACCTGAGATTTATTTCCATTCTCGTCTGGCCCTGAGATTCGGTTTATTAAACGTTCCCTTGCCGAATCATCACTTTCTGCATCAATTGCAGGAATAGCCAACTCTCCGAGGGTTGCACTGATAAGTCCGTCTACATCCAGTTCAGGAACAACCTTAGTTCCAGATACCAGATTATTCATGTCGGTTCCCATATCTTCGGATATAAGAATGTAACTTCCCTCTGAATCACTGGATAAGGTAAAAAAATAATCGTCTACTGACATTTTGGAATCCATTTCTGGAACCATACCAACAAATGAGACGTAATATGTAGCTGGTGTAGGATTCGCTGGATTTCTTGTCAATCCTCGTTCCATCATTTTTCATCCAGCACATCACCTGTACATGTGAAAATAGATATGATCTCTTTTACCATTTTCAACTGTTCAAGGAATGTGCTGGTTCGGATAATGCTTCCCATAGATGCATCCCAGTAAATACTTCCCTGCCTTGTATCTACATTCAGATATTCTCCCATATCATAGAACTGTTCAATCAGAACATCCTGAGTAATTTCATTCAAAGGCAAATCTTCAATGTTTTTCAGTTTCTCTACAAGTTCTGTATCAACTTCCAACGGGGCATTCGCAAAGCATCGCTGCCATTGCTGTTTTAAAATTCTGTATTTTTTCTCCATCGTATCAGCCATCGCTAATGTCCCCCTCTACTATGGTATCACCAAATATGGTCGATGCTGCAAACGAAACATAGACGGAATCCACATCTAATATTTCAAACTGCAAATCGTCAATTTCTAATATTTCATCCATGTTCAAAAAAGTATCTGCTACCATTACCGGTATATCAGCTTCCAGGTAATCATGAGATAAATCAATGTTGCCTAATTTATTCATAATATCACTGCCATACTGATCGTCATATATTTCATAGGCATATCTTCTTGTCTGCAATGCTTTAAACATGCCCTGCCCGGCAGCTTCCAATCCATCAACCATACCGATGATCCGCTTATTCTGAAAATCCATTCGGTATGTCCGATATATTATGCTTTCTTCCAGATCATCTTCCTCATCAGAAACCAGATCAACATTTTCGTCTTCATCCATGTTTCATGCCCTCCCTTCATATTTTGTCTAAGAAATAATATATTTTATTCCTGTTCACAGCCAACAAGTACCACTGATCGCCTGCCTGTAATGGTTGTTTTTCAGAAGGAATTATGACAGATTGCTCCGACAGGCTGATGTTTATATCATCCATCAGAGTAATTTCCAAAGGATCCGTTGCCACAATATACCCGGTTACTATGTGGGGCATACTTTGTTCTGCAATCTTGCGGATAATTTCAGTAATATTTTCTGCCATGTTCCAACTCCTCCGTTCTTTATACCTGCGTCAGCCATGAACTGTACGCATATCCCCACTTACCGTTATACTTTACATGGTACCAACCACTTTTGTTTTCTCCATCCGATGTGACAACTGTACCTTTCGGCATGGTGGCAATAACTCCTGCATTTGGAGCACTTCGCAAATTCAGGCCGCTGTTTGCAGTAACCTTATATTTTTTGGCTTTTCCTTCACTTGAACTGCTTCCACCAGATGATGTTCCGGAAGTTTTTTCATAACTCAGCTTTAAACTCATTTTGTGATGTCCATTTTCAAAAGTATGTGTATCTTCCTCAATAAACATAATCCTTTTTTGCCCAAATGGGTGAAATTTGAACATAAGCACATTTTCCAGATATGCATCTCATGTCGCCAGTGGCAGTAACACTTAACTCCTGATCTACAATACTAGTATCTTTTTTGAATGTAGATATTTTCTGATTAAGTTCCGTTTTTGTAACATCTCCATCTACAGTCTGAATATCTGCAAACTTTCCGATTTTCTTTTCAAGGGAAGAATTGACAAAGCTACCCTTTTTGGCTTTTTTGAAGTGATCAATGTCAGTCTGGTTCTCGTTTTGTAAATTGATCTGGACATATCATAGCTTTGGATATTACTATCCAGGGATAATATTGGCATAGATGTTTGCTCCTGCCGCTTCCTTAGATATATTTTCCCTTTTTCAGACGAAACATAGTACCGTATTCCAGTTGCGTAATACGTCTGACTTAATGCATCTTCTATTACATCCCAGTAGGTTGTGTTTTTCTTCACAAGTTCACCTATGGTATGACCTGTCTTTACTGCGGAACCTAAAGGAAGTCCCAGCTTCTTTAGACAATACTTAAAGATATATGTTGCTGACTTTTTCTTAAATGAAAAACTGCTTTTGTTATTGCAAAGATAAATACAATTATCATATGCCTTTATAGATAAAGTTCTCTGGCTATTCCTACTGTCTGTCATGAGTAGACCGCGAAATATTTCTTTTTTTGATTGAAAAAAAAACACCTGCTGTCCTTCACCAGAATTTGCAGATGCTCTTGCAAACTGTTCTGAATCAGAAAGAGTGGCGCTCAGCGTTCTTGGAGCATCACCTCTCCGGCCAGTTACAGAAACCGTCTTTGCTAATTTTGAAATATTCTTATATGTGCCATTCTTCCCGATCTTTAATGTAATTTCGTTCATTCAGGCACCTCCATCATACTTTTTTAAGATATGATTTATGAGCATATCCCCATTTACTACCATACTTCACATGGTACCAGTTCCCCTTCTTTTTTTCCATCCGAAGTAACCGTTTTACCATATGGCATCAGACCCAGTATAGTTGAATTTGGCCCTTTTCTTATATGCAGACCACCCTTCGCGGTAACTTTATATTTAATAGTTTTTTATTACTCGGACGCTTACCGGTGCTTGTTTTTTTTAGGCTTTTTGTTTGCCTTTTTCTTATATGTACTTACAGAAACCTTTCGGTGTTCCCTGATTTTCACTTTATAATAAATTGTTCCAATATCTCCACCCTGTTCATACGGAACATAAGATGCCAGATTAGCGTACATGTTGATTGCAAATGGACCTCCCACCAGCACAAAATGAAACGGTTTCTTTGCATTCATAAGTGCCAACATCCACTTATGCCATTTGGCAGGATTTTTAAACTCCTTCTGCATACATGCACAATAATTTTTCCCATACTGCGAAGGGAAAATAGATTCGAATTCAATGGTTATAGCATCTCTTTTCCCTCGATGCAGTATTTCTCCAAAAGTGTCAATATCTACAGATGTCAGTTTCCCATTAACGGTAAGGGTGATTTTTTCTGGAAGCATCGGAGCAACATATACCTTTTGTCATTATCATAATTGAAAAACATCCGGTATTTTGTTGGATTGTTCACATTTTGCTTGAACATGTTAGAACTCATACGAAGCGTCACCTCCTACCAAAGCTTCCTCTGTAACAATATTTACAAATACATCTCGTACCTTTTCCATAAGAACCTGCACGATATCATCTTTGGAAACGCCCTTGCCGGCAGTAATGCTACCATTTCCATTGATATTGATATCAATAGTCCGGTTACTGCTTGCTTTTTGCTTCCTGTCCATTTCCGTCAGCATTCTTTCCTCCGGAATACATTGACGGTGCTATCTGAATAGGTCCATCTTCTAGTGCTCCAAGACGTTTTCCTGCTTCCTGCCATAATTCCATAGCATTTCCAGAACCATCCAACGGAATAATTGCCTCTGGTCCTGCTTCTGCAACCATACCAAGATGAGGCTCATCGAAAATACCGCCAGCCGCATGAAGAGCAGCTGTTACTGTTGCGGATCCGGTTGCTCCTCCACCAAAGCTAATTGTCTTTGTTGGATTTGCCAAAGAATAATTTGCTGTCAGTGTTACGTTTACTGTGCCAGATGCAGAATACGGATTCGCCCACGCACTGCGAACAAGTCCTCCTACATAGTCATATACAGACGCAATGTTGTCGTTACCTTTTGCCAGGGTAACATCTACTGTACCATCGGCAGGAAGGGCTGTTGAAAACGCACTGATTACATCACTCTGCGTAGTTGCTACAGCCTGAGATGAATCCACATTTCCTGCTGTCAGAGTGATATTCGCTGGAACATTTACAGGAACAGCGCTCTGTTCTCCCTAACTTTCCGGTGATCTCAGATGATAACTGAGTATCATCAATCGCACCGGCTTTAATAGTTACATTCGCTGGAACCTCGACCGGAACTGCTTCACCCTGCTGTAATTTCTCAGAAATTGCAGATGCAAGTTCACTATCATCCAGGCTCGCAACCTCAAATTTAATGGTTGTTGGAACATCAGTTTCTTTCGGCTCTGCCTGTGTTTCCTGCTCCTGTGCGGCCTGTGTTACCTGCGAATCATCCACGCCAGCATTTGTCATGTTGGTTTTTACTGGCTGTTCTCTTTCTACGGTCTCTGCTGTCTGGCTCTTTGCTTCTTCCTCTGCTGCCTGTGCAGTTTGAGAACCGTCCACGCCTTCATCCGTAAGCGTAGTCTTTACTCCTTGCTCGGTTTCTATAGTTTCCCCTGTCTCGCTTTTTGCCGCTTCCTCTGCTGCTTCTCCCACACCGGAAGCATCTGTATCAACCTTTTCTTTTGGAATCTTTAATTCCATATCAGGATAAATTGTGTATGGGTCTTCGATACCGTTATACTCAGCTATTTCATGCCAGTCTACTCCAAGGGCTTCTCCAATCTGTGAAAGGCAGTTACCTTTTTTTCAACTTTGATCTGAATGTCTCCATCCACTTCGCCCTCTACAGTTCCAAGGTCACCAAGAGCATCCTGAATAAGCTGATCTACATGGTCCTGATTTACATCAACATCATCTACTTCGGCCTGCATACCTTCAATAGTTACAGGATCCGGGTCTATTTCTGTGGTTGCTCTATCAATGGCAGTCTTTAATTCATCTGGAACATTTACAGTTCCGTCCTGAATTGCCTGTACCAATGCTTCGCTCGCAGGATCAGCAATCATCTGATTGGCAAATACCTGCCATGCCGCATCAGCATCTCCTGCCGCAGCACCTACCTGCACAGCATCGTTAAAGGCAGTCATAACGTCCTGTGGAACCGCCTGCCCCATTTCTCTGTACTCATCAATAAGACCTGCCATGCTTTCTACGTCAGGCTTCATTGAATCATAAATTTTTGATAATGCTTTCTGGTCTTTATCACTGAATATGCTTGTACCAGTCATAGCACTGGAAAATCCGCTCTGCATTGAATCGACTAAGGACGTATAATCCTGGTTTGCTAGGTATGAATTGGCATTATTCAGGAAATTTCCTGTCTGTTCCTGAATTGCAGAATAATTTGAATCAAGTTTTTCTCCATAAGCATCTGAGAGAGTATTCTTTTCAAATTCCAGACTGTTACCAAGCATACTGGCCTGATCGTTCCTTTACCGCATATCCTGCCTGCTGTTTATAGCTGACAAGTTCTTCATCTGAAATACGCTGCACTCCATTTTCATCAGCCTTATTCAGAGCATTCAATGTAGTGTATAGTTTCTTTTCAGAGGTTTCCAATGCCGCAGTAGCGGTTTCTCTCTGTTCTCCGAGCTCCTCTACTACCTTTGTAAAGGTATCTGCTGTCAAATCTTTTCCAGAAAGTTTGCCGTATTTCTGTGTCAGAACATCCATTTGTGCTTGTGCTTCTGCTTCCTGCCATCCTTCCATGATGTTATTGATCTTACCCTTTGTAACTGGTCAATCGCAGCCTGCTCATCAACATCTATGATTCCATCTTCCAACGCAGTCTGAACCAAATTTGTAAGACCTGCGGATAAAGACTGCATCTTCCCCAAATCCTGTTCAGCCCATTTCTCAATTTGGGAGCCAAGGCTGGAACCATCAGCCATTTTTATATCAAACTCATTTACCGTCATTTTTGCGGCAAGTGTTTGTTCCGTAAGAGCCTGTTCGATATTTTCTTTGAATGTTTCTATATTCTGTATATACGAGGACTGCTCATCCTCAGTAAGCTGAATACCGACACGTGCTTTCCATTCCAGAGCATCATTCGTAGCAAGAGCTTCCTCTGCTTGTTGCTTAAATTCCTCTACATTTTCAAAATGACCTATTGCTTCATTGATATTCACAAGCCATTGTGCACTTATTACACGTGATGCAAAATCTTCAATCTGAGAATCATCCAGTTCTACACTGCCAAAATGCGTACTTAGACTGTCTTCTATCTGAATATCATTATATTTCTTTACGGCCAAGCCTACGGCTGTTATTGCTGCCACAGCCGCTGCTGCACCTGCGGCCCATGGAGAGCCAAATAATTTTGTTCCCAATTTTCCGAGCGCATTTGTTAATCCTCCTGCCTCGGTTATATTTTTTAGCAATAGTCAGACCAGTATTGACAGTTTTCATTGCTGCAAATCCAGCACCAATAGATGTAAAAGCACTTCCTATTGCTTTGGGATTCTGCAATACAGTTTTAATCAGTGGGGACAGTGCATTTCCTACTTTGGAGATTCCACTTGCCAAGGTTCCAAATGCATCAGGAACCCAGGATGTAAGTGTTGGAATAATATCACTGGTAATCCACTGCGCACCTTCTCGCAACGGTCCTTCCATTGCTTCAAATGTCTGTAACTGCATTTCTTCATAGGCGCTATTCATATTTGCCATATCACCAGAAAGATTGTCATTCATCGTTTCTGCCATATCTTCTGATGCTCCGGTGGCACTTCTCAGAGCTTCCTCATATCCAGCAACCTTGTCCATTCCTTCGGCTAGAACCATATTTACGCCCTTAATGGAATCATCGGTAAATACAGAACTTAATGCAGCGGCTCTCTGAGCACTTCCCATTCCTTCTGTAGCTTCTCCTACCTCCGTTAAGATATCTGTCATATCTCGGAAGTTTCCAGAAGCGTCTTGGACAGCAATAGACGTTTCGCCAATCTTAATTGCTCCATCGTCCATTTTGGCTGTAATGTCTCGCATCATAGCTCCCAATGTCGTACCAGCTTCAGAACCCTTTCGACCTTGATTTGCCATAGCCTCCAACAGAGATGTGGTTGTCTCAACGTCTTGCCCTGCGGCGTGCATATTCGCAGCTGAGTTTTTATATGCTTCTCCCAACTGTGCCGCTGTGGTATTACTGTTAGACTGAGCGTACGCCAGCATATCAGCAAAATATGTAGATTTATTTGCCTCCATGCCAAATGCAGACAAATAATCTGTAACCATGTCTGATGCTTCACTTAATCCCATGCTAGATGCCGCGGCAAGGTTCAGGACGCCGCCCAAAGCATCCGTAGACTGCTGTGCATCCCATCCTGCCAAACTCATATATTTCAATGCTTCGGCTGCCTCTGATGCACTGAAAACTGTGGATGCACCATATTGTCTTGCAGTATCTTCCATCATCGCAAGATCACTGGATGATGCGCCTGAAATAGCAGCTACTTCTGACATTACAGATGTATAATTTTTTCCAAGTTCTATGGAATCTGCCGCAAAATCTTTTACCTGTCCAATAATCGCTGCTGCTGAAACAACTGCGAATAGTGTTTTTAACGCTCCACCCAAATTTATAGCACTTGAAGATGCTTCCTCCATTGAACTTCCGGCATCATCTACCTGATCTGAAAGTGAATCCAGTCCATCTGCACCATCTCCCAATCCAGATATCGAATCGCCAATATCTTCTATTTTGTCTCTGGTATCATCCAGGCTTTTGATGAATTTTCCATTTGCATCATGCCATCTTCCGTTTGCATCTTGATATGCTCCGGTACTGCTGTTTAAATCATCAAATGATGAACATACCTCATTGATAGTATTTCCAAGTGCTTCGGCATCACTTTCAACTGAATTAAAGGCACTTCCGGTCTGACTTGCAAATGAAGTGGCAGTACTGGAACGAAAAGCACTGTCCATAGCTCTACCGGTATTACTAAACTGTGTAGCTGCTGTTCGTGCAGAAGTTGTTATCTTTTGTATTTTTGCACTTACATCATCCTGCAACGTCATTCTTATAGACACATCACTCATTTTCCATCACCGCCCTTTCATTTTTTTTTTTTCAAATAGCCTTTTGCCAATCTTTCATTAGCATTTAAAGGTATTTCTATTGCCAGTTCTTCCGAGGCAATATAGGCAAGACGAACATTCCTTTCCATCGTGGCGTATTCCTCCATACGAAGGCCTTTCTTCTGCCACAGGACATGAGCCCACATCCAATCAAAAGAATTTTCGTCATCGCCTTCCCCGGACATCATTTTTTAATTCTTCAACTGTCTCTTTATCATCTTTCTTTGAAGCAAGTCCACATGCTTCCATAAGACAATCATCAGCATATTTGAAATCATCCTTGTCAGGAAAGATGATATTCGGCATATCCAAGCGATCATGAACTCCGTAATATTCCATCAGTTCAGGATCGTCCAATTTTGGCTGCACAAATGCTTCTACCATAATTTCAAGACCAGCAGAATCTCCATCATAATCATTGATAACTGCAACCTGCCCGTTATTTCCAATGATTGGGCGATCACCATTCCTTTTGTCCCGATATACTTCTCTGGTTTTGTAGTTGTTTCTAATCTCTTTGATTTCCTTCATGGAAAGCCTTTTTGATGATAAAAGGAATAACATTTCCCTTTGCATCCTTGTATCGCTCAATACCAGGAAACTCCATTGTCCCACGGTCTTTCAGTTCCGGTTTCATAAATGCTTTCATGTCAATGCCCATTCTTTTTTCTCCATTTTTCAAAAATATAGGGAGGGGGTTGTGTTCCTCCCAGTTATTTATTCGTTTATTTCATATTATTACGCTACTCTTTTTTGCACCAAATGTAATAGATTCCTTAACAACATCGCCCTCAGTATCCATATCGATAAGATTCATATCACCAGTCGGCACACATCCGATACAGGTGACTGTTTCGCTCTTATCTTCTCATAGAAATCAGAATTCTTATCCGTCTGTACGCCCTGAATAGTGAGTTCTGGTGTTCTACCTGTTTTCAGATAAGAATCGATCATATTGCGGTATCTTCTTGTTGTTTTCCATTCTTCGATAGTTACCTCAATATCGTAGCCAATCCACCGACGATTTGTTCCCGGTTCAGAAAGCTGTTTTCCAGACCATACATCTGGTTTGAATACAACCTTGAATTTACAGGTGTCAGCAATCAGTATTCCATCCAGATATACTTTTACCTTCTCTAGCAGATAAAGGGCTTCTGTTTACACGTTCATTTGCCATGATATTTTATCCTCCTTCCTATCGTGCAATTATGCTAAAGTAGAATTTATCAGCACTATCTACTGCCTGTAATCCTACATTCAGGTACATACTGTCTCCGATAGATCTTCCAGTATCAACCAGGAAATCTTCATCGAGATTTACATTTGTCAGTGCTCCATCATCAGCGTAATTCTGGAGCATGGAGCGTCCAAGACCTTCCACAACAGCCCATCCATCATCGTCATTGTCAAACTTGCCAGGACGGAATGTGATCAGGAGATCATTTGCAAAATTATCATACACTCGAAGCGGACGATTCTTTTGATGTCCTGCGGTGTTTCAGAATCAATATGAACTCTGCTGTTAATGTCATATTCGAGAATGACATTGCCCTCATCATCTACACTGAAAAATGTCTGTCCTGCCTCAATAGCGGCAATGGATGCCTCGTTATTCATTTCTCCAACAACGGATGTAGCATTTGCCACCTGAGCATATGTAAGAGTAGATACATAATCTGCCCCTGCGGTGGCTCCTGCCAGCCATGCACACGCTTCTGCGGTTGTCAGTGATCTGTCACCATATGCAAAAGAGTTCACCAGATTGATAATTCCTTCATAATCTGCGGCAAAATTCGAGCTACCGCCTGACATTTCCAACCGATGCTCTCACGAATATACTTGATCTTGGTAAGAAGTGCTGTCTGTAAAGAACTCTCTGTGCTTGGGAAGCACATACAGTTGAAACGCACTTTCTCTGACTTATCCAGAAAATCAGAGATACCGGCATTCCCAGCTCCAGTTTCAGCATCTGTTCCACCTTCCAGCGTTGCGGATGCAAATGCTGCCATTTCACCTGTACCGGAAAAATCAACATATTCAGATACGCCTTTCAGCTCATCCATAGTTTTAACGCCCTCAAACAACTCGACTTCAGAACCATTGATAACAACAGAAACATCGAATCCATCAACCGGATTGGCAACTGATACGATTTTTACTGTATTTCCGAGAGTTCCTTTATATTTTGCAGTTACGGTCAGATTTCCAGAGCCTACAGAGATAGACTTTTTGGCTGCCGCTCCACCATCAGGGATATATACATATACTGTAGTAGCATTAAGAAGCAAAAAAGCTGTAACATGATCATAGATGAATTATCCTCATCGTAAATGCTGCGCCCCAGCTCTGCCACATATCCATCCGGAGAATCTGCCGAAATAACAATCCATTCTCCCCTCGGTCCCCAGTCATAACCAATCAGCGGAATGATTGCTGTTCCTCTGGTGGATCCGGAAGCGGTTGGCTGTCTTCCATTCTTCAGATTGACATATACGCCTGGTCTTACCTTCGGCTGTGATAATTTAAATGTTCCACCTGCCATTATTTTTTACCTTCCTTTCCGTAAAGCCATTCATTGATGATGACTTCAACCTCTTTTTTTGGTGTACTCCTCCTCAGTATGTCCATACATCGCACCATCAAAGGTGCTCTGAGATACTCCAAACAGGAGAATGCTTTTCTCCCGGAGCTTTCCTACGGCATACTTTGGCTCGCTTTTTACAACATCAGCCAACTTTTCCACTGTGGTTTCAGCAGAATCAGTGGCCTCGGTGTTTTTCCTTGTAGCCATTTCATAACCTCCTGTTTTGTATTTCCTGTTTAGCGTTTTGCCAAGCAAGATAAAATTTCTGCATCTTCGTTCTCTGCTCTCCGGGTTGGAAATATACATCAAACGATAGGGATAACTGCACAATTCCTTCATCAACCTTTCTGGTTGTTGGCGGCGTTACCCTCAATGCTTTTTCAGTTACTTTTCCATCCTCATCCACAATCGGAACCTGGCAATCATTCAGCATGATTTCATCTCTCATGCTCGCTGCCACCGCCTGTGCATCCCAGTCTAAATGTGCCATGAACCAAATATTCATTGTCATAGTCGTACAATAGGAACTCAGGGTTGCTTTTCTTCCTGCGGAATATGGTACTTGGAAATAAACAGAGGGAACATAGAAGTTCTCCGGTATCTCATCAAAGTACAACTGTGTTCCCTCTTCTGAATTGTCCTGCATAAACCTCACTACAGCCGCAAGGCTCTGTTCTAAGTTGACATCCATACAATTTAACCTCCTACGAGAAATACCGCCGGAAGAACTGTTCAAACGCTTTGTCTGCCATTTCTGGAAACATTCGTTCAAGAGTTTGTACAGACCTGTCAAAATAATGCGAGCCGGCAACAAATGAGGCTTTTAATACCATTCCTGATTTTGCACCAGGACTATACCTGAAATGATTCCCTTCCCAGTACCCCGGAACAAATCGGCCAGGCTGCTGTCTGTGTCCATCATTCACATACTTCGCATAATCAAGAGTGGATCCGATTTCCAGTGTCAGTCCTCCAAGGTCAAGGTTCCAAACATTTCCAGAGCCTCCCTTCGTAAACGAGGAGAGTAATTTTCCTGTATCCACATTTCCAGCACCTTCTATGGCACCCTGTACTATCGTCAGAAATTCCTCTCCAACTTCCTGTAAGGTCTTTCCCATATACGGTTTCAGGTCTGCGCTGGCGGCCTCCACTTTCCTTGCAAACGCTTCCAACTGGCTTGCATCAATCATTAAATCGCCCCTTTATGCCATCCTCTCGGCGTATCGTGACAGCAATATGATGATTGCCATGCACTGCCTTTGGGATTCCAGCTCTAAATATATAATCTCTGCTTTTCACAAAGTCATTTTCCCGGATATCGGTACCATACGGCAGCGCCAGCTTTACTTCTCCCTCAATGGATGCAAAAGGCTCATTCTGTTTTATCGCCAAGGATGAATTTACATAAAAATGGCAAGGCACATCTTCCAGATCAGGATTGGCCTTGCACATTTCAGACTGTGCAGCTTTTATACCGTATTTTGTTTTAGTTTCCACCTGTTCTGGGTGGTATATACTGCATCTGTGGTTCAAAAATTCTTCGAACATATAACACCCCTTACAAAATTCTGAGCCGCATTACTGTTTTGCCTATTCCATCTGTAATGATGTAATCGGCCAGCAATTCTTCAAGATCAAGACTATCAAGACTGATTGTGCCGGCTTCTACAGTGTAAGAATAATCGTCAAAAGATTCGCTTTTGATTTTCTTCTTTTGCTGCTTCAATATCATTCTTCGCATATGCTTCCGCAACGAGTATGATCGCCATCTTTACCGGTTCTGGAATCTCATCATATTCAGCAAATTTATTGTTTGTGATATGAATAATCTTCATTTCTGCTCTGGCAATGTCGAAAGCCAACTTTTCGTCTGATCTTTCAGAAACTTCCTTGTGGCTTGTATAACTTTTTACATCATTAGGGATAACCCAAGGTCTTTTTTACTGCCATATTTAGTACCCCCTCTGTGCCTATTCCGGGATTCTCACAACATTCAGATAGATATCTGCTTCGCCTGTTGTTGCTGCTGCACCAGTAGATGTAAACTTAGCCTTGATCTTCGGCTTTTCTCCTTTGATGATTTTGAACAGGTTCTTCTGATATGCACCAGCAGTTCCTTCCGTCACATCATTAGCACCAAGCAGATCATCCACAGCATCGTTTATTCCAACAGTAAGTACATTGGTTGTTGCGGCATTAAAAGCAGTATTTACTACTGCAACAGCTTTGGTGATGATGATATTTTCTGGGAGTTCAAGCAATACAACACCTTTGCTGACATCCTTTGTATCGAATGATACTTTCCCAGCACATAACACCTGCTCGATTCCGCACTTGCCTAAATCATAACCATTCAGTAACATGCTTTTCTCCTCCTTCTATTCTTTCCTGAGTGCTGCCCTTGAAGCTGCTGCTCTTGCAATGGCCTCAACAATCTTCTGATAGATATCATCCTTTGTCTTGCAACCGGTGATGTCAATACCCTTCTGACCGGCATACTCGATCAGTTCAGCCTTATTCTTTTTCTGCAATTCCATCAGTTCAGGATCGGCCTGTGTCTCGTCTTTGGTTTCTTCCTCAAACATATCCGTAACGGATTCTGCTTTTTCGGTATCACCAGTTAAAGGCTGAATCTTCTCAGCCTCACTGGTTACCATCTCAAAATAGCCGGACACAACAAGAGCTTTTGCCTTTTCTTCCTCTGGAACATAAACATCTGGTTCAGCTTTTGTTGCTCTGACAATTCCCAGATAGGAAAGACCTTTGCATAATCTCAAATGAAACATTTTCAGCCCTCCTCATTAAGAAAATACATACTCTGGAAGTCCTGTAATGATTGCAGTTGCTTCCATCTCTTCGATCAGTGCATCAAAATCAAAGTGAATTACATAGAATCTCTTATCCTGCATGATCGCATCTTTGGATGTAGCATCCTTGCGGAGTTTCATGCTGTAAGTATTTACTTCAATAAGGTTCTTCGGTTCTGCAAGGATAATCGCATCGTTTGAAAGACCTGGCACCTGCATGGATGGAATCGCAACAGGGCTCTTATAAAGTTCCTGTGGAACAGCTCCACCTTTTCGGTAATCTTTTCCAGAAGGAATAATTCCCACTGCTGCGCTCTGGTCGGGCTCATCAGCCAGCGGAGGTTGCCATTGTTGAAACGGTTCGGGATAGATGCCACAGCCTTGTAAAACATTTCAAGATCCATGCCACCGGTACCAGATACATCAACGACATGCCCTCCATCCAGAATCATCTTCTTGACACCAGTGTTCAGCTTCAGGAAATCATAATCCGGATTGTCTTTGCTTACGCTCTCATCGCCATTGATAAGCAAATCCTCACTATCAACACCAACCTGTTTTGTCATAAGATTAGTGATAACATTTTCGAGGTTTTCACCTTCAATATTCTGGCGAATGGTTTCCTCTGTAATTTCCCATGGAAGACGAACTGCTGTAGTTTCGTACTTGATGGAACCAAATTCAACGCCAGCTCTGTAGCCATCATCTACATTCTCCATCTTTCCCCTCAGTTTTCTTTTTACCAATTCCGATTTTGTCAATCTCGCCGGACTTTTCTGTACGGACCTCATGACGGATAGCCTGCATCAGCGGTGTAGCGTCAAAGGTCTGCTGTAAAAATTTCTTAGCCTGATATGGCTGGAGCAATCCGCTACTAACTACGGAAGTGGTAATCGCCCCTGCTTTATTCACAATCGCTTTGTTTGTATTCATTCTGCTTTTCCTCCCTTATTTTCTTAAAGAAAACCATGCAGATAATGTTCTTCGTCTGCACCCTTCTGCAGGTTTGCATCATTCAGGCTGCTCGGAACGCCTACGCTTTTTCATGATCGGCTCCATTGCTTTTTGCAACTGCATCCTGAATCATCTGTTCTACGGATTCTTTAGTTACCGGCTCTTCCTTCGGCTGCATCGCCTTCTGAATCGCATCTCCTACCATCTTTTCGATATCTGCGGCTGTAATTACTTCTGAGGCTCCGTTACTGCCCTGTGCGGCTGTCGGATTGGTTTCACCCTTAGTCACTTCACCTTCTGCATTCGGGGCTGAAATAGCCGGTGTTACGGTGAGATTGGACATTGCTTTTGCAAGCGCCTCTGTTACGGTCTTTTCAATTTCTGCTTTGTTCACTTCTTCGTCCTCCTCTTCTTTGAACTTTTCAAGAAAGGCACCCATGCTTTCATGGATTCCTTTTAAGGTTTCCATGTTCTGTGTGCTTATTTTCTTGCCGGCTTTTTTCAATAGATTTGAATACTCCATCTTTGTCTGCCAGCAAATCTACTACGATTGAGTTGAAATCCTCTAATGCTTCCCTGATTGTGGTTTCATCGTGTATTGGCTCGTAACATCCTGTTTGTGGGTTATACGTTTCCAGCAAGTAATCTGAAAGGGAATAATACGCTGTCCAGAAATTATCCCGGACAATACGCTTATTGTAGGAATCCTTCACTGCACCTTTTCAATCACATCGGTTGAATCTAAATGCAGTGCTTTTGACACGGCATCAACGACTGCCTTCATGATTCCCTTTTTCTGGTTTTTCTCAACAGAATTATCAGGATCCGAAAGGTCTACGTCCTCAGTACTGTAATTTCCTGTGCCTCCCATAGAGAAGCCTGTAATTTCGCCCTTTTCGATTTTGCCCCAAACATCATCGTCTGCGACTTCCATCGTCATAAGCCAGGTTCCCTTTTTAATCTGCTGGCCTTCAATCTCCATGTCGCTCTTTGCAACATAAGATTCTACGATCTCCACATTGTCTGCTTTTTCAAAACAATGCTGAATGTCTGGTTTGCCATCGTTCTTCATAAACCAGTGGGCGGCCTTTGTGATTTCCACCTCCGTCATGTAATTTCCGTCTGTGTCCTCAGTCATAGGCTCGTACACAATTCCGGTAACGTAATGCTTATCTTCATCCGCTTTTACAATCCGGCCATAAATCTGAATCGTAGCAGTATCACCTTCTGATTTGGTGATCAAAAATATTATGCTTGTTTGCTGCCTTATCCACCAGTGAAACAAATCCAATTTTTGCATCAGTAATGGCATAAGACTTTGCAATATTACACTTTGGCACTTCTTTTGCTCCTTTCATAAACTTCTGTATCTTCGATTTCAAGGCATAAAAAAGCATGGTGCCCTTGTGCCATGCCATCGCCTACGCTTCATGCTATTTCACCCTTTCGGTATGCTTCATAATATGAATTGTAAATTTCCCATGTAATGGAAGGATCGTCCCTCGGTTCCTCAATGCCTGTGTCCTCTTTGAATTTCTTTTCCCAGGCATCGTATTCCGCATTGACCTCATCCATATATTTTTTTCGTGCTGCTGCTCTTTCATCTGCTGTCATGCCAAGTGCATTGTCGTCTGCAATGGTTTCCATAAGGCAATGACAATTTGCTGTTTCCTCCACCGGAAGACTGGTATCTCTCGGGCACAACACCATGTACGTTGCTTCGCTTTTCCCAGTAAGAGTAAACATTTCTCTTTTAAATACTTCCTGTCCGTCCATTGCCATGTGATTTTCCCTTGGATGAGCAGACATAACGTGTTTCCATTTCTTCTTGTAAGCCAGTGGATTCTGAATCATGCTTTCCTGCTGTGCATAGCTTTCTACTCTGAGTGATTCTGTCAAAGCAACACGCCGACTGCGATACCCATGTTCCCGGATGCCGCTGTTTCCAATAGCTTCGGATAATTCCTCTATGGACCATTTCTTTTCCTGTGCTTTCAGCAGTAAACGTTCCATGGTGTCTTTGGTATTCAGATTCATAATCCTGGCAAGTTCTCCTGACCATCCCTGAATGAATGCTTCTGCTGGTTTTGTGATTTCCTCCACCTCTGTTGCAAGCACTGGATCCTCGGCAAGGACCCACTGATATGTAAATTCCCTGAACATATCATCAAACTGCTTCCGAAATATCTTTCTCAGTGCCTTTTCCAGATCATCAGCATCTTTTATTCCTGGCCAAACATCGGATATGAAGTCTGATACTCCTGTTGCCGCTTCAATCCTTTCCAGGAACTCCAAAGAATCTGCATCTAATGCATCGTCTATGGCTTCCTCCAACTTGTTAATATTCTTTACAAGTTCACTGGCTGCTACATAGCCCTCTGCTTCTAAAGAATCTTTCAAATCATCATCTGCTTTCGCAATCAGCTTGTCTATTGCATCTATCAATGGTTTCGTATCAAGTTGCATGATTCTCCTCCTGCTTCTGTATCTTTACAAGCAACTTTTTGACTTCTTTCATTACTGCAACAACCTGATCCGGTTCGTTATTACCCTGGGCTTTCTCAATCTGTTTTGTAAGCTGCCCCATCAGTCCACTGATATCCGTCTGTGCAGCTTTATCCTTCCAGATCGTAAGCGGTACATCGCCCCACTCATCTGTGTACGGTTCGCAGGTTCTTCCTAAAGCATCGCAAATAACCTCTTTCGCCATATTTGGAGTGATACCGCCTGCATTATTCGTCACATTCAGAAGTTTGTACATATCATCAGGATTGCTGATATCTGGAGCCAGAAAGTAAGCCTCCACATATTGGAAACGATAGCAGTTCAGCAATTTATTATTGATAACCCATGCCAGAGATGTCCTCTCCGGCTGGAATACCTGCTGTTCCGTTACCTCCTGGGCTGTCTGTGCTGTTGCACGATTAAAGTCTGTAGTATATCCAACATATAAATCTGGTAACAGAAATGCCGACTGAACACGTTTCCGGTTATTGTCAAGATATTCCTGAAACAATTCGTCTTTCTGTAAGATACTTGCCAGGTCTTTCACTTCAATTTCTGGCTTTTTATCATCATCAAAATCAGAACGTCCGTCCACACTTTCTGTTTCCAACAACAGGAATCCATGCTGACCACTCTCCCCTTTAATATCGTTCATGTACTCTTTGAGGTGAGTGTAACTAACATCTGTCAGAGTACCGTTGCGAATCATGATCATAAGCGGCGTATGTCTGCCATTGTAGAAATAATTGTTGTTCAATCCTTCAGCCATGCGGCTTCCATCTACGCCAAGAATCTGTCCTATCCAGCGTATTTCTCCGTAGGACTGTGGACCGATAGCAAACTCTAATATTTCATTGGCCTGATATCTAAGCTCTAAGCCTGCTCCTTCTGGGACGTATCTGCCATCCCTCAAATCCATGATTCTAGGATCGCCAAACTCTTTGAAATACACTGTCCGTCCACATATTTCCTGTTTATACTTTCTGAATTTCTTCTTACGCTTTCTCTTTTCCATGATGGAAGTATGGTATTTCAACGTATGGCTCCATTGGTCTTGACTTTCTCACACTCGGAGTATCTTTGATAAATTCTATCTGCTGAACCTCTTTTTCAAGGTTTCGGATAACTTCGAGATATGCAATTCCGTAAGTCTCTCTGGCTTCCACTATGTTCTCAAATACCTGTTTCGTATCTTGATCTACATTCAGTAGCTCTACAACCTCTGCGATGGCATCGAACTCTGCCTTCATTTCTGGCGTTTCCTCCTGATCTACTGTGTATCGGATTCCAATTCCGAAACCGGCGATATTATTTTTATAGGCTCTTATGCACTGTGGTAATATAGAGCTTTCTGTCACCATATTTTTTCAGACCTTCCAGCATCATTGGCGGTTCTATCCAATCACCAGCATTGACCGCTTCCTCTACCGTAACCTGAGATGGTGCATCAGATTTTTAACCGGTGCCGATATTACAGGATCCGCAGCCTTTATCACTGTTGCCTTGACCTTTCCTTTTGCCTTTCCACTCATGTTTTATGTTGCCCCTTTCTTTTTTCTTCGGCCTCTTAACCGGTAGACATACCAGCAATACGCAGTCTGCTTCATCAGGTGACTGTACTCCTCTGGCCTTCATAACCTTTTTGCTTTCAACTCTGATTTTTGAGTTTTCTGTCATTTCGTATTTTCTTCCTGATATCTGAGCCACAAGAGCATCATCATCTGGAAGAATAATTTCAACATCTTTCGGAAGTCCGTTATCATCAACTGGCTGCAACAGCTTTTTGAGGCAGGACATCATATATGTGGTACTATCATCGAAGAATTTATGTCTGATCTTCTGTCCAAACTTAACCGGATATATTTCCATCCACCAGAAGCGTTCTGGATTATTTCGCTTGATCTGCCTCAGTCTGTCAACTACTCCACCGCCTACGCCTCCATCATCAATCTTTATCGGTATAGGCTCATCTATGTCTGGTTTTAATCCATACTGGTATACAAGCAACATTCCCAACGAAACAATATCATCAGCGGTTTTCATTGTGTCCTGTCCTACTCGCTTCTTGAAGAACTGCACCTTCTCATCAGTACGATACCCGATAACTGTTTTATCAGTGCCAAACCTTGCAACGTCACATCCAATATGAATGATCTGCGGATGCCTCCTCGGAAAGTATTCTGTTGCAATGCTTTTTTCAACCAGCGGAAGTGGTATATAAATATCATCCTCAGCAAGAGGAAAATCACCAGCAACACGTACTCGGAATACATCGCTGTCCTCGCCATACATATTGATGATAGTCTGCACGAACTCCTGCGATACTCTCGTACTGTTCCTACCGTCAATATGAAATGTGGAATACTGCTCCCGGTTCTTATTGTGGCTATCATAAAAAAGCCCGACAACTGGGTCGGGTTTCCGCACATAAGCAATTTTGCTCCTGGTGTCGAAAGAGCACCAAGAACCGGTTCGAATATTTTATCTTCAACGCCACTGGCCTCATCTATGATATAAAGCATATGTTCCGCATGGAAGCCCTGCAAAGCATCTGGCGTACTTGCAGTACGTGCTACTGCAAACCATTCTTCGGCATGGCCTTTCATGTACAGCTTTTCCTTTGTCCATATCAATTCAGAATCCAGTGTTTTATTGTTACGCTTCCATTTACTGATCTCAGCCCAAAGAATATCGAACAACTGATGCTGTGTTGGAGCTGTGCATGGTATCTTCGGATACGGATGAGTGCACATGAACCAGATTACAGACCATGCCTCAACCGCTGATTTACCTATACCATGACCAGAACGGACACTTGTCATTTGGTTTGTGACAAGGCTCCGCAATATCTTTTTCTGTTCAGGATCCGGGTCTGCCTTTAATATATCCTGTACAAATTCTACCGGATGGTTGGCGTAATATAAAATAGCCTCATTGCTCAGCATCTTTCTCAGCCTCCATCCTGTTTCTGTACGCCTCCTCTATTGCATCAGCCAACGAAGATGTACTCTCGTTTTCTTTCCTCTGTGCTTCCTCCTGCTCTCTGTGATATTCAAACTCTGCAATCTTCTGATCGAGTTCTCTTTCCCTGAGTTCATGTGCCGGGTTTTCTCCAACAGTGTCACGCAAGAACGCAGCGGCTTTTGTGTTGCCCTTCATTGCCTGGTTGATAACGCCTACCATTACCGCTGTTTGATATGTAAAGTCCTCCTCTGATATTCCCATAACTGCCAGCTTTTGTTTCAACTCTTTCGCAGCCTTCGGAACCTGCATATCAAGCAGCATTTTAGCTGTATCTCGCATGGCTTTCTTCCTGCGGCGTGCTTCACCTGATGCGATGCCGCCTTTTCGGGCTGTTTCCACCTGTTGTTCCCCTGTTCGGAAGCGATATGGCTCACCTTTTTTAAGTTTTCCTCATTCGGCACCGTCACCACCTCTCTGTTCTGTCATTATTTGAGAAAATCAGATAAAATATGGGTCTTTTCTCTTTTTCTCCATCTGTGCCATAAACATATTCGGTGCCGTCATTCTGCATGGAATATCACATCTTGCCATATCTGTTCTGGCTCTTTCCTTAATCTCCAGGATGTTTCTGTCCATCACATGGCCTATGATCTCATATGGCTTGTGGCAGCAATACATCACTTCGCCATGCTCATTTACCGCAATCTGCGCCCACTGCGCTGTGCAGGTGCTTTCCTGCTCTCCGATCAGATTCCATTTAAAATTCAGCTTTACTCTGCTATCCTTCTTTGCCAGTTCTTCCACTGTATAAATAATTTCTTTGATATGACCACCGGAATACTCATCCAGATATGCGATTCCTCCTGTACTCTCTATAGGACGAAAAACTATGTAATCTACATCCAGATCACAATTCGCAGCATAAAACTCATATACATCGTTTGGCCATTCTACTACTCGCTGAATACCCAGAGTTGTTTCCGGACTTTCCCTTCTTTTCCAGTCTGCATATGCCTGAATATTGTTTCTGACCTTTTCATATGCTCTTACGCCCCTACTTTTTTCGTAGCTCTCCTCATCCCAACCATCCAGAGAAACTTTCAAATAGTCTGGTCTTATGTACTGCACCTCATTGAAATTCGTGTTAATTCCATAGTGAATGTTATGTGCCTCCAACCAGTCTGTAATCTTCTTAAAGTCTCTGCATAATGTAGGTTCGCCTCCACCTGTCAGGATAAAGCCTCTCACGCCAAGTTCAAGCAGCCTTTTCGCATACTCCACAAATTCTTCATACCTCATCGAATATGCGCCTGCTTCCAGCTCCCACCGTCTGTAGGTGCAATATGGACATTTATTATTACAATAATTTGTCAAGAATATATCTGCTGTTATCGGACTACGATCATTCAATGCTCTTTCCACATGAGCGAACATCTTGTCTCCTGCAATATTTTCCATACTACCGCACCTCCTTCCGGTATTTTTCATTTATGATCTTCGGAACACAACATTCCCAGTCTATCCTATGATGGATTCGCTTATGTTTCGTGTACATCATACTGACCTTGATACAGCTCGGCATTGCCATTACAGAATAAAATGTCTTAACGTATGTTCCTGTCTCCAGGTATGATTCTGTCATTCCTCCATCAAGAGACTGTGTAGGAATCTGGATTACGCACATATTGCATAATGTAAAAAATAATCTTCCCCTGCTTCCCAACGTGGTATATGTCGTAACGTCCTCATTCATTGTGCCTCTGAAATCTATCGGTCTGTCAGTTCTGCAGAACAGGCTATTCATAGCTTTTCTCAGCAATCCTTTTTTGAAGTTTCCTCCATCCAGACCACCTACAAAATCACCGCCCTGTGCAAATGCTACGGTAGCTGCACCAGATACATCCAGGAATCGAATCATATCTTCAAAAATCCTGTCCATTTGCCTTGCCGGTTTTGCTGACAGTTTATTTCCATTCACATACCGGAAGTCTATTTCTTTGTAATCATCATCCAGCATCAGGAAATATTTCAGTCCCAGTTCTTTTGCTATCCTGAACGTTTCATTTCGGGCGTAGATAATTGCTCTATGCTCATTGAAATTGTCCATCGTGTCTGCCCGATCATACGCATCCTGCTTATCGAACATTATTACATGCTCAGGTCTGAAGTTCTTACGATACTGATCTGCTGTCTCATCTTCATCATCAATGATCATATACCACTTTCCTGTATATCCACCCTTTTTTAGGGCTCCCATAGTTGCCACATTATCTGCTCGGCCATGCGTCAATATAAAAACAGCAAAATCATTACGCATTGTCCTCGTCCTCCATAGTGTCTAAGACATCAGCAAATAAACTTGCATAGCCATTTGCGATTGCATTATCTATGTCTATAATCACAAGTGCTGACTTTTCCATCAGTCTCTGCATTTCCGGTGTTGCATGAGCGTAATACTCTGCAATATTTCTGTAATTGAAAACATTGTGCCTGCCGGCAGCATCTTTCAAAAATTGTCTTTCTTCCTCAGTAATTCCTTCTGCCTTTTCAATTTCCGCAATCAGTTCTTTGCTTTTTTCTTTGTCCAACATTTCTGTGATTGTAGGACATTCCCCGCTAATCTCATACTGCGGAATGTTGGTTTTCATTGTGTAGGTATTGTCCTCTATTTCATCAGCAAAATCTGTTTCTCTTTCCTCGAACCCAAACATCGACATATCAATATCAAGAATTTCTGATAATTCCTGCTGTAACAGTTCCTCATCCCAAGTGGCAATCTCAGCAGATTTATTATCTGCCAGACGAAATGCCTTAATCTGTTCATCTGATAAATCATCAGCAATAACGCAAGGCACTTCTTTCATTCCCAACTGCTTTGCCGCCTTTATTCTTGTGTGCCCTGCCACAATCACATTATCTGTAGTAAGCACAATCGGGATCTTGAATCCGAACTCCTTTATGCTTTCCATTACCGCCGGTACTGCATCATCATTGATTCTTGGGTTCTTTTCATACGGAAGTATGCTTTCAATGTTTCTATACTCAATCTGTATTTTCCCCATATTGTTTGCTCCTTTCTCATTTTGCACATAATAAAAAGGACCATGCTTTTACACATCGTCCCTGACTTTCTCATTTATTTTTATTTTATTGTTTCATCTTTCTTTAAAATGCCCCACCTCGTAAGGCAGGGCCAAATGAGAAAGAATCGGCACAACACAGCCGGCAACAAGTATTTGTGAGGGCATGTTTCACATCCGCTTGTTGCAGTTTATACTCTAACACATTCCCTCATGCACTTCTAGTACACTTCGAGAGGCATTTTGCGGCATTTCGTGTACATTTCATGCCCTTATGTGTACATCAGGCGGCATTTTATGTACAAATAGCGGCAATTAGCGAACACTAACTGCTTTTATATTGCCTCTAATGTCAATTCTGCCAACATGACTGCATACTTCCTCTCGAACTCCTGTAATGCCAACCCATTTAATTTCTGTACACTTCGCACATTTCTTTCCTCATCAAATGCTGATCTGGCTATTTTCTCCCATGATTGAAAGTGGATATATCTGCAATTCAGTATTGTGATATAGCTTACGTTATCCAGAGCATTTATTTGTTCTGATACCTCCATCCGGAACTGCATCAAATCTATGATCTTATCATCAATTTTTCTTTCCATCTCATCAATCCGGCCAAACAATGTCCCGAACTTATCATTATTCCTACTGCTCTGTACTCTTTCACCTTCACCGCCTCCGCCTAATGAATACAGCATATCTTTTACTGCTTCTTTATCCCTTTCAGGTTTCCAATCTCTGCCTGTTTGTGTCGCACCTGCTCTAAATATTCTTTCGCCGTCATAAAATGCCCCTCCAGAAACTTTATTTTATTTGACTAATACTCCACACCCGATGTATAATCAGGCTATCCGTTTGTGGGCTCTTGTCTTAGGTATCTGGCAGGGGCTTACTTTTTTATTTAGATTTTCTTTCCCCCATGTCTGTATGATCTGCTTTTATTAAATTCTGCCTTTTCAATCAACATTGCTTCCAGGTCAATTCCGTAATATCCACACATATCCATAATACGGATTACTGTATCTGCCAGTTCTGATGGGATTCCCTCTGGTTTTCCATCTTCTCTGTAATATGTTTCGGTTGGCTCCTTGCCTTTTCGGTATTCCTCCAATGCTTCTGACAATTCACTGTGGCACAATGCGATCAGAGTTCCAAATTCCGAAGGCTTGTCCCACCATCCATGCTGTACCGCTGTTTCATGTACATCTTTTACCATATCGTTAATCTTTCCCATTGTTCCTGATCCTCCTAAACTGCTGCTGCCTTTTTTTTCTTCTTTCTGAACATCTGTGCTGCTTCACATGTTGCAAAGTGTGAGATATATCCAAATCCGGTTGCATGTTCTGGATAATCCTGTACTGTACCTACGGCCACCTCTCCATTGGTAAGGACAATTCTGTCCTTACCACCTTTCTGCTCTTTTGTAATATACAAAACTCGGATTGCAAGGCATATTCTTACCAGCTTTTGTCTTTATCCACATGATCTGTTTACCGCATTTTGAACAATTTCCAAATGAATTTTTTAATCTCATTTTTCTGTTTCTCCTATTCCTCATCGTACTCATAATCATCTTCTGAGGACTCTGTACCGCCGCTTGCACCGTTTGTATCATCATGGTCTATAATTTCCTCATTGGAAGCATTCTCACTGTCAGAACTTCTATTATCCGCTTCTGTGGCATCCTGTTCTGAGCATTCCAACAAAGGTATATTCATCGGAAGTGCCGGCTGCTCATCTATAACAGTCGCTTCTGCATTCACTACATTTGCATATTCAGGATCGAAAATGCTTTGCTGTCCTCCTTCGGAAACATATCTCAGAACATAGCGTTTCAATTCATCATCGTAGACCAGTTCCATTCCTGTATTATTTTTTCCATCAGAGCTATCCTTTACCGGTACCTGCGTGTCAATCTTATATTTCAGTACCGGTTTATGTACTTCTCTGGAGCTTCCGCTTCCATCAGGAACGAAGTCTGTGCTGATTGACAAGTTTACCTTTAAGGTAATTGCTCCTTCGTCAGAATGATTCTGTTCCATTTTCTGGAACAATCTTTGAAGCAACAGGTTGAAGGATTCTCTGATTTTCGAGAATGTTTCGCTCTCCATTGTGATTTCCTGATAATTCATAATTTCCATTGTTGTTTTCCTCCTCATTCAATCATTTGTTAACTGGTGGCTTTATATCCAAAATCCGGACTTCCACTCTAGGATCGTCAGAATAAAATTTTCTTACCTGGCAATCTACAATCTGAGCATCATCGTGGTATGCTATTTTATTCAGAGCATCCGCAATAATCTTGATGCAGTTATCCATATCAGGTTTTTTGTTGGTCTGATAATTCCTGCTCGCATAAGTTCTTTTTTCTTTTTGGTGTTGTATGCTCTAAGAGACTTCTTAATCAAGCGATTGAGAAGTCTCTTAGAACACACAACCTAAAATCGAAGAAAGGAGCGCAAGCTATGAGAAAAAACGAAAAATCACTGCTCTTTACGAGCGATTGAGCCGTGACGACGACCAGCAGGGCGAGAGCAACAGCATATCGAACCAGAAGAAGCTGCTTGAAGAATATGCTGACCATCAGGGCTTTTCTAACACAGTCCATTTTACTGATGACGGTATCAGTGGTACTTGCTTTGACCGTCCCGGATTTCTGGCAATGATGAAAGAAGTGGAAGCTGGAAATGTGGAATACCTTTGTATCAAGGACATGAGCCGACTGGGGCGTGACTATCTGAAAGTCGGTCAGATTATGGAGATACTGCGTCAGCGTGGTGTCCGCTTAATTGCCATCAATGACGGTGTGGACAGTGCCAGAGGGGACGATGATTTTACCCCGTTCCGCAATATTATGAATGAGTATTATGCCAGAGATACCAGCCGCAAAATCCGTTCCACTTTCCAGTCCAAAGGCAAGTCCGGCAAGCACCTCACAGGTACAGTCATTTACGGCTACCTCTGGAATGAAAACAGAACTCAGTGGTTAGTTGATCCAGAAGCAGCCGAGGTGGTAAAGCGTATCTTTGCCATGACGATTGACGGTTTTGGACCGTATCAGATTGCAAAGAAGCTGTCAGAGGAAAAAATCTTGATACCATCTGCTTACCTTGCACAGTTTGGAGAGGGTGTGAACAAAAATAAGACTTTCAAAGATGTGTACGGCTGGGGTGCTTCTTCCGTTGTAGAAATCCTTAAAAAAGCGTGAGTATCTGGGGCATACGGTCAATTTCAAAACACGCAAGCATTTTAAGGACAAGAAAAGCCATTATGTGCCGGAGGACGAATGGACGATTTTTGAAAATACCCATGAGCCAATCATCGACCAGCCAACTTTTGACCTTGTGCAGAAAATCCGAGGAAATGTCAGACGCTACCCTAACGGCTGGGGCGAAGCTGCTCCCCTCACTGGCTTGCTTTATTGTGCCGACTGCGGTGGCAAGATGTATGTCCACCGTACTAACAACGGCAAGCGTATTTCTCAATATACTTGTTCCCAATACAGCAAAGTCCCAGTCGGAAAGCTCTGCACCACACAGCACCGTATCAATGAGGATGTGGTACTCTCCCTTATCTCTGATATGCTCAAAGCCATTGCCGAATATGCCAAGCATGACCGAGCCGAGTTTGTCCGGGTGGTACAGAAAGCACAGTCCAGCCAGCAGACCACAGAAGTCAGAAAACAACGGACACGCCTTGCCACCGCCAAGCAGAGAGTTTCTGAGCTGGAAGTGCTGCTCTGTAAGATTTATGAGGACAATGCTTTGGGGAGACTGCCGGACAGCCGATATGAAATGCTGGACGCTCAATATGCAAAGGAGCAAAGTGAGCTGACCGCTGAAATTTCTACTCTGGAAAAGGCGGTTAAGGGCTATGAAAAGCATGAAAAGGACGCTGACCGATTTATCGCTCTGATTGATAAATACGAGAATTTTGACACGTTGACCGTTACCATGCTCAATGAATTTGTTGAGAAAATCCTTGTCCATGAGCGTGACCGCAAAGGCAGCCGAGACACAACACAGGAGGTTGAGATTTATTTCAATTTTGTTGGGCGTTTTGTTCCTCCGGCATTTGGAGAAGTGGAGCTGACATCAGAGGAATTAGAGGAAATCCGTAAGAAAGAGGAGCGCAAGGACAGGCTTCATCAGAACTATTTGAAGCGTAAAGCTAACGGCAAGCAGAAAGAATATGAGGAACGCACAAAAGCCAAGAAAAAAGGCTGAAATCGAAGCCCGAAAAGCCGCTATCCGCACCGAGGATATTGCAAAGGGCGTATTTATCCCGGTGAGCAGTTTACCGCAGAGAGAGCCGCAGAAAGGAGCTAAGACAGCATGAAACTGACCTACACCAAACAAGGAGATTATCTCATTCCATATATTATGATTGATATGTGTTTTGTGTTGCTAAACCGAAACAGTATAATTTGTCTATTTTGCCAACTTGAATTTAAAAGTAAATATGATATAATCAATATGTACAAAGAATGTGCGCTCTAAATTACGAAAGTGGTGATTCCGATGGATATAGAGATTTGCTGTTTATTTTTTAATCAATTAATAGAAGGAGGTCTTTATAATGAAAAAAATATTATCTCTCATTCTCGTATTGGCAATGACATTTTCCTTATCTACAACTGCATTAGCTGCTGATTCCACTACTTCTTCTATATCCGAAAATGAAGCTGTTGAATTAGCTCGTTGGTTTATTGCAAATGATATTTATGAAAATGGTAATAACGGATGGAGTGAAAGTACTGTCATAGATAGCGTAACTACTGATTCTGGCTTTTATGGAAGTAGTTACATCGTTAACTTGTCCGCTAATGGAAAAAATAATGGTTATATCGTTTTAGGAACAACAGTTGCAGATGTTCTGATTAAAGAGTTTTCGTATTCAGGAAAACCTTTATTTGTAGATTTGCAACCTATTAACGGGGGGTACTGCGGCTTATCATTCTGATAATTCTTTCGGTTGATAATACGAATGAAAATATGCCATTTTTGGAGAAAATTCGTAATACTCCGTCGCTATTTACTTCCGATAATAACTATGGACAAATTACAAATCCTTACCAGCATGTAAATGATAATTATGGAACTGGATGGTCTTTGAAGACAAGTAAATCGATTTCTGGTTTTAAACTTTTGGATATGGCAAACTTTGAAGCCGAAAACCATTGTAGTTTAACAACTTTAACTGCTATTTTTAATTATCATAGATCACAGGGTTATTCAAAGATTCCATCAGATTTAAACACTCTGTTCGGTAGAATTAAAACCATAGCAACAGATAATGGTTATTATACACCAAGTGGCACTAATCCAACACAAATTGATAATTTGGCAAAAGATATTTGGAAATATTATGGATACTCTGGAACAGCAAATAACGATTTCTTTTTCAATGGTGTAGAGTCCATTAACAATACTCTTAAAGGAGAGGTTGATGGAAATAGACCAGGGGCAATTAGCTTTTACCAGTGGATCGTATGGAAATCATACAGTAACTTATTATGGTTATAATATCTATAAAAAGTCAGGAAGTAGTGATAAGCTTTATCTTAGAGTTAATGATAATTGGGGTACTTCTGCTCGCTATGTAGATACTACTTATATTGGCTCTTTAGGACATACCTTATTCGAAATTTGTAGAGTAATCCCTTAATTCAAAATGCAAGAGGAATCAGACATGAAAAAAAAAAAACAGGAAATTGGTCTTGATAAGTTTACTTGTTCTGCTTATATTCATAGTTGTTCTATTTGCTTTTTTGATTTTAAAATCTCCCTTTGAATCGAACGCAATAAAAATTGAGATTCAAAATGGCTCTACAGGTGAGATTGTTGAGTTGGATAACTCTCAGAGAGACCAACTTATACAAAAGTTGAATTCGCTTGAAACACATGTATCTGGAATTAGCGGTTTTTCAACTGGATATGAGTATAAAATAATCTTTTTTCCTTTCTGATAGGAATACAAAAGAACTTTATGTAAAAAATTTGTCATGCGTTTCAAAGAATGGTTTATTGTATAGAGTGAATGGTAATTTAGTCTCAATAATTCAAGAGTTTATAAACAACTAAATTAGATAAAAGAAGCAGGGAGTTTTTCCTGCTTCTTTTGCTAAAATAGAAAGTCAAGCATTGGCATACAATAGCATAAGAATATAAAATTCCCTTTAGGAACTAAAGGGCGCACTTCTATACTCTCCTGTCGGGAGTATCGTGCGTCCTGCGGAGCATCATTCTCTGTCAGCAGAAATAGGCTGCATGACCGAGAATGTTTCGTCACTTCGTTCCGTCAAGGTGGCTACACCCCCTTGCACCGCTTATGCGGTTATCCCCTATGTACTTTTAGCCGTCCGCAGACGGTTTTGAGAACCGTCCGCCGCCAGCAAGTTTGAAAAACTTCATATCGAAAATTAGACCGTTGACACACATCGTCATGTGAAAAAGTCGGCGGTCTTTTATACCCATTTTCAAAAAAGGAGGTCAAACAGAATGAAAAAAACGAAAACCATTGACCAGCTTCGGGCTGAAAAAGAGCGAGCTGAAACAAGGCTTGCACAGGAGCAACACAAGCTCAACCGCCTTGAAAACCGGAAGAAGTTTCTGGAACAGGGCGAGCGAAAAAAACGCACCCACCGCCTTTGCAATCTGGGCGGTACAGTGGAGAGCCTTGCCCCAGTGGTCAAAACCCTGTCACGCACTGAAATGACCGGGCTGCTGGAACACATTTTCGCTTTGCCGGAGGTGGAACAGGCACTCAGAGAAGCGGCGGCAGCCCATGAGAGAAATCTTCACAGAGAGGAGGAAACGGACAATGGCATTGTTCCACTTCACAGTAGACCAGGTGAAACGCAGTGAGGGACAGTCGGCTATCGCTTCTGCCGCTTACCGTTCCGGCGAAAGACTGTATAGCGAGTATTACGGTGAGTACAGCGACTACACCAGAAAGGGCGGAGTGATCTGCTCCGACATTCTCTTACCGTCCCATGCTCCCCCGGAATTTGCAGACCGCCAGACCTTGTGGAATGCCGTTGAACAGGTGGAACGGGGAAAGAAAGCCCAGCTTGCATACAGCTTTTTGAAATTGCCTTGCAGAACGAGTTTACCATTGAGGAAAATATCGCTCTGGCAAGGCAGTTTTTGTTGGACAACTTTGTGAGCCGGGGCATGACCGTTGATGTGGCGTTCCATGAGAAAGAGACTGAGGACGGAGGAATACCCAACCCTCACTTTCATTTCCTCTGCCCTATGCGCCCCATGAACCCGGACGGGACATGGGGCTTTAAGCAGCGCCGAGTGTACCGGCTGGACGAGAACGGAAACCGTATCAGAGACCAGAACGGCAAGTTCCTCTTTGACGCTGTCCCTACTACCGACTGGGGCAGTCCCGAAACGCTGGAACATTGGCGTAAGGCGTGGGCTGATGTGTGCAACGCCAAGTTTGAAGAAAAGAAGGGCTTGATGTGCGTATCGACCATCGCAGCTATCTGCGTCAAGGAGTGGACTTGCTCCCCACCGTCCATGAGGGTGCAGCCGTTCGGGCAATGGAGAAGAAAGGCATACGCACCGAAAAGGGAGAGTTCAACCGCTGGATCAAAGCCACCAATGCCGTTATCCGAGACATCAGAAAGAAAATCGCTCTCCTGTCTGACTGGATCAAAGAGATAAAAGCCGAACTTGCCAAGCCGCAGACCCCAGACCTTGTTTTCCTTTTGAGAGCCTATTACTCCAAGCGGAGTGCCGGAGCGTACTCCCAGAAAGGCAAAATCAGCAACCTAAAGGAGATGAACGAGACTTTCAATTATCTTCGGGAGAATGGTATTTACACCCTTGAAGATTTGGAAAGCCGGGTGGAGAGCCACCGCACTAAAACTGACAGCTTGAAAACAACAATGGACGCCGAGAATGCCCGCATGAAAGCCATACGCAGCCTGTCCGATGACAGCAATACTTTCCAGCGGTTAAAACCGGTTTATGAGGGCTTGCGGAAAATCAAATTTGACAAGCCAAGAGCTGCATACAAGGCAGAGCATGAAGCAGAGCTGAAACAGTTTTATGCTGCCAGACGCAGGCTGACTGCCGAATTCCCAGATGGAAAAGTGAATATGAAAAAATTGTCTGAAGAATATGACGCACTGGTGCAGACACACACAGCCACTTATGAGCAGTTTAAGAGTGTCCGGGAGGACTTACAGCGGCTCTGGAAGGTAAAGTCATGTGTAGATACTGCCGCCCGTTCTATGGAGCATACAGAGGAACAAATGCTCCAAAATCACCCCCAGACACGACACAAAAAAGGAGGATATATCTTTATGAAAAAATATGACTGGAAAAATGAATATAATCCCATTCGCAGAACCGCAAAGCGGATTTTAAGTGGAGACCTCTTGAAGGACGGGAGACCACTTTCCGACCTTATCGAGCTGGACGAACACACCCGGAAATGCCTTGACTTTGAAGCTACACTCACAGACCGCCAGATTGATATGTTGCAGGATTTAGGGTATCTGCCCGTTACCACAAGGCAGTATGCCGAAGAATGCGAGGAATGCCCCTACACGCTGAACGAGCGTGAGCATGGCGTTTGCAGACGCTGCGCTGTTTTCAAGAAGTAAGGAGGACGCCCATGCAGTACACCCAAGCGCAGATTGACCGGGCGAACGCTGTCAGTCTGGAAGATTTTCTCCGTTCACAGGAGAGACACTGATCAAAAAGCGGCAGAGAATACCGCTGGAAGGAGCATGACAGTCTGACTATTCGGGGAAACAAATGGTTTCGCCACAGCCAGAGCAAGGGCGGCTATCCCATTGATTTTGTTATGGAGTTTTACGGAAAGTCCTTTTCCGAAGCCGTCCAGCTCCTGATCGGCGAAAGCGGCGAGGGACAGACCGAAGCCAACCACAACACCGCCCACAGAGTTTCACTTGCCCTTGCACAACAGAACAGCCGACAGAGCAATTCAATATCTTTGCGAAAGCCGAGGTCTCAACAAAACGCTTGTTGAGGCTTTTCTTCTTTCCGGGGATATTTACGAGGACGCAAAGCGGCATAATGTTGTGTTTGTAGGCAGAGACCAAAACGGCATACCCCGATATGCTCATGTGAGAGGGACAGACGAGCCGTTCAGACAGGATATTACCGGATCTGATAAGTCTTATCCGTTCCGCTATGAGGGCAATGGCAGCCAGCTCTTTATTTTTGAAGCACCAATAGATCTATTGTCCTTTATCTGCCTTTATCCGAGAGACTGGCAGACATGGAGTTACCTTGCTTTGGGAGGTGTTTCGGGCAAAGCCCTTGACCATTTTCTTTCTGAACGCAAGGACATTTGCCAAGTATTCCTCTGTCTGGACAGCGACACTGCCGGAAATGAAGCGAGCCTTCGACTGGCACAGAACATTCCCGATGGACTTTCTGTTATCCGTCTTGTCCCGGCAAGGAAAGACTGGAACGATGTGTTAAGACAGCAAACGGACATTCCAAACAGGAAATTCATTGCTGAGACAATCACGCTGAAAGAAGTTCCAGTTGTCCAGCCAGTTCCCATGCTTCGTATGGCAGATGTGGAGCTGACAAGCGTGGAATGGCTATGGTTTCCCTATATCCCGTTTGGTAAGCTGACGATTATCCAGGGCAACCCCGGCGAGGGCAAGACCTACTTTGCCATGCGTCTTGCGGCGGCTTGCACCAACCGAAAGCCCTTGCCCGGTATGGAAACCCTTGAACCGTTCAATATCATTTACCAGACTGCCGAGGACGGTCTGGGTGATACGGTCAAGCCCCGACTGATGGAAGCAGACGCAGACCTTGAAAAAGTGCTTGTCATTGACGATAGAGACACACCACTGACCCTTGCCGATGAAAGGATTGAAAAGGCAATCCGGGAAAATCATACAAGACTGGTTATCATTGACCCTGTACAGGCGTTTCTTGGGGCTGATGTGGATATGAACCGAGCCATGAAGTTCGACCCATCTTCCGCAGTCTGGGAGAGATTGCACAGGACACAGGCTGTGCGATTGTGTTGATTGGACACCTGAACAAAGCAGCCGGAACACAAAGCACTTACAGGGGTTTAGGGCTCCATCGACATTACGGCGGCAGTCCGCAGCCTACTGTTTATCGGCAAGCTGAAAGATAGTCCCACAACAAGGGTACTGATCCATGAGAAAAGCTCCCTTGCCCCACCGGGACAGTCCCTTGCCTTTTCTCTGGGAGACGAGAAAGGCTTTTCATGGATAGGGGCTTATGACATTACCGCTGACGAACTGCTTGCCGGGACGGACACCGCCAAGACTGAGAGCAAAACCGCACAGGCAGAAGCACTGATACTGGAACTGCTGGCAGACGGAAGAAAAATGCCAAGTGCAGAGCTGGAAAAGGCGGTTAATGACAGGGGCATATCCTCACGCACGATGAGGACAGCTAAAAGCCGTATTGGAGACAGGCTTGTGACCGAGAAAAACGGTGCTTCATGGATTTGCCATCTCCGAGAGTAACACAGGAAGAAGGCAAGCGTGGCAAAGACGGTAAGGTTTTTATAGATACCTTAAAGTTGCCGCCTTGCCTTCTTCCCCTTATATTGACACCGCCCGATGATGAACAGTCACCGGGCATTTTTCATTTACAGGAGGATTTTGAATGACTAATACCGCAAATACACCAAAACCCAATGACTGTCCGACAATCAGAAGAAAAATCGGAAAGACCACCTATATCGTCCGTGTCCATTTCAGTGAGACCGCCAAGGAGACGATGGAGGACAAAATCAAGCGTATGCTTCGTGAGGAAGTCCGCAAAATGTAACTTCTTTTTGGATTTGATGAAAAAGTCCTTGACTTTTCGTCTCTGGGTCTGCTTGGTGGAATTTTATAATATGCTTTTATTCTCATATCCAACATGACATCATCCGGAAACTTGGTTTCTCTTTCATAAATCACCGTATCTTTCGGCGTGATAGCATGACCTGTTTTAGTATTAAATCCTGGTCTGCCTTTTCCCTTTGGCTCCCCATGTACTGTAAATCTTAATTCCATGTTCCTACATCCTCTCGAATATTCTTGCAAAGTCTTTAGATTTATATGGACGGATTTCTCCTGAACTTTCCTTCACAATATAATCACCGATCTTTGCTCTCATCTTTCCGTATTCGGTATTGATTGTGCATCCATATATGAAAACCGCTCCATCTGTAATACACCTGTCAAAATAGATCATCTCTTTTTTAACAACTCTTGCGAACCATTCCGGAGCATTTATTTCTGCATCTCTGTTAAGCTGAAACACTTCTACGGTAGGAACTTTTCTTTTATATTTCATATTTCTTCGATTCCTCATCATTTCGAGGTGTCCGCATTCTCTTTCCGGTCAGTAGCATGTACATAATACGCAACTGCCTTTCCAGTGGGCGTCACCTGCTTTTTGTGCTGCCTACATCGTAACCATTCACCGCCAGGATTGTCATAACCGTTTTTCGATCTTCCAGACCATATATTCTGAGTTCTGCATCCCATCCTGTTTTTACCTCTTTCTTTGCAGGACCAGTAAGCAGTTCTTCAGGTTTAATTTTCGCAACCTCTGCGATTTTGAAAAGTACATCTACTGCAATACTGTTAGTCGCATTTTCATATGCCCCGATCTGGCTTTCACTTTTCCCAATAAGCCGTCCAAATGCTTTTTGTGATAATCCCATGTCATTTCTAACTCTTTTGATCTCCCGACCTACTTTTTGTGTTGAATTCATTCCCATTTTTCAATCTCCTATTATTTAAAAATAATCAGCAAGTTGCTTCTGCCTCTGAGCTGCTTTTATGATTCTGAATGACTTCCCCGAAATTTCTACCGGAAGCAATGTTCAAAAATTCTGTCATAAATCCTCCTGTAACGAATGTCCGGATTTCTCATCATTTCATCAAATGTAAGGTTGGTAGTCAGAATCATAGGTTTATCCGTTCTCACTCTACTATCTATAACGTTGTAAACTTTTTTCCAGTGCATAATCTGTGTTTCTCTCTGCCCCCAGATCATCAATAATGAGTAAACTACACGCATTCAGCATTCCAATGTATGCCGCCTCATCCTGTCCCTGAATGTCCTGCAATATCTTCACAAACGATGTCATTACCACAGATATGTTCTGCTCCATCAGCTCATTTGCAATACAAGCTGCTGTAAAACTCTTTCCGGTTCCGCATGGGCCATAAAACACAAGCCCCAGGTTCTTTTCCCCCCGGTTTTGGAATTTCCTTCTGTAATCATTTGTCTGAACTGAGCCACATATTTTCTGGACACATCATATGCCCTCTGGTTTTCCTTCCTTTTCTGATATACTGAAAATTCTGCATCTCGGAATTTACTTGCCATCATAGAAGCATCTTTTAGTCTCTGGACACGATGCATTTCTTCCTCGTATTCCTCTTTCCTTCTCTGCTCCTCCAATTCCTTTGCCCTGCAATCGCAAATGCACCATACTGTTTTATGAAAATACGGACTGTTTATCTTTTTCTGCCTTGCCTTTCCGCATACTCCGCAATGCCATAATCCGTCAGCGTCTTTGTAATCTCCGTCATGAATCTGAGTAACCTCCGGTGAAGGTTCCGTAGGAAGAAACTGTGCTGCATCCATAATCTCGCCACCTCCTTATAAGTATTTGTCAAAATCTGCACTACCATTTGAATCCGGTTCCTGCGGCTTCTCTTTTTATGTAATCCATAAATGGTGTCGCATCCCCCAGGAATGTTTTGGCGTGCTTGATATATTGAGAATCAGTGTGCCTTCTCTCACATTCCATCCGGTAATTTCTGGCTGCAAGTCTCAATTCTTCTGGCGAAAATCCACTCTTTATGCGAGCCTGATATTTCTTGTATGCCATTCCTTTGTCTGCTTTTTTAGGATATTCAGCCCAGAATGCCTCAAAATCATCCGGATAGTCGTTTCTCTTTGGCTTTTCTGTATTCATTTCTTGATCTCCCAACACCGCAGGCATGCTGGCTTGTGCTTCTATCAGCTTTGAATCATCCATTGGAACACCATGCGTTGTCGAGTATGATTTATTATCTTTGAGAAACAATGTCTTTTTTTCATCTGTGTATTGGGTTTCATGGTATCTGTTCTGGGAAATACAGTTATGCATTCTCCAATGTTTTATAACGATCACACCATTATCAAATGTCAAAACAAATCTCTTTGATATCAGGATCCGCATATCGTCATCCCTCGCACCCACTGTACGCATGATTCTTTTTCGGATTTCCTATAAAACCATCATCGTCAGCCCTCATATTCAGATGGAAGTATAGGCATTGTGCTGACATTGGCATATCCAGAAATGCATCACTGTCAACTATTTTCATTGTGAACATTCTTTTCTGCGACATCCTTTGTCACCCCTTCTTGCCTACATTACTTATGGCTTTTTTTGCGGTTTATCAGGTTTTGTATTGTTACTCGGAATGTAACCCCCTCTGTATTCACCATATATCCGTTCAATTTCTTTTTGATTTTCTTTTTATTACGGATTTTTGCTCTTTCCCTTGCGATTCTTCTTAACTCATCCAGTTTTTCATCAGAAATAAGAGCATTTTCTCTGATATAATGTACTATCTCTGCCATTTCTGCTGCGCAGGTAACTTTTCTATCGTCCATCTGCGCAGTATTATGAATAATTCCCTTCATCATCTTGGTAACGCTCGCTGCCTCTGCAAGATATGATTTCGCTATTTTCCCATTTTTTGAATGTCTGGCCTTTTCATTCAATTCATGTATCGTATCATTCATTCTTTCAATGAGTGCATCTTCTGTCACAAGGGCAGCTCCGCATTTTCTGCAACGTATCAGTTTCATCCTTACCACCTCATCCAGTAATATATTTTGTGGTTGCATCGGTAATATCAATCGTTCCTGCATTTTTCCATCTATCCCAAAAGGCAATCGTTCTGGACTGTGGTCTTTCTTCCGCAAGCGCAACATGGATTTTTAATGGAATCGGTACTGCATCTCCGATCACAAACACATCTCCAGGCGAAAACATTGAAGTTTCATCAATCACGCTTTCGCTTCCTTCTGGCATCATGCCTTTGATCATTGCCTTGTCATTTTCATTATTCATCTTTCCAACAATGAAGTTTGCACACTGAGCCATGATTGTTTTGTTAAGCTCTGATGGCCGCTGGCTTGCAGGAAATAATGTCACCCCCGAATTTTCTACCTTCCTTTGCAATATTCTCGAATATCTCCACCATACGCCGCTGAGAGGCAGACAATGAGAAGTCATTTGGAATATATACATGAGCCTCATCGCATACCAAGGTGACAGGATTTACGTCTTTGCTCTTGTATGTCCTCTGGATTTCGTATACCAATTTTGCAACTACTCCAATGATCGGAATAGCAACATCATGCGGCACCTCAGATAGATCAATATTCTTTACCGGAACATCATTGTTCAGAACATCTTTCATAAAATCATATAAATACTGCTGTGGCATATCCTCAAACAAAAACTGATATTTGCTATCTCTTGCCTTATCAACAAGGAGATTTACAACATTGGTGAGTTTCCCGTTGTAATCACCTTTTACAATTTTTTCTTTTTCCAGCCTGCGCACCTGATTTGTAAACTTCTCCTGTTCCGATCATTTCCTCATCAAGAAATTTCATCAGTTTAACAAACTCTATATAGTTGAAATATACCGCTCTGTTCTCTTTCCCTTTCGGGCATACGTTGTAATAGCATTTACGGAGAGCTGTCATGGCTACGGTTGCTGATTCTTCTTTGATTTTTAAAATATTGGAGATCATATCCGTAAAACCAAACATCCATATAGGAAATGGTCTGTCACCGCCGATCTGAATATTTCTGGCATATGACAGTTCTTTATATTCACCATGAATATCGAACACGATCACATTTGCCCCAGGTAATTTGCTTGTCTGTTCCAAAATTTTCGCCACTGTCTCAGATTTTCCTGCTCCGGTATTTCCAACAATACAAGCGTGCCTCTGAAAGAATTTATTTCCATCAACAAATGCCGGGAACTCGTATGCCGTATATTCTCCTATGCAAAATCCCTCTGTATACCTGCTCAGCATAGAAGCAAATTCCTCTTTTGAAATTCGATGTGCGCTTACTTTCATGGTTGGGTATTTGTCTATTGCTTTCTGGAATGTTCCATTTTTACAGTTCCGATAATGGAGCATTCTAGCATCTTCGTGCTGCTATGTTCCAAGATATAGTCATTTTCTCCGATTTCCTCTTCATCCTCCGTATCAATATCAGTCAATGTGTTTACCATAGTAACCAGCTCCACATCTCCATCTGATACAGCAATCAGATCATTGATTCGTACATCGTCAAATTCTTTGTAGTCGGACCTGATCTGAACTTTATCACTTAAAATTTTTACAAGTTTCATGCCCTTACACCTCCAACAATTCATTGTAATTTCTTACAGCAGCCAGTTTTATGCTCTTGCAGTAATCACACCTGCCGCAATGAACAGGTTCCAGCAAACCGGCTTTAATATCTGCATATCTTCCGATGTTTTCCTCCACCTGTCGCAATGCCATATCAAGGGTAGATTGCGGTATCTGCCAGATATCTCTATCCATTACCCTCTCTTTGGTTACTACAGCAAGATAAAAAGGTAATTTTTCACCTGTAACGATTTCCACACCTTTCTGATAAACCGCACCTTGAATGTCATATCTCCACGCAGGCAGCTTATCCATTCTTGCCACGACCTTTAAATCTGTGATCGCTTTTCCTGGATTATAGCTATCCAGCTTTGCTTTCCACTCCACCCCGAACAGTTCAAAGGTGAAAATCCGCTGTTTTTCTCCGCTCATAGCATCCATAAATTTAGGATCCGTTTTCACAGCTTCAATAATTTGATTTGCTCTTTTGAACTCTGCTCTCAGTTCATGCTTTCTTGTGTAAAGAGCCGGATTCTCTTTCAGGAACTCATTAAGTGTGCCTTCAAAGTAAGCATCCACAAATTTTCCTACTAAAAGAGCCTTTGTAACTGGTCTTTGATATTTTCCATTTATATTCGCCATTGCCGCCGCCTCACAATTCATAAATGCTTTGTACTGTGATACGCTCATATATTTCTGATTTGCTTCCGGACTATAATAATTTTCATTATTCAGATTCATTTCTTGTCACCCTCTTTGCTGGCATCCGGTTTCTTTTCTCCTCCACTGAAAGGATCGCTGATTTCGCTATTATCAGTTACCGGTAATCCAATCTCGAAGTAGTCTTATCGCTTTGCCATTCCATCACGTAAGGCACGATAAACCTTTTTCAGTCTTACAAAATCATTTTCTGAGAAAGCATCGCTCTTACATCCCAGATACTTTTCAATCATTGAGATATTTACGGAAAATTCCTTTTCAAATACTTCTGCCATCTTTCTGACACGATCCACTAAAGGCTCCTCGTATCCTTCTCTCAATGTTTTGTTGCATCTATCCACTGCTGCCTCCACAACATCGCTTGGAATAATTCCAAGAATGCAAGCCCTTACTCTTCGTGCTGCCTGATTTGCCACTGCTTCGTAAATATCTCTTGGGTCTGTAAGCGGATAATCACCTTTTTTTGGTATGTCTAATATGAGATACACTGAATAATTTTGTCTGTCTGGAATTGGTTTCAAGATCCCACGCATACGCCATAACCTGACTGGCTCCCTTTCTTTGTTCCAACTCCATAAATCCAAAATCAATGTTGCCCCAGTTCTGAGCAATGGCTTCTGCCAGTCTAATGGATGGACCGGTAATCTTTTCGTTTCCTCTTGAAACTCATACATGGAATTTTCTGCCAGCTTTCTTCTCTGGCAAGCTCTCAAAATATTGTTGTATGCCACAACCTGATCTCGTGGAAACTTCTTTGCTGCCAACATTGCAACCTGTACTTCCTGTGCCTGTCTGGTTACCATCATTTCTGTTTGAGACGATCTCTGCGGCTGCATTGGCTCCTGACTGGTAAAATCTACTGACTGGACATTTCCCTGTGAATTAACCTGAACTTCATTCATTGTGTTGTGCCTCCTTGTTATTCTTTCATCATCTTTGACATAGTTTCCAAGTTCACTCCCATTCGGAAAAAAGTATTCTTTTACCATATCCGGAAGCAATATTGGAATATAGTTTTCATCTTTTCCTGCAATCTTTGCTTTCCTTTTTGGCATATTCAACCAAGCAGGAAAACTCTGCATTTGATATTTTGTAACCGTCTTTCTCTAATTGCCTTTTTACGCTCTCATATTCCTGCATTTTCTTTGTGCCTCCCTGCGTTTGGCTTTAATAAACCATTCAATCAGGAATATAATCGGAATGATTGCCCATTCACTGCCGATTGCTGCATATCCCCGATAAGCATATGCCATCCGTACAACCACTGCCATCATTAGGCATCCTACGCTTAATGCAATCCAATGTTTTATAATCCATCGTTCCAGCATTTTTACCTCCTATCTGTAAAAAGAATGATTTCCCATAGTAAAAAGATATTCTGTGTTGTCTTCCATCCAAGGTGAACTACCAGTTCTGCAGAAATATAATGCTCCTTCAGTATCATCCCGATTTTCATACTGGAGCATATACAAAGCATTGTAGCATTCTGCATCCGGTTCAACATTCCAATATCTTCCATCGTCTAAAACTGACTCAAATTGTCCTGGCTGAAATACAACGTCCTCTACACTGTCTGGAAATTCTTTGCTTGCAACTCGGTTCAGAACTACTTTCATTACAAGAGCTTTTCCTTTGGTTCCCTCTCCCCTCTGCTTCGGCCATTGCAATTCTCAAAAGGATATCAGAATCCTTATTGCTCCAGTTCCACTCATCTTCTGATGTAGAAATATCTTCCTTATTATTTTCCAGTGTTCCTATTTCCATATCGGATCTGGTTCCTGTATATTCATCCTGAATAGCCTGCATTGGTATATATGTAGATGCTTCTGCTTTATTTGCGGCTTTTAATACGACTGTTACCTGAGTTGCCAAAAAGTATCATTGCCGCATCTACTGCATATACTTTTAATTTTCTCTGTGTACTTCTACGCACTTTTTACCTCGTCTTTCTTATATGAATTTACAAATATGCCAAGATCAATGCCTTGTGAAGTTCTAATTTCTTTTATGATCTCCGCATCATTTTCCATTCCGTATCGCTCTTTCAAAATCTGTCTCAGCTTTTCTTTCAGTTCCATTCGTATTAGCCTCTTTCATCTACTTCTGAAATTTTTCAGCCAGCATTCGCAGTTCCGAAATTGCTGTTGCCAGGACTTCCAGTTTTTTCACTATTCCATCAAATTCTTCCTGCTCATCTGCTGTAATTTCTCCATCTTCCGCAATGCTTAACAGTTGCTTTTTCATGGTTCGTACCGCATCTTCATCCAAACTGTTCAGAATTTTTACAGTGATACCCTGCAAACCACTCACCTGTGTTGCCAGAGGAAGATTTCTTCCAATCGGGCATTCATGTTTGCAGTAATAACTACGCAATTCCGGTGTTCGGTACAAATCAGACATCATCACCACTGTATCTGGTGGTACATTTTTGGTTACTCCCAACTCATGATTTGCCAGAGTTGAGGTTGAGATTCCCAGCAGCTCAGCAGCGCTTTCCCTGCTATTTAGAAGATCATTGTATTTTGCTGCCTTTTCTCTACAGGAAAAGTAAATATTCTTCCCATCTTTCGTACAATCAAATTCCATTCTGTTTTCACTCCTCATCTTTTATAATGAGTTCATGCTCAATCATCCGAGCAGGAATCATCATCAGTAATATTCAGATAATCACTTATTCTTTTTTCTGATAGGAGGTGATACTACACGACCATTTAAAACTGACGAAATGTATGAGCGATTGTTGCCGAGTTTCTCTGCCATATCAGAAACTCCGATATCTTTCTGAATCATGGCAATCTTGGCTTTCTTACACCAAGGAGACAACTTTTCCGCCATATGTTTTACTCCTTTCTTTTCTTTACTTTTTGCTACATTTTTCTTTATAATGAAGATTGATTTTATCTTTAAAATAAATTTTAAAATCATCTTCAAAATCATCTTACATTTGTTATATTAACTCGTAAAAATGAGTATGTCAATATCTTTTGCTCATTTTTTTTGAGCTTTTATGAAGGAGGTACTATGTTCTACGATAATTTTAAGGCTGCCTGCGAAAGAAAGGGCACCACAATCACTGCTGTTTTGGCTTATATAGGCAGAGCAAGCGGTAATACTGGCGGTTGGAAAATGGGGAAATATCCGCGTTTGGATATTGTTATGGAAATTGCAGAATATCTTCAAATCAGCATAGACGAACTAGTTTATGGGTTAGGTCAGGCTCCATATTCTGATCAAACTCAGAATAGTGAGCTTGATAGTGAATGGAGTAAAATTATTTCCCAGATTCCAAAAGATCGTCAGCAGCTTTGTAAGGATTTCCTGCGTACCCATATGGTTTCTACTCCACCAAAATACGCAGATGATAAGAGGGCATAGTATCCCCTGACTATTTTGAATGGTATCGGAATAACAAAACCAAATAACAGGAGGTTTTTATGAACAGAAAGATTACTATTCAACCACAAGCACCATTGGTTCCAGAAAAAGATGCTTTTGTCCTGGAACTTCAACGCCTTCTCGCTTGCTATCAACTGGCAGATCAAAGAGATAGGGAAATTGTGTGGTCTGTGCTCAACAAATATGTGCCACATATCGTTTAAAATCAAAGGACAGCCCCATGCAGGGGCTTTCTTTATGTACTTGGGAGAAATATTATGGCAAGAAGAAAAACAGCTTTAAGGGGGCGTATCTGCATCCGCTCGCATAACTAAAGTAGCAATATATATCAGAGTATCAACTGTTCATCAGGTAGACAAAGATTCCATACCTATGCAGAAAAAAGGACCTCATAGCATATTGCCAACTTATTCTTGGCACTGATAATTATGAAATTTTTGAAGATGCTGGTTATTCAGGAAAAAAATACTGATCGCCCAGCTTTTCAAGATATGATGGGAAGGATTCGGAAAGGTGAATTTACTCATGTTCTTGTTTGGAAAATTGACAGAATATCCAGAAACCTTCTGGACTTTGCAGAAATGTACGAAGAGCTTCAAGCGCTACGTGTTACCTTCGTAAGCAAAAATGAGCAGTTCGATACCTCCACTGCTATTGGTGAAGCTATGTTGAAAATTGTTTTAGTATTTGCGGAATTGGAAAGAAACATGACTTCGGAACGTGTCACAGCAACAATGATATCCAGAGCCAACAACGGACAATGGAACGGTGGCAGGATCCCTTTTGGATATTCCTATGATTCCTCCACATCTCAGTTCTCCATCAGAGAAGATGAGGCCGTAATATGCCGCAGGTTAAAAGACCTATATTTAGACAATAAATCCCTCGTCTATACTGCAAGGGCTCTGAATGCAGACGGTTATAAAACCAGGGCAGGCGTGGACTGGACGCCTACTGCTGTATGGATTATTGCATCCAGCCCGTTTTATGCTGGCATTTATCGCTATAACCGGTACAAGGGAACAGAGAACAGGACACTCAATCCTGAGGAAGAATGGGTAATGATTCCAGATCATCATCCAGCTATTTTCACCCTGGAAGAACACGAAGCAATGAAATCCTCATTAAAAACAAATGCCAGATATGTTGATAATCCAGTCGGAAAACCGCATACCACTGCCAACGTCCATATATTTCAGGGAATTGCCTATTGCGGCAAGTGTGGAAATAAAATGGTTTCCACTCCTGGAAGAAAACACGCTGACGGATATCGGCCATCAAATTATAGTTGTCCTCTGCATCGTAGAAGCAAAAAAATGTGACAATGCCACTGTGAATGATATGATCGTCGGTGAATTTGCCATCAATTATATTTTGAATATGCTAAATGCAAAGAAAACATTTTCCAGAATCGACACTCCCAAAAGAATTGCAGCGGCATTTACTGACCGGTTCCACATTTTCAGATATTTCCTCCATTGAGGAAGATGGACTGAATGATTTCTTCAACCTTTTATCTCGGTATGGTTCAGATAATTCTTATGTTTTTGCAATAAAAACTCCCCGGAAGAAAAAAGGCATCTGTCAATCCTGAGCTTGCTACTCTCCGAAAGGAAAAGGAGAAACAGGAACGTGCTTTGCAACGATTGCAGGACTTATATTTATATTCAGACAAATCTATGTCAGAAAAAAGACTTCATTCTTCGAAAATCAGAAATATCTGATCGTTTAAAAAACATTAATGCTCAGCTTGGCCTCATTACTCAGAATCCAGATTCTCTGCTATCTGATGAAGAGTTTATAAAACAGGCAAGTCATCTTCTCATACAGAAAGAATTAAAAGGCAGAAAATATATCTATTACAAAAAAGTCTTGCAACCTCAGTGGATCCGGAAATTCTCAGGACGTACATGGAAACGATTCTTGATTCTGTTTATATTACTGATGGTCATGTAAGCTCCATAGTCTTTAAGAATGGCCTTACACACAAATTTATCTATAAAAATTGACACCGACATAAATGTCGGGCACAAAAAAATAACCAGGAAGCGTTCGTACCTCCTGGTTATTCTTATATTTTCTGTGTTTTTTTCTCCATCCAACAAATGTTAGAAATGGATGTTAAATGATAAGCATGGCATCCCCAAAGGAGAAGAAACGATAACGCTCTTTTTTACCGCTTCCTCGTAAGCAGCCATGATCTTATCTTTTCCGGCCAGTGCGGAAACCAGCATCATCAGTGTGGACTCCGGCAGGTGGAAGTTTGTGATCAGACGGTCGATCATTTTAAACGGATAACCAGGATAAATAAAGATGTCCGTCCATCCACTTCCTGCTTTTAAAATACCGTTTTCATCGGTTGCCGACTCCAGCGTACGGCAGCTTGTCGTTCCGACTGCCACAATCTTCCCCCGCCTTCTTTTTTTTTCACGGTTGATCAGCTCCGCCTGCTCCGGCTCCACAATGTAAAACTCCGAGTGCATGTGATGATCTGTCACATCTTCTACCTTGACCGGACGAAAGGTTCCAAGTCCGACATGTAAAGTCACATGTGCAATGTGAACGCCTTTCTTTTTTATTTCTTCCAACAGTTCTGGTGTAAAATGAAGTCCTGCTGTAGGTGCTGCGGCCGATCCGTCGTGCTCAGCATAAACAGTCTGGTATCTGTTCTTGTCCTTAAGCTTGTGAGTGATGTAAGGTGGAAGCGGCATCTGTCCCAGTTCATCAAGGATCTCTTCGAATATTCCCTCATACTCAAAACGGATCAGACGGTTTCCTTCGTCAACCACATCGATCACCTCACCGATCAGCAGCCCTTCGCCAAAACTGATTCTTGCACCGACACGACATTTCTTCCCCGGTTTTACCAGCGTTTCCCAGACATTATTCTCTCTTCTTTTTTAGAAGCAGTACTTCAATCTTTGCATCCGTTCCGATCTTGCTTCCATAGAGTCTTGCCGGGATTACTTTCGTATTGTTGACTACCAGACAGTCTCCCGGGTTCAGATATTCAATGATATCACGGAAAACGCGATGCTGCGTCTTTCCGCTTTCTCTGTCAAGTACCAGCAGTCTGGAAGAGGAACGGTCTTCCAGTGGATCCTGGGCGATCAGCTCCTGTGGCAGGTCATAATAAAAATCCGATGTTTTCATATATATATACTCCTTAATAATAAATATGATTTTCTTCAACTAAAACCGGCTTCTCGCCTCTGTTACAGGTTACAATCGACACGGCACAGTTTTTTGATACGCCGCCATGCCAGTAATCTTCCCGGTTGCTTTCTCTTATGCTGTTGAGCAGTCCGCGAAGTGCACAGCCATGCGTCGACACGAGGATCGTCTTATCTTGAAGTTCTTTTCGACTGCAGATATCTTCCATAAAATTCCGGGTACGCTTTTCACATCATCCAGACTTTCCCCGCCCGGTGCTGCCACATAATCCTGCGGGGCATGGAAGAAGTTTTCAATCCACTGCTGCGGCACCTGCCGGTTTTCTTCTGCATAACAGCAGCCCTCATAGATTCCAAAGCTGATCTCAATCAGACGCTCATCCTCTATGATCGGGACCTTTCTTCCGGCAAGGATACACTGTGCCGTGTGTTTTGCACGGATCAGTGGACTGGTAAAAAGCCATGTCAAACGTTACATCACGAAGTGCCTTTCCGGTCAACTCTGCCAGATAGATCCCATTTTCATTTAAATCAACGTCAGAACGCCCCTGGAGGCACTTACGTGCATTCCAGGGGTCTGACCATGACGTATGATATACATTTTCATGTGTTATTCTCCAGATTACTGACGAAGTTCGATACCCATGCTTTCCAGCCCATTGAGGATCTTCTTCATCACCGTAGTGATCTCTGCTTCTTCCATGGTCTTGTCTTTTGCACGGAATACCACAGAATAAGCCATAGATTTATAGCCTTCTTTGATCTGAGTTCCTTCATAAATATCAAACAGTTTGAAGCTTTCCAGATGTTTGCCTCCACGCTGAACGATCATCTCTTCGATTTCACCGGCAAGTACATGTTTCGGAACCACCATACTGAGGTCACGTGTCACAGCCGGGAATTTCGGAATACCTTCGTATTTGCGGTCGAAGGAAGCTTTTTCCACGATCTTCGGCATGTCCAGAACGGCAACATATGCCTTTTTTCACCGATTCCGTAATTATCTAGAACCTGTGGATGAACTTCGCCCAGGAATCCAATCACTTCTCCGTCGTAGAGGATGTTTGCCTGTCTGCCCGGATGTAAAGATGGCTGTCCTGCGTTCGGATCGTACTGCGGAATCTTATGCATGCCAGCTTTTTCCAGGAACTCTTCTACGACACCTTTCATGACAAAGAAATCTCCGCTGCCGTACATACCAAGCGTGAACTGCATACGCTCATCCGGAAGCTCGGTAAGCGGCAGTGCTTTCGGCAGATAAATGTTTGCCAGTTCATAGAGACGAACGTCTTTGTTTCTGTGGCTGTAGTTATAGCCAAGAGAAGAGAGCATACCATTTAAGGAAGTCGTTCTCATGATGCTGAAATCATCGCCGAGCGGGTTGGAGATCTTGATGGCCTGACGCAGTACAGAATCTTCGGGGATCAGCAGTTTGTCGAATACCTTCGGGGCTTTCGAAGGAATAATTCATGCCCTGGGAGAATCCACAGAATTCTGCGATATCTTTTGCAACATTTTCTACTCTGTGATGGAACTGAAGTTTACCTGTAGTAGCTTCTCCTTTTGGCAGCGTCGTCGGGATATTATCATATCCGTAGAATCTTGCTACTTCTTCTGCGATATCTGCGATGCGGAATAAGTCATGACGGAAGGTCGGTGCAATGATTTCATTGCTCTCTTCGTCATAGGCAAGTTCTACATTTGCAAGATAATCCAACATCTGTTCGCTGGACAGATTGGTTCCAAGCAGTGCATTGATGCGTTCCGGCTCAAATTTCACGCGAACCGGCTCTTTGCGTTTGGAGTATACATCTGCCATGCCGCCGACAACTTCACCGGCTCCCATTTCTTCGATCAGATGGCAGGCACGGTCAATAGCTGCCTGTGCATTGTTCGGATCCAGTCCTTTTTCAAACTTACCGGAAGCATCAGTTCTAAGACCGATTTTCTTTGCAGAAAGACGGATATTGGTACCATCAAAACATGCAGCTTCAAATAACATCGTTTTTACATCATCTGTGATCATGGAATTTTCACCGCCCATGATTCCGGCAATGCCAACAGGTTTCTCACCGTCACAGATCATCAGAACAGAATCATCCATCGTACGTTCCTGACCGTCCAGTGTGGTAAATTTTTCGCCGTTTTCGGCTCTGCGAACCACGATCTTATGACCTGCAAGGGTGTCATAATCATAAGCGTGCATTGGCTGGCCATACTCTTCCATTACATAGTTTGTGATATCGACTAAGTTATTGATCGGACGGATTCCGTTGGAAGCCAGACATCTCTGCATCCATTTCGGTGACGGAGCGATCTTGATATTTTTTTACGACACGTGCACAGTATCTCGGGCAGAGATCCTTGTCTGCCACTTCAACGGTCACATAATCGTTTGCATTTTCATCATTTCCGGTCTCTTTTTACAACAGGAGGCACAAATTTTTTTCCGAAAGTTGCTGCCACTTCTCTTGCAATACCGATCACGCTGTAGCAGTCAACACGATTGGATGTGATCTCATATTCAAAGACAACATCATCAAGGCCAAGTGCCTTAATCGCACTCTCGCCGACAACTGCATCCTCCGGGAAGATATAGATTCCATATTCCGGTGCTTCCGGATACATGTCCTTTGTAGAACCAAGCTCTTCTATTGAGCACATCATACCATCTGACTCAATGCCGCGAAGTTTTCCTTTTTTTTGATCTTGATGCCGCCCGGTGTTTTTTTTGCCGTCATGGCCGCCGGCTACACGTCCGCCGTCCAGAACAACCGGAACCTTGTCTCCTTCTTTATACATTTGGTGCACCGGTTACGATCTGGATCGTCTTCTCGCCGATATCGACCTGACAGATGATCAGTTTGTCTGCATCAGGATGTTTTTCAATTTTTTCAATCTGTCCGATCACGATCTTGTCCAGATCTGCATCCAGTCGCTCAAATCCTTCTACTTTTGTTCCGGATAATGTCATGGCATCTGTGTACTGCTGTGCCGTAACATCCAGCTCTGGAACATATGCTTTAATCCAAGATAATGATGTATTCATGGTTATATTTCCTTTCCTGTACTTTCCGTTGATTTTCTGTTTCGCATCCGCATTTTAGAACTGCTTCAGGAAGCGGATATCGTTCTTATATAATTCACGCATGTCATCGATTTCATATTTCAGGAGCGCGATACGTTCAAGACCTACGCCAAATGCAAATCCTGTGTATTCATTCGGATCAATTCCACACATGCTTAGTACGTTAGGATGTACCATACCGCAGCCAAGAATCTCAATCCAGCCGGAACCTTTACAGAAGCGGCAGGAATGACCTTCAATCTCACCGCTGCCGCCGCATTTGAAGCAGCTTACATCTACTTCCGCACTGGGCTCTGTGAATGGGAAATGATGCGGACGGAATTTTGTCTTTGTCTCCGGTCCGAACAGCTGTTTTTTTGCGAACTCTTCCAGAGTACCTTTCAGGTCTGCGAAAGTAATATTTTTATCGATGACCAGACCTTCGATCTGATGAAAGGACGGAGAATGAGTCGCATCCACTTCGTCGGAACGGAATACTCTGCCGGGCGCGATCATACGGATCGGCAGCTTGCCCTGTTCCATCACACGTGCCTGAACCGGTGATGTCTGGGTACGAAGCACGATGTCTTTGTTGATATAGAATGTATCCTGCTCATCTTTTGCCGGATGGTTTGCCGGAATGTTCAGTTTTTCGAAGTTGTACAGATCATACTCGATCTCCGGTCCTTCTACGACTTCATAACCCATACCGACAAAGATACGCTCTACCTCTTCCAGAGCGATCGTATTGGGATGACGATGTCCAACGTTATTCTTCTTTGCCGGAAGTGTCACATCAATGACTTCCTGTTTCATCTTTTCTTCGCGTGCTTTTTTTCTTCCAGTTTTTTCTTTGTCTCTTCTAAAAACTCCTCAATCGCTTCTCTCGTTTCATTAACCATCTGGCCAACGAACGGACGCTCTTTTGGATCTACATTTTTCATTCCTTTTAATACAGCAGTCAGTTCACCCTTCTTTCCAAGAAAAGAAACCCTTACCTCATTCAGTTTATCAAGTCTGTTTGACTCGCGTATCTGTTTCAGTGCTTCCTCCCGGATTGCCTGCAGTTTGTCTTTCATGTCTCATTCTCCTTGTAAATTAAAATAAAAAAGCTCCATCCCAAAATAGGGACGAAGCGATCTTTCCGTGGTACCACCCTGATTTCTGTCATCTGACAGACACTCAATGTTGTTTAACGCACAAGTACGTCGCTCCCTACTGTCTTCAGGAACGCAGCTCCAGTGTGAAATTCATCTCTCTGTCTGTACCGTGGAAGATTTTCAGCCGATGATCCTCCCTCTCTGTCGGAAAACAGGAAACTACTTTGCACTTTCAAAGCCTTTCGCATTTCAATCAAAATCATTATAACATCAATTTTTAAAATTACAACCCTTTTTCGATCGCATCTTTTGAAAACTTTTCCGGCTGCTCCAGATAGCAGTTGATCTCTGCCCCCATAAACAGCAGCCACATACAGAAATACAGCCACAGCATGACCATCACGACCGTTGTCAGACTTCCATAGATTGCCGACATCCCTTTGGAATATTCGATATAGACCGAAAAGCCATAGGAAAACACCGACCAGGCAAAAGAAGTGGCCACTGCTCCCGGAAGCTGAGAAAAAGAAATCCTGTCTCTTATACGGAAGCCACGCATACATCGCACAGAAGATCATGCACAGCAAAAGGATCGTTCCAATCGTCCGGGCACTGATGATCAGCCAGGATACGGCTCGCAGCCACGGCAGATAATGCAGAAGATAATCATGCAGCAGATTGCCGAACACAAACAGCCCCATCGCCAGAATCAGCGATATCAGCAGCAAAATAATATAAAGAGCTGCCCGGAATCTTGCCAGAAAATAATTTTTCCGGATCTTTGTGTCATAAATCTTATTCAGTCCTTTGGATACAGACATCATGGCCTTGCTGCACGCCCAGACTGCTGTGATCACCGTTCCAGAGAGCAATGCGGTGGATTTTGTATACACAGATCCGACTAACGTTTCCAGGTACGCATGGAAACCTTCCGGAAAGATCACCTTCAACAAGGTCATAACGTCTTCTTTTGTCATCGGCGTGTACTGGAGCAAAATAAGCAGCAACATCACAAAGGGAATAAATCCCATAATGATAAAAAAAAGCAGACTGTGCCGAATAGGCATCCACTCTGTCCTCTGAACTTTTATCCATAAATCTCAGCAGCCAGCAAACCAGCTGTATCACGTATCGCATATGATCTCCACTCCGTCTCCATAGTAATACTTCAAAATTTCCTGACAGCTCCATCCCTCTTCCGCCAGGTGTTTTGCACCATTCTGACTCATGCCGTCCCCGTGCCCATATCCCCCTCCATTCAGCAGAAAACCGGACAGCACGCCACCCTGATACTGTGGAGTAATATAAAAGAACGCACTCGGAAGAAGTCCAAGACTTGGTGCCGTGCTTCCATCCTGTAAGATCACAGCCTGATCACCGGGCCGCAGAAACTGGCGGATCGCATACTCTCCTTCGATTGCTACCGTCCCAAGTGTCCCTGTGACCTGCAGCACTTCTGCCCTTCCATTTTCAAGTCGCTTCAAAACGTTTAAGCTTAAAATCTGCCCGATCTGTCCCGGATAAAACGTTTCGGCAGCGGCATTTAGTTCCTCTGTCGAAAAAAGTGTATTCCAGCGATACCAGGATTCTTCACGCTCCGCATCGGATGCTCTGCTGCCGGACATCGCTGCACAGAAAACGGCCTCGTTGGAAGCTTCCTCCTCCATGCGAAGTCCGCAGGACGTTGAATAATACAGCGTATTTTCAATCTGCCCGTCTTCTTTTATCACCATCCCGGCAGTCTGCTGCACTGCCTGCACGGCAGCATCCGTCTTTCCAATATTATTATACACCTGATAAGAAACGCTGTCATCCAGATCTGCACCAAATTCCTCGCAGCGACTGTTCTCCATCTGAAGCATGGCATAACATCTGGCACAGACTGCCTGGGCTTTTAACGCCTCGATCGGATAGGAAGAGGGCATTTCACTTGGAACCACATAGCACAGATAAGTTTCCAGCGGAAGCGTATTGATCAGAATCAGACCTTCCTCTCTTTTCTCCACATGAAGACTCCCTTCGTAAGAGGGACACTCTGCGGCACGTTTCAGATACGGAAGCTGAAATACACCGTCTTCTTCCATTGTAAAGACCAGATCGCCCTGCAAAAGTTCATCACTTTGCATCGTAAGCTCAACCTGCTCACCGGCCTGGCAGTGCCGTTCTGTGCCCTGTCCGCTCACCCGAAACGGCACATCTGCCGTAATCGTGATCCGGTCATGGTATTCACTCGCATAATTGTCACTGCACAGCAGGACACGAATATCCGAATTTGCATCTGATGCCATTCTTTCATCCTTTTCTGCAGTTTCTGTCTCCGCTCCCGCTTTGTTTTCCGCCATTGTTTTGCTTTCTTTTCCGCTCTGCCCTGTGCTGCGGTTTCCGCCTTTTTCCTGGTTTTCTCTCAGCACCTGTTCCTGAAGCTGACTCTGTTCTGCCAGAAAACTCCGACTGCTTGTCAAAACAATCCCATAACGATCATACAAGGACAGGAGCATTGCAGCCAATGATGCACATCCAAGTAAGAAAAACTGTCTTTTTGCAATCCTTTTCACCTGCGGACACTCCTTTTTTACTTTTCAGAACCATTACCTGTTTTTTAAATATATTCCTGTCCTTGTATAAAATACCTGATTTTTTATTTTACTGCTGAAAAATAGTAAATGGTTGTCGTTTCGTATTTTGCACCGGCACGCAGTACGGTAGACGGAAACGTCTCGTGATGTGTTGCATCCGGGAATCCTTGTGTCTCAAGGCAGAGACCGGAGCGTTTCTGATAAACGACACCTTCTTTTCCCTTTGGAATACTCTCAACAAAATTACCTGCATAGAACTGAACGCCAACTGCATCGGAAAAAGACTTCCATACGTCTTCCGCTTTCCGGTTCGGTTACTTCCGCAATCTTACGGATTGTTCCGTTGCTGTTGTTCAGTACATAGTTGTGGTCATATCCGCCGGCAATCTTCAGCTGCTCATAATCTGCCTCAATATCTGCACCGATGCTCTTTGCAGCACGAAAATCCATCGGTGTTCCCTCAACCGGAAGGATCTCACCAGTTGGGATCATACCCTGCCCTACCGGTGTGAACGCATCTGCATCCAGCCATAAAATGTGATCTTCGATCTTTCCTGCTGCATGTCCTGCCAGATTGTAATATCCGTGATTAGTCATATTGGCAATCGTATCTTTATCAGAAATTCCTTCGTAGTGAATCTTCACTTCGTTTTCCATGGTCAGTGTATAAGTAACGGTGATATCAAACGTACCCGGCAGTCCCTGTTCACCGTCTGCACCGACATGATGGAAACTTACACTGTTGCCATCCTCGTCTACGGACGCATCCCAGATGATATTGCTGTAACCTTCACTTCCGCTGTGAAGATTGTTTTCGCCTTCGTTTTTTTCCATCTGATACACATGTCCGTCAATCACGACCTGTGCATCTTTTGTCCGGTTTCCGTTTCTTCCGATGATTGCACCAAAATAACAGGTTCCCTGCTCATAATCCTGCACATCATCATATCCAAGCAGTACATCTTTGCTTCTGCCCTTTGCATCCGGAGCAAGGATTGACACCATGGTTGCACCATAATCGGTCACTTCCAGTGCCATACCTTTTCCATTTACCAGTGTATAGATATGTGCAATCTTACCTTTTGAAGTTTTTCCAAATTCGCTTACTTTAATACCCATTGCTCCAAAATCCTCCTGTGAAAATTTATCGTTTTCAGTATAACATTACCCGTTTTAAATTGCAATGCACGATAGATGTCTCCATTATAATAGGGAGTTATATTTTTTGTCAATTTTATAATTATGAAAAAAAAATATTCTAAGTTTTATATTACCGTGTCCGTGTGACTGACTCAATTTGCCAGACAGTGCCTGGCAAATTAGATATTCAAAAATGAATCCTGTCGGGTTATTCTCAGAAATTTCTCGTATAATCAAAATATCTGGAACATGCCACAATTCCACAGATAGCATAAAAAATCATTGCCAAAACGAATCCCTCAACGCTGCGTACAAATAATACCAGTATCAAGATCAGAAGAAACGTCGGCAGTTCCATCCGATGCAGCCATTTAAACATGTGATAACGCTTCGGCGACATTTCATGTCCTGCTGTTTTTGCATTTGTTGTCTCACATTCTATCATCGCACCAAAACGTGAAAAGTGCCGGTAAGCAGTATAGGGAATTCCGTCCAACGTAAATTCCGGATACATTCCTTTTTTGTTATCACAATCTTCATTCCTTTTTCAGAGGCATACTGTAATAATGCTTCCTCAAATTCTTTCGGATTCATGCACATAGTATCCGGCCTGAAAGAGAAGCGTGCCTCTGCTTCTGCTTTCGATACTTTTTGAAATCATTCAGCAAATCCGCAAAAACGGCACCTTTCTTTTCCTTTTCATCCATTTTCTTCAAATAGTACTGTGGATCAAACTCTCCGAGATTTTCCTCTTTAATCTCTTCGCAGAAATCAATCGCATCCGTCAGCTCCGCTCTCTGCTTTTCCAATCTTTCCTTCTGCTTTTGGATCACCTTACCAAGCATTTCAGGACGATCAAAGGTATCTTTAATCTCCTCAATCGGAACATCCAGTTTCCGTAAAATCTTAATCTGAAGAATCCGCTTTATATCTTCCGGCCTATATTCACGATATCCATTCTTCTCATTTCGCTTTGGCTGCAGCAGGCCCATCTTTTCGTAGTACCGGATATTTGCACGACTGATACCGGTCTGTTCTTCTGCTTCTTTGATATTGCTCATAAAACCTCTCCTCTTTTGTACTTTGCATCAGGCAAGTACTTTATAGTGGGATTGTAAGGTATAAAGCTGCTTGAATGTCAAGCATTTTATAGAAAATTCCAGTCAAATCACAAACAAGACCTGCAATCCATATAGATTACAGGCCTTGCCATATCTTTGTCACAGAAATGCTCTGTGACAAATCTCATTTTACATTTACCATGTTGTTGATTGCAGTCAGCAGTGCATTGATGGAAGCACGGATGATATCCTGATCCACGCCGGCACCCCAGTAATGTTCTCCGTCTTTGCTGCGGATACCAACATAGGCGATCGCTTTGGAGCTGGAACTCTGTTCCAGTGCATGCTCCTGATAAGTTGTCAGATCATATTCCAGACGGAACTGATTCTTCAGTGCGTTGCTTACTGCATTCAGACGGCCATTTCCGGCTGCGATCGCAACCACGCTCTTGCCTTCACATTCTACAGTCACCTCTGCAATAATGCCATTATGCTGTTTGAAGTGTACTTCGCTGATATTGAACGGCGTTGTGATATCTTCAAATTTTTCTTTAAACAGATTGAAAATTTCCTGAGGCTGCAATTCTTTGTGCTGATGGTCTGAGCTGTCTTTTGCAGCATATCCCATTGCCTCACGCATTTTTGCCGGAAGGTTCAGTCCAAAGTTCTGCTCCAGAATATAGCCTACGCCGCCTTTTCCGGACTGACTGTTGATACGGATCACGTCTGCCTCATATCTTCTTCCAATATCGGTCGGATCAATCGGCAGATACGGAACGGTCAGGTCGGGCAGTCATGCTCCTCACGGTAATGCATACCTTTTGCGATCGCATCCTGATGAGAACCGGAGAATGCAGCAAATACAAGGCTTCCGCCGTACGGACTTCTCATATCAATATGCATGCCTGTATATTCTTCATATGCTGCAGAAATTGCCGGCATATCACTGAAGTCAAGCTGCGGATCTACACCCTGAGAATACATATTCAGTGCCAGCGTCACAATATCCACATTTCCGGTACGCTCGCCATTTCCGAACAGAGTGCCTTCAATACGATCAGCACCTGCCAGAAGTCCCATTTCTGCATCACTGATACCACATCCACGGTCATTATGCGGATGCAGAGAGATCAGCACATTCTCACGATATTTCATGTTTTTTGCTCATATATTCAATCTGGCTTGCGTAAACGTGCGGCATTGCATTCTGTACGGTACTTGGCAGGTTGATGATGCATTTGTTCTCCGCGGTAGGTTTCCATACTTCAAGAACAGCATTGCATACTTCAAGTGCATACTCTGGTTCCGTGCCTGTAAAGCTTTCTGGGCTGTATTCAAACTGGAAATTTCCTTCTGTTTCATCAGCCAGCTTTTTCAGAAGTTTTGCACCGTCTACAGCGATCTTTAAGATTTCTTCTTTGGATTTTTTGAATACCTGTTCTCTCTGTGCTAATGAAGTAGAATTGTATACATGAACTATTGCTCTCGGAGCACCCTTTACGGCTTCAAATGTCTTGCGGATGATATGTTCTCTCGCCTGCGTCAACACCTGAATAGTTACATCTTCAGGAATCAGGTTCTGATCGATCAGTGTTCTCAGGAAATTATACTCTGTCTCGGAAGCGGCCGGGAAACCGACTTCGATTTCTTTAAAACCAATTTTTACAAGAAGTTTGAAGAATTCAATTTTCTGTGCCAGGCTCATCGGGATTACCAGGGCCTGGTTTCCATCACGAAGATCGACGCTGCACCAGATTGGTGCCTTATCTACATAAGTCTTTTCACCCAGTCATTGCATTCTACTGGCGGCATAAAATACTGTCTCTGATATTTACTTACATTTTTCATCATTTTAACAGATCTCCTTTTCTTTTTTGTCTTTGATTTATCCGGCAGGCATCGTTTGAAGAACATAAAAAACCTTACGTCTCACTATAACATATCTGCTATCATAGAGACGAAAGGTCAAGTCTTCCGCGGTACCACTCTATTTTATGAATTCATTCATACTCTCACCGGATACGGATTTGCATCTTATATCCTGTCCCTGTAACGGTGGACTTCCGTCTGCTCCTACTCTCCTTTGATTTCAGGCAGCTGCTCCAAGGTCAGTTCCATTCTTTCCTTCCACTGTCTCGCATCACCCGACAGCTTTCTGTATTCTGGTCAAAATGTACTATTCCTCATCAACACTTTTCCTATCAATGAATAAATATTACCATTTTCGACCAGACTTGTCAAGGTTTTTTTCCCTTTCCTTTCAAGAATGCCTCTGCAATTGCCGGAGGCTATATCAGATGGGAGATTGAATCCCGCCACTGATACAAGCTTGTTGCTCGCCGCCTGCAGAGGCGGGAGTCATCTCCCATCTGATATATATTTTCGATCCAGTGTAAAGCCTCTTCCACGCACTTCATTGATCTGCGTTACGGAAAGAAATGCTTTTTATCGACTTCCTGCACCATATCGGTCACAGTATGCAGCTTTCTGGATGAGATCACACAACAGACTGCCATCTCATCTTTTTTGCAGGTAGCCAGTCTCAATATGATACATTGTGGCACCAAGATCCAGTTTCTGAAGAAGCATATCGCGAATTTCCTGATAATGCCTAGATATGATCATAACCTGTACTTTTTTTTCTGTCCTGCCAAAGAGACATATCCGAGTACAATGGAACTTAAGATTACGATCAGGATTCCATACAGAACCTGTTCTTTTGTCGATATAATAACCTGTAACAGAAGCACTGTGAAATCGAAAAGATACATAGAAACCGCCACCGGAATCCCCAATTTTTTATTCAGGATCAGCGGCGGGATATCCAGCCCTCCGGTCGATGCTCCGAACCGGATGACGATACCGACACCAAGACCGACCATAATGCCGGCATAGATAGCTGAAAGCAAAATGTCATTTGTCATCGTTGCGATCCACTGCTGTTGTGTAAAAAAAAAAAGAACATTGGATACACAATAGTACTCACGATGGTCGTCAGTGCAAATTTTTTGCCGAGTACAAACGCCCCGACCGCAAACAAAATAATGTTATAAACAGCTACTGCCACCGAGAGATCCACCCCGAATACTCTGCTCGTAACAAGTCCAAGACCAGTCGCTCCTCCGGTGATCATGCCGTGCGGCAATACAAAAGCTGCAATTCCAAATGCCAGGATCGCATTTCCAAGCAAAATACCGCACAATTCCAAAATCTGATACCCCAATTTCTTATTCATGCGCCTTCTCCTTTTCCTTAGTTTTTCCGGATAATCTGTTCTTATTCTACCCTGTCCGGCAATGCAGTGCAAGCCGCCGCATCATAGCAGTAACGCAATATCAGGATGACGCCGGGAAAAGATGTGGACACACAAAAACATGGACATCACCTGAAAACGGGAAAAAAGCAGACTCCAGAACGGAATCTGCTTTTATCTTGCCAAATATAAATTGAAACCTTAAATCATTTCTAACTATAAGACGATAAACGATTAGTTGTTGATCAGTTTGTCTTCGCCATTCCAGCTGTACAGTTTTCTGATCTCTGCACCGACTTTTTCTGAAGGATGCTCGGAAGCCAGTTTTCTCATAGCCTTGAAGTGTACCTGACGTCCTGCCGGTGACATATCAAGCAGGAATTCTTTTGCGAAAGTTCCATCCTGGATGTCTTTCAGAACCTGTTTCATAGCTTTCTTTGTGTCTTCTGTTACGATCTTAGGACCTGTGATGTAATCGCCATACTCAGCAGTATTGGAGATGGAGTATCTCATTCCTGCAAATCCTGACTGATAGATCAGGTCAACGATCAGTTTCATTTCATGGATACACTCGAAGTATGCATTTCTCGGATCATATCCAGCTTCACACAGTGTCTCGAATCCTGCCTGCATCAGTGCACATACACCACCGCAGAGAACTGCCTGCTCACCAAAGAGGTCTGTCTCTGTTTCTGTACGGTAAGTTGTCTCCAGCAGACCTGCTCTTGCTCCACCGATTCCAAGACCATAAGCCAGTGCTTTGTCCCATGCTTTTCCGGTGTAATCCTGCTCTACAGCAATCAGACATGGTGTTCCTTTTCCTGCCTGGTACTCGCTTCTTACAGTATGTCCAGGAGCTTTTGGAGCGATCATAGTTACATCAACATATGCCGGCGGTTTGATGCATCCGAAATGAATGTTGAAGCCATGTGCGAACATCAGCATATCGCCTTCATTCAGGTTTGGTTCAATGTCTTTTTTTGTACATATCTGCCTGCAGCTCATCGTTGATCAGAATCATAATGATGTCTGCTTTTTTTGCAGCTTCTGCAGCTGTATATACTTCTAAGCCCTGAGCTTCTGCTTTTGCCCAGGACTTGCTGCCTTCATACAGACCAACAATAACATCACATCCAGAATCTTTCAGATTCAGTGCATGTGCATGTCCCTGGCTGCCGTAACCAATAATTGCAATCTTGTGTCCTTCCAGTGCGGAAAGGTTACAATCTTCCTGATAAAAAATTCTTGGTTCCATTTTATGTTCCTCCATTATGTATATATTTGTTAAAGGTATAATTAATGCCTCTAGCTTTCTTCTTTACAGGTAACGGACATCCTCCGCTCCTCTTGATAAACCTGTCATGCCTGTCCTTGCCAGCTCTAATATCTCGTAATCACCAAGAAGTTTGAAAAATGCTTCAATCTTGGACTCTGTACCGGTAAGTTCAATGATCAGAGAATCAACTCCCACGTCAATAATTTTGGCACGGAAAATATTTGCAATGGACATTACATCCTGCCTTTTCACGGCCAACTCTTACTTTTACAAGCACCAGTTCTCTTGTCACGCTTTCGCCTTCTGCCAGCTGTTTGATATCAACAACATCAACCAGCTTTGCCAGCTGCTTTGTGATCTGATCCAAAATCTGCTGATCGCCGTTTACGACAACAGTCATACGTGAGTATCTTGGATCCGCTGTCTCGCCAACCGTCAGACTGTCGATATTATAACCACGGCGGCTGAACAGGCCTGCTACTCGACTCAGTACACCGGAGGTATTGTCAACCAATAAGGATAATACTCTTTTCTTCATTGGGATTTCCTGCTTTCTTTCAAAACTGCCTCTGTTCTCTTGAGGCTTATTGTATTTTACCAACAAATATTTACTTTGTCAATGTAAAGTGTCACTAAAATATAACGATAAATCCTTTTACTCCCATAATATTTTAGTTTTTTTTTCGTTTCCTGCTACATTTTTATAGCAGTTATAACAGTACTCTATGATGTCCTTTCTGCGGATATACCGATAAAGATCTTTTTATCGTCGATCACCGGGACAAAGTTCTGATTCATGGAAGTTAAGATCAGATCTTCGATCTCACAGTCGATATTGACCGGTTCATTGTACCATCTGCGTTCCACCTGCGAAAGGGGAATCTCTTCTGTCATATGAAGATCCACAATTTTATGGTCTTTGATATACCAGAGCAGATCTCCTTCCGTCAGCGTTCCCACATAACAGCCATTGCGGTCGATCACAGGTACTGCACTGTAACGGTAGTGTTCCATTTTTTCAAGTGCCTGACGAAGAGAGTAATCATCATACAGATACGCCACTTCACTTTTTTGGTGTCAAAGAAAACAATACATTCATAGTTTACTTTTTATCTCCGCTTTTCTGACATTGCCGTCTCCCGGCAAATGTCGTTTCTTTGTTTTTCTGTGCCGCACATCCGGTTTGGACGGACTGCTTTTGGCATTTGCCGGCTCAAAAATCATATCCCAGATTGGAAAGTACCTTTCCCGGCTGATCGTAGATCACTATATCTGCTTTGCAGTCCGTGTAGTGTTCCTTTTCATGGATCACAACGATCTGCTCACCTTCAAAAAAAAAATTTGACATAATTTGAGTACACATCCGAAGATAATTTTGTTCCGAGCAAAAGAAGCACTTCTGCTTTTTCGACTTCTGTCGCTGCCAGTGATGTCAGATGGCTGTCCAGCTGTTCTCCGTAAAGAGTCACACCGGGACGTACCACATTATTACAGTTCCGGCATCGCGGTGTCTTTTTGGAATCCCGGATATATTCCATCGGATATTCCTGTCCGCATTTCGGACAGCGGTTCTGATAGATGCTCCCCCGCAAACTGAGCACATTGTTGCATCCTGCACGTTTCTCCAGATCAAAAATATTATCGCTTAAAATACACTGGATCTTTCCTGCATCTTCCAGTTTTTTCAGTGCATAACAAGATTCGGAAGGCTTCCAGTCCTTTTCGAGAACTTCTGCCCTGTAAAATTCAAAAAGGAATCCGGTCTTGTCATGTAATAGGCACTTGCGAAAATATCTTCCGGTGATCTTCCGTACTTCTGCTCAATCTCATAAGCGTAATCCTGGTTTTGGAAAGTCCTGCATCCCGTCTCTGCGAGAATGCCGGAACCACACAATGCCACGGTATAATGGCTGTCATCTAATACTTTTTCAAATACTCATACTTTTCTCCCATAAGCCACATCCTCCTTGGAATAAGCATACCAAAAAAAGTAAGAGTATGCAATCCCTTAGTGAATGATCATTGCATTTTTTCCGAGTTCCTCGTAATATTTTGCAAATGTTTCTGCATCGCGTTCTACCAGTCCGTCCAGCGGATCCTGAATCAGAACCGTACCGTTTTCTTTATCAAAACCACACATCACCATACAGTGTTCGTTGCGGAACCAGCGATAGGTTTTTCCCTCAAACTCGCATACTTCATCCGTCGGAACCGGTTTCTCCAGATACATGGTATTCCAGATTATAATCGGTATCCCTGCCGCCACATAATTATAAAGATCTTCAAAGTCAGTATCTGAAATATCAAAGCCTCTTTTTTCACTTTCCTGTGCTTCCAGGAAATTATTTGCAGTCTTGACAAGTCCCGGTGCAAAAAATACCTGCCCTGTCTTCCGTATGTGGATTTCCGATATAACCCATCGCAAAATTCCGGTCTGCAAAAACAAGATAATCATCTGCTATGGTTGTTTTCTCCAAATCAAATCCGAGATATTTGAGAACCATTGTCAGTGCCACAGATTCACACCCGGTCGGAAGTTCCGGATTCTGGAGAATATTTTCCATCTCAATTTCTTCTGAAGTCTTGTCTGTTTTTTCCAGAACAGGAAGTTCTCCTTCCGGAGTGGCATCCTCTGTTTTATCCTCTTCCGTTTCAGATTCTGTCTCCGTTTCCGGACGTTCTGTTTCCAAGCTGCCCTGCTCGACCACTTCCACGGCTTCCGTTTCCGGCTCTGTCTCTTTTTTTTTTTGTTTCTGTTTCAGACGTTTCACTCTGTCGGTCATCTGCATTTGTTTCAATATAAGCAAGCGGCTTTTTATGCAGCTCTTCACATCCTGTCATCAACACGGAGATTGTAAGCAACATGATGATACTGATTCTTTTTCTTCATATTTACCTTTGAATATCCTTTCATTCATTTACAGATGTACAACGATTTCTGTTCCTTCTTCCATTTTGCTGTGGATTTCAATGTAACCGCCATAATATTCCACCACATGTTTGACAATGGACAGTCCAAGACCTGTTCCGCCCGTCTGTTTTGAATGACTTTTATCCACACGGAAAAACCGTTCAAAAATCCGGCTCTGATATTTCATCGGCACACCGATCCCGGTATCCTTCACACTGATACACGGATGTCCTTTCTTTTTCGCTGACCGTAACCCACAGTTTTCCGTTTGGCTTGTTGTATTTGATTCCATTTTCGATCAGATTATAAAACAGATCATTCATCAGCTGCCTGACGCGAGATACAAAACAGCATCTCCGGAAAGTTCAACCGTAACGTTCCGGCTCTGTGCCATCGGTTCCAGGCGGTCACAGACCTCTTTTGCAAAAGACAGCAGATCTATATTCTCTTTTCCATAATATACTTCCTTGTCATCCAGCTGACTGACTTTGATAATATCATTTACAAGCGTCAGCAGTCTCTCGGATTCCTGTGTATTTTGGCGGCAAACTCCGGCACATCTTCCGGTGCAACCAGATGATTCTCCATCAGCTCGGCAAAACCAGAGATGGAAGTCAGCGGTGTCTTCAGTTCATGTGAAACATTTGCCGAAAATTCTTTTCGCATCCGCTCTGTCCGCTCCCGTTCAGTAATATCCAGGACCAGAATGATAATTCCCTGAATTTTTTGATTTTCCAGGATTGGATTTCCAAAATACTGAACTTTTTTATGATCCAGTTCCTGCATGGCAGTATGAACATTTCCTTTCAGTGCAGATTCTACTACCTCCTGCATCGGAATGCTGTCACAGAATCCGGAAATAGTCTGCCCGATAAATTTGCTTCCGGATACTTCAAACAGATCCTGGCAGCTCTGGTTCATATACTGAATCTTGCGGTCTGCATCCAGCATAATGAGCCCTTCATTCATATTTTCCGTAATTGCAGTTAATTTATACTCCTGTTCTTTCATATTTTGCATCTGCGTCTGGATTTTTCGATTCTGAAAACCAAGCCGTTTCTGCAAAACGCCAAGCTCCGGAAATACAACCTTCTCCATCGGATTTTCCAGATCAATGCCGTTGATCGCTTCTACGATATTTCTGGTAAGGAAATGGGCGATCAGAAATGTGATAAATATGACAAACAGTGCGATTCCGGTAAGTGCCGGAAGTACCTGTACAAACCCGCTCCAGATACTCAGTCCCTCACTTGAAAGACGCAGATATCTGCCGTCGGAAAGTTTTCGTGCATAATAATAAGTCTCCGACTGGATCGTACTGGAAATACGGCTGCTGGAACCTTCACCGTTCTTGCTGGCTTTTAAGATTTCCGGCCGTTTTGCATGATTTTCCATGCCCGATACATCTTTGACTTTATTGTCATACAACACCATACCATTTTCAGCGATCAGGGTGATGCGAAAGTCTGTCTTTCCGGCTGCCGCCTGAAAACCGACATCTGCATCTCCTTGCTTTTCCAGAAGTGCAGAAATGAATTCTGCCTCTTCCCGCATCCCTTCCTCTTTCTGATCATGAATCGTTCGATTATAAGAAAATACAAAAACAAACGATACAATCAGTATCGTTGTAAGTGCAACCCAGAAATAGTTTCGATAGATCCGTTGTTTCATCGCTTAATCCTCTATTTTATAACCGATTCCGCGTATTGTCTTTATAAAATCTCCGCATGTCCCAAGTTTCTGTCGCAGGGAACCAATATGTACGTCTACGGTGCGGCTCTCTCCCTCATACTCATAATTCCATATGGTGTTAAGGATCTTATCACGAGAGAGCACCAGTCCTCGGTTTTTCATAAGATAAGACAAAAGTTCAAACTCTTTGAACGTAAGACTGACCTCCTGTCCGCGGGCGTAAACCTCATGCTTCTGTTCATCCAGAACCAGCTCTCCGATCTTTAAGACTTCTCCCGCACTTCCTTTGCTCCGATCACTTCTGCGGATCACCGCCTTTACTCTGGAGATCAGTTCCATAACTCCAAACGGTTTTGTGATATAATCATCCGCACCGGAATCCAGACCCAATACTTTATCGTATTCCGAAGATTTTGCCGTCATCATAATGACCGGGATATTCTCCGTATCCGGTCTGCTTTTCAGTTTTTTCAGAATGCTGACTCCATCCTCATCCGGAAGCATAATATCCAGCAGGATCAGATCCGGCTGCTGTTCTTTCATTCTTTTATAAAAAGAAGCAGCGTTTTCAAATCCCATCACCTGAAATTCTGCGGTTTTCAGTGCGTACAGCACCAACTCCCTTATACTTGTATCGTCTTCCACGTAATAGATCCATTTTCCCATGACTGCTCCTTTATATTCCTTTTTTTATTGTTCTGACATCACATAGCCTGCAAGGTTGTAAGCATGGTCGGAAATCCGCTCCAGATTGCTGATAATATCCAGAAATGCCACTCCGCTTGTCGGATTGCACAACTGTCTGGAAAGGCGTTCAATATGCTTCTCCCTCAGCTCTTCTTCCAGATTATCGACCATATCCTCATATTTTACAACTTTATTTGCATCATCCATGCTGACCTTTTCTCTGGCCGATATGGAAAATACAAAAGATTTTTCAACCAGATCCATGATCTCTGCCAGATCACATCTGCCTTCTTCGGAAAAAGTGATCGGTTCGCCATCCTCTTTGACATCCATCAGCTCCACAATGTTTTCCACATGATCGCCGACACGCTCGATGTCACTGACCGAATAAAACAGATCGTTGACAACCATGTGCTGGTCTTCATTCAAAGAAAGATTGCTGATCTTAACCAGGTACTCTGTGATCAGTTTTTCCATCTTATTAATGACTTTTTCCGTACGGTAAACCTGCTCGATTTTTTCTTTGTCATAATTCATAACGGCTTCAAAGGCACGTTCCATATTTTCGTTTGCAATGTGCCCCATGTGTACAACTTCCAGAATCGCATTCTCAACGGCAAAAGACGGTGTCTCCAGGATACGGTCATCCAGATGACGCAGTGTGATCGCATCGTCACTCTGCTCTGCCTGTTCCTGTTCATCGCCGCCTTTGACCAGAAGACCGGATAATGCAACCAGTTTCCCCTTAGCGGTGTCATAAGAACCGTACAGACAAGGTTAAAGATCGTATGGAATACCGAGATACCGACACTGTCAATCCCCATTGTCCCGAAAGCCGGGCGGAACTGAAACAGGACAAACAATCCGCTGCCCCAGACCAGTGCACCGAGTACATTGAACGTGAGATGGATCACAGCTGATCTTTTTGCATTGCGTGACTCGCCAAGGCTGGACAAAGTGCCGTACAGCAGGAACCGATGTTCGACCCAAGGCTGATATACATGGCAGAACTTGCAGTCACAACACCACCTGCCGCTGCAAGTGTCTGAAGGACACCAACTGCAGCCGATGAACTCTGCATGATCGCCGTAACGATCACACCGATCAGGATACCAAGGATCGGATTGCTGCCAAAGAGCTCAAATGCCCTGGTAAAGATTGGAAGATGCAGGTAATCTCCCGCAGCATCTCCCATAAAATCCAGACCGATAAACAAAAGGCCAAGTCCTACCAGGATCTCACCGACCGTCTGCTTTTTTCGCCCTTTTGCTGAACATGATCAGAAAGGCTCCGATCCCGACCAGAAGTGGTGCATACAGAGAAGGGGAAAATGCCTTGAAAGCATCTCCCAGCTGTCCAAGTGATACGATCCACGCCGTAATACAGGTACCAATGTTTGCTCCCATAATGACGCCAACGGCCTGTGTCAGTGTCATGATGCCCGCATTGACAAATCCGACCACCATAACCGTTGTGGCACCGCTGCTCTGGATGATCGCCGTGACAAGTGCCCCGACCACAACTGCCATAAAGTGATTACTCGTCAGAATCCCGAGCAGCTCTTTCATTTTATTGCCGGCTGTTTTCTGAATGCCTCCGGACATACTGTGCATACCGTAAAGGAACATACCAAGGCCTCCGGCAAACATGAAAAAGATTCCCAACGTCTGTGATCGTCATATATTTTCCCTCCACTCCAGATCACCTTTTTGCAGACCGATGACCAGAGATTCTGCTGTTGCGATATTGGTAGCAATCGGTATGTTATAAATATCACATGCTTTTTGAAATCATTTCAATATTCGGCTCTCTCGAATTGGTAAATAATGGACTGTAGAAAAAAATCACCATATCCAATCCGTTTCGTTCGATCATTTCTACAAACTGTTTATCTCCGCCCACGCTTCCTGCCAGGAATTTGTGGACATGAAGGTTCGTTGCCTCCTCTATACGCCTTCCTGTGATCCCGGTCGCATACAACTCATGTTTTTCCAGGATACGTTTGTAGGCAACGCAAAAATCCTCGATCAGATTTTTCTTTGCATTGTGTGCAATTAATCCTATGTTCATTCTCTATCTACCTCAGATCATTATAGAGTTCTGCTGACTGTATTTTCGCAGACTATGGTCATTATAGCACAGACTCCTGCAAAAAAAGAAAGTATTTTGTCACCATATTCTTAATTTTAAAAAAAGCAGGCAAGAGAAGTTTTCTCTCACCCGCTTTTGTCATTTTTCAATCAAAACTTCAGCAGTTCCCGATCAGTACTGTGCACTGCCGTTTCCGTTCATGCCGCTTCCGGCTCCTCCGGACATCTGTCGCTCCTGTGCTTCGATCATTTTTTTTTGACCATATAGCCACCTACGGATCCGTTCTGTTTTGATGTCAGGTTACCATTGTAACCATCCGTCAGAGGAACGCCAAGTTCGCTTGCCACTTCCATTTTGAACCTGTCAAGGGCACCTTTTGCTTCCGGTACTGCCGCCACATTAGATGAACGATTTGCCATAATTACATGCCTCCTTTGAAATGTTTTGTTTTCCTTTTCTTTTTCAGATGTGCAATTTTCTATTGCGATCCTAGTATGTGGATTTCATCCGGTTTTAAACTGGAAAGTGTTTCAAAGTATAGCATCTTATGACAATTTGATCTTAAAGCTCGATTTTGTAGCTGTCGTTTCCTTCGTCATTGATCGTATAGTATGCACAGCTATTTTCCGGCTGCAGGAATACTTTGATCGTCTTGATATCTTTGATTTTATTTTTCTGAACTTTTGTCCAGTTTTCTTTTACTTTTTTCTTGATTTCTTCCTGTGTGATCTGCTTGCCGGCAAATTCCAGAACGAACTCTTCTTTTACTGCTGCTTTTCTTCCCGGAGTCTTCTTCGGTTCTGCTTTTTCAGCTGTTTCAGCTTTGGCAGCCTTTGCAGCTTTTGTTGTTTCTTTTACTTCTGCAACTTTTTCTTTTACAGCTTCTTTTTACTTCTGCTGCTTTTTCTGCAACTTTTTCTACTGCTGTAACTTTTTCTGCTGTTTCTTCAGCAACAGTTGTCTTTACTTCTTTCTTTGCTGCTTCTTTGTTTACAGCAGCTGCTGCATTTTTTCTTTGCCTGTCTACGGTTTGCCATAATAGTTTCCTCCTCATAAAAAAACATTCTAAACTCTCTTGTTTTTAATGCTTCTTAAGCAATCGGCTTAATCATATACCATTTTTTACAAATTATCAACTATAAATTCAAATTGCACAGATCCTTGTACATATATTTTTCGAGATTTTGTCTTAAAATGGCGTAATCTTTCCCTTCCGGATAGAATGGATCCTGCAGGGTGTCGTTTGCTGCATCGTTTGCTTCCTGTAAGATCGCGGCATCCTGGAAAACATCTCCGATGCGAAATGCAAGCTCTCCGCTCTGGCGGATTCCAAAGAGATCTCCCGGTCCCCTCAGACGCAGATCTTCGTTCGCAATATAAAAACCGTCGTTGGATTTGTTCAAAATTTCCAGACGCTTTTTTGTCTTTTTCTCCGTCTTTCCCATAACACAGGATACAGTAGGACTGTGCATCGCCTCTTCCCACACGGCCGCGGAGCTGGTGAAGCTGTGCCAGGCCAAACTGTTCCGCATTTTCGATCATCATAACGCTGGCGTTCGGTACATTCACACCAACTTCGATCACCGTCGTAGAAACAAGAACCTGGATTTCATTTTTCACAAAAGCTTCCATGATCTCGTTCTTCTTGGCCGGTTTCATCTTGCCATGGAGATACGAAACCGTAATATCCTGTGGCAGTGTACTTCTCAGTTTTTCTGTATAAGAAATCACATCTTCTGCTTCGATCTGCTCGCTCTCCTCCACCATCGGACAGATGATATACGCCTGATGCCCCATTTTTACCTGTTTTTCTATAAAACGATATGCTTTCGGACGGTAAGAGGTGTCAACCACACAGTTTTTGACCGGCAGACGGTTTGCCGGAAGTTCATTCACAACCGAAATATCAAGATCTCCATACAGGATCACGGCCAGTGTTCTTGGGATCGGAGTTGCACTCATAACCATCACATGCGGCATATCTCCTTTTTCCGACAGAGACTCTCTTTGCCGCACACCGAAACGGCGCTGCTCATCGGTAATCACAAGTGCCAGATTTTTATATTGGATCTTTTCCCTGAAAGACCGCATGCGTCCCGATGATGATCTGTGATTCTCCGGAGACAATTCTGCCGCAGGCTTCCCTTTTGTTTCGCTGTCATGGAACCGGTAAGCAGTTCTGCATAAAAAGGCAGTTTCTGTTCGCAGATCTGCTTCTGGATAGCCTCCATATGCTGCACTGCAAGCACCTCGGTCGGAACCATCAGGCATCCCTGCCAGCCATTTCCCGCTGCAAGAAATAGGGCAAGAAAGGCAAGGATCGTCTTTCCAGATCCTACATCTCCCTGTATCAGGCGTGACATCAGATAATCACCTGTCATATCACGCTCGATCTCCTGCCAGACCTTTTTTGTGCCCCGGTAAGTGAAAAAGATAAGTTTGCAATAATCTGATCTGTCAGAGGAATTTTCTGTATCTGAAATCTCTGCGGATTTCGTTCATTTACCTGCTTCAGCTGCCGCAGTGCAAGGATAAACAGATAAAATTCATCAAATACCAGTCTTCTTCTCGCCAGAAGCATCTGTTCCCGATTCTCCGGAAAATGAATCTGTTCAAGTGCAAAATGATATTCTGCGAGATGATACTTGCTGCGGATAGCAGGCGGCAGTGTCTCTTTGAAAAAGGGCAGACTTTCAAGTGCCTGCCGCACTGCTTTCTCGATGGTCTTTGCAGAGAGTCCTTCCGTCAGAGGATACACCGGTTTTAAATGCTGCCGCATCCTGTGATATTCCTCGAAAGAAAAAACAGCTGGCTGCTCCAATACCAACTGTCTGTTTTTCTTTGCTGCTTTGCCCCACAGCACATAAGGCACACCGGCTCTTACGGTGCTGCGAAGATAAGGCATATTATACCAGGTGATGCGTATTTTCTGTGCATCACTTTCGAACACGCCGGATACAATCTGCATGTTTTTTTACACGCTTCACTGCCAGCGGTCCCTGAAACTGACCATACAGAGCAGCCGTCATGCCGTCTGTTACGGCATCCGGCTTCTGTATTTCCCCGTACGTTTCATACGTTCTCGGATAGTAGGAAAGCAGTTCTCCGACATTCGTTACGCCCACTTTTGCAAACAGCTTTTCTGTCTTTTCACCAATTCCTTTTAGCTCTGTAAGCGGTGATAATGTATTCATAATTACTCCACAGAAACAACATAATAATAGATCGGCTGACCTCCGGCATAGACTTCCACATCACAGGAAGGATATTTTTCCGTCAGTGCCTTTTCCAGTTTTTCTGCATCTTCGGCTTTTGTATCCTCTCCGTAATATACCGTGATCAGTTCTGCATCATCGGCATCCATCAGGGCAATCGTTTCCAGTGTAACATCCTGAATCTCTTTTCCGACCGCAAGGATTTCATGATCGCCGATTCCCATGATATCACCCTCATGGATCTCCTTGTCATCAATGTGCGTGTCACGCACTGCATAAGTGATCTGTCCGGTTTTTACATTTTTGATCTCTTCAGACATTGCCTCCGTATTTTCTTCCACAGAAGCCTCGGCATTGTAAGTGACAACGGCTGTGATTCCCTGCGGAACGGTTTTGGTCGGAATCACGATCACTTCTTTGTCTTTGGTCAGAAGTTTTGCCTGATTAGCTGCCAGAATAATATTCTTATTATTCGGAAGAATGTAAATCGTCTCCGCATTTACTTCTTCGATCGCACGCAGCATATCCTCCGTACTCGGATTCATGGTCTGTCCGCCTTCGATCAAGTAATCAACACCCAGTTCGCGGAAGATTTCACCGATACCCTCACCAATGGAAACGGAAATAAATCCGACCGGCTTCGGCGGCACCATTTTTTTACGCTCTTCTTCTTCGAACTTCTGCTGTTCTGCAACTTTTGCCGCATCTTTAATCAGTTTCTCCTGATGCTCCTCACGCATATTGTCGATTTTGATACGGGTCAGTGAGCCGTAAGTGAGTGCTCTGGAGATTGCTTTGCCAGGGTCATTTGTATGTACATGGACCTTGACAACATCTTCATCCGACACAACAACGATGGAATCACCGATGGACTCCAGAAATCCTTTGAACTCCTGCTCCGTCTGCGGTGTATACTCTTTCTCGAGCATGATGATAAATTCGGTACAGTAACCGAATCGAATCTCTGCCTGAGCCGGTGCTTCCTTTTCCTGTGCCGGGGCTTTTTAGTGCTTTCAGCCGGTTCAACCGTATAATCGATCTCTTTTCCAAGAAATGCATCGTAAGCACCCTTTAACACCTGCACAAGTCCCTGTCCGCCGGAGTCTACTACACCTGCCTCCTTCAGAACCGGCAGCATCTCCGGTGTCTTTGCAAGGACAGCATCTGCCTCTTCGATCACCTGTTTTAAGAAATCATCCAGCGAAATATCATTCTCTGCAAGCTCCAGTGCTTTGTCTGCTGCACCCTTTGCCACTGTGAGGATCGTGCCTTCCTTTGGCTTCATAACTGCTTTGTATGCAGTCTCCACTGCTTTCTGAAAAGCAGCTGCCAGAATCGCAACATCAATCTCCTCATACTTTTTTTGATTCCTTTTGTAAATCCACGGAACAGCTGAGAGAGGATAACACCTGAGTTACCGCGTGCTCCGCGAAGAGATCCGGAAGAAATCGCTTTTGCAAGTACTTCCATCGTCGGATCTTCCAGTGCCGCTACTTCTTTGGCCGCAGCCATGATGGTCATGGTCATGTTCGTTCCGGTATCTCCATCAGGAACCGGGAATACATTCAGCTCATTGCTCCATTCCTTCTTTGACTCCAGGTTTTTTGCTCCTGCCAGAAACATTTTGGCAAAAAGTGCGGCATTTATTGTATTTATTTCCACAACGAGTTCCTCCTTAATCTATCGGTCTGACACCTTCTACATAAATATTGATCTCATGAATCTCCATACCGGTAAATTCTTCGACTTTATATTTGACATTGTTGATCAGATTGTCTGCAACCGCAGAAATGCTGACGCCATACGCCACAATCACATGAAAATCAAGTGAAATTTTATTATCCTCAACGGTTACCTGTATTCCATTTTTCAGGCTGTCTTTCTTCAGAAGTCTTACCAGACCGTCTTTCATGCTCACCGTTGCCATACCGACAATTCCAAAACACTCTACTGCAACACTTCCGGCATAGGTAGCGATCACATCCGTGTCGATCAAAATCGAACCCAGTTCTGTTTCCATTCTTCCTTTCATATCATGATACCTCCTAGGTTAATAGCTGTATTATTTATTCATTATAACCTGTTTCATATAAAAAAAGAAAACATGAAAAATCATTTTTTACAGTTTTTTTAAATTTTCGCATTTTTGCTTGCATTATCATGCAGCTTCTGGTAGAATACTTATTGTTGTGAGCCTATTGTAGGCAATATAATGTCAAGGAGGTGCAGTCATGGCTAGATGTGCTATTTGTGATAAGGGAGCTCATTTCGGTAACAACGTGAGTCATTCTCATAGAAGATCCAATAAAATGTGGAAATCTAACATTAAATCTGTTCGCGTTAAAGTAAACGGTGGAACAAAGAAAATGTATGTATGTACTTCATGCTTACGTTCTGATAAAGTTGAAAGAGCATAAGGATCATAAAATAAAAACATGGATATAAAAGAGCAGGGATAGAACGACCGATGTCCCGGCTCTTTTTTTTTTTTGCTCAAATTTTCATTCCGGTCAGAGCGTTTCAGACCATCATATCTAATCTTATACAGCAAAAAGAGCAGGGAAACCTTTTTGGGTTCTCTCCCGCTCTTTTTTTTCTTGCTGTCGGATGTTTCTTTTGGAACGGTTCTGTTATAGAGTAGCTTTTACTGTTCCGGAAACATGTTCCGTTTTTTATTTTTTACAGTTGCTTTCTTTGGCAGACCTGCTTTTTTCAGCATTCTCTTATACTTGAAAGCTTCTTGGCCGGTACGGTCACTTTTGCTTTTGCATCGATCTTGCTGAATGCTTTGCTTCCGATGGAAGTAATGCCGGTTGCTTTCTTCATATTGACAGTCTTCAGTTTGCTGCAGCCTGCAAATGCATTTTTCTCAATCTTCTTCACATTGCTTCCGATCGTAACTTTCTTCAGCTTCTTACAGCTCTTGAATGCATTTTTGCTGATCCGTGTTACTTTGTAGGTAACGCCGTTGATCTTAACGGTTTTGGCAACGTTTACAGAAGTCACTTTCTTATCTGCTGTAACAACTGCTGCTGTCTTCTTCTTTGCGTTCAGGATCTGATAAGTGACCTTATTCAGAACTCTCTTGTTCACAGTCGGTTTTTCCGGCTCACCTGGTTTCTCTGTAGGTCTCTCGGTCGGTTTTTCCGTTGGTTTTTCCGTTGGTTTTTCTGTTGGTTTTTCTGTTGGTTTTTCGGTCGGTTTTTCCGTTTCCGCTTTCTTCAGTTTTGCTTTTTGCATCCTGTAAAGCGGTCAGCAGGTTCTGCAGCTCCTCTGTTGTTGCATCTGCTTTGGCATTTGCAGCGTTTTCATATGCTGTTTTAAATACTGCCCAGCTTTCTTTCGTGTAAGTACCGGATGCATTACCATCTTCGTAGATACCCTTTTGTTTCTGCATTTTCCACTGCGTTTTTCAGAGCGGTATTTGCCTGTTCGATTTCCTCTTTTTCAGATCTTCGCCGGTCTGTTTCGGGCACTCCAGTGTGATGATCTCACAGATAGACGGTGCTGCTTCACCCCAGGTGATCTTTACATCGTATACCTGATCATATCCATACGTGTAGAAGGTGTTCAGGCTCTTATCCAGTTTACCGATCGTCTCCCAGGTGTCTGCACCGGTACGGATGGAAACTTCTGCATTGCTGATGGATTTCTGTACAATGTTCAGTTTGCGGACATTGGTTGTATCAGACAGATGATATACCAGAGAACCTTCGGTCTTATCCGTCATATCCGGCTCAAATGCGGTTGTCAGGTCACCGTCGTTTAAGTTCCAAGGCTCGTATCCTCTTTTTAATTTTGCATCGGTTTCAAAGGTCGGGTCATTGATGGTCTTGATATATTCTCCGCCGTTGATCTGGATCTCATTGAGTTCTACCCAACGAGCACTGTATCCTGCATTAAAGTACAGACGGATGTATTTTTGCTTTTTACATTGTTAATGTTTGCATTTTCAACATAAGAATATGCTACATCTACAGTGTCATGTGTCCAGCCATTTTCTGCCGGTTTGGTGTCGCGGTCTGTTCCGTCGTTTTCGATACCGTCACCGATCTTGATAAGGTCTGTCCAGGTTTTATTATCAACAGATGCCTGGATCACTGCATCACGCGGATAATCGATTGCAGTATCCAGAACATATACTTTCAGAGATTTCAGTGTGATTTCCTGTCCGAGTGTATATGTTATATAATCGTCTTTTGCCGGTGTTGCACAATATTTTGCCTTCGATGTCAAATCGCCGTCCATCCAGTTTGCGGTCGTACCAAGTTTTCTTGCATCCTCACTGTTTGACGCTCCGCCAATGTTTGTTTCAAGCAGATCCATAGCCCCGATCTCATCGTTTGTCACTTCAAATTTGCTCAGGCTGAAGGTAACATCCGTACTTCCGTTGTTGATCAGGCGAATGTAACGTGCACTCTTTGCAGATGTGCTATCTGTCCACTCTTTCTGATTCAGGGAAGTCTGCAGAGTCAGTTTGTCAGTTCCGTTGCCTTCTGTATTGATGGATGCAATTGCATGGATACGGTCAAGTTTCAGTCCGATGTACTGTCCTGCTTTCAGGGTTACATTGTCTCTTGCATAAACTTTGGAAACTTCATCCCCATAAGTTACTTTCCAGTTCTCATCGTTTGTATTGGTATAATCCATAACATCGCCGGTTGCTTCTGCTTCTTTTCCACAAACAGAGAACTCGTTAAATTTAATCCATTTTTGACGGTCTTTATTGTTTACCAGTTTAATATAGCGTACAGATGCACCTTTTAAATCTTCCTCATAAGTATCGGTGCCATTGGCTGTTCCGGTCTGTGCAGATTTTGAACTCCAGCTGTTTCCATCTTCTGAATATTCAAGATGGTATTTGATCCATTTATCTTCACTGCCCGCACCCATGACGATACGCACTTTGTATACTTCTTTTGCTTCACCAAGATCCATCTGGATATAATCTCCGGCAACGCTGGTATCATTGGAAGCTGGCTTAAACCAGGTAAAGGTAGAATCATCCCCGTCTGTCACATTGGACAGCGGATAACTTCCGACTGATACAGGCTCCATCCGCTCGTATAGCTGATGGTTCCAGTATATTTGTTATCTGCAACTTCGCTGTTGCCATCTTTTTCAAATGCATCACAGGAAATCTCACGGATGATCAGCCAGCGATTTCTGTCGTTGTTGCTGTTCTTCCAGCGGAATCCTTTGATCTCTTTTGCTTCTGCAAGCTCCAGAGTTACATCTGTGTTAGAACCGGCTGCCGGCTGTGTTTCAAATGTCGTCCAGCTGCTGCCGTCTGTCGTATATTCCATAACACCGTTTGGAATATAATCATTTTCGTGACCGCTGCATGCCAGTGCGACCGTCATTTTTTAACCGGTGTCATCTGGTTAAAGAGAAGTCCTACATAGTCACCAGTCTGCTGGTCGGTCTGGATCTGGAAATTGGTATTTAAGTTTCCATCAATTGCATTGGCTGCATTTCCCGTATTTCCGGAGTTTTCTGTTCCGCCGACACGGTAGATCAGAGTTCTTTCCAGTTTGATGTGTTCCGGATCAATGATCTGTTTTACAGTATCAGAAACATTTTTCATAACTTTTTCGGTAAACGGAACAATGTAGAGAAGACCTGCTGTCGCATATTTTGTTTCATTTACATAACGGAATCCATAAGTCCGGGAACGTTCATATAAAGTCTGTGCTGCAGAATAGTGCTCCCATACTTTATCATTTTCTTTTGTCTGAACGGCTTTGAGTGCATCCATCAGCTCGATATCTGCTTCACACTCATCACGCAGACACGCAAGGAACGGTGTCATCTGCTCGCTCAGACGTTTATTGGTGCCATCTGTCAGATATTTTACAGCTGCATCGTAAATGGTCTTGAACTCGTTACGCATATCATCCAACTCTGCTGTCGTAACCGTTCCTGCTTCTACTTTTTTCTGAATCTCTGCCAGCTTGTTTTTCAGGTCAACAGACTCTTCGAATTTTGCCTGTCTTCCGGCTGTCTGAACCGGTCCCTGATAGATCATATGTTTTGCCACTTCACGCAGGGCTTTAGAAGAATCGGATTCCAGTGCAGTAACATGGTCGATATATTTAAAGGAATCTTCCCATGCCTGATCACCTTCTTCTTTTTTGCATCCCATGGTTTCCAACAATAATCTGCTGCAGTAAAGATCGCTACTTTGGAAGGTTCTGAATGCTGCATCGGGTTGAGGATAATACCTTCGTATTTGTGACCGTCAATTCCGGTATGCAGGATGGTATTGTGACCACCCATGATCAGACCTGTTTTATAGTTATCGTTGCACGGCCAGTTTACCCACATGTAAGGATAACGTCCTGCAACGCCATTGGATGCTACATTGTTATAGAAGTTATCTGCAAAGTTTGCACTTACCTGTCCCCATACTGCATTACCGGTCATCAGCATATGTACCTGTCTGTTGGCAGAAGCATTGATGCCTTTCAGTTTTGCAGAGGAACCATTTCCCATGTAGTCTGTCGGGCAGTACAGGATATCGGTTTTCAGATCCGGATATCTGGAGTTCTTCAGTTCCGTCAGCCATTTTGTCAGGTCATTGAGCAGTCTGCTTAAGTTTGCTGCACTTGATCCGGTCGCATCATCTTCCAGAAGGGCAATCTGACGCACGCCGGATTCGATCACCTGCAGATATTTTGCTTTTACGGTTGCCAGATCTGCATTGTAATTGTTGAAATTAAATGCACTGTTCATAAATGGATGCAGAGCATATACGAAAAAGCATTTGTTTTCGTTTCCTGCCTGGGCAAGTTTCTTGATGTTTTCAAGATTTTCAGTCGGATACAGCTCTCTCCACTGACTGTTGTGATATGGATCATCCTTTGGTGCGAACACATACTGGTTCATCTTAATCTCACCGCCGAATTTCATCAGATCAATACGGTCTTCCAGTGACCACGGATTTCCATAATATCCTTCGATAAATCCACGGAACTGTACTTCTGCATAGTCTGTCACCGTCAGCTCTTTGATCTTTTGTCTGCAGAAAGCTGTTCAAAAATGCGTTTCAGAGTGGTGACACCGTAAAAGGCTGCATCGGTGTCTTTGCCAAGTACTACAATTTTACCGCCCTTAACATACAGCATATAAGCATCGTAGTTGTCAAAGGTTGCTGCAACAGCTCCATTGGCTTTTCCGTAGGTGTCAGCTGCATCCCCGGAACCATAAACACCAACGATCAGCTCGGTCTTGTCTGACGCTGCACTTTCGTTTCCGGTCAGTTTCAGCACATTCAGAGTGTCTGTGATACGTGTTTTTGTGTAACTGTCAATGCCGCTTCCGATCGACAGTTTCACCTGATCGGTAAGCTGCATTTCTTTGTCACCGTAGGTGATCTCCTGCGGTGTCGGGTAGATCTCATACTCACCTGCTTCTTCTACTACGCCTGCATAGGCAGGAATACAGAACAGCATAAGCATTGCCAGAAAAGCAACGAGCTTCATACCCAGTGATGTTGTTTTCTTTTTCATGTGTTTCCTCCTTTTCTTTTTTTGTACCCCTGCACAAAAACTTCTTTATAAACAGGCAGGGATACGTTACTTTTACTATAACAATTTCCGTAAGTTGCGTCAACTGTTATCTTCAATCTCTGTCGGAAAAGACGCCTGCTTCTGCCGGGATGAATACATGATCCAGAACCGGATCTGTCGGATGCTTTGCATTTTTTACCGCCTCTTCACAGAAATAATCCTGTGCACAGATCAGCGTCTTTTTCCCTCTTTTTATCAATCTTTTCATAGCTTCCGTCCGGCTGCAGGATGTGAGCCTTCAGATTATCAGCAAGCTGGATATCCAGAATATGTTTTGCCTGCTGTTTGATCTTTTCATCTTTTAATGGAAATACGATCTCAACACGTTTGTCCAGATTTCGCGGCATCCAGTCCGCACTGCCCATATACAACTCTTCTGCCCCCCGTCATTATAGAAATAGAAGATACGGGCATGTTCCAGGAAATTGCCGACGATCGAACGTACCGATATGTTTTCGCTGATATGCGGGATGCCGACCTTCAGACAGCAGATGCCGCGGATGATCAGTTCGATCTTCACCCCTGCCGCCGATGCCGCATAGAGTGCCTCGATGATCTCCCGGTCACACAGGGAATTCATTTTGCAATGATATGGGCTTCTTTTCCCGCCAGTGCCCAGTTCTTCTCTCGTTCGATCAGTCTTAAGAAACGTTTGCGGAGCCAGATCGGTGCAACGATAAGGTCGTTCCAGTGTTTTGGTTCGGAATAGCCGGAGAGCATGTTAAATACTGCAGTCGCATCTTCTCCGATCGGTTCTGCACAGGTCAGAAGACCGCAGTCTGTATACAATTTTGCCGTAGAATCGTTATAATTTCCGGTTCCGAGATGCACATAACGGCGGATACCGTCTTCTTCTCTCCGGACAACCAGAGTGATCTTGCTGTGTGTTTTCAGACCCACCAGTCCATAGATCACATGACAGCCTGCTTTTTCCAGCTTTTTCGCCCAGATGATATTGTTTTCTTCATCAAAGCGGGCCTTCAATTCTACCAGAACTGATACCTGTTTGCCGTTCTCTGCCGCCTGTGCCAGTGCTGCAATGATCGGTGAATTACCGCTGACACGATAAAGTGTCTGCTTAATCGCCAGAACATTCGGATCCTTCGCTGCCTGTTTTACAAAATCTACGACCGGGTTAAACGTCATGTATGGATGATGCAGTAAAATGTCACCTTTGCGGATATTGGCAAAAATGCTGTCATCGTTCATCAGTGCCGGTACCGGCTGCGGAATATATTTTTTTTCACTTTGCAGTCTTCAAACCCTTCCATGCCGTACAGCTTCATCAGAAAAGTCAGGTCCAGCGGTCCGCCTATCTCAAATACATCGCTGTCTTTCACGGCAAACTCTTCTTTTTAAGATATCCAACAGCCGTTTGTCGATCTTTCCTTCGATCTCCAGACGGATCACTTCGCCCCACTGACGTTTCTTTAACTGTTTCTGGATCTCTTTGAGCAGATCCTCTGCTTCATCCTCATCAATGGATAAATCTGCATTTCGCATAACACGGTATGGATGTGCACATACGACATCGTAACTTAAAAACAGCTGTCCGATGTTCCGCTCTATGATCTCTTCCAGAAGGATCACACGTTTTTCTCCGTCTTTTCCTTCCGGAAGTTCCACGATTCTTGGCAGGACAGACGGCACCTGCACCGTTGCAAAATCCAGTGTCTTATGCTTTTCCTTGCCGTCTTTTCTGCAGATCAGAGCACCGATATTTAATGTCTTGTTTCTGATCAGCGGAAACGGTCTGGAAGAATCCATCGCCATCGGTGTAAGTACCGGATATACATTATCCTCAAAATAAGCATCCACAAATTTTTTCTGCTCTTCGCTCAGACTCTCGTGCTCGGAAATAATTTTCAGCCCCCGCTTTTTTCAGAGCCGGGATCAGAGAGCGATTGTAAGTAGAATACTGCAGATCTACCAGTTCGTGTGTCTCTTTTAAGATTTTTTTCAGCTGCTCCGAAGCCGTCATCCCGGAAATATCCTTTTTTGTGTAACCTGCGTGCACCATATCTTTCAAAGATGCCACACGGATCATAAAGAATTCATCCAGATTGGATGCTGTGATACTTAAAATTTCAGCCGTTCAAACAGCGGAAGTGAGGCATCTCTTGCCTCTCCCAAAATGCGGTTGTTAAACCCCAGCCAGCTTAATTCTCGGTTTGTATAGTATTCTGCTTTTTTAAATCCATTTCACCCATACGGACATACCTCCTTCGTTACATCATTTTTTTTCTGACGCAGCACCGGACGGATGCTGAACACTTCCTCGAAAAATTCTGCTTTTTTGCAAACTCTTTCTTTTCCAGTGACAGATCTTCGTCCGAATAAAGCTGAATGACCAGTTCGTTTTCGTGCAATATCTGTTTTGCCTCTTTGGTCTTCTGCTTGTGGCTGCGGTCCAGCGAATTTACCACTCCGAGGATTGCCGTCAGTTTGGCAATGGTCAGATAATTTTCCCTTGTCATCCGGCTGCTTCCGATTTTGTCGTATCCTTCCAGCGGCACCGTATTATATTTTACCACATTTGCCACAATTTCTTTCTCTTCTTCCGATAATCCGATGATATCCATCGCCATGATAATATGGTACGCGGACTCCCCGGCATTTGACAGGCTGATAAATTTACCGCATCCATGCAGGATCACCGCAATGCGGAGCAGCAGGCGATCCCGGTCATCGAATCCCTGGCTCTTTTTGATCTTGTCAAAAATACCAACTGCCAGATCTTCGCACACTTTGATATGCGACTTGCTGCACTGATAACGTTTGGCAGCATTTCTTGCAGCCGCCAGGATATCCTCATCAAAGTCATGGCCGAGTTTCAAAAGCCGGTTCTGCTGTGCATATTCATACGCCATGCCATCAGTCAGGTGCAGACCCGGCATCCAGATATTCTCCACATCGGCTGCCTCCAGGAAACAACGGTAAACGACAAGAGACGGGCGCAATACCGAGATCACATCTTCCGGAACCTCGCAGCGTCCTGCCGCATCTTCGTCAGAACGGTAGATCATGTCATCGTAAAAATTCAGGAAATCCGCTCTTGTCATCACATTTTTTATGAACGGCATCGCCGATATGGTCCCCGACCACGATCAAATTGGAGATCACACGATCCTTCAGATACAGCTTTTTGTATGACAGAAATTCATTTTTCACAACTTCTGTCAGAAGTGTCTCATAATGCTTCAGGCTCACACCCTCATTCATCATCCGTTCACGCAGCCGCAGATTTCCGATTTTCATATTCTGGCTTGCAACAAGACGATCCTTGTCAAACAGAGAAATCTGAATGCTGCCGCCGCCGACATCTACGATCGCCGTTCCTTTCTGGATGATACGGTTGAATTCATTTTCCCTGGATGCGATCGATTTATAATCCATAAAACGCTGTGATGCATTTGAGAGAACTTCCACTTCCAGACCGGTATGGCGTTTCACACGGTCCAGAAAAACAAGCTGGTTACCCGCTTCTCTTACTGCACTCGTGGCACACACACGCCAGTCATCCACGCGATATCCTTTCATAATCCTTACAAAGTCATTCAGAACCCGGCAGAGCTCATCGGTCATCTCCACACCGATCCTGCCATCACGGTATACATCTTTGCCAAGTTCCATGCGATGGCACACGCAGTCGATCTCTTTGATTCCTTTTCCGGAAGTGATCTGAAAAATCTTCATTTCCACTTCACAGGAACCTATATCGATTGCTGCAAAAAGTTTCATACTCACACGTCCTTTCTCTCCTGTCCAAGCAGATGATCAATAAACTGCTGTGCAGTACGTCCGGAAAGTCCGCCATACTGCAGTTCCCACTGATTTGCCTTTAAAAACAGCTCTTCTTCCGACATCGTAATTCCGTGTTTGTCTGCCAGGACGCGGACGATATTCTGAAATTCTTTTTTGCTCGGTGAACCAAAATAAATCTTCAGTCCGAAACGATATGCCAGTGACAGTTTCTCCTGCACCGTATCAGAAGTATGCAGATCGTCTCTTCGCTCTTCCTTGTCACTGAATTTTTCACGGATCAGATGTCTGCGGTTGGAAGTTGCATAGATCAGTACATTTTCCGGCTTGCGTTCCAGTCCGCCTTCGATCACGGCCTTCAGGTATTTATATTCGATTTCAAATTCCTCAAAGGAAAGATCATCCATATAGATAATAAAACGATAATTTCTGTTTTTTGACCTGAGCGATCACATCATTCAGATCCTGGAACTGATGTTTGTAAACTTCAATGATACGCAGTCCCTGGTCGTAATATTCATTGAGAATGCCTTTGATGCTGGAGGATTTTCCGGTGCCGGCATCACCAAAAAGCAGACAGTTGTTTGCTTTTCTTCCCTGCACAAAAGCTTCGGTATTTTCGATCAGTTTCTTCTTTGCCAGCTCATAACCTACCAGGTCATCCAGGTGTACGTGTGCGATCTTGGTGATCGGCACGATCTGTACGCCATCTTCATCATGTGCCACGCGAAATGCCTTATGCAGTCCCAGTTTTCCCACACCGAAATCTTTGTAGAAAGAAGTCATATCTTCTTTAAATTCATGCACATCTTTTGCTCCTCAAGTTTTTCGCTCAGTTCACAGATCCGATCGCGAATACGCTCGTTAAATACTTTGCTGCTCTGCGGTGCATTAACATAATCTGCAATCATGAAAAAGCAATGTGCACCCAGCTTTTCTTCCAGTGCCTCAAAGTTTAGGGCATATAGTTCACGAAAAATCTCATAATCATGCTCCACCAATGCATTGATGCTGCCATCCACCTCGCCGCGGATCTCGCTTGCATGACTGAACACATTTTCATTGTTTACCAGAAGCCAGGTCAGATAGCTGTGCCATAAATTTCCTTCAAATCCATAAGTACCGGCAAGTTCGGTCAGTTTGTGGATACAGGAAAAATAAAGCCCACGAAGATCCGAAACCGGCATCCCCATCGTTTCTGTTTCTTCCACGATAAATGCCATATCGTTTAAGACCTGATCCTGATCCTGCTCATATTCTCGGTATACGATTAATTCATCAATTCGAAACATTTTTATCAACCTTTTTCCAAAAACAGCAGCTTTTTTGCAAAAAGCCGCTGTATTTTCAGTAATTTCAAGTATTTTCATATTCGTTGCCTCTTCGCGGATACCACGCAGGGCATTTTTGACCGCACTGTCGTTTAAATTGCCCTCGAAATCAATGAAGAAACGGTACTCCCAGTTGCGTCCCGGGATCGGTCTGGACTGGATTCCTAACATATTCAGATTGTTATAAATAAAGTGAGACAGAATATTGTAAAGAGATCCGCTGGTATGTGGCGTTTCAAAACAGATGCTGATCTTCTTCGCATCTTTCTGATAAATTCTCTGATTTGTCACAATGATAAATCTCGTAGAATTTGCCTTGTTGTTGTAAATATTTTCTTTTAACACTTTCAGCCCGAAACATTTTGCCGCAAAGGCACTGGAAACAGATGCCTGCGTCACATCGCCGTCCTCTGCCACTTTTTTCGCTGCCATTGCGGTATTCTCAAGCGGGATCTGTTTCCAGTCCCGGTGTTCCTGAAGAAAGCTCTTGCACTGGGAAAGTCCCTGCTGATGGGAATAAACAGTACGGATATCGGAGATTTCTGCATTTTCAAGCCCAAGCAGACAATGCTCACAGCGAATGATCTGCTCACCGACGATATAGTTTTCAAACTCTACCAGCAGATCATACATATCATTGACGCTCCCTGCCGTTGAATTCTCAATCGGCAGCACTGCATAGTCTGCCGCACCTTCTGCGATCGCCTCCATCGCATCTCTCCAGTGCTCCACATGGAACGAGGTGATCTTATCGCCAAAATACTGCTGCATTGCAGCCTGGCTGTATGCTCCTTCCACGCCCTGGAACACTACGCGGACATTCTCTTTCTCCAGCTCATTCACACCGATAAACGGCAGGCGGCCTGCCACACCGTTTTCCTCCAACAGCTGATACTGCAGTTTACGGCTCATCGCCATGATCTGCTGAAACAGTTCTTCAATCCCGTGACGGTTGAAGTCGTTGTGTGTCATATCTTTTGCCTTTTCAATGACTTTTTTTCACGTTCCTTATCAAACACCTTTTTTGCCGGTGCTGATCTTGTATTCTGCCACTTTTCGGCTGATCTCCATACGCTTCTCAAAAAGCTCCGTCATCTGACGGTCAATGGAGTCTATCTCATTTCTTAAGTCCTGTAAATCAACCATCAAGTTCTCTCCTTAACTGTTCTATTGTCCTGTTCAAAACCGGATGACGTACCCACGGTGCGATCTGAGAGAGCGGCACCAGGACAAAATCCCGGTTCTGCATATCAATATGCGGAATATGCAGCTCTTCTGTGTCGATGACCTCCTGATCATACAGCAGAATATCCAGATCCAAAGTACGCGGTCCCCACCTGAGGATACGCTCCCTGTTTGCTTCTGCCTCGATTCGATGCAACTGAGCCAACAGTTCCTGCGGTGTCAGAAGCGTCTCCATCTCAAGGACGCCATTAAGGAATTCGTCCTGCTCTGTCACTCCATAAGGTTCTGTTCTGATAAAATCTGACACCTTTTTCACGCTGCTGCCCGGCAGTTTTGAAAGTTTCTCCACTGCCTCTTTCAGATAGGCCATCTTATCTCCCATATTGGAGCCAAGTGCGATATAAACGGTATGTCTGCTTCTTCTGATCTCCACAGAGACTGTCCTGAGCGGCAGTCCTACCGGAGCCCACGGTTTCTGGATCTCCAGGCGAAGTGCCCGGATCAGCGGATATCTGCAAAACAGCTCCGCTGCCAGCCCCTCTGCCGCCGCTTCGATCAGCTTAAAGGTATGTTTCTGCAAAAATCCTGGATCGTATGGCTGACTTCGCCGTAATTTACCGAATATTCCAGTTCGTCTGTCAGGCCTGCCATCCGCACATCCACTGAAAGATCCGCACTGATCACAAACTTCTGACCCAGTTTGTTCTCTTCCGGATAGACACCGTGGTTGGCAAACACTTCCAGATCTTTGATATAAATTGTATCCATCATCTTTCTCCTATCTGCCTGTTATCTGCCGAGGATGGCTTCTGTCATCTTCAAGGCACGGTAGTTTTCTTTTTACATCATGTACACGGACAAAAGCGACCCCTTTCATCACACCGATCACAGTGGTTGCCACGGTTCCTTCCATTCTCTGATCTGCCGGAAGATCCAGTGTCAGTCCGATGACGGATTTTCTGGAAGTTCCAAGCAGGATCGGATAGCCGAGCGTATGCATGCATTCCAGTTTGTTAATGATCTCCAGATTATTTTCATAAGTCTTGCCAAATCCGACACCCGGATCAAGAATGATATTCTCATCGGCGATGCCTGCTTTTTTTGCAATGTCAATGGTCTCCTGCATATCTTTCAGGAAATCTGCAATAAAATCAGTGTAATCCGGCTCTTTACGGTTATGCATCAGACAGCATGGGGCATTTTTTCGGGCGATCACGCCTGCGAGATCCGGATCGTACTTCAGTCCCCAGATATCGTTGACCAGATCTGCTCCTGCGTCAAGTGCTGCCTCTGCCACTCTACTTTTGTAAGTGTCGATAGAAACCGGCACATCAAAGTTTTTTTCTTTACAATCTCGATCATCGGAACCACTCTGGAGATCTCTTCCTCATCGGAGATCAGTGTATAACCTGGTCTTGTGGACTCGCCACCGATATCAATGATCGTTGCTCCCTGTTCTATCATTTCCTGTGTATGACGCATTGCCCGACCCTTATCGTTCCATTTTCCACCGTCTGAGAAAGAATCCGGTGTCACATTTAAAATGCCCATCACATAAGCATGATTTTCCAGATCAAATTCTTTGTTTCCTATCTTCATCTGCTTTTCCTCTTTTCGTATATTCTGCCTCAGTACTGTATCTCCATATTTTTTCTTTTCCGTGCTCCAGTTGCACTCTTTTTTTCGGCACGGCAGCCAAAGCAGCATCTGGACATTTTATCTGCCCGGTATAAGATCCCGGCAAGATCATCCCGCTTTAACATCTCTTTGTTGCGGTGATTTTCGATCGCATAGAGAATCTCTTTCATCTCTTCCGGATAAAATCCGCAGTCCGTCAGGATCTGCTCTGCGATCGGAAGCCCTGCGATCTGGTGCGGAGTTCCGTTTTCGTACTGAATATGCCTCCCTATATCGTGAAGAAGAGCGGCTGCATAGATCCGCTCTTTCGATATCTCCTGATTTGCTTCCAGATTAAAGATCCATGCCAGTCTGGCAACATCCAGCAGATGTCCCATATCATGTCCACAGAAAATCCGGTCTTTTTCTTTTTCATCAATCTGTCTGCGGCAGCTCTGATAAAGTGTGTGCTGCAAAATCTGATTTACACGTTCCATTCTCATTATAAACGCACCATCTGATGAAAAGTATCCTGCAGTTCTTTGTTGTTATCAAACACACCTCGTGTCACGGTCGTTACTGTCTGTGCACCCGGTTTTTGATCCCACGCATCGTCATGCAGAGATGCTCTGCCTCGATCATAACCATAACGCCCTGCGGGTGCAGATTGTCCATAAACGCATCGGCGATCTGTGCCGTCAGCTGTTCCTGGAGCTGCAGTCTTCTTGCAAAAACCTCTACTGTTCTTGCGATCTTGCTCAGACCGACTACCTCGCCGTTTGGAATATATGCAACATGTGCTTTTCCAAAAAACGGAAGCATGTGATGCTCGCACATCGAATAAAATGTGATATCCTTCTCAACAACCATATCCGCATTGTCCACATGGAAACGCTTCTCCAGATGAGTCGCTGCGTTCTGATCCATGCCTCCTGCCAGCTCACAGTACATTCTCGCAATACGGTCCGGTGTCTCTATCAGTCCCTCTCTGTTTATATCTTCCCCGATACCTTCCAGTATCAGTCGTACCCCTTCTCTTACTTTTTCCTGATCTACCATAGTTTTCAAACCTCACTTCTTATTGTATCCAGAGCTTTCACAATCTCACCAAGAAACGAGGGGATCCGAAAGCGAGGATTACGTCGTCTTTTTTCGCCTTTTCCAGACTTTTTCTTACCGCATTTTCTATCTTTTTCTCAAATGTCACATCTGTTTTTTTTTTTTTTCCATGCTTCTGCCAGTTCTTCCGCAGGCAGTGCACGCGGATTGCCCGGTGTCTCTACCGTGATCACATCCGCATCAAATGCAGACATCTGATCAATGATCGTTTCGTATTCTTTATCTTTAAAAACACCCATAATGTAATGGAGCCTTTTTTCGGAAAATACTGACGTACTGAATCAGCCAGTACCCTTGCCCCATCGCGGTTATGTGCTCCGTCTATAATAAAATATGGCTCTCTTTGAAGAACCGTAAATCTGCCCTTCCAGCTTGCTTTTTGCAGACCACTCCGCATTGCTTCTTCTGAAATGGCATAGCCAAGATCGATCAGGGCTTTTACCGCTTCCACTGCCAGAACGGCATTTGCAATCTGATAAGAGCCTGCCAGATGGATCTCAAGGCTGTCATACCCACCATAGGAAAAATACTGCTCTTCACACCCATATACGATGTCCGTTGCATTTGCCGCATCTGCGATACGCAGATCCGCCTTCTGCCTTTGACAGACCTGCCGGATCACTTCCATGGCTTCCGGCTGCTGTCTCATGCTGACCACAGTCGTATCCGGCTTGATGATACCGGCTTTGCACGCGGCGATCTCTGCCAGAGTGTCTCCAAGAAATCCCATATGATCCATGCTGATCGATGCGAGCACTTCCAGAACGGTCGTCTTTATCACATTCGTGGCATCGGTAGCTCCTCCCATGCCGACCTCCAGAACGACCAGATCACACTTTTCCTCCCTGAAATAGAGAAAGCAAAGTGCCGTCTCGATCTCAAAAGCGGTCGGATGAGGTGCACCGTCACGTACCATCTCATCGGCACAGCTTTGTATCTGCGTCGTCAGCCTTGCCAGAGCATCTTTTTTTATATATATTTCATTTACCTGTATACGTTCCCGGTAAGAAAACAGCGTCGGCGAAATATATCGTCCAACGCGATAACCTGCTTCTTTCAGAACGGCAGAAAGATATGAAAGTACCGATCCTTTGCCATTGGTACCGCCGATATGAATGAATTTCAGATCATCCTGCGGATTGCCAAGCCTTGCAAGCAATTCTTTCATTGTATCCAGCCCGAGAACACTTCCGTATCTGGCAGCATCGTCCAGATACGCTCTTGCTTCTTCGTAATTCATAGAACTCCATTCTTCTTCCAGTATTGTGCCGGCTTTTGCAAGTATCCTGTTCCACAATAAGAAAACCATCCTCGCCCGGCATCCTATCACGTTGAATTATAGTATACCCGACCTGATTTTGCAAGAACATTATGGTCCGGCAGAGTATAATCTTTCCTGTTTCCGGTTATACTTTTCCCATGAAAAATAATTTTATCCGATGCGGTATCTGCGGCTGGTGCCTGGAGCTTCTGTGGACCGGTTTTCTTTCCTTTCGGCGGCGTGAATGGAAGCTGACCGGTCATTCTTCCCTGTGGATGTTTCCTATCTACGGTATGGCAGCTTTCCTGAAACCGCTCTCAAACTTCCTTTGCAGCAAAAAATGTTCTTTTCTCCTGCGTGGCTTTCTATATATGCTGTTTATTTTCACCGCCGAATATATGAGCGGAAGCCTTTTGAAAAAACATCACTGCTGCCCGTGGGACTATTCCGGGACACATTTTCAGATAAACGGTGTGATCCGTCTGGACTATGCACCGCTCTGGTTCTTCTGCGGTCTGCTTTTTGAATATCTGAATCAGAAAAATGGCTCAACTTCATCTTGAAATCTGTCTGCAAATGGTATATGATAAAGAAAATCTGAAGTTAAAAGGAGGAAATTATGAGACATATAATGAGTCCGCTGGATTTCAGTGTGGAAGAACTGGATCAGCTCCTGAATCTGGCCAATGATATTGAAGCAAACCCGAAAAAATACGCCCACGCATGTGATGGCAAAAAAAATTAGCGACTCTTTTTTATGAACCAAGCACACGTACCCGCCTCAGCTTTGAAGCTGCTATGATGAATTTAGGTGGTAATGTACTTGGTTTTCTTCGGCCGATTCCAGCTCCGCTACAAAAGGAGAGACCGTTGCAGACACCATTCGCATGGTCGCATGTTATGCCGACATCTGTGCAATGCGTCATCCAAAAGAAGGTGCACCGCTTGTGGCATCCTTACATTCTCCAATCCCGGTGATCAATGCCGGAGATGGCGGACATCAGCATCCGACCCAGACACTTACGGATCTTCTGACGGTCCGCTCCCTGAAAGGAAGACTGGACAATCCGACAATCGGACTCTGTGGTGACTTAAAATTCGGACGTACCGTACACTCCCTGATCAGTGCACTGGTCCGCTACACCGGAATCCGTTTTGTCCTGATTTCTCCGGAAGAGCTGCGTATCCCAAGTTATATCCGCGACGATGTACTGCGTGAGAACAACATCGAATTCGAAGAAGTGGAACGTCTGGAAGATGCTCTTCCGAGTCTTGATATCCTGTACATGACCCGTGTTCAGAAGGAGCGTTTCTTCAATGAAGAAGATTATGTCCGCATGAAAGATTTCTATGTTCTGGACAAACAGAAACTGGAGCTTGCACCGCAGGATATGATCGTTATGCATCCGCTCCCTCGTGTCAATGAGATCTCTGTCGAAGTGGATGATGATCCAAGAGCTGCCTACTTCAAGCAGGCTCAGTATGCTGTCTATGCACGTATGGCACTGATTCTTACATTACTGGAGGTGGAAGTATGTTAAATGTAGGTCAGTTAAACGAAGGTGTGGTTCTCGACCACATCGAAGCAGGAAAAGAGCATGTCCATCTACCATTATCTGAAACTGGATCAGCTGGACTGCTGTGTTGCCATCATCAAGAACGCGCGCAGCAACAAAATGGGTAAGAAAGATATCATCAAGGTTGAATGCCCGGTTGACATGCTGGATCTTGATATCCTTGGTTTTATCGACCACAATATCACCGTCAACATCATCAAAAACGGTGAGATCGTAGACAAGAAAAGCTGCACCTTCCAAAACAGATCGTCAACGTGATCAAATGCAAGAATCCACGCTGCATCACATCGATCGAGCACGGACTGGATCAGGTCTTTGTCCTTTCCAATGAAGAAAAGAAATTTACCGCTGCAGATACTGCGACGAAAAAAATATCACGCTTCAAAAGCCAAACATAAATAATAAGATGTGGGTGTCAAAAGTCCCCAACTATGATGCCTACGGATTGTTCCGTGCGTTGCACTCCCACAATCCTCCCCAGTATTCGCATATCGTGGGATTATCATCCCACTTTTATGCTCATATCGGGGCGGGTCCCAAGGTCTTTCACCCACCTATGAGCAAGCTCATGTGGATTTAGACCTTTGACCCTGGCATCATAATAAAAAAAAAAAAACAAGCACAGTAAAAAAATCACTGTGCTTGTTTTTTCTGCGAGCAGAACGATAAGCCGGGTTATGTCGTGAATGATCATCTATCTAGGCCATGCGTTGCCGCATGGCTCAAGCAACCAACCTGAAACTGACGGGCCGCCATATGTCTCTGCTCGGTCTTGCTTCGAATGGTAGTCTCTTACACTGCCCTTCCACCCTTACCGGCTTATGGCCGGCGGTATATTTCTGTTGCACTGTCCCTGGAGTCGCCTCCGCCGGACGTTATCCGGCATCCTGCCCTGTGAAGCCCGGACTTTCCTCGTCTGACACCTTTCGTTTTGCCAGCCGCGATCATTTATCCTACTCGCAAACATAAGAATATCTTAACATTTCTCAGATTGACTGTCAACTTCCATTTTGCTATAATAGCTCATTGTATTATGATGCGATTGTGATAAAGGAAGTGTATCAATATGAAAAAATCAACCAAAGCAACCAATTCCGCCAACAAAGAGTCGGTATTTCAAAATTTATCAAAGGAAGAACGGATAGCTCTGACTGTCTTTTTTCCTTACGCCTCTTGTGGCACTGTTGTTCCTGGAATACGCAAACCCGGCGGGGCCCGGACTGATTTTCTATTCTATCCGTCCGTCTTGCCTGCTTCGTTTCGGTGTAACCGCATTTTTATTTTATATCGTGATGGGATTTCTGTTTGCCCTGACCGGAAGTATGCGGTTCTCCGGATGTTTTCTGTGTATTTTCAGCATTATATTTTCACTGACGAATTATTTCACAACAACGTTTCGCGGAATCCCGATCCTGGCTTCGGATCTGACGATCATGGGAACTGCGATGAATGTGGTCGGCAATTATAAATATTCGCTTGATCTGACCCGCACGATCACACTGCTTGGTCTGATCACCTGGTGTATTCTGCTGTTTCGTGTAAAACGTCTCCGACTTCCAAAAGGCAAAAAAAAAGGATCTCTGCCATCCTAGGAAGTGCCGCCATCTGTTTTGCTTCCTTCTGGATCATGATCTATACGCCGGTTATGACTGTGACACCGATGCATGTCACTGTCAATACGTTCCGTCCGATCAAATCCTACCGCAAAAACGGATGCGTCCTGACTTTTATGCGAAGTATCCAGTTGATGATAATTCATAAACCGGATGGATATTCTGCAAACGTTGCTGAAGAGATAGCCGCCCCGTATCGCAGTGAAACCTCTTCCGGCAATGCAAAGACACCAAATGTCATCGCCATTATGGACGAAGCTTTTGCCGATCTGCAGGCCGTCGGTGATTTCAGGACCAGCGAAGATGTAATGCCATTTTACCACAGTCTTACAAAAAAAAACACTGTAAAAGGGTTCTCCTATGTATCCGTATTCGGAGGGCAGACGGCAAACACGGAATTTGAGTTTCTGACAGGACTGTCCAAAGCTTTTGTGCCGGCATCTGCAACACCTTATCAGCTTTACATCAAAAAGTCTTCTGCCGGGTCTGACCACACATCTTGGGAACCAGGATTATCAGGGTATGCTGGCATTCCATCCATTCCGTGCAAACGGTTACAACCGCGACCATGTTTATCCAAACCTCGGATTTTCGGATTTCATCAGTTTAAAAGATCTGGATGTCTCCGCTTCGGATAAGATTCGCAACTTTGTATCCGACGCAGCTGATTTCAGGTGATCATCGATCAGTATGAACAGGCAAAAAAGAAGAGCAATGCCCCGTTTTATCTGTTCAATGTCACCATGCAGAATCACAGCGGCTATGACCAGGATTTTGACAATCTGGATATGCCGATCTCCATCGAAGAAAAAATGTGATGATCCGGAACTGAAACGTTACCTGAACCTGATCCATCATTCCGACACTGCCCTGAAATCTCTGATCGAGTATTTCAGCAAGCAGAAGGATCCGACCGTAATCGTCTTTTTCGGTGATCACGAACCCGGACTTTCCAATGAAGTTTACAGCAAGATCCTCGGAAAAAATGTCGAAAAAACTCAGTGCAGAAGAAAATATGAATCTCTATAAGACTCCGTTTCTGATCTGGGCAAACTACGATATCGAAGAACAGGAAAATGTAAACATCAGTATGAATTACCTCTCGACTCTGATGCTTGAGAGCACCGGCATGAAACTCTCTCCGTTCAATCAGTTCCTTTTAGATATACATAAACAGATCCCGGTGCTGACAACAAACGGTTATTTCGGTGAGGATGGCAGCTATTATTCCTTAAAAAGATGAATCCTCCCCTTATTATGAATCCCTCAGAAAGTATCAGATCCTCCAGTACAACGATCTGTTTGACAAGAAAAAAAGGATCGAGAACTTTTTTGACTGATGTAAGAGAAAAGAAAAGCCATGGAAAAGACAATATTTGTCACTTCCATGGTTTTTGTTATATCTGAAAACATCCGCCCCCGATAAACTCTCTTAAGATAGAATTCATCGGCACGCTCTCGCTTGGGATTCCCACAAAATAGTCCAAAAATTTTAAGAGGCGTTTCGCTTCCTGGTATTCCGGTTCCTCTCTTCCGATGCCAAACAAAAGCGGCTCTGCATACATCTTCAGAACAGCCAGTTCATAGATCAGTGCTGAATTGAACATCACATCTGCCTGCTCCTGATAAGGAAAAATATAGGACTCTTCTCCTCTTCGCACCGACGGCCACATGCTGATCGTTGCTTTTGCCGTCGTTCCCCGCGTCCTGGCATCGCGTACAATCCTTCGAAGCAGTCTTCCGTCTGTAGTCGGAACACGGTTATGTTCATCGACGTTGAGCTGCGTCAGGGCACTGACATAAATCTTGAATTTATTTTCTTTTGGCAGTGCAAAGGACAACTGATCATTCAGGCAGTGAATGCCTTCGATCACCAGAATATCCTCTTTTTTCAGTTTTGTCTCTTTTTTTCACTGTACATGCGTTTGCCGCTCACAAAATCAAAAACAGGCAGATGCACGCTCTTTCCTGCAAGCAGTGCGTTCATGTCATCGTTAAACTGCTGAACATCGATGGCTTCCAGACATTCGTAGTTTGGTTTCCCATCTTCATCCACCGGTGTGTCTTCCCGGTTTACAAAATAGTTATCCACCGGGATCGGATGCGGTCTCAGTCCGTGTGCGGAAAGCTGGATCGAAAGCCGATGAGAAAAGGTCGTCTTTCCGGAAGAAGACGGACCGGCGATCATAACGATCTTTTTATCCGGATTTTCGGCGATCTTTCCGGCAATCTCCGCAATTTTCTTTTCCTGAAGTGCCTCCTGTATCAGGATCAGGTCATGGATGCCATGGTGCACAATATAATCATTCAGTAATCCTACGGTAGGAATTTCGAGCATCTCTCCCCATTTGAGCGATTCTTTTCGAACACGGAACATTTTGTTCTCCGGCTCAAAGGCCGGAACCGTCTTCGGATCTTTCCGCTGTGGCATCTGAAGTACAAATCCGTCCTCATACAAATGCAGGGAAAACGCTCCCAGATAAGAAGTGTCCGGAATCATGTAGCCATAATAATAATCTTCGAAACCGCCCATATCATAGATATTGACTTTGGAAGCCCGGCGGTAATGAAACAATTTTTCTTTGTCTTTCATCCCGTACTGCGAGAACAATGCGATCGCATCGTCCGTACCGATCGTTTTTTTGTTGATCGGCACTTTCTGGGCAATCAGTTCCCTCATTCTGGCTTCCACTTTATCAAGAAAATCCTGATCCAGTGTCACATCACCGTCGACCGTACAGTAATATCCGCTGCTGACGGAAAAATGGATCCCAACTCTGCGGATGTGTTCATGCCCTGCCTGATGGTAGAGTGCCTTCAGCAAAAGCAGCGTCATACTCCGCCTGTAGGCCGCCATCCCTTCCTGCTGCCTTGTTGTGATAAAAGAAATGCGGCAGTCCTCCGTTAATTGCAGGTACAGTTCCCGCAGCCGCCCGTTGACCTTTGCAAGAACAATATCATCCTCCTTCTGATATTCCTTTGCAAGATCAAGCAGCCGTATACCCGCCGGATAGCTTTTCCTTTCTATGTTTCCATTTTCAAAAGAAACCTGAATATATTCTTTCTCCATCGTCAAACCACCTCCTGATCATTTTTACAGATCACATTGTCATCGATACCGGAAGATTCCGTTCTGTGACTTGAGATTCTCCGAAAACTTATCTACACCATCAAAAACGGATGTCGGATCGGCTCTGTACAGATTTCCATTTCAGGAAAACGCTCCTTTAATTCTTCTGCCATCTGTCCGATAAAAATATGTTCAATGCCATAATGACCGGCATCGATCACATTCAGTCCCTGGTCTACAGCATCAATCCCATCGTGATGACCAAAATCTCCGGTGATATAAACTTCTGCCCCATTTCGGAGGGCATCTGCCGTCATACTCTTCCCGGAGCCCGGAAGAACCGCCGCACGGTTCAGAACTGTTTCCGGATTTCCGAAAATCTTCACATCCGGTATCTGAAAAACATCTTTTACATACTCTGCACACTGAAGCAGTGTCATCTCTTTTGGCAGTTCGCCTGCCATACCAAAACCGCCTTCACGTCCATCCGGAAGCACACAGGTTTTCTCCATGATCTGTGCATCCTTCAAGGCAAGCATCCTGGCTGCTAACGGTGCCATCTCCACGATGTCATAATTGGTATGCATTGCATAATAAGCGATGTCATGCTTTATCAGTTCCAGCACACGTCGTCCGTAAAAATCACCGTCATTTATTTTTTCAGTCCATGCATCAGCATCGGATGATGCGTCAGCAGCAGATCTGCTTTTTGCATCGATGGCATGGCGGATCACTTCTCCGGTCGCATCCAGTGCGATATAAATGCTCTTGATCTCTTTCTCATAGCTTCCCACCTGCAGTCCCGGATTATCCCAGGATTCTGCGATGGATGGCGGATATTTTTTTTCTCCAGTAATTCAATCAGCTCCCGGCAGATCATGCCTTCTCACACTCCTCTTCTGTTTTCATCCATTTCTGTGCTTTCCGGTTCAGGGCAAGCAACGCCTCTATTTCCAAAATACGCTCTTTCACCCTCTCTTTGGGCTGCTGCCTTAAATTCTGAAGCACACCAGTCAGCGTGGTCTCTTCTTTTTCAGAAAAGAGCCAAGAACCGGATTCTTTTCTTTTAATAAAAAAAGCTCCGTATTTCCATTCTATGTCTGCAAGTTCTTCCATATGTCCGTGCTGCACATGCATCATCGGATAGTATTTTTCTTCCTCGCATACCATCTTTTCTGCTGTGATCACGTAGTCATTTTCATACAGATATTTTCGCACCTTATCAATGTCAGACTGCGGCTGCAAAACCAGCTCTTTTACGTCCACCAGTACTTTTTGCCTTCTTCTAAAATTTTCATGACGAGTGTTCCACCCATGCCCGCAATCACCACGCTGTCCGCCTCGTCCGGATTTAATTTCAAAACGCCGTCAGATAAACGTGTCCTGATCTTCTCCTGCATATGGTAACGCTCAATATTCATCTTAGCCCGCAGAAGCGGTCCCTTTTTACATCCATGGCAATCGCTGACGGGATCTTTCCCATCTCACATAAATAAATCGGTATGTATCCGTGGTCTGTTCCCACGTCTGCCAGACGGCTGTTTTCTGTTACCATGGAAGCAACCGCCTGCAGTCTGTCTGATAACTGCATATCTGTTCTCCTTAATCAAGATAATCTTTTTAATTTCCGGCTGCGGCTCGGATGCCGCAGTTTCCGCAAAGCCTTCGCCTCGATCTGCCGGATGCGTTCCCTTGTGACATGGAACTCTTTTCCGACTTCCTCAAGTGTCCGGCTTCTTCCATCTTCCAGCCCAAACCTCAGAGCCAGTACTTTCTTTTCCCGGTCTGTCAGCGTCTGCATGACTTCATCCAGCTGCTCCTGCAAAAGCGTGTACGCTGCAGCATCGGCCGGCACTTCGCTTTTGTTGTCTTTGATAAAATCGCCAAGATGTGTGTCATCCTCTTCCCCGACCGGCGTTTCCAGCGAGATCGGGTCCATGGCAATCTTGAGAATCTCTTCCACACGCTGCACCGGCGTCTTCATCACTTCCGCAATCTCTGCCGCACTTGGTTCACGGCCAAGCGACTGTGTGAGCTGTCTGGACGTGCGGATCGTGCGGTTGATCGTCTCTACCATGTGCACCGGAATCCGGATCGTTCTCGCCTGATCTGCGATCGCCCTGGTAATCGCCTGACGGATCCACCAGGTCGCATAGGTACTGAATTTATAACCTTTTTTATAGTCAAATTTCTCAACAGCCTTGATCAGACCTAAGTTTCCCTCCTGGATCAGATCCAGAAACTGCATTCCGCGTCCGGTATAACGTTTTGCAATGCTTACTACCAGACGAAGATTGGACTCGGCAAGTCTTTTTTTGGCTTCCGGATCTCCCTTTTCCATCCGCTTTGCCAGCTCAATCTCTTCATCTGCGGTAAGCAGCGGGATCTTGCCGATCTCTTTTAAATACATCCGTACCGGATCATCGGTACTGATCCCTTCCGGAACTTCCAGTGCCGCTTCCGAAACATCGACTTCTTCTTCCTCTTCCAGATCTTCCAGGGCATCTGCATCTTTCTGCCTGAGAACATCCACGCCATGCTCATCCAGATAGTCCAGGATTTTTTCGCTCTGTGTCTCGGTAAGCGAAATTCCTTTAAAATAATCTACGATTTCCTGATGTTCCAGTGCATTTTTATGTTCTTTTGCAAATGCAAGCAGTCCTTTTAATTTCTCCAAAAATTCTTTGCTGTGTTCCTCCATCTGATCCACCTTCTTTCAAGTGCCGTATCTTTCCTATATGTTTTCCCCAATACCGGAAAATATACAGCTGACTATGCTCCCCTCTGATGCCTGTGCTGTCTTGCTGCTGCCGCCTGCGGATGCAGGATTCATCTCACATCTGATATGTGATCTTCGGCATATCCTGAACTTTCTTTCTGTCCAGTAAGATTTTCTGCAATCCCGCAATATCTGCCGGATTCATGTTTTTCGTTCGAAATTCAATACTGTTGTTGATAATCTTTCGCAGTGTTTCATTCAATGCTTTGTCAAATTCCGCCTGCGACTGCAGGTTTAACTTGGCATGGAATAACGATGCGACTTCTTTCTGTGTTTCCGGATCTTCAAAATGATTGATGATCCTTGCCGGATTCAGCTCGCTCTTTTCAAGCTGTTCAAACAAAAGCTGTGCCGCCTGATGATAAAGATCTTCTGTGAAATCATCCGCATCCAGGTATGGTTTTACTTTTTGCATACAATCCTTTTTTATCAATCAGCCAGGTCAGCATCAGTCTCTGTGACTGTTTCATGCCGTCATCCTGACTTTTTTCCGGATTTCTTTTCGTTCTCGGTCCACAGCACTTTTCGGTACTTCCCTGCCGATTGCACGCATCGCACTGCGATTCACCATTTTTCTTAAATTGTCAAATCCGATGTGATATTTCTCTGCGACTGCCTGAATATAATTTTCACGTTCCAGCTCCTGCTCAAACTCCATCAGTTTTTCTGATACCGCCTGGAAAAAAAGAAGTTTTTCCTTCCGGGTCTTTCATGTCATAATTTCTCTCCAACACAGAAATTTCAAACATAAAACTGTTTTCCGCCTGATCAATGCGTTCCTGAAACTTCTCTGCCCCAAGGGTTTTTGATGAATTCATCCGGGTCTTTGTAAGGATTCATATGCAGCACTCTTGCCCTGAGTCCTGCACGTTTTACGATCGGTATCGCACGCAGTGCGGCACGCACACCGGCATCGTCACTGTCGTACGACAGGATTACTTCGTCTGTATAACGTTTCAGAAGTGTGGCATGCTTCTCCGTCAGAGCCGTTCCAAGCGATGCCACTGCATTTGAAAATCCCGCCTGATGCATGGCGATAACATCCATATATCCCTCACAGACCAGCAGATACTTTTTTCCTTGCTGCTCTTGCAATGTTCAGTCCGTACAGATTGCGACTTTTATCGAAAACGATCGTCTCCGGCGAATTTAAATATTTAGGCTTGCCGTCTCCCATCACACGGCCTCCGAAACCGATCACACGGTTGTTGACATCCAGAATCGGAAAGATGACACGATTCCAGAATTTATCGTACATGCCATTTTTTTCATCCACATTAAACAGCCCGGATTCTTTTAATAATTCATCGGATATTTTTTTGCTTTTAAAATACTGATATAGATTGCTGCTGTATTTGCTGGAATATCCAAGTGCAAACCGTTTGATCGTCTCATCATCCAGCTGTCTGCTTTTCAGGTACTGCATAGCCTGAGCCCCGCTCTCCGTACGAAGCTGATAATAAAAATAGTTGGCTGCCATCTTGTTTATTTCCAGCACCTGCATGCGGAGATTCTGCTGTCTTTTTTCTTCCTCTGAATATTCCCGCTCCGGAAGCTTGATCCCGACCCGGTCTGCCAGGTATTTCAGTGCCTCCGGAAAACTGTAATTCTCATATTCCATAATGAACGTAAATACATTGCCGCCTGCTCCACATCCGAAACAGTAGCACATCTGTTTGTCCGGACTTACCGAAAAAGATGGGGATTTTTCATTATGAAATGGACAAAGTCCAAAATAAGAGCTTCCTTTTTTTCTGAAGCTTGACATAAGTGCCAATCACTTCGACAATATCGTTTCTCTCTCTGATCTCTTCGACCAGTTCTTCCGGATAATACATACCTATCTCCTTATTTCCTGCTTATTCATTTTACCGGCCATGCCTTCGGAATATAAAGGTCTGCAAACGCCTGCATGGCATACTGATCGGTCATCCCTGCTATGTAATCACAGACAACCCGCTCTTTCTCCTGCCCCGCATCCATCAGGTTTAAATATTCCTCTGACAGTTCCAGAGGATGCTCGATATAGTACTGATAAAGTTCCTGTAAAAGATGCCGGACCTTTTTTTCTTCTCTTTTTGCCAGCGGATTGTGATACACATTCTCAAACAGGAAGTTCCGCATTCCCCGCATCGCCTTTTCCATCTCCGGTGACATGACAATGTCATCTTTGCCCTGACTGTGGATCACAATATCGTGGATCAGAGCATTTAAACGTTCCCGGATCGTATCACCCAAAAACTTCCCGGTATTCTGCCGGAACATCTGCTTCTTTTAAAATCCCGGCACGCAATGCATCATCAATGTCGTGATTGATGTATGCGATTTTATCTGAAAGCCGTACGATCTTTCCTTCCAGCGTGGAAGGATGACCGGACGTTCTGTGATTTCGGATCCCGTCACGGACTTCCCAGGTCAGATTCAGACCTTTTCCGTTCTTCTCAAGAAGTTCTACAACGCGGACACTCTGTTCAAAATGAGCAAAACCAAACGGGCAGATTTCATTTAACGCCTGCTCGCCTGCATGGCCGAACGGTGTATGCCCAAGGTCATGCCCAAGTGCAATCGCCTCCGCCAGATCTTCATTCATCCGCAGGGCTCTTGCGATCGTCCTCGCCGTTTGTGCTACCTCAAGCGTGTGGGTCAGCCTGGTGCGGTAGTGATCTCCCTGCGGCAGCAGAAAAACCTGTGTCTTATGCTTCAGTCTGCGAAATGCTTTAGAATGTAAAATACGATCCCGGTCTCTTTGATAGACCGGACGGATATCGCATGGCGGCTCTTCCCGGTCGCGTCCCCTGGACTTGCTGCTGAGGGATGCATACGGGCTGAAATAAGCCACTTCTCTTTGCTCTGCCATCTCTCGAATCGTCATGGCAATCGCCCCCTTTCTAATTATTTTATCACGTTTTTTCCATATCTAACAAGAATTTTTTTCATTTTTAAGGCAAAAAATGTTATTTCACCACACTTTTCCGTAGAAACGGCCGGGCAGTTCGCCTTTTCTAACCGTTCTATGGTTTCCGGTGCCGGATGCCCGTAGCGATTTCCTTTTCCATAAGACAAAACCGCCATCTGTGGTTTCAGGATATCCAGCAGTTCTTCTGAGGTGGCTCCTTTGGAACCATGATGTCCTGCCTTTAAAACTTCGATTTTATTTCCTCCTTCCAGAAGCTGCGGCAGTTTTTTTTCTTCTGATCAGATCCTTTTCCCCTTCTTTTTCCAGATCCCCCATCAGCATCACATCAAAAGATTTGTATTTTACATGCAGCACCATGGATGTCTCGTTTTTTATTTTGGGAAGTATCCCCAGCTTTCGGGCAAGACAGGTAAGCATCATCGACCGGGTACAGATACAGTCACCTTCCCGCATTTTGTGCACGGCGATCTTCTGCCCTGCTGCCAGTCTTTCAATCTCAAGGTACGTCTCATCCGGATTTTTGATGGCTGGTAATACCAGATTTTTTTATTTTAATACTGCATGTTTGACGCTCCAGCAGTTCTCTTACTCCATTGATATGATCCATATCCATGTGACTTAAAAACACATAATCTAACCGGTCAATCCCATGATACCGCAAATACGGAAGAATTCTGTATTTTCCAACGTTCGAGACACTGCTGCTCCCGCCGTCACACAACATGGTCACACCGGTATCATCCCTTAGCACAATGCCATCCCCCTGTCCGACATCCAGAAAGGTCACAGAAAACGCCTTCGGCCCCGTCCGCTTCAAAAAAAAAAAGAAAATCGCCATGAAAACAAAGACCAGATAACAGACTTTCTTTTGTTTTTTCTGAAGCAGCCACACAGCCCCCGCAGACAGGATCACATAATACAGAAGAATCGACCACAGTTTCGGTCTTCCAAAAATCATCTGAGAAAAAGGCAGTTTCAGAGATACGCGGCACAGACAGGAATATAAATTTAACACACCATGCACTGCCGCTGCCGGATATGAAGCTGCTTTCAGCGAAAAAAAAAGAAAAAAGCAAGGCACTGCAGCCTCCGGCGAGAACAAACGGAAGCAGCGGTATGACCATACTATTCAACATCACACTGTAAAGAGGAAAAGGAAAAAAGAATGCCACAGAACACACGGCAGCATAAAAAGCTGAATAGCCGCCCCGGAAGAGATATATGATCCGTAATGCTTTTTCAGAATCGGATAAAATCCACCGATCGCTGCCACAGCAGAAACTGACATCTGAAATCCAGATGAGAATAATAAAATGGGATAATCAAAAAGAAGTAAAAAACAGCTGCTGACAGAGCACTCAATAAATCATACGTCCTTCCAAGGCACTGTGCTCCGAGAAAAAGAAGAAACATGATCATGGCACGGCGTGTAGATACACCTGCACCGGTAAAAACTGCATAAAATAACATAAAACTGCCTGCGATCCCGGAAGAAACCACAAATGAGATCCCCAGTTTTCGCAAGATATGATAGAGTGCCATGCCAAACAGAGAAATATGAAGTCCGGAAATCGCAAGCACATGAGCAATGCCGCCCACCTGATACCAGTCTCTGATCTCCTCATCCAGCCTGCTCTTATCGCCAAGTAGCATCGCTGCGAGAATTCCGGCATCCTGCTCATCAAATATCTGCTCCAGATGCCGCATACAGATCCTGCGGACTTCATACATCCACTGTAACAGCGGATTCTGCCTGCCATCCCGAACGGTTAAACGGGCATTTTTCATACTAAACAAAAAGACGCTCCGTCTGCTGGTAAAAAAAGGCGGTCAAAGGCTCCATCGTTTGAGGGAGCCTCTGCAAGTGTCAGTTTGCCGCAGATCTGCACCCGGTTTCCGTACGCACAGTCCGCTGGCTCTTCCAGAATTGCCCGAACCTTAAGACGTTCGGAAACCTCCTCCATAAAATCAGCCTGTATATGATCTGCATATACATACCAGAAATCTGCTCCTGCCTCGATCTGACAGACTCTTCCCATGCAGGAAACCTGTTTTCCGTCAAACGACTGCGGATAAGGGAACTGCTCCCGGATCCCCGCAAAATGACAGAGCAAGATCCATAAGATCAGAATACCTGTCAAAAACAACAACGGTCTCTTTTTGAAATATATCAAGTGCCGCTCTCTGTCTGTGCTTCCTTTGTCAGATTCGGATCAACGCCAACCGATGGAACCGCACCGTTATCGCTGCTCCCGGTATCGTTTTCTCCGTCTTTCTCCCGTATGAAACTGCTGTTACAGGAAAACACCTGTGACAGATCCAGTGTATCACGCAGAAGTACATCAGAGCTGCCTTCCACTTGGATCTGGACTTTCGTGATATCCTCACAGCTTTCGCAGATAGAATTTACGATCGCATAAACCGTCACTTCCGGTGTAACCGAAGATCCTGCCACTGCCTGATTAAATTCACTGCTTAAATTCACCGTACATAAATCCCCCTCCGTACGGATTTCACGCACAACCGTATCAGACGGCACAACTGCAGTAAGTTTGCTGCCCGCCGGTCCTGCGATCAGCTGCTCAACCACCAGTTTTTCAAGAGAATCATCCGATGCATAATGCACGTTTCGCATCTGTTTTGTCAGTGAAGTGCCGTTTCTGCTACCGAAATAAAGCGGCAATGCCTCATATTGATATGCATTGATACTGTCACCCTCCGAATTGATAAACGAAGAGGCATGCATCGGCCCTACTGCCTGATTTTCCGAGTTCAGAAGTGCCTCACCTGCAACGGTAAATACCACTTCCCGGACATCCGTGATCTGCGTCATCGTCTGCACCACTGCGGCACGCAGCAAAACTTCTCTTGTATCATCCATCTGCTTATAAGCATCATTAAAATCTATCGTCAGCCGTCCGTCCTTTAAAGTCGATACCGCAGCAGTCAGTCCCTCCGGAAAAACACTCTGATAGTCGTTTCGATTAAACGTCCCTTCCATTGCAGAAAGCAATTCTTCCACCAGTTTTTCCCCGCCTTCTGCTTCCGGCTCATATTGCACTTCCCGAAGTGCAGTAGCCTCTGCATTACGGCAAAAAACCTTATAACCGCTCTGTTCTGCCTTCTGTGTGCCCTGGCAACTCGTGAGCATCAGGCCAAGAAACACAGCTGCTGCAAATCCTGCCATTTTTTTCATATTTTTGTTCTCCATTCCGGCAAAAGCCCCTGCCAGGTGAACCGTTGTATCAGTTCACATAAATCAGCGGGATCCGAACAGTAAAGGTCGTACCTTCGCCCTCTTTACTGTAAACCTTGATCGCTCCGCGGTGCATCAGGATCGCACTTCTCGTGATTGCAAGTCCCAGACCGGTTCCGCCGATCTCTCTGGAATGAGATTTATCCACACGATAAAAGCGCTCAAAAATAGCATCCTGTGACTCTTTTGGAATACCAATGCCGGAATCTTCTACTTTTACATAAAAATATTTGTTGTCTACATTAAGCGAAACATGCACCCATCCGCCCTCTTTATTGTATTTGATCGCATTCTCCACCAGATTGGAGATTGCAAGCGTCAGCTTCGTCTCATCCACTTCGGCATTGACCGGGCGGAAACTCTCCAACACAAGGTTGATATCCTGCTTGTCCGCGATCGGTGTCAGTCTCTTGATGATCAGCTCCAGCAGTTCATTGATACTTTTATTTTCAATATGCAGATCTGCTGCCTTTTTATCCATCTTCACAAGCGACAGAAGATCCGTGATGATCTTATTCTCACGATCGATCTCTTCTGCGATATCCGCCATAAACTCCTGATAAAGCTCCACCGGTGCATCCGGCTGTGCCAGAAGAGAATCTGCAAGTACTTTCATCGATGTGATCGGTGTTTTTAGCTCGTGTGACACGTTGGAGACAAACTCCTGCCTGGAATCATCGAGAGCTTTCATGCGGGCAAGCATCTGATTGTAGGCCTCTGCAAGCTGCTGTGTCTCAGTGTAGTCCGGTATGGAGATATCAGCATCCAGAAAGCCCTCCTGCACCTGGCTCAAAGATTTGGTAACCTTTTCAAACGGCTTTGCCAGCATCTTGGAAAGATAGTATGCAATCAGAAAAATGGCAATCCCCATTCCGATCTGAAGGATCAGTACTTTCCGGTTCAGATCATCACGGTTTTTACGGATATCTCTGGTCGGTGTACTGACGATCATCACGCCTTCCACTTCTTTGCTCTGAGCATCATAGATTGGTATGGTAATCTCAATAAAGCCGTTTTTCCTGCTGTAGCTCTGTCCATCCTCACCGCGAAAACAGCGGATCACCTCTTCCGCCACAATATATTTGCCGTCATCGGTCTGATCGGTATCCTTAATAATGCGAAACTCTTTATTGACGACAAGAATCCTGCCGTTGTAAAGATTCGCCATCTGCTGCAGCTCCACATCTGTGATCTTGGACTTCTCACCGCTCAGGTAATCGGTCTTGGAAATCTGGGCTGCGATCAGATCGCTATGGCTCTGTACGATACTGATACGCTGTTTCACCGCGTGATCCTGATAATTCGTTAAAATCCGTGTTTGATCAGCATGATCGGCACAATTCCAACGATGATAAAGATCAGGCACATACGAAACTGAAGACTGTTTATGTACTTTCGTAATTTTTCGTTTTTTTTTTTTTTCTGAACACTTGCTCCCCTGTGCCTGCTCCCTTCCTCCAGTGTACCTTTTCAAGTCGAATGCACGTGAGACTTGGCATGCGATTCTGGCCAGTTTTGCTGACATTTACCTGACAGTTATGAATGCTGGAAATAATATCCGACGCCCCATTTGGTGTGTACATACTGCGGGTCGCTCGGATTTATCTCAATCTTTTCTCTCAGTCTCCGGATATGTACATCTACGGTACGCACATCTCCCGGATATTCATAACCCCATACGATATTCAGAAGATTTTCTCTGCTGTATACCTTGTTCGGATGAAAGATCAGAAGCTCCAACACATCAAATTCTTTGGCAGTCAGGTTTACTTCTCTGCCTGCAATGTTGACGCGTCTCGCCTCGCAGTCCATCGTAAGATCTCCTGCCTGGATCACTTTGCTCTTTGTCTGCTCTGCTCCCTTTTTTCTCGGTACGGCGCATGATTGCTTTGATACGTGCTTTGACTTCCAGGATGTTGAAAGGCTTGGTGATATAATCATCCGCTCCGTATTCCAATCCCAGGATCTTATCCATATCTTCTCCCTTTGCTGTAAGCATGACAACCGGAACACTGGAAGTTTCACGCAGCTGCTGGCAGACTTCAAAGCCGTCAAGCTTCGGAAGCATCACATCAAGAAGTATAATATCATACTCTTTTTCTCTTGCCATACGCAGAGCTTCTTCTCCGTCATAAGCACAGGTCACTTCCATGCCGTCCTGTTCCAGACTGAAGCGGATTCCCTTACGATCAGTTTCTCATCATCTACAACTAATACTTTCTTTGCCATTTTGTTCATTCCTTTTGTTTTATTTTACTGCTGTACTGTTATTTTATCTTTTATTTTTTCAAACACCGCTTCTTTGATCCCGCTGATATTCATAATATCTTCGATCTGCTCAAATCCGCCCTGTTCTTCCCGGTAACGTACGATATCGGCAGCTTTGGATGCCCCGATGCCGGGAAGCGTCATCAGTTCTTCTTCTGATGCCTGATTGATATTGACTTTGCCTGCATCTGCCACTCTGCCCTCACCGGACGTTTCCAGAGAACCCTCGGAAGATGACAGCTGCTTTGTCTTCTGTTCTTCGACTGTAACGATATACAGTTGCTGCCCGTCCTGAAGTACGGATGCCTGATTGACCGCTGAGATGGCAGCATCTTTTGCAAACCCACCGGCAAGCTCGATCGCTTCATACACACGTGCTCCCTTGCAAGTTTTACAACACCGGGAGTTCTGACGGCACCTGCCACATCTACATAGATCCAGGCGTCTGTTTCCACATCCGTCCCCCCTGCTTTCATCCGCTCCGTTTCTTTCGATTCTCCCACTTCAGACTGATTGGAAATTTCTTCCGAAAACACCTCATCCGCCGCCTGTTCAAACGTGATCTCACCTTTTTTATTACAGCCGCCCAAAAAAATACACAGTACAACGATTATGGTCAGATAAAACAGACTCTTTAACTTTCTGCCTGATTTTCTCAAAAGGACTCCTTCCTGCCTTCTGACAAAATTCCCCTGTACAGATATTCCTATTTTATCGAACATTGTTCAAAAAATACAACCGTTATTTTTCAAATATGACAACACCGATGATCGCGATCGCCATCCCTGCCACTTTTCGCATGGTAAGCGGTTGTTTTTCTACGCCAAACCATCCCAGACTGTTCATGCTCGAAAACGGTGATAAATGCACCGATCGATCACGTCCGAAAAATAGGCCAGAAATGCCGTAAACTGCAATGATTGATTCTGGTCAACGGTGATAAATGATCATTTACCCAACAGAATCGCTGTGCATCCTCGCGGAGCGTTTATCTTAGTCGGAGATTGCACTCCCACTAAGACAAATTTGTCGCTTTTTTTCGCCACTTATAGAAGTTTGAGTCTTCTCCGACTAAGATAAAACCGCTTCCAGTTTTTCAACCATCTCGTCGATGTCTTTCTCGGTGATCACAAGCGGAGGCACCAGACGCAGTACATCACCTCCTGCGGAAAGCACAATCAGACCATTTGCCAGAGCTGCTTTGACAAGTTCGCCGACCGGTCTGCCGCTCACAACCAGTCCCTGCATGAATCCTTTTCCGCGGCGTGCGGTAAAGCAGTCATGTTTTTCTACCAGTTCATCCAGTTTCTTTTCCAGATACGGAGCTGTCTTTCTTACATGACCGACGATGTCATGTTCTTCAAACAGATCGAACACTTTGGAAACCGCTGCACAGGCGAAGGGATTTCCGCCGTAAGTTGTACCGTGATCTCCCGGAACTAAAGAGGCTTGCAGTCTTTTCGTTTAAGACAAACGCTCCGACCGGCACGCCGCATCCCAGTGCCTTTGCACAGGTCATGATATCCGGCATCACACCGTACTCCTGCCATGCGAACATGCTTCCGGTACGTCCCATACCACACTGGATTTCATCGAGAATCAGCAGAATATCTTTTTCTTCACAGATTTCTTTAACACCTTTTAAGAAGCTCTCTTCCATCGGATAAATGCCGCCTTCGCCCTGAAGGGTTTCCATGATAATCGCACAGGTTTTGTCTGTGATCTGAGCTTTTACACTTTCCAGATCATTGTAATCTGCAAATTTCACGCCGCCCATCAGCGGTTTGAACGCTTCCTGATAATGCGGGTTTCCGGTAACGGAAAGTGCTCCGACGCTTCTTCCGTGGAAGGAATGGTTCATAGCAATGATCTCGTGATCCGTTGCATGGTCTTTGTTCCATGCATATTTACGTGCGGCTTTGATCGCACCTTCGATCGCCTCCGTACCGCTGTTGGTAAAGAATACTTTGCTCATGCCACTTGCCTTTACCAGTTTTTCTGCTGCTTCCATCATCGGCACATTGTAGAAAAGATTGGAGGTATGGATCACTTTGTCGATCTGATCTTTTAAAGCCTGATCGTAGTCCGCATAGTGATAGCCAAGTGCAAACACCGCAATTCCGGCACCGAAATCCAGATATTCCTTTCCTTCGGTATCATAAAGATGTACGCCTTCTCCTTTTTCAAAAACAACCGGGAAACGGTTATAGGTGTGCAGAACCACCTGTTCCGTTCTCTCCATATATTCATTCATTTTCATTGTAAAAACGTTCCTCCTCATCCCCGATAATCGCAGTACCGATACCTTTGTTGGTATAGAACTCCAACAGCAGGCAGTGCGGAATCCTTCCGTCCAGGATATGTACTCTGGAAACACCGGACTTGATCGCATCGACACAGTTCTGGATCTTCGGGAGCATGCCGCCGCCGATATTTCCGCTGCCGAGCAGTTCTTCTGCTTCCGGAATACTCAGTTCGGAGATCAGTGTGGATTTGTCCTGCGGATCACGGTATACACCCTCGATATCCGTTAAAAATACCAGTTTGGATGCTCCGACTGCCGTTGCAATGGCGCATGCGGCATCGTCTGCATTGATATTATAAGAATGATACTCATCATCGGAACCGATCGGGCAAATCACCGGGACAAAATCATTGTCCAGCAGTGTATTTAAAAGCTCGGTATTGACTTTTGTCACTTCGCCTACAAAACCGATATCTTCTCCTTTGGAGAGTTTCTTCTTAACACGCAGAACGGAGCCGTCTTTTCCGCTGATACCAACCGCTTTGACTCCGACTTTCTCCATCATAGACACCAATCCTTTGTTGATCTTATTTAAGACCATCTCAGCCACTTCCATGGTGTCTTTATCCGTTACACGCAGTCCGTTGATAAATTTGGTCTCAATGCCGACTTTGCCTGTCCATTTTGTGATTTCTTTTCCGCCACCGTGCACGATGATCGGGCGAAATCCGACCAGTTTCAGAAGTGCTACGTCACGGATGACGTTTTTCTTCAGTTCATGTTCTACCATGGCACTTCCGCCGTATTTTACAACGATGGTCTTGCCGCTGAATTTCCGTATATAAGGTAACGCTTCATTGAGCACACTGGCTTTCTGAAGCAGATCCTGCATTGTATCCATTGTTTTTCCTCCAGTTTCTATCCATACTTCCGGCATCCGGACAGATGCCTGTAAATTGCTCTGCCACAAAGCAGCTCTTACCGCTTAAGAGCGGTAATCGGCATTGATCTTTACATAATCGTAAGTCAGATCACAACCCCAGGCAGATGCGGATGCCTCTCCCATTTTGATGTCAGCAACAGCCGTCACTGCTTTTTCTGAGAGTACCTTTGTCGCTTCTTCTTCGCTGTAATCAAGTGCCACACCGTTTTCGATGATCTTCAGCTTACCTGCTGCACTTTCAAAATACAGATCTACTTTTTCCGGATCAAACTTAGCTCCGGAATAGCCCATTGCGCAAAGGATACGGCCCCAGTTTGCGTCATGTCCGAAAATAGCCGCTTTGGTAAGGTTTGAACAAATAACGGATTTTGCCAGAATCTTCGCCTGTTCTTTTGACTGTGCTCCGATCACTTTTGTCTCAAACAATGCAGTGGCACCTTCGCCGTCGCCTGCCATTTTCTTTGCCAGCGTCTCGTTGATATAGTGCAGTGCCCTGGCAAATGTCTGATAATCTTCGCCTTCCTCTGTAATTTCCGGATTCTCTGCCAGTCCGTTTGCCAGAAGGAGAACGGTATCATTCGTGGAAGTGTCACCGTCAACAGAAATCATATTGTAGGTATCATCGACATCTGCACTCAATGCCTTCTGAAGCATTTCTTTTGAAATAGCTGCATCTGTCATGAGGAAGCTCAGCATCGTGCACATGTTCGGATGGATCATGCCGGAGCCTTTGCACATACCGCCGATCGTTACCGTTTTACCGCCAATCTCAACTTCAACGGCAACCTCTTTTTTTACCGTATCCGTTGTCATGATCGATTCTGCTGCCAGTGTTGCTGCTTCTCTGGTATCCAGAAGCAGTCCGGAAAGATCCTTCACGCCTTTTTTGATCGTATCGATTGGCAGCTGTTTTCCGATCACACCGGTAGATGCTACCAGAACCTCATCCTTGTCGATACCGAGTGCTTCTGCTGCCGCTTTTTTGCAGTCTCTTCACAGTAGCCATATCCTTCTGCTCCGGTGCAGGCGTTTGCAATACCGCTGTTTACCACAACAGCTCTCGCCTCTCCATGTTCGTATACCACATGCTGATCCCATTTTACCGGTGCGGCTTTTTACAAGGTTTGTCGTAAACGTTCCGGCTGCCATACATGGTGCACTGCTTACGATCATTGCCATATCTTTTTTGTACCTTTTTTGATACCTGCATGCATACCGGCTGCTTTAAATCCTTTTGCAGCGGTTACACCTCCATCTATTATCTTCATCTATGCTCACGACCTTTCTCTGTTTTATGGGAACATTGGTACGCCCTGAAGGCCTTCGTTCTCGGCAAATCCAAACATCAGGTTCATATTCTGCACGGCCTGACCGGCTGCACCTTTCACCAGATTGTCCATTGCCCCCATCATGATCACACGGTTTGTTCTCGGATCCAGTTTGAAGTTTACATCCACATAATTGCTTCCTTCTACCCACTTCGTCTCCGGGCAGACATCCTTATCCAGAACACGTACAAACTGTTCTTTTCCGTAATAAGCATCATAGATCGCCTTAACTTCTTCGTAAGTCACCTCTTTTTTTTCAGAGATGCATAAGCAGTAACCAGAATACCGCGGTTCATCGGAACCAGATGCGGTGTAAAATTAATATGGATCGGATAACCGGCGGCATAACCTAACTGCTCTTCAATCTCCGGTGTGTGTCTGTGTGTTGCAACACCGTATGCTTTGATGTTCTCATTGACTTCACAGTAAAGGTTTGCAACCTTGGCACTGCGTCCTGCTCCGGAAGTACCGGATTTAGCATCAATGATAACGGTATTTCCATCAATAATGCCTTCCTTTAACAATGGATAAATGGACAAGGTGCTGCATGTCGGATAACATCCCGGATTTGCGATCAGTCTTGCCTTTTTGATATCCTCCCGGTTGATCTCACACAGTCCGTAAACAGCTTCCTCAATAAACTGCGGTGCTTTGTGTTCCAGATTATACCACTGCTCATAAGTCTTCCGGTCTTTGATACGGAAATCCGCACTTAGATCGATCACTTTTGCCTGACTTAAAAAATCCCTTCATTTATAAGAGATGCACACAACCCCTGCGGTGTTGCTGTGAAAATCACATCTACCTCTTTTGCCAGCTGCTCCATATTGTCATCCAGACATTTTGCATCCACGATCTGGAACATATTCTGGTAAACACTGCTGTATCTCTGATCCACATAACTTCTGGAACCATACCACGCAATCTCTGCTTCTTTATGGTTAAGGAGAAGACGGACAAGTTCGCCTCCTGCATATCCGGTTGCTCCTATTATTCCGGCTTTTATCATATCAACATTCTCCTTTCAACCTAATATATCTTTTCTGTCCGGATTATTCTTCTTTTCTTTTTTCTGTCAAATGTGAGGTGCCGCCCATCTGATGCAGTCTCCGGCAGATTCATAAAAATTCGCTGTGCGAATGAAATCTTTCTTATCATATACCAGTTTTCTTTATAAGTAAAGAGTTTTCTTTGTATTTTTATTGTATTTTTATTCATACGCAATGTATATTATTCATTTTACAGCTGTTTTTACAACTTTTTCGTTTTTTCACTTGCATAATTATGATAACTGTTGTATAGTGTATGATACCAGGGTCGAAAGCCAAAAACCACGATGTACTTGCACAAGAGTGGTTTTATGGCTCTTTTGTCTTTGACTTACAAAATGATCATAAATTTCAGGAGGAATACATATCATGAAAGAAAAAGTAGTTCTTGCATATTCTGGTGGTCTTGATACTACCACACTGATCCCTTGGTTAAAGGAGACATTTGACTATGAAGTTATCTGCTGCTGTGTCGACTGCGGACAGGGCGAAGAGCTGGATGGTCTTGATGAAAGAGCAAAACTCGCAGGTGCTTCTAAATTATACATCGAAGATATCATTGATGAATTCTGTGACGATTTAATCATGCCTTGCGTAAAAGCCGGTGCAGTTTATGAGAACAAATATCTGCTTGGTACTTCCATGGCACGTCCGGGTATCGCAAAGAAACTTGTAGAGGTTGCCCGTAAAGAAGGTGCTACTGCGATCTGCCACGGCGCTACCGGTAAAGGTAATGACCAGATTCGTTTCGAACTGGCAATCAAGGCACTGGCTCCGGATCTGAAGATCATCGCTCCATGGCGTATGACCGATGTCTGGACCATGCAGTCCCGTGATGACGAGATCGAATACTGTAAAAAACACGGCATTGACCTGCCCTTCGATCACAGCCACAGCTACAGCCGTGACCGCAACCTGTGGCACATCAGCCATGAAGGTCTGGAACTGGAAGATCCGGCAAACGAGCCGAACTTCGAAAACATGCTGGTGCTTGGCGTGACACCGGAACAGGCTCCGGAAAAAGGGGAATATGTTACCATGACTTTTGAACAGGGGGTTCCGAAAACACTGAACGGAAAAGCCATGAAAGTTTCTGAGATCATCACAGAGCTGAACGCTCTTGGAGGCAAACATGGTATCGGTATCGTTGACATCGTAGAAAACCGTGTTGTTGGTATGAAATCACGTGGTGTATACGAAACTCCTGGCGGAACAATCCTGATGGCAGCTCACGAACAGCTGGAAGAACTGACACTTGACCGCGAGACAATGGAAACCAAGAAGAAACTCGGTAGCCAGTTTGCTCAGGTTGTATACGAAGGAAAATGGTATACACCTCTTCGTGAAGCAATTCAGGCATTCGTTGAGTCCACACAGAAATATGTAACAGGTGAAGTTAAGATGAAACTGTACAAAGGCAATATCATCAAAGCCGGTACCACATCTCCTTACAGCCTCTACAACGAGTCTCTGGCATCTTTCACCACAGGTGATATGTACGATCACAATGATGCAAGCGGATTTATCACCCTGTTTGGTCTGCCTCTGAAAGTACGTGCTATGATGCTCGCTGAAGTAGAAAAGAAAAACCTTGGTGAATAATTCTGTAAATATTTTTCATCCGAAGTCCGGCGATGTTCTGTGACTTCACAAGTAATCTGAATATAAGGGAGCACTGCAAAAGTGCTTCCTTTTTCAGATTTCAGATTATCCCAAAACAGAACAGATCCGGCGGATTGCAGAGGCATTTTTGAACGTCAAAATAAACAGGAGGTTTGCATGGTCAGTTTTGAATATTATCGTTTTTTTTATTTTGTAGCCCAATATAAAAGTTTTACAAAAGCTGCCGAGATTTTAAATAACAATCAGCCGAATATCACCCGCTGCATGAACATTCTGGAGAATGAACTGGAATGTAAACTGTTTGTACGCTCCAACCGAGGAGTAACACTGACACCTGAGGGAGAAAAACTGTTCCAGCATGTCGCTATCGCTTACGAGCAGCTCTCTACTGCAGAATCCGAGCTGAAAAAAAACACAAAAAGTCTGGAAAGCGGTCTGATCACGATCGGTGCAAGCGAGACAGCTCTGCGACTGCTGCTGCTTGACCGACTGGAGACCTTTCACGCACAGTATCCGGGAGTCCGCCTGAAAATTTCCAATTTCTCCACCCCTCAGTCCATTCAGGCACTGGAAAACGGACTGGCCGATATTTCTGTTGTCACAACACCGCTCAAGCTGAAAAAATCCATGCGTCATTATACGCTTGCTTCCTTCCGTGAGATTCTGCTCGCCGGGCCAAAATACGCTGATTTTTCCTCTAAAATCCATCATCTCTCAGAGCTTACGGACATTCCGTTTATTTCTCTCGGACAAAATACTGGAACAAGAGAAATGCATATCAATTACTTTCTGCAGCATGATCTGCCGTTCTATCCGGATATCGAAGCCGCTACCGCAGATCAGATCCTGCCGATGATCAGGCACAACCTCGGAATCGGATTTTATCCGGAGACACTGGCAGAAGAAGCCATAAAAAAAGGCGAAGTGGTACAGCTCCACCTCACCTCAAGAATGCCGGAACGCGAAATCTGCCTGATCTGGGACAAAAACCGGCCAAAAAGCATTGCCGTCCGCAAGCTTATGGATGCTTGGCAGACGGCAAACATGTAGATTACAGGAAGTATGTATATGTGTGATTTGTTTTACCTTTTATTACTTTGAAACATGAAATGCTTTTTTTCTGTGGATAAACTGCAGATGCTCCGAGTTCTTCTTCGATGCGAAGCAGCTGGTTGTATTTTGCAACACGCTCGCTTCGGCTCGGTGCTCCTGTCTTGATCTGGCAGGTATTCAGTGCAACCGCCAGATCCGCAATAGTGGTATCTTCTGTCTCGCCGGAACGATGAGAAGAAATTGCGGTGTAGCCTGCTTTGTGAGCCATCTTGATTGCTTACAGTGTTTCGGATACGGAACCGATCTGGTTTAATTTGATCAGGATAGAGTTTCCGCATCCAAGCTCGATACCTTTTTGAAAGACGCTCGGTATTGGTAACAAACAGGTCATCCCCTACAAGCTGAACTTTGTCACCTAATTCTGCGGTCAGCTTCTTCCAGCCTTCCCAGTCTTCCTCATCCAGTGCATCTTCTATGGAGATGATCGGGTATTTTTCAACCAGAGCTTTCCAGTGATTAATCAGCTGCTCGGATGTGTAAACAGTTCCCGCCTTCGGGAGCTTGTACTCACCGACTTTTCCGGTCTTCCACTCAGAAGAAGCTGCATCCATAGCGATCATAAAGTCGCTTCCCGGTTCATATCCGGCTTTTTTCACTGCTTCCAGAATGGTTTCGATCGCTTCTTCATCGGAAGCCAGCGCCGGAGCAAATCCACCTTCATCACCAACTGAGGTTGCCAGACCTCTTTCCTTTTAATATAGAAGCAAGTGCATGGAACACCTCTGCGCACCATCTTAAACATTCTTTAAAGGAAGGTGCCCCAACCGGCATGATCATAAATTCCTGAACATCAAGACCGGAGGAAAGTGCATGGCAGCCGCCGTTTACGATGTTCATCATTGGTACAGGAAGACGGTTTGCATTCACGCCACCAAGGAAACGGTACAGAGGGATCTCAAGTGCAGTCGCAGCCGCACGGCAGCTTGCAATCGATACTGCCAGAATTGCATTTGCTCCTAAGTTGGATTTATCTTTTGTTCCGTCTGCTGCTTTCATCGCTGCATCCACTGCATAAATATCAGATGCATCTTTGCCTTTCAGTGCTTCGTTGATCACGGTGTTGATGTTTGCAACTGCTTTTGTCACACCTTTGCCGTCAAAACGTTCTTTATCATTATCACGAAGTTCCAGAGCCTCGAACTCTCCTGTGGAAGCTCCGCTTGGTGCAGTCCCTCTTCCGATCGTACCGTCAGCCAGATAAACTTCTGCTTCTACGGTTGGATTGCCTCTGGAGTCGATGATTTCCCTTCCAATTACTTTTTCAATTGTTAAATTCTTCATGATTGCCAGTCCCTTTCTCGTCCTAAAATAATCGGCACTTCGTCTTCTGCCTCTGATCGCATAAAGACAGAAGAAGTCCTGCCATGATTTATTCACATTAGTTAGGTTTTTCTAACTATCATTAGAATAGCATAACTGCCATATGAAATCAAGGCGGACTTCTTCATTGGATTGAAAAGTTTTATCAATTTTCACCTGTCACAAGGATCTGACACATTCTATTCTGTTTTTCCACACCAGTTTATTCTGATCAGCGATTTCCTGCAATTGCTTTTTTTAAGTTTTGTTCTTCTTTTGACTCGTCACCGTAATAATACAGTTCCCAGCACTTTTCCATAATCTGATGCAGCAATGCATCTCCCTTTGATCAACTTTTGCAAGCGGCTGCATTTCATCAAACAGCAGACGCAGGATTCGTTTCGGCGACATTTGCCGGCTTCGGCATATATAAAAGATTTCGCAGATATCATAACAATAATCCCCGGAACCTTGTTTCTTATACCTTAACACAAGTCTTTTTCCATTTTGTTCCGGAAAGCAGACTTTTCGAAACAGATGTACTGCCCATAAGCAGCAAAAAAAGCATGAAATCCCTGAATTTTCACGGTAATTCCATGCTTTTTGCTTTCTTTTTACTTCTTAATCTTCACGCTCTTTGCTTGTCCTTTTCCTTTGAAAATACTCTTATAGACTTTGAGTTTCTTTTTCGGTACTTTGATGACTGCCTTTTTTATCAATGCCCTTAAACACATGCTTTCCGACAGATTTTTTTGTAAGCTGTGTCGATGTAATCTTAATATTCTTCAGCTTTTTGCAGCCGGAAAATGCACCGGCACCGATCTTGCTGACATTTTTTCCGATGGTGACTTTTTTCAGTTTCACATGCTTTTTAAATGCATTTTTACTGATCTCCGTTACACGGAATGTGATTTTCCCATCCTCACTTTTGATGGCTGCCGGCACGGTAAAGGCTGTTTTGTTTTTGCTGACCGGTTTTATAAGAGTTACTGTACATCCGGTTGCATCGGCTTTTGTCACTTTATAAAGTGCATCCTTTGTTTTGACCCATGTTCCGGTTTTCGGAAATGTCTGTGATGTGTCGGAAGGATTTGTTGTACTTCCATTTGCTGTGCTGCCCTGCGGCGGGATCACAATACTTTTGATGTTACTAAACCATACCGTTTCCCCTGTTTCATCAAAACTGTTTTCCAGATCCGGTATCGGAATCAGCTGACCATTGATCTTCAACTTCGTTATGTTTTTATCAAAATAATATCCTTCCCGATATCCTCTGGCTGACAGGTTCAGGCAAATTCCATAATAATAGGTTTCCAGTGCTTTGAATTTCGTGAGCGGCATACCCCAGCTTCCGTCAAAATCACCATACTTGCCATTCCAGTAGTCCGAGGAAGTCCATCCTTCTTTTAAATTGCTCCATCGTTCGTGATCGATACAGTACAGAGCATCTTCCGACACACTTCCGGTGAATCTCGGGCATCACCCGCTTTGAAAGAAAAATCCACTCCATTTACTTCAATCACTTCAATTGGTTTCGGCGTTACTTTTTCTTCAGACCGGGCACTGTACAGGGCATCTGCAAAACAGGTTGTTCCGTTATTTCCCACAATAATGGTCCGACTGTCCATCTGTTTTCCATTTAATGTCAGCGACAGATCTTTTTGAAAATTCATTCCCATCTACCGTTTTTAAAAAAGACAGAATACATATACATTGCACCGGATTCGAAAGTGGTAAATTTTGGAGTTGCAGCAATATACTGGCTCTCATCAGAATACCAGAACGCTACTGGTTCCAGGTGTCCCTGTGCATTTGTTTCCAGCTTTTCCCAGCGTTCATAGGCTATTTCATATTTTGAAGCATCACTGTCACCTTTTTGGGCGGTTGCTTTTGGAGCATCACCGGCATAACAGGAAAGTGTGCTGTTCACAATATTCACATCCGAAATCTCCATTTTTTCCAGCACCCAGTCTGTCCGGATCTTGTAAGTCTGATAAAAATGTCTGGTGGTAACGGTCTGTCCGTTTTCTTCCGTATCTTCATATTCAATGTTAATCGTATCGCCGTCAATACCTCGTGTGTCCGTACCGGAAACAACCTGCATTCCTTCACACACTTTTTGAACTTTCTCATCATAGGCTGTAATTTTCGCCTGGATTTCATCCAGATTTTCATCTCCGTCCAGATAATCACAGGAATCTTCCACTGTCACCGTTTCTTCATAATCCAGTACTCCGTAATCTTTCATATGACGGATCTTAAGGCTCGCCTTTGCATCAAAAAGCCGTATGATAAATGTATGAATCCTCTGCTTCTCTGCTTTCTTTTTCTGCTGCAAATGTCTTTCCCGGTAAAAACAGCAGCATCACTGCCAGCAGCAGCCAGAATATCCATTTTCGTTTCCAAGTTATATCCATGTGTTTCTCCTTTATTTTCCTCATAAAATTTCTCCTTTCCTGATCTGTCAGAACCTCTTTCTCCCCCCTTCTTTTCGCTCTGTCCAGATATAAACATTTTTTATAAAATCAACCTGTTCTCTCTTACTCTCAGTATAAAAGATTCTGCTTATTTGACAAGTAAGATTCCCGAAACGTCAATTGCCAAATCGGGAATTTTGATATTTTCATCTTTCCTTTTTTTGCAAATCTCCGATACAATAAGCACATAGCAACCGAACGCAAAATACGCTTCATTGATGTTTTTGCAAATTTGATGAAAAAGAGGTGCTTCTATGCGTTTTTATGAACAGTTGAATCAATATATGAAAGCTGTGAACTGTACTGCCAAAGAACTCTGCACTGTTTCCGGAATTTCTGCCGCTGCCCTCAGCCGCTACCGTTCCGGCGAACGTACTTTGGACATTCATTCTGAAACTTTTGAACAACTCTGCTCTGCCCTAGAAACGCTCGCATTAAAAAGAGAAGGCACAAATCTCACAAAAACAGAGATCCGTCAGCAATTTCTCGCCTGTTCAGACATGAAGTCCACGGACAAAGAGCAACTGCGTCAGAATTTTAACACGCTGATTTCCGTACTGAATCTAAATATCACCAAACTGTGCCAGCACATCAGTTATGATACCTCAACGATTTTCCGCTTTCGAAACGGCAGCCGCTCTCCTGCAGATCCGGAAGGCTTTGTCCTGGCTGTTTCCGCTTATGTGGCACGTAAATACTGCCAGGGCGATGATCTTTATGTGCTGGCACAGCTTCTGGAATGTTCGGAAGAAGAACTAAACGATACTTCTGTCGTCTGCGAAAAAAATCCGCCTGTGGCTTTTAAACAGTCAGAACAGGAAAAAGGGAGAAGACAGTCTTTCCAAATTTTTATCCAAACTGGATGAATTTGATCTGAATGAATATATAAAAGTCATCCATTTCGATGAAATGAAAGTTCCGGGTGTTCCGTTTCAGTTTCCGACGGCAAAATATTACTATGGACTGGAAGAAATGATGGCAAGTGAACTTCATTTTTTAAAGGCAACCGTCCTTTCCAAATCGAAAAAACCGGTCACGATGTACAGCGATATGCCGATGACCGAGATGGCAAAGGATCCGGATTTTCCGAAAAATGGATGTTTGGTATGGCTCTGCTTCTGAAAAAAAAGGACTTCATCTGAATCAGATCCATCAGCTTGACCGTTCTTTTGAAGAAATGATGTTAGGATTAGAGAGCTGGATCCCGATGTATATGACAGGCCAGATCTCTCCGTATTATTTAAAAGGGGAACAAAGCAATGTTTTTCATCACTTTCTGAAAGTGTCCGGAGCCGCCGTTCTCTCCGGCGAAGCCATTACAGGACATCACAGCGAGGGACGCTATTATCTCTCCAAGACAAAAAGAAGATATTGCTTATTATACAAAGCGTGCAGAAGCATTGCTGCTAAATGCTTCTCCTCTGATGGATATTTATCGAGAAGATCACGCCGGAAAACTGAATGCTTTTCTGCTTGCCGACACTTCCACACCAGGAAAACGCCGCAGCATTCTTTCTTCCCTGCCACTTTACACGCTGGATTCTGATTATCTGAAAGATTTTTACAGAAACACAGACTTTCTGCAAAGGATCAGGCTTCCATTCTTGACTTTGCACAAAATCAGCGTGATATCACCGAAAAAAATTCTGGAACATGATGTGATTGAAGACGAAATTCCACTCCTCACCGAAAAAAGATTTTTATCTTCATGCACTTTCTCTTCCACTGTCCGGTATGTTTTTTCCAGATAACATACCAGTGAGCTATGAAGAATATCTGGAGCAGAAAAAACAGGCAGAAACTTTTGCCTGTTTACATCCGAATTATCATTTGACCACATCTTCCTCTAATCCTTTTCAAAATCTGCAGATCATTCTGCACGAAGGAAAATGGGCGATGATCTCCAAAGGGAATGCCCCGGCGATTCATTTTGTGATCCATCATCCGAAATTGCGAAATGCGATCGAATATTTCATACCACCGGTTGTGGAAGCTGAAAAATGAAATGTTAATGATAATTCCTGCAAAACAGTATAAAAGACAATATGATAAATATATCACTAAAGGAGAGATCCCAATGAAAAATAAAACACAGCTTTTTCATTTATATACTTTTCGGTTTTTCTTGTCTGTCGGACTTTTTTTTATTCTTCAGCCTGCATCCGTTCTGCGAAGAAAAAAGTTTATGCATCTTCCTGGAAAGTCACACAATATGGATCTGATTCTGATTTTCAGCAGTCCATGTTTTATACGATCAAAGGAAGCAACGGCAAACTGATCGTAATTGACGGTGGATGGGATTATGATGCGAAAAGAGTACGCGATACCATAAAGAAACTGGGCGGAAAGGTAAATCTCTGGATTATCCATCCGCATCCGGATCATGTCGGAGCTTTCAATCAGATTTTTGCCAATCCGGACGGCATACAGATTGATCAGGTTATTGCACCAAAGATCAACGCTTCCCGTTACAGACACTATCAATATCCATGGGATGAATATCAGGTATTTCAGAAGTTTTCACGTCTTGTAAGAAAAAATCCCAAGATCCGGTGGGCAAAAGCAGATGATACTTTTTCCTTCGCCGGTCTGGATTTTGAATTTTTAATGGTTACAGCCGTAATCTGAAAGATACGACCAAAGATATCTGCAATGGTTCTTCTCTGGTTTTTAAAATTTCCGGTAAAAAACAAGTATGCTTTTCACCGGAGATATTGTGAGCAGCATTGGCAAAAGACTTATCAAAACTTATCACAAACGTCTGAAGGCAACGTATCTTCAGGCTCCGCATCATGGAAACAACGACAAGAGAGAATCCTTTTTCAAATATATCCATGCAAAGGTCACTTTTATCGATGCTCCCTCTTTTCTTAGAAAACGAGATACTGTAAAAAAGAAATATAAAGGTTTTAAAAAGATCTGGATGAAAAAGTCTATACGTATAACAGCCGAAAACGCAGCGTTACCATCCGCTAATCATCCGAAACTGCGAAATGCGATCGAACATTTTGTACCTCCGGTTGTGGAGTAAATTTTCTCTGCTTTAAAAAACTCGTGAAATATTGAAATTTGAACGCAGAGAAGCGGATTGTGAATGTCCGCTTTCCAAATGTGCAAAGGAACAATGCCCAGGAAGACACTTTTATGTGTCCTTCAGGACATTGTTCCTTTGCACATTTAAAATTTTCCTGTTATTTCTATTTCCTGAACGCCAGAATCTCTTCTGCATTCTTGATCCGTTCTGCACTTGGCGGATTGATCCCTTCAAGCTGATATGGAATTCCTAAATTTTCCCATTTGAACACGCCCAGCGTATGGTATGGCAGTACTTCCACACGCTCCACATTTTTCAGCGTGTGAATAAAATCTGCCAGCCGGTGCAAGTAATCATCACGGTCGCTCCGCTCCGGAACCAGTACATGACGGATCCATACCGGTTTTCCCATATCCGATAACTTTTCTGCCATAGCCAGAATATTTTTGTTGGTCTGACCGGTCAGTTTAATATGCTCCTGTTCATCAATGTGCTTGATATCCAGAAGAACCAGATCGGTGTATTTCATCAGTTCCAGCCATTTTGAATAGAATGGCTCTTTTTTCCCGTGTAAGGATTGCCGCTCGTATCCAGCGTTGTGTGGATCCCCATCTCTTTTGCCTTGCGAAACAGTTCGATCAGAAAATCAATCTGAAGCAGTGGTTCTCCTCCGCTGACAGTAATACCGCCCTTATTTCCCCAATAAGTGCGGTATTTTACTGCCTGTTTCAGAAGGGCATCAGCTGTGTAGCTTTTGCCGGCTGTCATATCCCAGGTGTCCGGGTTATGGCAAAATTGGCAGCGCATTGCACAGCCGCTTAAGAAGATCACAACGCACACCCGGACCGTCAACCGATCCAAAAGCTTTCCAGCGAATGGACATATCCTGTTTTTGCCCCGTTTTCCATATTACATCCTTTCGTGGCAGGTTCTTGCGATAACGTCAAGCTGCTGCTCTCTTGTAAGGTCGATGAACTTAACAGCATATCCGGATACACGGATCGTGAAGTTTGCATACTCTTCTTTTTTCCGGATGTTCCATAGCATCGATAAGTTTTTCTGTACCGAATACGTTGACGTTCAGGTGGTGTGCACCCTGCTCGAAGTATCCGTCCAGAACGTGTACCAGGTTCTCGGTACGCTCTGCATCATCGTGTCCCAGAGCACCCGGGTTGATGGTCTGCGTGTTGGAGATACCATCCAGTGCTTCTTCATATGGAAGTTTTGCAACAGAGTTCAAAGATGCCAGCAGACCGTTCTGTTCTGCGCCGTAAGACGGGTTAGCTCCTGGAGACAGAGGCTCACCGGCTTTTCTTCCGTCCGGAAGGGAACCAGTTGCTTTACCATATACAACGTTGGAAGTAATCGTAAGGATAGATGTCGTAGGCTCAGAATCACGATATGTATGGCAATATTTCAGTTTGCTCATGAAGGTACGAAGCAGCCATACAGCGATCTCGTCTGCTCTGTCATCGTCGTTGCCGTATCTTGGGAAGTCGCCTTCGTCTCAAATCGGTAACGATTCCGCTTTCGTCACGAACAGCTTTAACTTTTGCATACTTGATAGCGGACAGAGGAGTCTACTACGTGAGAGAATCCGGCGATACCGGTAGCGAAGGTACGTCTTACATCGGTGTCGATCAGAGCCATCTCTGCTGCCTCATAGTAGTATTTGTCATGCATGTAGTGGATCATGTTCAGTGTTCCAACATACAGATGTGCCAGCCAGTCAAGCATGGTCGTCATATTTATCCATAACCTCATCATAGTCCAGATACTCGCTGGTGATCGGCTGATATTCCGGAGCAACCTGCTGACCGGTTTTCTCATCCTTACCACCGTTGATAGCGTAAAGAAGACATTTTGCAAGGTTTGCACGAGCGCCGAAGAACTGGATTTCCTTTCCGGTCTCTGTTGCGGATACACAGCAGCATATAGAATAATCATCGCCCCAAACCGGACGCATTACATCATCATTCTCATACTGTACAGAACTTGTTTTAACAGAAATATGAGCTGCATATTTTTGAATGTTCTCAGGCAGACGTTCGAAGAATACAGAACGGTCAGGTTCGGTTCCGGGAAGGTCCCATGTCTTCCAGGGTGTGCAGGAAACGAAAGTCGTTCTTTGTTACCATGGAACGTCCATCAATGTCCCATACCAGCAACTTCCAGGGTTGCCCATACCGGGTCACCGGAGAACAACTGATTGTAGGACGGAATTCTTGCAAATTTAACCATACGGAATTTCATAACCAGATGGTCAACCAGCTCCTGAGCTTCTTTTCAGTCAGGATGCCTGCTTTTAAGATCTCTTTCAATATAAATATCAAGGAATGTGGAGATACGTCCAACACTCATGGCAGCACCGTTCTGAGTTTTTACTGCTGCCAGATATCCAAAATATAGCCACTGGAATGCTTCTCTTGCATTTTTTGCCGGTTGGGAAATATCAAATCCATAGATCTGAGCCATTTCTTTCATCTTCTTCAGAGCACGGATCTGATCTGCGATCTCCTCTCTTAACTGGAAGTCACCACGACGCATTCCCTGACGATTGGTTGCAGCGAAGTCTGCTTTCTTTTTTCGATCAGGTAATCAATACCGTAAAGGGCAACACGACGGTAGTCGCCGACGATACGTCCGCGTCCGTAGGTGTCCGGAAGACCGGTAAGGATCTTGTTGTGACGTGCTTTTTAACATCTCAGGTGTATAGATATCAAATACACCCTGGTTATGTGTTTTATGGTATTTGTGTAAAGATCTCATGAAGCTGTGGATTTGGTTTATATCCATACATTTCACGCAGGATTTCTCTGCCATCTTAATTCCACCGTATGGCATGAATGCACGCTTCAGAGGCTTATCTGTCTGAAGACCAACAACCTGCTCCATATCTTTCATGCTGTCATCAATATAAGCAGCTCCATATGCAGTGATGCCTGTTACAACATCAGTCTCCATATCAAGGACACCGCCCTTTGCTCTCTTTCTTTCTGAAGTTCAGATACTTTTCCCCACAGACGATTTGTTGCTTCTGTTGGTTCTTCCAGGAAGGAAGCGTCTCCGTCATATGGAGTATAGTTGTTCTGAATAAAATCACGTACGTCGATGCCTTCTTTCCAGAGTCTTCCGGTAAAGCCATCCCACTGTTTAAAATCCTTCATGTTTTCTATCTTCCTTTCTCTGTGATTTTGTGTTTCTATGTTTTGTCGCTTTCATCTTAACATAGCACAAACAGAAGCAGTTTCTTTCAGACATAAAAAACTGCCTCTCGTTTTCACGATAACGCTGTTTCTTTTTTTCTTTTATTCTGCTGCCGTCTCACCGGCTGCTTCGGTTACTGTACTTTCAGCAGTAGTCTCTGCTGCAGTTTCTTCTGTCGTTTTTCTGTTGTCTCTGTGGACGCTTCACTTGAAGTTTCTGTCTCAGCATTTAAACCGTTCATGTAATGATCCAGTGCATCTGTTTTCATTTCATATGTATGAGACGCATCTTTCTGAACATTCTGGTATACCGAGAAACCAATCCAGCCAACAAGAGCAACCAGCACGATAATGCCCACTATTTTCCAGAGCAGTAACTCTCTTTTTTCTTTTTTTCTGAAGCTTTTCGCGTTTCTGCTTTTTCTTCTTTGTAGCGATCCACTTTTTGCCTGACTCATGTCTTTCACTCCTTATATATAGTTTCTTAATAGTATGATGTGGGTGTCAAAAGTCCCCAACTATGATACCTACGGATTGTTCCGTGCGTTGCACTCCCACAATCCTTTCTAGCATCATAGTATACACTATTTTAAAAACTTATGCAACTACGATAATTCCACCATCGTTTGCATACATGGTGCTGACACCTGCGGTATTGACCAGGATCACATCTTTAAACGGCAGCCTCTTTATGATCTCCTCTTTTACCATCTCTGCCCTCTGCGGACAATTACAGTGAGCGATCCCAACCATACGCTCCTGTGGATCGGATGATTTTTTCTCCTCGATTGAATTGACCATTTTTACAAGAGCTTTCTTCATGCCTCTTGCCTGATCCAGCTGAATAATCGTGCCTTCGTCTGTTGATCCCATGACCGGTTTGATCTAGTCTCCGACATCAACGGCCTGTTTTTAAATCTGCGTTATAAAGATAGTCGGCTGAATGCTGTAACCGGAACATCTCTTAACATTTTCTCAATGGATAAGTCCCTGGAACATGCCTGGGATCAGAAAATCCAGAAGTTTATACTTTCTTTAGAAAGTTAATACTTTTTGTTAGCACTCGTTGCGTTTGAGTGCTGATTTTCTCTTGACATTTCCATAGAACGGTACTAAACTATCTTGCATAGGGCAGTCATAAGAAAACTTGGCTGCTGCAAGATTATTGGAAAGGTGTGAACGATTATGAGTAATACAAATAGAACAGGTAACTTATCCATCGACAGTGACAATATATTTCCTATTATAAAGAAATGGTTATATTCTGACCACGATATTTTCATCCGTGAACTGGTATCCAACGGATGTGATGCCATCACCAAACTGAAAAAAACTGGAAATCATGGGTGAATATACTTTTCCGGAAGATTACAAAGCTTCTATTCAGGTTATCGTAAATCCGGAAGAAAAAACTATGAAATTCATTGATACCGGTCTTGGTATGACAGCAGACGAAGTCGAAGAATACATCACAAAGATCGCTTTCTCCGGTGCGACTGCTTTTCTTGAGAAATACAAAGACAAGACAAATGCAGATGAAATGATCGGTCATTTCGGTCTTGGCTTTTATTCCGCATTCATGGTAGCAGATGAAGTACATATCGATACACTCTCCTACCGTGACGGTGCAACAGCTGTTCACTGGGAATGTGACGGCGGCACACAGTACACGATCGGTGACGGCAGCAAAACAACCGTAGGTACAGAGATCACTCTTTATTTAAATGAAGAAAGTGTTGAATTTGCAAACGAATACCGCACGAGAGAAGTTCTGGACAAATACTGCTCTTTCATGCCGGTTGAGATCTTCCTCTCCAAAGCAAACGCAGAACCGGAATACGAAACCATTGAAGAGAGCGAACTGCGTGACGACGATGTTGTGAGCGAACACATCCACGAAGATGCCAAAACAGAAGAAAAGAAAATGAGAACGGTGAAAAAGAAATCGTTGAAGTTTCTCCTGCAAAAAGAAATGGTTAAAATCCAGAAGCGTCCGGTTGCTTTAAATGATATCCACCCACTGTGGACCAAGCATCCGAATGAATGCAACGAAGACGAATACAAAGATTTCTACCGCAAAGTATTTATGGATTACAAGGAACCTCTGTTCTGGATCCATCTGAACATGGACTATCCGTTCAATCTGAAAGGTATCCTCTACTTCCCTAAGATCAACACAGAATATGACTCTGTAGAAGGTACGATCAAACTTTACAACAATCAGGTCTTTATCGCCGATAATATCAAAGAAGTGATTCCGGAGTTCCTGATGCTCTTAAAAGGTGTGATCGATTGTCCGGATCTGCCTTTGAACGTTTCCAGAAGTGCATTGCAGAACGACGGTACTGTAAAGAAAATTTCTGAATATATCAGCAAGAAAGTTGCAGACAAACTGACCGGCATGTGCAAGACCGACCGTGAAAATTATGAGAAATACTGGGATGATATCAGCCCGTTCATCAAATACGGCTGCATCAAAGATGACAAATTCTATGACCGTATCAAAGACTGTCTGCTGTTCAAGAACCTCGACGGCAAATATCTGACTCTTCAGGATTTTGTTGCAGAAAACAAAAAAGAAGATACTGCGGAAGCTGTAAAAAGAAACAGAAAGCACAGAAAATGCAGAAGAAAAGCAAAAAAGAAAAAACTGTACTTTTCTATGTCACAGATGAAGTACAGCAGAGCCAGTACATCAATCTGTTCAAAGAACAGGGCATTGATGCTGTGATCCTGAAACATAATATCGACTCTGCTTTCATCACACATCTGGAGCGTCAGGATGACACCATCAAATTCGAGCGTATCGATGCAGATGTCAATGCAGATATGAAAGAAGAAGTTTCCGAAGAAGATCTGAAAGAAGAAAAAGAAAACTCTAACGGATGTATTCCAAAAGCACTGAACAATGATAAGCTGGAAGTCAAAGTAGAAAAACTGAAAAATGCTTCTGTCTCTTCGATGATTGTTCTGTCTGAGGAAACACGCCGTATGCAGGAAATGATGAAGATGTATAATATGTACGGAATGGATCCGTCCATGTTCGGCGGTCCTGCTACTTTAGTTCTGAATGCAAACAATGAACTGGTTCAGTATATCTTCAATCACAAAGATTCTGAACATGTACCGATGATGTGTGAACAGCTCTATGACCTGGCAATGCTGAGCCATAAACCACTTGCACCGGAAGAAATGACCAAATTCATCACCCGCAGCAATAAGATCATGATGCTGCTGGCAAAGTAAAACAGATGAGTAGACAATCCCCTTCCCTGACCGGGAGTTCTTTAAAAAAAGATTGCAATGATTACCATGCTCATTGACCACATAGGTGCCTGCGTTTTCGAACGCGGGCTCCTTTTGGTAGATGAAATACGAAATGATGCGGCTAAAGTTTTAAATCTTTCCTGATATTTTTGCAGCAATGGCAGGTTTTAGAAGATGGATACCATCTGTTTGCCACACGAAGTTCCATTCCATTTTCGTTGCATTTAGCTTGAAGTTTTATTCTAAATTCATAAAACTTCTGAGATGCAACAGCTTTTGAAAGACACCTGTTTTTCATCATTCCTTTTACATTTAAATCTTCAATCGTAATAGGATGGTTTGGTTTTCACTATCTCTGCGATTGTTTTGTTAATGTAGTCGGTGCGGATATGATCTATCCTATGATGAAGTTTCTGTACCTTGAGCTTTTGTTTTTGTATATTCGCTCTTTGAGTGGACTCTCCTTTCTTTGAATTTTCATATTTTCGAGAAAGACTTCTCTGTTCTCGAATCAGTTGTTTTTCAAGTTTCTTTAATTTTGCAGATTTGTTAATGTTCTTATACATTTTACCATTAGAAACAATGGCGAAATCCTTTAATCCAAGGTCTATGCCAATTCCTTCATTTGAATGATCAGCTGTCTTGTTATCCGGCAGTTCTACAAGAACCGAAACATAGTATCTGTCAGCTTTTATTGAAACCGTACCGCTTTTGATTACATATCCATCCTTTGTTGTTGGGATATATCCTTTCTCTTTGATGCGGACCCAACCCAAAGTTGGAATCTTAAGTCTATGCCTTTCACACACGCAATCCTTTGGGTTATTTAACGAAATACATTTTTACATCTGATTTACCTTTCTTTTTAAATTTAGGAAAATCACTCTGATGTTTAAAAAATCTTGTAAAAGCAGTACATCCGTCTTCGATGGATCTTTTCACGGCTTTTGAATACGCTTCTTTAATCCATGCTTTATCAGGATTATTTGGAATGTATTCGTTGTTAAGCCATACACTAAAGCTCTTGCCGGTCATAAACTTTTCACCCTTATCATACAAAGCTTTGTTATGACTAAGGTAGAAGTTATAGACATATCGGCAAGTGCCTATCGTCTTATGAATCCTGATTTTCTGCTCCGGTGTGGGATTGATTTCCGTCTTGAAGCTCTTTAGCAATTTTTTCATCCCTTTCTATTTGTTTTTTATACTTACGGAGTCCATACAACCTGCAGGAGAACACATGAAGAATAGAAACAATATCCTGCACGAGTTCCTCTTGTGGTGATAGTTCTTCCTTGTTTACTATCACTATGGTCGTATGAAACTTATGCAGAATTTTTCAAACCAATCATAGCCAAATCTGATAAATCTATCCTTATGCGTTATGATTATGGTTTTGATTTTTTGTTCCATTACTTCATCCAATCATTTATTCCACTTCTTACGATTGTAATTCAGACCACTTCCATAGTCTTCAATGCACTGGTCTACGATCATTCCTCTGGCATTACAGAACTGACGTAAAAACGATACTTGATTCTGTAAATCATCCTTTTGATTCTTTGTAGAAACTCTTGCATAAATAACTACTTGGCGTATATCATTTTGGGTTTTTATGCCTTTAAATTGAAGATATTGGTCGTAAGTATAATAACGCCTATCAGTTGGAGTCCGATTTGCCTCTAGAATTCCTTCCCTGTCCCAACGCTGTAATGTTTTTACAGAAACACCTAATAATCCAGCAAAATCTTTTGGTTTATAATTTGTGATATTTGATGTGTTCACAATAATACCTCCATAGGTATATTTATTAAGCAATATATTTAGTCATCATCAAAAACCATGTCATTCTGATAGCCATCCACCATCATTTTCCGATAGGACAGGTCATCGCTTCCGGTAGAATGCATCGCTTTTGTTGTCGATAAGGTCAGATGCATATTCGGGAAATGTTTTGCATATTCCTGCATCTCTTTTATCAGGTTCGGATCGATCACGGAAGCATAAAGTTCTTCGTCCTTCCATACAACGTTGGAACCATTTTCACTGATAAAAAGCATCTGATCTGCCACCGGAGCAAACAGTCGTTTCAGTCCCATGTACTGTCTTCCGCTTGCTGCCGCAAAATAGATATCACGTTTTCGAAGTTCCCGGATCAGATCAAAAATTTCTTCCGGCAGCACAGAACTGCTCTCCCGTATCAGTGTGCCGTCAATATCGGTTGCTACCAGTTTTATCACTTGTTGTCTCCTCCGTTTATCTTTTCCAGGATCTCAATCAATTCCTGTGGTTTTTCAATCACATATTCACTGTGATTATTCTTTTCGGTCGCGGAATCCCCACAGAACCCCTACCGGATGCATATGTGCCGCATTGCCGGTCTGCATGTCCGTGTTTGTATCTCCGACATAAAGACATTCTCCGGTCTCTACTGCAAACTTTTCTGCAATGGCAAACGCTCCGTCCGGTGCGGGTTTGCGTCGGATCGTTTCTGTCTGTCCCTGGATGTAATCAAAATAATCTTTTCCAAACAGACTCTCCACCACATCGATGGCCTGAGCATGCGGTTTATTGGAAAGTACGGCGATCCGGATCCCTCTTTTTTCAGTTCTGAAAGCATCTCGCAAATACCCGGAAACGGCTTTACATGGTACATGCAGTCTTTTGCAAAATACGCTTTGTAAATGCTTTTCATCTGCTCAAACTGACTGCAGTTCGTATCACCGGAATCCCGCAGAGTACGGCGGACCAGTTCATCTACGCCATCACCTGCATAATATTTATAATTTTCCACCGGAAATGCCTGGTATCCGATATCTCTGAGGGCACGATTGCCACTGTAAGCGATGGATTCCACGGTATCTCCGATCGTACCGTCAAGATCAAAAATAGCTGCTTTTATCATAAGATCACTCCTTTTTGTGAACGGTTTTCTGCTGCTACAGCATAACACGAAACTGGTTTTCCGTCAAATTTCTGTAACACTTTGCATGCAATCTTTGTCATCTCTACCGACATTTATCGGACAGAGGCACGGTCGCAACATCATATCTGCGAACTGGCTGCCGCAGTGTTCCACCTCTTTGAGTACCAGACAGATACCGTACTCGCTCTGATACCAGTTTTCTTTTGAAACACCCCTGGTAATGACCGGTGAGACGATAAATTCGATTTCCGGGAAAACAAACTGATAATACATCAGACATCTTCTGGCGTGATATGCCTGACAGGACAGGATCACTTTTTTAAATGTAGCCCTTTTGTCTTGAGAAGATCCTTGGTAAATAATGCATTCTGATAAGTATAAGATGCTTCTTTTTCCTGCAGAATATCGCTTTTTTTACCCCTTCATCCACAAGGATCTGCGTCAGAAAATCACTTTCTGTCTCAAAATATCTGCCTTTATATTTCTCCGGTGACTGTACCTCAGTAAATTTTCCTTCCACAATGCTGTACTTTCCAGAAGGCACGATAAGTGATGCAAAGCCCTGCTGATAAAGCTCTGCCGCATGCTGTGCGATCTCACCATACAATCCGCCCGGAACAAAGATCGCATCTGCTTTTTCCGGTTTCTGTTCTGTGAAAATAAAATCTGTTAATGCATCATAAAATTTCATGCTTTTTTTCTCCTGTATTTTGACATATTTCACCCACCATGCTATACTAATTGCTGATACATTTCAAGGAGGAAATGAACATGAAAAAGCAAAGCATTCAGGTCTGCCTTTCCTCACACGCTTCCGGTTATGGCAGGCTATCTTTTTTTTTGGTATGGGCTTTGGCATACTGCTTGAAAGCAACGGATATTCTTTTATCTGGGCTTTCTTTATGTCCATCTTTATTTATGCCGGCTCGATGCAGTATGTGGCGATCGACCTGCTCGCAAGCGGTGCCAGCCTGATCTCCACCGCGATCATGACACTGATGATCCAGGTACGGCATCTCTTCTACGGTCTTTCCATCATCGACAAATACAAAGATACCGGAAAGAAAAAGCTTCTGCTGATCCATGAGCTGACCGATGAGACCTATTCTCTGGTTGCTACAACCCCGGTTCCGGACGGTGTGGACAAGGGATGGTTCTATTTGTTTATCTCCATGCTGGATCACGTTTACTGGATCATCGGCTGCACGTTCGGTGCACTCTTTGGTTCCCTGGTCAACTTCAATACAAAAGGTGTGGATTTTGTCATGACAGCACTGTTTATTGTAATCTTTACTGATCAGTGGCTGAACAGCAAAAATCATATCCCGGCAATCACCGGTGTGATCTGCTCTGTGATCTGTCTGCTTCTTTTCGGGCCGGACCGTTTTATCATTCCTGCCATGCTCTCCATTCTTACGATCCTGACACTGCTTCGTAAGCCGCTGGAGGAGCATATGGAAAGAGAAGATCAGAAAGGAGATGATTCACATGCGTAGTATCCCGGATTCTCAGGCAATCGCCATGATCGCGATCATGTCCTTACTGACTTTTTTTGTACGCGGACTTCCGTTCCTTTTTGTTTTCTGGAAAATCCAAGACACCTGCTTACATCATGTACCTCGGAAAAGTACTTCCTTACGCTATCATCGGTATGCTGGTGGTTTACTGCTTCAAGAATGTTTCCCTGCTGCAGACACCGTTCGGACTGCCAGAGCTGATCGTCGGCATTGCCATCGTTCTGGTACACTGCTGGAAGAAAAACACGCTTCTCTCCGTTGGAGGAGGGACACTGTTTTACATGTTTCTTGTTCAGATAATTTTAAATAAACCCCTTTTCTTTTTTATAGAAAAGTATTACAATACCATATATAAAATATTATATAATGCCAGTGTCAAAATTTCAAAATATCGTTCTTACCTGCAAGCTAAGACATTGGGATCTAGGGCACTTGGTACTGACTGAAGCATAGCTCAGAATTGCGAAAATTACCTTATAACAGAGCAATTCGCAGACATCAGTCAGGAGTTTAAAACAGGAGAAAGGAGTTCGTTTATGTCAAAAAAATACAGCAAATGGCTGGTAGGTGCTGCACTTTTGGGAGCTGCCGCAGGTGCCGGACTTGCATATTTCAAAAAACATAAAAAGAGAAAGAGAATTGGGAGGATGATTTTGAAGATTTCGAGGATGATTTCTTAGATGATGACCTTGAGGATTTTGATGGTGAAGATGCTGCCGATGCCCGCGAGTATGTTACCATTCCATCCTCTTCCGTACCGGAGGAAGCAGCGGAAAATGCCGCTGATACGGCCGAAGCCATTTTCGAAAAAGAAGCAGAAGAAGAGACCGTCAAAGCTGAGGCAGAAGAACCGAAAGAGACAGCTGAGGCTGTCACAAGTGTAGAATGTGCAGTGATTCTGAGAAGAATATGTCAGCTTTCGCTGATGAGAATCACGCACCAAGTCTCACGTGCGTTCGACTTGAATGCCGGTGCCCCTTCTTTGGAATCTCTGACATCTGCACAGAAATAACCCTGACGTACAAACTGGAAGCTTTCATATGGTTTTGCTTCTGCAAGTGCAGGCTCTACGAAGCATTCTTTTTACAGTCAGTGAATTTGGATTCAGATTCAGGCTGCCGTCCTCGTTATATACGCCTTTGGATTCATCGATAATGTTCTCATAGAGACGTACGGTCACTTTTTGGCAGTCTTCGCTGCTACCCAGTGGATGGTTCCTTTGACTTTACGTCCGGTAAATCCGGTTCCGCATTTTGTCTCCGGATCGTAAGTACAGTGGATTTCTGTTACATTTCCGTTTTCATCTTTTTCAAAGCTTGTGCATTTTACAAAATAAGCATGCATCAGACGCACTTCGTTTCCAGGGAAGAGACGGAAATATTTCTTCGGCGGATTCTCCATGAAATCTTCACGGTCAATGTAAAGTTCACGTCCGAACGGAACCTGACGTTTTCCAAGAGACTCGTTCTCCAGATTGTTGTCTGCTTCCAGGTACTCGATCTGATCTTCCGGATAATTGTCGATGATCAGTTTGACCGGATCAAGGACTGCCATCATACGCGGACGTTTCAACTTCAGATCTTCTCTGACGCAGTACTCCAGCATTGCATAGTCAACGGAGCTCTGAGCTTTACTGACACCGCACAGGTCAACGAACATCTTGATGGATTCTGGTGTGAATCCTCTTCTTCGAAGGGCTGCGATTGATACCAGTCTCGGATCATCCCAGCCATCTACAATCGTATCTTCAACAAGCTTCTTAATATAACGCTTACCGGTCACAACATTTGTAAGGTACATCTTGGCAAATTCGATCTGTCTCGGCGGATGCGGATACTCCAGTTCTCTGACTACCCAGTCATATAACGGGCGGTGATCCTCAAATTCCAAGGTACAGATCGAATGGCTGACTCCTTCAATGGCATCCTCAATCGGATGTGCAAAATCATACATCGGGTAGATGCACCATTTGTCACCCGTATTATGTGTGTCATATGTGCCACACGATACAGGATCGGATCACGCATATTGATATTCGGGGATGCCATATCGATATGGGCACGCAAAACCTTTTCTCCGTCTGCATATTTGCCATCCTTCATTGCTTCAAACAGCTCCAGATTTTCTTCAATGCTGCGGTTACGGTACGGGCTTTCTTTTCCAGGTTCTGTCAGTGTCCCTCTGTACTCGCGAATCTGCTCCGGTGTCAGGTCACAGACATAGGCTTTGCCTTTTTTGATCAGCTTCACTGCTGCTTCATACATCTGGTCAAAGTAATTGGATGCGAAAAACAGTCTGTCTTCCCAGTCAGCACCCAGCCATTTGATATCCGCCTTGATGGACTCTACAAACTCAACTCGCTCCTTGGTCGGGTTGGTGTCATCAAAACGCATGTTAAACTTGCCGTGATATTTCTGTGCAAGTCCATAATTTAACAGAATGGCTCTTGGCATGTCCGATATGCAGATATCCGTTGGGTTCCGGCGGAAAACGAGTACAGATCGTATCGTATTTGCCCTCTGCCAGATCTTTTTCTATAATCTGTTCAATAAAATTTTTTGGAAACAGTTTCCTCTCCCATGTTGTCCTCCTAAAATATCCATTTTTTCAACTGTGAAAATTCTACCATAAATCTCACAGAATTACAACGTCCTATCTCTGCCGCTTTTGTATCAGTTGAATCCATAAAATTTCTGTGAGATCTTATAGGCTGCAACCGAAAGTTTTTCTTCCTCCTCTGCCCGGCAAATTCATCGTACGTCCAAACAGACCGTGACGCAGGCGGAAATACAGACCGCCGTCTTTTGCTTTTAAATACTGCCACAGTTCTTTTTTCTTTTTCCAGATTTTCTTCTGTGCCGGAACGGATCAGCATAACGGAAGTAACCGTTGTAATAATATCCAGATAACTTGTCATATACTGGCGGATTCGCTTGTCTGCGATTTTATTGTCAGCCATGGTGTCGATCATGATCTTATTGACACGGATCTGCTGGTCGATGCGGGAGATCATGACTTTTTCGTTGACGGACTGATCATCCCTGCCGATAAAATAATGATAGAAATTCACATTTTTATAATAAAGATTTTTTACATACGGAAGCGGCTGGAACACAAACAGATTATCCACGTAAAAGGTATGTTTCGGAAGCTCCAGGTTGCATTCCCGTAGCAGCATGGTACGGTAGATCACGGAATGCATCAGAATGTAACGTCCGATGTGCAGTTTTTTTGCATGATCCCACTGGAATACTTCATTTTCAGGAAATGCCTTGTACCGCATCACTTTTTTGTGCTTCGCACCTGCCTTGTCGTAGACAAAATTGCTGATGAACATATCAACAGTCTGCGGACCTGCCACCAGTTCTTTCAAAGTTTTGATAATATCGAGATAAACATCCACATCTACCCAGTCATCGCTGTCCACCACTTTATAGTATACTCCGGTTGCGTTACGCAGTCCGGCATTGACTGCCTCTCCATGTCCCGTTCTCCTGATGGATCGCCTTTACGATCCCCGGATAATTTTTTTCATACTCATCTGCAATCTCTGCGGTATTGTCTTTTGTGGAACCGTCATCCACAATTAAAATCTCCACATCTTCTCCGCCCGAAAGCAGAGAATCAATACATTTTCTCATATAGGCTTCCGAATTATAACAGGGAATTGCTATTGATAATATTTTCACGTTTTTTCCTCCATACACGTTTCTGTTTTATTTTTTTCGTCATATTTTTCCTGTCCGAGTCTGATCTGAAGATAGGCTGTGTAAGCTGAAAAAAGCTGCCGGGATCGGGTATTCTTCTTCTGTTCTTTTCGGCTCAATAAAAAGCATATCTTTTCCAGAATAGTTTTCCAGTTCTTCCACCAGGACCACATATCCTGTCATATGCCATTCAATATGACTGAAAATATGTTTCGCATCCGATAATCTCCGGATACGGATCGGTGACAGCCCTTCCTGTTTCAGCCAGTCCAGAACTTCATCCTGGCTTAACCATCCAGAGAGATTAGGAAGCTCATATAAACCTGCCAGAAGTCCTTTTGCCGGACGTTTGCGGATTGCTGCCCTGCTGCCGTCCCTTATCACCAGAACGGTCTTTTTTTTCGATTTTACGCGGCTTTTTCTGTGCTTTTTTCGGATAGTCCATCTCTTTGCCGTTCTGATGTGCAAGGCATACGCCTGACAGCGGACATTCCTCACACTTCGGTGCCCCGTTTGGCACACATACAGTCGCCCCAAGTTCCATCAGTGCCTGGTTAAAGGCTCCGGATCTTCCTTTTTGGCATTACTGCCAGAAGCTCCTCCTCGACCTGACGTTTGACAGACTGCTTCAAAATATCTCCGTCATTCTGCGTGATCCTTGTGATCACCCGCAGGACATTTCCGTCAACAGCCGGAACCGGGATCTCAAAGGCAATGGAAGCTACTGCTCCTGCCGTATAAGGACCGATCCCGGGAAGACCCAGCAGTTTTTTCATAGTCTGCCGGCATTTCGCCGTCATAAAATTCCACCATATTCTGTGCTGCTTTCTGCATATTCCGGACGCGGTTATAATAGCCAAGCCCCTCCCATAACTTCAAAAGCTTATCTTCCGGACATTCCGCAAGGGATCGAACGTCCGGCAGAGCCTGCGTAAAACGTTCAAAAAGGGTTTTACCGCCTCTACACGTGTCTGCTGCAGCATAATTTCAGAAACCCAGACGCGATATGGCTGCGGCTGTTCTCTCCACGGGAGAATCCGTGCATGTTCCCCGAACCACCCAAACAGTGGCTCTACAATCTGTCCGAGCATACATTTCCTCTTTCTTTTTTCATTTAAGAATGCCTCTGTCATTCTTGCTGCGAGGTGCCCATCATGCATCGCATGACATATGAATCATCTCACATCTAATATTTATACTCACCGTTCCGATAGAAGCAAATGACCAGATAGTCTTTTTCGATATTCTGGTAAATCGTCTGTGCGGCACTGTACGGAAGATTAATGCAGCCATGAGAACCGCTGTTCCAGAAGATCTGACCGCCGAAGCTTCCTCTCCAGGTGGCATCGTGGAATCCGATCCCGCCGTTAAACGGCATCCAGAAAGAAACCGGTGTCTCGTAACTGTCGCCCGGTTTTGTGCTTCGAAGAACAGCCGGTGATTTTTATAGTATAACCGGAAAATGCCGGGCGGTGTCACACGAGCCGGTGTCATTGTTCCGGATACGAAATCCGATTCTACGATCAATTTCCCTTCTTTGTACATCCACAGATGTTGTTTTGTCAGATCAACTTCCACATACGTGTCACCCATGTCACCATTTTCCCAGCTGTCTGCTTCCTGGGCAAAGATCGGTGTACGTTCCATGTGCGGCTCTTCTTCCATCAGCTTTGTCAGCTCTTCTGCCTCCGCTGTCTGGTCGATTTTCCATCCATATGAACCGCCCTCCACAGTCACATACGTTCCGTCACTTGTCTTGAACTTCCGTGGCTTGTCATAGGTATCATACTTGTCTGCCAGAGATGCGATATAGTCGCTGATCGCACCGTCTTTTACCAGCACTTTCCCTTTTTTATCATAGGTCAGCCAGTCTTTTTACCACACTGCCGTCCAGAACCTCCTTCTGGTTTCCAAAACAGTATGTAATCTCGATATCCACATAATGATTGAGATTCTCTACCAGCTGGTTTAAGTCTTTGTCATCACTTGTCACTTTTGGTGTCTGATAACAGGATTCTTTCTCCAGATCCAGCAGACCGTCTCTTTCTGAAATTGTCTCTGTAAGCAGTTTCCAGAATTTTTTCTGTTTGAGCTTTGCACCCTGCTTCTCTTTTTTGATCACATACTTGTTTTCGCTTTCCTGAAAGACCATTTTCGCATCTTCCGGTGCTTTAGCTGTTGCTTTATCAAAACATTTAAGGCTGTCCGCTTTTTCTTTCAGCAATGTTTCATCATACTGCACTGCCGTCTCAAACGCATAAGATGCCGGTCGGAAATAACTTACAAACCACAGGGCGTATGGCTGGGATTTTTGGAAATTTTCGATTTCCCCATTGAAACATAATGATAACCGATCTCTTCTGCCGTGATCGTCTCACTGTTATTTCCGCGTTCTTTTAATGTAATCTGATAATCTTCTGCCTGCTCTCTGATCAGTTTCTCTGCCTCTTCCACTGTCATATCTGAAACATCCATGCCATTAATGTCCGTGTTCTTCAAGAATTTTCCATGAAAGGCGGCAATCCCGCCGATATACACCCCCACGATAACCAGTGCCATAATTCCAAGTGTGATTTTTAACCATTTTTTCTTTTTATCCATACTCCACTCTCCGGTAATATTATTATTTACCCTATGTATATATGATGTTGGGGTCAAAAAGCCCCCAACTCTGATGCCTACGGATTGTTCCGTGCATCGCACTCCCACAATCCTCTCCGGTATTCGCATATCGTGGGATTATCATCCCACTTTTATGCTCATATCGGGGCGGGTCTCGGTCTTTCATCCACTTATGAGCAAGCTCATGTGAATTTAGACCTTTTGACCCTGGCATCATACTATGTTTACAGTTACTTTCTCCGTTTTACATCCAGGAAAACTCTGCTATATGTGCAGAGGGCAGACAGACATACCGCCCTCCTATGCACACCATAAAATGGTACCTTTCTTCCAAGCCCATTCTCTGCTCCTTAGTATACCTCAGGAAACAAAAAGTGTAAAGATTTACGTTTCTTGTTTTTTTCTTATTCCTTTACTGTACGATATAGGTGGAAAATCCTGCTTTTCGCAGTGTCTGCTCCATTTTTGCCGCATTATCCAGTTTTTCAAAAGATCCACTGTAAACCCGGTAAGTCCCATCCTCTCCAGGTTCGATCACAGCATCGTATCCAAAAAAAGAGTAGCTGTGCCTGCAGTGCCCTGGCATTTTCTTCCAGATTAAAAAACCAAGCTGGATGCGGTAAGGTGTTTCTGCTTCTTTTTCGTATTCATAAGATTCGACTTCCTGTGCATAGATGGTTTGCAAAATACCGTCGGCGATCGCCTGTGCGACTTCCTCAAAATTTTCATCAAAGATCCGGTTGTCTTCTCCGTTGTTGATAAACCCTGCTTCCACTAGTACTGCCGGCATTTTAGTCCTGCGAAGGACGACAAGTCCCGGTCTTTCTTTGACACCGAGATTTTCAAAACCTGCTTCCTCCAGTTCCCGGTTGATGTTTTCTGCCATTTCTTCTTTGATGCCGCTTCGCTCATAGACCAGTGTTTCCACACCGGAATACTGCCCAGCAACCGGACTGGAATTGCGATGTATGGAAACAAAAAAATCGGCTCTCGCTTCGTTTCCGATCGTTGCTTTCTGAAATGGTGTCTGATAAACATCGGTTGTTCTGGTATAGATCACATTCTGTCCGTTTTCCTCCAGAATCTTTCCCACTGCCAGTGCCAGCCGCAGTGTATCGTCTTTTTCCTGTCTTCCTTCAAAAACAGCTCCCGGGTCTGCTCCTCCATGTCCGGCATCTATCACGATCGTTGCCATAACAGCCCTCCTGTTCCTCTTTCTATTCAGAATATGCAAAAAATCTTTCACTGACCGTTTTTTGCTGCATTTTCCTTAATGCCGCAACAAAAAACCTCCCGGAAAGGAAACGCTCCGGGAGGTTTTTCTCAGCCTGAAATCACAGACAGAGATTCTGGATTTTTAATAATTCGTGCAGGCACCGTTTTTGCCACAGATATAGATTTTCTGCGTTCCGTCTGCCAAAGAGAAACGGATGGAAATCTTTCTCGCCATACTACCCTGCGGATAGACGGTTCCGTTATGCTCTGCTGGTGTGCGGAAGAAATAATAATACTTGTTTTTGATCTTGCACCAGCCGGTCATCATCTGTCCATAAGTAGCACTTCTGGTATCCATATAATACGTATGCCCCTGATCTTTCAGCCATCCGGCACGCATATAACCGTCCGAGCCAAAGAAATACCTCTTCTCAATGGTGATCCAGCCGGTCACCAGTTTGTTCTTCCGGTAATATCTCCACTGCTGACCGTATCCAACCCATCCGGTTTTACTTTTGTTTGTCCGTCTGTCATCACGATAGCCTTTGATATAAACGCCGTCCGGTCCAAGATACTTGTCATCGATCCAGGTATCTTTCACAAACGTTCCGTCGGATCCAAGATACATCTTTTTGCCGTTGTATTTCACCCATTTTTCTTTCTGCAAAACATATCTTTTATTGAAATAATAAATCTTTCCGTCAATCTTCTGCCATCCCGTCAGGGCATGCCCTTTTTATTAAAGTAGTACGTCTTTCCATTGATGGTAAACCACTGACGTTTCAGGCGGCCGGTACCGTCACCGTAAGAATAGCAAAGTTTTCCGGATGCGGTTGTCCTGAATCCGGCTCTTTCATATGCCTTCAGCAGAATCCCTTTTTTTGAAAATACATAGGTCTTTCCTGCGATCTGCCGCACACCGGTTGCCATGATCCCTGTCTTTGGCAGAAAATAATAAGTTCCTTTTTTTGAGTGTGAGCCAGCCTTTCTGCTTTGTACCATCCTCATTATAATAGTAACGGTTACCTTCCTCAACCTTCCACTTTCCTTTTGCAAAAGCGGTTACGGAAAGCAACATACTCAGCATCAGCACTGCGAGCACACCAAACCCCTTTTTCTTCATTCCTGATTCCCCCTTTCTTTACTTCTTATGTCTTCAGGACTCTTTCCTGGCAACCGGTCCGGTAAACACCTTTCTCGGACAGAGCGATGCACAGGTTCCGCAGTTGGTACATTTTGAAGTATCGATATGTGCAATATTGTTCTCCACAGTAACGGCACCGGAAGGACATTCTCTCTGGCATTTCTTACATCCGATGCACCCTGCCTCACATGCCTGCATAACCAGCTTTCCTTTATCTTTTGAAGCACAGCGTACCAGATAACGGCTTTCATATGGCACAAGCTCGATCAGATGACGCGGACAATGCTCCACGCATGCTCCACACGCTCTGCATTTCTCCTTGTCTACCACTGCTACTCCATTTATAACATGAATCGCATCAAATGAACAGACCTTTTCGCAGGTTCCGTCTCCGATACATCCATAATGACAGGTTTTCGGTCCGCCTCCCGGAATAAAATCCATCATCTCACAGTCGTGAACTCCATAATAATGACAGGATTCTTTTGCTTTGTCACAGGTTCCGCCACATTTTACAAAGGCAACTCTGCGGATGCTCTCTCCTGCTTCCTGCCCCATGATCCTGGCAATCTTTGCTGCCACGGCATCTCCCCCTACCGGGCAGCCATTTACCGGAGCCTCTCCGTTTGCAATCGCCTTTGCCATCGCATCACATCCTGCATAACCGCAGCCGCCGCAGTTATTTCCCGGAAGCTGTTCTCTTACCTGCTGTTCTTTTTCATCAATTTCTACTGCAAATTTTTTCCCTGCCAATCAAGGAAAAGTCCCAGAAGCAGTCCGGTACCTCCTACGATCACAGCCGCAAGTATGATCTCCATGCTCATCCGCCACTCCTCCTTCCTATTTCAGACTGGAAAATCCAAAGAACGCGATCGCCATCAGACAGGCTGTAAGAAGAACGATCGGTGATCCTTTAAAAGATTCCGGTACATCATTGTATTCTGTTTTTTCACGGATACCGGCCATCAGCACGATCGCGATCGTAAATCCGACCGCCGTTGCCAGGCCATTTACCACGCTCTCTACGATGCCGTAGCTTTTCTGTACATTGATCAGAGCCACACCCAGCACTGCACAGTTGGTCGTGATCAGCGGCAGATAAACGCCCAGTGCATTGTACAGAGATGGGCTGCTCTTTTCAGAAACATTTCCACAAACTGTACCAGTGCCGCAATGACCAGAATAAACACGATCGTCTGAAGGTAAGTCACATTCAGCGGAAGGAGCAGAAATTTATAGATCAGAGCCGTGACAAAGGATGAGATCGTGATAACAAAGATAACGGCTCCGCCCATGCCTGCTGCGGTATCCATTTTCTTGATACACCAAGGAATGCACACAGTCCCAAAAACTGGCTCAAAACAACATTGTTGATAAACGCAGTGCCGACTGCGATCATAAGTAATTCTCTCATAACGTCTCCCCTCCTTTACAGGAACTTGCACAGGAGGCACATTCCTCCTGTGCAGCCGCTGCCGATCTTTGTCTCTTTACCTTTTTCCTGCATTTTACGTTTCACGCGGTTCTGGGCTGCTGTCAGAAGGGACAGGACCAGAAAAGCTCCCGGTGCAAGGATAAAGATCGTGATCGGCTGATAGAAAGAAGGCATCACCTGCACACCGAAAATGGTTCCGGCTCCAATCAGTTCACGCACGATACCGATACTGGCAAGACCGATGGTAAATCCAAGTCCCATACCGACGCCGTCAAAGAAAGACGGGATGACCGGATTGAAAGAAGCATAAGCTTCCGCTCTTCCAAGGATGATACAGTTTACTACAATCAGCGGAATATAAATACCAAGACTCTGATACAGAGACGGTACATACGCCTGAAGCAAAAACTGTACGATCGTTACGAAAGATGCCACAACCACGATAAAGGCCGGCATACGCACGCCGTCTGGAATGACTTTGCGCAGGGCTGAAATCATCATGTTGGACATGGCCAGAATCACCGTGGTGGTAAGGCCCATTCCAATGCCGTTCATGGCTGATGTGGTTACTGCCAGGGTCGGACACATACCAAGCATCAGGACGAAGGTCGGGTTTTCTTTAATAATACCGTTATATAAACGTTCTCCTGCTTTGCTCATTGTAAGATACCTCCTTCCTTAAGGCTTTCATAAAAACGAAGTCCCGCATTGACACCGTTTGTCACCGCTTTGGAAGTAAAGGTTGCTCCGCTGATCGCATCAATCTCGTTTTCCGCGGAAGCACCGTTTTTTGTAACCACGAACTGATCTACGATTTTTCCTGCGAACTGTCCTTTGAATTCTTCGTCTTTTGCACGCATGCCAAGTCCGGCTGTCTCACTTAAGGAAAGCATCTCCACGCCTGTCACCGTTCCGCCCATACTGACACCCATGGAGAAATTGATGTCACCGCCGTATCCTTCATGCGAAGTAATGTTCATAACCACACCTGTCACTGCTCCGTCCTTTTCTGCCAGATAAAAATCTTCCAGAGTGTCAGCTGTGCCAAATCCGGCCTGATCCAAGACATCGGCTGCCTCTGTGAGCAGTTCTTCTTTGTTATCCGGCTCCGTCAGATCCTGTGCATCCGGAAATACAGCAAGATAAGCTTCTTTCTGTGCTTTTTTCCTCTGCCTGTGCGATCGGCTGTTTTGTAATGCTGTAGACAGCTCCGAGCAGTAAACCGGAAACCAGTGTGATCGCCATCAGTACCAGTGCTTCTTTTTATAATCTTATTCATGCTTTTTTCCTCCTTTCCCAAATGCTGTCGGAGGTGTTACTTTTTTTTTTCAATCAAAGGCACCAGAAGGTTTGAAAGGATGATCGCATAAGATACGCCCTCCGATGCACTTCCGAGGAAACGAAAAACCCCGGTGAGAATACCGATGATGCATCCATACACGATCTGACCGTTTTTGGTGATCGGTGAGGTTACATAATCCGTTGCCATAAAAAATGTACCAAGCATCAGTCCGCCCGCACACAGCTGTGCTGCCAGAAAATGCAGATCAAATCCATGTCCACCAAATAAAATGGCAAAAACAGAGAAAGAAAGCAGGCAGGACAATGGTATCCTCAGATCGATCACTTTAAATACCAGAAGGATCACCGCACCGATCAGGATCGCCAGTGTGGAAGTCTCACCGATCGTTCCGGCTGTTTTTCCGAGAAACAGGTTTAAAACATTCACGCTCTCGCCGGCTTTCATGGCTGCAAGCGGCGTTGCCCCGGATACTGCATCGTATGTAAAGTCCGTCATTTTTCCGGCAAAAGAGATCATAAGGAAACATCTTCCTGCAAGAGCCGGATTCATAAAGTTCTGTCCAAGTCCTCCGAAAAGCTGTTTTACAAACAGAATTGCAAAAACAGATCCAAGTACCGGAAGATACCATGGTGCAGAAGCCGGAAGGTTCAGTGCCAGCAGAAGTCCTGTCACCGCTGCACTGTAGTCACCGATTGTCACTTTCTTGTGCATCCCTTTTTCATAAACATACTCTGTGAGTACGCTGGCTGCCACAGATAAAATAATTACCTTTAATGCATGGATTCCAAAATTTACGACACCAAATGCGGCTGCCGGAAGCAGTGCAATCAGAACAAGACGCATCAGATCGCTGCTTTTCATTTTGTCCCGGATGTGCGGATTTGATGATATGTTCCACATTTCACTCATTTTCCATTCCCCCTCTGTGCAACTTTTTTTTTCGATCCGCAAGCACCATCTTACGCATAGATTTGATGTATTGAGTCAGAGGCCGTTTCGCCGGGCAGATATAACTGCAGCATCCACATTCGCAGCACTCCATACCATTTGCCTTCAAAGATTCTTTGTCATGTCTTTTCGCATAATCAGCCAGTTTTGCCGGAATGATCCGGCCCGGACAGACGGACACACAGCGTCCGCAGTTGATACACGCTGTCTCTTCGCAGGCTGCGACCTCGTCTTTTGTCATGCACAGGATCGCAGAAGACGTCTTGACTACCGGAACATCCAGAGAGATCAGCGGGATTCCCATCATCGGACCTCCGGCGATGATTTTCTCCGGTTCGGAAGTAAAACCTCCCGCCTCTTCGATCAGTTCCCGGAAGTTCGTACCGGTGCGGACACGCAGGTTCTGCGGTTCTTTGATCACATTTCCGGTGATCGTCATCACTTTTTCATGACCGGTCTGCCAAAATGTACCGCCTCATAGATTGCATGGATCGTGTCACAGTTGTTGACTACACATCCTGCATCTGCCGGAAGCATGGAAGAATTGATCTGTCTTCCTGTGACCGCAAAAATAAGCTGTCGCTCTGCTCCCTGCGGATACTTGGTTTTAATTCTACAACTTCAATATCCGGTATCCCCTTTGCTGCTTCCCGCAGTTTTGCTGCCGCATCTTTTTTATTGTCTTCAACTGCCAGTACGCCTTTTGCCCTTCCGTCAAAAAATCTTCATTGCCGCCTGAAGACCGCCCACGATTTTTTCCGGTTCTTCCATCATCCTGCGGTAATCCGATGTCAGATAAGGCTCACATTCCGCGCAGTTGACAATGATGTGATCGATCGCAGATGGATCTTTCGGCATGTATTTGACATGTGTCGGGAATCCGGCTCCGCCCATACCGACAATACCCGCCTCCTTGATGATCTCAATGATCTCTTTTCCGGAAATATCCGCCAATTTCCGCTCTGGTGAAAACTCTACCTCTTCATACAGGCCATCGTTTTCAATGACAATGGATTCCTGCATGCCTCCGGCTACCCCCAGCCTTGCTTCGATCGCTTTGACCGTTCCTGATACGGATGCAAAAATGTTTGCAGATACAAACCCCTGCTTCTGCAATTTTCTGACCTGCCAGTACATGATCGCCTTTTGCTACAATGGCTTTGGCTGGTGCTCCGATATGCTGAGAAAGCGGATAGACGAGCTCTCCTTTGGGCAAAACCTCCCGAATCGGCTTATCTTTGGACATCGCCTTTCCGTCATCTGGATGAATGCCACCCCGAAATGTAAAACGCAGCATACACTTCTCCTCCTTTTTTTATATTTACAGCCATCAAAAAACAATAACTGCTGCTTTCTTTTTCTCTGTTTGCTTATTTTGTTTCTTTCTGATTCCCCTTTTTTCTTTCTGGATACTTTATGAATCGTAGGATAAGCTTTCATAAAACGTTTGTTTACGCCGGTGATCCTGGAGACCCTCTCCTGATACTGTTCCCGAAATCCCTTTGAACGAGAGCGAATGCCTTCTGCATATTCAGAAAGACCCTTTTCTTCAATCTTGCCTGCAATGCGCCTTTGATACTCTCCCAACTTTTCCTGAAATTCTTTTTCGTCGGCAGATGCTTTTTATAGTTTCCAAACAGTTCTCTTGCCTCTTCCGTCGAACTGTAGACTTTGGTCGTCTGAAGATATTCGGTAAACTCTTCCATGGCAGTCTGCAGGCCTTCCAGTTTTTCGCCGAGCTGCAGTGCTGCAAGTGTCGATACGATAAAGTCCACGCAGTACAGAATCCCGCATAAGATAATAAACGCATGTCCGGTCGCTACATCAAACAGATCGATCACCCACTGTGCAAACGGCTGAAGGATCTCAAACATCAGCAGTGTGAAAAATCCCCATGCGATCGAGCATCCCAGACAGATCCTGCCATGCAGGTTAAATGGCCGTTCGCTGTAATCCCACCAGCTTGTGTGGAAGAGCTTTTCCATTACCCACGAAGTAACATACTCCAGGATGGTTGCCAGAACAATGCCGCCAAGAAACAGCCATAAACCATGATCCTGCAATGGCCTCAGAACCAGATAAACGCTCATGGCTCCCACTCCATAGATCGTACACACCGGACCTGTTACAAATCCACGGTTTACCAGCTTCTTTTCCTTTATTGATACATAGCAGCTTTCCCCATATCCATCCCATAAAGCTGTATAAGATCAGCCAGAAAAGAACATGATACAAATCTACTCCAAGAATTTGAATATCCCACATAATTTTCTCCTTTTTATTTTTGATTTCTGTTTTTCTTTTATTTTGCATTGAATTTTCTGTCTTTTTAATCGCTAAATATCTCTGTATTGCATTTTTATTGAAACACTTTTATAATGATGCCAGAATTCAAAATCAACTTCAGAAATGCCGGAGGCATTCTTGAACACATAAGTTTAAGAAAGGAATTTTTTCATGCTATATAAACAACAATCTTTTTCCAACTTTGAACCAGATCTTCGCTATCTGGACTCTTTTCCTTTTTCCAGAGAAGAATTTCTCTTCTTTGACATTGAAACAACCGGATTTTCCCCGCGAAACACTTCTCTGTATCTGATCGGTGCGGTCTGCTTTCTGGATGAGCACTGGACTTTCCTTCAGTGGTTTGCCGAAACTCCATCGGAAGAATGTGAAATTTTAAACGCATTTCTTGCATTCTGCCGGTCATTTCGTGCTGTCGTTCATTTCAACGGTGACGGTTTTGATATCCCTTATCTTCTTTTCAAAGCAGAAAAATATACATTGTCAGATACCTTATCATCTATGCAGAGCATTGACCTTTACCGCCTGACCCGGCCATACAAAAAATATCTGAAACTGACGCACATCAACCAGAAAAGTCTGAATCTTTCCTTGGCATTGAGCGGGAAGACCGCTACAACGGCGGCGAACTGATCAAAATCTATCAGAGCTACTGCCAGTTAAAAGATGCGGATGCTCTTTCGCTTCTGCTTCTGCATAATCTGGACGATCTGAAAGGTATGACAAAACTGCTGCCGCTTCTTGCCTATCCGCTGTTTTTGAAAGACCAGGATTATACGCTCCGGAATCTTTTCTGGGAAGATTCTGAACGGACAGCCGCTCCTGATTGCAGAGCTGGATCTGAAATATCCTGTTCCAAAGCAGATCTCCAACCGGCTTTCCTCGTGCTATCTTACGCTCCAGGAAGGCACTGCCAAACTGATGATCTATGCTTTCGAAGGCGAATTAAAGTATTTCATATCTGACTATAAAATTATTATTATATTCCTTTGCAGGACTGTGCCATTCATAAGCACGTTGCCTCTTATCTCGATCCACGTGAACGCATCCCTGCAAAAGCCACAACCTGTTACCAGCGTCACCGGGGACTTTTTTCTTCCTCAGGAAAAAGCACTGTTCAAACCTGTTTTCCAGGAAAGCTATCATTCGGATTCTTTCTGGTTTGAATGTACGCAACAGTTTATGAATTCGCCCTCTTTATTATGTTTATACATAAAAAGCCTGATTTCCATTTGAAATCAGGCTTTCCTGCCCTGCAGGTTCTCTTTTGTCTGAACCTTACAGAACACTCAGCACTCCCTTTTTGAGATGTGCAATATTACTCTTCTTCTGCCTCTGTTGTGTCGGCAGCAACTTCTTCTTTCTGCAGTGCTTTCATGCTCAGGCTGATTTTTTTGTCTTCGCCGTTGAAATCTACTACTTTTGCTGTGATAACCTGTCCTACGCTCAGTACGTCAGATGGTTTATCAACATGCTCCTGGGAAATCTGAGATACATGAAGCAGTGCGTCTACACCCGGCTCCAGCTCTACGAATGCACCGAAATCAGTCATTCTTGCAACTTTACCTTCTACCACGTTGCCTGCTGCGTATTTCTCGCCAGCTGTCAGCCATGGGTTCTGATCCGGGAATTTCAGGCTCAGTGCAATCTTATCGCCGCTGATGTCTTTGATCAGAACAGAAAGTTTTTCGCCAACTTTGAATACTTTCTTTGGATTTTCAACACGTCCCCAGGACATCTCGGAAATATGAAGCAGGCCATCTGCTCCGCCTAAATCTACGAATGCACCGAAGTCTGTAACGTTTTTTGATAACGCCTTCTACTACATCACCAACGTGGATTCTTGCAAAGAGTTCTTTCTGCATTTCTGCTTTCTTAGCAACCATCAGCTGTTTTCTGTCGCCGATGATTCTTCTTCTGCGAGGATTGAACTCGCTGATAACGAACTCGATCTCCTGACCTGCATATTTGCCAAGATTTCTTTCGTAAGTATCGGATACCAGGCTTGCCGGGATAAATACTCTTGCTTCGTCGATCACAACGCTCAGACCACCATCGAGTACCTGTGCAACCGGTGCTTTCAGTACTTCGTGATTTTCAAAAAGCTTCTTCCAGGCGTTTGTTGCCTTTCTCAGCTGCCAGACGTTTGTAAGTCAGCAGAACCTGTCCTTCACCATCGTTTACTTTCAGGACTTTTGCTTCCATTTTGTCGTTAACATGAACAACATCCTGGAGATTTACGCTTGAATCATTGGTATACTCACTCTTGGTGATGATACCATCAGCTTTGCAACCAATATTTAAAACGATCTCATCTTCTTTTACATCGATTACGGTACCTTCGACTACCTCTCCATTATGAATTGTTTTGAAAGACTCATCCAGCATTTGTTCAAAGCTCATTTCTGACATTCCTTGTGAACCTCCTCAATAATATTATTTTTGGGGTTGATGCCCCTGCTGTAATACCTACGCAACTCATGGACTGCATCGAATGTACATCCAAATCATCTAGTGTCTGTATATAGTAAGTATTTTCACATTCTTGTTTGCATATTTCAAATAGTTTCTGCGTATTGGAACTGTGTCTGCCTCCAATTACGATCATGGCATCCACATCGGCGGCAATTTTTCTCGCCTCCTGCTGACGCTCTTCGGTCGCATTGCAAATCGTATTTAAAACAAGTATATCATAACGCTTTTTTGCAAAGAATTTCAACTAATTTATTAAATTTCTTGTAATTAAATGTCGTCTGAGACACAACACAGACTCCTGTGTCTGAATTTGGTTCAAATTCTTCTGCTTCTTCTTCTGTTCCGATCACCGTCACTTTAGAAACACACCATCCTCGGATGCCTTCTACCTCCGGATGATTGGCATTTCCGATGATCACGATCTCTCTTCCGTTTTCGCCTTCCCGCCTGACAATGCGATGTATTTTTCTTTACAAATGGACAGGTCGCATCGGCAAGATTCAGTCCGTTTTCGCAGATCAGATCATAAACCTCTTCCGCAACGCCATGGGAACGGATCACAACGGTACCCTTTTTTACCGAAAGCAGATCTTCTTTTCCATTCAGCACCTGTACGCCTTTTTTCTTCCAGATCCCGCACTACCTCTTCGTTGTGGATGATCGGCCCGTAAGTGTAAACCGGCTCTTTTTTCTTTTGCTGCCAGATCATAGACCTGGTCAACGGCACGTTTTACGCCAAAACAAAAACCCGCAGTCTGTGCTTTTATCACTTTCATTGCTTCACTTCCCTGTAACATTCTTTAATACGCTCAACCACCTCATCGATCGACAGATCCGAAGAATCTACCAGAATGGCATCCTCTGCCTGGCGAAGCGGTGCGATCTCTCTTGACATGTCACGCTGATCGCGGTCCCGGATCTCCTCTTCGATCTCTTCCAGTGTGTGCGTATCTCCCTTTTCCTGCTGTTCCAGGAAACGTCTCTTTGCACGCGTTTCCACGCTTGCAGTCAGATAAATTTTCAGCTGTGCATGTGGCAGGATATTGGTGCCGATGTCTCTTCCGTCCATCAGGACATCTTCTTTTGCCGCCAGATCTCTTTGCAGGTCAAGCAGTGTGGCTCGCACGGCCGGGTTTGCGGAAGTCACGGATGCCATCTTGCTCACTTCTTCTGTGCGGATCAGACCGGACACATTCTCACCGTTTAAGATCACCTGCTGTTCGCCGTCATCGCTGTAGGCGATCGATATGGAAATCTTGCTGCAGGCTTTCTGCACTGCCGCATCGTCGTGGATATCGATCTGATTCTGCATCATATAAACTGCGATCGCACGATACATTGCCCCGGTATCGACATAAATAAATCCAAGCTCTTTTTTGACACACGTTTTGCGATCGTGCTCTTTCCGGCTCCTGCCGGTCCGTCTATTGCAATATTAAAACTCATATTTTCCTCCTGCATGGTATCTATGCTTCGCTCATCGCCAGTGCTGCCGCATAGGCAGTGGACCAGGCGATCTGCAGATTGAATCCTCCGGTCACAGCATCCAGATCCAGTACCTCACCTGCAAAATACAGTCCCTGCACCAGTTTGGACTCCATCGTGGACGGATTGACTTCTTTTACACTGACACCACCTTTTGTGATAATAGCTTCATTATAATCGCGAAGCCCTGTTACGGTCAATGGCAAATTTTTGATCAGCTCCACAAATCCGAGGCGTTCTTCTCTTGATACCTCATTTACCTTTTTCTCCGGATTGATGCCGGACAACTCGATCATGACCGGAGTCAGTTTTGCCGGGAAAAGTCCGCCCAGTGCGTTTTTAAACTGTCTGTTTTTTGCTTCCTCAAAATCACGCAGGATTCGGTGATCCAGTTGTTCTTTTGACAATGCCGGCTTCAGGTCGATAAACATAGAAAGTTCTTTTTTTCGTGCCGTTTTCGCAGTGTAACTGCTGGCACTTAAGATCAGAGGGCCAGTCACGCCAAAGTGGGTGAACATCATCTCGCCAAAACCATCATAGAGTTTCTTTTTTACCGTCCATCACTTTGACATCCACATTTTTCAGCGAAAGACCCTGAAGGCTTTTTGCCCACGCTTCTTTTGTATTAAACGGAACCAGCGATGGATATAATTCCGTCACTTTATGTCCGAGTTCTTCTGCGAACCGGTAACCGTCTCCGGTAGAACCTGTCGTTTTATAAGAAATCCCTCCGGTTGCCACAAGTACGGCATCTGCCGGAAAAAGTTTCTTTTCTCCATCCGACAAAACACCGGTTACTTTTCCATCTTTGGCTTCCACCTTGAAAACTTCGGTATTTAAATGCACCTGCACTTTATATTCCCGCATTTTCCTGCGAAGTGCATCAATAACATCTGTAGAATGATCTGATACCGGAAAAACACGGTCACCACGTTCAATTTTGGTCTTTGTACCGGCTTTTTCAAAAAAATCGATCACATCATGATTCGTGTAGCCATAGAAAGCACTGTACAGGAATTTCGGATTGCTGACAACTGCCTGAAACAGTTCTTCCGTATCACGGCGTTGGTCAGATTACATCTTCCTTTTCCTGTAATATAGATCTTTTTTCCAAGCTTTTCATTTTTTTCAAACAGATGGACTTCGCACCCGCGTTCTGCCGCATTCAGTGCTGCAAACATGCCTGCCGCTCCTCCGCCTATCGCTGCTATTTTCTTTTTTCATTTATAATTCCTTTCCTTACCGGCTTCTTTTCTTTTTCTCTTCGGAAATAAAATCTCCAGTTTTTCGTGTATGCGATCTCGGATCCGGTAACAGCACAGGATCAGACGTATCAGCTCATGATACAGAAGAATGACCATGCACACAAGCGGGATCGCCAGTACCATCTGCCAGCAGAAGATGCTGTGGATTCCAAGAAATCCCGGGAACAGCAGCACACCCACCGAAAAAACTGCGATCACGCAGACACAGAGAATGCCTCTCAGCCAGTTCAACGGCCTGCACACACGAAATACGACCATGATCCCGACTGCTCCTCCGACCAGGAGATCAAAGGTATAGGTAAACACTTCTGTTTCTTTCCAGAACGGTGACAAAACCTGAACCACAAGCAGGGTGACAACCATAGTAATCGCCGCCGGAAGTGCCGTCTGCATCACATGACGCAAAAATCCAGTACTTGTCACCTCTTCGGTATGCTCCAGTGTCAGCACAAAACTCGGGAAACCGATGCAGGCTGCACTGATCAGAGACAGCTGCACCGGGATAAACGGATACGCCCGTCCGAGAAGAATAAAAAAAATGACACACAGCAGGATGGAATACAGTGTCTTGGTCAGATACAGTGCGCTGACCCGCTCGATGTTGGCAATGATCGTCCTTCCTTCGCTTACAATATTCCGAAGGCAGGCAAAATCCGAATCCAGCAGGACAATATGTGCCGACTGTTTTGCCGCATCACTTCCGGCTGCCATCGCAATACCGCAGTCTGCATCCTTCAGTGCAAGCACGTCATTGACACCATCACCAACCATACCGACCACTTTCTTTTCCGACTGATAAGCATGGACAAGCTTCTGCTTCTGTTCCGGCTTCACGCGTCCAAAGACATTATATTTCTGCACGGCTTCCCGGTAACTTTGCGGATCATCTCCGAGTGCGGAGGCATCCACGTATTTTTCTGCCCCCAGAAGTCCTGCTTTTCCGGCAATCTTCGATACCGTCACCGGATTGTCACCGGAGATCACCTTGATCTCTACCTTCTGCCCACGGAAGTACTGAAAGACGTCCGGTGCTTCTTTCCGGATGCAGTCCAGGATCACGATCAGTCCCATCGGTGACACCTCACTGACACTTCCATCTTCCGCCTGAACAGAACCGCATTTTCCAAGCAACAGGACACGATAGCCCTCCTCGGAATATTGATTGACTTTTCGAAGGATTTCCGCCCCTTCTTCGTCATCCTGCAATAAAAACTCCGGTGCACCAAGGACATAACAGCCCTTTTCTTCGAACTCGATCGCACGGTACTTTCGTTCGGAAGAAAACGGAATTTTTCTGAACGACCGTAAAACGGTCCATCCGGTGAAAATAACGTTTTAATGCTTCCTGCGTGTTGTTGCTGTCTTCAAAAGCAAACGTAAGCTCATTCATGATCTCGCTTACTTCTTCTTTTTTCACCTCTCAAGGCCAAGCACCTCTGTAACTTCCAGTTCCCCGGTCGTGATCGTTCCGGTTTTGTCAAGGCAGAGCACATTGACGCGTGCCAGTGCTTCGATTGCTTCCATCTCCTGCACGAGTGCCCGCTTTTTTGCAAGTCTTCCGACGCCCAGGATAAACGAGATGCTGGTCAGCAGCACCAGTCCCTCCGGAATCATACCGATGATTCCGGCAACGGTTGCCACGATAGCTTCGTTCCTTGTCATCCCCTGAGCACTGATCTGAGAACGGAACAGCAGAATGCCGATCGGAATGATCAGAATACTAATCACCGCTATGATCCGCTTGATCGTATTCTGCATTTCCGAAGTGGCACGTTTTTTTTCGTCTTGGCTTTCCTTGTCAGCTCTGCGGCATAATTCTCATCACCGACATGAACCACACGGCCGACACCGCCGCCCGCAACTACAAAACTGCCGGACATCAGCTCATCTCCTGCTTTTTTTTCTTTACAGGTTTTGATTCTCCGGTCAGCATGGATTCATTAACCTCCAAACCGTCACATTCAAGAACCGTACAGTCTGCACAGATCTGATCGCCGTTTATCACAATCAGAATGTCATCTTTCACCACTTCTTCTATATCTATCTCATATTTTTCACCTTCTCTTACCACATGAGCTTTTGAAGCCGTCAGAACCGTCAGCTTGTCTACTACTTTTTTAACTTTCAGTTCCTGCACGATCCCGATTACCGCATTGACGATCACGACTCCCATAAAAGTCATGTTCTTGAACTGTCCGGTGATCAGAACCAGAATGGCCAGAAAAAGGTTCAGAAAATTGAAATAAGTAAGCAAATGTGCTTTTACGATCTCCTTATTGGTTTTCACCATATGATTTTCCATCCTGTTTACCTGACCGCTTCGGATACGCTCCTCCACCTCCTGCCCGGTAAGTCCCACTTGCTTTTCCATTGGCAGATCCTCCTTTGTATTCAGGCCGGTTTTCATCCAGTCTTTTCCTCTCAGTATAGCGAATCTGCTTCTTTTTGTAAATGGTCATTCTTTTCGTTTTCTTGCGCTTTATATGGAAATTTTGCTTTTCCCTTTTGATGCTTTTCCTGCAAAAACTACGTACTTCCAACATTTTTACAAAAATTCCGTATTTTTTTGCTAAAAAGCACTTTTTTCTTTACTTTGCTACGCTGATTTGCTATAATCTGCAATGAAAAAAACGTAACTGTTTTTTGCATAGCTCTGAATGGTTACAGAAATCAATGTATGAAGATAAGGAGGACACAATCATGTCATACGTAGATGAGGTTATTGCCAAAGTTGTAGAGCAGAATCCATCTGAACCTGAATTTCATCAGGCAGTAAAAGAGGTTCTGGAGTCTCTGAGAGTCGTTATCGAGGCAAATGAAGAAAAATACAGAAAGGATGCTCTTCTGGAGAGAATCGTTAATCCGGAGAGACAGCTGAAATTCCGTGTTCCGTGGGTAGATGACAAGGGACAGGTACAGGTAAACAACGGATTCCGTGTACAGTTCAACTCCGCAATCGGACCTTACAAGGGCGGTATCCGTCTGCATCCGTCTGTAAACATTGGTATCATCAAATTCCTGGGCTTTGAGCAGGTATTCAAAAACTCCCTGACAGGCCTGCCGATCGGTGGCGGCAAGGGCGGCTCCGATTTCGATCCCAAGGGCAAATCTGACCGCGAAGTTATGGCATTCTGCCAGTCCTTCATGACGGAGCTTTGCAAGTACATCGGCGCTGATACGGACGTTCCCGCAGGTGATATCGGCACCGGCGCACGTGAAATCGGTTATATGTACGGACAGTACAAGAGACTCCGTGGCCTGTATGAAGGTGTTCTGACCGGTAAGGGCTTAAGCTATGGCGGATCCCTGGCAAGAACCGAAGCAACCGGTTATGGTCTGCTCTACCTGACACAGGAACTGCTGAAACTGAACGGTATCGAACTGGCTGGCAAGACTGTTTGTGTATCCGGTGCCGGCAACGTTGCTATCTATGCGATCGAAAAAAGCTCAGCAGCTGGGTGCAAAAGTGGTTACTGCAAGTGATTCTACCGGCTGGGTATACGATCCGGACGGAATCGATGTAGCAGCACTTAAAGAGATCAAAGAAGTAAAACGTGCAAGACTGACCGAATACAAAAACTACAGACCAAACGCTGAATACCATGAAGGACGCGGCGTATGGAGCGTAAAATGTGATGTTGCTCTTCCATGTGCAACTCAGAATGAACTGCTGATCGACGATGCAAAACAGCTGGCAGCAAACGGATGCCTGGCTGTATGCGAAGGTGCTAATATGCCTACTACTATGGATGCAACAGAATATCTGCAGAAAAAACGGCGTGATCTTTGCTCCTGGTAAAGCTGCAAACGCCGGCGGTGTTGCTACATCTGCTCTGGAAATGACCCAGAACAGCGAACGTCTGAGCTGGACATTTGAAGAAGTAGACGCAAAACTGCAGGGTATCATGGTTAATATCTGCCACAACATGGTTGATGCTGCTGAACGTTACGGCATGAAGGGCAACTATGTTGCTGGCGCAAATATCGCCGGTTTCGAGAAAGTTGCAGAGGCTATGAACGCTCAGGGTATTGTTTAATCTAAAGATAACAAAATATCTATCAGTCAAAAAACAGATCTTGCCGGTCACTATCGACAAGGTCTGTTTTTTATATGATACATCAGATGTATACAGAAGAATGTCAGAGGCATTCTTGAATTAAAGACAGCGGCACAATAAAAAAAAAGCCATCGCAGACATTTCACATGTTCAGCAATGACTTTTTTATTTTTATGTATTATTTTTGATTGCTCTTTACTCTTCTACTACTTCCAGTACATCCATCGGACATGCTTTTTGCACAGATGCCGCAGGCAATACATTTGGATGCCGGGTTGCCCTCTGTTTTTACGATCAGACCAAATGGACAGGCTTTTTGCACAGGCTCCGCAACCGGTACATTTTTTCTTGTTGATCATATAAACACCCTTTGGATTCTGGGTGATTGCACCTTCCGGACAGGCTTCCGCACATTTGCCGCACTGTGGGCAGGCCATCGGGCGTACACTCTTCTTCTCTACGATCTGGATGCAGGATTTGTCCGGATGAAACTCCTTATAAAAAGCCTCAGAACATGCTTCTACGCATGCAAGACAAGCCATACAGGTACTTCCTTTTTTTACTTTCAGTTTTTTCATGTTAATCCTCCGCATTTATGTTTTTCTTTTTTTATTCTACCATTTTCAACAAAATTTCTCAATAGAGATTTTATATTTTGATGTGGGTGTCAAAAGTCCCCAACTATGATGCCTACGGATTGTTCCGTGCGTTGCACTCCCACAATCCTCTCCAGTATTCGCATATCGTGGGATTATCATCCCACTTTTTATGCTCATATTGGGGGGTCCCAAGGTCTTTCATCCACCTATGAGCAAGCTCATGTGGATTTAGACCTTTGACCCTGGCATCATATTTTCAGTAAAATCCAGCAAATACAGAGGCTCCGATCACAGTCAGAAGACCGGCTACCGCGATCGCCAGGCTGCTCATCGCACCTTCCACTTCGCCCATTTCCAGTGCTTTGGCCGTCCCGATCGCATGGGAGGATGTGCCAAGTGCCAGTCCTTTTGCGATCGGCTCATAATACGAAACAGCTTGCAGACTGCCTCTCCGATCACATTTCCGATCACGCCGGTAACAATGATCACAGCCACCGTGATGGTCACCAAACCGCCCAGTTCTTCGGAAACGCCCATTCCGATTGCTGTTGTGATAGACTTTGGAAGCAGCGTAACATAGACATCATGCTCAAGTCCGAACAAAAATGCCAGAAGCAGGACGCTTCCAAGACTTGCCAGCACACCTGCGAGGATGCCGCAGGCAACGGCTGCCAGATTTTTCTTTAAAAGTGTCATCTGCTGATAAAGCGGCACCGCCAGACATACCGTCGCCGGAGTCAGAAGATAACTTAAATATTGGGCAGAATTTTCATAACTTTCATAATCCACCCCACAAACATCACCACGCCGATCACAAAAATGATTGAGATCAGCAGCGGATTTAAAAATGCATACTTGAACTTTTTCTTCAGCATAATGCCAGCTCCATATCCGATCAGACTGACCGTCACGCCAAAATATGCCGAGTTACACAATATCTCTTTCATGTCTTTACCCTCCTGAGATCACCCTATTAATCCTGCTTCTCCATCTTCTGTGCTGCCATGTTTTCTTTCAGATGCATTACTGCCTGTGCCGTTCTTCCGGTCACAACCATAACAAAGACGGTCGTGATACAAGTGATTACAAGAACCGGTACCAGAATTGCCTTTAAATCACTCCAGGTCACGATCAGACCAACGGCGGCCGGGATAAACATCGGCGGCATGATTTCGATCAGAAAGTCCGCTGCGATCTTGACCTGCTCCAGTTTGATCACTTTTGTCATCAGACCCGCCAGCATCAGAAGCAGACCGTAGATACTTGCCGGGATCGGCAACGGAATCAGACAGTGCAGAAATTCTCCGAGAAAGGTTACAAACATGATAATCCCAAACTGATACAATAGTTTCACTTTTATTACCTCCTGTGCCATCTGGCAAACTTTTTATATCCAATCGATTTCCCCTCGTAAAACATTTTTTTTATTTCTGCCTGCGCTATGTGCCAGTGGCCGACATGTTTAGCACCGACCGAAACATCATATAAAAGAAATATTGAAACGGAGCGTATTTATTCAGAAAGAAATTTGTGGCAGAAAGTACCAGAAGATTGACCCTGCCCTTTACACCAAATATGATGTAAAAACGCGGACTGCGTGATATCAATGGTAAGGGGTGTGCTGGCAGGTCTTACTGATATCGGCAATGTCCATGCTTATGATATGGTAGACGGAAAACAGGTTCCATGCGAAGGAAAAGCTTTACTACCGCGGATATAATATCGAAGATCTTGTAAACGGTTTTATCAGAGATCAGCGTTTTGGCTTTGAAGAAGTTACTTACCTGCTTCTGTTCGGAAAGCTCCCATCAAAAGAGGACCTGAAAGAATTTTCCGATATGCTGGCAGCATATCGTTCTCTTCCTACCAGCTTTGTCAGAGATATTATTTTGAAAGCACCGAGCCAGGACATGATGAATACGCTTGCCCGCAGTGTTCTGACACTCTATACTTACGATGACCATGCAGACGACATCTCACTTCCGAATGTACTGCGTCAGTGCTTGCAGCTGATTGCACTGTTTCCGATGCTTTCCGTATATGGCTATCAGGCATACAGCCATTATCACGATGGAAAGAGTCTTTATATCCATATGCCGGATCCATCACTTTCCACTGCGGAAAATCTGCTCCATATTCTCCGTCCAGACAGTAAATACACCAATCTCGAGGCCCACATCCTTGACCTTGCACTGGTGCTGCATATGGAACACGGCGGTGGTAACAACTCTACGTTCACCACTCATGTGGTATCTTCTTCTGGTACAGACACCTACTCTACTATAGCATCTTCCCTCGGCTCCTTAAAAGGCCCCAAACACGGCGGCGCCAACATCAAAGTTGTCCGCATGTTTGAGGATATGAAGAAAACCGTCAAAGACTGGAACAACGAAAAAGAAGTTGGTGATTATCTGCGTGCCCTGCTGAGCAAAGACGCTTTCGATCACGCCGGTCTGATCTATGGTATGGGACATGCTGTTTACTCTCTTTCCGATCCTCGTGCCAATATTTTCAAGGGTTTCGTAGAGAAACTTTCCAAAGAAAAAGGCAGAGAAGAAGAGTTCCAGCTTTATTCTATGGTGGAACGCCTTGCACCACAGATCATTGCCGAAGAACGCAAGATCTACAAAGGCGTCAGTCCCAATGTAGACTTCTACAGCGGATTTGTATACAGTATGCTGGATCTGCCTACGCAGCTCTTCACACCGATCTTTGCGATCGCCCGTGTGGTTGGCTGGAGTGCCCACCGCCTCGAAGAGCTTGCCAATAACGGAAAGATTATCCGTCCTGCATACAAAGGCATTTCTGAGATTAAAGATTATGTTCCGATTGAAAAACGTTAAGATTACAAAAACATTTTTAAATACAAAGCGACACAAAAGTGCCGGAAGAACCTTTCATTCTTCCGACACTTTTTCTTTTTACATCTCAGATGTCTAATTCCGGCGGTTCATCCATTGTTTCAGATACATACTTGCCGTTTTTTTACGTTGCCTTACACATTCTGTGAGCAGATATTCAATCTGCCCGTTTACGGAGCGAAAATCATCTTCTGCCCAGGCTGCGATCTGATCATACAGTTTTGTCGAGAGCCTGAGCGGGATCTGTTTCTTCGGTCTGCCCTCTGTCATATCAGTACAGACTTCCTGAATTTACAACCGGCTGTGCATCGTGATTTCCACAGAGCACGACAAGAAGATTGGAGACCATGGCAGCTTTTCGCTCCTCATCTAATTCGACTACCTGATTCTCATTCAGACGCTCCAGTGCCATCTCAACCATACCGACTGCTCCGTCAACGATCATCTTTCTCGCATCAATGATCGCTGATGCCTGCTGTCTCTGAAGCATAACGGCTGCGATCTCCGGTGCATAGGGATAGGTGATACGTGCCTCTATGATCTCCAGACCGGCTTCTGCTACTTTCTTCTGGATCTCATCGCGGATGCGGGCGGCAACGATCTCGCTGGAGCCGCGCAGGCTGCCGTCATCGGCAACGCCGTCGCCGGTGGTATCTACATTGGGAGCCACATCATAGGGATAAATACGCACAATATTTCGCAGTGCACTGTCACACTGCAGGGAAAGATATTCCTTGTAGTTGTCGACATGGAAAACAGCTTTTGCCGTATCGGTCACACGCCACATCACAGCGATCCCAATTTCCACGGGATTTCCCAGGCAGTCATTGATCTTCTGGCGATTATTGCTGAGGGTCATGATCTTCAGGGAAATCTTTTTTGTTTGGAACCGATACATTTGCAGAAGCATTTGCACCTGTTGCCGCAACCAGCACGGATTTCGCACTGTTTCCGCCATCCACATCCCCGCTCTGGTTCAGTTTGGTCTTTGCTGCCGGGTTCACACTGCTGCAGAATGGATTTACCCAGTAAAATCCTGCATCTTTCAAAGTGCCGACATACTTACCGAACAGAGTAAGCACCAGAGCTTCCTGCGGTTTCAGAACTTTAAGTCCCAGAAACGGGATCCAGCCGATGGAAATCCAGATGATCGCCAGTAGCATAAGCGGAATCAACTCGGTAATCGCACTGACAAGCATAATGCCTGCAGCTGCTGCATAAAAAATGATAAACAGCAACATCATTGCCATGCCATTTTTCCTGTTGTTCAAAACTTTTTCCTTGATATCCATAATCCTTTCCTCCTTTAATTATTTTTGTGATGCCAGGGTTAAAAGGTCAAAATGCCGTTCTTGCTTGCGAGATAAGACATTCGAACTTGGAACCCGCTAAACATGAGGAAGCAGCTATTTACGCAGTAAATCTGCGGATTCCGAATGTTTATAGAATTGCGGGAGTTATTTTATAACGGAGCAATTCGCAGGCATCATTTAGTTTTAAAACATCTTTTCGGTTTATTAAAATGATATCATTTTAATATCAGTTTGTCAATATTTTCTTATGGTAATGTTTAAAGTCAAACGCATGCAAGATCTGCACTCGATCTTGATCAGCCTGACTGACCATTGATCCGACAAAAAATCGCCACCTCCTCTCAGGTGACGATTTCTTTTCAAAATACCAGAAGCATTAAGCCAAATGGTATTTCAGTCTCGCATATATTTGATTTGAACGCAGAGAAGCATTCCCCCCGCTTCAAGTGTGCAGAGCACTAAGCGGTGGGTGAGGGGGATGCTTATGTCAGTGAGAATTGAAAGCTCACACTGACAGGTCGCGAAGCGACTGCGTTCATGAGCAAGTAGCGAAGCGGATTGCGAATATCCACTTGACTCAATTGAGCACTTTGCCTACAACGCTTTAGTTCTTTCCATTAATATAGGAAATAAGGCCTTCTGCTTTGATGATCTTCTGCATAAACTCCGGGAACGCCTGTCCTTTAAACTCGGTTCCTTTTGTGCGATTATAGATCATGCCGCTGTCAAAATCTACTTCTACGTCATCGCCGTCCTCGATACCTTTGGATGCTTCCGGGCACTCGATGATCGGAAATCCGATATTGATCGAATTACGGTAAAAAATTCTCGCAAATGTCTGTGCAATAACACAGCTGACGCCAGCCGCTTTAATTGAAATCGGCGCGTGCTCTCTGGAAGAACCACAGCCAAAGTTTTTATCCGCAACGATAATATCTCCTTTTTTTACTTTTTTGACAAACTCTTTATCAATATCCTCCATACAATGGGTAGCCAGCTCTGCCGGATCTGAGGAATTCAGATAACGTGCCGGGATGATAACGTCTGTATCCACGTTGTCTCCGTATTTAAATACTTTTCCTTTTGCCTGCATCTTTTCTATCCTCCTATAATCCAAGCTCTGCCGGTGCGGAAATCTTTCCGGTCACTGCACTTGCTGCTGCAACTGCCGGGCTTGCCAGATAAACTTCTGATTTTACATGTCCCATACGGCCCACAAAGTTCCGGTTCGTGGTGGAGACGCAGCGCTCGCCCTCTGCCAGAACGCCCATATAACCGCCAAGGCAGGGGCCGCAGGTCGGTGTGCTGACCACTGCTCCTGCTTCGATGAAGATTTCCAGCAGTCCTTCTCTCATAGCCTGCAGATAGATCTGCTGTGTTGCCGGGATCACGATACAGCGGACACCTTTTTTCACTTTGCGTCCTTTTAAAATCTCTGCTGCACAACGCAGATCTTCGATACGTCCGTTTGTACAGGAACCGATCACAGACTGATCGATCACAACATCTTCTGTGATCTCATCGATGGTCTTTGTGTTTTCCGGAAGATGCGGGAATGATACGGTTGATTTCAGAGTGCTGAGGTCAATGGTATATTCCTGTTCGTATACGGCATCTTCATCTGCTTCATAGACTTTATATGGACGTTTGGAATGTTCTTTCATATATGCAACGGTCAGGTCATCCACAGGGAAGATACCGTTCTTTCCGCCGGCTTCTATTGCCATGTTTGCAATTGTAAAACGATCGTCCATGCTCAGGTATTTGATTCCTTCACCAACAAATTCCATGGATTTGTAAAGAGCTCCGTCCACACCGATCAGTCCGATGATGTGCAGGATCACATCTTTGCCGCTTACCCATTTTGCCGGTTTGCCGACCAGGTTAAATTTAATTGCAGACGGTACTTTAAACCATGCCTTGCCTGTTGCCATTCCTGCCGCCATATCCGTACTTCCGACACCGGTAGAGAAAGCACCAAGGGCACCATAAGTACAGGTATGGGAGTCTGCACCGATGATCACATCGCCTGCGACGGTAAGACCTTTTTCCGGGAGAAGCGCATGCTCAATACCCATCTGTCCGACTTCAAAATAATTGGTGATCTCATTTTTTTACAGGCAAATTCACGAACACATTTGCAGTGTTCTGCAGATTTGATATCTTTATTCGGGATAAAATGATCCATTACCAGTGCGATCTTATCCTTGTCAAATACTTCCTGTTTTTTAAACTTGTCCATCTCATGAATCGCCACCGGCGATGTAATATCATTTCCGAGAACCAGATCCAGATCAGCTTCGATCAGCTGACCGGCTTCTACACTTGGTAATCCTGCATGAGCTGCAAGAATTTTCTGTGTCATCGTCATTCCCATGTCTTGTTTCCTCCTCATTCTCGTGTTTCATGCAGAAACTTTTCTTTCTGCATACTCTGGCATTGAAATCCCACCTTTTGCGGATTTTAAACCTGTTTTTTATCATAGCATAAATATTGGTAAATTACAACAAAACTGCCGTGTATTTTATGGGCAAAACTTTTTATCTGCAAAAAAAGATGCCACCCGTTATTACAGGTGACACCTCTCTTCTATACTTATCTCAAAACATCTGCAAATGCTCTGTTTAAAAAGACACTACAAACATCTTATTTATTGCTCAGGAATTCATGGATACCTTTTGCTGCTGCTTTACCTGCACCCATAGCCAGGATAACGGTAGCTGCTCCGGTAACGGCATCTCCACCTGCATATACACCATCTTTTGATGTCTTTCCGGTTTCTTCGTCCGCAATAATACATTTTCTCTTATTGACATCCAGACCGATGGTCGTTGAAGAAATCAGCGGGTTCGGTGAAGTTCCAAGGGACATGATAACGGTATCTACATCCAGGACAAATTCAGATCCCGGGATCTCTACCGGTCTTCTTCTTCCGGATGCATCCGGCTCGCCAAGCTCCATACGGATGCATTTCATGCCGGCTACTGCATCGTTCTCATCTACCAGGATTTCCGTTGGGTTGGTCAGCAGATCAAAGATGATACCTTCTTCTTTTGCGTGATGTACTTCTTCAACTCTGGCAGGAAGTTCTTCTTCACTTCTTCTGTACACGATATGTACCTCTGCGCCCAGACGAAGTGCGGTTCTTGCCGCATCCATCGCAACGTTTCCGCCGCCGACAACAACAACCTTCTTCCCATGAGCGATCGGTGTGTCATAATCATCGTTGAAAGCCTTCATCAGGTTACTTCTGGTCAGGTATTCATTTGCAGAAAATACACCTTTTGCGGTTTCTCCAGGGATTCCCATGAACATCGGCAGACCTGCACCAGAACCGATGAAGACTGCCTGGAAGCCTTCTTCATCCATCAGTTCATCAATGGTGATAGAACGTCCGATGATCACGTTTGTCTCGATCTTAACACCGAGTGCTTTTACGTTTTCTACTTCTTTTGCAACAACATCCAGTTTCGGAAGACGGAATTCTGGAATACCATATACCAGTACACCGCCTGCCTCATGCAGTGCTTCAAAGATGGTTACGTCATAACCTAATTTTGCCAGATCACCTGCACAGGTCAGACCGGATGGGCCGGACCCGATAACAGCTACTTTCTTGCCGTTCTTTTTCTGCCGGAGCTGCCGGACGGATGCCGTTCTCTCTTGCCCAGTCTGCAACAAAACGCTCTAACTTACCGATAGAAATCGCTTCGCCCTTGATACCTCTGATACACTTTCCTTCACACTGGCTCTCCTGCGGACATACACGACCGCAGATTGCTGGAAGTGCACTGGACTCAGAAATGATCTGATATGCTTTTTTCGAAGTTTCCTTCTTTTTACTTCATGTACAAATGCCGGGATATTGATGGATACCGGACATCCCTGCATACATTTTGCATTTTTACAGTTGATGCAGCGGGAAGCTTCTTCCATTGCTTCGTCTGCATTATATCCAAGGCAAACCTCATCAAAGTTGGTTGCTCTTACTTTTGGTGCCTGTTCTCTTACAGGAACTTTCTTTAATACATCTGCCATTATTTGTCACCTCCGCAATTTCCACATCCGCCATGATGTGTGTCACCTTCACGCAGTTTCAGAAGTGCACGTCCCTCTTCTGTCTTGTAGAGAGTCTGTCTCTTCATTGCCACATCAAAATCAATCTTATGACCGTCAAATTCCGGACCGTCTACGCAGGCAAATTTCACTTCATCTCCTACCATAACACGACAGGCTCCGCACATACCGGTACCGTCCACCATGATCGGGTTCATGCTGACAATAGTCGGAATGTTCAGTTTCTTTGTTGTCAGGCAGCAGAATTTCATCATGATCATCGGACCAATCGCTACGCAGTGATCATATACTTTTCCTTCTTTTGTTACCAGGTCTTCGATCACTTTTGTTACCATTCCGCTTCTTCCGTAAGAACCGTCATCGGTTGTAACATAGAGATTGCCTGCCACTTCGGAAAAGTTCCTTTTCCAGGATAACCAGATCTTTTGTCTTTGCACCGACAATAACATCCGCATCAATGCCGTGCTCATGCAGCCATTTCACCTGTGGATATACTGGTGCGGTACCTACACCACCAGCTACAAAAAAGAATCTTTTTTTCTTTTTTACTTCTTCGAGCGGTTCTGTGCACAGGTCAGACGGCTGTCCCAGAGGACCTACGAAATCACGGAAAGTATCTCCTGCCTTCAGTGTGGTAAATTTCTCTGTGGACGCTCCGATCGGCTGGAATACAATAGTAACTGTACCGGCTTCTCTGTCATAGTCACAAATAGTCAGCGGAATACGCTCGCCGACTTCATCCATTTTTACGATGATAAACTGTCCAGGCAGACAATGCTTTGCAATACGCGGAGCCTCTACAACCATCTCGTAGATATTGCCTGCAAGTTTTCCTGCTTTTAAAATCTTGTACATATCATACCTCCATATTTTTCGTTTTATAAAAAAAAAAGCACACCTGACTGTGTTTTTTTTGTATACAGTCGCAAGGTTCTACAAAACACTACATTAAAGTATAAAACAATCCCTTAAAAATTTCAATACTTATTGCCCCTGCTCAAGATAATTTTCGAACTGTTCCATGCTCATCAGCACTTTCCTCGGTTTGGTTCCTTCTTCCGGGCCGACAACACCGGCATCCGAAAGCTGATCCATGATGCGTGCCGCCCGGTTAAACCCGATCTTGAACATTCGCTGGAGCATACCGATCGATGCTTTGTCTTTTTCAATGATAAACTTTCCGGCATCTGCAAAGTATTCATCTACATCGCTTCCGCTATTTTTCAGATCCTGGGCAGCCTGTGTCACCTGCGATAACTGCACCTGCATTTCTGCATTGTATGTTTCTGGGTTATTCTGCTGTGTTAAAAATTCTACGACCTGTTCCACTTCACTGTCTTTGACAAACGCTCCCTGAAGTCTTGCCGGTTTCTGATAATTCTGCGGATAGAACAACATATCTCCTTTTCCAAGCAGTTTTTCCGCCCCGTTCATATCCAGAATTGTCCTGGAATCCACACCGGAAGATACAGAGAAAGCAATTCTGGAAGGCATATTCGCCTTGATCAGACCGGTGATAACATTGACGGAAGGCCGCTGTGTTGCAAGGATCAGATGGATGCCGGCTGCTCTGGCAAGCTGTGCCAGACGGCAGATAGATTCCTCCACCTCTCCCGGTGCAACCATCATCAGATCTGCCAGCTCGTCCACGATGATCACGATCTGCGGCATTTTCTTCATTTCTTCTGTCCGCTGTTCTTCCGGGATCGATTCGATCTTCTGATTATAGCCTTTCAGATCACGCACGCCCTGGGTGGCAAACTGCTGGTAACGTTTCGTCATCTCCGCTACTGCCCAGTTGAGCGCACCGGCCGCTTTCTTCGGATCTGTGACCACCGGAATGAACAGGTGCGGGATCCCATTGTAAACACTCAGTTCCACTACCTTTGGATCGATCATGATCAGCTTGACATCTTCCGGCGAAGCTTTGTAGATCAGACTCATGATGATCGTATTGACGCATACAGACTTACCGGACCCTGTTGCACCGGCGATCAGAAGATGCGGCATTTTTGCAATATCCGCCACCACAATCTTTCCTGCCAAGTCCTTGCCAACTGCAATTGACAGCTTGGATTTGGCTTCCTGAAACTCCGATGACTCCAAAAGTTCTCTTAAATAAACTTCGCTGCTTTCCTTATTCGGTACTTCGATGCCGATCGCCGCTTTCCCCGGGATCGGTGCCTCGATCCGGATATCTTCTGCCGCAAGGTTCAGCTTGATATCATCTGCCAGATTGACGATACGGCTGACTTTGACTCCCTGCTCCGGTGTCAATTCGTACCGGGTGACAGAAGGTCCGCAGCTGACATTGGTGACATGAGCCTCCACGCCAAAACTGTGCAGTGTATTCTGCAGCTTCTGGGCCGTCGTTTTCAGCACCTCACTGCTGTTTCCGTTTTTTCCGCGTCTTGGAAGACCGAGGATCTCCATCGGCGGGAAGGCATACTGTGGTTTCTGCACCTTTTCTGCCGCTTCAATCTCCTCGCTGACACTTTCCAGCTGGACTTTCTGCTCTTTTGCGGAAGATCTTGGATTTTTCCGGTTTTTCTCTTTTTCCGTTTCTGTTGAACCGCCGGATTCTTCTGCATGATCCGCCACTGGATGCGGTGACGGTTCCGTATCAGAATGGTCTTCTTCATCCAGTCCTTCAATGGAAAGCATATTCAGAAAATCAAAGGATTCTTCCGGCTCCTCTTCATAGATTTCCTCTCTCCTGCCCGGTTCCTCTTCGATGATCGGCTGTGCCTCGATGATCTCTCTTGGAATTTCACTTTTCTCCGAAACCAGATTTTCACCTACCGTCTGATAAGTCACACCGGTCACTTTATGATCAAGACGTCGTTTCTTTTCTTCTTCAAACGCCTCTTTTCTCCGCTCCAGAGCTTCCCTTTCATTCATCAGCTGCTGTTCCCGGTAAAGTGCCTGCTCTTCACGGTGTATCCTTGCCTGCTCCATTCTGCGTCTGGCATCTTCCTTTGCAGAACAGTAGACTTTTTTGCTGCTTTTTGCATACCACGAAACAGAGAACGCTGCGTGATCAGAACCAGGGCAATCACAGCCAGAAGGATCACGATCACATAAGCTCCCGCAATGCCGACGGACGGACAGAACACTTTGCAGAAAATGCCTCCGATAATCCCGCCGCCTGTATGTTCCTCGATGCTGTACTTATAATAGTCCATCAGATTTCTGCTCTTATCGTATCCGTTGATCAGTTCGCAGAAAATGGACATGGCAAGCCACATCAGACAACATCCGCCCAGTTTAACCCACATAATGCTTTTTTCCTTGTTTACAACTGCAAAAGCCACTCCCAGAAAAAGGGCAAACGGAAACAGATACGCCATCAGCCCAAATGCTCCGAGACTGATATGGCTTACCGTATTGCCGATGAAACCGCCGACACCGAAATTTCCGATCAGGATCAGAACGGACAGAGCAAGCACCAGCCAGACCAGGATTTCCTCCCAGACAGAGAATCCTTCATTTCCTGGATTTTCGATTCTTTCCGGTTTCTGATAATCCGTTTTTCTTGGTCTGCCGACCTTTCCCTTTTTCGGTACCGCAGTCTCTTTCTTCGGCATTGCTGTCGTTTTTCCTGCTGTTGTTTCCCTTCTTTGGTGCAGAATTGCTTCTTCTTGTACTTTGCACCGTTTTTTTTCTTTCTGCCATAAAATGTTGCTCCCCTTTATCTGTTTTCCTCGTCATATCACATTTTTCGTCGCTATAGCAAAGATAAAACACGCTTTGTGGATTTTATAAGCTGATCCGCGGTCTCCATAACAAAAAACTGTTACAGAATCCATACCGTAACAGTCTTTTTGCATATAAAACATTCCTTTGTAAAATCGATTCTGTTATATCAGGAAGTTTGCAATGATCGCAATCACTCCTACTGCAAAACAGTAAATCGCAAATCCCATAAATTTTTTCTTACGCACGACTGTAAGCATCGTTTTAATGCATACATAACCAACGCATCCTGCAACGATCGCTCCGATCAGTCCGTTGAGTACGATGCCCCCGGTGATCGTTTCACTTCCCAGATCCTTGATCTCAAGAACAGCCGCTCCCAGAATCGCCGGGATCGACATAATGAAAGAATAGCGAACTGCAAAACGTCTGTCATATCCGCTCATCAGGCACGCCGCGATCGTCGTACCGGAGCGGGAAAGTCCCGGAAGTGTGGCACAGCCCTGTGCTGCACCGATCAAAAATCCGCTTCCGTAACTGATATCCTTTGGTATCTTTTTGCCGTTCGGTGTTTTCTCGGATACCACCAGCAAAATGGAAGTCAGGATCAGGCAAATCCCCGGAACGATCAGTGTCGCACTCGCTTTTTCCACCATTCCCTTTCCGATATAACCAATGATACCTGTCGGTATGGTAGATACCAGCACCAGTACCACAAACTTGCGATAGTTGTTTTTACGATCTTGCGGTAACGCAGTGCACTGTAGGAACGCTGATTCTGAATATAACTTTTCAGATTGTAAATAATATAACCACACATATTGACCGTCTCAACAATCATACGCAGGATGTCCTTGCGGTAAACCACGAAAATTGCCACCAGGGTACCAAGATGCAGCATAACATCAAAAAATAATCCCCCGTCTGTCTGGATATGAAATATATTCTGGATGATCGCCAGATGTCCGGAACTGCTGACCGGCAAGAACTCCGTAATGCCCTGTACAATTCCCAATATGATCGCCTGTATAATTGACATAATAACCTCCCATACCGCATTTGAAACGGCTTAATCGAACTTTTTAAATTATAGCATACTTTCTATAAACTTACAAATACTTATTTTCAAATTCCACAATACGACAAATCCTGTCCTCAAAACCGAAAAAACTTCTTATTTTTTATAGACATTTGTCAGAAGAAGAGATACACTGTTACCAACATAGCATAAGTCAGCGGACAGATGGGATAACTTGTATCTTTCTCTGTTTATCCGTCTGCTTATAGTATACGTGGAAGGAGGTTTTATTTATGGATACTTTACATATTGCTGTTTGTGATAATCATGTTTCTTCCCTGACTTTTATCACCAGTGAGATCACCAAGCAGATTATGAACATGAATGTCCAGGCAGATGTTGCTTCCTTTTCTTCCGGCGAAGATGTCATGTGCCGTGTATCGGAAGGAATATTTTTTGACCTGTACATTTTAAATATTGAAATGCCAAAGCTCGATGGCATCACACTTGCTCTGCAGATCCGCAGGCATCAGAAGAATCCGGTCATCATCTTTGTATCTGCAAGAGAAGAATATGTTTTTGATTCTTTCAAAGCACATCCTTACAGTTTCGTCCGCAAAGATCATTTTCATGAAGATTTGAGTTCCACACTGAAAGCATTCATGCTGGAATACCATAAACGGGAAGACTCGTTTCTTTATATTCTCCGCACACCGGATGCCCTGCACAAGTTAAATCTCAGACAGATCCTCTACATCCGGGATATCCGAGATGGTTTTATTGAGCTTTTGAAAAACGACGGCACTGCCAAGCGGATCCGCTATAACATAAATGACTTGGAAAAAAGAGCTGGAGCCCTGTGATTTTGTCCGCATCCATCCTCTGGAGCTGGTCAACTGCGACTATGTTTTCCGGATCAAAAACGGAAAAATTATGCTTGATAACGGAACAGAACTTGCGATTGCCGATCCTTACCGGGAAAATATCCTGGAAAAATTCGGTGAAATATAACCGCTCTTTTTCTCAGCAGCAGAACATAAAATAGCCAAGAAGCAGCAGCCCGAAGATAAAGAGAACCGACACAAAGACATTCGGCATAAAAAAATGCGATCGTCATACCAAATGCGATCCAGAACACGGTATAGCCTATGATCCTTTTCATTGGATTTCTCCGAATCTCTTTATTACCAGAATATGCATCTGCAAAGGCATCGTAGCACAAAAGGTCATGGATTTTACGGAACTGTCCGATCCCCATGACCTTTTGTTATCTTTTTTCTTTATTCTTTTTCTTCTTTTGCCTCTGAAATGATCTCGTCGTCATCTTTTGATGAGAAAAATTTTCCATCGGTAAATTTATTAACAAAATCCGGAACCATATCCAGGACCTTGGTCAGACCGTCCTGATTTTTTGACATTGACCAGTTTGGTCGTCCCGTTCTGGATCACAAGTACGGCACTCGGACTCATTTTTCCGCCCATGCCACCGCCGCCGTTCTGTTTCTTGTCTTCATTTTTTGCTGTCGCAGCAACACCAAACGTGACATCTACAAGTGGCAGGATGATCGTGTCACCCACTGTGATCGCATCTCCCACAACGGTTTTGGTCGTGATAAAACTGTCCATGCCTTTGAAAAGAGAATTTACTGTACTCTGAAAGTTGTTGTTTTCTGATGCCATATTAAGCCCTCCTTAATCGTCTGAATCGTTTCCAGTATATTTTTTAATTTTTTATCAAAAAATATCTTCGCTCCTGTCAGTGCAAGATGGCAGATGCGGATATGTCCCAAAGCCAAAACTTCTCCTTCGCAGACCTGATCTTCAAAATCAGGCTCAAGATCCAGTTCCTCGCACTTCGCCGGAAGGATCAGATAGAGAATCCCGGTAAACTCTCCGGTGAGTGCCGGATCTCCGAAACCATAATGTACATAGCCTTTGATCTTATGCGGGCGGATATGTCTCAGAAGATAAAACAGATGATTCTTCAAGATCTGATAAACTTCCCGTGAAAGATCTGAACGCAGAAAATCAAGATATCGCTTCAGTGTCTCTTTTGATTTTGTAATAGAACGGATCGTTTTTTTCGCCTGCTCTTTTGCGGTGAGGATACGATTTCTGATCTTTTCGATCTGCATGCGTACCTTTTCGATTATATTGAAAAAACGATGTCGCTTTTCCGGTTCAGCCGCATCTTCTGCCTGCAATTCTGACATTTCACCATCCTGTGTTTCTGATTTCGAAGCCTTGTTTTCCTGCGTTTCGGTTTTCGGAGACGGTTCTGGGTCCGGTTTCGTTTTCTCTTCTAACACAGGCAGTGGCTTTTCTCTTCCGAAACATCCTCTGTTTTTTCTGTCTCGCAGTTCTTTGTTTCGTTGTTTTCTGCCTCTTCCGAAGAATCCTCCGTCTGCCCTTTTTTTAGCGAAATCGATCTTTTTTTCCGAAAATCTGCGATACAAAGGATATCTGCCCATTCCGGTAGCCTGCTTTTACCTTCAGGATGCCAAACAGCCAGCTCACCCTGACGTTTGCAGTACTTTTTTCAGTTCCCCGTGTTTTCTGCACATATGCGATACCGCAGAGGCAAAAACAAAACGGTCAGAAGGATCAGCAGGACCAGTCCCAGAAGAACGGCCAGAAGAATCCCCACTATTTTCAGTATAGCCAGTATGATATGTATCATATACAAACACCCGTTAATTTCTTTCCTGATTATGATTCTGCAACGCCTGCCAGAATCACCTGCCAGACCTCACATAAGCCTGCCCTGTCTTTCACTGCATCTGCTTTTCAGATAACGGAGGATATCTCCGTTTCCGGTCTCTCTGTACGTCTCTTCCGCCATCTGGACCACCAGATCCACGGCTTCCTCATAGCCTTTGGCAATGCCGTAGATCATCGGCAGCTTTTTTCTCACTGCTCTTTGTTTCAGCCACGCAGAAGAAAGGATATCAAACTGATCCTCGCCGTTTGCTGCCTCGGTGATCACCCACACATCGATCATTCCCGCACCGATCTTCAGTTTCCGGATGATCTTGTTTTTCTTTTTTGATGCACCTTCCCCACATAGAGATATGGATACCACTTCATATTTTTTCCTTTCTCCTGCCATCGAATTCTTGTTCTATTTTACCAGACACAGAAACATAATGCAACGACTAACGAACTTCTCTTATCATGCAGTACTGTTTCAGGGAGAAATTTTTTCAAGCACACCATATACCTTAAATCCAAATTTCTGATAAAACTCCACATTATTCTGATTGTGTGTCTCCAGCGAGATCATCATCCGGTGCTGATCTGCGTAGCGTATGGTTTCCTCCAGAAGTCCTGCCGCAATCCCATGATGCTGCATCTGCGGATTAACTGCCAGATAGATCACGTGGAGCCTGCGATTCTGATGAAGCTGATCCGTCCAGTTCGAGTTCAGATAGTCTCCGCCCTTGATAAAATTGTAAAATGTGTGCAGAGACGGATCTTCTTTTATTAGAAAACTATCCGTATGTAATACTGCTTTTGCTTCTGTATAAAGAAAGCGGAAAATATTGCAGGATTTTGTTTCATCAGATACCACAAGAACGCTGTTCAGCTCTTCGCTGTCTGAAAAAATCTCACATGTCTCATAAAATTCATCCATATCACAGTGAAACAATTCCGGCATCAGTTTCTTTCGGATTTCCGCATTTGGTATCAGTGTCTCATAAAGTGGATCATGTGCAAAGCACAGATTCAGAAGTTTTTCCAGTTTTGGCAGATCCTCTCTCTGCACGCGGTATAAATTTTCGCTGTCCATAAATTTCTGATTTTGTCCCTTTCTGTATGCTCAGTTCAGATACGTTTCTTTCAGAACTTCTGTTATCTTGTCAGTATATTTTTCCAGTAATGTATACTGCTTTTCACATACTTTTTTTCAGTCGGAGAATCTCACTTTCAAAATCAGATCCCGCAGTTTTTTCTTTCTCCAGCAGGCTTCTCACCAGAGTATAAAGCTTTTCATGCTCCATGATCCTTCCATAGCCCCATTTCAGCCGTTCCCTTGGCTGATGGAAAACATAGTCCGTGAAATGATTGTATACATCTTCATCAAACATAAACGCATAAGCATTGTTGTCAACCTGATAGAGCCGTCCAAGTGCCTTTGATACTTCTGCTTTTTCAAGATCTTCTATCGCATCTTCTAAAAAGCCTGATATTTTTCAGAAGGATCTCATGTGGATAAAGTACGTTTCCGTACCAGTCGATGCGTACAAACGTATCCTGTTCTTTTTTGAAGTTTGCAAGCTGTTTCTGTTCCAGAGGACGCAGGCTTTCAAACAGCTCTTCTGCTTCTTCAAAGCGTTCCTCCTTAAGAAGGCGGCGATAAGCACGGTTCTGTTCCTGTACCTTCTGATAATCCTGCTCTGCTTTTTTTTTTTGCTTCTTTCAGATATTGCTTCATAACATCCAGTTTCTTTGAAAGTACACCTTTTGCAGCTTCCGCTCCGTGAAACTTCCCTGCCCGGCTCATGACCGGGGCAAAACACAACGGAACGACCGCCGTCTGATCCAGTTCACAGATCAGCAGCAGAAACAGTTCGTGATGCAGGCGGTATACCTGCTCATCGTAATAATCATCGTTATCAAACTGTGAATGGTAGTGCGTCTCCATAAAACTTCCACCGGTAAAATCATTGACCATGGACGGAATGCCGGCGATCGCCATGGAAAAGTCATCCGACCAGGTCTCGATCGGTGCCGTAATCTTCGTCTCCTCCGGATAGGCCTGTGTCAGAAGCGGCAGATTAGAAAGAAATTCTTCCAGATAACGCACATATTCATAACAGCTGCGGATCCTGGCCCTTGTTCCATGTGCCAGTGCAGGAAGTTCAAAATTAAGATCTGCGATCACTTTGCCGACCCACTCCGGATGTGCTGTAAAAATCTGCTCGTAAGCACCCGCTGACCAGTCAAAATCAGAATCGATCACGCCCCATTCCTCTGCCGCCATTGCACAGAATACGATTGTATTGTTTGGCTGATAACCACTCTCCAGCAAAGACTTTGCGATGCCGAACATCAGGGCAACCGCAGTATTGTCATCCTGAAAACCACTGAAATAAGAATCATAATGTGCGGAGAGCAGAATCATACGCTCCGGATGCTTTCCAGGAATCCTTCCGCAGATATTGTAGGTGGTGCACGACGGCATCACCTGGCTGTCCGCGTCAAAAAAGACCTGGATCTCTTCTTTTTTCTTTCAACAGCTCTTTAAGCACTTCTGCATCTTTTCTGGAGATTGAAAAAGCTGCCGCATCGGAAGGTCCTGCAATATTCTGTGCATTTAAGGCTTCGTTGTCAATCTCACCATATCCGCCGTCCTGGACAGCGATCAGGGCTTTTGCCCATTTTAAATGTGCCTGATAAACCGGGTAATTGATCCACCATTCATCTCTCTGGTTGATATCGACAAGTACCAGTTTCCCCTGCACTTCCCGGCCCTCATAATCCTTTTCCGTTCCTTTTCCCACATAAGTCAGGGAAAAAGGTTCAAAGCCATCAGTCTTAAAGTCTGTCTGATATGCTCCAAGCTGAAATTCCCGGCGTTTGCCTTTTGTCTCCACCGCAAGGACTGCCTTTTTAAATTCCCAGCCATCCACGGTGACGGCATCTTTTGTAACCTGTGAAAGCCCGATGCTTTCCATTTCTTTTTCAGCATCTCACCGGTCTTAAATTCTGCCTGCGAACCTGCCGGGCGGTATCCCAGTACCTCGTTGGAGCGAAACTGCTCCATGCGTCTTGCCAGTTTGTAAGAATATTCAATATCCAGATGTTCTAATAAATGTTCTCTTGTATGCATATCCAGACCTCCTATTTGATCTACCCACACGCATTTTTATCTTAGTCGGAGAAGACTCCCATTTCTATAAGAATGTCTGCAAAGTCCATGATATGAAAATGGAGTCTGCGGCGAACCGAGACTCCAGCTTTCACTCCTTCTGGTGCAGTAATTTGTCAAAAATATTTTTGTTACCCCAGAGATTCCGCCTCTTTAATTCCAGATATTCATTATACGCTTTTTTCCAAAATCGCTTTTTCATTTGAAAACTTCAGCAGATGATATGCCTCATGGTACTTATAATATCCGGAATCTACGAAGTATTCTTCGCGCTGTGGTTTACTGTAATAACTGTCCGCCATCATCAGATACCAGTGTACATCCTTGGAAACGATGTCCTCCGGGACATTGAATGTATACTGACTTTTTCCGACATACTTGATAATGGAAGCATCGACACCCGTTTCCTCCAACACTTCCCTGGCAGCGGTATCTTTAAACTCTTCTCCTGCTTCCACAGTTCCTTTCGGTAAGACCCAGCCCTCATACTTGTTTTTATAATTCTTGTACAAAAGAAGGATCTTCCCGCGAAAAATTACCACACCGCCACAGCTGGTCGCCTCAATCATTGCAATACCTCCTGTATGCGTTGTGTCTAAAACTGTTTTTAGTATACCCCTTTTTTCAGCTGAACGCAAGCTATAAAAATATTCTCTTTTGCATTACTGCTGATACTGCAGTTCGTACCACCATTTGTCAAATACCATCTTGGCTGCCGGGACCGCGGAAGAACTTCCGGAACCGCCGTCTTCGATGATCACACTGATCGCCAGTTTTGGATTTTCCGCATCCAGATAACCTACAAACCAGGAGTGAGTTCCTTCTGCTCCTCCTTCGCTGCCGTATTCTGCAGATCCGGTCTTCCCTGCCGCCGTATATTCTTCTCCGGAAATCTTTCTTGCCGTTCCGTCGGTGACTACTTCCTTCATAAATCCGGACAGGATATCGACTTCTTCTTCTGACATCAGTTCTTTGTATTTGACCGGTGCATACTGCTTTACAATGTCTCCGTCATACGTTTCGATGTGATCGATGTAGTATGGATTCATCATAGTGCCGCCGTTTGCCACGGTTGCAGCCACGAGTGCCATCTCAAACGGTGACACGACCGTCTCTCCCTGTCCAATCGCAGTCATCATCTCTTCTCCGTAGGAGGCATTGGATGACAGACGGAAAAGGCTCTGGCTGGACGGAAGATCAATCGGCAGATCTTTGTTAAAGAGGAACGACTCGCAGAGTTTCCGGTACGAATCATTGTTCACTTCCATACCGATCTGTGCAAAGGCACCGTTGCAGGAGTGGACAAATGCCTGCTCCAGATTTTCATATCCATGGACTTCTCCTTCGTAGCAGGTGATCCGCACATCTTCTTTGGAAATGCTTCCGTTACAGGTATAGTTGAAATTCTGGTAATCATCCGGATGTTCCCGGATATATTCCAGCGTTGTGAGGATCTTAAAGGTAGATCCCGGCGGATACTGCCCCTGCAGTGCACGGTTAAAAAGGGAACTGTTGCTGTCGTCATTAATCAGTGCATCCCAGTCCTGCTCGATCGTATTCGGATCAAAATCCGGTTTTGAAACCATCGCCAGTACCTTTCCGGTGGACGGCTCCAGCACCACGATCGCACCTTTGTTGTCACCAAGTGCATCATAACATACCTGCTGCAGCTGTGTGTTCAGTGTCAGCACAAGGCTGTCCCCCTGTACTTTGGTATCCAGCTTTTCTTCCCGGATCTGATCCAGGATGGAGGCATGACTGCTCAGCAGATCATAATTATGGACCGACTCGATACCGGACTTACCATTTGTTGCATAACCGACAATATGTGCAAACAGATTGCTGTACGGATAGCTTCTGCTCTCTGTCCCGTCTTCTGCAATGTCTGTCTGTGCCAGGACGTTGCCGTCCGCAGAATAAATATTGCCTCGGATGATCTGTTCCTGGTAAGCAGACTGTTTTGTATTGTACTGGTTATTATTAATATCATCCCGCAGCACCACATTAAAATAGATCAGATAACCTGCCATTGAGAGAAACAACGCCACCATCAGATAACTGACACGAACCAGCACCTTGTTCTTGATACGGCGGATGCGTTCTTCTTCCTCGTTATCATAGTCATCATAATCCTGATCCAGATAATCCTCATCCGGATCAGCCTGTGCATCTCTTCCTTTTCGCCTAGTACTATCGGTAGTTTTGCGGCTCTTCATAATATTCTTCATCTTCAAATGAATCATCCTCGTCTTTTTCTTAGTATATAGAGTCCCTGGATCACAGAGAACATGATCAGTGTACTGAGCATGGAACTTCCTCCGGAGCTGACAAACGGAAGCGTGACACCGGTCATCGGGATCATCTTCATGGAACCGCCGATCGTTAAAAATACCTGGATCGCATACGTGCAGGCAAGTCCAAGTGCCACATAACGGTAAAAATTCTTCGTCATTTTCATTGCGATATTAACAAACATGATAAAGCAGCTCATACAGATCAGAATCGTGCAAATGCAGAAAATACTTCCCATCTCTTCGGCGATCGCCGCAAACATAAAGTCCTGATCCACATAAGGGATCTCGGTCGGTGATCCCTGATACAGACCGGTACCGAACCAACCGCCGGCCGCGATCGCAAACAGTGCCTGTGCCACCTGATAGCCGCTTCCTTCGTAAACACTGAATGGATCTTTCCAGATCTCCACGCGGACACGGACATGGGCAAACAGGAAATACGCTGCCACGGCTGCCACCACAAACGCTCCGAATCCAAGAGCCAGCCATTTCCAGTCACGCATTGCCACATAAAGCATGATCAGATAGGTCATAAAATAGATCAGTGCACTTCCAAGGTCTGTGGAGATCACAAGGATCAGTACATGGACAGCCGCCAAAATGGTAGTTTTGACAATCTGCGAAAATTCGGTCGATTTTGATAACATTCCGGCAATGCAGAATACATAAATAATCTTGACAAACTCCGATGGCTGTAGGGTAATGCCGGCAATCGTCAGTGACAGCTTTGCACCATTTGTCACCGTTGCCATGACCGCAACCGCTACCAGAAGTCCGATGCCAAGGATAGCATAGACCACAGCAAATTTCGTGATAAATTTCAGCTTGCTGATCAGCCACGGCACGATCAGAGCGATCACCGTTCCGATCACACAGATCTGAAACTGTTTGACCGACTGATCATAAGACAGTCTTGTAACCATAATAAAACCGATCGTGATCAGCATACACATGTTATTGATTGCAAGTTTGGAAGCTTTTGGATACAGATGCCTGAAAAAGATCAGTGTCGCTGCCAGATACAATGCCTGTTCCCCGTAAAAAACAGGATCTGGGACTGGTTCATCTGAAGGTACAGTACCATAAAAGCCACAAAATGGAGACAGAACATCACCACATTCTGTCTGATAAAGAGGAATTCTCTCGCTTCCTCGCTCCGCTTAGCAAAGATCAGAATACTTTGCAGCGTATAGATCACCATCAAAGTGATCAGAACATATTTTGAAAATTCTATGATCAGTTTATCCACCGTTTCACCTACTCCACTCCTCGTTTGTAGTGTCCTCTTGTAAATTCATATCCCGGCTCTCCCAGTTCTTCTCCCCAAAGATATTCTTTCACAAATCGCTTCGCGACTGCCGCCGCTTCTTTGTTGCTTTCTGTCGTAAACGCCAGCCGTACAGATGCCGGGCTGCATTTTCGCACCTCTTCGCTCCATCCGTGCAGCGAAACCGGAACAGAATTGTAAATCACATTATAACAGTAACTGCAGCAGTTTTTCACCGGGAATTCTTTCCCCTTGCGATCACGTACCTTAAAAAGATCCGGCGTTTTCTGACAGTGTCCGGCACTTTTTTCAGACACTGTGTGCTTGTCATGACCGGAATCCTTCCGTAGACCAGCATTTCATCGCCATCGCAGTCACGCTCTTTCAATTCTTTGAACGTAAGCTCTGCAGGGCAGACAAAAAACTGCAGCCCAGATTTCTTAAAAACGCTTTCGCTTCTTTATTATAAGCATAAACATTGTAATCTGCTGCCCAGGTTCCGTCATATCCGATCTGCTCCAGATATGCGATCTGCTCCGGATTTTTGACCATCATTCCGTCAAAACAGGTCATATACTGCTTCATCTGCTGATCCCACAGTTCCTGATCTTTTGTCCGGAACAGAGACGGAAAAATGTACCAGAGCTCCTTTTTCTGCCCCTGGCATCTCTGTGCCATCGACGGAATCTGTTCACACATCCGAAAATCCAGAAAGCATTTGCTGTCAAGATAAATCCTTTTGACGCCTTCTATTTGCAGCATTTCTTCAAACAGGTCTGCCCGTTCGATCGATACAGAAAGCTTTGCTTTCTTTTCTTGCTTCCGTCATTGGCAGATTTTTCTGCTTCCACTTTTTCCATCTCCGGGCTGTTTTCTCCTGTTTTCCCGGATTTGTCAGATTTTCTCTGATAAGCCTGCAGCTGTTTTCCTGTAATGCTTCCAGAGCCCCCCGTCGAAGTTCATTGAAACTCTGCATCGGAAGAAAACACTCCTCATCCATCACAACCTGAAGATGTTCAAACAGATACGGCGAATTTCCGGTACGCATCATCTGTTTTCTTACACGTTCCTCCGCAATCGGCTGTTTCTGTGCCGCCTGTACAATCGCTCCGCTCTGAGAGGCAGTGATCCTGCCTTCCGGCCCGTCATATGTCACCGTCAGTATAGCAGGTTTCCCTTTAAAAATCATTAACTTGCCCTTAATTTTTTCATAGAGGATCTTCCCGATATACTTCTCTTTCAGTCCTTCCATCAGTTTTGCATTGTACGTGCGATTCCAGATGCCTCCCTTCTGCAGTCTGCCCGCATCGCGGACTTTCATGGAAAAAGATCCTGCCTTTTTTCACATCTTCCGCCACCGTTGCGGACTCCAGCATATCACCTTTTTGCAGATTTTCCAGTGCTTTAAAAAGTAAGCTGTCCGCCTTTTCTCTGTTCCAGAAGCATGGCACCTTCTGTCCCGTAGTGATTCTGCCGCTTCATGGACATCATCGACACACCATGGTATCTCTGATAATATCCTGTGGAAAAACCGCCCCGGTTATACAGATCCATCAAATCCTGGATATCTTTTTTCTCCACATGATATCCTTCTTTTCCGTTTTTACGGTAAAGATCCACATATTTGCGGTACATGGCTGCCACACCTGCCGCATACTCCGTTCGCTTCATCCTGCCTTCGATCTTCAGAGAATCCACGCCCGCTTCCAGAACCTCCGGCAAAATCTGCAAAGTACAGATGTCTTTCGGACTTAACCAGAACTGCTCTTTTCCCTCATATACATAAGGAAGTCTGCACGGCTGTGCACAGCGTCCACGGTTCCCGCTGCGTCCTCCGATCATACTGCTCATCAGACACTGACCGGAATAACAGTAACAAAGTGCCCCGTGCACAAAACATTCGATTTCCAGAGAAGTATTCTGCCGGATCGCTGCGATCTCCTCCAGGCTGATCTCTCTTGCCGGAACAACTCTGGATGCTCCCAGTTTTTCCAATAAAGCTGCACTTTGCACGGAATGGACCGACATCTGTGTGCTGGCATGAAGATCCAGATTGGGAAATTCTCTTTTTCAAAAAAGCAAATGCCCCGAAATCCTGCACGATCACGGCATCCAGACCCTGCTCATAAAAACGGCACCAGCCAGTCTGCCAGTTGATAAATCTCCGACTGTTTCATTAGCGTATTGGTTGTCAGATATAATTTTTTATTGTGCAGATGACAGTAATCGATGCATTCTGACAACTCCTCATCAGACAGATTGTTTGCATACGCCCTCGCACCAAACATTCTGCCTCCTGTATAGACTGCATCTGCACCTGCATACAATGCAGCTTTTAATCCTTCGATCGAACCTGCCGGTGCCAGAACTTCTGTTTCCACAAAATCCCTCCTGTACTTGTCATGGCAAAAACCACCTGTTTTCATGTAAACTTAAAAAGGTTGGCAGACGCAATGCCGAACTGCCTTTTCTCCGGCTCTTTGTGTCGTTCCAACCTCTGTCTGTATTACTTGCCCAACTCTGTCTCCAGTTTTACAATCTGCTTCTGGTACTCTGTTGCCTGTTCTTTTAAAGCTTCCAGCTCTTTTGCTGCATCTTCCAGCTTGATCTGAGTGGAGATCAGTTCATGTTTCAAATCGTACAGTTCCTGATCTTTCTGTGCCAGCTCTTCTTCGACCATCTCCACCTGATTCTTGGCTTTAAAATAATCATCTGCAACATTCAACTCCAGCAGGATGCTTTTCAACTCCTGGGACAGTCTTGCGTAACCATCCAGTTTTTTTAATTCTGCCAGTTTGTTATTGATATATGTGGCAACCCGCTGCAGATACTCTTCACTCTCATATCCACTCAGGGTATAAATCTTCCCATCAATGAGTACTTCCGTTTTGTTTTTGATGATGACATCCTGTGTACTTCCTCTCTTTCGGTAATTACTTGACGCATGATCTTTCCCTATTATAACCTCATATCGCAATTATTTACAAGAGAATATTACAAATCTTTTTCATTTCGTTTCTTCTTTTTCAATTCCAAGGTGCTGATACGTAAGATCTGTGACCACTCTTCCCCTCGGTGTACGCATGATAAAACCCGTTTTTGATCAGAAACGGCTCATAAACTTCTTCGATCGTTCCGGCATCCTCACCGATTGCCGCTGCCAGGGTATCCAGCCCGACCGGACGGCCCATAAATTTCTCTGTCATCGTATAGAGGATCCGGCGGTCCGTCTGATCAAGTCCACAGGAATCCACCTCCAGAAGATCCAGGGCGAAGGATGCCACTTCTCCTGTGATCTTTCCATCGTAACGCACCTGTGCAAAATCGCGGACACGTTTCAAAAGACGGTTTGCAAGCCTTGGCGTTCCCCTGGAACGTTTGGCAAGCTCGGCGGCTCCCTGCGGATCGATCTCCACATTCAGTACATCCGCCGACCGCATGATGATCGTCTGCAGCTCTTTTTTCTGTATAAAATTCCAGGTGATGTACCACTCCGAAACGATCCCGCAAAGGTGCCGTCAGAAGGCCTGCCCTTGTCGTTGCCCCTACCAGTGTAAACTTCGGCAGATCCAGACGTATAGACCTGGCAGAAGCCCCCTTCCCGATCATAATGTCAATAGCATAATCCTCCATAGCAGGATAAAGGACCTCCTCCACCTGCCTGTTCAGGCGGTGGATCTCATCCACAAACAGAATATCTCCCTCCTGCAGATTATTAAGGATCGCAGCCATCTCCCCCGTTTTCGATCGCCGGTCCCGAGGTGATCTTGATATTTACCCCCATCTCATTGGCAATGATACCGGCAAGCGTCGTCTTTCCAAGACCGGGAGGTCCAAAAAACAGGACATGATCCAGCGTATCGCCTCTCTGCTTTGCCGCTTCGATATAAATTTTTAAATTTTCTTTCGCTTTTTCCTGTCCAATATACTGTTCTAATGTCTGCGGTCGCAGATTTTTTTCAGAAGATACATCTTCCTCCAGAATATCCGTTGTGATAATTCGCTTTGCCATTTTTTTTCCTCTTTTTATTTATTCTAAGATTTTAAAGTCAGAAGATGCCCTGCGATTTCAGACTTTTAACCCCGGCATCATTCAATTTCAGATCAGATCATTCTTTTCAGTGCTGCTTTCAGTATTGCCTCGGTGTCCATATCATCTCCCGGCTCCACCTTCTGCACGGCACGCAGAGCATCCGCCGGACTGTAGCCGAGAGCTGTCAGGGCTTCCACTGCTTCTCCTCTTGCATCCGGAAGCGTCTCTTCTGCTTCCTGTTCATGCAGAAGCTTCTTCTCAAATGCATCCTCCAGATCCAGCTTGTCTTTCAGTTCCAGGATCATTTTTTTCGCCGTCTTCACACCGATCCCCGGTGCTTTGGCGATGGTTTTTGCATCTTCCGACAAAACGGCAAATCTCAAATCATCTGCTGAAAATGCAGTCAGGATCCCAAGTGCCGCCTTCGGTCCGATCCCGCTGACACCAAGCAGCAGTGAAAAAACTTCCAGATCATCCTTGTGCTGAAATCCATAGAGCTGCATCGCATCCTCTTTTACGTGAAAATAAGTGTGAAGCTTCACCTGACTGCCCATTTTCGTCAGCTGCTCCGACTCTCTTCCCGATATATAAATACGATATCCGATTCCATGGACATCCAAAATCACACTTCCCGGAAGTGTCTCCACAAGTTCCCCTTTGATATACGCGATCATATTTTCCCCTCTGTTGTTCTGTTTTATATTCCAAACCGTTACGTGATTTTTTCCAGAACGGTTAGTCTCTGTCTTTTTTCCATGTCTCATCTGATATATACAGATGATATCCCATCGCATTTCCAACCTGCCAGTCATAAAATGCCTTTTTTTCTTCCGCCAGTGCTTCCAGAATACTCATAATTGTTCCGCCATGGACGACGATCGCCGCAGAATATTTCTTTTGCTCCAAAAGTTCCGCCACAATCGTTTTAAAAGCTTCCACACAGCGTTTCCGGAAATGGCTCTGCTCTTCGCCCGCCGGAAACGGCAGTGTCCCGTTGCTGTCAAGCCATCTTTGATAATCCGCATCACCGGATAATTCCTGAAAATTTTTGTTTTCATATCTGCCGAAATCGCATTCCCGCAGATCTGAAACCACAGAAATAGACTGCTTTGGAAACAGGATCTTCGCACTTTCCCTGCACCGCAGCATCGGACTTACAAAAGTGCCTCCACTGCCGGATACTTTTTCGCATCTGCCATCTGCATAAGACTTTGCTTTCCTTCTTCGCAGAGCGGTTCGTCCGTTGTCCCGATATATCGCCCTTCCAGATTTCCTTTTGTTTTTCCGTGTCGTATCAGATAAACATCCATATTATATCGTTCCCTTTTTCTGTTTGCTGTCCACTGCTCACAGTGATGCACACCATGCATCGCAATGCCCGGTTCTTCTGTGCACCTCTGCCATCCGCCAGGATGCTGCATCATTTGATTTTTGTTCCGATACCGCAGACTACACGATACACTGCATCTGCCTCAGAAGCAATCTCCGTGCAGACACGCCCGGTTGTCTCCCGGTAGTTCCGGTCAAACACATCCATCGGAACCACGCCGTATCCGAGTTCGTTGCTGATCAGGACAAGATCCGGATTCTTCATCCACAGCTGTTCTGCCAGATCCTGCACACTAATTTGCTGCTCCAACATTCTTCGGATATACTCATGGAAATGAAACAGCACTTTTGCATGGTAAATATCCGAAAAAGCACAGCTTGTGCCATCCGTAAAATCTTCTCTTTTTCTCGTTCAGAAGTTTCTCTGCAAACGCCTTTTTCCCCTGAAACGTTCCTCCTACGATCAATATCATATATGATATCTCCTTTTCTCATATGATTTTTATCTTTTGACATCCTTATCGCAAGATACACAGTCGACCTTGTATGACAAGCTCTTAACGTAAAACAATACGAAGTCCGATCACGCAGACTGCCATAAACAGTTCGCAGTTCTGAAGGAAGAATCCTGCCAGATCGCCGGTGATCCCGCCAAATTTTTCATAAGATAAATGGCGGTACCAGAAAAAAATACCAGCAATGCCCCGATCAGCTCTGCCGTTCCGTACAGTGGATCCAGATACAGCAAAAAGTCCGGCACATACGATCAGATAACAGATCATCACGATCCGCACTCTGCTCTTTAATGCCATGTCTGAAAACGTCGCTGCAAGCCCTGTATTTTTTCGCCATACGGAAAGATACCAGTGAAAGTCCGCTCAATGTCCTGGAAATGACAAAACCGATTGCCAGAAGTCCTATTGTATGGGCATCTGCCTCGGAATAAATCCCGAAATCCAGAACAAACCAGCAGATCCCTATGATAATCGCAAATGCTCCGGCATGCGAATCTTTCAAGATCTCAAGCTTTTCTTCTTTTGTTTTATAAGAACTGAGTGCATCTGCTGTATCCAGAAGACCATCCAGATGGATCCCTCCGGTGATCAGAACCGGGATCAGGATCAGAACTGCTGTAAAAAGCAGACTTCCAGAGAGCTTCGCTCCGACAAGCATATTCCACAGAAGCGTTGCCGCTCCGATCACAGCCCCGACTGCCGGAAAAAAGCAGATACAGTACTGCATACTTTCTTTTGTCCATTCCACCTGCGGCATTGGGATCTTCGAATACATCGAAAAAGCAACGCACAAACTTCTTCCTATATTTTTCATGCCATTCTCTTCTTTCCTGCTGCCAGAAACAGCAGCTGTGATATCAAAATTTTTTTACTTTATCCGAAGCGGGATACCGTAGACTACTTCATAGCAGACATCGGAAATTTCCGCCAGATATGCATTGATCCTTCCGAGCAGCCTCTGATAATTTTCCGTCTCTTTATCATAGACCATACCATCTGAAAAAATCTCATTCGTGACAACGCAGACATCTGCCGCCTGCTCTTTCAGATGTAAAATCCCATCACAGATTGCCTCATAAGCGTGTTCTTTTGCCCCTTCCGGCGAAACTTCATTTGCCGCCAGATTGGACATACATTCCAGGAGCACCGCCGTGTCCTTTGGAATCCTGACATGGACAAGATCCGTCGGACATTCCAGGGTATCAAAATGCTTCTCTTTTCGCATTTTTCTGTGGCGTTTCACACGCTGTCTGCTCTCTTCATCAAAACAGACCATCGTCGCAATATAGAGCCTGTTTTTCTCCGGAAATTTCAGGATCTGTTCTTCCGCAAAGGCAGATTTCCCGCTGCCGCTGCCGCCTGTCACCGTAACAAACATCGCATCCCCCTCCTCAGACCAAGTGCTCATACTGCTCAATGCTTGCCTCTTCAAAGGTACTCATGCTGTTATAAACCACACAGGCAAGATCAAGGATTGGAAACAGTGTCAGGGCTCCGGTGCCCTCTCCAAGATGCATCTCACAGTCCAGCATGGCATCTAATCCCAGTTTCGATAGAATCATCTGTGCCGCCGGTTCTTTTGACAGATGAGAAGCAATCATATAATTTACGCAGTTCGGGCAGATTACATACGCTGCCAATGCTGCAGCTTCAGAAATGATCCCATCGATCACAACCGGAATCCCCTCTGCCGCACCGCCGAGGAACAGACCTGCCATCCCGGCAAGGTCAAATCCTCCGACTTTTGCAAGCACATCGATGCCGTCCGCCGGATCCGGCTGATTTACCTGGATTGCCTGATGGATCGCAGATATCTTCTTTGTCAGCCCGGAAGTAGAAAGCCCTGCACCTCTTCCTGTTACCGCCTCAACCGGAATCCCCAGAAAAACGGCTGCCAGAGCACTGCTGGTGGTGGTATTTCCAATCCCCATCTCTCCGGTTGCAAGGATCTGATAACCTTTTTCCTTTAATTCCCGAACAATGCGGATGCCAGTCTCGATCGCCTGCACTGCTTCCTGCCTGGTCATCGCCGGACCTTTTGCCATATTTTTTCGTGCCATACGCCACTTTTTTCATTTCGAAGAGAAGTGTCTCTTGCGATCCCGATATCGACCGGGAAGATATCCGCTCCGGTCGATCGGCACATAATGCTGGAAGTTGCCTTGCCAGACAGCATATTTTCTGAAACAATCGCTGTCACTTCCTGCCCGGACTGCGTGACTCCCTCTTCTACCACACCATTATCTGCACACATCACAACCAGTGCCTTTTTATCCAGATGGATCCTTTCATTTCCGGTCATCCCGGCGATTCGCACCAGAGCATCCTCCAGTTTGCCAAGACTGTGCAGCGGCTTTGCGATCGAATCCCAGTGCTGCCTGCACCGCTCCATCGCTTCCTGTGATGGTTTCTTGATTTTCTCTAATGTCTCTTCCAGAATCATGATCGTCCTCTATTCTTCTATTTCCTGTAAATTGTTTTACTTTGTTTCAAGTCGAACGCACGTGAGACTTGGTGCGTGATTCTGATCAGCGAAAGCTGACCAGAATCACTGCACATTCTACACTTCATTCCGGTCGGCACAAAACGAGTGTCACCGATATCAATTCATTATAACAGGAAAAAAACGGCTTCGCAACAAAAAACAGCAGTCAGTTCGAAAATATGTTCTTTTCGTCTGACCGCTGTCTTTTTTACAATAAAGATAATGCAAGGGAAAGTTCTTCGTTGTAACGCGTGGTATACGCCGGATACGTTTTTTACGATATGCATACAGTTTCTGTAAGAACTGCTCGTCCGTCGTACTGTTTTTAATACCGGCTGCTTTGACTGCTCCTGCTGCAGTCCACTGACCGTGCTGGATGGAATAGCTAAATACTGCTCCTTTTACAATATCCGGTCTTGCATCCATATTGATGTTAAACTTTGTCTGCAAATATCTTGCCGTCACATCATAATACTCACGCTTTGCGTAGGCATCCTGATAAGAAGCAAAGCCTTTCGGCGATTTGTTGTAGATCGTTCTCCATGCCGCATAGAACTTTGTGTTTCCCTTCAGTAATGACTTCTGACTGTCGGTGTATGCCGCATACTTTTTAAACTCTGTAAAGAATGTCGGATTGCTCTCATAGCAATATTTCACAAACGGAAGCAGTGAATAACGGTAATCAAACTGATATTTTCCGCAGGCATTGCCGTTATCGCCGCCAACCTGTGCATAGGCTGCCGTTCCTGACTCAAACGTCGTAAAGAACAGCATTTTGTCGGTGATATCGTCATCCTTGTCCTCGATGTTAGCCGTACATCTTCCGTTCAGGTCAATGTTATAGACAACGCCGTCAATCGTGACTGCCTTGTTTTTCTGCATGACACCCTTGGCATTGAAATAATATGTAACACGGTCAACAGAAAGCAGACCAACTGTAGCAGCAGAACCATTGTCCGGATCCAGATAATATTTCTTTCCTTTCGAATCAAGCCAACCGCTCTGCAAACCTCCGTCTTTTGCAAAATAATAACGTTTGCCGTCAATCACCTGCCATCCGGTCACACGGTAATATTTTTCACCGGTATAGTAGGTTTTACCGATCCAGTGAAACCAGCCCTGAAGACAGATTCCTGTATTTTTCTGAAAAAAAGTAATACTCATTGTTGATATACCTCCAGCCGGTCAGCCTATAACCCTTCTTTTTTGCTGAAATAATAGCGATATCCCTCGATCCTTCTCCAGCCGGTCGCTCTCGCACCATTTTTCTTCGGATCCAGATAATACTTCCGTTTTCCGAGCTGAATCCAGCCAAGCTGCTTTTCACCTTCCGGGGTATAATAATAATATTTTTTATTAATTTTATACCAGCCGCCTTTAAAATTCTCAATCCATTTTCCGTCTTCACCCACAAAATATTCGCCAATCCACTGGTTTTTCACAAGGGAACCGTCCGAACCGGCATAGTAATCGCCAACCCACTTGTTCCTCACCAGTTTGCTGCCTTTGTAAGCATACCAGACACCACCAACATCCTTCCAGACTGCCTTTCTTGCAGCCTCCGCCCTCTGCGGCATACAAAGCATCGCAAACATCACTGCGAATACTGCCAGTATGATTCTTCTTTTTCTCTTCATTATTTATCCTTTCCCCCACACTTGTCAAAACTGATCTGTAACTAAATATCAAACTATTTGTTACAAATCTGTTACATTTCATCGCCATTATAGACGAAATTCCTGTATTTGTCAAATGTATTCCCGAGAAAATACAACCTGTACCTGTGGGGGAAAATAAAAATCATGAAAGAAACTTCTGCCTTACTTTCATTTTATATGTTTTTTTCAAGCCACCAGATCAAAATCCCGACATACGGAATCTTCTGATCATCCATCGCCTGAATCTTTTCTAACCTTCGTTTGCAATACAAAGATATATCACCATTTCCACATCTTTTTTCACATCAAAAAATCAGACTTTCCAGCACTTGTTTTCTGTTTTCCTGAAATGATGAATTTGCTCCATTCAAATTCAGTCTCTGATTCAAATCTTCATCAATCACCGGATCAGAGGACTGTATGATTCCGTTTGATTTGTATGTAATTCCACGCAGTGTACTTTCATCACAAGGATTTACTTTTTATTGCATCGTTTCCTTTTCTGGCATCGCAGGTCAGTTTTTCTTCGCACCCGCATCCTCTATTTCCGGAACAGACTGCAAACATATTTTTATAGTCCAAACCTTGTCCAATATCCAGCTTATCATCTGGATTTCTTGGCAGCCAATGTTCTATCGTAACCGCAGGTACACCGCTTGGGAGATTTCTGCTTTCCGGAATTTTGGACATACAATATGCACAAAGATGCCCCTGTTCTCGCAGCAATTGATCTATTAGTTCCTCTCTTACTTCTTTATCCATCTGTTCATAAGATGCTCCATCCTGTTGACGATACCAGAGTAACTTTCCGGGTTCTCTGCCCTTTTTATCCTGATCATGGCATTTTACCTCACATCTGTTCCAACTCAAGACGCACACGACACGCATTGATTTCCGGATCGTTATTTCCTATTTCTTTTTCCAATTGCCCAATAATCTCCTCTGCCATCTTCCATTCGCCGCTATCCAGTAATTCATAAAATTTTTTCAAATAAAAATCGAATGATATCCGGTCTTGAAGAAACTTCCATCACTTCTCTTAAAATGGTATTTGCATCTTTACCATATGTTTCATCAGTTGCATTGATAACTTCATTATTTCTGAGAATCACAACAGATCCTTTTTTCACAGAATTAATCACTTCCGGTGCATGTGTACTGACGATAAACTGAACTTTAGGAAATATATCCATCAGATCTTTCAAAATTCGCTTCTGCCACTTTGGATGTAAATGCAGGTCCACTTCATCTATCAAAATGATCCCTTCTGTTTCCACTAATACTTTATTCAGTAACTGTGGATTAAGAATAGCCATTCGATATGCAATATCTGCAATCAGACTTATCGTACACTTGTATCCATCACTCAGCTGAGAAACGGGCATCCTCACATGTTCTGTCCCATCAAAATAAAGAATATCTATTTCACCCGTATCCAGATTGAACTGTACTTTTACATCTGAATATCCTGTAACCGAAGCAAAGATCTGTTCCAGTGCCATTTTAACTGCAACAAATTCCGGAATTTTTTCTTGTCTCTGAAGCTGCTGATAAGTCATTTTTTCAAACCATTTCATCATCAGCTTATCATTTGCTGCACCGTCAAGGCTGTCTATATATCCATTGCTTCTGTTATTTTTTTCAAAAGTATCATTCTTTTTTCTCACGATGCTGTGCCCAGAGCCGTCCTGTCCCATAATACGAAATAACAGGTAATTTCAGCTCTCGATCCCCGTTTCTCATTCTCTCCTGATACTCTTCTGCAATGGATGTAAGCTCCTTTGCAGATGCCAGCCCTCCTCTGCCTTTTGCAGATTTAAGACTTCGGCTCCACGTTATATCCTTTCCATCCATTTTACCTGATGCTGTAATCTCAACCGGAAATTGCGGCTGAACATCAATGGTACTTCCCAGATCATAATATTTATAATGAGCATCATTCTTCTTGATCCCATAATTTGTGAGTCCATCCATCGCTGCCGTCAAAGTACCCGCTGCAATTGTGGCAGCCTCCAGAATCGTTGATTTTCCTGCCCCATTATTTCCAACGACCACCGTAAGTTGGTTATTAAATTTTATTTCTATATCAGAAAAGCACCTGAAATTATGGAGAATCATTGATTCTAGAAACATATTTTTGTCCTCCTGTCCTTCTGCAATTTCAGTAAGGCGTATATAATATTATTTATCATATTATATTATGCTATATATTTTTCATTTTATGCTCATGATAACACAAAAATTGAGATTTGCACATAGAAAAACGCAACAAGCGTTTCACTGCTGAACAAACCATAATTTCACTTAGTGAGCAAATCTTTTAAAAAAACTTTCTATCTCTTCCGAACTGCTAAATATTTGTTCCGTCGATAAATTTTCACAGAAATCAAAAAAAAAAGGAAAAAAGCAATCCTGTTTCTTCCAGCATAAGATGAAGCTGCATCTGTTTTTCCGGAACAATAAATTTCAAAATACCATATTCTCTGCTGACGCACAGGTAGATTTCTGCATCAAAATTTCCCACCGTCTTCTTTAAAATACGGATATTTATTCCATTGTCCGAAAAAATCAAATCTTTTATTAACTGGATACGGTCATCCATTTCAAGTGGATCATACAATTCCGGCGGCCATTCACTGATTATTCCGGTTTTCAGAAAACGCTTTATCCCTTCCAGTGACGTAACATACTGAATATCTGAGCGTTTAATTTCTTCACCATAAGTGCAAAGCGTTTGGATTAGCTTTTCCCTTCCCGGAAGCTCTTTTTTCAGATATTTTTCATAAATTTGCTCTGTCAGCACCGGAGTCAGGCATGGTGTCATCTGAAAGCTCTGTACCTGATCTTTATTTTTCAAAATTTTACCGGTAACTTCAAACTGTTCATCAAGATCTGTAATACGCCGAATCATCGGTTTCGACTCTTCGAGACATTCTTCAAAAATCTCCTCAAAAATCCTCAATATTTCCGGTTTTGCCGTTATATATCCTTTTTGCATATCAGCTGTTAAAACACAGGCATACTTCGATGACAAAACCATATACGGAAAAAAGACCAAATTTTTTCTCCTGCACCGGAATCTTACTGTAATAATACCAGGTATTATAATCATAATTATAATTGTAGAGTGGCAGCACACACCGCAGGCAATCCAGATTATAATTCTTTTTTCCTATATACGTTTTCAGGATTGCTGCTCAGACATACAATATGGTCAATACGAGTATTGCAGGCATAGTTTCCATGCACGGACAGGATACTGCTCAGGGAATTACTTTCCGGCTGGATCATAAGCCGCAAATGTCCGTCTTTGTTCCGACTTTCTTCTCCAATCAGCCGAAACAAAGCAGCATCTATTTCATATCCTCCCCGAAGAGGAATACTCTCATTGTCGAGTATGCAGAATTTTGCCGGTTCTCCCTCCGTCAGGGCAGTTATATTAACATTACTACTGAGAATTGGCTCAGTAAAAAATTTCTGGACTTCCTTGCGTCTGTAATAATTATCGGATCCCTGTGCAGATATTTCATACGCTTCCCAGAGTTTTTCTTCCTCTGATGGAAGCAAGTGCATATATTTTGCTGCCTTCTCCACAATCTCTCTTCCCGGAAGATTTCTCTGACCTTTGAGAATTTTGTACATATTCGCCCGGTCATAACCACAATACCTGGCAAAGGGCTGTATTTTTTACACCTTTTTCTTTTACGAATGCCGACAGCAGATTTGCAAATTCATTCATGTTATCATCCTTATCGTTTGTTTTAATCTTGAAACTATAGTATAACTTTTTCTTATGCAAACTGCAACACCTGAAAAGAAAAAAAAAAAGCAAGAGCGAATGATTTCCCATCCGCTCTTGTTACAACTCACACTACACCCTATTTCTGGTCTTTCATAAAAACTCCTTTGTTTTTATAAATCTTATTTCTTTTTCGACTATAAGTTTTCTTTTCCTTCATCAAGATGTGTCAGACGCTGTGGTCTGATTTTCTTTGATTTTCGAACACTTTCTGATTTTGTGCAGAAAAAAATGCAGCCTATGTTGTACATAAGCTGCATTTTACAGTTGAATATGATGTCGGGGTCAAAAACCCCCGACTTTGATGCTACGGATTGTTTCGTGCTATGCACTCCCACAATCCTGGCATCATATGATAATACAGATCATCCTTCCGCTCGATTCATTGACAATCTTTTTTCATGGTATCCTGCAATTTGCCCTGGCTTTCTTCGCCGATCATGGCAAGTTTGGTGCGGATGCCGTCTTCTACCAGCTGGCTGACGGATTTTCCGAAAATATTGGTATCCCAGATGCCATTTTCTCCTTTTGCGTTTTCTTCGATATAAGCGATCAGGTCTTTTGCCTGCTGTTCACTGCCGACGATCGGTGCGATCTCGGTTTCGATATCTGCCCGGATCAGATGAACAGACGGACTGCTTGCTTTTATTTTTGACACCGTAGCGATTTCCCTGTTTTGTGAGGGCTGGTGCTTCAAGACGGATTTCTTCTCTCTGCGGTGTGATCACGCCGTAGCCTGTGCCATGTACTGCATTTAATGCCTCCTGCACACTCTCATATTCTCTGCGTTTCTCAGATAATTCCCGGATCATGGAGATCAGTTGATATTCTCCGTCGATCTGCACGCCTGCCATCTCGCTGAGCATCTGATAATAATATTTTTCCGGCACCTCAAGACGCACCTGTACGCTGCCGTCAGAGAGGGAAATCTGTTCCAGTTTGCTTTTATCGATGTATTCGCAGGATGGTGCCAGTGACTCTGCCGTCACATCCCGCAGACTGCCGACGTTTGCAAAAATTTCACGAATCGACTCCAGGATTGCCTTTTTTACCGGATGTTCCACATCCAGTGTCTCAATCCATCGCGGCACAAAAAATTCAATACGGGTCAGTGGAAATGCATAGAGAAGCTCCGTCAGGATCCTGCGGATATCTTCTTCTTTCATCTGCTCACAGTTGACCGGGATCACAGCAGTTTCATACGTTTTTGACAATTCTTCTGCCAGTGCTTTCGTCTCCTGCGAATACGGTTTCTGAGAATTTAAAACGATCACAAACGGCTTGCCTGTTTTTTTCAGCTCCAGAACCGTCTTTTTCCTCGGCACTTTTATAAGCTTCCCTCGGAAAATCTCCAATCGTTCCGTCGGTTGTCACCAGAATCCCGACAGTTGAGTGGTCACGGATTACCTTTCCGGTGCCGATCTCCGCTGCCTGCGGAAACGGAATTGCCTCTTTTAACCACGGCGTTTTTACCATCCGCACCTGATTGTTTTCATCGAGTCCAAAAGCTCCGTCGATCACAAATCCCACGCAGTCGATCAGGCGGATTTTTGCCGTAATCCCTTCATCCAGTTCTACTTCTGCTGCTTTCGCCGGAACGAATTTCGGTTCTACGGTCGTGATCGTCTTTCCGCCGCCACTCACCGGGGAGTTCATCTTTTGATACCTGACTGTTTTCTTTTTTCATATGCGGCAGAACAAGCTGCTCCATAAAGCGACGGACAAACGTGGATTTTCCTGTTCGCACCGGGCCGACCACGCCTATGTAGATCTCGCCCTTCGTCCGTGCCTGTATATCCTGATACAGATGAAACGTATCCATAATTTAACCCCCTCACTATACTGATACAGCATATGTGAGGGGGGCTCGCTTTTAGAACGGATTATGTAACAGCTCGTGTGCTTTTCCTTTGAAATCTTCTCCGTTGTAGAAAACATCCATCAGCGGATTTTCGGTACATTTCTTGATCGCCATATTTCCGTCTGCACGGTACAGGCCTTTTGCTCTTGCTTCTTTATGTCTCGGACCTGCCGGGATTGGCTGACCGCCACCCATGATACAGCCGCGTCTGCACGCCATGATCTCAATCAGATGATATTGTTTCTCACCGCTTTGTACCTGTTCCATGACTTTTCTGGCATTGGCAAGTCCGCTGGCTACGCAGATATTCAGTTCTTTGCCTTCATAAGTAATGGAAAACTCTTTGATGCCTTCTTCGCCTCGCATACCGGCTTCTGCGATGGAATCCATCACGGCATTTCCATGTCCCGGAACGAGTCTGCGGATCACGGCCTCCGTTACACCTCCGGTCACACCGAAGATCACACCGGCACCGGATGCAATACCAAACGGCATATCGCAGGATTCTACTTCGATCTTATCGAGTGCAATACCGGCAGTACGGATCATCCTGGTAAGCTCCGTTGTGGTGATGACAATATCCGTATCCTTCTCACCTTTGGTATAACTGTTTGGACGTTCTGCCTCCATCTTCTTTGCCGTACACGGCATAATGGATACAACAACAGTCTTTTTGCCTTCTGCATGCTCCGGATTGCGGTAATATTCTTTAATGACCGCGGAGAACATCTGCTGCGGAGAACGGCAGGTGGAAATGTTTTCTTTATAATCCGGGAACTGATCCTGCACAAATTTGACCCAAGCCGGACAGCAGGAGGTGAGCAGCGGCAGGTTTTCCCCTTTTTTCCAGGCGTTTCAGAAATTCTGCAGATTCTTCCATGATCGTCAGATCCGCTGAATAACTTGTGTCAAAGACTTCATCAAATCCCATGCGGTGCAGAGCTGCCACAATCTTGCCCATCGCATTTTCACCTTTCGGAAGTCCAAATGCATCACCGGCTGCCACACGCACTGCCGGGGCGATCTGAGCCACGACTCTGGTATCTTTGTCTGCCAGTGCCTTCCATACTTCTCCAATGTTAGTACGGATTGTAATCGCACCGGTCGGGCAGAATACACGGCACTGTCCGCAGTTTACGCAGTCGGTCTCTGCGATCTGCCGGTCAAATGCCGGCATGACCATCGCATCGGTTCCGCGGTAAGCAAAATCGATCGCACCGATCCCCTGGATCTCGTCACAGACACGCACGCAGTTTCCGCAAAGGATGCATTTATTCGGATCACGCACGATCGCAGGAGAAGAAAAAGTCAAGCGGTCTTTCTTCTCTTGTATTCTGGAAACGTACTTTTTTCACGCCGAGGCGGTGTGCCAGTTCCTGAAGTACACACTCGCCGCTCTTGATACAGGTCGTACAGTCTCTGCAATGTGCAGCCAGCAAAAGCTCTACGATCAGCTTGCGGTATTTTCTTACTTTTTCTGAGTTTGTATAGATCACCATGCCATCTCTCGGCTCTTCGGAACAGGACGCAAATGTCCTTCCTCTGTCGTCTTCTACCGTACAGAGTCTGCACGCACCAAAAGTAGAAAGTTCTGAATGGTAACACAGTGTCGGTACGTCAATGCCTGCTTTTCTTATGACCGTCAGAATATTTTTTTTCATCGGTAAATTCTACCTTTCTACCGTCAATTATCATAAATCCCATAATCTGCCCTCCTACTCTTCTATGTAAATGGCATTAAATGCACAGTTTTCTTTACATGCACCACACTTGATACAGATATTCGGGTCAATATGGAACGGGTTTTACTTTTCCTCTGATCGCACCAACCGGACAGTTCTTCGCACACTTGCTGCAGCCCTTACAGAACTCCGGATTGATCACATATTTACGCATAGCCTGACAGACTTTTGCGGCACATTTATGCTCGTTGATATGTTCCAGATATTCGTTTCGGAATAATTTAAGAGTACTGATGACCGGAAGCGGTGCACTCTTTCCGAGTCCGCAAAGTGCCATGCTGCGGATCATTGCCGCAAGCTCCTCCAGACGGTCGAGATCTTCCTCTTCGCCTCTGCCTTCTACGATCTTTTCCAGGATCTCCAGCATACGCTTCGTACCTTCCCGGCACGGAACACATTTTCCGCAGGATTCTCTCTGCGTAAAACTCATAAAAAAACCGGGCAACTTCTACCATACAGGTGTGCTGATCCATGACAACCATTCCGCCAGATCCTACGATTGCATCAAATTTCTTTACGGAGTCAAAATCAAGCGGTTCATCCAGATGCTTCTCCGTCAGACAGCCGCCCGACGGTCCGCCGATCTGTACGGCTTTAAACTGAGATCCTCCCTTAAGTCCGCCGCCGATATCATAAATAATTTCCCGCAGTGTACTTCCCATCGGGACTTCGATCAAACCGGTATTTTCAATCGCACCGGTCAGGGAGAATGTTTTGGTTCCAGGGCTTCCGGCTGTTCCGATCGAACGATACCAGTCGGCTCCCTGCAGAATGATCTTCGGAACGTTAGCATAGGTTTCTACATTATTCAGAACCGTCGGTTTCTCCCACAGTCCTTTTTCTACCGTTCTTGGCGGTTTGACACGCGGCATTCCTCTCTTGCCTTCGATGGATGCCGTCAGTGCACTTCCCTCTCCACAGACAAATGCACCTGCTCCGCGGTTGATATGCATATGGAAACAGAAATCCGTTCCTAAAATGTTGTCACCTAACAGATTCCGGTTTTCCATCTCTGCGATCGCATGGCGGAGTCTGGAAACGGACATCGGATATTCTGCACGCACATAGATATAACCATTGGCAGCCCCGACTGCATATCCGGCGATCATCATGCCTTCGATCAGTTTGAACGGATCGCCTTCCATAACGGAACCATCCATGAACGCTCCCGGGTCACCCTCATCACCATTACATACGACATAACGTACTTTTTTCTTTCTGGTGTGCCACCTGTTTCCATTTGCGTCCGGTCGGAAAACCGCCGCCGCCTCTTCCCCGCAGCCCGGATTTATCGATCTCTTCGATCACTTCTTCACTTGTCATCTCAAACATCGCTTTTTCCAGGGCAGAGAAACCGCCGGATGCCATGTACTCGTCAATGGATTCTGCATCAAAACGTCCGCAGTTTTCCAGAACGATTCTGGTCTGCTTTGCCATAAACGGAATATCTTCCGGATGACGGTAAACTTTTTTCTCTTTACGGTATAATAAACGCTCCACTACCTCATCACCGAGCACAGCACGTTCAAACAATTCCTGGCAGTCGTCCAGTTGAACTTTACATACTGAACGGTCTCATCGTTTTTCGTGATACGCACAAGTGGGCCAAGTTCACAGAATCCCTGACATCCGGTCTTTTTCAGCCCAATGTGTGTGTCTTCATCGTGCGGTGCAAAGATTACGCTCACGCCCGGTGTTATATTTGCAAGTTTTAAAAAGCGATTGTATATTTTTTTCAGAACCGGTTGCAATACAGCCGGTGCCGGAACAGACAAGAATACGACAGGCTGCCGTCTCCATATCTGCTTTTGCCTTCTGGCGACATTCTTTTAACTCGTCTCTGTTATGGATCATCAGCACTCACCTCGCAATTCTGTAATCAATCCCACTACTTTCTCCGGTGTCATATTCGGGTGGACTTCATCGTTCACCGTACAGGTCGGTGCCAGTCCGCACGCACCGAGACAGGATACGGTCTCTACCGTAAAGAGCATATCATCCGTCGTATGCTTCTTATCGGAAAGTCCCAGTTCTTTCATAAATGCATCGAGGATTGCCGAGCGAAAGCTGACATATTCTTCTCAGAATCACTGCACATCCTCGCGGAGTCAGCGTTTATCTCAGTCGGAGATTGTACTCCCACTGAGAAAGACTTGTTATTACTCACCACTTTTTGAATCCGATGACGAATCACTGATCCACGATATTGAAGCAATTCCCTATAAAATCGTAACGGAAGATGGTCCGCAGTACCGTGACAGTATTTACCGTGCCCGTGCGATTGCCACGGAACGCGTCCGCCTTGCCATGGGAATGTGTCTGCGTCCGACAAACAAACCGGTCCACCTGACTGATGGCATCGAGGCCAGCAATATTTCCGAAAAATATTACGAGCCCCCTCTGATGCAGGTTGTCCCTTCCGCCTGTGCTTCCTGCGAGGATAATAAATATGAAGTAAGCGATATGTGCAAAGGCTGCCTTGCCCACCCGTGTGCGGAAGTCTGCCCGAAACATGCCATTTCCATGGTAAACGGACATTCTTATATTGATCAGGAAAAATGTGTGCACTGTGGAAAATGTAAATCGGTCTGCCCGTATGATGCCATTTCCAAAAAGGAACGTCCATGTTCCCGTGCCTGCGGCGTAAAAGCAATCGGAAGTGATAAATTCGGCCGGGCAAAGATTGACAACGAAAAATGTGTATCCTGCGGTATGTGTATGGTCAGCTGTCCTTTTGGAGCGATCAGTGACAAGTCTCAGATTTATCAGCTTGCACGTTCCTTAAAAAGAAGGCAATGAAATCATCGCAGAAATTGCTCCTGCGTTTGTTGGTCAGTTTGGCAGCATGGAGCCAAAAGATGTCCACGCAGCCCTGGAAACTCTTGGATTTTCCGAAGTTTATGAGGTAGCTCTCGGTGCCGATATTGGAGCCGTCTCAGAAGCCAGACATTATGCCGAAAAAGTAGCAACCGGAGAACTTCCGTTCCTTCTGACTTCCTGCTGCCCTTCCTGGTCCATGCTTGCGAAAAAATATTTTCCGACTATGATCGACAATATTTCTCAGGAGCTGACACCGATGGTTGCGACTGCGAGAAGTATCAAACAGGAACATCCGGATGCCAAAGTTGTATTTATCGGTCCGTGTGCTGCGAAAAAACTGGAAGCCAGCCGTCGTTCGGTGCGAAGTGATGTCGATTTTGTTATCACTTTTGAGGAACTGGTCGGTATGTTCGATGCAAAGGGAATTGATATGGGTGAGAAAGAAAATGCCCATTCCATGCACGATGCCACTGCTGCCGGACGTGGTTATGCCGTAGCAGGCGGTGTTGCCGGTGCGATCGAGGAATGTCTGAAGGCTTATTACCCGGATGTCACACCAAAAATTATCCATGCTGAAGGACTTGCAGAATGTAAAAGACACTGGCTCTTGCCAAAGCCGGAAAAATAAACGGATGTCTGATTGAAGGAATGGGATGTCCTGGCGGCTGTATTGCCGGTGCCGGAACCAACCTTCCTCTGAACAAAGCTGCTGCAAAAGTGAAATGGTTTAAATCCGTTTCCAGCAAACAGCTCCCTCCAAAAGAACTGGCAGAAATTGAATTAAAGTAAATTCAAGTCGAACGAATGTGAGAATTGGCACACGATTCTGGTCAGCTTTGCTGACATTTACCTGACAGAATCGCTGTGCATCCCCGCGGAGCGTTTATCTTAGTCGGAGTTTAATCTCCGACTGAGATAATAAGAACCGGTTTCCTATTGCGGAGTTAGGAAACCGGTTCTTTTATCTTATGGCAGGTGCGGATTCCTGCCACAGAAGGAGGTATGCTGTGAATTACCCCCAATATGTTCAGGATTGCTCGAGATGGATTCAATCGCTATTTTTTCATAAAATAATAAACATCTGCTTACCCTTAGCAGACATCATACGAAACCAGAACGTCTCTGACTTCGGATTGGATGTTTTAGCTTTACACGGAAGCTCATCTCATGTATCAAGCAGGTTTCCTGACTCGCCTATCTTCACGCTGTCTTACCTTCTCACAAAAATGGGTATGCAATGGTTTTTCAAGACAGTGCTCCTTGCTTACAGTGGCCGGACCGTTCAGGTTTTGCACCTGATTCCCTTTCATCCGATTCTCATCGGCACTTGCTACAGCAATATGTAATTCACGTTATCATTATAGCCTCTTTGTTATCTTTTGTCAAGACTCATTTTTATTTATTATTTTTCTCATTGCTTTATACTTTTGTCACAGGAAGTCCATAATTTTCTGTTATATTGTATTTATATGATGCCAGGGGCAAAAGCCTGAAACTACGATGTGCTTACACAGGAGTGGTTTTATGGCTTAATGACCCACCCAATATGAGCATAAAAGTGGAGCGTCAGCTTCACGATATGCGAATGTTGGATAGAATTGTGGGAGTACGAAGTACGTAACAATTCGTATGGCATCTTTTGACCTTAACATCTTTATATTTTTGGGATTTTATCAAATTCTGCCATGAAATGATTTTAACATCGCAACTGTGAAGTAAAGAAACAGTTACGAAATTTTTGATATTTTAAAGGAGTTTTCCATGACTGACACTGAGTATTATGATCTGATCCGTCCATACGATGATGCAATGAAACTGCTTCTGACCAGGCTGGAGATCTTAAACCAAAGGCTTCTGCTGAAAATCCGATACATACGATGCAGTACCGCATCAAGAGCAAGCAGAGCATCGAAGAAAAACTGATCCGCAAGGGGAAGAACCGACTCTTGAAAATGCAAAGGATCTTCTGCAGGACATCGCCGGCATCCGCATTGTCTGTTATTTCGTCGGTGATATTAAAAATCTGATCGATATGCTGAAAAAACAGTCTGATCTGATCTTTATCCGGGAACGTGACTATATCACCAATCCCAAACCGAATGGCTATCGAAGTCATCATATCATTCTCGGCGTAAATGTTTTCTGTCTGGATGCCAGTGAATATTATCCGGTCGAGATCCAGCTCCGCACGATTTCCATGGATTTCTGGGCTGCCATGGAGCATCGTATTTCTTATAAAAAAGAATACGACAACCGAGAGCAGCGTGTTGCGGAACTGTTAAGCTATGCAGATACACTCGTCGATATGGAAAAAGAATTTGAGAAATATAACGAAAATGCCACACTTTCCTGAATTTATCAGCAGATCGGAATTTTCCCATTCAAGAATGTTTCTGATGTACGTCGTATGCTGCATTTCCTCCGTTTCTATAACAAAAAAACAGACAGCGAAATCGAACCCGAAATCACTGTCTGTTTTTTAATTTTTTTACATTTCAGCGAAGCGGACAAGAATCGCATAATAAATCTTATCTACATTCGCCTTTATTTTTTTAATCAAGAATGATCAGTGCCATAAATACCAGATCGGTATCTCCGGTATTGGTCAGTGCATGACCGTGGTTATCCGGTGTGTAAGTCACATCTCCTGCCTTAACCGGGCGTACGGTTCCATTATCATCATAATCACCCTGACCTGCTAAGATGAAATAAGTTTCGCTCTCATTGTGATGTTCATGATAGCCAAGAGAACATCCCGGTTCAATCGTTACTTTTTGCATATAATCCGCATTTTCCGTTGAGTTCTTTTTCACCGAGGATACGGTCAATGATTACGTGTCCTTTTCCACCACACATTTTTTTTCAACTACTTCTCTCTTTGTTGTCATCATTACGCCAACTCCTTTTAAAAATGATAAAATTGATTTTATAATAGCGATTCAGACATACACTTATAACCGAACCATTATCTTCTGCTGGCATCTGACCAACAACCCGATCGGTTAAAAAGAATTTTGCAATCTCTTCTACTGATTTTCTTGTCGGTCTGTCCGGATCTGCATCGCTGTATCCCACACTGATCACACTGACAATGGACTCTTCTTTTGGGATGTCAAATGCTTCACGCAATTTATCTGCATCACGTAGTCCCATAACCAGCGTAGATAAGCCCTGATTTGCCGCCTCCAGCAGAAGATTCATATCGTGCAGACCGCAGTCGTAATAGCCCCAGCCGTTTCCAAGCTCGTTATCTGCAGTGCCGTCTTTCTGAAAACCGGCACGGTTTAAAATAACGGCAGATATCAGGAAAACCGGAGCGTTCTGCGTTTTTTTGCGATTGCCTTCACCCAGGGCATCCAGTACTGCCTGTCTTTTTTCTTCGGAAACCGCCACATAATAACGGATCTCCTGAGCATTTTTCCAGGTCGGTGCAAGGATTGCTGCCTCGATCATAGCTTTTACTTTTTCTTCTTCTACCGGAGTCGTCAGATACTGACGGATACTTTTTCGTTTCTGCATGACTTCCCGAAGTTCCATTTGTCTTACCTCCTTGCAGCTGCTTTCTCTGCTGCATCCACTACATGTCCGATCAGAACAGATGTGGTAACACTTCCAACACCGCCAGGTACAGGTGTAATAGCATCTACGATAGGCTCTACTGCTGCGTAATCAACATCACCGCAGAGTTTGCCTTCTGCATTTACGTTGATACCTACATCGATGATCACCTGTCCGGCTCTTACATAGCTGTCATCTACCACGCCTGCACGACCAGCTGCTACGATGATGATATCCGCTTCTTTTGCTACAGACGGCATGTCAACAGTTTTTGTATGGCATACGGTAACAGTTGCATTTTTTTTGATCAGCATCATAGCTGCCGGCTTCCCTACTACCAGAGAACGGCCTACTACAACTGCTTTTTTGCCTGTGCAGTCGATTCCGTAATGATCAAGAATTTCCATGCACGCCTGCGGTGTACAAGGAGGATATCCCAGATCTTTGCCTGTAAACACACCAGCCATGGAACCGTTGGTCATACAGTCAACGTCTTTTGCCGGATCTAATGCCTGTTCGATCTCGTCCTGATTTAAATGTTTTGGAAGCGGACGGAATAACAGAACACCATGAATACTGTCATCTTTGTTTACTTCATCGATCACTGCCAGAACCTGCTCCTGTGTCGCATCTGCCGGCAGCAGATATTTTTTATATTCCACACCCAGTTTTTCGCAACGTTTTGTTGCTCCTCTTTCATAAGAAAGGTCGCTTTCATTTTCGCCTACACGTACAATTCCAAGTGTCGGTGTAACACCGTTTGCTTTTAATGCTTCTGCTTTTTGCGATAATACGCTCGTTTAAAGCTGCAACAACTTCTTTTCCTAATAACTGTTTTGCCATAATGCTTATCCTCCGCCTATTTCAGTCTTCCAAGAACACTTGCAAAGATCTCATCTGCCATCGGCGGGTATTTTGCCAGCATAGCATCTGCTTTTGCGTTCAGTTCTTCTGCATATTCTCTGTTTTTCATGGATTTTGTGTTGATATACACATTCAGGGAAGCTCCTTCCAGTGCTGCTTTACAGAATACGGCACCTACGCCTGCATCACTGATCGCAAGGGCTGAACCTTTTTGCCGCAAATTCTTTGATCAGTTCAATCGCTTCACAGCATTTTTCCATGATTTCCATCGGTACAGAGCAGGCATCTTTCAGCACAATCTCCATAACGCGTGCTTTCTCCGCCTTCTCTTCTTCTGTCTCTCTTGGCATGCCATACGCCTTGAGAGCGGCTCAAATACTTCCGCATCTTTCTCTACCAGAGTCAGCAGTTCTTTCTGAAGAACATCGCATTTTGCTTTTAACTCCTGCATTTCTTCTTCTACATCCGCATATTTTTTTTTTCCGACTGTCAGGCTTCCGACCATATTTCCAAGAGCTGTGCCGATTGCACCAACCAGTGCAGATGCACCGCCACCGCCCGGAACCGGTGCTTTGGAAGCCAGAACTTCTACAAATTCATTACATGGTACCGTTGAAAATCCCATTGTAAAATCCTCCTTCATTTTCTTTAATGTCCCGATCGCAATATCCCCGACAACTGCCAGGTCTTCTGCTTCAAAGGACAGCGGGAAATTGTCTGAAAACAGAATCTGGGAGGATGGTGGAAATTCCTCATCTCCTGCCCACAGCAAAAACTGTACGCGATGCCCGTTGATAAATTCAAACTCGTATCCGGCATCACCGTGTCCGCAATTTACTGCCCCCAGTGCTTCCATTTTGTTTTTAAATTCCTGCAATTTATTTCCATAAGAAAAAAGCAAGCCGCATCATACATCTTCCGTTAAACTGACGGTAATAAACTTCTCCATGCGGCACTTCCCGATAAGTCAGAAACTTTCCGGTGCCTTCTGAGTGCACACCCCTTGTTAAAAATCGGATTACCATGATCTTTGGCGGAACGCCATTCTCCATGGCTCCATATCCTTCATCAAATGGATTTGCCTTTCGAATGGTACATTCCGGCCATTTTACAAGAAATGCTTTCTGCATCATTCGCACTTCAAATTCCTGTGTCTCTTCATGCCAGGGTACTCCCACCCTGGCTGCGGCCTCTTTTTGGATCGATTGCTGCAAATTCCTCCAGATAATGTTCAAAAGGAATTCTTTCTTTATTATCTTTTTCGTATCTTACCTGCATAAAATTCTCCTTTTGATGCCGCATTTATCTTCCGTCTTACATACGTTCGACTTGAATTTTACCGATTCGGAAACAGGGATGCATCTGTATGCGGCAGGAAACATGCCCCTACAAATTCATCCATATACTGCGGAATCGTACTGAGTTCAATATATGTCATATTAGCGGCAAGATCATATACTTTTCGCTCGGATTCGGTAGAACAGAGCATCGCATACGCACCTGCCAGTGATGTATTTCCTACATAATGATACATTTCAACCGGAATATCCGGGAACATTCCGATATTGATCGCATTTGCCATGTTGATACCGCTTCCGATACCACCTGCTACATATACATTCTCGATCATAGAGATATCAAAGTCACAGTAAGAAAGCATGGTGCGGATTGCAGAGAAAATAGCTCCTTTCGCACGGATAAAGCTGTCGATATCCACTTCTGTGATTTCTACATCTTTGCTCGATCCTGCTTCTTCGCCTTCAAATGCCAGCACATAGCTGCCCATTCCGTCTGCATCGCGTTTCACGCGGCGGCCTTCTCTGACAAATTTTCCTTTTGGATTGATGATCTTGCAGCGGAACAGCTCACTGATAATATCAATGATACCGGAACCGCAGATACCAACCGGTTTTGTGCCTTCATTGCCAACGATCGTCAGCTTCGGCTCCATCGTTTCTGCATCTATCGTACATGCCTCGATCGCACCGTCGGTCGCTCGCATACCGCAGCTGATATCTCCGCCCTCAAAGGCTGGTCCTGCAGAACATGCACAGCTGAACATAAAGTCTGAATTGCCAAATACAATCTCACCGTTGGTACCAAGGTCGATAAACAGAGAGAATGGCTCCTGATTCCACAGCATCGTTACAAATGCTCCGGCTGTGATATCTCCGCCGACATAACTGCCGATATTCGGTGCAAGAATGATATGTGCATCCGGATTTACTTTGATGCCAATATCTCCTGCAAAAATCGAATTGGTCTTAAAGAAGGTCGGAATGTACGGTTCCATGCGAACCGGATCCGCATTAACTCCAATCAGAAGATGGTTCATCGTGGTGTTCGCTGCAACCGACATACGGTAAATGTTCATCGGGTTGATCTTTGCCTGACGGCACATCGTCTGTACCAATGGATTGATTGTCTCTTCAATGATCGCTTTCTGAAGTTTGTCCTGACCGCCCGGTTTGCGGGATTCGATAATACGGTTGATAACATCCGCACCGTAGCGAATCTGACCGTTACCGCTTGATCCTTTGCAAGGATCTTTCCATCTGTCATATCTATGATGATCGCAGATACGGTTGTGGTACCAATATCGATTGCAAGTCCTGCAATAACCGGTGTTTCGTCCGCACCGCAGATGTCATAGACAAAAATGTCTTTTTCTGTTTTCCGGATCACAACGTTTACATCAAAATTGTGTTCACGCAGTACCTGTGCCATTTTATGGATCACAGAATATGGAAGCTTCACACGCTGCATTCCGGTAATTTCACGGATGGCTCTTGTCAGACGTTCGTTATCCGGCATAGTGTCATCCAGAGTTGGTACATCCATTTTAACATGAATGCTTTCAAGATTATTTTTGAGTTCGATACCTGCTTCTGTAATAGATTGCTTAATATTATCAAAGATTTTTACTTCATCCGGTGATGACAGATCCGCAACTTTCATACGGCTGCGATATGCAGAAGCAATATCTGGCACCATTACAGCAACATCCGCATTTATTTTGCTGCAGCATGCCAGACGCCATCCCTGTGCATATTCTTCATCACTGATGTGTCTCGTCTGTTTGGAATCCAATTCTCCCTCTACGAGTTTTACTCTGCATTTTCCGCAAGATGCATTTCCTGAACAAGGTGCATCGATAGCTACATTTGTTTTTCTCGCTACCTCAAGAAGGCTCTCACCGAAAGCAGCGAAGACTGTGACATCTTCGCTGTTTTCAAACTTAAAAAGTAACCTTATACATTTATTAGATCTCCAGATAGGAGTCAGCATACAGAGTATTGCCTTTGAATACATCACAGGATTTGATGGTTTCCATCAGACGCAGGTCGTTCGGGTTAACGATTGCAGAAGTCAGACCCTGCATCATAGCCATTGCAACCAGGGCGGAATCCATGATCGGACGGATTGCTTTTGGCATACCGTTGGAGTTATTGGACAGACCACCTGTAGAATTCAGTCCCATATCAGAGAACATTTTGATACATTCCAGAACCTGCATCTGTTTGTCCTGCATTCCTTTGACTACCAGGAAGAGCGGATCGAACCACAGATCTTCTGCTTCCATACCGTGCTCCAGACCTCTCTCCAGAAGCATCTGGCAGTAACCCATACGCTCGTCGTTGTCTTTTGCGATTCCTTCGCCGTTGCAAAGCGCGATTACGATTGCATCGTTAGCAGCTGCCAGATCAATGTTCTCGATTCTTCCTGCAGCATCTGCAGAGTTTACGATCGGTTTTCCTTTAGAACGGTTGTATACAGCGATACCAGCTTCGATAGCTGCTTTGTTGGAAGTATCCAGTGCCAGCGGAACGTTATCGAATTCGCTCTGCAGTAACTGTACTGCCCATTTCATCAGATCTTCGCCGTATCCGTCAGCAGGTCCGATGTTTACATCCAGATATACAGCACCAGCATCCAGCTGCTGTTTTGCTCTTTTCAGGATCGGTTCAGGATCTCTTTCCATAAATGCTTTATTTACTGCTGGAGCTGTTGTTGAAAGTCTTTCTCCGATTGTAACGAATTTTCCCATTATTTTGTTCTCCTTTTGCTTGTATATTTAGTTTATGCAAAGTCTTTCATGAACTTAACAAGCTGAACTGCTTCGTTTGGAGCAATGATGATCTCCCAGCCCGGCATTTTTGCTTCCAGCTCGCCCTTCAGGACAGCTACTTTACCAGGGATGATCAGTTTTCTGCTCTTAATCTTTCCTTCGATATCCTGTTCCTGGAAGAACTTGGCGATAGAAGAAGAAGAGAATTTACCAGCAGCCCATGATGTCAGTACGGAAAGACCGCCAGCATCATTGATAATCAGGTTTACCGGTACACCGGAACGTTCCAGCTCTCCGGAAACCAGGAAGTAAGTCAGTGCGAAGTCTACGGTTGTCAGGCATACAGAGTTTTCATCTGCTCCGTTCAGAGGATAGACGCCCGGTTCCACTTTCATTGGCTTCTGAGGATCGGTGAACAGGTTCTGACGCAGACCATACAGAGGCAGAGCTTCTGCATAACCGATATGTTCTGCAACGATTACGGAACCATATTTCATTGTGAACAGGGACAGCAGTGCTGCCTGTTTGTGAAGATCACCTGCTGCAATTTTGTGCAGATTTACAATAGAAGGATATCCGAATGTTCTGTCACCGTCTTTGATTGCTGCCTTACGGATCTGAACTGCATTTTTGAATGTCTCTTTTACGTCTGCTCCGGTTACATCGATCACCAGATTCTTGTTTCCAAGACCTTCCAGCTTTTCTACTGTATCGTGGATTTCAGACAGATCTGCTCCGCTTACGCCAAGTACAACACCTGCTGCTGTGGCAACAGCGTTCATTGCTTCGTAGTTGGAAGCATCTGCACCATTCAGGATCGGTTTTCCATCTTTGCATACTTCCAGTGCTGCTTTTGCAATTTCTGCATCCTTACAGTCAAGGATCAGGATACGTCCTGTCTCTGCTGCTTTTTTCACCAGCTCAACATAATCCTGTTTGCCATCTGCACTGTAATTTACATATACCATCTCAACGAACATACGCTCGCCGATACGTTCATAATCAACTTTTTAATGTCCTCAAGTTTCTGTGCAACTGTCTCATCATCCATGCATGTGCACAGAGCTACTGCATATCTAGGTTTGCTTACGAATGTTTTTTCATGACGGAACAGAACGGTTTCGCCGCCCAAAGACAGCTCTGCATCGCCTGCACCAACTTTGATCGTTTTCATTGGCGGCTCGGTAGCTGCTGAAAGTTTAGCCAGTGCTTCCGGTGCGAAATACGGACAAGCAGCGATATCAACTGCACCCTGTGCAACCTTCATAGAGAATGCCATACATGTCGGGCATCCACATTCCTTACAGTTTTTCTTTGGTGTTAATTTAAAAATATCAAGACCTTTAAGTGCCATAATTACATCTCCTCCTTAACGCAACTCTTAGACTAATTCTTTCATCAGACCAGAAATGATCTTGATGGATTCCGGATGTTTCAGGATTACCGCATTGGAACCGGCAGCGATAACTGCCATTGCAGTTTCTACTTCCATATCGATTCCACGTTCTTCCTGTGAGCCCCATTCAGGAGCATCTGTTTCAGAAGCCATAGCTTCTTTTTACACCCCAAGCCTCAGATGCTACCGGAGTAATGATCGGCATCTGCAGATTTGCATCGCCCTGCTGCAGAGCTGCAGCTTTTACACGGTCCATAGTAGAAACTACGTACTCAAAACCGTATCCAACTGCTGCGGTACCTACGTTCATAACGACACTCTTGCTGTCAACACCAAGCTGAGAGATCAGTACGTTAAGCTGTTTAGCCAGGTTGATATCAACAGCTGATTCAGCACCTACTATCTGTTTGTAAGCCAGGCCTGCTGCTGCACCTACTGTCTTGTAATTTTCTTCTTTTGCTGAGAGGATGACTGCATTTTTACCGTTCAGGGCTTCTGCCGCTTTTGAGAACAGTTCTGCATCTTTCTCAACATTTTTACATCCGCATACTACAAGTGGAAGATCAACTGCATCTGCGATTTCTTTCAGTTCACCGATCAGTTCTTCTGTAGATTTGTTTGCTCCGTTTGGATCTCCGCCTTCCATACGGAAACTTAAAAAGTCTACACCTTCCATAGAAGCTGCTTTTCTGGCCATATCTGCCAGAGTAGCACAACCTTCATAATATTTTTTTGATGCACTCCGGCTCATGTTCCATACCGAAATCTGTGATCTCGATACCTACCTTCGGTGCATTTTCGATTGCAGCATCAAAAGAATACAGCGGGAATACATTCTCGCCTCCGATTTTCACTGCTTTATCGCCAGTACCAAACTCAACAGTGTTGATGCTGGCATTGAATTTTCCTGATTTTGCTGTAAATGGCATTTCTAAAAATCCTCCTTCATGCTTTTTAGACTGTTATAAAAACATTACTTCTATTTTACAACAGCAGCCTGTAAAAATCAATTATTTAACAATAAATTATAAAATTCGGCTTTCCGGACGATCCGCATAAAGTCAGAAAGCCGATATTTGTTACTTTTTAAGATGATTCTGTCGTTAATCGCCGTTTCAAGCATGATGCTCCAGATTGCTTTGCATTTCATGCTCTCACAATCTGAAAATATTCGAAATCCGCCCTGTCGGGCTACTTTCTCATATTTTTTGCGGGATCCAAACTCATGGATTTCCATGCAAGCATGAAATCCATGATCTTTTCTCCCTTGCATCATTACATCATCGGTTCCATGGTCAGAGCCGGATGTCCTTTTTCTTCGAGGTAGGCCAGCAGTGTTTCCGGATCTTCTGCGATAGTCTCATCTGCAATCATATCACAGAAGTTATCGATGCCGTACAGCTCTTTTTGCTGTTGCGTTCAGTCTTTCTGCTACCTGTTCTTTCAGTTCTTTTGGCATCCATACGATACGTGCTACTCCGCCTTCTGCTTTCATGAATTTTTTGGAAGCAATGAAATGTTTTCCATGTCCCATAAATCCAGGAGTCTGTACACCACCACCTGTCATGGAAGCCAGTTCTGAGAATGTCATACCGATCGGAGTCATGCCTGCATATTCACGGTTTGCGATGCAGACACCGTTTGACAGCGGCTCGATACCACAGATACACTCGAAGCATCCACAGGATGTCATCGGTTTTTCAATGATAGAGTACAGGGATACGTCTTCCAGAGCACCCTGGGAGAATTTCTGAACTGCTTCGTTTACGTCTTCGTATTCACCGATACGTTCATCGATCGGTCTTTCTTTTGTGATAACCTGACATGGTCCCTGAGGATCCAGCTCGTTGGTTGCTTTTGCATCCAGCCATGAAACAGCTCCGCAAAGTCCCAGTCTTTCCGGTGTAACCACGCATACGTGGGACGGGGAGAATGCCTGGCACATGATACAGCTGTAGTATACATCAACGCCTTCGTCTGTCAGTGTGTTCAGACGCTCATCACGTTTGTCAAACAGCGACATAGCTACTTCATGACGGACTCTGGTACATTCTGCAGGGTCTGTGTAGATTGTTACCTGACATTTATCTACAACGGCTGCGAATTCGCTCTTTACTTTTGCATACAGAACCTCACCGATGTGCTTTGCACGGAAGCCTGCGTCGAAAGCGTTCTTGCTGACACGGATGCGGATCATGTCACGCTGGCCGGTGTGCATCATACCTTCTACACAGTTCAGGTATGAGTGGAATTTACGCTCGATAACCGGCTCAAAATCCGGCTGCATCTTCTTGCCTGCTACTTCTACTACATAACAGATGCTCTGTTTGCTTCCTACCGGCATTTCGTCGATGTCCGGTCCTATCAGTGTGATCTTGTGATCTTCGATCTCAGACGCATCCTTTGCCTCAACCAGCTCGAAGCAGTCCACACGGGAACCGTCGAACTCTACCTGCATGTCGCCGCGGCGGATAATTTCGCCCTCGAATGCGGAAGCAAATGCTACCGGGATATCAATGTTAGTGATCTTGATCTTAATATCACGTGCTTCCAGGGAAGTAGCGTTGAACTTGGATACGTCCTCCTGAACGATCAGGCTCTTTGGAACTTTGAAAGTATCTTCGTTTGTGATTACTGGGAAACCAAGTGCGATCGCACCTGCTCCACATGCAACGATAACCGGATCAAGCGGTGCAAATGCATTTACGAACGCCGGTACACGGTCCATGGTGTACTTCATCAGGCCTGCTGCATCACCCGGCTGAATGTTACCGAAGATCAGAGCTGCTCTTACTGCAACGGATACAACATGTATTACACTTGTAACATCTTTGCCCAGAGGGATCACACGTACGTTTGCACCTGTTTTGTAGCCAAGTTCTTCACACTGATCAATGATACCGCCAACCAGTGTAACCAGGATACCCTGTGACTGATAGCTCTTTACCAGGTCAACGCCTTCCTGTGCAGTCGGTGCGCTGCCAAGGATAACGGCTACACCAGGGATATCTCCTGTTACAAGCGGTACACCAAGCTCACGGATGATAGCGTCTGCAAGATGTCCGTAGCACGGAGCTTCGTATGGTGCAGCTCCGTCAATATATTTCAGTACTTCGATAAATTCTGCACACAGAGCGGTTGCAATACCGGACATAAATGCATCATTTAATTTCTGCTCTCTTGTCATCATGGTTTTTACAACGCCCAGAGCTTCTTTTAACTGTCCCAGTGTAGCAACCTTTGTACCGGTTACTGCATAATAACATGGCAGGCTGTAAGCCGTATCCGGGAAAGCAATCGCTTTATCTGCACCATGTTTTTCGATCGCAGCATCGATTGCACCCTCTGTCAGGCCATATACGGTATCATTTCCACTGAATACAACATCAAATAATGTCACTTTATTTACCTCCTTTGGACAGATCTGCGTCTATCCTGCTTTTTATTATTGAAATCTCTGCTTTTGCGTTCGGGCTTACATCAAACGGTGATCTTCCCTGACGGTCTGCATCGATTATTTCTGAATTGTAATGAATAAATCCAAGCAAATCTTCCTGTGGTATTTTGGAACGGATAAATGCTTCATCATCCTCGTTCCTTACTTTGTTGGCAACCACACGTACCTGGCGAACTCCAAGTTCCGCTGCAAGTCTCTTTACATTTTTATAAGTCTGGATACTTCTTGCCCCTGGTTCGATCACAACAATGAACTGGTCCATGCCTTCTGTCGTTCCACGGCCAAGATGCTCAAGCCCAGCCTCCATATCAAGAATTACAACATCGTTGCTCCTTAACACCAGATGATTGATGATGCGCTTCAACATCACATGCTCCGGACACACACAGCCGCTTCCTGCTGTTTCAACGGTACCAAGAACCAGAAGTTTTACGCCATTACAGGTTTTTGAATAAGCATCTGGTATATCATCCACTTTCGGATTCAGCTTGTAAAACTGATTCTGATCATTCGCACCTGTACGTTCCTGAATCAGCTTTCGCATCCTGGTGATCGGCACGATTGAAGCCAGATCTTCTTCTGAAAATCCAAGTGCCAGTCCAAGATTTGCATCCGGATCTACGTCTGCAGCAAGAACATGCTTGCCTTCCTGTGCATACAATCTGGCAAGTGTGGCTGCAAATGTTGTTTTTCCGACACCGCCTTTTCCGGTAACTGCAATTTTCATATCACTATCCGCCTTCTATTTTTCTTTTGCAGGGCGGATAAAACCGCCCTGCGTTTGTTTTCATAAAGATTAGATTCCCAGTGCAGTTCTCTTCTCTTCGATTCTTGCGATCATAGAATCGCCCAGTTTGTCGATATCTTTCTCTACGGTGTATGCGGCTTCTACCCAGTCACGTACGCCTTCTGTCAGCAGCTGTGCGATCTGGTCAGAACCGGATACATACGGATCAACGCCCAGGAACGTATCGATACCGGTAGCTACTACATAGTTACCGATGGATACTGCTTTTTCGGACATCCATTCCGGTGCACATCCGACAACCGGAAGCTGAGAAATATTCAGTCCGGAATCCTTGTGCCAGCTCAGCTACCAGAACCATCATACGGCTGATATCTACACAGGAGCCCATGTGAAGTACCGGCGGGATGTCTGCCAGCTCACATACTCTCTTCAGACCTGCGCCGCAGAGATCCTTTGCAGCTTTGTCCATCAGACCTGCTTTTTGCAGCAGACTGTGCGGAACATCCGGATGCTACGATTACGATATCGTTAGCGATCAGTTTCTTCATCATCTCGATATGGGCTGTATCCGGTCTTACTTTCGGGTTATTACATCCTACCATAGCAACAGCACCACGGATAACACCGGAAGTAATGCACTCAAGTAATGGTTTTGTTGTTCCTGTCTCATCAACCTGAGAGTTTGTAACACCGTCAAGAACCTTAACGATCGCTTCTACGGAGTAACCAACTGTAGCTTTCTGTTTCAGCTGCGGGATGTATACAAGCTCAGGTTTTCTGTTCTTGAAGTTGTCGATAGCCATCTTAACGATTGCTTTTGCATTTTCTCCAGCTGTTTCAGCATTGAATCTGATAAATTCAGAATCTGGCATCTGAGCGATCGGAGAAGTTGTGATGAATTTAGTGTGGAAGCATTTGCTCAGGGGGCCAAGTGCCGGGAAGATACACTGAACGTCTACAACGATTGCTTCACATGCACCGGTCAATACTACGTTTTCCTGCTGCAGGAAGTTACCTGCCATCGGAATACCGCGACGCATAGCTACCTCGTTGGAGGTACAGCATACACCGGAAATGGTGATGCACTTTGCACCTTTTTCTTTTGCGTAAGCGATCATCTCCGGGCTGTCTGCATATTCACAGATCATCTCAGACAGTGAAGGATCATGTCCGTGTACAACGATGTTTACGTTTTCTTCAACCATTACACCAAGGTTTGCTTCTGTATCCAGCGGCTTCGGTGTTCCGAACAGAACGTCTGAGAACTCCGTACCTGCCATGGAACCTCCCCAGCCATCAGACAGACCGGCTCTTAAGGACTGACGGATCAGTGCCTCAGGAAGGGAAGAACATCCCATGTGGCTCATATGTAAAGAACATGATACTTCGCGGTCGATTGCTCTTGGTGCGATTTCTTCTCTCTCCCATATTTCCTGTGTGTGCTGCGGTGCTCTCTTCAGGAAATTCTGAGTTCCGAATACTTTGCCGTATTCGCTCAATCCAAGATATGCCATCTCATGTGCCAGATCGTAAATATCTTTTCCTTCTGTCTCAACACCCCATTCTTTTTTTGCGATACGGATCAGTTTCTCAGGATCTTTTACCTTGTAAGGTCCTTCTGGTTTTGCACAGTACAGTGTATGGCAGATTTCACGACCGTGATCAGAGTGAGTAGCTGCACCAGCTGCTGTAAATTTCAGAAAGTTACTTCCTACGATACCGTGTACGTCGCATCCGCAGATACCTCTTGGTGCCTTCGGTGTGATACGACAAGGTCCCATTGCACAGATACGACAGCAGATACCCTGCTCTCCGAATTTACAATGCGGGGTCTGTTTTGCTGCACGGTACTGCCATGCATCTGCTCCTACTTTTTTTTTCCTGTTTCCAGAAGTTTCTCTGTAGCCGCTTCGAATTCTTCAACGGTTGTCAATTTAAAGTTTCCCATCATCTACCTCCTTGTTTATGGGTTCCTATCCCACAGGTTTTCTCATATCCTATCCGCCCCCATGGGATATGGGGTTTTGAAATAAATCCCTCACGGCTTCCCGCAAGGGGCTGTGTTTTTATAAGCTGATAGAGTCCAGTATTTTATACAATGCAGTTTTTACCGCTGCGTTTTTCGGAAGCTCTGTCATTGGCTTTCCGTCACAGTCATACTCATAGACTTCCTGATCCTGCGGAACGACACCAAAAAGTGTAAGACCTTGTTTCTCAATCTCTTCTTTTGTTCCGTCGTTCAGTTTGCCTTCCGGTGCACGGTTTACGATCAGTCCGATCTGTTTTGGATTAAGTCCGCACTCTTTCACCAGTCCGGCAATACGTCCAACTGCCTGAACACCTCGTCTGGAGCAGTCGCTCACAAGAATGATCGTATCAACTTTCGGCAAAATGCCACGGCTGATATGCTCCATTCCTGCTTCATTGTCTACGACCATGTATTTGTAGTTCGGTGTCAGTTTCTGTACCTGTGCCTGAAGCAGACCATTTACAAAACAGTAGCATCCTTTGCCCTGTGTCCTGCCCATGACGAGCATATCATAGTCATCTTCTTCGACCAGGCAGCGATTCATCATGATCTCTGCATAGTCTGCTTTTGACATACTTGGCGGGATCGGGCTTTTTGCACTGTTCGCTGCATTTTCAATCTGCTCACGAACTTCACCGAGTGTCATCTCCACTTCAACGCCAAGTACTTCGTTTAAGTTGGAATTGGCATCCGCATCTACTGCAAGAACCGGTGTTTTCCCCTTCTCACAAAGATACTGTATCAAAAGCCCGCACAGCGTTGTCTTTCCCACGCCGCCTTTTCCTGCAACGGCTATTACCTGTGCCATAAATATTTCCTCCTGTTGCCTGTCTCTTTATACCAGTGTACGCAGACCGGAACGATTGATGATTTCAGAAACATCTTTCCATTTGTTCAGAGCATACAGATGGATGCCCTCAACGCCCAGTGCACGGTATGTATCGATCTGTCTGATCGTGTATTCGATACCTTCTTCTTTGAATTCTGCGATTTTCTTATCATAGAATAAATCAAAAGGTTTGCCCTCTGCATCTTTTGCTGCAAATGGATTTGGGAACAGCCAGTGTCTGGAGATCAGTCTGGAAAGTTCACGATCCATTACACAGCCGTTACGTGAAAGAGCCATATTAATGGTAGCTGCCTGATCCAGAATTGGCATAACCCCCACGTCTACCGGCATGGTAATACCTGCCTTTCGGATTGCATCCAGCCAGTATTTGAACTGTTCCATATCCCAGCAAAGCTGTGTCATGATGTAGTCTGCGCCATTGTCCTGTTTCTGTTTCAGAACAGCGATATCTGCTTCCAGGCTTCTGCAGGAAATGTGGCCTTCCGGTGAACCTGCTACTGCGATTTCGAATTTATCGCCGTACTGGTCACGGACAAATTTCACCAGGTCGGTAGCGTAATTGAAATCTCCCATGGTGCTTGTCTCACCCATCGGGAAGTCGCCGCGCAGTGCCAGCATATGGTCAACCCCTTCTTCCAGGTACTGATCCAGCTGTTCTCTGATACCTTCTTTTGTATTTTTGATTACGGTGAAATGTGTTACAGGGATGGAACCTGCTTTCTTGATCATCTGACATACTTCACGGTTTGCTCCAACGTTTCCGCCGCCGGCTCCGTAAGTACAGGAAATGTATTCCGGTTTGAACTCCATCAGATGTTCGATCGTTCCTGGCAGATTTGCCATACCTTTTTCTGTTTTTGGTGGGAATAATTCAAAGAGAGAAGCTGTTTCTCTTTCATCTTTTCCGATAATTTCATAGTAACATACCTCCATTTTATTTTAATTTATTTGATAACTGCTAAGATTCCGTGCAGTTGATCTTCACAATACTGTTTGCAAGGTCTACCATTACGATAGTACCTTCCAGAACTTTCTGCTCGCCCATTACATCCGTAAGGGTGATTGTCTCTCCGTCAACATCGATCCTGCTTACAAATTCAAACAGTTTTGTCTCCGGATCCTGAGCTTTGTATACTGCTGCAAGACACATAATTCCGCCTCCTGTTAATTTTCTTTTACAGTGGCAAGTGCTACACTCAGATACAGGTTGCCTTTCTGGAATTCATCAACCGCTTTCCGTATCTGTTCCGCCGCTGTATCCATTCCGGCTTTCCGCAATTTGTCTGCCATCTGATCCAGTTCTGCTGCATGATGTTCATTGTGCTGCAGCATATATGTTAAAAAAGTGCAATGTTTTCTTTTTTCGGATCATGGACTCACAGCCGCTGCAGCCTTCCTGGCATACACCGTCGTGTGTATGTGCATGTCCGTGCTCATGACTGTGTTCATGACCATGAGGGCAAACATTGCCATTCTCATCTTTTTATGATATGCACTGATATCTACTCCTTTCTGTACCTGCAAAATTACGCAAATACCCTTATATTGACAACATTATAACACAGCGTTTATGAATTCTCAACAAGAGATGATGTATTTTTTTTAATAATATCAGGGATATCGACGAAAGTATATCCTCTTCTAAAATTTACATCATATTCTCAAAAATCTGAAATAATATAGCTATAATCGCCACGATCAGGCAAACAATGATACGCACTCTGCTGTTTGCAGCATCTTTTTTGTTTCCATATTTTCCTTTGATTTTATTTCCAGATAATCTGAAAAGTGTCCGGCATTATTTTTTGCCGTTTTTTCTTTTTATGCGGCTTTTTATCACTGTCGTATTTTTTTATGCAGTTCCATGTGGATTCCTTCCATCTGCGGAAGCACATAGTTTTCCGTCTGAAATCGTTTATCATCTTCAAAAGATCTACTTCTTCCATTCCGGGCGGTCTGTTGAAATAAGCACACTGCGGACAGATCCCATCGTATTTATCATATTTGAAAAAAGTTTTACAACGTTTGCACTGCATCTGCATCCCTCCGTTTCCACTCAGGCAAAAAGAAAAAAGCCTGTTGATTCCATGATAAGACATTATCGTGAAATCAGCAAGCTTTTTGCATTTTTCTTACGCAAGCATCATTCTGTCATTTGCAAATTCTCCGCCGCTTGCCTGTTCAAACTTGGCAAGCAGATCGCTGACCTGAAGGTTTTTCTTTTCTTCTCCGGCCACATCATAAATAATCCGGCCTTCATGCATCATGATCAGACGGTTGCCCAGTCGGATCGCGTCTTTCATGTTATGTGTTACCATCATGGCTGTCAGATGATGCTCCGCAATGATCTTTTCGGTAAGTGCCAGTACCTTTGCAGCTGTTTTGGGATCCAGCGCCGCTGTATGCTCATCCAGCAAAAGCAACTGCGGTTTCTGAAGAGAAGCCATAAGAAGAGTCAGTGCCTGACGCTGACCACCGGAAAGCAGTCCAACTTTGCTGGTCATACGGTCTTCCAGCCCAAGATCCAGGGCTTTTAACTGTTCTTTATAAAATACCTGCTCATCTTTTCCGATTGCCCATTTCAATCCACGCTTTTTACCGCGGCGGTATGCAAGTGCCAGATTTTCCTGGATCTCCATGCCGGCTGCAGTACCTTTCATCGGGTCCTGAAATACTCTTCCCAGATATTTTGCCCTGGCATATTCCGGTTTTCTTGAAATATCGGTTCCATCCAGAATGATCTTTCCTTCATCGATCGGATAAACGCCTGCGATCATATTCAGCATCGTTGATTTTCCGGCACCGTTTCCGCCGATGATCGTCACAAAATCTTCGGACTGAAGTGTCAGCTCCAGCCCCTGCAGGGCTTTTCTCGTTGATCGTTCCTTTATTAAAGGTCTTTTTTTACGTTATGAAGTTCAAGCATTGTCACTTCCTCCTTCCTTATAGGCACTTCTGATCTTCCATTTGTTGATGGCAACCGGAACGCAAAGTGCAAGTGCAACGATCACGGCAGAAAGGAGTTTCATATCGTTTGCATCCATACCAAGCTGGAGTACGATCGCACGGATTAGGAAATATACCACAGATCCGACAACTGCGGATATCAGACGGCTTCCGAAAGAACGCAGTCTTCCAAGAAGTACTTCACCGATCACGATGGAAGCCAGACCGATTACGATGGCACCGGTTCCCATATTGATGTCACCGAACTTCTGACTCTGACATACCAGTGCCCCAGATACGGCCACCAGACCGTTACTGAGCATCAGTGCGATCATTTTTGTTTTTCTGGTATCAACGCCGAGAGCACGGATCATTGCTTCATTGTTGCCGGTCGCACGCAGTGCCGCACCAATCTCCGTTCCGAACAGCCAGTAGAGGAAAACGATCATCAGTGCCGCTATGATCAGTCCGACGATCAGAGAAACCTGAGACTGTGTCAGTCCGGTAGCTTTTACAACTTCTGAAAAAATAGTCTGTGCTTTCAGAAGCGGAACATTGGATTTTCCGCCCATAATACGCAGGTTGATCGACCACAGTGCAATCTGTGTCAGGATACCGGAAAGGATCGCCGGTATATCAAATACGGTATGTAAAAATCCAGTCACTGCACCGGCTGCAAGTCCTGCAAGCAGTGCAATAAGAATTGCCAGAATCGGATTCATGCCTTTGTTTGCGATCATCGCCGCACAGACACATCCGCCAAGTGCAAAACTGCCGTCCACGGTCAGATCGGCAATATCCAATATTTTATAAGTTATATAAACGCCAAGAACCATCAGGCCCCAGAGCACACCCTGAGACACTGCTCCAAGCATTGCAAGTGCTACACCACTCATACTGTCCTCCATATTCACCAAGATAAGGGAAGCCTTTGCCTCCCTTGTCTTTTTTATTGTTATTTATTTGTCTGAATCTGAGATGCTTTTGTAAGAATCATATCTTATGATGTTGGGATCAAAGTCCCCAACTATGATGCCTGCGGATTGTTCCGTGCGTCGCACTCCCAATCCTCACCATCTTATTCTGCAGTATAAAGTGAATCTGCATCATAAGAAGAGACATCAATGCCAAGTGTATCCGCAGTCTCTTTGTTGATCAGCAGGGAACATTCTTCTGTGGAAAGATATTCAATCGGCATAGAAGCCGGATCAGCACCTTCTGTCAGGATTTTTGCGGCCATCTCACCTGTTTTATAACCAAGCTCATAGTAATTAATTCCATAAGTTGCCAGTCCACCCTCTTTTACCATGCCTTCTTCGCCGCAGATAATCGGGATTTTATTTTCGTTTGCGATCATTGCCACGGTTGCCATACCCGCTGCGATCATGTTATCAGTCGGTGCATAAATAACATCTACTTTTCCGATCATAGATTCTACAACCGTCTGGATTTCATTTGAGCTTGAGACGGTATAATCTGCTGCTTCCAGTCCTGCCGCCTTGCATGCTTCTTTTGCCATATCTGCCTGCAGTACAGAATTCGATTCTGCCGAACAATACAGGACTCCGACTGTCTTTGCATCCGGGATCAGTTTTTTCAGAAGATCGATCTGCTCCTTTACCGGAGTCATATCAGAAGTACCAGTTACATTTCCGCCCGGTGCATCGTTTGACTCTACCAGACCGGATTCTGCCGGATCTGTTACGGCTGTCAGCAGGATCGGAATATCTGAGGTAGCACCTGCTACGGACTGTGCTGCCGGTGTTGCGATTATAAAGATCAGATCATCTCCGTCATTTACAAGAGTCTCAGAAATTGTCTGACAGGAAGAAGCCTCACCTGCAGCATTCTGCTGATCGGCGTCATATTTTATCCCCAGGTCATCCAGTGCTGCGAAAAATCCTTCGTTGGAAGCATCCAGTGCATCGTGCTGCACATACTGAAGAACGCCGATCTTATATGTTTTGTCGGATGTCGTAGTTGCTGCTGCGTCATCGTCTGCTGTACTCTTTTTTCTGTACCGGCAGCAGATTCTGTCTGTGCATCGGTTGCCGCAGTTGTCTCGTTTGTCTTGCTTCCGCATCCTGCGAGCATGGAGACAGTCAATCCCAGTGATAATAAAAATGCCAGTGTTTTTTCATATTTTTCCTCTCCTGTTTCTGTTCATTTTTTTTAACATTTTACCGGTTTAACGCTTTTATGCTTTCACGCTTTCACCTGATAAAGTGTTTGCTTATGAATAATACTATACACCCAGGAGAGCTCTTCGTCAATGTTTTTCTTTTTACTTCCAGGCTCCGGCATCCGATTCTGTCTTCGGGTCACGCAGCATCAGATCATTTAAGTCATCAGCCGCCTTTTTTGTCCTCAAACAGGATCTTGTTTACCTGCTCGATGATTGGAAGTTCTACCTGATATTTCTGTGCAAGGCGGATCGCTGCTTTTGCAGAATAAACCCCTTCTACGATCATGCCGACTTCATCCATTGCTTCCTGCATGCTTTTGCCCTGTCCGATCAGATATCCGGCTTTGCGGTTGCGGCTGTGGACGCTTGCACAGGTCACGATCAGGTCACCGATACCGGTCAGTCCGTAAAAGGTTTCCGGTATACCGCCCATCTTGATCCCCAGGCGTGCGATCTCAGCAATTCCTCTGGTAATCAGTGCCGCTTTCGTGTTGTCACCGTATCCCAGTCCGTCTGCCATACCGGCAGCCAGTGCGATCACATTTTTCAATGCACCGCCCAGTTCCATACCAAGGATATCCGGTGTTGTGTATACACGGAAGACCTTGCTCATGAAAATATTCTGCAGATATTCTGCCGTTTCTCTGCTGTGAGCCCCCACAACGCAGGTTGTCGGAATACATTTTCCGACTTCTTCTGCATGGCTCGGGCCGGAAAGCACTGCCACGTCTGCCTGCGGAATCTCTTCTTCAATGATCTGAGACAATGTCATCAATGTCTTTTCTTCGACCCTTTTGCCACATCCACGATCTTCTGTCCTTCTTTTGCAGAAAGCACGCATACTGTGTGCCGTGCTTCTTGTGAATGGGGAAGGAACCGCCAAGACCAGAATATCTTTGTCTGTCATGGCATCTTCAAGATCACCGGTGACATCAATATTCGGTGCCAAAATAACACCCGGCAGTTTTTTCTCATGCTGTCTTTTTTGTGCGGAGCATTTCTACTTCTTCCGGGATAATAGACCAGATCATCACTTCATGACCATTGTTGTTCAGCAGCACTGCAAGTGCTGTCCCCCATGTTCCGGCTCCGATAATACCAATTTTTTTGCCATAAGAAAACCCCCTCTGTTTTTATTTTGCTTTTCTTTTTATTTTCTTTTTATTTTTTGATGAAAGATATGTTTTACGCTCTGTTCCGGATAACAGTCTCTTGATATTTTCACGATGTTTCCAGAATGCCAGCACAGCAAGAAAAATAGCAACTGCATACAGTTCATACAGGTGCGGCTGTGTCATATGGAAAAAACCGTTCTGTCCAAGTACGATCACTTCGATCACAATTCCGACGTAGACAAGGAGCGAGCCAAGAGAAACATAGTGTGTCACAAAAAAGTAGTAAAAAAAGTGATGATGCCGCAGATCGCCATGATCCAGTTCACTGACAGGACAAGACCGGCTGTGGCTGCAATCCCTTTGCCGCCACGAAATCCAAGATAAAACGGATAATTATGTCCCAGGATCGTCCCTGCCGCCGCATAAAACTCAAGCAATGGCAGAATATCCGCATGTGTTTTTCCAAATACGACTCTCACCAGCACCACGGCCAGAATACACTTGCCACAATCCCCGGCAAAAGTCAGAAGACCTGCTTTGAGTCCCATGGTACGCAGCATATTGGTCGTACCGGCATTGTGGCTTCCGTATTCCCGGATATCGATCCCATGTACTCTTCCTAAAATATAGCTTGTCTGGAACAATCCGAACAGATATCCGATTGCAAGGCATAACAGACGTATCATATTTTATTTCTCCTTTTCTCCACGTTCTCTGATAATAAATTTCAGAGGTGTTCCGCGGAACCCGAATGCTTCCCTGATCTTGTTTTCCAGATATCTCGTATAGGAAAAATGCATCAGTTCTTTATCATTGACAAAAATGACAAATGTTGGCGGTTTTACCGCTACCTGTGTAATGTAATACAGCCGCAGACGTTTGCCTTTATCTGAAGGCGGCTGCTGCATGGCCACTGCCTCTGTCATGATCTCGTTGAGCACACCGGTCTGTACACGCATGGTCTGATTTTCAATGATCGTATCGACCATGTCAAACAGTTTTACCAGTCTCTGTCCGGTCAGTGCGGAGACAAACATAATTTCCGCATATGGCATATAAGAAAGTGTATTTCTTACTTCGTTCGTATATTTATAAATTGTTTTATCATTTTTCTCGATTGCATCCCATTTATTGACTACGATCACAATGCCCTTGCCTCTGTCATGGGCAATACCGGCAATCTTGGCATCCTGTTCTGTGATCCCCTCTACGGCATCGATCACCATGACAACAACATCGGCACGTTCCACAGCTGTGACCGTGCGGATGATGCTGTAGCGTTCCAGTTCTTCTTTGATCTTGCTTTTTCTTCGCAGTCCTGCAGTGTCGATAAAGACATATTCTTTGCCGTTCCAGGTAACAGCCGTATCAATCGCATCACGTGTCGTTCCGGCAATATCGGATACGATACAGCGATTCTCCCCCAGCAGTCTGTTTATGATTGAAGACTTGCCGACATTTGGCTTGCCGACAACGGCGATACGCGGTCTGTCATCTTCTTCCTCCTCGGTATCATGTTCCGGGAAATGGCGGATCACTTCATCAAGCATATCGCCGATCCCCAGTTTGGAAGATGCCGAGATCGGGAACGGATCGCCGATGCCGAGATTGTAGAACTCATAAGTATCTGCCATAAATTTCTGGAAACTGTCAACTTTGTTCACGACGAGGATCACCGGCTTTTTCGCACGGCGGAGCATATCTGCGACACGTGCATCTGCATCTACGAGTCCCTGCCTTACATCCGTCATAAAAAAATGATCACATCCGCAGTATCGATCGCGATCTGTGCCTGTTCCCGCATCTGTGCCAGAATGATATCTTTGGAATCCGGCTCGATTCCGCCTGTATCGATCAGGGTAAAATTTTTGCCAAGCCACTCTACGTCCGCATAGATACGGTCTCTTGTCACTCCCGGCGTATCCTTGACGATAGAAATATTTTCTCCGGCAAGAATATTAAAGAGTGTGGATTTTCCTACGTTTGGCCGCCCCACAATAGCTACGATTGGTTTACTCATATTTATTCACCTCATCTGTATAGGAATGTTCGATTGTCTCTGTTTCCAATAAAAGGGCCTCGATCAGTGCCCGACCGCTTGATTTTACAATATTAATGTTCACTTGTAAAGATTTTTCCAGTTCCCCCACCGTCACATCATCCAGAAAAACATCGTATCCGGTACGGAGAATATTGCACGGAAGCAGCAGCTGCTTTCCAAGTTCTTTGCCGGTAAGCTGTTTTTTCAGATCCTGTCCGGTCAGAAGTCCGGAGACCGTGATCTTTTCACCGAAAAACTCGTTGACGATCGGATAGATGTGGATGGTTACGTTCGGATATTTTTTTCGCAGAGCTGGTCTGCGATCTGCTGTATGACAGGTGCCGCCAGCAGTCCGGTTGCAAGGGAAACGGTATGTTTCCGGTCATCGCCTGTCCGGTTTTCCATCTCTTCTTTTACTTCATCAAGGAGCAGCCGCATCATTCCGACGCCATTCTCCAGCTGAAGATAGCCATCATACTGTTCGGCCGGTGGAAACGGCTGTTCGGCCAAAATATACCATTCATCCGATGCATGGATAAAATGGATGCCGTATTCCTGACAGACCTTTTCCTGCCATCCATGGATCAGATCCAGCACTTTCTTTGCATCTTCTTTATCAAAAGGTTCCAGCGGAAAAGCCCGTCCCGATACTTTGACAGCCCAACCGGAACGACAGAAACACTTTGCAGGTACGGAAGGTATTTTGTCAGCTCACGTATGCTGAAATCCAGCTCTGCTCCATCATTGACGCCTTTGCACAGAACGATCTGGCCGTTCATATGAATCCCTGCCTCATAGAAACGGTCCACTTTTTTCAGAGCCTCCCCGGCAAATCGATTGTGCAGCATTTTGCATCGAAGATCCGGGTTCATCGTCTGAAACGAAATATTCATTGGTTCCATATGATAATATACAATGCGATCAATGTCATGATCCGACATGTTTGTCAGTGTGACATAATTTCCCTGCAAAAAAGAAAGCCTGGAATCATCATCTTTAAAATAAAGTGTATCACGCATACCTTTTGGCATCTGATCAATAAAGCAGAAAATACATTTGTTATGGCAAGAACGATAGTTATCCATCAGACCATTTTCAAACTCAATCCCGATATCATCTTCATATTCTTTTTCTATCTCAAGCTCCCATTCTTCCCCGTTCGATTTGCGTATCAGAAGCTCTACATATTCATCATTCATCAGATAATGATAATCCAGAATATCTTCGATCTCTTTCCCGCTTACAGAAACCAGTTCGTCTCCCGGTTCAATTTCCAGTTCTTCTGCAATGCTTCCCGGCAGTACTTTTGATACGATATGTTTGCCTTTTTTCTCATACTTTTTTCCTTTTCTCTCTCTGTCAGAAATATCTTTTCTGCACTTTGTGAACTACTCGGCAACTGAGTTACCAGAGCATCTGAATTAAGGCGGGATACCGCCTTTTTTCAGGGTGCGTCCATGACACCACTACTGCTTGCCTTTCGGCTATGCAGCTACTTTTACTATTTCTGGATTTTTTTAGTCCGGTTACGGACAGTTCCTTTTTCTCTCCGGATACGGAGAGATATTTTCTCAGGATGTTATATGCACCTACAGCATCTGCATTGTATCTTTCTCCGTCAGTTATATACATACCCCGCACTTTTCGGTTTGATGCTTCTGCATATCTTTTTTGATACTTCTGGTGATAACGGGCTGCACTGGCTGGTATAGCTTTCTTCCTGCTTTATCAATTGTATTCCATACCGCTTTAGTTTATATTCCAGCATGATGTACAGCCTGTTATATGGCAGGCTGTGAAGCTTCTGGTTGGTCTTATGTCCCATATCTTTTTCTTTTTACGGATATTTCGAATGTCTCCCACAACTACACAGCGGATATCTTCTTTTCTGCAGTATTCTGCGATCCATCTGGTTACTTTATGAAGGTAATCCTTCACTGTATTCTGCTTTTTCCTGTAAAGCCGCTGGATATGTTCCGATGTTTTTGGATATTTTATTCCTCTTTCTGATTGCTGTGCATACCATACAGACTGAACTCTGGCGATTTCTTTATGAAAATATCTTTCCAGGGAAAGATACTTTCTTCCCAGAATAAAAGCTCGGCCATTTCCGGAATCATAACAGGTCATCAGATTATGAAGTCCAGGATCAATAGATAAATAATGTCCATTCTGAGAAAGCTGTTCCGGCTCTTCAATCTCATAGATAACAATAAGGTCGCATTTTCCGTTTTCCGGCGGATAGATCCGCAGCTGCTTTATATGATTCATGTTCCTGAAAATCTTATTTTCAAGATATAGAAATTTATCATGGATCCCGTATGTTTCTTCCATGTAGCTTTTCAGATCCTTTGGCAGAGACAGCCGCAGCTGGTCTGAACCTTTCTCATGCCGGATCCCCATCTGCATATATGTGACCGGTATATTGTCCTGTTTAAAACGGGGCGGATTTGGCTCTTTGATACCTCCGGTCTTTTTCAGGACATAAAAAGATCTCCACGCCTTGTCCAACTGCTTACAGGTCTCCTGCGCTGTCTGTGACGGCAGCTGTCTGTACCACAGATCTCCTTTATGCGCTTTTTTCTGGTAATACCAGTCAGGATACTTTTCCAGTCCCAGTTCTTTATAATGACAACGTTCGTAGTTGCAGACATTCCAGAGTTTGGATGCTGCATAACACATATGCCCTATGATATTGGAATATTCCGGCTGAATTTTTACAGATGTTCTGTGTGACAGCAGCATTCCTCTTCCTCCCTTCAGACAGTAACGCGGATCGGTATTTACAGTCCGCTTTAACTTAATACGACTTGCTCTGATGTTCCATGTACCTGCGGATATTTTCTTCCGATACGGATCCAACTGTTTCCACATAATAGGAATGATTCCACAGCTCTCCTTTCCACAGCTGGTTTCTTATTTCCGGAAAACGTTCGAATAACTTCCTGCCGGAGATCCCTTTCAGATACTTGACGATTGCTGTTATGGAAAGCTTTGGTGGAGCTGATACAAAGCAGTGGACATGGTCGCCTTCAACACAGTAAAGCGGACATTCACAATCCGCTTCGCTACTTGCTCATGAACGCAGTCGCTTAGTGCTCTGCACACTTGAAGCGGGGGAATGCTTCTCTGCGTTCAAATAAATGAACAGTAAAGCCCTTTGTCCTCAGCAATCTGCTGCACCAGTTCCTTTAGGTATTTCTCAATTTCTGAGTTTAATATCTTCCGTCGGTATTTCACTGACCATACCATATGGTAGTTGATATTACACACGCAAGTTCTATAATATATTAGATTTTCTTTCATACATATAGTATATCATATTGAATTGTAATGTGCAATAATTATCCGAACATATTTTCGTTTTTTTATTATATACCGGTTACGGCATTTATTTTTTATATTTATATTTTAACAGAGGATGAGGATTATTGTACTATTTGCATTGTGCAGATATGCACATTCCTTGCGCTTTCATCTCGGTAATTGAATTGCCGAGGATTCCATACAAGAGTCATCAAATAAAGCAAGCGAAATTTTTCTTTTACATAGTTTTTACAAAATCCTACAATTTTCTTGACGCACCAATTCCGAAATGTTATAACTAACATGATAAGGATGCACAAAATGCGAAGCATCCATGGGTTAAATTTTAAGATATGCGGCAATTGCGGCATTAGGAGGTAAATATGGCAAACTTAGAACCGCTCATTCAGTCGATTCCTGTTGCTCCTTTGAAACTGGCTTCACTGGAAGGATGCAGAACTCTTGCAGATCAGGTCAACAACTATCTGGTATCCTTCCGTCACGAATCTCCGACCAATGTAGGACAGGCTGACAGTCTGCAGGGTTACTGTGCAGATTCTTATCTGCTGGAGTGTGAATGCCCACGTTTCGGAAGCGGCGAAGGAAAAGGCGTTCTGAAAGAATCTGTACGTGGCTGCGACCTTTTTTATTATGGTAGATGTTACAAACTACAGCCTGACTTATCGTGTAAATGGCTATGAAAATCATATGTCTCCGGATAACCACTATCAGGATCTGAAACGTATCATTTCCGCTGCTGACGGAAAGGCAAGACGTATCAATGTCATCATGCCATTTTTATACGAAGGAAGACAACATAAACGTTCCAAAAGAGAGTCTCTTGACTGTGCTCTGATGCTCCAGGAACTGGTTGACATGGGTGTCAGCAATATTCTGACGTTTGATGCACACGATCCTCGTGTATCCAACAGCATTCCTCTGCATGGTTTTGATTCTTTCATGCCTACCTATCAGTTCTTAAAAGCACTGGTAAATTCCGTACCGGACTTTGTGATCGATAACGATCATCTGATGATCATCAGCCCGGATGAAGGTGCTATGTGAAGAGCCGTTTATTTTTCCAATATTCTCGGCGTTGACATGGGTATGTTCTACAAGAGACGTGATTACTCTACCGTTGTCAACGGAAAGAACCCGATCGTTGCCCATGAATTTCTCGGCGATGATGTAAAGGGAAAAGATGTGATCATTATTGATGACATGATCTCTTCCGGTGAAAGTATGCTGGATGTTGCAAGCAGTTAAAAGAGCGTGAGGCAGGTCGTGTTTTTGTCTGCACAACGTTTGGTCTTTTCACCGACGGGCTGGCGAAATTCGATGAATATTACGAAAAAGGCTACATCAGCAAAGTCGTAACTACAAATCTGAATTATCGTCCGCAGGAACTGCTGACCCGCCCTTATTATCAGGAAGCAGATATGAGCAAATTCCTGGCATCCATCATCGATGCCCTGAACCACAATGTATCCATTTCCAGTGTACAGTCTCCAACGGATAAGATTCACAAGCTTCTGGAAAAATATAAAAATGAGCGGTAAATTTGCCTGATTTTTAAGATTCCGTAAAACAGAAACTTTTTCTGTTCTGCGGAATCTTTTTATTATAAGAGTAAAGAAAAGACAAAAGAGATGCAGCTTCGGCTGCATCTCTTTGCATTTTATAGTTTTTAGTATTTATTTCTTTTTATAAACCGTTTTTTTGCTGATACCTGCTTTTTTCAGATTTCTCTTCAGAGTATTCCGCGTCTTTTTAGACATTTTCTTCGGTATAACGACTTTCATTTTCGCAGATGTTCCTTTAAATGCCTTGCTTCCGACTTTCACTGCTTTTGTTCCTTTGAAAGTCACATTTGCCAGTTTTTTGTGTTTGCAAAGCTGTTTGCTCCGATGGAAGTTACATTCTTACCGATCACAACGCTTGTCATATTCTTATTTTTCTTAGCTGCATTCTTTTTTGATGGAAGTTACCTTAAAGGTCACACCGTCAATCTTCACAGTTGCTGCGATCGTAATCTTCTTGCCTTTTCCGGTCACTTTGACTGCCTCTGCAGTTCCGCCCTTTGCTGCGGACTTGGTTACTGCATATTTTACACCTTTTACGGTAACGGTTGTTCCAACAGCCGGTACTTTTGTTTCCGGTGTCGGTGTCGGTTTTTCCGTATCCGGTGTAGTATCTTTTTCAGAGCTTTCTTTGCCGCATCCAGTTTTGCCAGAACATTTTCAATCTGCTCTTTTGTTGCATTTTCATCTTTCAGCACTTTCTGTGCTGCATCCAGTGCTTTCTTAAATGCATCTACACTCTCTTTTGTATAACCGTTCAGGTCTGTTTTAGCGGCTGCATCCACCGCCGTATTCAGATTACCTTTGTCTGGTTTTGCCTCCAGCTTGTTCTCTGCATCTTTCAGTTCAGCAAGTGCTTTGTTTACATCCGCCTGGGCTGCATCATCTTCCAGGGCAAGTTTTGCCTTTGCTGCTGTGATTGCTGCCTGGTAAGCCTGTACACTGGCATCGGTATATACACTTAAGTCTTTTTTCTGTGCAGCCAGAACTGCATCCCAGAGTGCATCCGTATCCGTCATGACCGGTGTATTTGCAACGTATTTGTATGCATTAAATTCTGCTGCTGTCACGTGCTGATTCTTGGTTGCGGTATCATCCAGTGTTGCCAGTGCACGGATCTGGATTCTTCGCATTTCGGTCGGTGCAAACGTTGCCGTCTTCACCGTCTTGTCTGCGTCCCACTCACCGCTTGTCAGTTCTTTGAAATCATTTCCGGATTCTGTAGTACTGTATAACAGTTTGTATTTTGTAATAATACCATTTACAGAAGTTCCGGATGAACGAGGTACATACTCAAATTTGTTGATTGTTACATTCTGACCAAAATCAATCGTAAACTCATTATTCTGATCATTTGCGATATCCGGATGTGTTCCGCCACTGGACCATCTTGAGTGCCAGATTGTACCGGTATTTCCGTCAATCGCCCAGGAAGCAGGGCCATCATTTCCGGATCCTTCTTCACTTCCTGCGGTTGCCTTCCAGCCATCATGTGCCAGTTTTTCACTTGACTGTGTCAGGTCTTTGACTGTTGCCACTTTGGGTCGCCACTTTCTTTGTCTTCGTAACAAGCTGTCACTTTGTAGCTGACTGCTGAAACATCTGTAAATGCTTTTTATCTACAAAAGAAGTTCTTTCTGTCTTTTCGGCAACCTTTTCAAACGTTGTTCCGTCTTCGCTGCGGTATACATTGTAAGAAGTTGCACCTTCTGCTGCAGCCCAGCTTACTTTTTTGTGCCGCTCTCTCCGTAGTAGTTTGCTTTTACATTCTTCGGAGATTCCGGAACTTTGATCGTATAAGTTTTTCCTTCTTCTGTATTAAAGGAAACACGGTTTGTTTTTTTCCGCTTACTTTTGTTGTCTCTACAACCTTACCGTCAGAATCGGTAACGGTTGCGTTTGCGATATCGGAGTACTGTACCTGACATTCTCCGCCCTTGTTGGAAACGATCTGTGCCTGGTTCAGTTTTCCGTCTGTCCAGTCATAGGAAAGTTCGAAAGTTTCCTCTTGCTACCAGACCTTCTACGGAACCATCGCTCCATGCATCCGGAAGTGCCGGAAGCAGATTGATGTAACCCATATTACTCTGAAGCAGCATCTCAGCCACACCGGAAGTCATTCCGAAGTTACCGTCGATCTGGTATGGTGAATGCGTATCCCACAGGTTGGTAAGAATACCGCCGTCAAACAGGTCTGTGATCAGTTTGTACGCATGGTTTCCATCGCCAAGTCTTGCCCAGGTATTGATTCGCTGTCCCATGCCCCAGCCGGTTGATTTATCTACACGGTTTTCCATGGAAACTCTTGCTGCTGCCAGCCATTCCGGTGTATCTACAGAAATCAGGTCGCCCGGGAACAGTCCCAGCATATGAGAAAGATGTCTGTGGTTGTAGCCCTGTCCGAGGCTGTTTACGGTTGTCTCGGTATACCATTCTTTGATCTGACCGCTGTCACCTACTTCAATAGGTCCTTTCAGATCGCTCTGATTTTTCTTCCACTGTGTTACTTTTGCTGTATCTGTCTCACCAACGATACCTGCTGCTTCGATGGTGTCCTGATAAAGCTGCCATACCAGTGTCTGCTCGTATGTATTACCGCTTGTCTTTGGTCCATGCTCCGGTGAATAGCTTGGGGAAGATACCAGTTTGCCGTCTGCATCCTTGATCAGGATCTGATCATACAGAGTAGCTTCCTCTTTCATCATCGGATAGATTTTCTCTTTCAGATAATCGGCATCTCTGGTAAAGTCATAGTATTCCCAGCAGTTCTGCAGGATCCACGGAACCGCTGCCGGTGACCATCCCCAGTCAAAAATTCCATCCCGGACAGGTCCATCCAAACGGGTTGTTCTGTGTATGTGCCATGAAACCGTTCTCTTCGCCGTCTTTGCTCTCAACACCTGCATAGATCTTCGCTGTCACACGGCCAGGTGTACGCAGTGCATCAATGTAGTTGATCAATGGCTCTGCACATTCTGCCATATTGGTGACATAGGTCGGCCAGTAGTTCATCTGTAAATTTACATTCATATGGTAATCTGAATGCCATGGAGAGTTGTTCGCACCAACCCAGATACCCTGAAGGTTGGACGGAAGTGTCTCACGGTATGGATCATCTTCCGGTGTCTCACGGGAAGATTCGATCGTCAGATAACGGCCATACTGGAACAGCATGACTTCCAGATAGCGGCGTTCTGCTTCCGTTGCAGTACCTGCCTTGTATGCTGAAAGCAGTGCATCCGTTGTCTTGTCAGAAGGAATCTGACCAAGATCCAGATCTACACGTTCGAAGATGTTCTGATAATCTTTAACATGATCCGCTTTCAGTGTATCGTAATCTTTCGCTGCTGCCTTGTCTACATACCCGCCGACTCTGGTATCCAGTGCTTCTGCACTTTCACCGGTACGGTATTTTGGATATTTATCTTTATAATCGGTTGCAATAGAAGTGATGATCGTAACGCTTGTTGCATCTGCAACCGTTACTTTATCGGTTCCGTCTGTGGTGGTTCCGTCTGCGATCACTTTTGTCTGGGAATTGAATTTCATCTGGTTATCTTTCAGAGTTCCGGCAACCGTGATCTCACCGCCGTTTACTTTTGTATTCCAGTCTCTCTGATAAGAATTTGCTCCAGGGTTGTTGCTTCCGCCGCCCTTTTCATTGTCCGGATTGACCTTGACATCGAAGTTCAGTTTGCCGCTTCCGCCGGTTGCTGTCAGTTTTGTCACCAGCACATTGTCCGGATAGCTGACGAAGTTTTCTCTTACATAGTGTGTGCCATTATAATCATACTCTACGCTTGCAACAGCTGTGTGAAGATCCAGTGCTCTTTTTGTAGTTGCTGACAGAACTTTCTGTGATACCTTTGAAATCCAGGTACATATTTCCATAGCTCAGGTAATAACCATAACCATTCGTACCTGCATCATCACTGACGCCGACCAGCTTTGCACAGAGAGATTCTGCCGTGCTGGTGTTGCCGGATGCAAATGCCTCCTGGATCTGCTTTACTACCTCACTCATTTTGGTCTGTACACCGTTTACATTCGTTGTCTCGATGTTTCCGCCATTGTAGTTCGTTCTGGAAGCGGACGGACCGCCGGACCAGAGTGATTTTTCATTTAACTGGATACGCTCCTGGGTAATGCCACCGAACACGCTGGCACCGATGCCGCTGTTTCCAAGCGGAAGGGACCATTTTTCCCATCCGTCATAGCTGTCCGGAGCTTTTTCGTCATACCACAGCTTCAGCTCATTTTCATCAGCTGCTTTTGTCTGCACATCTGCTGTTTTTTGCCGGTACTGCCGCAAATGCTGCAGAAGGCACGGAAGTTGCCAGCAGAACAGCTGACAAAGCCGCAGATATTGCTTTCCAAAGTTTTTTCTTTTTTCATACTTTTTTGCTTTTCTCCTCTCTTATTGTTACTCTCTTTTTTAACATTTGCTGAATCAGAAGAAGTTTCATCAAAAAAATGCACGCCATGTCTGCATGACGTGCAATCTTTTCCCATCTGCTGAAACATTACTTAGATTTTACCATTATTTTTACTATATAGCAATGTATTTTTTAGCAGATTTTATTTACTTTTCTCTATTCGATATTTTTCAGTGCCGTTTCCATCGGTATTTTGCTGATTCTAAAGAACTGTAGCAAAGCAACCAATGCATAAACTGCCATGCCCATCAGAAACATCTTCCAGTATATTGCAGGCTCAATGTACAGAGAAAGCCAGCCTGAAAACTCTGCCATCATATAGACATAGATCACCTTGATCGTCCAGGTGGCGATCCACAGACTCAGCAATACGGAAACGGCAACCACCCAGCTTGTGGAAACCAGATACAGGCGGACGATCTCATCATTTTCATAGCCAAGAATCTTAACCATGGAAATAGAATGTTCGTTCTTTTCAATGATCAGTTTTGTCAGAAGATAGATCAGAAGGGCAAACAGAACAACCGCAAATACATTGATCAGCTGAAACATATTTCCCATAGAGACATCCAGCTGTCTGGAAATCTTGGTCAGGTCGTCCTGGGTGATCGTGGAAGCAATGTACGCTTCTTCGATATCGGTGATCTTTTCGTTTGAGAAATAGCCATTAAAATACGTGTCGGATTTCTCAAACACACGGCAGAACTGCGGCATTGACATAAATACGGAAAGTCCGGACGGATAGACATAGATTCCTTTTACCGCAAAAGAGTATGTTTTATCCTCGTAAGTCTCTTTCAGCCAAATGGTATCTCCTGTTTTTATATTGTATTTTTCCGCATATCCATCTGAAACATACACACCCTCATCCGGAAAATCCGCCTTCATGTAATGACTTCCCTGCTGTGTTCCGTAGACGGTGACGCTCTCACTGTCCCGTTTGCCCGGAACGGTTTCCAGTGATTCCATGCAGAATTTTTCTGCCTTTTTGTTTTCTGTTTCCAGTGACGGAGTCAGGAAGCGGCTCAGTGCCCCATACAGGGTGTAAGTGTCATCCTCATCAATCTCATCCGGTACGTTTAGAATGTACTGATAATCTGCGATCATATTGTCAACGGTCTGTTCCTGGTAATGATCCAGAAGCGGTGCCATCATCATGCCGAACAGCAGCAGAATATTGGCAAATACGATTCCCACAAACAACGTGATGTAACTGGATTTGTTCTGCAGGATGATACGCAGACGGAACCGGTCAAAAAAAGCGAATATCCGGCAGTTTCACTGCTTTTTGTTTTTTGATGTGCTTAAGTCTCTTCTTAGAAACTTCAGCGGAGTGAGTTTTAATCTTTTCGAGATCAGGAGCAGATTGACCAGCAGCATGATCACAAACGGCACAATGGTCGTCAGGACGAATGCATCCATATTCCATCTCGTTTCGTAGGTCGGAAGACTGTAACTTCCATAATACATACCGGCACAGATATTTTTAAAGACGGTATAACCCAGAACATTTCCGATCACCGCTGCTATAACCGTGACCAGAAGCGGCAGTGTCATGTAATGTACCAGAAGTTCTTTTTCTTGTATAACCGGAAGCCCGCAGGGTTCCGATCACCGCAGCCTCTTTGACAATCGTATTGTTTGTTGTCACCGCAAAAACAAAGGCCATGATTGCAATCAGGATATACAAAAGCACGATCATCATCGAACGGTCACTGCCCATATCGTCTCCGGTGAAATGGATCGCCTGATTTGCATAGCGTGGGATATAGCCTGTCACCGATGTGTAATCTGCCAGTATCTCAAGAAAGTCATCGGAACCTTCTTTCTCTGCTTTTTTTCCCTGTGGCGGATCATCATATATCCAGGAATAACGATATTTAAGGTGCGTTTCTTCCAGATTGTCAAAGGCTTCATCTGTAACAATGGCAACACCGAACTTAACTGCATCAAACATCATATCCGATGCACTGGAAAAAAGTGCACTGTAATCAGACAGTGCCACATAGCCTGTCACCGTTTTTTCTTCTTTTCCGACTTTTTATGATGTCACTGATCTGTATCTTGTTATTTTCTGCATACATACGGTCGATGGCAATCTCATCTTCCTTCTTGGGAAGCTCTCCTTTCATCAGGCATACGAGATCGATCTGGCTGCGGTTTTTGTAAACGCGGACTGTACTGTCCTTTTCCCCGTCGAGATCAGTATCCGCATCTTCTTCGACATAGTAATTTTCATAAATCTGAACGCCTTCTTTTTCCAGTCTTTTGATCTGACTGTCCGTTGCCTTTTTTTTCTCCAATGTAAAGTTTCCATCTTCGATGTGATATTTTTCAAAGCTTTCCTGATAAGCTGCAAGCATACTGTCATCTGCAACCAGAAAACCGGATACAAATCCGATCGTCGCTGTCATAAAAAGAAAAAAACTGCAAGGTATTTTCCAATGTCACCGATCAGTTCTCTTGGAAGACGTTTGAGCAATGGATTTTTCATATTCTCACCGCCTTACCATTCCAGATCAGCTGCTGCGATCTTGGTTTCATTGACATAATTTTTCCGGATCTGTCCGTCCCTGAGCTTTACCACACGGTCTGCCATATTTTTGATGGCATCATTGTGCGTTACCATGATCACCGTGTTGCCATATTTCTGGTTGATCTGCTCGATCAGGCAGAGGATTTCTTTGGAAGTCTTGTAATCCAGTGCACCCGTCGGCTCATCACACAGAAGAATGTCCGGATTTTGATGATTGCACGCCCGATTGCCGTCCTCTGCTGCTGTCCGCCGGAAAGTTGGTTCGGAAGCTTATGACGATGCTCATACAGGCCAAGTGTTTTCAGAAGCTCATCCAGTTCCAGCGGTCTGTCGCTTAAATAAGCCCCCACTTCAATATTTTCTCTGACACTGAGATTTGGTATCAGATTGTACATCTGAAATACATATCCCAGATGTCGGCGGCGGTATTGCGTCAGTCTTTTTTCTTTCATATCCGCCGTTTTCTCACCATTGATGGAGACATACCCTTCGTCCGCCTGGTCAATCCCGCCGATAATATTAAGAAGCGTAGATTTTCCGGAGCCGGAAGGACCAAGAAGAACACAGATCTGTCCTTTTTCAACAGAAAAGTCAATTCCTTTCAGCACTTCCGTCCTGTTTTCTGCTGTGGCAAATGATTTTTTCAAGTCTTTGATCTCTAAAAACATATTTTTTTCCTCTCCCAAAAAATAGTCTGTAACTTGTCGTCACTGTCTGCAAAGGCGGTAGTCACTTTATATTTGATGTTAGAATCAACTAACTTATGGTCATTATAGCACAGTTGTCTCGCTTTTTTCTGATTTGTATTTGATAATTTTTCTCGTTTTAAAAAGCTGTCACGGGCAAAGCCTGAATGGTTATTATAGATTTTTCCCCTTCAAAGCTGCACGCTGCATCACCAGCTTGATCTCATGCTCGCTTCTTCCGTAGGACATCAGCTCATGTGTCAGATATTCCGGTTTTATGGTTTCTACCAGTTTCTGAACTTTCGGTGTGGTAAAAGGCAGATGCTGGTCGATCTGGAAGACGTGTTCATAGCAGGCTTTGGAACATGCTTCGTAATCCGATGGCATGGCATCCTTTTTGGTGATCAGCGTTTTCACATACGCACCCGTGATGCTCTGATTTAAATGCATGCCTTTGATATAAGAAGCCAGATTTCCATGCTCTGCAACTTTTTCCAGGATGTAATCGACCGCCTCATCCTGCGTTTTCAGTTCCAGATTCATGTGCATCAGATGCCCGGTATCCAGCATAATGCCTTTCTTTTGATAATGGACCTGTGAGCAGACGCTTCGTCATCTCCGGCCTTGTCATGGTAAGACCCGGCCACCAGAGATTTTCCATGAGGAAATCAAACGTGTAATCTTCTCCATCCAGCAAAAGATTGATCAGTTCTGCCGCCGCATCGATCACTTCTTCGTCTGTGTGCCGGCACTGATAGGTAAACAGCTCCCTGGTACTGACATCGCTTACATGAAAGACCACATAGCGGGCTTTCAGCTTTCTGGCACGCTCCAGGTCTTCCCGAAAACGTTTCAGAATACAGCTGCGATCGAGCCCTCCGAAAATCTCTTTCACTTTTTCAAAGGATCCGTATTCTTTGCTCAACATCTCCAGTTTTCCATTCCAGAAATCCAGCCAGGAATCAAAATATCGCAGATGTACGCCAATCACGGATCGTTCTGTAAAAGAAATCATCTCTTCCTCCCTCACACGGCAGCAGTTCAAATCCATCCATACCAAGATTTCCTGCAAACGAAATGGCATCTGCCTCATCCCGATAGCGTTCCACATCAAACGCATAATCCGTTGTGTTGATCATCTGTTTCATAAAATCATTCGCTCCTCTTCAGTCCGAGAAATGCTGCCAGATTGCCACGTTTGCCTTTTGAGGCACGGTGTGAATACAAAAGTTCCGGATTGCAGCAGGTACACCACTGGGTCGTATGGATGTTTTCCGGCAAGATTCCGGCCTCCTCCATCACAATCTCATTTGCCCTCCATAAATTCAGCTGATACTTTCCGTTTTTCTTTCCGGTAATACAATTCGCTCTGACAGTCTTCACGATAATATTTCTGAAATTCCAGAATGACATCCTCGCTGACTTCATAACAGTCCTGACAGATCGATGGCCCGATGATTGCTACGATATCTTCCGGTCTGCTTCCATATTGATCCGCCATCGCCTGAACCGTTATCTTGCCGATCTTATGAACCGTTCCACGCCAGCCGGAATGTGAAAGCCCGACTGCTTTTCTGATGGGATCTACAAAATACAGCGGCATACAGTCCGCATAAAACGTTGCCAGCACCAGTCCCGGAACGTCTGTGATCAGTCCGTCCACATCCGTATAATCCAGCGGTTTTGTAAATCCTTTGCCACGGTCTGCTTCTGTCACCACACGGATGTTGGTCGTATGCGTCTGATCCGAAAAGACCAGATCTTCCGGTGTGAAACCGATCGCATCTGCAATTCTTCTGAAATTTTCACGTACATTTTCTTCCTGATCGCCACGTGAAAAACTCAGGTTCATGCTCGACAGATGCTCTGTGCTCACTCCGCCAAGCCGCGTTGAAAATCCCTGCACGATCCCTTCCATCTTTTCAAACGGCGTAGCGGAAAGCCATGTCACACCGTTTTTTCTCTTTTTTCAAAAGTACCCATTTATCTTCCTCCTGTAAACTCCTGAAATGCCAGTCAAAAGTTCTTTTGACCCCAATAGATGCCTGCAAATTGCTCTGTTAAATACCGATCAAAACCGGACATTTCCGGCATAGGCAAACGCATCCCGGATCAGTTCCATCTCTTCTCCGTCAAATGCCACGACATCAAACCGGACACTCTGGTCTGCACAGATCCCGTGAACTTTCATATAATAATCTGCCACGCGGCTGATCGTTTTCTGCTTTGCTGTGGATACGGCCGCTGCCGCACCGCCCTTCTTGTTGTTTTTGCGGTATTTGACCTCCACAAATACCAGATACGCCCCGTCGCAGGCGACCAGATCGATCTCCCCGATCCGGCAGCGATAATTTTTCTCTATGATATGATAACCACATTTTTCCAGATGGACGGCTGCCAGTAATTCATATCTTGCCCCAGTTTTGCGTGTGTTTCCCCCTCTTGTCATTGATACCCCCATTTTCTTTTGTATTATGAGTTATATGCGATTTTTCATGTTTCGCACTTTCAAACAGTTTTGACCTGTTTGTCCCCCCGACTCATATGATGTTTTTGATAAAGCTCTGTCGGTGGATCGGGGATGATCCGAATTTGCGTATTGCCTCCATATGTGCGGCACTTCCATAGCCTTTGTGTTTCGCAAATCCATATTCTGGCATCAGTTTGTCATAATCTTTCATCAGGCGGTCCCTGGTCACTTTTTGCGATCACACTCGCCGCTGCGATCGACAGGCTTTTGCATCTCCTTTAATGATCGGTACCTGCGAAATCTCCACCTGTGGGATCTTCACAGCATCATTTAAGAGAACCTGCGGCCGGATCTTCAGTCCGGCGATTGCCTCACGCATCGCCTCATAAGTTGCCTGCAGGATATTGATTTCATCGATCCTTGCCGGTGATGCCATGCCGACGGACACTGCCAGTGCTTTTTCCATGATCTCATCGTACAGAGCTTCCCTCTTCTTTTCTGAAAGCTGTTTGGAATCATTCAACCACAGGATCTCACAGTCTTCTGGCAAGATCACGGCACCGGCGACAACCGGTCCTGCCAGCGGACCGCGTCCTGCCTCATCAATTCCACACACATAGCCATATCTTTCGTACTGATGTTCGTAACTTCTCATTTCTTCCAGGCGAACCCGCTCTTTTGCCAGCTTTTCCTGTTTTTTTCGGTAACTGTTTAAAACTGCCTTCACACCGCTTCTCTCATCCATAGCATACTGTGCAAACAGTTCTTCTAGGGAACCTTCTTTTTTGCCTCTGCAAATTCTTTTTTTTGATCTGTGCGATGCTTTTTTCTGTCTGTGCTCATATATTTTCTCCTTTATTCCAACCCACAGTCGGTAATCATATTTTAGCGGGGGAATGCTTCTCTGCGGTAAAGCGGACATTCACAATCCGCTTCGCTACTTGCTCATGAACGCATATCCTGTCTAAAAAGTCCGACTGATCATTTCGTTCGTATTTAAAAAAGTGCCACACAAAGTGGCACTTCTTATTCTAACGCATTTCTCTTTTTTCGTCTACTGGTGTCTGACTACGCAGATACGATCAAGCGGCCAGATACGCACCCAGGCACGACCGACAATCTTTTCTCTTTTGAGATTTTCGACATTCTCATAGCGGCTGTCATCGCTTCGGTTGCGGTTATCTCCCAGCACGAAGTACTCATCATCGCCAAGCGTGATCGGCTCTGCCGCACGTCCGGCATCATTCATCACTTCTGCACCGTAATTTTCATCCAGCTTTTCACCGTTAATGTAAACATAGCCATCTATGATCTGTACGGTTTCTCCCGGCAGACCGATCACACGTTTGATATAGTACTCTTCTTTTCCGTCACGCACAACCGGAAAGACTACAATATCAAACCTCTCCGGATCATGGAAACGATAAGATAATTTATCCATCATCAGCTGATCCTTGTTGTGCAGATACGGATACATAGAATCTCCGCTGACCATGGTCCTCTGTACAACAAATGTATTGATCACGAATACAACTGCTAACAGGCATACAAAATATACAACCCAGTTAATAATCTCTTTTGCTTTCATCAAAAACTCCTTTTCTACAAAGATCCCGCCCGTTCAAATGGCCAGATGCGTACCCAGGCACGCCCGATGATCTCTTTGCGTCTGACATTCCCGACATCCGGAAAACGACTGTCTTCACTGGCATTGCGATTGTCTCCGAGCACAAAATATTCATCGTCTCCAAGTGTGATCGGGTCGGATGCAAGTGCTGCGTTCTGGATTTTTTCATCACAAAAATGTTCGTCCAGTTTTTTACCGTCTATGTACACATACCCGTCCAAGATCTGCACCGTCTCACCCGGCAGACCAATGATCCGTTTAATAAAATACATATCCTTATAGCGATACGGAAAAACAATGATATCATAACGTCTGGGATCAGAGAAACGATAACTGACCTTATCAACGATCAGATTGTCATCGTCATGCAGCGTCGGATACATCGACTCTCCATTTACCCGCGTACGCTGACCGACATAAGTTGTCAGCAAAAAGCTGACGCCAAACACCAGTACGATATAAAACAGCACCTCGATAAGTCCCTTTTTCATACTCTCCTCCCACAAAATACTGTCTACTGCTCTTCCGTCTCTCCCTTCGGAAGTTCCAGCGTGATCCTGCCAAGTTTTCCGCTTCGGAAATCATCCAGCAGAAGCATACCTGTCTTGGTATAATCCAGTTCCTGACCTTTTTTGATGCAGCCACGCCGTCTTGCGATCTCCTCGTAAACTGTGAGTGCTTCCTGAGCGGTTTCTTCGCAGCCATAACGTTCCGTTAATCTCCCCGGATAATGTTCCATCAGGAAACGGATCAGATTGAGTGCAAGCTCATCCGTATTGAGGATCTCGTCTTTGATGGAACCGATCATTGCCAGTCGCATACCGACACTCTGGTCTTCAAATTTGGGCCAGAGGATTCCTGGTGTGTCTAAAAGTTCCACACTTTTATTCAGACGGATCCACTGTTTTCCCTTCGTAACTCCCGGTTTATTTCCAGTCTTGGCGCAGGCTCTTCCTGCAAAGGTATTGATAAATGTGGATTTTCCGACATTCGGGATTCCAACCACCATTGCACGGACCGGACGGTTCTTGATTCCTTTGCGTTTGTCTCGCTCGATCTTTTCATGGCATGCTTCCAGAACGGCTGCATTGATGGATTTAAGTCCTGCTCCATTTCTGGAATTGATCTTTCTGACGCAATACCCTTTCGCTTCGAAAAAAAGCAACCCACGCTTCATTGCTCTTTTCATCCGCAAGATCCGATTTGTTCAGAAGAATCAGGCGGGCTTTGTCCCTGCCCATCTTATCGATATCCGGATTGCGGCTGGAAAACGGTACACGTGCATCCAGCAGTTCGATGACAAGATCGATCAGTTTGATGTCTTCCTGCATCATACGCCTTGCCTTGGTCATATGACCAGGATACCACTGATAATTCATATTTTTTACCTTTCTACTTAACAAGTCCCCGGTGATCCGAAGGAGATAAAACAGCCCAGACTTTCCCTTCAATATCTTCCAGCTTTACATTTCCCATATCTGCAAAACGGCTGTCTTCACTCTGATTGCGGTTATCACCAAGCACAAAATATTCATCTTCACCAAGTGTGATCTCCTGTGCTGCCATTCCGGCATTTTCCATCTGTGGAAATCCCTGCGTCTCCAGGTAGACACTTCCATTAATATAGATCATACCATCGATGATCTGGATCGTCTCACCCGGCAGTCCGATCACACGTCTTATATAAGAATGCGTGTCCTCGCTTCCATTCAGTTTAAACGAGATTACATCCTCCCTGGATGGTCCTGAAAAGCGATAGGACAGCTCATTTAACAGAACAACATCTCCGCCGGACAAGGTACTGTTCATCGCCTGTCCGATGTTCGTTCTGGACTGACCGAAAAAAAAAAACAGCAATATATGCAAACAGGATCACCACAATGATCTGAAACAGCCATCCAAGACCGGCTTTGATCGGATTCTTTCTGACCTTTTCCCGTTCTTTTTTTCTGTTTCCTCATTTCCCTTCTGCTGTGTTTTTCCTGTATTGCCTGTTCCTGTGAAATCCGATCTTTGTTTCTTCGATCCCTTTCTCTGCGATTTCTTCCTGTGCGGCTCATGTATCCTCCCCTTTTGCCTTTTGAAATTCACAGTCGGTTATACAGAAACAGGGACAATTACCTAAGTACTTGTCCCTGGTCTGTCTGGCTGACCCGAACAAGCAGTGCTTGTTGCGGAATCATTCGGTACGCTGCTGCGTCCTATTATTTAACCAACTCTTTTACTTTTTGCTTTTTTACCAACACGGTCTCTCAGGTAATTCAGTTTCGCTCTTCTTACTTTACCTCTTCTGATAACCTCGATCTTTTCTACGTTCGGGGAGTGCAGCGGCCATGTCTTTTCAACGCCGATTCCGTTGGAGTTCTTTCTTACTGTGAAAGTTGCTCTGTTGCTTCCACCCTGTTTCTTCAGAACAGTTCCTTCGAAGATCTGGATACGTTCGCGGTTACCCTCTTTGATCTTTGCGTAAACTTTTACAGTATCACCTACGTTAAATACAGGTACTTCCGCTTTCAGTTCAGCTGCTTCAATGTTCTTAATGATTTCGTTCATCTTGTTGTTCCTCCTTATATTTTCAGATGTTCTTAATACCGCCCAGGTAGCAGAGGACCATCTCTTCTCACAACGTGAATAATTTTATCATACCTCTTGCGTAAAAAGCAAGCTTTTTTCAGCCAGACAGCGATCTGCCAGAGCTTTTTCTTTTGCTGACAGATCCGCTTTTTCCAGCAGATCTGGTCTTCTTTCTGCCGTCCGGATGACTGACTGTTCTCTTCTCCATTTTTCAATGTTGGCATGATGTCCGGATAACAGCACTTCCGGAACCCGCTTTTCATGCCAGACTTCCGGTCTGCTGTAATGCGGATGCTCCAGAAGATTTCCCTGGAAAGATTCGAATTCGGCAGATGCCTCATTGTGAAGCACACCCGGAACCAGTCTGGAGATCGCATCCATCATCACCATTGCCGGAAGTTCCCCTCCGGTCAGGACATAGTCCCCGATGGAGACGTAGTCTGTCACGATCTCTTCCAGGACACGCTCATCAATCCCCTCATAATGTCCGCACAGAAAAACAAGATCCTGCTCTTTTGCAAAATCTTCCGCCATAGGCTGTGAAAAAGTACTTCCCTGCGGTGTCAGATAGATCACTCTCGGCCGGTAACCGATTTGTTCTTTTACTGCCTCATAGGCTCCATAGACCGGTGCTGCCTGCATGACCATGCCGGCTCCGCCTCCGTACGGTGTATCATCCACCTTTATTATGCTTATTCGCAGCATAGTCGCGGATGTCCGTTGCTTTCAGAGAAATACATCCCCGTTCGATCGCCCTGCCCATGATACTGGTATTCATTCCCTGCTCGATCATTTCCGGAAACAGTGTCAGTACGTGAAAATGCATGCTACACCAGCCCTTCCAGAAGATGCACTTTCATGCAGCCTTCTTCCACATCTACTTCCAGAATACACTGACGGATCGCCGGGATCAGGATCTCTTTTCCTTCTTCCGTCACTACCTGATAGACATCGTTTGCTCCGGTCTGGATCACATCATCCAGTGTGCCAAGAAATGCATCATCCTCAGTATAGACCTTAAGTCCGATCAGATCTGCGATAAAATACTCATTTTTCTTAAGTTTTACTGCATGCTCGCGTGTCACAAGCAGCGGACACTTTCTGTATTTTTCAATCTGATTGATATCATTATATTCTTTAAACTTCAGGATAACCATATTTTTGAAAAATTTCACACCTTCCACTTCCAGTTCCAGTTTTTCTCTTCCGGTATCCAGAAGCACTTTTTCAGTTTTTAAAACGTTTCGGATCGTCGGTTGTCGGAAATACTTTGACTTCCCCGTGAATACCATGTGTTGCCGTAATCACTCCGACCTGTAAAAATTCTTCCATGTTTCTCCCGGGTAAAATTGAATAAAACAAAAACCTCGTCTGCACGAGGTTTTTCAACGCAGCATCCTGCAGCTTTTCAGCTACAGAATGTCCACTACAACTTTCTTGTCTTCTTTTGAGGCTGCTGCCTTCACAACGGCACGGATCGCTTTTGCAATTCTACCCTGTTTACCGATTACTTTTCCCATATCGGATGGGGCAACTTTCAGTTCAACAACCGTTGTCTTTCCAGACTGCCTTTCCGTAACGGTAACTTCTTCCGGATTTTCTACAAGTGACTTAGCGATTACTTCTACTACTTCTTTCATCCTGCCACCTCTTATTTTTCAATACCGGCGATTTTGAAGAGCTTTCCTACTACCTCTGTCGGCTGTGCACCATTTGCCAGCCATTTCTTTTGCCAGCTCCTCATCTACCTTGAATTCACTCGGTTCGATGTTCGGATTGTAGGTACCGATCTCCTCGATGAATCTACCGTCTCTGGGGGAACGGGAATCTGCTACGATAATTCTGTAAAAAGGAGCCTTCTTCTGTCCCATTCTTCTTAATCTGATCTTTACTGCCATTACTTTCACCTCCTCAGTATTTTTATATCTTTGATATCTATGAAAACCTGCCTTTGGCAGCTTCTCTGCATTCTTTATGTGCTAAAACGGAAGCTTGAACCTGCCGCGTTTTGCACCCTTTGCCTCCCATCATACCAGGGAACTGCTTCATCATCTTCTGTGTCTGCTCGAACTGTTTGACCAGTTTGTTGACTTCGCTGATGTCCACACCTGCACCTTTTGCGATACGTTTCTTTCTGGACGGATTTAACAGATCCGGATTGGAACGCTCTTTCGGTGTCATGGAGAGGATGATCGCCTCGATGCGTGCCATCTTGGACTCATCCACCGCAGCCTCGATATCTGCTGCTTTATTGCCAATACCCGGCATCATACTTAAGATACTGGATATGCCTCCCATATTTTTTTAACCTGAGCCATGCTCTCCAGATAATCATCGAAACCAAACTGTGCTTTTTTCAGTTTCTGTTCCATTTCTCTGGCTTTGTCTTCGTCGATATTGGCCTGTGCTTTCTCGATGAGCGTCATCACATCGCCCATGCCTAAAATCCTGGATGCCATACGCTCCGGATAGAACTGTTCCAGATCGGACAACTTCTCGCCCATACCAACATAGAGGATCGGTTTGCCGCAGGTTGCCTTGATCGACAGTGCCGCACCGCCTCTGGTGTCTCCATCCAGCTTTGTAAGGATGACACCGTCAAGCTCAAGTTTCTGATTGAAGCTGTCTGCCACATTGACTGCATCCTGTCCGGTCATTGCATCCACCACCAGGATCGTCTGATCAACATGAACGGCTTCTTTGATGTTCTGTAACTCCTCCATCATCGCTTCATCGACATGAAGGCGTCCTGCTGTATCGAGGATCACGACATTAAATCCGTGACTCTTTGCATGTTCTACAGCTGCTTTGGCGATATTGACCGGGTTCTGCTTGTCTCCCATGGAGAAAACTTCCACACCCTGTTTCTCACCATTTATCTGAAGCTGCGTGATAGCTGCCGGACGATACACGTCACACGCTACCAGAAGCGGCTTTCTGCCTTTTGATTTAAATTTGCCTGCGAGCTTCGCAGTTGTTGTAGTTTTTCCGGCTCCCTGAAGACCTGCCATCATGATCACAGTAACTTCACTTGCCGGACGCAGTGCGATCTCAGTCGTCTCAGATCCCATCAGGTTTACCAGCTCGTCATTTACGATCTTGATAACCATCTGGCCCGGATTCAGTCCGTTCATCACGTCCTGACCGATTGCACGCTCCTGAACCGCTTTTATAAACTGCTTTACGATTTTAAAGTTAACATCCGCTTCAAGAAGAGCAAGCTTTACTTCTTTCAGTGCTGTCTTGACATCTGCCTCTGTCAGTCTTCCCTTGCCGCGAAGGTTTTTAAATATATTCTGCAGTTTATCCGATAAACTTTCAAATGCCATCGTAACCTCCACCGTCAGTCGGTTTTATAATTCTTTCAGCAGCTCATCCGAAATCTTCCTTACTTCTTCCGGATCATCTGCCGCCATCCTTATGGCTTCCACCTTTTCTTTCAGACTTACAAATCTCTCAACCAGATGCAGTTTTGTCTCGTAATCATCCAGGATATGTCCGCACCGTTTGATCAGATCGTGCACACCCTGTCTGCTGATTCCCTGATTCTCTGCAACTTCACTGCAGGAAATATCGTTGAATACTACATCCTCGTATATTTTCTGTTGATGCTCTGTAAGCAGTTCACCATAAAAATCATACAATAATGTCTGCTCTAAAATCTTTTCCACTGCAATCACCTTGGTTATCATACACGAAAAAAGCCACCGTGTCAAGTATTTTTTCTTGACATGATGGCTTTTTTCTTTTTTATTTCAGATCAAGCTGTTTTCTTCTTTTTTTTTTTCCGAAATTCCATAATCTTATTTACAATAAAAGCAATTGCAATCAAAATGAGTTCCGCAACAGTCTGCCACAGTCTGGATATAATAGAAATAATCACAGCATATTCTTTTGGCATAACAAGACCAAGTCCAAGCAGCATGATACCTTCCCTTACGCCAAGACCGGACGGTGCAAATACAGCAAGAATTCCGATGATACAGGACAGTCCGTAAATTCCGGCCACATAGAGAAACTCTGATGTCGGAACCGGATAGATGGAGCATACCAGCATATAGAATCCGACACCAACGACCAGCCAGTTGCAGATAAACAGCAATACAACTTTGATCATCTGCCCATAGGTGATCGGAATCGAAAGATCTTTTTCTTAATAAACCGCTCAAGGATCTTCAGGAAAAAGTTGATGATCTTCGGGTTGATGCAGATAAAAAAGAGGATCACCAGACCGATCGTCAGCCATTTGTAATCATTGAGCAGGTCGTTCGGAAAAAAAGAACAGCGAAACCAAAAACAAAAATGCAGCTCCGAGAAGCGTACAGATATTCTCAAGGAAAAAGCAGACCGTCACTTTCCGGATCGGTGCTCCTCCTTCTTCGTATGCCGGCACGCGGGCAAGCAGCATAAAAACTTTTCCCGGAATGTATTTTCCGAGAATGGAATACAGATATGCTGTGATTGCCTTGAAATACTTGATTGAACAGTGATTTAACTTTGTGATATAGTGCCATAAAGAAGCCAGTGTCACTTTATAAAGGAAATAAAACAGCACCGCTCCCGTAAATACCAGCCAGTTGATCTCAACGTCCAGATTTTTATAGGAATCATAATTTTTTATAAAAATAGCGAACCAGAAAAACAGCAACCAGCAGTAAAAATCCGATCTTGGCATATTTCATCCATTTCTTCTTTCCGCCCTTCTGTTCGTTTTCTAGGATTTCCGCGTCTTCTTTTTTTACCTGTGTATTTTCTTCCATAACCGATCATTCTCCTACTATTTCATCTACAATCTCAGAAACATAAACAATGTTTTTCTTGGAACTTTCCATGACTTCTTCATAATGTTCATCCAGCTTGCCGCGGATCGTCTCTTCTTCCTGAATGAATTTCTCAAATTCCTTTTGCAGGGACTCTGCCGTCAGATCGGAAAAATCGATCGCATACTGCCCAAGCTCAAAAAAATCCAGCACTTCCTGATATTTATGGCTCCATCCCACCAGAAGCACCGGCACTTTCTGCTGAAGAGCACCGATCATGGCATGGAATCTGGAAGCAACCAGAAAACGGCATTTCCCGATGTACGCACGGATTTCTTCTGCCGTCATTTCTTTGTGGTACCATCTGACCATCTCTTTGTTTTTCACGCTTTCATAGACCGCATCGCAGACCGGAAGATCGTTGTTTCGCGGTTTGTCGCTGTGTATTCTCGCACCGTTTGCGATGATCAGTACGTTCCATCCATCCTCGTTGAGACGGTCAATAAAATCCGTCATGATCTTCGGATAATCAATCCCGAGCTTATCACATTTTTTCCGAACAACCGAGCTGATCGACAGTCCAACCACTTTATCATTGAAAAAGGCATCCTTCTGTGCTTCTGCTTCAACCTGTTTCAGATAATATGGATCATCTGCCATCGTAAACGCTCCGTCCGCACAGAGTTTTACATTCTTCTCAATGCCGATCCCTTTCAGATTGTCAAGGGTTCCCTTTCCTCTGGCACAGATCAGCCGCATCTTCGGAAGAATCCATTTTGCCAGAAAACGATTCCAGAAAGAGTGAAAGGTTCCCATTGCCTGAGAATATTTCAGAACCGGTGTGCCCATCAGCATCGGCACGGCCGCACACACAAAACCATAAGTATTCATCACAAATCCGCGGCTGTCCACAAAAGAGATCCCCGCTTCATCCAGAACGGCATCCGTCTCATAATATGCCCGCAGAATTTTATTCTTCAAAAGCAGACTCTTTACCGGAGGCAGAAAATGAAATACTTTATAGAGAACTGCCAGCGGAAACGCGATAAACAAAAGCTGTTCCGGTTTACAGGAAACGATCCGGATAAAATCCCACGGGATCTGTTCTTTATCTTCTTCCGGATAAACAGACATCAGATTGATTTTCAAACGTGTTCCATATTTTTCATAAAGCTGACGGATGGAGCTTTGCAGCATCGCTGCCGCTCCTTTGTTTCCGCTGTAACTGGCTGCCGTAATGGCGATCACCACTTCTTTCATACTTTCCTCCCGTCTGTCATCCTGTATAAGCACTCAGAGAAACACCTCTCTTCTCCAGTGCATCTTTCAGTTCGCTTCCTTTGACATAGACAAAGTCTTCTTTTTTTGTTGTAATCTTCGCTGTCGATCAGATAGTACTCACCGTTCTGAAACTGTTTTTCATCCGGTAGATGTTTTGAAATCACAAACACGTTGTCTGTTTCGTCAAAACCCTGATAATTTTTGCTGATCAGATGATAATCCATCAGACGCACCTGATACGATTTGATCGGTGCCGCTGTTTTTTCTGTCCATACATAAGAATATTCTTTATAGATATCTCCGAAGGACAGAATCAGATTTGAGGCGGAAGAAATTCTCGCTTCTCTTGTATTGCTTTCGGAAATCGTAATGTTTGTTACATTGTAGCCAAAGAGCAGTACCGAGACAAGCAAGGTCAGGGCACATGCCTGGTATCCTTTCTTTTTCTGACACAGAAACAGGATCAATAAAAACAGGATCAGTGCCACAACGCCAAACAGGATTACCCCGCTTGATACATGATCTCCTTTGAATGTCACGCTTTTTGCATTGGTCTTAACAAAGGTAACTAACATTCCCATATATTTCCGCACAAAACTCTGGTTGTTCAGATATGGGGCAGTGATTCTGGCAAACAGTACCAGGGTAACACCGCATCCTGCCACAGAAAGCAGTTTTGCCTTAATGCCAAACAGATCTCTTTTCCAGACCAGAACATAAAGTGCCACCATGCAGAGAACACCGAATGCACAGCAGACATAGCGGTCGTATACGATTCGGTCCACGCGGATTCCGTAAGAACTGTAAAAGTTCTTTTTTGACGCTCTTCAGGAAGAATACCGTTCCGAGAACAAAGCTTCCTGCATAAGATAAGAATCCAAACAGTGCCAGTGTGCCTTCTTCCGATGTGACCTTTTTCGAACGGCGAAACATCAGAAATACGATGATCACGCAGGCGATCAGACCCACGCATACCAGTCCAAGAGTCGAGCTGAAAGAATTATACAGCCATCCGACCGCCATTCGAATATAAGATTTGATACCTTTTATTTTTGTCAGCAGTTCCAGAGATTCTTTCGGGATTCCGGTCGCATGTGCCGCTCTGCTTCCCCATATGGTTCGTTTAAAATATCGCACCAGAATCTTGTCGATCACAAGAAAGACTGCCATGCTGCCAAAAAAGCTGATGTACGGAAGTCTTCTCTCTTTTTCCTTTGTAAAAAACGGGATCAGCAATACCGTCATCGCCGTCGCGATCACCATAACGATTCCTCTGCTGTGGCATGCATAGGCATAAACTGCACAGAAACTCAGCAGTATCGTATAGATCTGCCGCTCTTTTCTGGTTTTTGCATACATTGCATTTAAAATAAGAAGTGCACAAACCCAGTTGAGCACGATCAGCATCATGTCTCCGCGAAGATAGATCCCCTGGAACATCACGCTGCTGATGATCGTAGAACCGGCTGCCAGAAGAGCCGCTTCCTTTTCTTTTTTCAATCTTTAAGTAACGTCTGCTGATATAATAAGCCATCACCGGTGTCGTTGCCATAAACAAAGCATTCACAAAAGATGCGGCTTTGTAAACCATGATTGGATCTTTAAAGATCAGAAACGGCAGAAGCCACACAAACGCCATTCCATAACGATAATAAAATCCACCATTGCTTATAATCCCTGTTCCCCAGTTTCTTCCGGTCAAAAGGGCTGTGTTAGTCAGAGTACCAAGTTCATCCACAACGGTGTTCGTACTCAGACATAATGCCGGCACTCCCATAAGCACCAGCATTACCGCAAACAGTGAGATCATACAAATCCTGTCCTGTTTCGTCATTGTCATTTTATTTTTCCTCTTTCTCTCTGTCATAATCCAGTTTACGTGCATGATACTGTACATCTTCCAAAATCTTGCGGTTTGCCGCAATGATGTCTGCCAGCAGTCCGATCACGCCGGTCTGGAAGCCCATCAGCATCAGGATACTTGCAAGGATCAGGGACTGCACATGACCGTTTCCGGATCCTGCCGCATAATAGAACAGAAATCGTACACCAAGCAGTGCCCCGCAAAGAAAGAGCACACTGCCGATCCCGAGGAAGAACCGCAGCGGTTTGTACATCATAAAGGAACGGACGATTGTCACCATGGAACGCTTCACATAACCAAACATACTGGAAAACAGTCTGGATTTACGAAGCTCCGGATTAGTCGGATCGGCACCGACTCCATTGCCATTCTGGTGCGTCCTGCCTGGATGATCGTCTCCAGTGTGTAGGTATATTCATTTGTTACATTCAGACGCATCGCTGCGTCACGGCTATAAGCACGGAAACCGCTCGGTGCGTCAGGAATATCGGATTTGGATGCCACACGCACGGTCCAGCTTCCGAAATGCTGAAGCTTTTTTTGAGAGCGGTGAAAAATGCTCAGTATCATCGATCGGGCGTTCACCGATCACAATATCTGCCTTTTCCTCCAGGATCGGACGCACCAGTTTTTCGATGTCATCTCCGCAGTACTGATCATCGGCATCAGTATTGACAATGATATCCGCACCGTTTCGCAGGCAGGCATCCAGCCCTGCCATGAACCCCTTTGCCAGTCCGCGGTTCGTCCGGAAATTGACTACATAGTTCACGCCCCAGTTTTTCGCAACCTTGACGGTATCGTCACGGCTTCCGTCGTTGATGATCAGATACTCGATCTCATCGATCCCGTCGATATGTTTTGGCAGATGATTCAGTGCAATTTCCAGCGTCTGTGCCTCGTTATAACATGGCACCTGTATAATTAATTTCATTATTTATCTCTCCTCATTTTTCCTTAGTCCCTGAAATACAGATCTCTTGTATAGACTTTGTCCATGACATCCGCAATCTCATCACTGCAGCGGTTGGCAAGGATCACATCGCTTACTTCTTTAAACTCCTTAAGATCACGGATCACTCGGGAGTTAAAGAACGTTTCTTCTTTCATTGCCGGCTCATATACAACCACTTCGATCCCCTTCGCCTTGATCCGCTTCATAACCCCCCCCTGGATCGAGCTCTGGCGGAAGTTGTCTGAATTGGTTTTCATCGTCAGGCGGTATACGCCTACAATCTTTGGATTTTTTTCAATAATGCGCTCTGCAATAAAATCTTTTCTGGTACGGTTTGCTTCTACGATCGCTGCCACAATATTGTTTGGGACATCATGATAGTTTGCAAGCAGCTGTTTGGTGTCCTTTGGAAGACAATATCCGCCATATCCAAAAAGACGGATTATTATAATGCGTGCCGATACGAGGATCCAGTCCTACTCCTTCAATGATCTGTTTACTGTCAAGCCCTCTTACCTCTGCATAAGTATCCAGTTCATTGAAAAATGCAACACGCATGGCAAGGTAGGTGTTTGCAAACAATTTGACTGCCTCAGCTTCCGTAAGATCGGTAAAGAGTGTCGGGATCTCCTGCTTGATCGCCCCTTCCTGAAGAAGTGCGGCAAATGCATGTGCCTTGTCACGCTGATTCTCCGGCGATCCGACAATAATACGGGAAGGATACAGATTATCATACAGTGCATGTCCTTCTCTTAAAAATTCCGGTGAGAACAGAATATGGTCTGTATGGTATTTTTCACGGATTCCTTTTGTATAGCCGACCGGAACCGTTGATTTAATCACCATCACGGTATCCGGATTCACCTTCTGTATCAGTTCGATCACCGTTTCGATCGAAGATGTGTCAAAATAATTTTTCTTCGGATCGTAGTTCGTCGGGGTTGCAATGATAACAAAATCAGCATCCTTATAAGCTTTTTCTGCATCTGTCGTTGCTGTCAGGTGCAGATCCTCTCTTGCCAGAAATTCTTCGATTTCTCTGTCTACGATCGGTGACTTCCCTTTATTGATCAGATCAATCTTACTTTGCAGGATATCGACTGCCCACACATCATTGTGCTGAGAGAGCAGCAGGGCATTGGAAAGCCCTACATATCCCGTTCCCGCTACTGCTATTTTCATATTGCTCCCCTCCTTTTTAAAGATTCGGGCGAATCACTTTCGGATTATAGCCATGCTCTTTGAGGGCATTGACGATGCGCTCTTTGTGATCCGTTCCAAATGCCTCCAGCGTAATCTTCAGCTCTACGGCTGCATTTCTGTTGATGCTGATGAACTGATTGTGATCCAGACGGATGACATTTCCCTGTTCTTTTGCAATAACGGTTGCCACACGAACCAGCTCTCCTGCTTTGTCCGGAAGCAGAACAGATACGGTAAAGATACGGTCTCTCTGGATCAGACCTAACTGTACAACAGAAGACATGGTGATCACATCCATGTTTCCGCCGCTTAAGATCGATACCACTTTTTTGTCTTTTACATCCAGATATTTCAGGGCTGCCACGGTCAGAAGTCCGGAGTTTTCTACGATCATCTTGTGGTTTTCAACCATATCAAGGAAGGCAACGATCAGATCATCGTCCTCAATGGTGATGATATCGTCGAGGTTTTTCTGCAGATACGGAAACACATTTTTACCAGGTGTCTTAACAGCCGTGCCGTCTGCGATCGTATTGACATTTGGCAGTGTCACAACTTCTCCTGCCTGAAGGGAAGCTTTCATGCAGGCTGCCCCTGCCGGTTCCACACCGATCACGCGGATGTTCGGGTTGAGCATCTTAGCCAGTGTGGAGACACCGGTTGCCAGTCCGCCTCCTCCGATCGGTACCAGAATAATATCAACCGTTGGCAGTTCCTTGAAGATCTCCATCGAAATGGATCCCTGACCGGTTGCCACATCCAGATCATCAAACGGATGGATGAAGGTATAGCCTTCTTTTTCTGCCAGTTCCAGTGCATAGGCACAGGCCTCATCATAGACATCTCCATAGAGAACGACTTCTGCGCCGTACTCCTTGGTATGGTTGACTTTGATCAGCGGAGTTGCTGTCGGCATAACGATCACTGCCTTTGCACCAAACTCTTTTGCTGCATAAGCAACACCCTGTGCATGGTTTCCGGCAGATGCTGTGATCAGACCTTTCTGTCTCTCTTCTTCGCTCAGTGTGCTGATCTTATAGTAAGCGCCTCTTACTTTATAAGCGCCTGTATACTGCATATTTTCCGGTTTCAGATAAACTTTGTTTCCTGTCTGCTCACTGAAATATTTACTGTAGATCAGCTTTGTCTCCTGTGTCACTTTTTTACGATCTCGGAAGCTTCTTCAAATTTTTCTAATGTTAGCATGTCTTTACTCCTCTTCTTCTGAATCTTTCACATCAAACAGTGCATTTACGAGCTCATCTGCATCGAATTTCTGCAGATCGTCAATACTCTCTCCCACGCCGATGTACTTCACCGGGATACCAAGTTCGGACTGGATTGCCACCGCGATACCGCCCTTGGCTGTTCCGTCCAGTTTTGTCAGGATGATTCCGGTGATATCAGCAATCTCAGAAAATTGTCTTGCCTGTGCAAGTGCATTCTGACCGGTTGTACCGTCCAGCACAACCAGTGTCTCGCGGTAAGCTTCCGGATATTCCCGGTCGATCACACGGTTGATTTTCCGAAGCTCCTCCATCAGGTTCTTCTTATTGTGAAGACGTCCCGCTGTATCACAGAGCAATACATCTGCATGACGTGCTTTGGATGCCTGGATCGCATCGTATACAACGGCTGCCGGATCCGATCCTTCCTGTCCGGAAATGATCTCCACACCTGCACGGTTCGCCCACTCAGTAAGCTGCTCTCCTGCTGCTGCGCGGAAAGTATCGGCTGCTGCAAGGATAACCTTCTTGCCCTGGTCTTTGAGCTTTCCGGCCAGTTTTCCAACGGAAGTAGTCTTACCGACACCGTTGACTCCGATCACCAGAACAACGGACTGACGGTTTTCAAACTCGTACGCCGTCTCACCGACATTCATCTGGGCTTTGATGCTGTCGATCAGAAGCTGTTTGCAGGCAGAAGGCTCTTTGATGTGCTGCTCTTTTCACCTTCTGTTTCAGATCTTCTATGATCGCGGTTGTCGCATTGATCCCGAGATCTCCCATGATGAGGATTTCTTCGATCTCCTCATAAAAATCCTCATCTATTGCGGAAAATCCGCTGAAAATAGAATCAATACCGGAAACGATATTGTTTCTTGTCTTGGTCAGTCCTTCTACCAGACGCTTAAAAAATCCTTTTTTCTCACCCATCTTCTTTCCTTTCTCACTGATCCAGTGCCTCTTCGATCAGATTTACCGATACCAGTGCAGAGATTCCTTTTTCCTGCATCGTGATGCCATACAGCCGGTCGGCCGCTGCCATCGTTCCGCGTCTGTGTGTAATAATAATAAATTGTGTATTTTTTGTCAACTTGTGCAGATAATTTGCATAGCGGCTGACATTCGCCTCATCCAGGGCCGCCTCAATCTCATCCAGCAGACAGAACGGAGACGGTTTGAGGTGCTGGATAGCAAAAAGCAGGGCGATCGCCGTTAAGGCCTTCTCTCCGCCGGAAAGCTGCATCATGTTCTGAAGCTTTTTGCCAGGCGGCTGAGAGATGATCCGGATGCCTGCCTCCAGAATATCTTCATCATCCACAAGCTCCAGCGTTCCTTTGCCCCCTCCGAACAATTCACGAAAAGCTTTGTCAAATTCCACCTGGATCCTGGCAAAATTCTCCCGGAACTGCTTCCGCATCCCTTCATCCAGCTCCAGAATGATCTCTTCTAAAGCTTTCTCTGCTTTGATGAGATCATCGTGCTGATTCTGAAGAAATCCATGCCGCTGTGACATCTCTTTGTAATCTTCGATCGCATTGACGTTGATGTTGCCCATCTGGCGGATCGCTGCTTTGATCTCCTCGATCCGTTTTCTGGTCTGCTTCTGATCCATGCCGTTTTCGTTCCGGAACGCAGCAGCTTCCAGAAGGTGTCACCTGATATTCATCCCAGATCTGACTGATCCGCTCTTCTTTTTTGACTTTCAAGCTTTTCCTGCATGGATGCAAGCCGGAAGTTTTCTTTGTCCAGATCTGCGATCTGCCCGGAAAGCTCCTCCCGCCTTGTAAAAAGGTTTTCTGTGCCGCACTTTTCTCTTCTTTTTTGCCTGAAGCTTCTGCAGCTGCCTGCCATGATCGCGTCCATGGTCTTTCGTACCTGCAATGCGGCTTTCAATCTGCCGGATCTGTGCTTCTTTTTCTGCAATGACATCCAGACTTTCCCGCTTTTTTCTGCCCGATCTCTTTTTCTTCTTCCCTTAAATTTCGGATTTCTTTTTCGATACGTTTGAGATTCTGCCCTGCAAATTCTTCTTTCTGTCCGGCATTTGCAAGCTCCAGATGCAGCTTTTCAATGCGGGCGTTCTGCTGCTCCAGTTCCGCCCTCTGGACTTCCTGTTCTTTCTGCCATCCCAGGATCTGTTCCTGCAGCTGTGCTTCTCTTTTTCAGACTCTTTCACAGCTTCTTCGATCTGTTCTTTTTCCCGGCTGATCTGCTTTAATTCGCCGTCTAACTGGGCAGATTCTTCCTGAAGCCTTGTCAGCTCTTCTTTGGATTCTTCCCGTTTTTCTTCCATCTGGCGGATCTCCATGCGTGCCGTATTCTGAGAAACATAGGCTTTCTGAAGCTTTTCATTCAGAATTACAACTGTTTCGCGATGTTCATTCCTTTTTTTTTTCGGTTTTCATCGACTTCCAGCTGCAATTCTTTCCATTCTTTTTCCAGTGCCTGTACTTTCTTTTGCAGCTCTTCAACTTCTCTTCTGCGTCCCAGAAGATTGCTGCTGTTGCGGTAGGCACCACCTGTCATGGAACCGCCCGGACTTAAAGACTCTCCTTCCAGCGTAACGATCCGCAGAGAATGGTGATATTTCCTGGCAGCTGCGATCGCATGATCCATATTGTCTGCGACAAGTGTCCTGCCAAGAAGGTATTCCACCAGTGCACGGTATTTCTCTTCTGTCCGGACCAGAGTGCTCGCAACGCCCAAAATCCCCGGCTCTTTCACGGCATCTTTGTTTCCTGCATTTCCTTTTCTTCCGATGGCAGTCAGCGGAAGGAAGGTAGCCCGGCCATATTTGCCACGTTTCAGAAATTCGATCATGCGTTTTGCGGTCTCTTCCCTGTCCGTCACAATATTCTGTATACTGCCGCCAAGTGCCGTCTCGATTGCCGTCTCATAAGAAGATTCTACTTTGATCAGATCGGCTACAACGCCGAGGATCCCCGGATTTTTATCTTTCTGCTCCATCACCTTCCGGATACTGTTTCCGTATCCATCATAGCGTTCTGTTAAATTGCTCAGTGTCTCAAGCCTTGATTTCTCCCGGTGATAGAAAGACTGTTTCTGTTCCAGTTCCCGGTTCTGCCCTGCCAGTTTCTGCTGGAGCTGTTCAATCTTATCTTCCTGCTCTTTGCTCTTCCGAAGCTGTTTTTCAATCTCTTCCGACACCGTTTCGTAGGCAGTCTGATATTCCTGAAGCGTCTCCTGCCATCTGGCATCTTCGCTGCCGATCCGAAGGAGCTTTCCGGTTACTTCTGCTTTTCGGATCTGCATCTGTTCCTGCATGGTATCGTATCGCTGAACATTTCCTTTCACCGAAGCACGCTGATTCAAAAGTGAAATGATTTCATTTTTCCCGTCCTCGATCTGCATTTCCAGATGGGAGAGCATCGCCGTTGTCGCATCCGCTTCCAGGCGATAGTCCGCTTCCGTCAAAGAAACCTGCTCCTGTTTTTCCTTTGCAAGCAAAAAACGCCTGTTCTTCCGCTTTTCTCTGTTTTTCTTTTTCTGGAAAGTTCGCTCTCGATCACGCTCTTTCGCTCTTTTAAGCGGACTTCCTGATCCTCCTGTGCCCGGATCTGCTCTTTCAGAACTTCGATCTGACCGGTGAGCTGCTGGTGGAGCAACTGACTTTGCCGCTCCTGTTCCCGGATCTGCTCGATCCGCTCTTCCAGCCCCTCGATCGCTTTTTCTTCTGTTTCATAATGGCTGCGGATCGTCTCGTATTCTTTCTTTATATCAGAAAGCTGTTCTTCTGCAATCTTTCGTTTTTCATCCAGATTCGCAAGTTCTGCTTTCCGCTGCTCCATTTCCAGCAGAAATAGATGCAGATCGATCTTTTTAATTCTTCTTTTTTCTTCAGGTAGATCTTTGCCTGTTCTGCCTGATGCTGAAGCGGAACCAGCTGACGCTGAAGTTCCGAGAGAATATCGTTTACGCGGACAAGGTTCGCTCTTTCATCCTCCAGCTTTTTCACGGCTGCCGCTTTTCTTCGTTTGAACTTGACAATCCCGGCTGCCTCATCAAACAATTCTCTTCGATCTTCCGGTCTGCCGCTTAAGATCTTTTCAATCTGTCCCTGCCCGATGATGGAATATCCTTCTTTTCCGATACCGGTGTCGTAGAAAATCTCCTGAATATCTTTCAGACGGCAGGAAGTTCCGTTTAAACGATATTCGCTCTCGCCGGAGCGGTAGACGCGGCGGCTGACCGTCACTTCCTCATAATCCACCGGCAGTTTGTGGTCGGCGTTGTCCAGTGTGATCGAAACCGACGCAAAGCCGAGCGGTTTTCGATTTTCCGTACCGGAAAAAATCACATCCTGCATGTTGCTTCCTCGCAGCTGTCTGGCACTCTGCTCACCAAGTACCCAGCGAACCGCATCTCCTACGTTACTCTTTCCGCTTCCGTTCGGTCCTACAATCCCGGTAATACCATTATGAAATTTAAAATCAATCTTGTTTGCAAATGATTTGAATCCCTGGATCTCAAGACTCTTTAAATACATGTCTCAGGCATTTCCTTTCAGTTTGATAATGGCACGGTAAGCGGCTTCCTGCTCTGCGGCTTTCTTGGTCCTTCCGTTCCTTCGCCCAGTGTCTTGTCTCCCACTACCAGACTTACCACAAATTTCTTGTCATGATCCGGTCCGATCTCTCCTGTCAGCACATACTCGATCTCTTTGCCTTTATAGTCACTCTGCACGATCTCCTGCAGAATAGTCTTGCTATCATAAAAGAGTTTTTTGTGCTCGATATCCTTTAGAATAAATTTATGGATAAACTCCTTTGCACTAGCAAAACCACCATCCAGATAGATAGCTCCTATTACACTCTCCATAGCATCAGATACGATAGAATCCCGGTTTCTTCCGCCTGTCCGCTCTTCTCCCTTGCCAAGGAAAAGATAGCTTCCGAGGCTGATCTCGTGCGTACACAGTGCCAGCGTCGGTTCACATACAATGCTGGCACGGAGTTTTGTCATTTCGCCCTCAGCCATATCCGGGTAATTGTAAAATAAATACTCACTGCTGATGATCTCCAGAACCGCATCGCCAAGAAACTCCAGGCGTTCATTGTCTTTGAGTCCTTCGTGCCTGTGTTCGTTTGCATAAGAACTGTGTGTGAGAGCCTGCTTAAACAAGGTCTTATCTTTGAAGGTATAGCCAATCTTTCCTTCCAGCTCTTTTAAATCTTTTGTCTGTTTCATCTTGTTCCTCGCTTTCTGTTTCAGTCGGATATACAGAAGGTGCTGACTTGCAGCACCTTCCCATCTGTCGTTATCGTCAGACCCCTTTTAATTTAATGCACTTTTGATTGCTTCTACTGCATCACCGACAGAAACGATCTTTTCTGCTTCTTCATTTGGAATCTCGATATCGAATTCTTCTTCAATGCCCATGATAATCTGGAATACATCCAGGAATCTGCTCCGAGATCATCCACAAAGGTGGTATCCAGCGTAATTTCGTTTGCATCTACGTTTAACACTTCTGCGATGATTTTTGCTAACTTTTCAAATTCCATAATAAAATACCTCTCTTATCCTTTTTGGTCTTCTTTTATAATATTTTCTCTGATTTTCTGATTGATCTCCTGTTTTGTGAACTGGACACACTGAAGGATGGAATTTTTCACTTCCACTGCCTTTGAACTTCCGTGTGTCTTTACGACCAGTCCGTTCAAACCTAAAAAGCGGTGCTCCGCCATACTGGCTGGCATCAAAAGATTTGAGCGTTTCTTTCAATGCAGGTTTTACCAGTAATGCACCGATTTTGGAACGCAGGCTTGTCATCATGCCCTGCTTGACTTTACTGATCAGAGTTGCACCGACACCTTCGTAAAGTTTCAGGATCACGTTTCCCACGAACGCCTCACAGACGATCACATCGCACACTCCCTGCGGAATGTCGCGTGCCTCCACACTTCCGATAAAATTGAGCTCTTTGCATTCTTTGAGCAATGGAAATGTCTCTTTTACAAGCGCATTCCCCTTTTCCTCTTCCGCACCGATGTTGACCAGCCCGACTCTCGGATTTTTGACTCCCATAACATTTTCCATATAAATGGAACCGATCTTTGCAAACTGCACCAGATGGGAAGGTCTGGCATCCACGTTTGCCCCACAGTCGATCAGGAGAGAAACTCCGTTCTTTGTCGGAATAAGCGGTGCCAGCGGCGGTCTTTCAATTCCTTTGATCCTGCCAACGATCACCTGACCTCCTACAAGGATCGCTCCGCTGCTTCCTGCAGAAACAAAAGCATCAGCCTCTTTATTCTTTACCATATTCATACCTTTTACGATCGAAGAATCTTTTTTCCTGCGAATTGCCATGACAGGCGGTTCGGCCGTTTCGATCACTTCTTCGGTATGCACGATCTCCAGCCTTTCTTTTGGAAAGGTGTATTTTGAAAGCTCGGCTTCGATCACCGGCTTTCTTCCCGTCAGGTAGATAAAAATATCTTCTCTGGCGTTCAGTGCTTCTACGGCACCTTTGACGATCTCTCCGGGTGCGTTGTCTCCGCCCATCGCATCTACAACCACCCTGACCAATCCTGCATAGTTTTTCCTCCTGTTGCAATTCCTAATATACTAGAGTGCGATATAAAAAAATCAACCTAAAATTTTTGCAGATCCTTTCATAAAAAATCAGGGACCAAACAACATCAAATTGTTCAATCCCTGATTCTATAGCATTTATGCAATTAGTCTTCAACTGCAACGATTTCTTTTTTGTTATATGTTCCGCAGTTTTTGCAAACTCTGTGAGACATCATCAGTTCACCACATTTGCTGCATTTTACCAGATTCGGAGCAGTCATTTTCCAGTTTGCTCTTCTCTTATCTCTTCTAGCTTTAGAAGATTTATTCTTTGGACAGATTGACATGGCTTACACCTCCTTAAATTTATTGAAGATATCACGGATCTGTGCCATTCTGGGATCTAAATCTGTATGATCACAGTCGCAGGTCCCATGATTCAGATTCTTACCGCATATACTGCAGATTCCAGAATCTCGCTGTAGACCAGCTCATCCACATCCAGGTCATATCCATGTATATACGCGCATTCATCGAGCGCTTCCCGTCGTTCTTCTTCGGTAAGATTCATGTCGATTTTCTTCTCAAAATCAAGCTCAAACTCTACCGGAACTTCCTCCAGGCAACGTCCGCAGGGAATCAGAATCGTAAGATCCATCTTGCCCTGTATTAACAGATTCCGCTTTCCTTTATTCGTAAGAACCAGTGAAACCGGAGTCTTTCGGGTAATCGGATACTTGCCGAGCTTCATCTCAAATGTATCCGGACCGAAGTCTGCATCTACCCGCAGTATCTTTCCATCGTCTTTCAGTACATCGTTTAAAGCGATCTGCATAATATCCTCCTATCCACGCCTAAACTATTATATCCGTGCATCTGGCATTTGTCAACCCATTTTTTTGTTTCAGGTCGCACGCATGCAAGACCCGGCACGCGATCCTGTCAGTCAGGCAATAAGAAACTGCCGCAAATCTCTTTGCAGCAGTTTCTTCTATTTGCCAGGGTCAAAGGTCTAAATCCACATGAGCTTGCTCATAGGTGGATGAAAGACCTTGGGACCCCCCGATATGAGCATAAAAAGTGGGATGATAATCCCACGATATGCGAATACTGGAGAGGATTGGGAGTGCAACGCACGGAACAATCCGTAGGCATCATAGTTGGGGACTTTTGCCACTCATTGATGTATACGAATTATTCCGTACTCCCACAATTATACCAGAGCAACGGTCTCGCGGCAGATAGCCAGCTCTTCGTTTGTCGGGATAACTGCTACTTTTACTTTGGAGTCAGCAGCAGAGATCACGCAGTTGTCACCGCTCTTTGCATTTGCTTCTGCATCCAGAGTGATGCCAAGGTAACCCAGGTAGCTGCAGACTTTTTCACGTACAAGACCTACGTTCTCGCCGATACCTGCGGTAAAGCAGATCACATCTACACCGTTCATGGCTGCTACATAAGAACCAACATATTTTGCCACGCGATAGCAGAATACTTCGATTGCTGCGATCGCACGTTTGTTGCCTTCTTTTGCACCTGCTGTCAGGTCACGGAAATCACTTGACAGTCCGGAAATACCTTCCAGACCGGACTTTTTGTTCAGAACGTTCATGACGCCTGCAATGTCCAGGTTCTCTTTCTTGGCAATGAACTCCATGATGGCGGGATCGATATCGCCGCATCTGGTTCCCATGATCAGGCCTTCCAGAGGTGTCAGACCCATGGAGGTATCTACGCACTTGCCGTCTTTTACGGCACTGATGGATGCACCATTTCCAAGGTGGCATACGATGATCTTGGAGTTTTCCAGATCCATACCGAGGAATCTTGCTGTTTCTTTTGGATACAAAGTTGTGGGAGGTTCCGTGGAAACCATATCTTCTCACTTTGTACTTCTCATAATACTCATAAGGCAGACCGTACATATATGCCTTCTCCGGCATGGTCTGATGGAAAGCGGTATCAAATACAGCTACCATCGGTGTACCGGGCATCAGCTTCTGGCAGGCACGGATACCGATCAGGTTAGCAGGATTGTGTAAAGGTGCAAGGTCGTTACACTGTGCAACTGCTTCCAGAACCTCGTCTGTGATCACAACGGAAGAAGCAAATTTCTCGCCGCCGTGTACGATACGGTGACCGACTGCATTTACTTCTGACAGGCTCTTGATCGCACCTGTTTTGTCGTTTACCAGTGCATCCAGCACCATCTGGATCGCTTCTTTATGTGTTGGCATGGCTGCCTCTGTGATCTCCTTGTCGCATCCGGCTTTCTGGTAAACTAATCTTCCGTCGATTCCGATTCTCTCGCAGAGACCTTTTGCCAGAACATCTTCTGTATCCGAATTGATCAGCTGATACTTCAGAGATGAACTTCCACAGTTGATAACTAATACGTTCATTTTAACATCCTCCTGATATGTAAATCTTATTATTTAGCCAGACACTGTACGGCTGTGATCGCTACAACACCTACGATGTCTTCTGCAGAACATCCTCTGGACAGGTCATTGACCGGTGTTGCAATACCCTGGGTGATAGGTCCGTAAGCTTCTGCTTTTGCCAGTCTCTGAACCAGTTTGTAACCGATGTTTCCTGCATCCAGATCCGGGAACATCAGGACATTGGCTTTACCTGCTACGGAGCTGCCTGGAGCCTTACTTGCGCCAACGCTTGGAACGATAGCAGCGTCAAGCTGGAATTCGCCATCCAGTTTGAGTTCCGGATAAGCTTCTTTTGCCAGTCTGGTAGCTTCTACAACTTTGTCTACCAGTGCGTGCTTCGCACTTCCCTTGGTAGAATGAGAAAGCATAGCAACGATTGGCTCTTTCTCTACCAGCAGTTCGAAAGAATCTGCAGAAGAACCTGCGATAGCTGCCAGCTCTTCCGGATTCGGGTTCTGGTTCAGTCCGGAATCTGCAAATACGAAAGTACCGTTTGCGCCATATTCGCAATCCGGAACTACCATCAGGAAGAATGCGGATACCAGTTTTGTACCTGGTTTTGTTTTCAGGATCTGCAGACATGGACGCAGTGTATCAGCGGTAGAATGGCATGCTCCGGATACCATACCGTCTGCATCGCCCATTTTTACCATCATTACGCCATAGTACAGATACTGGTTTAACAGGATTTCTTTTGCCTGTTCCGGTGTCATGCCTTTTTTTTTCTGACGCAGCTCAACCAGCTTGTCGATGTAAGCCTGTGTTCTGTCGGAAGTAGCCGGGTCAACAACTACGGCTCCTGTCAGATCCAGTCCTTCACTTCCTTTTTTTCACTGCTTCTTCGCTTCCGACCAGAATGATCTTTGCGATTCCTTCTTTCAGAATCTGTGCAGCTGCTTCATATGTTCTGCGATCCTCGGTTTCCGGTAATACGATCGTTTTGTTTGCTGCTTTTGCTCTTGCTTTGATTGTGTCAATAAATCCCATGATTTCTGACTCCTTTCAGTATAATTCATTTCCATTCACAGTCTGTAATTTCACTGTGCCTGACTGTCCGTTTCGTTACAGACTGCGTTTGCTTTCATTATATCGCCTGATTGTGGTATTTTCAACCAGAAATATGTATCTTTTTACAAACAAACCCTGATCCTCCCCCTCTTTTGCCATAAAATTTTCACAAATATTGTTTTACCATTGTTTTTTATCTCTTTACCTCTGTACTGCTTCATGCTATAGTTAGCAATCATAAGTCCAAGGAGCGATGTTACCATGAAAACCATCAGCATTATTGCCGAATACAACCCTTTCCACAACGGCCATGCCTGGCAAATCGCGGAGGCGAAACGCCGTACCAGTGCAGACTTTGCCCTGATCGTGATGTCCGGAGATTTTGTCCAGAGAGGCGAACCTGCCGTTCTTGATAAATTTTCCCCGCACCAGGATGGCTCTGCTTGGCGGAGCAGACCTCGTACTCGAGCTTCCGGTCCGCTATGCAGCCGGCAGTGCCGAATATTTTGCGAGGGGTGCCTGCTCACTTCTTGCCTCCCTGAATGTAACCGATACACTCTGTTTTGGATGTGAAACGGAAGATCCGGCTGCTTTTTCGGCTCTTTCTTCTCTTCTTGCAGACGAACCGGAAGCTTTCAGGCGATATCTCAGATCGTATCTTGCCGCCGGAAATTCATATCCGAAGGCACGGCTTCTGGCCCTTGAATCCTGTTTCTTTCCGGACTCTTCTCAAAGCTCTCCCGGATACGACTCACATTTTGCTTCTGACGCTGATCCTTTGAGTCCTCCGGGCAATCCTTTCTCTTTTTCAAAACAGCCACCGAGCTTCTTTCTTTCCCGAATAATACGCTCGGGCTCGAATACCTGATTGCCTGCAGACGTCTGAAGGCTTCCTTTGATTTTCTGCCGGTCAAACGTCAGGGGCTTCGTATCACAGTTCTCTGCCCCAGGGAAATTTTGCTTCCGCCACAGCGATCCGCAAAAAAATCCGGCTCTTGCCTGCGGATATATGCCGGATGTCTGCCGGGAATTATATGAACATGCTGTTTCAGGTCAGATGCTTCATTCTATTGATGATTACTCAGACCTTCTACACTATGCTCTTCTGATGCAGAAGGATTATACTGCTTTTCTGGACGTAAATGCAGACCTCTCGGGCCGCATCCGCAAACTGCTGCCACAGTACAAGTCTTTTTCTTCGTTTGTAAGCCTGTTAAAAACAAAACAGGTCACCGAGGCACGCATCCGCCGCAGTCTGCTGCATATTCTGCTTGGTATTCGAAAAAAAAGAACGGCCGGAAGATCGTTTTGCCGGTCTTTCTTATGCAAGAGTTCTCGGCTTTCGCCAGAGTGCATTGCCGCTTTTCAGGGAGATCAAAAAAAGAAGCTCCATCCCACTGCTGACAAAAGCCGCAGATGCGAAAAAGCTTCTTTTACCATCCGAACTGGATGAATTTCTGTTAAATGTGCGTGCCAGCGACCTCTATCACATCACCGACCCCGGCGGCGGTTACAATGAATACCGCACGCAGATTATCCGTATTTAAACGCGATATATTCTTGCATCTATCATGTACCTTTTAACTGTGCAGTATCACGAATCATATGATATTCTGCTTTTTGCTCACTCGATCAGGCTACTTTTCTGCCATTTTCCGCTTAAGTAGCGTACAAAACCGATTGCAAAGCCGATGCCCCAACCAATCGGGATCGACCACCAGATAGCCTTTGCACCGAGCATCCCGGACATGCTGTAAGCAAGGATCACACGGGAGCTTAAGTTGATCAGCGTTACCATTAAAAAACCAGAGGATGTCTCCTGCTCCCCGCACTACGCCGGTACAGGTATTCATGATACCCATCAGTGCATAGAACAGGCCGACCACACGCAGGTATTCGATGCCGGTGGCAATCGCCGCCTGATTGGAACTGCTGTCCATGAACAGCCCGACAAACACCTTTGCATATACAAGAAGGATCCCTGTCACGATCACACCGATCACGGCACTCATCAGAAGTCCGGCACGAAATCCTTCTTTTACCCGCTCCGGTTTCTTACCGCCGATGTTCTGAGCGGTAAACGTTGAGACGGCATTGCCCACGTTTACCATCGGCAGGATTGCAATGCTGTCAATCTTCGTTGCCGCTGCATAGCCTGCCATCACGGCTTCCCCGTAACCATTGACCAGTCGCTGTACCAGAAAAATCCCGATTGACACCATCGACTGCTGGAGCATGGACGGAACTGCCACATTGCAGACAATCTCCAGGATATGCAGATCAAAAATTCTGCTCTTTTGCTGTGTTTTCATTTTCTTCATGCGGGTACAAAGCCACAGAAACGAAACAACAACTGAAATTGCCTGAGAAATATCAGTGGCCAGTGCAGCTCCGGCTACGCCCATCTTCAGTTTTGTCACAAAATACAGATCCAGTACGATGTTGCAGACGGATGACAGTGCCAGAAATACCAAGGGGGACTTTGAATCCCCGATCGCATTGAACGATGCCGTCAGCATGTTGTAGAGGAAAAGAAAGACAAGGCCGCAGAAATAAATTTTCAGATAGAGATGCATCTGAAAAGATTTTCTGCGGGGTCTGCATAAACCGCAGGATCGCGTCCGTCCCGAAAATCCCGACCAGCATCAGGCACAGTGCGATCACAAAAGAGGCCAAAAGCACCGTCTGGATCGCTGTTTTCGTTTCTCCATACCGTTTTGCCCCAAAATACTGAGAGATCACGACCGAAGAGCCGATGCTCAGTCCCGTGGCGATCGCCACAAAGAGAAACGTAATCGAAGAAGATGCACCGACGGCTGCCAGTGCATCTGCTCCCACATAATTTCCCACAATGATAGAATCAATAATATTATAAAGCTGCTGAAAAAGATTTCCGAGTACCATCGGCACTGCAAAGAAAAAACAGTGTCTTCCCCGGATTTCCTTTTGTCATATCCTTTGCCATAACTCCACCTTTGTGCTTTCCGGTTTAGTTCTTGAAGCTGTGGATCGGCGCCGGGATACGTCCCTTGCGGGATACAAATGCTTCACAGGAGAAGGAATTGACCGGCATAACCGGAGCATATCCGAGCAGTCCGCCAAATTCTACCATATCTCCAACATCTTTTCCGATGACCGGAATCACACGCACTGCCGTTGTTTTCTGGTTGACCATACCGATCGCCATCTCATCAGCGATAATACCGGAGATGGTCGCTTCGCTTGTCTTGCCCGGAATGGCGATCATGTCAAGACCAACGGAGCAGACACAGGTCATTGCTTCCAGTTTTTCAATTGTCAGTGCACCGGCTTCTACCGCATTGATCATACCCTGATCTTCACTGACCGGAATGAACGCACCGCTTAAACCGCCGACATAAGAAGATGCCATGACACCACCTTTTTTCACCTGATCGTTCAGAAGTGCCAGTGCTGCCGTCGTGCCAGGTGCTCCTGCATGTTCCAGACCGATCTCGCAAAGAATATCAGCTACGGAATCTCCAATGGCCGGTGTCGGTGCCAGAGAAAGGTCGATGATTCCAAATGGAATTCCCATTCTTCTGGATGCTTCCTGAGCTACCAGCTGACCTACTCGCGTAACCTTGAACGCCGTTTTTTGATCGTCTCGCACAATACTTCAAAACTCTCACCGCGTACCTGCTCCAGGGCAGTCTTTACAACGCCAGGACCGCTGACACCGACGTTGATGATCGCATCCGCCTCCGTCACACCGTGGAACGCGCCTGCCATAAACGGGTTGTCATCCGGCGCGTTGCAGAATACAACAAGCTTCGCACAGCCAAGAGAATCCTGCTCTCTTGTATATTCTGCTGCCTGTTTTACGATCTTGCCCATCAGGCGTACCGCATCCATGTTGATACCGCATTTTGTGGAGCCGACGTTGACGGAACTGCAGACACGCTCTGTAACAGAGAGTGCTTCCGGAATGGAGCGAATCAGATTCTCATCGCTCTTTGTCATGCCCTTTTTGATACCAGTGCGGAGTAGCCGCCGATAAAGTTGACGCCAACCTCTTTTTTGCGGCACGGTCCAGTGTTTTTGCAATGCTCACATAATCTTCAGGGACATTTGCATGCCTTACCGCCAACGAAAGCGATCGGTGTGATGGAGATTCGCTTGTTGACGATCGGGATCCCATATTCTCTTTCAATCTGCTGACCGGTTGCTACCAGATCCTTCGCAACGGTTGTGATCTTGCGGTAAATATTTTCATTTAATACTTCCAGGTCTGCATCGACACAATCCAGCAGGCTGATACCGAGCGTAATGGTACGAACATCCAGATTTTCCTGAGTGATCATCTTATTTGTCTCGTTTACTTCAAACATATTAATCATAATCGCTGTCCTCTTTCCGTCACGGTTTAAATACGATGCATCTTGTTAAAAATATCTTCGTGCTGGCAGCGGATAGTCAGTCCCATCTCATTTCCAAGCTCTTCCAGCCCTTTTGCCAGATCTGCAAATGGTTTTTCTGACTGGTTTGCATCGGTGATCATCATCATATTGAAAAATCCCTGCACGATCGTCTGTGAAATATCCAGGATATTTACGTTATTCTCTGCCAGATACGTGCAGACTTTTGCGATGATACCTACGGTGTCTTTTCCTACTACGGTTATAACGGTACGTTTCATTTTATCTTCCTTTCTGTCTGATATGCAGACTCCGCCCGCCCTTTAAAGGGCATAGAGCGGTGATATATGATCCCTCGCTGCCACTGCGATTGGAAAATCGCCGGCCTTGTAAGGATTATCACCCAATGTAACTTCCGCACATACGGTCTCGTAAGCCAGTGCCTCGTAATTATTCTCCCTGCTTAAATGTCCAAGCAGAATGGTTTTGATCCTGTCATTTAAAATCTCACAGAGCAGACGGCCTGCATTTTCATTTGACAGGTGCCCTCTGTTCCCGAGGATCCTCTGTTTTAGATAGTAGGGATAGCTGCCAACCTGCAGCATATGTATATCGTGGTTGGATTCGAGCAGCACGCCGTCAAGATCTTTCAGATGAGAAACAATCTTCTCATCGTAATAACCAAGATCCGTCACAACGGCAACCGATTTCTCTCCATTGTCCAGACGATAGGCAACCGGCTCGGCGGCATCGTGCGATATGGCAAACGGTTCCCACCTCCAGATCTTCGATCTGAAATTTCCCATCTGCCCGGATCGTATGGAACAAATCTTCATCAATCTGACCAAGGCTGCTACTGTTTCTGATCCCGTCGATCGTACCTGCTGTCGCATAGATTGGGATATGATACTTTCTGGACATCACGCCCAGCCCTTTGATGTGATCCGAATGTTCGTGTGTGATCAGGATCCCCTTCAGCTCTTCCGGCTTCCGGTCGATCTCATGCAGTCCGTCCACGATCCTTTTTCTGCTGATCCCGGTATCGATCAGCACAGAAGTCTGATCAGAACCCACATAAATGCAGTTTCCGCTGCTTCCACTTGCTATACTACAAAAATCCATGTTCTTTTAATCCCCTGTCCATTTGTTCAAATGTATTGTCTACAAAATCACTGCTGTTGTCAACCACAAATTGACAGGACTTTCGAAATACGCTGTCTTTTTTTTCTGATTTTTCAAAATATCATCTATTTTGCGGTCACTGTAACCGCGGCTCTGTTTCAGACGTATGCGACGTGCCGCATCGTCCACATAAATATACCAGATCTCATCACAGATCTCGTCGTAATGTTCTTCCAGCAAAAGAGCTGCCTCCACGACCACAAACGGCACACATGCCTTTTTGTTTTTCCAGATAAACGGCAGTTCGAATGTATTCTTTCACTGCCGGATGAACGATCGCATTTAACATGGCAAGCTTTTCCTGATCTGCAAACACGATCGCACCCAGTTTTTTCCGGTCGATCTTCTGATCTGCCGCCAGGATCTGCTCTCCAAACAAAGAACAGATCTGCTTATAGCAGGAAGTATCCGGCTCCATCACCAGATGGCCGACCTGATCAGCCTGGATGACTTTTGCCCTGTATTTCTCCTCCAGATAGGCAAGGATCGTACTTTTCCCTGCCCCTACCTGTCCGGTAATCCCAAGTACTTTCATATATTTATAACCTGCTTTCTGTACTTTTTTGCAATCTCCGGTCTATTTTGCCTCGTACCAGTTCTCTCCGGTATGCATATCGATCTCCAGGCAAACTTTTAAATTCGCCGCACCATGCATCTCCTCTGCAAGAATCTGTTTTACCATATCCAGCTCCTCTTTTGCCGCCTCCACAAGCAGTTCATCGTGCACCTGAAGGATCAGTCTGGATCTGAAATGTTCTGCTTTCAGCCGCTCATTGACACGGATCATGGCAATCTTGATGATATCTGCCGCCGTACCCTGGATCGGTGAATTCATCGCCACACGCTCCCCGAAAGAACGCTGCATAAAATTTGAAGAAGAAAGCTCCGGAACCGGTCTTCTTCTGCCAAACAGTGTCGTGACATAGCCTTTTTCTTTTGCATCCGCCACACTCTGATCCAGGAACTGTTTGATGCCCGGATACGTCTCAAAATATTTCTCAATATATTCTGCGGCTTCTTTTCTGGAGATGCTCAAGTCCTGACTTAAGCCAAAGGAGCTGATGCCGTACACAATACCGAAGTTGACTGCCTTGGCATTTCTTCTCTGCAAAGGTGTCACTTCATCAAACGGCACATGGAACACCTGGGACGCCGTGATCCGGTGGATGTCCTGAGCTTCCCGGTAAGCTTCAATCAGCCTTTCATCCCCGGAAATGTGGGCGAGAACGCGCAGCTCGATCTGGGAGTAGTCGGCATCCACAAAGACAAATCCATCTTCCGGGATAAAGACTTTGCGGATCATTCTGCCAAGTTCCATACGGATCGGGATGTTCTGAAGGTTCGGCTCCGTGCTGCTGATGCGTCCCGTTGCCGTGATCGTCTGATGGAACTTGCTGTGAATCCTTCCGTCTGCCGCAATGTAACCTGCCAGTCCGTCCGCGTAGGTGGATTTGAGCTTTGCAAGCTGACGGTACTCCAGAATATGGGACACGATCGGTGCCTCCGGTGCCAGTTTCTCCAGCACGTCGGCCGCGGTCGAGTAGCCGGTCTTCGTTTTCTTTCCATATGGAAGCTGCAGTTTTTCAAACAAAATCACACCTAGCTGCTTCGGAGAATTGATATTGAAGGTCTCTCCAGCCAGATCGTAGATCGTCGTTTCCAGTTCTTTGATCCGTCCGGACAACTGCTCCCCATACTGCTTTAACGCCTCTCCATCTGCCTTTATACCGGCTTTTTCCATGTCGTAAAGCGTATAGACCAGCGGCATCTCAATCTCCTTAAACAGATCCCACATACCGTTCTCTTTTAACTTTTCTTCCAGTTTTGCTTTTCCTTCCAAGCAGGTGTACGTGCCGTAGCAGGCTGCATTTTTCACTGCTTTCTCATCTTCCGATCCAAAATCTTCTTTTCCAAGCAGCTCCTGCACGGACGGAACCAGAAGATCCAGACATTCTTTGCAATGTCCTCGTACGCATAGGTATCTTTGAGTGGATTTAAAAGATACATGGCGATCGCTGCATCAAAGAGATTTTTCTTCTCCACGTGCAGATACGAAAGCTGCTCTTTGACGTTCATCGTGACAGCCGCATCCGCTTTTTCCAGCACTTCCGTCATTTTTTCACAGAGATACTGACCGGTCACAAAACCCTGTGCCGGTATATAATAAATCTTTTCTTTCTCCCAGCCAAGAGAAATACCTTTTACTTCTCCTTTGTGAGAAATGACAGAAAAGCTCACGAGTGCTGCCCCTGCTGCCTGTGCAAACACGTCTTCCGCCTCACCAAAATCTTCCACTGCGTAAAAATACTGTTCCATCTTCTGATCCGGTGCATCACACTGAAATCTTCCCAGCAGATTCTTAAACTCCAGCTTTTGAACAGGGCAAAGGCTTCCGGCGTATACAGATCGGTAAGTCTCGCATCCTCCAGCACAAAATCAATCGGGCTGTCGGTATCGATCGTCGCCAGTTTTTTGCTGAGGACTGCCAGATCATAGTGCTCCAGAAAGCATTTTTTCGCCTTGGTCGGCTTGATCTCCTCCACATGGGCACAGGCATTCTCGATCGTGCCATACGCCACGACCAGTTTGGTCGCCGTCTTTTCACCGACTCCTGGAAGTCCCGGAATATTGTCCGAGGCATCACCCATCATCGCCTTCAGTTCAATGATCTGCGGCGGTGTCACCTGATACTTCTCCAGCACTTCTTTTGCATGGTAATCCTCGATCTCCGTGCCGGTCCGCTTCGTCTTTGGTATGCGGATCATGATGTGCTCTGTTGCAAGCTGCAAAAGATCCCGGTCACCGGAGACCACAGAAACATCCAGACCTTCCTTTTCCATCCGCTTTGCCACCGTTCCAAGCAGGTCATCCGCTTCATAGCCTTCTTTCATCAGAAGCGGTACGCCCATCGCCGTCAGCACTTCTTTCATGACCGGCACCTGCTCGTGGAGCCGCGGCGGCTGCGGCTTTCTCGTCCCTTTGTAGGCATCGTACATCTTATGGCGGAAGGTCGGCGCACTTAAGTCAAAAGCAACCGCCAGATACTGCGGCTGTTCTTCCGCAAGGATTTTAAATAAAATATTTAAAAAACCATAGACCGCATTTGTATGCAGCCCCTCTGTATTGGTCAGATCCGGGACTCCGTAGAATGCCCGGTTCAATATACTGTGTCCGTCGATCAATACCAGTTTCTCTCTCAATGTTCCAGTCCTCTTTTCTGTTCTTTCACTTTTCTGTCGTTTTTTCAGTCTGCTTCTTTTTTTCTTCTTCTTTTTTGATTTCTTTGATTTTTTCTTCTTTTTCTTCTTTTCCCTGTTTTTCGACTGCTTCTTTTCTCTCTGTTTCTGCGTTGTTGTTTCATTTTCTGTCGAAGCAGTGTCTGTTTTTATCAGAGGATTCTTTGTTTCGCTTTCTGTTTCACTCGGCTTAGACTCTGTCTCTGCCTGCCTTCTGTCTTCTCTGTGTATGGATAAAAACTGACAGATCGGATTGTGTTCCATGGTTCCGTTCTGCCACAGATCTGCCTGTGTCATTAGAATCACAACCAGAAGCAGCTCCGCCAGTACCATGAGCCCAATGCGGTAGATCCTGGAAACTTTTGTCCTCCATATATAAAAACGACTTTCTTCCAGACGGTTCTGCAGTGCCTTTTTTGACATTATACACCTGATCCGCCTCATCTTCATCCAGACGGGCTATAGTATAATGTACGGTATAGTATATTTCCAGCTCCTCATAACATTCCTCACAGCTATCCACATGTTCCAGAAAGTCTTCCAGATCTTTGTCATTGAGTTTTCTCATAATATAAGCTGTTACCAATGACTGGGCTTTTTTATTACAATCCATCGTGATCCCCCGCTGTCTTTTCCTTTGTTTTTCGTTCCCCCCTCAGTATATCCTATCTCCGTTCGGGTGTAAAGTAAAAGAAAACACGCAAAAAACGCTTGCAATACCAGAATATTTATGGTAAACTAAATATCGGTTTTGAGATTTTGCCGGTGTGGCGGAATTGGCAGACGCACTTGACTCAAAATCAAGCGGTTTAACAGCCGTGCCGGTTCGAGTCCGGCCACCGGCATGAAAAAAAAGTCCTGAAGAACATTCAGGACTTTTTTAATCGAATCTGCCACTGATACAAGCCTGTAGTGCACCGCCTGCCAAGACGGATTCATCTCACATTTGATATACAGTCACCTGAAAGATCCAGTAGATCAGTCCCAGCACCCAGCTCGAGAAGATCCCATACAGGATCACAGGTCCTGCAATCGTAAAGATCTTGCATCCGATCCCGAAAACCTGCCCTTCTTTCTGATATTCGATCGCAGAAGCTGCCACCGAATTGGCAAATCCAGTGATCGGCACCAGCGTTCCTGCTCCGCCGAACTTTGCAAGTTTCGGATAAATATTCAGACCGGTGAGTATCACACTGACAAAAATCAGGATCAGGGAACACCAGCTCGCTGCAATGTCTTTTCCAGTCCGAGCATATCCCCATAATTTAAGATTGCCTGTCCGATCACGCAGATCACGCCGCCTGTCACAAACGCTTTGAGCATATTCAACGGCAGACTGTGCACCGGTGTCACCCGTTTGACATAATCATTGTATTTCTGATTTCTCTGTTCTTTTAACACATCTTTCATGTTCTTAACATTCCTTCCTGCCATCTGCTTTCTACATGCCCCAACGCCTGTAAAAATGGTACAGACTGCCCGCCGTTTTTCCGGCTGCGATCGCGATCACAATCAGACTGTAACCTTTTGTAATGCCGATCCTTCTGGCAAAGATGGGAAAAATATTGACAATTTCTGCCAGTGCCAGGATCCATCCACCAACAAAAATCCCAAACAGCACACCCATCAGCACAAGACCAAAAATTCCCAGTGGAATCCGGATCTGATGCACCGTCAGAAGATTTCCGAAAATGGCTCCTGCAAGTATCGCTGTCTCATATCCTTTCACATGCTTTGCCGTATGTGTGATCCCGACAAACCGCGTGATGATCCCAAGTCCCACCATCAGGGCGATCACACCGCCTGCTATGACAAAACCTCCGGAGAGTCCCACGACTGCCGGAATGATCTGTTTTTCCGCCATATCATCCACCCGCCTTTTTCTGCTGATTTGTGTTTTTCTGTTTTTTCGGGTCACGGGTGCTTCGCTCGATCAGCGTCGTGTCGATCTCATCTTCGTAAGTACGCATCTCCACTTCCAGAGGTGTCGGATCTGCCGTGATCTTTCTGCCGCCGAAATGATTGAAAAAGAGCAGTATCCCAAGCCCCAGCCCAATCGAGTACGAGAACTCCATAACCGTAAAACCACTGGACGGTGTGCCCGTAAACTGCTGATAGATCTGAGCAAACAGCTTTGGAATGTCCACATCGTTGTTAAACGTCATGATCGTAAAAGCCGCCCCAAAAAACGACAGTGCCGCGACAAATATGGTTTTTGCGTAACTGAGCACACGCCCCGGCTGTTTTTCCGCTTCATACGTCACAAGGAAATCATACTCTCCGATGTTGTTGATCTCAAGCCCGGAAACTTCTTCCTGGATCCGCTCAATCAGCTCCATGACCGACATCGTATGCCGCCCCGGTTTCCGTTTGTCGCCTGCGGCACTTTGATGGTTTTCACAAGATTTTCTGTCTGTTTATCTGTACAGAGAATCTGTGCGAGATCACCAATCGTTATTTTTTTGTCATGTACCTGCACATTTCGATCCACTTTCAGATAAAGTGTCTCACCGCCTGCCTGCTTCATATCGTAGCCTCCAGCTGTATTTTTCTTTTCTTCTGTAGTATCTCCTTTGTTTTGTTTTTTTATTCCCGCTTATCATCCCTTTCTTTTTTTCCCAGAATCCGCCTTTACAGCCGTTCCCTCAGTTTCCCCAGAATCTTCTTTTCCATCCTGGAAACCTGCACCTGTGTCATATCCAGTTGTTTTGCGACCTGCACCTGCGTCAGGTCTTCAAAATAGCGAAGCCGCAGAAGATCACGTTCTTTTTTCTTCAGCGTACCAAGAAGACTGTTTAAAAGCATATGATCCAGAAGTTCTTCTGAGGCATCTTTTTCTTCTTTTATACCGTCCATCAGAGAAATGGCATTTCCGTCCCCCTGGTAAATGGTCTTGTGCAGCGATTCTACCTCGCTTGCAGACTCCATCGCCATCACGATCTCTTCTCTTGTCGCCCCGATCTCTTCTGAAACTTCTTCCAGGGTTGGTTCCCTCCCGTAATCCTTTTCCAGCTTTTCTCTTGTCATGCACACTTTTACCGCCATCTCTTTTAAAGAGCGGCTGACCTTGATCATCCCGTCGTCCCGCAGAAACCGTTTGATCTCTCCTGCGATCATCGGAACTGCATACGTCGAAAATCTGACATCATAGGAAAGGTCAAATTTATCGATTCCTTTTAACAGTCCGATGCTTCCAATCTGTATCAGATCTTCCATCTCACATCCTCTGCCGTTAAAACGCCTCGCGACGGTATAGACAAGTCCCATATTCTGCTGTGCGAGTATATTCCTTGCATCTTTGTCCCCTTGTGAGAACGTTCGATCAATGCAAGGGTTTGTTCCATCCGATCTCCTTTCGCATGGAAACCGTGGTTCCATGTCCAGGTGTGGATTCGACATGCACTTCATCCATAAACGCTTCCATAAAGGCAAATCCCATACCGGAACGTTCCATCTCCGGTCTGGTCGTAAACAACGGTTCCATGGCTTTTTCAATGTCCGGGATGCCGCATCCGGTATCTTTGACCGACAGGCAGAGGGCATTTCCTTCGATATGACAGGATACCGTTATTTTCTCCACCTTTCCGTCATATGCATGTACGATACAGTTTGTGACTGCTTCTGAAACTGCTGTCTTTACATCCGCCACCTCTTCCAGCGTCGGATTGAGCTGTGTCATAAAAGCGGAAACTGCCACGCGGATAAACCCTTCGTTGCAGGAGCGACTGTCAAACTCTATCTTCATTTCGTTTTCATACCCCATGTCTGTTCCCTCCATACATCGCCCCGGTTGTCTGTGGGGTATCCTCGTAAATCCCGACAATTTTATAGATTCCGGAAAGCAGCAGGATCCTGCGTACCCTCTGGTTTACATGAATTGCCGTTACCTTTCCTCCAAGCGACTGCATCAGTTTATAACGACCCATGATCATGCCGATCCCGGCACTGTCCATAAACACCGTCTCCCTAAAATCAAAGATCACCTGTTTGACTCTCCGGCTTCCCATCAGCTGATCTGCCTCCCGGCGTATTTTCTCTGCACCGTGATGATCCAGCTCTTCCGGAACAAAAATGATCATGTCGCTCCCTCTCATTTTTCACAAAATCCTGCATCTTTCTGATATCCCCCAATCTTTTCCGTATACTGTTGCTTCAAGTCGAACCGCACGTGAGACTTGGCATATCATTTCCGGTCGTATCATTTTCCGGTCAGCTTTGCTGACATTTACCCAACAGAATCGCTGTGCATTCTACAACTTCGTTCCGGTCGGCACAAAACCATTGTCCACTGGACCATCGACCTTGCTCTGATAGCCGTCGATCTCTTCCTGCAGTCCCTGCACCCTGGAAACCTGAGCCGCCATCTGGGAGTTGGCATCCGTTACCTGTGCATTTGCCTTTTCATAGATGCTCTGACGTGTCGATGGTACAACAAGGAACCACACCACAGCTGCCCCGAGTACAATGCCGAGAAAAATATTGATAAACGTGGCAACCGCCGAGCTGTCACGGAACGTTGTCGGCTGGATGATCATCTCATTGCCGTTCATATAGGTTACCGTGCCGCTTAAGCGATCAACCTTTTCTTTTGCATATTTTTTCTTACGTTTGACATCCAGACTGGTGCTGATACCGGTCGCCAGCTCCACTTCCTGGAGATAGCGGAGTGTCGTTGTATTGTTTGTGTCAATGAATGCTGCTTTTTGAGCAGTTTTCTTGCTTTTTCGTAATCCTGATGTTTCAGATAAAGCAACGCTAAAAGGTGGTATGCCTTGATCAGTTTTGGATTCTGGGAAAGTACTTTTTTCAGCTGGATCATTGCCATATCATCATGATCTTCACGGCAGTAGACCAGTGCCTGATTGTACTTGCGGATCGTCTGATTGATCGTATCCAGCTTGTTTTTGTTGGACTGCAGCTTGTCTATGTAATATTCCGCCAGATTGTCATCCGGGTTCATATTTTTGCTGATCACCCATTCGGTCAGTGCAGATACAACCTCACCTGACTCAAAATAGACCAGTCCCAGAAGATTTCTTGCATCTTTATTTTCTTTGTTGAACTCAAGACTTCTCTTCAGTGATTTAATCGCTCCCGACAAGTCCCTGACGCGTGCTTTGTCCAATCCTTCGTTGTAAAGCAGATTGGAAATACGTGCCACACGTTTCAGTATCGTAATGTCCGCTCCGCATCCGGTACAGTAATCAATATCGGATAATGGAGTTCCGCAGTAAATACAATTCATGCTGTCCCCTTATCTTCTTATCTTCTTTTTTCATCGTTGATCAGCTCTTTCAGGATATCGGTGACATCCGTCAGATCCCGATTGTAGATGGCATCTTCTGCTTCATTCACATCGAGGCTGGAATGAAATTTTTTAATTCTTCTTCGTAATTGATCATAAAATCTGCTCCTTTGTCATGCCTTGCATTTTTCCAGGATTTCTTTGATCTCCCCTACCAGATATAAAGATCCCGCACAGAACAAAAGTCCGTCCTGTCGAAGGGTGCATGCCCTTTCAAACGCTTTCTCGATATCCGGTTCCGTTACGATCTGTGCGTCTGTGTATTTTGCAAACACTTCGGAAAGCTCCCCTGCCGGCACGATGCGGTCGCCTTTGATCTCCGTGACTACCACCGCAGACGGTGTCGTCTGGCTACAGATCGTGTGGATCATCTCTTCGTAATTTTCTCTACCACAGCGGAGAACAGCAGTACGATCCGATAACGCTCCTGTACGCTCTGCACGGTCTTTACAAACTGTGCGATACCATCCGCATTGTGTGCCCCATCCACGATCACACCCGGCAGAACGGTCTCCATACGTCCCTGCCATTTTGTCTCTTTGATCGCCCGGATACGAAGATCTTGCGAGATCTCCTGTTTCGGATCGATCACATCCATGGCAAGCAGTGCCAGAGAACTGTTCACCACCTGATATGGTGCAAGATAAGGTGCGGTCACTTTTGCATGTTCATAATACCCACAATTCAGGCAAAAATCAATACTTTTGTCCGTGTTTCCCAAAATTTCATACATTTCTTCTTTCAGTGCAAACGCCGGTGCGTGAAGCTCTTTGGCCCTCTTTTTGATGACCTTTTCTGCCTCTTCGTTTCTGCCGTCGTAGATGACCGGCACACCTTCTTTGATGATCCCGGCCTTTTCCCCTGCGATCTTTTCGATCGTATCTCCGAGGATCTCCGTGTGATCCAGGCTGATCGAAGTGATCACCGTCGCGATCGGATGTTCGATCGTGTTGGTCGCATCGAGTCTTCCGCCAAGACCGGTCTCCAGAACCACGTATTCTGCCTTTTTCTTTCTGAAAAGCAACCATAGCAACCGCATAGAGTAGCTCAAAATAAGTTGCATGCGGCAGTCCGTCTTTTTACCATGCCGTCAATGGCTGCCTGTACTTTCTGATAAGATTCCAGAAAAAAGCTCGTCGCTGATCGGTACATTGTTGATCTGGAAACGTTCGTTGATCCGAACCAGATGCGGAGAGGTAAAAGGGCGGTCTTTTTGCCTGCCAGTGTCAGCATCTCTGAAAGAAAGGCACAGACAGAACCTTTTCCATTGGTTCCTGCAACATGGATCACCTTCATGCCGCACTCTGGATGTCCCAGTCTTTTTAACAGCTCTACGGTATGTTCCGGTTTGTTTTTTGTCGTAAATTTTGGTACATTAATATATTCTACTGCTTCTGTATAGTTCAATTTTATCCACCACTTTGCTTTTAGATTTTTACAGTCCGGACAGCAAATGCTCCTGCTACACTGTATCATTACGTTTCTTCTATTATTATAGCGATGCCTGTTTAATATGCAAGCATTTCTTTTCGCATAATTTTTCATCTGTCAGCATAAAAAAACGGCACCGGAGCTTTTCTGACACCCATGCCGTTTTCTGTATTTCGATAAATTCTCTTTAAAGAACTTTACTCAGGAAACTCTGAAGTCTCTCTGTCTTTGGTGCCGTAAAGATCTCTTCCGGCGTTCCTTCTTCTACGATCTTTCCTTCCGCCATAAAGATCACACGGTCGGAAACTTCTCTTGCAAATCCCATTTCATGGGTTACCACGACCATGGTCATGTGCTCTTTGGCAAGATCTCGCATAACATTTAACACTTCTCCGACCATCTCCGGGTCAAGTGCGGAAGTCGGCTCGTCAAAAAGCATCACTTCCGGATTCATACACAGGGCACGCACGATGGCGATTCGCTGTTTCTGTCCGCCGGAGAGCTGGCTTGGATAAGCATTTGCACGGTCAGCAAGTCCTACTCTCTCCAGAAGTTTCATAGCCTGACCTTCTGCTTCGTCTTTGCCGCGTTTCTGCAGTTTCATCGGGGCGATCGTCATATTTTTCAGGATCGACATATGCGGAAACAGGTTGAAATGCTGAAATACCATTCCCATTTTCTGACGGTGCATATCAATGTCCGTCTTCGGATCCATCAGATCTTCCCCCGCAAAAAATGATACGTCCGTCCGTCGGATCTTCCAGACGATTCAGACAGCGAAGAAATGTACTTTTACCGGAACCGGAAGGTCCGATCACACAGACAACCTCGCCTTTTTTGATGTCGGTGCTGACACCGTTCAGTGCATGTACGCTGCCGCCGAAAGTCTTGGTCAGGTTCTGAACCTGGATCAGGGTCTCTTTTTTTCTCAACGCTCACTGTTACGCAGCCTCCTCTCTAAAATGGATACCAGCTTTTCAAAGAAAAGCACCATGATCAGATAGATCGCTGCCACCATAAGAAGCGGGAACAGAGCATTGTATGTCTGGCTTCGAATGATATCTCCGCCTTTCGTCAGATCCTGAATGGCTATGTATCCGGATACGGAAGTTTCTTTTTAAAAAGTACGATAAACTCGTTTGCCAGTGCCGGAAGCACGTTTTTCAGTGCCTGCGGCAGGATAATGTAGATCATGGTCTGTGTATAGTTAAAGCCCAGGCTTCTGGCCTGCCTCAAACTGTCCGTCATCAATCGACATGATACCGCTTCGTACGATCTCCGCTACATAAGCACCGGAGTTGATACCGAATGCCATGACTGCAACGATGATTTTATTGATATCCACGCTTGCAAATACGACAAAGTAAATGATAAGGAGCTGTACCAGTACCGGCGTTCCTCGTATTACGGTAAGATATACTTTTGCCAGAAAATTCAATATTTTCCCTTTTCCTGTCTTGTCATAGGTTGAACGGATGACTGCGATCAGGAATCCGAGAGCAATACCGAGAATGACTGCAAAAAGGTAATCTGCAGTGTCGTTCCCAGACCGTTCACAATGTATTTCCATCTGTTATCTTTAATAAAATTCAAGTATAATTGTCTTGACATGGCATTCCTCTGTCACTTTCTTTTATTCCGCTGTGATATACTTGTCAACGATCTTATCCAGCTCACCGGAATCTTTCAGTTCGCCGAGTGCAGTGTTGATCTTATCCAGCAGTTCATCATTTCCTTTTTTGCTACTGCGATCGCATAATCTTCTTCGGTAAATGCTTCATCAAGCATCTTCAGGCCTTCGTTTTCTTTCACGAATACTTTTTGCCGGTTCTCCGTCGATGACAACGGCATCGATTTTGTCCTGAGTAAGTGCCTGTACGGCCTCGAAACCTTTGTTGTAACGCTCTACGGTTGCATCTTTGATATCACCTGCATAAATATCACCGGTGGTACCAAGCTGTACACCGATCTTTTGCCTTCCAGGTCATCCGGACTTGCAATATCGCTGTCTTCTTTTACGATAACAACCTGTGTTGCATGTGCGTAAGTATCAGAGAAATCCACATTTTCCAGGCGGTCTTCAGTAACGGTCATACCGGCCAGTCCAATATCTGCCTTACCGGATGTTACAGCCGGGATGATAGAATCAAATGCCATATCTTCGATCTTCAGCTCCATACCCAGTTTGTCTGCTACGGCTGCTGCGATATCTGCATCGATACCTACGACATTTTCGCCTTCATAATATTCATATGGCGGGAACTCTGCATTGGTAGCCATAACCAGTGTGCCGCCTGCTGCATCAGAAGAAGCTTCGCTTCCTGTTGTTTCTGCAGTCTTGCTTCCGCATCCTGCCATAGTAAGTACCATTGTTCCAACCAGTGCTGCTGCAATCAGTTTTTTTCATAATTTCTATTCCTCCTGAATTTTAATAAGCTTGTCCGAAATTTCTGTCTTTTCCATCATCCGGACTGCTTCCTTGCTCTGCGTCTGAGTTTAACACTGTTTCAAAGTAATGTCAACGGAATTGGTGCATAGAAAGTCAAATTACTGCATATTTTATGCTTTTATCCCCTCTCCGTCAAACGGTGGAATATAGCAGACTTTCGCACTTTCCATTTCCTGCATGTAGCCGTTCTCCACGCCAAGTTCGACAGCAAAATCCAGCAGCTTTTCGTACTCTCTTTTTGTCACTCTCCGATTCAGTTCCGGATAGTTATCAAGTCCGCCAAGCGGTGTATACTGACACATCAGGCTGATCGCCGCCTGATCTTTATAAGTATCGTATACATATTTTACCACCTGTTCTGCTTCCTTACGGTGCGACGGCAAAAGCAGATGGCGGACCAGCACACCACGCTTCATCATGCCATGTTCATCGTATATCGTCTGCGGCTGCTGACGCATCATCTCGGCAAGTGCCGCCTTTGCAGCCTTTGGATAATCTTTTGGCATGCGAATATCGCAGGGCACTTTCCGACGACATATACTTAAAATCCGTAAGATAAATATCAATCAGGCCAGTCAACTGTTTTAAGACTTCAACTTTCTCATATCCGCTGCAGTTATAAACAAACGGAAGGTCAAATCCTCTCTTTTTGCCATACGGATTGCGGACATGATCTTGTCCGCATAATGGCTCGGTGTGACAAGATTGATATTTTCCGCTCCCTGTTCTTTGAGTTCAAAAAGATGTCCACCAGGCGTGAAAGGCTGATCTCCTCTCCCATCCTCCCGGCTGCGATCTCGCGGTTCTGACAGTAAACACAACGCAGGGTACAGCCTGCAAAAAGGCACACCGGAACCGCCCTTCCCGGAAATACATGGTTCTTCCCAAAAATGAAGGGCAGCTCTCGCCGCCCTGATGCCTTTTCCTGTCATACCGCAGAAACCCATCTGTCCATTTTCCCTCTCTGCCTTACATTCCCGCGGACAGAGACGGCATTTCTGATCGATCATAACAAGCAGATTCCTGCCTTTTCACATGCGTTCAGTGTCTCTTCATCCCAGATCGATGCCTGTACTTCGCCGACATGTGCCTTACCGAGCAGAAGCATGCAGACTCTGGACTGTCCGATACCACCACCGATCGTCAGAGGCAGTTTCTCTTCCAGAAGCATTTTGTGGAACAAAAGTTCTCTTCGATCTTCGCATCCTGCTTTTGTCAGCTGCTCTGCCAGAGATTTTGCATCGACACGGATTCCCATGGAAGATACCTCCAGGGCACAGCCCAGTGTCTCATGCCAGAACAGAATATCTCCGTTCAGTGCCCAGTCATCGTAGTCCGGTGCTCTGCCGTCATGTGGCTCACCGGACTTCAGTTTGTCACCGATCTTCATGATAAAAAGCAGTTCCGTGTTCTTTTACAAACACATTTTCACGCTGCTTCGGTGTCAGATCCGGATAACGGTCCTCCAGCTCCTGTGTTGTGACAAATGCAACATCACGGTTCAGTTCCAGCTCCAGCTGCGGATAATAGTATTTCAGCTCATCCAGGGTATTGCAGATCACGCCGACAATTCTCTTGACAACGGCTTTCAGGTAGTCCTCGTTGCGGTCGCTGCGGTCGATGACTTTCTCCCAGTCCCACTGATCCACGTAACAGGAGTGAAGATTATCAAGCTCCTCGTCTCTGCGGATGGCATTCATGTCTGTCAGAATCCCCTTTCCAACACGAAAATCGTAGCGGTAAAGTGCCATACGTTTCCATTTTGCCAGAGAATGTACAACCTGTGCCTCCACGCCAGCTGCCGGGATTTCAAAAGAAACCGGTCGTTCCACTCCGTTCAGATCGTCGTTCAGTCCGGATGCCGGATCTACAAACAGCGGAGCTGTGACTCTTTTCAAACGCAGTGCCATACAGAGTTTCTTCTGCATCATTTCTTTGATGATCCCGATCGCATCCTGTGTCTCATACATAGAGAGCACGGAATGATAGTTTTCCGGAATAATTACCTGATTCATCTTTCTTACCTCCTGTTTGTGGCAGGCTCCCGCAAGAAAAGCCTGCCGCTGTGTTCATTTTTATTTCTGCGACTGATCGTTTGTCAGTCCGAATTTATCAAGAATATAAAATACCAAGCTCATTGCCATAGCAACAACGCATGCCAGTACCATTCCTGTCATTTCCACATTGCCGATCTTCAGTGCAATGCCGGAAAGCCCTGTTACAAATACTACCGATGTGAGCACCAGATTTCTGGAACGGCTGTAATCTACTTTTCCGTCTACCAGCAGACGGATACCGGATGTACCGATCATACCGTAAAGCAGGAAGGATACCCCTCCGATAACCGGACCCGGGATCGTGCTGATCAGTGCGGAGAGCTTACCAAGGAAGGAACAGCAGATGGATAAAACGGCCGCCCCGCCGATCACCTGCACGCTGTAGACACCGGTCATCGCCATGACACCGATGTTTTCACCGTATGTCGTGGTCGGCACCGATCCTACCAGACCGGAAAGCATGGTGGAAAAGAAGTCACCGAACAGAGTCCTGTGCAGTCCCGGTTCTTTTAAAAGATCTCTTCCGATGATCTCACTTGTCACAACCTGATGTCCGATATGCTCCGACACGACCAGAAGCAGTGCCGGAAATACCGTCATGATCGCTTCCAGGTTAAACTTCGGATACTGGAAATTCGGCAGTGCGAAGAAGGATGCCTGTACAACTTCCGTGAAATCAAGGATACCACACGCCGCAGCTGCCACATAGCCGGAAATAATCGCAATCAGGATCGGGATCACACCGAGGAACCCGCGAAAAAAGGATCTGTCCAAACACGGCAACGCCAAGTGTCACCAGAAAAACGATCACGTTTTTCGGATCAATCACTTCATCCAGCAGGCCGGCATTGCTTGCGGCATTTCCCGCAAGCTCCAGCCCGATGAGGGCTACAACCGGTCCCATGGCTGCTGTCGGCAGCACGATATGAATCCATTTTGTGCCGAATTTTCGAATAATCAGTGCAACAATGATACCGCCAAATCCGATGGCAACAAAGCTTCCCAGTGCATACTGGTAACCGAATTTCTCAATGACCAGCCCCGCCGGAACCAGAAATGCAAAACTGGAACCCAGGTACGCCGGTGCTTTTCCTTTTGTTACAACGATAAAGACCAGTGTGCCGACACCGTTCATCAGAAGCACGATCGCCGGACTGATTCCAAACAGAAACGGTACCAGCACCGATGCTCCGAACATAGCAAACATATGCTGAAGACTCAGCGGGATCAGCATCTTTACAGGTACTTTCTCGTCCACCTGAATGATTTTTTTTCTCCATTTTTTCTTTCTCCTGTTATTTTTATAACACAGGCTCTTATTTGATCCTTGCATGCAGATCCTGCAGGGAAACAACTTCTCTGCTGCTCTGTTTCTGGACCGTCAGGATACCTTCTGCACTTGCAAGAGCTGCTGCCATGGTCGTAATATACGGAACACGGCTCTTGATGCAGGCTCTTCTCACATAGCTGTCATCCGGTCCCTCTTCTTCACCCTTCGGTGTATTTACAACAAGATCGACTTTGCCGTTAGTGATGATATCATAGATATTCGGGCGACCCTCTGACATCTTGTATACAAACTCTGCCGGAATGCCTGCTTCTTCAATGATCGCTTTTGTATGCCTGGTTGCAATGATCGCAAAACCTGCTTCGTGGAAACGTTTTGCCACTTCTGCAACTTCTGCTTTCTCACGGTCGCCGACACTGATCAGAACGGTTCCTGAGAGCGGAAGCGGACTCTTGGTTGCTTCCTGTGCTTTGAAGTAAGCTTCGCCGACGCTCTGTGCCAGTCCGAGCACTTCACCTGTTGAACGCATTTCAGGTCCGAGGATAGGATCAACCTCCTGGAACATATTGAATGGAAAGGCTGCTTCTTTGACACCGTAATACGGAATCTCGCGGTCTTTCTGATCTTTGATCGGTGACTCTTTCCCGGTAAACTCAGACATAGAGATTGCACATACTTTGGAAACCAGCGGCACCGTTCTGGATGCACGCGGATTTGCCTCAAGCACATAGACAACGCCGTCCTCAATCGCATACTGCATGTTCATCAATCCTTTGACATGCATTTCTTCTGCAATTTTTCTTCGTGTACTCTTTGATCGTCTTTAAGTTTTCTTCGGAAATGTGTCTGGACGGAATGATACATGCTGAATCTCCGGAATGTACACCGGCTAACTCTACATGCTCCATAACAGCAGGTACAAAAGCGTGTTTACCGTCGCTGATCGCATCTGCCTCGCATTCCATCGCATGACGAAGGAAACGGTCGATCAGGATCGGACGGTCCGGTGTCACACCTTCTGCTGCTTCCATATAGATTCTCAGATTTTCCGGATCGTATACAACTTCCATGCCACGACCACCCAGGACGTAGGACGGACGAACCATAACCGGATAACCGATGCGTTCTGCGATCGCCAGTGCCTCATCTACATCTACTGCCATTCCTGCTTCCGGCATCGGAATCTCCAGCTTCTCCATCATTTCACGGAACTGGTCACGGTCTTCTGCCATATCAATGACAGCCGGTGAAGTACCAAGGATCTTCACGCCGTATTTTTCCAACTCTGCGGAAAGGTTCAGTGGTGTCTGTCCACCAAACTGAGCAATCACGCCGAGTGGCTTTTCTTTCTTATAAATGCTCAATACATCTTCCAATGTCAGCGGTTCAAAATACAGTTTATCGGATGTATCGTAATCGGTGGAAACTGTCTCTGGATTACAGTTTACGATAATCGTCTCGAAGCCGAGTTTTTTCAAAGCAAGTGCTGCGTGTACGCAGCAGTAATCGAATTCGATACCCTGACCGATTCTGTTAGGACCGCCGCCGAGGATCATGATCTTGTTCTTATTGTCACTTGCTTTGCTCTCATCCTTGATATGATAAGAAGAATAGTAATAAGCACTGCCTTTGGTTCCGCTTACGTGAACACCTTCCCATGCCTCTTCGATGCCGTAGCCGATACGTGCATTGCGGATTTCTTCTTCGGTCACTTCCAGGATCTGGCTTAAATATTTATCAGAGAAGCCATCCAGTTTCGCCTGACGCAGAGCTTCTTCTGAAGGAACACTGCCTTTGTCTGCAAGCAGAGCTTCTTCTTCCTCCACCAGCTCTTTTCATCTGCTCGATAAAATAATGTTTGATCTTGGTCAGCTCAAACAGCTCATCCACGGTTGCATGTTTACGCAGTGCCTCATACATGATGAACTGACGTTCGCTGGTCGGAACAGACAGCATTTTCAGCAGTTCTTCCTTTGACTTTTCATGGAAATCTTTGGCAAATCCAAGGCCGTAACGTCCGATCTCCAGGCTGCGGATTGCTTTCTGGAATGCTTCTTTGTAAGTCTTGCCGATACTCATAACTTCGCCGACTGCACGCATCTGTGTGCCGAGTTTGTCCTGAACGCCTTTGAATTTCTCAAATGCCCATCTTGCAAATTTAATTACCACATAGTCGCCGTCCGGCACGTATTTGTCCAGTGTGCCGTATTTGCCGCACGGGATCTCATCCAGTGTCAGACCGGAAGCCAGCATTGCGGAAACCAAGGCGATCGGGAATCCGGTTGCTTTACTTGCAAGTGCGGAAGAACGGGAAGTTCTCGGATTAATCTCGATGACGATGATACGTCCGCTCTTCGGATCGTGTGCAAACTGTACGTTCGTACCGCCGATCACTTCTACTTCTTCTACGATTTTATAAGCCTGTCTCTGCAGCTCTTTCTGAACATCTTCTGAGATCGTCAGCATTGGTGCAGAACAGAAAGAATCTCCGGTATGCACGCCAAGCGGGTCAATATTTTCAATGAAGCATACGGTAATCATATTATTCCTTTTGCATCGCGGACAACTTCCAGCTCCAGCTCTTCCCATCCAAGAATGGACTCTTCTACCAGAACCTGACCCACCAGGCTGGCCTGCAGACCGCGTTCGCAGACCGTCTTTAACTCTTCTACGTTGTATACCAGACCGCCTCCGGCGCCGCCCATGGTGTATGCAGGACGCAGGACAACCGGATATCCCAGCTTGTCTGCGATCGCCAGAGCATCTTCCACGCTGTAGGCAACTTCGCTGCGTGCCATCTCAATACCGAGCTTGTTCATGGTCTTTTTTAAACTCAATGCGGTCTTCTCCACGTTCAATGGCATCTACCTGTACACCGATTACTTTCACATCGTAACGGTCCAGAACACCGGCTGCTGCCAGCTCAGAACAGAGGTTTAGTCCGGACTGTCCGCCCAGATTAGGCAGAAGGGCATCCGGACGTTCCTTCGCAATAATCTCTTCGAGACGTTCCACATTCAGCGGTTCAATATATGTTATATCCGCTGTGTCCGGGTCTGTCATGATCGTTGCCGGATTCGAGTTTACCAGTACGATTTCGTAGCCCAGCTTTTTCAGTGCCTTACAAGCCTGTGTGCCGGAGTAATCGAACTCACATGCCTGTCCGATAATGATCGGTCCTGAGCCAATAATCAGTACCTTATGAATATCATTTCTTTTTACTCATATGCTTCTCCTGTCGTTTTGTTTTCTTACGTACATCCTGTTTCCGTCTCCGACTGCTGTACGGCCGGAGACCTACGTGGTCCTTGCAGACACAAATCCGCATGCATACATCCGTTTTGTGCCCACTTGTCCCATGCCTCGTTTTATTATACATGACAACCGCACAAAAATCTACTGCAAAAAACAGACAGAGAAATTTCTTTTTCTCTCTGCCTGTTTTTGCGTCAATATCCTCTTTAATCCTGGAACTTTCCAAGAAATTCTTTGATTCGCTGATTGTCCGATGTAAACAGTTCTTCCGGTGCTCCTTCTTTCACGATCACGCCATTTTCCATAAATACGATATGATCTGCCACATTTTTTGCGAAATTCATCTCGTGGGTTACGATGACCATCGTCATATGTTCTGCCGCCAGATCTTTGATGACCTTTAAAATCTCCCCGGTCAGCTGTGGATCGAGAGCTGAAGTCGGCTCATCAAAGAACAGGATCTTCGGATTCATGCACAGTGCCCTTTGCGATCGAAACTCTCTGCTGCTGTCCGCCGGATAACTGATACGGATAGGCATCTGCCTTATCTTCCAGTCCCATTTTTTTCAGCAGCACTTTCGCCTGCTCCTGCACTTCTTTTTTCTCTTTTTCTGCACACGGATCGGTGCATCACAGATATTCTTCATCACGCTGTAATGCGGGAAAAGGTTAAAGTTCTGAAAAACCAGCCCGTAGTAACTTTTCAGCTGTTTCAGTTTGCCCGGTGCTTCATAGACCGCCTCACCGTTCTGACTGTAAGCGGCACGCTCCCCAAAGATAAGAAAGCTCTCCATCATCGATCTTTTTCAAGCATGGTCGCACAGCGAAGCAGCGTTTGATTTGCCCGATCCGGACGGACCGATGATTGCTACGACCTGTCCCTCTCTGACATTCAGGGAAATATCTTTGAGCACTTCCAGTTCATCGAAATGCTTTTTTATATGCTTCATTTCCAGATAATTCATAGATTCCCTCCTAACGATAATAGCTCAGATGCTTCTCGATCTTCTCCATGATCCATGCAACCAGAAAATTAAATACATAGTAGAAAATACCGGCTGCCACATACGGAACCATACTGGTCTGTGAAGATGCCAGTGCCTTTGCGATCGTAAACATCTCCGATACGGCAATCACAAAGGCAAGAGAAGTATCCTTGACCAGTGTGATGACTTCGTTTGTCACCGACGGAAGGATGCGTTTGATCACCTGCGGAAGAATGATATGTAAAAATGTCTGACTTTTGCTGTATCCTAAAATCTCTGCCGCCTCATACTGTCCAACCGGCATGGATTCGATTCCGCTTCGATAGATCTCCGCAAAATAAGCTGCATAATTAAGCACAAAACCGATCACCACCGCAATGTTTCGGTAAAACGGTGAAATTTTGATCCCGAACAGATAATACGGTCCGAAATAGACAACCATCAGCTGCAGCATAAGCGGCGTTCCGCGCATGATGGAAATATAGATTTTTGTAATCCCCTGAACAATACGTTTTTTTGACATTCGTCCAAACGCTATGACCATACCAAGTGGCAGGGAAAAAAGCAGTGTGATCCCGAAAATCCAGCAGGACGTCGCCATACCCTCTGCCAGCTTCATAAGCATCTGGCTGATACCCATAATAACTTCTCCTTTCTTTGCGTAAAACCATGAGAAATACACTTTGGTTCGTTGTCCGCATAAAAAGGGCTGCCGCAGATGCAACAGCCCGCCTTTTGTTCTCTGTCTGATTTACTGGATCGTTGTGATGTCTTTTTCCGAACCACTTCTCGGAAATCTTTGCAGCCGTTCCGTCTGCCGCCATCTCTTCCAGTGTTGCCTGAACTTTATCACGCAGCCCGGTATTACCTTTTTTTGAAGCCAATGCCATATTCTTCTGCTGCGATCACATCATCCAGGACTTTGAAATCTGCCTTACGGCTTGTGATCTGATAACTTGCCACAACGTCATCCATTGCGATCGCATCCACTGCCCCGGACTCCAGATCCATAAATGCCGTGTTGTAATCTGCAACCGGTGTCAGGCTTCCAAACATGGAAGTCAGCTCACTGTTGTCGTTCAGTGCTGCTTCCGCACTGGAATCCGTCTGGACTTCTACGTTCTTTCCGGCCAGATCTGCCTCAGAATTGATGTCCGAATCTCCACGTACAACGAAGACCTGATTGTTTTTCATATAAGGCTTGCTCCACTCATAGTCGTCTTCACGGCCATTCATGGTGAAGCCATTCCAGATACAGTCAATCGTTCCGGCATCCAGCTCCATGTCTTTTTGCATCCCAGGCAATCGGCTGATATGCAATCGTAAGGTTCAGACGTTTTGCAACTTCTGCTGCCATCTCCAAGTCAAACCCGGTAAACTCTCCGTCATCTCCGACAAATCCCATCGGTGGGAAATCCTGGTCAAATCCAACGGTGAACGTGCCATCTGTCTTGCTGGCATCGGTAGTTTCTGCATCTGCTGCCTGTGTATCGGCTGATGTTTCGTCTCCGGAAACAGCACTTTCTGCTGTTGTATCTGCTGCGGACTGCGTCTCTGCATTCTTGGAACCACATCCTGCCAACATTGCCGATACCATTGCTGCTGTTAACATAACGCTGACTGCTCTTTTTTCATAATATTGCCATCCTCTCTCTTTTTTGTATTTCAAGGGGTCTTCCCTGTTTTACTGCTGTATGTGACCACTCTACCGTGGTAAAGTAATCAAATACTATCACATTATCAGGGCGATGTCAACTTATCTTCTGCTTTTATGATATTTTCTTTTTTCTTCCTGTAAAAACCTTGCCAGTGTTTCCTGACCGGCGTTTTCGATCTTCTGCATTTTTTTCTGCCTTTGCCAGGACTTCCTGCTTCTCTTCTTCGATCTTGTCGAGCTGTTCTTTTGGCACTTTCAGCTCTTCGAGACGCTTTTTATAGTCTTCTTCCGACAGATACAGCGGCAAAATTGCCAGATAACTGCGGTACACCGCATTGGAGCGTACCATCTCATAAGACTGCCACAGACAGTCTGCGGCCTCGCGGAACAGGAACATCCTTCCGTACGCCCCCGCCATATTGCTCAGTACGCCTGCATAAAACTGAAGCCCTGTTTTCCCCCTGATTGCGGTTTTGCAGGATCTGACGGTAAAGGCTGACCGCCCCGGAATACATGCCGTAATTGACCAGCAGATCCGCACGGATCTTCCTGCGGATATCCTCCGTCTGTACCTCCAGCTTGCCAATTTGCTCTTTTACCGCATACATCTCAGCCGCATTCAGATAACGTACTTCCCGGAAAACCGGCAGCACCAGCTCCGCAATACTCTCTGCGTCTTTCAGTTTCTCACGAAGATGGAACGCCAGCCTTTGCATGCCCAGCTCTCCTTCCAGCCAGTCACACAGTTTTTCATTCAGAATGCTCTCATCCAAAAGACTTACATTCTTCCAGAGATAAAAGCACAATTCTTCTATTGTATAAATATTGATATCAATACTCTCGATATAAAACGGATGTTTCGCCGCTTTCGCACGACACAACTGATACATTGCCATCATTCCTCCCTTTCCTCCCCTTTTCAGGAAAGGCTGATATTTGCTTCCCAGATTTTACCGGAAGACGGATACAGTTCACCAAGTCCAAGATCCTCCGCCCGCACCCTGCATCTGTCCGGTGCGGTAAAGGAAATGTCGAGCCGCAGTCTGGTTGCCCGTCTCGGTCGATCCGGAAGCTGGCTAAGAGCCAGGGTGTGTTCCATTTCTTCTCCCGGACCGTTCTGGAGTAGATCACGACTTCCTTTTCATCGCCAAGCAAAAATTCACAGGTATGTCTCGCCATATACCAGTTGATCCCGGCATTCACCAGCGGATAATAGCCTTCCTGACCGCGGATCTCCATCCACATTCCGAGATTGTGCTGTATCATGTCATCGCTCAGATAGAGCGTATCTTTGCAGGCCGTCACCCCGTTTTCTTCCATTGCCGCATAGCAGGCTCCCATGGTGTAGAGATTGTCTCCGCGAAAACTTCTCCGTTTTCTGCACAGAAAACGAAAAGATTTGTCCATCCATTCCCCTTCGAACTCTCTGCCGACCAGATAAACGGCAGAAAACGGCGTGTTTTCAAACATTTTCTCCAGATTTTTATGCAGAAGCGAATCCCTGAGGATCCCCCACTCTTCGTCCCCGCGTCCTTTTCTTGCTTTGTTGTCCAGATACAGCCGGAAACATTTTTCCGTCTTTGCAAGCACCGGTTTTGTCTTTCGCTCCAGCCAGAAATGCCATGCCGTGATGCAGTCTCTTTCGTATTCCAGTAATGCGACATGATACGTCAGAAGCTCTTTTTTCTGGTTCATCAGATAGGTATAAAAAGCTCTCCAGATGTCCCTGCAAAAAATGGCTGAGGACGGTATGCCAAGCTTTAAAAGTGCCGTGCGGATCACATCTGCCCAGATCCCTTTCATCTCGTGCATCGTCACCATAACCGTCATATGTTCCACAGACCCTGCACCTTTTAACAATGCAAAACATTCTTTCAAAAACTGATACAGTACTTCCACGCCTCTGGCATCTTTCCGTTCGACCAAAGAGAACAGATCGACCGGTGTCCTGATCAGGTAATCGTTTTCTTCTTTTTCCTCCTCTGACTGCATGACCATCAGCGGTGCACGGTCAGATTTACTGCAAAATGCAATCTGAGAATAATCCCGTCCGAGATCAATTCCCACTGAAATATTGCCATGTTCTGCCAACATACTTGTCGTTCCTTTCTCTGTCCGCTTTTATCTGACCGGCAGAAAATGCTCTGCCAGACTTTCTTTTTCAGATATTCTTCTGCCTGTGCCTTAAACTCCGTTTCCTTTTTCTGTACAAATGCTCTGCACATCTCATTTAACATACCGTAACGGCTCTGCATGTCGTTATCTTCCGGCATTTCTGTCCTTGGCAGCAGTGTAAACGGACCGGACTGCGTTTTCTTCCCGTCCTTTTCCTCATGAATCATGCAGACCATTTTTTCACCGTAAAACAGGGTAAAATCTTTCTCAAAAATACCTTCGTATACATTATGCAGCATTTCCGTATGCTCCACGGAAGTGCCTTCTTCCTGATTTTCCAGCGTGTACGTCAGCATCACGATTGCCTTTGGATCGGTGCGGTACTCGATGATGCTGCGGTCCATAAGCTGAAGGGTACGCATCAGAGACACCGGCAGCTTTTCAAAGAATCCAAAGCACATATGCTTATCGCCGCACTCCTGAAGGATCTGTGACATCAGGATCAGCTGCTTTTCGGAAGCTTCCCCACATTCGGTACGGTACCTGAGATAAGCCAGTCTGCATGCCGGATCAACGGATTCGGATGCATTCATCCTTCGCTCAATCTCAGCAAAAACCGGCTTCTGCACGTCCATCCCTTTCACAAAATACTGGTAAGACATCAGATTCAGATAAGCCGCAAGCAACATCTTATTGCCATACTTCCGGCGGGAGGATTCAAAGATCGGTTCCGTTTCTTCCATGCCCGTCCGCTCAAATGCCAGCATGATCAGGATTTTTTCTTCCAGTGCCATGGTATCCAGGTCAAAATTCTTGCCGGCTTTCCACAGGGTCTTCATCGTCTCCATCGGTCCGTCGTAACCTGAGAGCAGATAAGAAAGAATGGCCTCATCGTATTTTCCGTGGCAGAAACAGTAATGGCACAGATAGAGCAGCATTTCGTCCTCTTCCGGTCCCTGTTCCAAGATCCTGCGGCTGCACAGACGCACCAGAACGCCAAGCGGGATCTCTTCCGGTCCGAACCTGGATACCAGAAGGAATGCTTCTTTGCACATGCCTTCTCTGACCAGAAGTTCCACCGTCTTTGCCTTATCCACCGCCGCAAAAACCTCAAGATCCATATCGTGCAGGTGCTCATAGAGCGTATCATCCTGCAGATTATCATAATAATACTCTAGGATTTCTTTTCTTAGCTGCTGCTTGTAGTCTTCTTTTACATCCACGAACTCCAGCATGCCGAAAAAGTCTCGGATCTTCTCCTGTGTGATATCCCTTGATCTCTGTGCTTCTGTACAGGAATACAGCAGAAATCCCGGACTGTCCGGTGCGATCCTGCGGCACATAGAAAACATATCACTGCCCTTAAGCAGTCTGGTAATGGTATAATCAAATCCTTTTGTATGCCATCTTCCTTCGCGGTCGATGATAAAAATACAGGCATCTTCCGTATAGATCTGCACGTTTGCCGTATGTTTGGAGAAGATCACCGTCTGGATCTCTTCGAGCTGTCTGTGGACAACGGCAACTGCGGATGCGTTTGGATCTTTACAGCAGATCTCACAGGTGAAAAGTGCATGGGAAAGATTCTCCGTCATCCTTGTATTTAACATGGATTTTGTGCGAAACTCCTGATACATACACGCCAGCTCGCGGTTCATGCGTCCTGCCATCAGCTGATCCACCATATATTTCTCGATCGCCGCACGATAGCTGTCGTAGGTCTTTGGATCCTGTCCTTTATTGTCTATAATATTTTTTATATAAAACTGCCTTTTTCACATAATCAAGGCTGCTGTTCTCATAGGAAAAATACATCCGCACCATCTGCGGCAGGAGTCCTGTCCGTTCTTTTCCCATGGACTCCACATAATATTCATACAATCCGGTCAGACGCAGTCCTTCGGCAACACCCTTTTCATACCAGTTAAAATAAGCAGCACCCACTTTATGTCCTTTGATCAGCAGACTGCAGATCGCACTGACCACACTCTTTGACGGATACTTGGTATAGCACTGGCACAGGATCTGATACATGGTCGCATCATAACGTCTCTGCCGTCCGGCAATATCTGCCACCTGCATCACGAGTTCTTTATCCAGAAGATCGTTGCGGCAGATAAAACGCAGCACCTGAATCTCAAAATCATCCAGCTTCTTTAACAGAAGCGGTGACTTCCGAAACAGCGTGAACGCCTCCAGATACATCAGTCTGCTGCGGCAGCCCATTTTATACTGTCTTCGGATTGCTTCCAGTTTCTGTGACGGATGCTGCAGAAGATTCTCCTTCAGATATAACAGCACCCACTGAAGCAGCCATTCTTCCTGATTTTTCAGGTACAGATCCTGGATCTTGCTTTCGATATAATCAATATATTTCTCATCTTTATCATAAAGAGTCGTCAGATACTGATAATAGCCCTGCACAGCCGGACGGTCTGAGATCCTCCGTTTCTGCTCCAGCTTTTCAAGCAAAGTACAGGCGATCTCCGGCTGATCTGCCGCAAAATAGATCTGTACCTGATACAGCTTCATCATGATATCCTCTCCGCCTGCCTGTTCATAGCGTGCAAAAGAATCTTCCGCTCTGGCGATCCAGGTATTTAAGCTGATCTTCTTTAAGCGAAAATCCAGATAATCCCGGTAGAGACGCTCGATCTCCTTTTTTCTGGATATGCGCTCTGTGATCGATCTCTTTTGCGGTAAATTTGCGTGCAGTCACTTCAAAGGTTTTCTTCCAGTTTCCGCTTTTTAAGATGATCCGGCCAAAATTGTGCCCGGCATGCATCCGTGCCGGATCAATCAGATAATCCAGAGTAAAACTGCTTCCAAGAAAATCATCCGGGCGGATCAGGCTCTGCTCCGGCTGCAGAAATGCCGCATCCGAAAAAGACTTCGATCTGCGAATAGCCCCATCCGTTCTTTACGATCTCAATCTGCTCCTGAATGACCGAAGCGATCTGTGAAAATTCCTGCCTTTCTTTTTTCAGTTCATATTTTATGGCACTCTTTTTTTCCCGGTGCTGATTAGAAACTCCTCCATAAGTTCCATGCTCATGGTCTTGCTCCTCAGTCCGCGGTTGAGAGCCTCAAACTGCGGATACTGCTTTCGATCGTCCTTGTAAACTCCTGGAGCAGAACATCGCATACGCTTTCTCGTAATGCTCCTTTGCCAGCTGTGCAAAAGAATCCAGCGTAAATGCCTCTCCTGCCGGAAGCTGCACCTTTTTCTGCATGATCGCAAAAAGAAAAAGGAAGTGCTTTTTCTCCCATGTTCGTGCAGACGGTAAGACTTCCTTCCAGCACATCTCCGGCTTTCATTCCCGTAAAATCTACATCAAAAGACAGCTTCGGTTCAATCCCGGAAAATTCTCTCGGCTCACATGCCACGCGTGCATCCGAAGAATACAAAAATCGCCGGATCCTTTTCTGCTCTTTATTTTTTATTGTAAAACTGCCGAAAAACTTTTCTCCTGGTTTCACCACCGCACGAATCTCATCACAGGAAAAAAAGAAGATCTGGAGTCTTATATTCATATATTCCATTCATCAGCTCTTCTATTCTTCGCTTCATGCTTTCTCCATTTCTCTGTGTGAAGCTCACATGATCGTTTATTTCTGCCAACTTGGCACGCGATTCTGGTCAGCTTTGCTGACATTTATCCCAACAGAATCGCTGTGCATTCTCGCGGAGCGTTTATCTTAGTCGGAGATTGCACTTCCACTAAGACAAATTTGTTGCTCGCCACTTATAGAAGTGGGAGATAAATTCTGATTATTTGCCAAGGTACACATCTGCTTCTCTTGTACCAAAAGCCGCTGCCGCCTCGTGATCTACCATATAAATATCAATATGCCCATACGGTGTGCCGCGGTCTTCTACCGTATAAACCACATCATCTACGATCAACTTTGTCCCAAACGGAACACCGTACATGGCAACCGTCTGTCCCTGAACCGGAACGGTACCGCTTGCTGTGATGCCATTCGCAAACTCACCGCAGCAGATCTGGCATGCACAGTATGCTGTCAGCTTAAATTTGCCCAGATACTTTACCTTTTCCGAATGTGCTTTCTGTGTGGAAGCGAACGTATAATAAAGGGCTCTGTTCTCCTCCGGTCTGATCTCTTCCGTTGCCAGAGTCATATTTTTGCGTTTTGTCGCCTTTACGATGGCATCTGCCTCTTTACCGGTCAGAAGCAGCTCGCTTTTTACAAATCCACGCACATCACCAGACTCCACATAGCACCATTCCTGACCCTGATCTGCAAGAATATAACAAAGTCCGCCCTGCGGGATCACACCAACCACGCGTGCGTCGGTTGACTTCTCTTCCCGCACATTCAGCTCATTCTCCTTTGCGACCGCATTGACACGTTTTACAACCGTCTCCTGAATGGTCTTTTTCACGCTGGCATAAGCCGGATTCTCCTTCGGATCGATTTTTGCTTTCGCAAGTGTCATAAAACCTTCTTTTTTGAGTGCCACTTTGACTCTTACGACCTCACCGGTCAGAACGTTTTTATTTTTTACATAACCACGAACATTCCCGGACTCAACATAAGACCAGTTTTTTCCTTTCCAGAGTATGTAACAGAGTCCGTCCTTTGCAAGGGTTCCGGCAACGTCTGCATGGCTGCTTTTCGCTATATAGATCTTAAGATCCACTTTTTGCGAGAGCGTATTCCTTTGCTACCGTCTCAAAACGGAACGACTTTTCCAGTTCTTCCGGATCGATCACCAGCTTTTCAAAACGTTCATCGAACTTCTTCCTGGCTCAGACTGCTGCGTTTCGGTCTGTATCTCTTCGGACTCCTGTGTCTCTTCCGCCTTTGTATCTGCCGTCGTCTCACTCTCGGCTTCCGTAGCTCTGGTCTCCGGCTGCGGCGGTTCACTCTCCGTGCTCTCCGTGTTCTCTGTATCCTGTACAGAATCTGCTGTATTTTCAGAATCCTGCATCGTCTCCTGTGCGGTGTCCGCTCCCTTATCCGAGGCATCTACGCCGACCGGAAATGTCACTGCAAGGGACATCCCGAGAAGCAATGCAAGCATGCTCTTTCTGTTTTTTAACATCGGTACTCCTTTTCTCCCCATAGTTTTTCATTATAGCACTTTTACCTGCAAATTGCAAATCTGGGTGCTGCAGCGAGATTCTGCTTTCCATCTGCTGCTATCTCCGGTGGATTGCAGCGACATTCTTCCTTCAGCGATTATCATGTCAAGGTCTGATATTTTTTATATTTTCTGCGAAATCGCATATTTCTATTCGAAACGGAGAATTCTTTTTTATCAGGAATATAAATCAGGAGGATTTCGAATATGGCACTTAATAAAGTTGAGATATGTGGTGTGAACACAGCGAAGCTTCCTATGCTTACGCAAGAAGAAAAAGATGCTCTTTTTATTAAAATCAAAGCGGGCGATCAGGCAGCAAGAGAAACCTTTATCAAAGGAAACCTGCGTCTTGTGCTCAGCGTGATCAAACGTTTCGGTGCAAGCAATGAAAATGCAGATGATTTATTTCAGATCGGCTGTATCGGTCTGATCAAATCCATAGATAATTTTGATCCTTCTCTCATGGTAAAATTCTCCACCTATGCGGTACCGATGATCGTTGGGGAGATCCGAAGATACCTGCGGGACAACAGTGCCATGCGTGTCAGCCGTTCGCTTCGGGATACCGCCTACAAAGCGATCTATGCCCGGGAGGGTTATATGAAAAAGAATCTGCGAGAACCGACGATCAACGAGATCGCCTCAGAAATCGGAATTGCAAAAGAAGAAATCGTCTACGCCATGGATGCCATCCAGACGCCGGTCAGCTTATTTGACCCGGTCTATACGGATGGTGGTGATACACTCTACGTGATGGATCAGATCAGTGATAAAAAGAATATAAAGAAGAAAACTGGGTTGAATCAATCTCTCTTAGGGAAGCCGTAGAACGGCTTGGTGAGCGGGAACGCCATATCATTAAGCTACGGTTCTTTGAAGGCAAAACCCAGATGGAAGTGGCAAATGAAGTCGGCATCTCCCAGGCACAGGTCAGCCGTCTGGAGAAAGGGGCGTTGAAGGCGATGCGGAATTATTTACGCTGAGAAAGCGAAGAATTTTTTGAATGTGCAAATGAACGAATTCCCCGAAGGGCACGTAAAAGTGCCTTCTTGGGAATTCGTTCATTTTGCACATTATCAAAAGTTCTTGGCTTGCCAGATGTCTCCGAAGCGAAAATCTGATGGCAACGAAAAAAACTGAACGCTAAACAGAAGAGCCGTATCACTGCAAAACTGATCGTTCTGACGGTAGCAAGGCTTCCGTCAGATGATCTTTTGCAGCGTACGGCGTCCTGTTTACGTATAATCAATTTCTTTATTTCTGCTCTTCCGTCTCTACTTTACGGTTTTCGCGGTTTTTGATCTCTTCTGTGATCGCTGCGATAAAGTCATCCAGGCTCTTTGCACCTTCATCTCCTGCGAAACGGCTTCTGACAGAAACGGTATTTTCTTCTTCCTCTTTTGCCCCTACCACCAGCATATAAGGAATCTTCTGAAGTCTTGCTTCACGGATCTTGTAGCCGATCTTTTCTGCTCTGGTGTCGATCTCAGTACGGATATTTGCTGCTTCCAGTGCTGCTTTTACTTTCTCACCGTATTCCATGTATTTATCGGAAATCGGAAGCACCTTAACCTGTACCGGAGCCAGCCATGTCGGGAATGCGCCTGCGAAATGCTCAATCAGAATACCAATAAATCGCTCAATAGATCCGAATACGACACGGTGAATCATGATTGGACGATGTTTCTCTCCGTCTGCACCAATGTACTCGCAGTTAAAGCGAAGCGGAAGCTGGAAGTCAAGCTGAATGGTACCACACTGCCATGTTCTGCCGATGCAGTCCACAAGATGGAAGTCGATCTTCGGACCGTAGAATGCGCCGTCGCCCTCATTTACTACATACGGCAGTCCCAGATCATCCAGTGCACCTCGCAGTGCTTCCGTAGCCATCTCCCAGTCCTCATCACTTCCCATGGAATCTTCCGGACGGGTGGACAGTTCTACATGATATTTAAATCCAAACAGCTGATATACTTCATCGATCAGTCTTGCTACACCTTTGATCTCATCACGGATCTGCTCCGGCATCATGAAGATATGGGCATCATCCTGCGTGAAGCAGCGTACTCGCATAAGTCCGTGAAGCTGTCCGGATTTCTCATGACGATGTACCAGACCAAGCTCACCTACACGAAGCGGCAGATCACGATAAGAACGCGGTTCTGACTGGTATACCAGGATTCCGCCAGGGCAGTTCATCGGTTTGATCGCGAAATCCGTGTCATCGATGACGGTTGTGTACATATTTTCTTTATAGTGATCCCAATGTCCGGAAGTCTCCCAAAGATGGCGGCTAAGCATGATCGGAGTGGAAATTTCCACATAACCGTTCTTTCTGTGGATCTCTCTCAGTAATCCAGCAGTGTATTTTTCAGAACCATTCCTTTTGGCAGGAAGAACGGGAAACCAGGACCTGCTTCATGCATCATAAACAGTCCCAGCTCTTTGCCCAGCTTTCTGTGGTCACGCTTCTTTGCTTCTTCCATACGGTTCAGATATTCTTCCAGATCTTCTTTCTTTGCAAATGCAGTACCATAAATTCTGGTCAGCATCTTGTTCTTCTCGCTACCTCTCCAGTAAGCACCTGCAATGCTGGTCAGCTTAAATGCTTTTATCGGTTTGGTGCTCATCAGGTGAGGACCTGCGCACAGGTCTACAAATTCGCCCTGCTGATAGAAGCTGATTTCGGCATCTTCCGGAAGGTCTTCGATCAGTTCCACTTTATATGGTTCATCTTTTTCTTTAAAATATGCGATTGCTTCTTCTCTGGACTTTGTGAAACGTGTGATCGGCAGAGCTTCTTTTACAATCTTTTTCATTTCTGCTTCGATCTTCACCAGATCTTCTGCTGTCAGCGGTGTTTCACTGTCCACATCATAGTAGAATCCGTCTGCTACGGAAGGTCCGATCGCAAGTTTTACATCCGGGTACAGTCTCTTGATCGCCTGTGCCATGATGTGAGAAGTGGTGTGATGGAATGCCCATGCACCACCTTCGCTCTCAAAAAGTCAGAATGTTTAAATTGCAGTCCTTATCTACAACAGTACGCAGATCGACTAATTCGCCGTCTACTTCACCGGCACATGCCACTCTTGCCAGACCTTCGCTGATATCTTTTGCGATATCCAGTACACTCATTGCCTGATCATATTCTTTTGTTGATCCGTCTTTTAATGTAATAATCATCGTTTTATCTTCCTTTCTTTTATTTAAAACGAAAGCCCCCTGCAATGCACATCCGCAATGCAAGGGGCGAGTTTTCTTACCCGCGGTTCCACCCTGTTTGTCCCGTCTGTCTCTTGATTTAAAAATATTTCAGGCAGACTGTAAAACCACTTATTTGACGATAACGGAGTCACCGGACCGGATTGGGGCCACTCAGAGGTAGTTTTCAGATGTTTCCCGCTGAAGTGTTCACACCATACGCACTTCTCTCTGAAGCTTTCCGCATCCTACTCGTCTCTTCGACGTGTTCTGATATTCTATCGGTATCTTACCAACCTTACCGACATTTGTCAAGCTGTCTTAAAACTATTTTCAAGTCATCTGTTTTTCAGGTTCCATATTTTCAATATTTCTGAGATTGAATCCCTAACTGAAAGTGTTACAATAAACAGCAAATAAAATTCCACAAAACAGAGAGGTTCATGCATATGAATGATTTTATTCTCAGTTGCTGCTCTACAGCAGATCTTACAGAAGAACATTTTAACAGCCGTAATATTTCTTATATATGTTTTCATTACGAACTGAACGGCAAAGAATATGAAGATGATCTTGGAAAATCCGTACCGTTTGATCAGTTCTATCTTGCCCTGCAAAACGGTGCTTCCGCAAAGACTTCGCAGGTAAATGCCGATGAATTTGAACATTATTTTGAGTCTTTTTCTGAAAGAGGGCAAAGATATTTTGCATGTAACGCTCTCATCCGGCATTTCCGGCGTTATCAATTCCGCCATGATTGCAAAGGAGACATTGGAAGAACGCTACCCGGAGCGTAAGATTTATATTGTAGATTCTCTCGGAGCTTCTTCCGGATATGGTCTGTTTATGAATCGTCTCGCAGATCTTCGCGATAACGGGTACACACTTGAACAGTTGACGACTGGGCAATGCAGCATCGCCTGAATCTGCATCACTGGTTTTTTTCTACGGATCTTACCTTTTACATCAAAGGTGGACGTATTTCCAAGACAGCCGGTACCATCGGTGGTCTGCTCGGCATCTGCCCACTTTTGAACATGAATGATGAAGGGAAGCTGATTCCACGCCAGAAGATCCGCACAAAAAAAGAAGGTTATCCGTGCGATTGTTGACAAAATGGAAGAATTTGCGGATAATGGTTTGGAATACAATGGAAAATGTTATATTTCGCAGTCTGCCTGTATGGACAATGCCAGAGCTGTTGCAGATCTCGTGGAGGCACGTTTTCCAAATTTAAATGGAAAAGTAGAAATTCATTCTATCGGCACTGCGATTGGAAGTCACACCGGTCCTGGAACAGTAGCTCTGTTTTTCTGGGGCAGCACGCGGACACATTGAGCAGCCGATATAAGCCGGAATCGTTCCGGCACCCTAATAGATAAAAACAAGGAGGATCATACCTATGAAAACAGCCGTTATGACGGACACGAACAGTGGTATCACAAAACAGGAGGCCGATGCCCTTGGCATTTTTCTGATGCAGATGCCGGTGATCATCGACGGAGAAACACACTACGAAGGGCTTGACCTTACCCACGATTCTTTTTTTGCCGCACTGACCGGCAATCAGAACGTATCTACTTCACAGCCATCCCCCGGCGATGTCATGGATATGTGGGATGAGATCTTAAACTCCGGTTACGATGAAATTATCTATATTCCCATGTCCAGTGGGCTGAGTGCTTCCTGTGAAGCTGCTATGGGACTTGCCCTGGATTATGACGGCAAAGTTCAGGTAGCCAATAACCACCGCATCTCTGTTACCATGCGGATTTCTGTAATGGAAGCCAAACATTACGCAGATCTTGGAGCTTCGGCTGCAAAGATCAAGGAACTTCTGGAAACAAATGCTTTCAACTCCAGCATTTACATTGCCGTCGATACACTGGAATTTCTAAAGAGGCGGCCGGGTGACTGCTGCCGGTGCTGCCCTTGGTTCTGTCCTCAACATCAAACCGGTTCTGACGATCCAGGGCGAACGTCTGGATGCATTTGCAAAAGTGCGTGGCATGAAAAGGCCAAACTTCGCATGATCGAAGCTCTGAAAAATGATTTTGAAACCCGTTTCCAGGGTATCCCGAAAGAACGTCTGCGTCTCGGTGCTGCAGGTGCCGGTCTTAGTGCAGAGCAGGAAAAAGAATGGACAGATATGCTTTCTGCGTCCTTCCCTGAAATGGATGTCTACTATGATTCGCTTTCTTTCAGCATTTCCTGCCACATCGGACCTGGTGGTTACGGTGTCGGTATCAGCGTGATCGGAGAATATGATCTGTAAACTTGATCTGATATCAAATTCTTGATTTTTCAGGATCATAAAAAAAGAGCATTTCCAACGAAAACCACCCTTTGTGGATTCGATGAAAATGCTCTTTTTATGTACCATTCTGCTGTTTATCTGCTGTTTGCTGCCTTTTCAGAAGATACTCTTTCTTGTGATGATATTCTTTACTTTTGTGCAAGGTCGCAGATCAAATCGACGCAAGTATCAATGCCAAGTGTTGAAGTGCTCAGGCAGAGATCATAATAATCTGCCACACCAAATTCGGTATTGGTATAGTAAGAACAATACTTCTTACGCGTCTTGTCAATGGAACGGATCTCATCGCTGATCTTTGCCTCCGTTGCATCCGGCATTTTGTCTTTCATACGCATCATACGCCAGTATGGTGATGCATGGACAAAAATATGCAGACCGCCGTCAAATTCTTTAAGGATTGTATTGGCATTTCTGCCGACAATCACACAGTTGCCTTTCTCGCCGATTTCGCGGATCACCTTTGTCTGTGCTTCAAACAGGGTCTCGTTAAGCGGCTTGTTGTAAAAAGTTAAACAGGCTCTGGGCAAATCCGAAATTGGCCGGAACTTTCTCGTCCCAGCGACGCATACTCTCCACATCTACCTTGGATGTGTCGGCACTTCTCAGGATCAGCTCTTTATCATAATAATGATATCCAAGACGCTCTGCCACTTTTCGACCGATTTCGCCGCCGCCGGCACCAAATTCGCGGCTGATCGTAATAATTTTTTCATATTGTTCCTCCTTCCAGATCATTATATTATCTGCATTTTTATGCATAAACATTCAAGAATGCTACTTACAGAACTTTATTCAGGAAATCAATGGTACGTGCTTCTTTTTGGATTGCGGATTACTTCCTCCGGCGTGCCCTGTTCTACGATGTAGCCTCCGTCCATGAACACAACACGGTCTGCCACTTCTCTTGCAAAACCGATCTCATGTGTGACGATGACCATAGTCATGCCATCGGCTGCCAGTTCTTTCATAACATTCAGAACTTCTCCTACCATCTCCGGGTCCAGTGCAGAGGTCGGCTCATCAAACAGCATGATATCCGGGCTCATCGCCAGTGCTCTTGCGATCGCAACACGCTGTTTCTGTCCGCCGGAGAGCATATTCGGATAAACATCTGCCTTGTCAAACATTCCAACACGCTTTAACAGCTGAAGTCCTTTTTCCTTTGCCTGCTCTTTTTTGTCATTTTTTCAGTTCTACCGGAGCCAGCATGATATTTTCCAGAACGGTCTTGTGCGGGAACAGGTTAAAATGCTGGAACACCATACCGATGTTCTCACGCACTTTGTTGATGTCGGTGTGCTTGTCTGTGATATTGTTTCCATCCACAATGATCTCGCCTTCGGTCGCAATTTCCAGCTGATTCAGGCATCGAAGAAAGGTAGATTTACCGCTTCCGGAAGGTCCGAGCAGTACGACCACTTCACCTTCATGGATATCCATGCTGATATCCTTTAATACTTCCAGTTTTCCAAAGCTTTTCTTTAAATTGGAAACATGTACTTTTACTGTCTTATCTGCCACGGTCGATCCTCCTCTCGATTCTCTTCGCAAGCTTACTCAAAGCTACGATAACGATCATGTACATGACACCAACAATCGCCCAGGTCTGCAGACTCTTCAACGTATTTCCCACAATCGTCTTACCAACATTGGTAAGCTCCGGGAATCCGATAACGGACAGGATCGAGGTATCTTTCAGTGTGATGATGAACTGGTTGATGATGGACGGAACCATCGTACGGATCGCCTGTGGCAGGATAACCAGCCGCATACTTTTTTTGCATAGGAAAGTCCGAGGCTTCGACTCGCCTCCATCTGTCCTTTGTCCACACTCTGAATACCTGCACGGATGATCTCCGCCATATAGGCACCACAGTTCATCGCAAGAGCGATCGTACCTGCCTGAAGTGCACTGAGCCTGAAATCGGTCGCCCCCATCATTTTCATGCCGGACGGCACACCGAAGTAAATAAAATATGCCAGAACGATCAGCGGAACGCCTCGCACCGCATCAACATAAATGGTACCGATACAGTTCAGTACACGGTTTCTTCCTACATTCATCAATGCAAAGATCATACCGATGATCATGGCAAAAAGCAATGACAGCAGTGTAAGAAGCAAAGTCTTTCCGAGTGCTCCAAGAAGCATGGAGCTGTAAGACTGTAAAATTGCAATCATGTTCTTTCTCCTTCCTTTGTTTTTTATAAGATTGAGATTCAAAATACCTTAAAACACTGCTGTGCATTTTCCGGCTTTTGATTCTGCTGTTATTTATTGTATCATAACATCTATTGCCTGGTCAAAAGGTATTTTGTGATAGCGTAAGAAGCACGGAATCCAAAACCGGTCCCGTGCTTCCATGCATAGGGTATCCTCTAAGAGTTGCCCTTTTTTATTCTTCTGATTATTCGCCCAGATATTTTGCAAGGATCTCATCATAAGTTCCGTTTGCTTTGATGTCTTCCAGTCCTTTGTTGAACATATCCAGCAGTTCCTGGTTTTTCTCGTCCATAATTGCCAGTCCGTAAGGTGCACCGTCGCTCTCCATACCTTCCGGAATCTTCAGTGCCAGATTACCTTCTTTGATAGAAGCTGCCATGATCGGCGTGTCTTCTACGCATGCTGCACTGTTGCCAAGGATAACATCCTGATACATGGTCGGTGAATCCTCAAATACAGTAGTGGTGAATCCATACTGATCTTTCAGGCTGTTTGCAAAGTCAGCACCTGCAGTACCGTTCTTTACTGCCACATTTTTGCCTTTCAGATCTTCGTAGCTTGCGATGTCGCTGTCTTCAGATACTACGAAAGTCTGTGTTGCGTTATAATATCCATCAGAAAAGATCCATCCGGAATCGATACGTTCCTGTTTGATCGTTGCTCCTGCGATCAGACCATCTGCCTGTCCTGCCTGAACAGCTGCAACACCTGCATCCCATCCAAGGCTCTGCAGTTCATACTCAAATCCCTGATCTTCTGCGATCGCTGCCAGAAGGTCTACGTCGATTCCCACGAATTCGTTCTGATCATTGGTATACTCAAATGGTTTGAAAACCGTGTCGGTTGCAACAACCCATTTTTGTCAGAAGTCTTTTCTGCTGCTTCTGAACCGCTGCCTTCTGTGGAAGCTGCTGTCTCTGTAGAAGCTGCTGTCTCTGTAGAAGCAGTTGTCTCTGCTGTTTTTGAGCCACATCCTGCCAGCATACCTGCTGTCATTACAGTACAAAGTAAGAATGCCATTGCTTTTTTTCATTTCTAGTTCCTCCATATGATCAAAATGTTTTTAGAATAGCAAGAAGCGAAAAGCCGATTGCCTGTATCCCAAAGCCCCCTTGCCTTCCGCTACACTGCATATCATATAAAAAATGTTTGCAGCTGTCAAGAAAAAAAGTATAAACTTTGTTACAGTTTTGTCAATTTCTCACAAAAATATCTTTGACCAGGCTCCGTTTCTATGCTATACTAAACTTACTTTTCTTATTGCGATAGGAAAGAACGTGAGGTGGAGCAACTTATGATAGTAAATGAATCAGCAGAAAATTACCTGGAAACCATATTAGTGCTCAGCAAGCAGCTTCCTGTGGTCCGTTCCGTGGATGTTGCCAATGAGCTTGGATTTAAAAATCAAGTGTCAGCGTCGCTATGAAAAAATCTCCGTGAGAAAAATCATATCACAGTGACAAAGGCCGGATTTATTTATCTGACCGATTCCGGCAGAGCAATCGCCGAAATGATCTACGAACGCCATCAGCTCATCTCCTCCTGTCTGATGAAACTGGGAGTTTCCGAAAAACTGCCGTGGAAGATGCCTGCCGCATCGAGCACGTAATCAGCAAAGAGAGCTTTGACGCTTTGAAAAACCACATAAAAAAATGCAAAAAGAACAGTGAAGAAATGAGACAAACCCGATTTTGGATTTGTCTCTTTCTTTTTATACCGTTCTCTTCTGTCTGCCTTTTCTTACTTCTCTTTCAGTGCACGCATGGAGTTCAGGATCGCAATGACAGAAACTCCGACATCTGCGAAAACAGCTTCCCACATATTGGCTGCGCCAAAAGCTCCGAGCAGCAATACGATTGCTTTTACGCCGAGTGCAAAAACGATGTTCTGTTTTACGATCGACAGTGTTTTTCTGGAAATCCTTACGATCGATGCGATCTTGCGGACATCATCATCCATCAGCACAACATCGGCTGCCTCGATTGCTGCATCCGATCCCATGCTTCCCATGGCAATGCCGATATCCGCTCTTGTCAGTACCGGAGCATCATTGATGCCGTCTCCGACAAATGCCAGTTTTTCTTTCTTCGTTTTTTTTCCCTCAGGAGGCGTTCTACCTGTGCCACCTTATCTGCCGGCAGCAGTTCTGCATGTACTTCATCAATACCAAGCTCTTTTGCCACTTCCATAGCCGCCTCTTTGCGGTCACCGGTCAGCATGACGCATTTTTTGACACCAACCTGTTTCATAGCACTTATGGCTTCTTTTGCACCGTCTTTTACTGTATCAGAAATCACCAGAGTTCCGGCAAATTTTCCGTCACATGCCACATAAACAACGGTTCCACCGCTCTGGCAAGGGGTGTAAGTGATGCCTTCCTTTTTCATCAGTTTTTCGTTTCCGATCAGCACTGCTTTGTTGTCAACCGTGATGGAAATACCATGTCCGGCGATCTCATTTGCATTTTCTGTACGCTTCATATCCGGAGTTTTGCCGTAAGCTTCCCGGATCGAATTTGCGATCGGATGTGTAGAGTAACCTTCTCCCAAAGCCGCAATCTCCAGAAGTTCTGTCTCTGTCATGCCCTGCGGCTGGATCTGTGCAACCTTAAATTCGCCTTTTGTAAGTGTTCCGGTCTTATCAAATACGATCGTTGTCATCTCAGCAACGGCTTCCAGATAGTTGCTTCCTTTTTACCAGCACACCGACTTTGGATGCTGCTCCGATTCCGCCGAAGAATCCCAGTGGCACAGAGATCACAAGCGCACACGGGCAGGAGATAACAAGGAAAATGCAGGCTCTCTGAATCCATTCTGCAAATCCGCCCCCAAGAACCAATGGAGGAACCAGTGCCAGAATCACCGCACCGATTGTGACAACCGGCGTATAATATTTTGCAAATTTTGTAATAAAGTTCTCTACTTTTGCTTTCTTGCTGCTTGCATTCTCTACCAGCTCCAGGATCTTCGCAACCGTAGAATCATCAAATTCTTTCGTAACTTTTACTTTCAGTGTACCGCTTCCGTTCACACATCCGCTGATGATCTCATCACCGGCCTTTGCACTTCTCGGAACCGACTCGCCGGTCAATGCTGCGGTATCAACAAGCGATTCTCCTTCGATCACCACGCCGTCCAGAGGGATACGCTCGCCCGGTTTGATTACGATGATATCGCCAACCTCCACGTCATCCGGATCGACCTGTGTCAGCACGCCGTTCTGCTCGATATTGGCATACTCCGGGCAGATATCCATCATCGCCGAGATCGACTGTCTGGACTTGCCGACCGCATAGCCCTGGAACAGCTCACCAACCTGATAGAACAACATAACGGCTACCGCTTCTGAAAACTCCTGTACGCCAAAGGCTCCGACGGTTGCAACCATCATCAGGAAGTTTTCATCAAACACCTGTCCGTGGCTGATATTTCTCACCGCTTTATATACAATGTCATATCCGATGATCAGGTAAGGTACCAGATAAATCACAAACTGAATCCACACATTCACGTTCTCCAACATTCCTGTGTGCTCTGCGATCAGCAGGGCAACAAACAGGACAAATGCAGCAATAATGCGGCCCAGCATTTTTTTCTGTTTTTCCGTCATACCAAAATCCTCCGTTTTTGAAAGCAGCAGTCGGATATCGCTATCCACCCTGCTGCCCCCTTTTCTTTCACCTTATTTTCATATTGGGATCAAAATTGATGCCTGCGAATTGCTCCGTTGCAAAGTAACTCTCACAATGCTATTTCATCAGGATCTTGCAGTCCGGCTCTACCTTTGCGCAGACAGAAACGACTTCTTTCATGATGTCGTCGAACTTGTCATCCTCTGCATCTACCGTCATCTTCTGTGTCATGAAGCTGACATTTGCATCATTGACGCCCGGAATCTTCTTTTGATCGCCTCTTCCATTTTTGCTGCGCAGTTTGCACAATCCAGATCCTCTAATTTGAATTTTTTCTTCATGATAAAACGCTCCTTTTATAATATTTCTTCTTTATTTTTCTTCAATATGTTCGCGGCCCTGTGCGATGATCGTACGCACATGCCCGTCTGCCAGAGAATAAAAAAACCGACTTTCCTTCCCTTCTGCTCTTGACCAGCTTGGATTGCTTTAAAATCTTAAGCTGATGTGAGATCGCCGACTGTGTCATATGAAGCGTCTCTGCGAGATCACAGACACAAACTTCTGCTTCAAACAGCACGAACAGAATTCTTATTCTTGTAGAATCCCCAAAAACCTTGAACAGTTCTGCCAGATCATATAATTCCTCTTCCTCCGGCATACCGCTGTTCACAATATCCAGCCGATCCGGATGAATCTGGCAGTCCTCACAGCATTCCAGTTCTTCCGTTGCCAAGTTTCCACCCTCTTTCTACAAACATTTGAACGATTGTTCATATGTTGATAGTACACCCACATACGGTATCTGTCAAGAGTATTTTTTTTTTTGAAAAAAAAGCAACAAAAAATCCACCAGTCTCAATTTGAGTTCCGGTGGATTTCGTCAATATGATGCCTACGGATTGTTCCGTGCTTCGCACTCCCCTGGCATCATTGTATTATCGTTTTGCAATCACCTTCACTTTACTGTATGTTCCATATTTCTTAGCTCCATTTACTTTCTGATATGCCCGCACACGCACATAGTATTTCCGGTTCTTTTTCAGTTTTTGAGGACAACACTTGTTTTTCCGGTGCTCCGTTTCTTCGCCTTGCGAAATTTTTTATTGTCTGCATAGCTGATCTGATAACCATCTGCCTTTTTCACTTTCTTGAACGTGATTTTCGCTTTGGTTGTACCGGTTCGCACTGCCTGAAGTTTTTTCGGTGCTGCTGTTTTTTTGACTTCTGACGGATTTGGCTTTGAATCATGGTCTGAATTCCGATTCGAGTCTGGAACAGATGCCTTATAGTAAATAACAATCTCATCCTTGCCCGGATGTCCGCTCAGATTTTCGATTTGCAGCTTGTTTTTGCATTTTCCTGATCGTATGTGTAAGTTACATCACCGATTTTAAAACTTTCTTCCGGCTGATGCAAATAAGACTCGCCAACAATCAGTCCATCTTTATCTTCCTGACGTACCAGTTTCCCGGTAGCGGAATCCATGTAAGAAATACGAACCGCCGCAGGATCTCCCGGATTTTTTCTTTGTAAAGTAATATGCTTTGATGACATTTCCTGCTTTATAGACATCGCTGCCTTTTTCGATTTTCTTGGCCGTGATAGATAAATGATTATTTGCATAATCTTTATCAAAATAGTAAACATTTCCATTGCTGGCAGTCAGTTTATTCGGTACAGCTGTGTAGTTAATTTTTGCCCCCGGACTTGTAAATCGTTGATCTGTTTTAAATGCTTTGCCAGTATCCGCATCTACAAACTCCAATACTACCTTTGTACTTTCTTCTGCATAATCCCCAGGACTCAATTTATACAAATGATGGTATGTCTTTAAGATATTATCATTCAGATTCGATGAAAGTTTTTTCGATATATATTTTTTCATTCAGTTTCCAATCATAACTATAATAACATTCATATAATCGCCTTAATTCGCTCAAATCATTATCATTATCCTGTCCACTTACATGAATATCGTCCAAGTAGAAATCATCGCCAACCGTAAGCCCCTCTATAAATTGCTTTTTACAGTATTCTGTATCAACTGGATCTAACTCTTTATATACTACTACAATGGCTTCGTTTGGTTTTATAGATCCTTTTTTATAATACAGCTTTACCTGATTTCGCATGGCATTTTCATTCGCACTGAAAACCCTCTCCCTGTTTTCTGTGCTCAGACTGTCATAACGATAAGAGATGCCCTGTTCATCTTTTATGATAAAATCAATATCATAATAAAAGTGATCTGATTTTTTCACTTCAAATGTCTCTTTCTTTTTATAACAACATCCGCCTCCTCATCCATAATAGTTACATCCACGCAGGTAGGATCACTGTCTGACAGATGATATTCTTTGTAATATAGCTGGATCACATTTTCTTCCGAATTTTCAGAGAGATGTTCTATCTTCAACACATTTTTTGAATGTCCAAGATCAAACATATATGCAGTTCCAGAATCTCCGTCTATTCGTTCTTGTACCACTTCCTTTTTTTCAAGACCATACTTTTCTTCCCATCTCGGTGTGGCTTCATATGCTTTTCCCGCCTGCTTGTCCGTGTTGCGTTTTTCTTCTTTAAAAATTTCTCCGGTATCCTCATCAATATACTGATAAGTAACTGCAATTTTCTGAACGTCCTCTGCCAGTACTGATGCCGGATGCAGATATAAAACCGCCATTAAAAATCCCAACAAAATCAATAAATATTTTTTCATCACGATGCCTCCTTTGTTTTTTGCAGATCTCCATATTCTGCCTGTCACGTTGCTTGTAATTTCACGATATCATACTACGCCTGTGTAGTCAATAATTATTCGTTTTTTATCAGAATTATTTTATATAGTCATTATAAATATTTTTAATATTTTATTTTTCAAGAATATTTAATTCTGTTTTTCTTATTTTCAGATATCTTAAGACATATAACAGACATTCTATCATAGTACCAGGACAACAACCACACATAAGATCTGAAACCTGATTCTGGTCAGTTTGACCATGCCCCTGCCATTATGATAGAATAAATCAGATAAATCGTAACTGTGAAGATATGGAACCGTTACGAGAAATCGCGGAATCTCTCATCACGAACCTTCTGCAATTCTGTATGAAGGAGGAATTTACATATGAAAAAGTTCTTTGAAGAGTTCAAAGAATTTGCCTCTTCTTATTTTATAAACCTTTATGTTTCATTCCTACTTCAATGAGTATGCTTTTGTACTGTCGAAAAGTTCTTGTACTCTCCATAGGCGTAAATTCCGAATTAACGTATCCGTACATATTTGCATTAACGTTTAAGTGTTAGCTTGCAAATTGTTTCTCCATAAGCTTTTAGGTTTAGTGATGCCTGGAAATCTCTATCTATAACATTTCCACATTCACATTTATATGTTCTATCAGATAATCTCAAATCCTTTTTATATTCCCACAGCAACTACAACGTTTGGATGATGGATAAAATCTATCCGCTACAATGAGCTGAATACCATTGTTATTACATTTGTACTCAAGCTGTTTTCTGAATTCAAAGAATCCCTGATTCTGAACCGCTTTGGATAAATGTCTATTTTTTATCATCCCACTAACGTTTAAATCTTCGATACAGATAAATCTTGGTTTTCGATTTACGATTTCAGATGTGGTCTGATTCAAATAATCTTTTCGGATATTTGCTAATCTGTGATTTACTTTAAGTAAAAGTTTTTCTTTTTTTACTATATTGTTAGTTTTACAGTAACTTCCTCCTTTCTTATTTTTCTCATACTTTCGAGAAACTCTACGCTGTAACCTGCGTCTGCATTTCTCTAATTTTTTAACTACTTGGCTTTTGTTTATATTCTTGTAGGTGTTACCATCCGAACATATCGCCAAATCCTTAATTCCTAAATCAATTCCTATACCATCATTATTTAGATTTTTCTTGCAGTCTGAAATTCCACACATACGCTAATCCACCAATTCAATCCATCAAAGGATACTCTCGGATTCCTATATTTAGCATCTGTGGGAATACGTCCATGTTCAGCAAGTTTTACCCAGTTCAGCTTTTGTTTATTAGCTTTCCTGCTGAAAGAAAATCCCTCAAATTTAACGTGCGTATCACGAAACTGTATCTTAATGTTGTCTTGATAAAATTTAGGCGTTGATTTCTTTTTAGACTTGAATCTCGGATGTTTTTGCAAACTTTTGAAAAAAGTTTTTGTAGGCTATGCAAGCATCTTTAATTGCCTGTTTGGTTACATTATTGGAAACATTTTGTAGCCACGCGTATTCAGCAGAATTCCTAAGCCTTGTAAATTCTTTTTCTAAGCTCTGAATCCGAAATGAACTTGCCACCTTTTTCATAGTTATCCTTTTCCTTGGCTAAAGCCCAGTTATAAGCAAATCTTGCCGCACCTGCATATTGAAACATTTTAGTTTGTTGTACATTATTAGGTTCTAACATTACCCTTACGGCTTTTACCATCATTTTCTTCCTCCTGTATCAATTCTTGAACAAGTTTCTTAGCTTTATCCGCTCGTTTTCCTTGTAGCTTACAACTGAATACTGTGATTATTTGTACTAAATCTTCAACGAGTTCTTGTTGCTCAGATTTTTCCGTATTGTCAATAATCTCAATTTCACAGTTATATAGCGAAGCTATATATTCTACCAACTCAAAACCAAAACCTAAAAGCCTGTCTTTATACAAAACAACAACCTTTTCAACCTGATTTTGAGAAATGCGTTTGATTAGTTCCCGAAGTCCTTTTTTCTTATAGTTCAATGCCAGAACCAATATCACTTATCATCTCAAACGGTTGTCCTTTTTGCCATAAGATATGTTTTCACATTATCAATCTGTCGTTCTAAATCATCCTTTTGCTTATGACTTGAAACACGACAATATCCGATTGTAATGCGATTTCTAGGCTTTACATTCATTACTTGGCTGAGCTGTTCATCAGAATAATATCTATATCCACTTGTTGTAGTATGATGCGGATGAAGTTTTCCGTTAGAATCCCAATTTCGCAACGTTTGTGCAGATACCCCTATAATTTTTGAAAATTCATGTATAGAATAATATTATTTGGTGCGTTTTACCGCATGCGAAGTCGTCTCTCTTGTTCCGCCATACGTCCCATAGGAAAATGCCGAAAACATCTGGTTTGGATTGTTGATCTTAATATCCGCAGTCCAGTAGCAGGTGCTGTACGCTCTGTGTTTGCGAAGGATGACTTTGAGCGTGGAAGTGCGGTACTCGATCTTGGTTGCTGTCAGGCGGCTTCCTGTGTTCATACGCTCGCCTTTGTACACCGAGCCGGTCGTGCTGGTCGGGTAATACCAGCCGCCTTTCTTTTTCCAGGAAGTACTCCGCTGTTTACCTTTTTTCGTAAAATAGTAGGTGGTATTCTTGATCTTCTGCCACTTGGTCAGACGCACCCCGTTTTTATCCAGATAGTACTTATTGCCTTTGTACTTTAACCAGCCGGTTTTCTTTACGCCTTCTTTTGTATAATAATACCACTTTTTGTTGATCTTATACCAGCCGCCCTTGAATTTCTTGATCCACTTTCCGTTTTCACCGACAAAAAATATTTGCCGATCCACTTGTTTTTTTTTCAGGGCTCCGTTGTCGCCGACGTGATAATTTCCAACCCATTTGTTGCGGATCAATCTGCCCAGCTGGTCAAAAATAATAGTAATTTTTGCCGATCAGCTGCCATTTGCCGCGTACATTCTGCAGAGTAGATGGATCACAGTAGTACGTCTGCCCTTCTTCCTGTATCCAGCCGACCTTTTTGCCGTGTACCGTGCCTGCTGCCTGTGCCGGAAGACTTGCCGGAAATGCCATGCATGCCGCAAGTGCTGCCACAAGCAGTCTTTTTTTCATTGTTCCCCTTTGTTTATTCCCCATGTGGTTCCTCCTGATGCTTATATTACCTGTATTTATTTATGCTTTCTCCTGTTTCGCGAGTCTGAAATCCATGACGTTCTGACCCACATATTATTTTATTCTAACAGAATCTGCCACTTTCTGCAAGTCTATGTTCTGACTGACCGCCGTGACTGCCTCCCGGCTGTTATATCCAAAGATCGAACTGCCGCTCAAATGAAACTGTAAAAACAGTGCCAGCAGCAGCATTGCCGCCAGAAGGCGTGTAAAAAAGAACTCCCGTTCTGTGGAAGTTCTTCTGTTTTTTCTGAAAAATCATTCACTTTTTCTGCCGTTTTCCGGTAAACCGGCATACGGCCGCTCTGCCGCCGCATCTTTTCGATCTGCCGTCTCTGCTCTTCACTTAAGCCTGTATGCATAAAAATCCCGCCTTTCTGCTATACGCTATGCAAAAAGGCGGGGTTTTATTCGGTTATATCAAAATCATACCCTTAGCGGTTTGCAAGCTCTCTGGTGATATCATCCCAAGTCACACCGCGTTCAGACATCAGTACCATCACATGGTACAGAAAATCGGAAATCTCGTACTTGATCTCCTCCGGATTCGGGTTTTTCGCTGCAATGATGATCTCCGTCGCTTCTTCTCCGACTTTTTGAGGATCTTGTCAATGCCCTGTTCAAGCAGGTAGTTGGTGTAAGATCCTTCTTTCGGATGCTGTTTGCGATCCTCGATCAGCTTATAGAGATGGTCGAAAACGATCGCCGGATTGATCTCATGGTAATCTTTCTTTAAGATCTCACGGTAGAAACAGCTGCGGTTCCCGGTATGGCATGCGGCACCGATCTGCTGCACCTTTGCCAGGATGGTATCGTTGTCGCAGTCGATGGAAAGCTGTTTGACATACTGGACATGTCCGGAGGTCGCACCTTTCTGCCACAGTTCGTTGCGGCTCCTGCTCCAGTAGGTCATATTTCCGGCCTCCACAGCCTTTTCAAAAGCTTCACGGTTCATATAAGCGACCATCAGCACTTCCAGATTTTTGTAGTCCTGCACAACAACCGGGATCATGCCGTCGGAGTTCAGTTTCAGCTCATTCCAGCTCATCTTGCTCTCGAACGTATTGATCTCAACGCCATGCTTTTTCGCTTCCAGCTTGGCTGCCATCAGATCTTCATTCAGATCAGAGAATGTATCTCCGCAGACACCGCAGATATTGTCGAGCATCAGAAGCTTCAGCAGGCCGTGACGGTCTGCACGTGTGGAAACCGGAAGTACCGGCACTTCTACAAGGCGGGCAGTTGTACGCACATCCACTTCATCGCAGAGCAGGATCACACGGGAGGTATATTCATTTACCCTCGCCTTGTTTGCCTGCAGCTGTGCAAAACTGTCTGTACAGATCGCGATTTTTTTTTTTCCGAAACGTTTGGATACTTCTTCTGTCAGGTCGATATTAGTTGCTTTGGCATAATTTAAGAAAACCTGCTGGCATCCTGCGTAGAGAAGCTTTTTCACATCTTCCAGATTTTTAATATGGCCGCCACCACTCATCGGGATATCGATCACCCGGCTGATCTGGCGGATCAGATTGAGAGACTGCTCGTGATCTGCATCGTCATCCGACAGATCAAAGATCAGAAGCTCATCTGCCCCGTTGTTGCTGTAATGCTGGGCAATACTCATCACATCGCCATCTTCAAGCAGTTCTTTTCCGTCAAAACCGGTCACTGCTTTCCCGTTTTTCAGATACATATGTACCACAATTTTCTTCTGCATTATAAACTTCCTTTCGTCGAAAGCACATCTGTAATGCGGCTATCCATTCCAACCGCCATGTCCAGTGCTTTCGCAAATGCTTTGAACATTGCTTCCATCATATGATGATTATTTCCGGGTGTCAAGACTTTTATATGCAGATTCATTGCTGCCGCATAGGAAACAGCATAGAAAAATTCACGTACCATTTCGGTGTCCATATCCCCGCATTTCGGTACGGTAAATACATCATCAAAGGATAAATACGGTCTTCCGCACAGATCGACGGCACACACGACCAGGCACTCATCCATCGGAAGAATGAAATGTCCGTAGCGTTTTATGCCTTTTTTGTCACCGACTGCCTCGCGGATCGCATTGCCGAGCACGATCCCAGTATCTTCGATCGTGTGGTGGGAGTCCACATAGAGATCTCCTTTTACGGAAAGTTTCATATCAAACAGCCCATGTCTGGTAAATCCGTCCAGCATATGATCAAAAAAATCCGATGCCGGTACTGATCTTGGATTTTCCGCTTCCGTCAAGGGAAAGCGTCATTGCGATATCCGTTTCTTTTTGTTGTCCGGGTGATGGTGGCTGTCCTACTCATTGGCATCTTCCTCTTCAAAACGGACACGGATCGAATTTGCATGTGCCGTCAGTTTTTCTGCCTCGGCAAACTGGATGATATCTTTGTGGATATCTTTGAGTGCCTCTCTTGAATAATAGATGATGCTGGAACGTTTGATAAAGTCATCTACGCCAAGCGGTGAGAAGAATTTTGCAGTTCCATTTGTAGGAAGTACATGGTTTGGTCCGGCAAAATAGTCGCCCAGTGGCTCACTGCTGTATTCTCCGATAAAGATGGCTCCGGCGTTGCGGATCTTCATCATTACTTCAAACGGGTTGGCCGTCACGATCTCCAGATGCTCAGATGCGATCTCGTTTGCAGTTTCAATCGCCTCGTCCATCGTCTCTGCAACCAGTGCGTAGCCATAATTGTCCAGTGATTTGCGGATGATCTCGCTTCTTGAAAGAGTTTTTAAATAGCCTTCGATCTCTTCGGAAACTTTATCTGCAAAGTCACGGCTTGTCGTCACCAGGATTGCGGAAGCCAGCTCGTCATGCTCTGCCTGAGAGAGCAGATCTGCTGCGACATAACGTGGATTTGCAGTCTCATCTGCCAAAACAAGAATCTCGCTTGGGCCCGCAATAGAATCAATACTTACATAGCCATATACAGCTTTCTTTGCAAGTGCCACATAGATGTTTCCAGGACCTACGATCTTGTCTACTTTTGGTATACTCTCGGTTCCGAATGCCAGAGCTGCAATGGCCTGGGCACCGCCCACTTTGTAGATTTCATCTGCTCCTGCCTCCATAGCGGCAACAAGTGTGGACGGATACACTTTTCCGTCCTTTCCGCAAGGGGTCGTCATGATGATCTTCTCCACACCTGCCACTTTTGCCGGTACAACATTCATCAGAACAGAAGAAGGATAAACTGCTTTTCCACCCGGAACATAGACACCGACTTTTGCAAGTGGCATGACTTTCTGTCCGAGGATGGTGCCGTTCGGCTTGCTGTCAAACCAGCTGTATTTTTTCTGTTTTCGTGATATTCACGAATGTTGACCAGTGCTTTTCTGATAACATCCAGAAGAGACGGATCAACCTGTTCGTAAGCTTCGTCAATCTCTTCTTTTGTCACTTTGATGTTTCCGGCATTGATATCGGCACCGTCAAATCTTTTCGTATATTCAAACACTGCCGCATCTTTGTTGTTTCGTACATTCTCAACGATCTCTGCCACAGCATCCTCGAATTTTCCATAGCTGCTCGGGCTGCGTTTCAGCAGATTCTCAAGCACGTTTTTTCTGGTTTCCTCTGTAAGTGCTATTGTACGCATTCTTTTATGCCTCCTGTTTGATCACAGATTTCAGATCTGTCAAAATCTTTGTAATTCTTTCATTTTCCATACGCATGCTCACCTGGTTGACTACCACTCTGGCAGATAACGGGCATACTTCTTCGAGTACGACCAGACCGTTTTCGCGAAGTGTGGAACCGGTCTCCACAATATCGACGATCACATCGGAAAGTCCGACAATCGGTGCCAGCTCGATCGAACCGTTCAGTTTGACGATTTCTACTGTCTGATGCTTTTTATTATAGAAATAATCCTTTGCGATATCCGGGTACTTGGTGGCCACGCGGATCTGCTCCTGATGTTTCAGAAGTTCTGCCGCAGACTGTGGTCCGCAGACACACATATGGCATTTGCCAAAACCAAGGTCAAGCACTTCATACAGTTTCCGCTGTTCTTCTAAAATGGTATCTTCGCCTACGATACCGATATCCGCAGCACCGTATTCGACATAAGTCGGCACATCCGGTCCTTTTGCAAGAAAGAAACGCAGTTTCAGCTCTTCATTGACAAAGATCAGTTTTCTGGAATCCTTATCCTGCATCTCCTCGCAGGTGATCCCAATTTTCTCAAACAGCTCCAGTGTTTTTCTTTGCGAGCCGTCCTTTTCCCAGTGCAAATGTCAGATATCTCATGCTTTTTCCTCCTGCGGTTTCACTGTCTGTACGTTTCCGTCCGCTGCAAAATAAACAACCTTCTCAAGTGCATTTCGTTTCGCATAGGCGCTGTAGAAAGAAAGCGGATAACCTTCTATTCTTCTCATCAGAGCTGCCTTTCCTCCGTCCCTGCGAATCTGAATGGATACTTCGATCGCCTGATCACGGACGAAACTGTCATAGAGAACCAGCGTCGGTCCTTCTTCGACCGGAACCGCAATCTTCTGTCTAGAAAGTGCATTTAAAAGCTCATCTGCCTGCACGACAAATCCGATCGATGCTGCCGGCTTTCCAAAATATCCCATCAGTTGATCGTAACGCCCTCCTTTTACAACGGCATCTCCCGTTCCGAACGTGTAGGCACGAAACAGTACGCCGGTATAATAACCGTAGCTTCCAAGCATACCAAGGTCAAAGGAAATATATTTCTCATATCCATATTTGCGGATGATCTCATACAGTTTACGCAGGCGGGCGATCGCCGCCAGAGCCTGTGTATTATCAGTCATACTCTCTGCCTGATCGAGCACTTCGATGTTTCCAAACATCTGCGGAAGGCGTTTGAACAGGTTCGTCAGCTTTTCATTCATGTTCCGCTCTTCAAGCAGTGTCTCGACACCGAAATTGTTTTTGTTGGTGATCAGTCTGCGAAGTTCCTGCTCGGTAGCTTTGTCAACACCGGCCTCTGCAAGCAGGCTCTGGAAGAACTCTACATGTCCGATGCTCACCTGAAATTCGGTAAGTCCGGCTGCCAGCAGCATCTCTACGATCATTGCCGTGATCTCGGCATCGGCTTCCACGCTGCCGTCCCCGATCAGCTCCGCACCGAGCTGTGTCATTTCTTTTAAATGTCCCTGAAGGCTTGAGTTGTTTACAAACGTATTTCCCATGTAAGAAAGTCGGACACCCAGTTCCTCATTGGAAAAATATTTTGCATAGGCTCTGGCGATCGCCGGTGTCATATCTGGGCGAAGTACAAGGGTGTTTCCCTCGCGGTCAAAAAAAATTATACAGATCTTTGGACGGAGTCGTTCCGATCTCTCTGCTGAATACATCAAAATATTCAAAGGTCGGTGTCTCTATATCACAGTAACCGTAACCCTCTACGACTCTGTGCAGTTTCTGTAAAAGTGCTTTCTTTCTGGCGTACTCTCCGCTGTAGATATCACGCACGCCCTCCGGTGTGTGCAGCAGTCTCTGTTCCATAGGTTCCTCCATTCTCTTCTGCCCTTGCTCTTTCTGAGAATATGCAATAATCCCGTCATGTAAATATCGGCATTACCGTATAAAATCATGCATTAGATCCTTCAAATTCTCCATCTGTTTCACTTTATTGTATTAACGTGTTACCTAATTATCATGCAAAATCAGATGTTATTATATGCTCAATTCTGATTTCTGTCAATCCCTGGCATCCAAATCTTTTGAATCGCCTCCAGATACGGTACAAATACGCCGTGTCCGGCTTCAATCTGATAGGAAAGATCTACTTCTTCAAAACGGAAACTTTTGCGTCCTCCATTCTGTGCCCGTTCCCAGAACCGTATCATATCCTTAAACGGAAGATATAAGATCAGATTTCTTCCGGTATAATAGATCAGCAGAAAGGCGATCCCGCCCTGTTTTTCAAAATCCTGCATAAAAGCGACCTGATGCGGATGGATATTCTGGAGAGCAAAGGTATCTGACGCACATTCTTTTGCATCAAAGCAGACCGGGATGCCCTGCACTGCTCCAATATAGTCCACAGTACTTTTCTGATCAAAATACGCAAGCGTAATATGCCGGTGTTCCTTGTCGATCTTGATCGGCGTGATCGGAGTCGGGATCTTCTGGATCAGTGCCAGCCCTTTCTCGCGATACTGTTCGTTCGTGCGGTTGATCAGTTCCTCAAGTGCGGACCCTCTTAAACCTCTGGAATTCCATGTTCCCATGTTCCAAGTCCTCTTTTCTGTGCAATACTCACAAACTGCTTCGGTGCCGGAGCGTAGATGCTTTACCGGAAAGTCCTTCAAAATCACCGGAAAGCTCTGGAAATACCAGATGCCAGGCATGCAGAAGCTGCATGTGAAGTCCGTACCCGGAAGTCAGTTTTTATTCAACACTGCGTCTCCGTATTTCGGATCACCGAAGATCGGATGTCCCATATAGGACAAATGGGCACGAATCTGATGTGTACGCCCTGTCAGAAGCTCGATCTCCAGAAGCGTCTCCTGCCCATTGTCTGCAAGCGGACGGTATTTTGTGTGGATCGGTCTGGCATCCTTTGTCTCGTTTTTGAAAATTCTGACCTGGTTGGTCTTTTCGTTTTTCAGAAGCCATCCTCTGACATCCTGTTCTTCTTTGATCACGCCTTTTACGATACAAAGGTAATATTTGTGCAGGGTACGTTCTTTGAAAAGCCCTGAGAGCATCTGCAAACCCTGCAGCGTCTTGCCCGCTGCCACGATTCCGCTGGTATTGCGGTCCAGACGGTTGCACAGGGACGGCCGGAATGTTTTTAACATTTCTTCGGTCACTTCGCCGGTATCCAGAAGATGGGAAATCAGATGCTCCACCATGGAAATATCGCCTTTTTCCGCCTTCTGCGAGAGCATCCCTGCCGGCTTGTTGATCAGCATGACCTGCTCATCTTCATAGAGAATATCCAGCTTTGCCCCGGTATGTACGGCTCTTTTTTTTTCTTTTCCCGGAATCCTTCGATCGTCTCTTCAGAGAGAAACAGTTTCACTGTATCTCCATTTTCCAGTTTTTCATTTCCTGCTGCTTTTTACCGTTCAGCGTGATGTTTTTCTTTCGCATCATCTTATAGAAAAAAGCTTTTTCGGTGCCAGTTCCATATATTTTGCGAGAAATTTATCAAAACGCTGCCCTGCCTCGTACTTTGAGATCACAAGTTCTCTCATTGCTTTTCCTTTCCCGGTATTTTACTGTTGTCAGGCGGATATTCGCAATCCTCTTTGCTGCCTGATTTTGTTAAAGTACGATCGCACGCAGCACGTCGCAGATATATTCTGCCTTCCGACTGCCCGTCGTCTCATGTTCACTCTGTTTCTGGTTCATCTGCTTTAACTGATCCAGAAAACGTTTTTCCTCTCGGAACAGTTTCACACCGACCGATTTGCATTTATTGTTCTTTAAAATCTCCCGGATGTGTTCTTCTCCAAACGAAAGATCCGCTTTTTCACTGCTCACATAACCGATCACCTGCGTCCCGCTCACGGCAACTGCATCAACCGGAACTGTTTTCTGATAAGCAGTAAAGGTCATATCATATAAGATCCGTACATTTTCGTTTACCTGCTCAATCTTTTCTTTTAATGCTTCCGATGCCGGTTTTTGCATCAGCATCATGATAAACCCGGTTGCTGCTCTGGCTGCCGGGATACACCCCATGATCGCCACAAAGGTAAACATATTCAGCCTCGTCTTTGTGATAAAAAGCCCGGTCAGAAAAATGATGATCGGGATTGCGAACATCACCAGCGTGATCAGTCCGCGTTTGATTTTCTGGGATTTGATATACCCAAATTCTCCTTTGTCTCTCTTCATGATTTCCTCCAGTTGTTTCCGATTCACAGTCGGTCCTTTCACAGAGTCTGGCTGCCGGTTGCGTTATGGTTTAAAAAAATATGGCAGTCAGGTCGATGATCAGACGGTGCGGCAAAATCTTGCACGCAAGAAACAACGCTTTCATCGACCATCCGTAAATGGACAATGCCCGCCCGCAGGCCGCATCATAAATGGCCTTTTCCACGACAGGCTTTGGATCTGCCATAGATTTTTTCTTAAACAGCGGCATTTTATGGTATTTCTCGGCTCCTTCAAAAAAGCCGTGTCCACCGGTCCCGGCACACACAGGTCACGGTGATACCTTTTTTTCGCACTTCGCTTCGCAGTGCTCTGGAAAAGCTCAGCACATAGGCTTTTGATGCCGCATAGATGGCAAATCCCGGCTGCGGCACAAACGCCGATGCCGATGCCATCTGAATGATATGGCTGCCTTTCTCCATATAAGGAAGGCACAGATACGTGACGGTCATCAGTGCTTCATCGTTCAGCCTCGTCGTCTGCTGATGCTCCGGAAGTGTGATCTCTTCAAATGTTCCGATCCGTCCCATTCCGGCGGCATTTACCAAAATCTTGACCCGGACATCCTCCGCAAAGAGCCTGCATCTTAACCGCTTCTGCTGTGCTTCCTGCAAAAGATCCAGCGGCAGAAGCACGATCTTTTGTCCCAAAACGTTCCTGCCACATCTCTTTTTGCAGATGCCTTGCAATCACCCAGATTTCATCGAGTCTGCGGTACTTGTCCATGATCTGCTGTACAAATGCTCTTCCCATACCGGAAGAGGCTCCCGTTACAATGGCAATCTTTTTTTCTTTCTGACATATCACTTCTTCTTTCTGTTATGCGTGTTGCGGATTGTCTTCTTTTTTGCCTGTCGGACGCTCTTTTGCAGTATTTCGTCCATTTTGATTGCTGCTGTTTCCTGTATTTTTCCTGCCTGCGTTTTTGCCACCCATGTTTCTGTCATCTTGTCCCCGGCGATTTTTATCCGTGCCCTGATAATTTTGACGATTTTTATCCGGACGCGGGCGGATCAGACATTTGGCGTCAAATCCGATCAGGTCGCTGCGGTGTGCCTTTAACAGTGCCTCTTTTACAAGATCATAGTTGTCCGGATTCCGGTACTGGATCAGCGCTCTCTGCATCGCTTTCTCATGCGGATTTTTCGGAACGTAGACCGGCTCCATCGTCCGCGGATCGACACCGGTATAGTACATGCAGGTCGAGATCGTGGACGGTGTCGGATAAAATCCTGCACCTGCTCCGGCATGTAGCCGAGGTCGCGCAGATATTCTGCCAGTTCCACAGCTTCTGTCAGGGAACAGCCCGGGTGGGAGGACATCAGATACGGCACCAGAAACTGGTTCATACCCTCCTGTCTGTTGAGCTGTTCATATTTTTTAACAAATTTCTGATAAACAGCATGCTCCGGTTTGCCCATCTTTGCGAGCACTTTGTCCGCCACATGTTCCGGAGCCACTTTGAGCTGTCCGCTGATATGGTATTTGACCAGTTCCCGGAAGAAGCTCTCATCCTTATCTGCCATCAGATAATCAAAGCGGATACCGGAACGGATAAACACTTTCTTGACTTTCGGGATCTTCCGCAGTTTACGCAGCAGGATCAGATAATCTTTGTGGTCTGCCCGCATATTCTGGCACGGCTTTGGAAACAGACATTGTTTGTTCGGGCACACGCCCTTTTTCAGCTGTTTTTCGCATGCCGGATGGCGAAAGTTGGCGGTCGGTCCGCCGACATCGTGAATATAGCCTTTGAAATCCTTATCTTCCGTCATCTGTTTCGCTTCTTCGATAATGGACTCATGCCCTCTCGTCTGGATGATCCGTCCCTGATGGAACGTCAGGGCACAGAAGCTGCAGGCTCCAAAGCAGCCGCGGTTACTGATCAGGCTGAATTTGACTTCCGAGATTGCCGGAACGCCGCCCCTGGCATCGTAGGACGGATGCCAGGTTCTTTTATAAGGCAATGCATAGACATCATCCATTTCCATCTGCGTAAGTGGTTTTGCTGCCGGATTCTGCACAATATAAAGATGCTCTCCGTAAGGCTCCGCAAGCCGCTTTCCGGCAAATGCGTCGGTATTACAGTACTGTGTATAAAAACTTCTGGCATACCAGAGTTTGTCTTCTTTTAATTTTTCATAGGACGGCAGCACGATCGTATCGACGGCTTCATCCAGCATCCTTGTTTTGTAAACGGTTCCCGCAATAAACGTGATATCGCGTACATGGATTCCCGCATCCAGTGCTTCCGCAATCTCTATGATGCTGTGTTCTCCCATCCCATAAGAGATCAGATCTGCCCCCGAATCCAGCAAAATGGAGCGTTTCAGGCTGTCCGACCAGTAATCATAGTGGGCGAGTCTGCGAAGACTCGCCTCGATCCCGCCAATGATGATCGGGGTATGCTTGTAGGTGCGGCGGATCAGGTTGCAGTAGACGATCGTAGCATTGTCCGGGCGTTTTCCCATCACACCGCCCGGTGTGTAAGCATCTTTCTGTCTTCTTTTCCTGGAAACCGTATAATGGTTGACCATGGAATCCATGTTTCCGGCCGACACCAGAAATCCAAGACGCGGCTTCCCTAAAATGGAAATACTCTTTTCATCCTTCCAGTCGGGCTGTGAAATGATCCCCACCCGGAAGCCATGTGCCTCCAGAAGCCGACTGATGATGGCATGTCCGAACGACGGATGGTCCACATAGGCATCTCCGATCACATAGACAAAATCCAGCTGCTCGATCCCTCTCTCTTCCATATCTTTTCTGGAAACAGGCAAAAAATCTGTGCTCATTCTTTTTTTCCTTTCTTGGCGGCTGTAAAAGTGCCGCAATCTCTTCTTCGGTCAGTTTGCGGAACGCTCCTTTTTCCAGAGCCGGATCTAAGGTAAGGCTTCCCATGGAAAGTCGTTTCAGATAGATCACTTTGCAGCCGATCGCCTCAAACATCCGTTTGACCTGGTGGTAACGTCCTTCGCAGATCGTGACTTTCGCTTCGAAAATCTCTCCCGACGAGAGGATCTCAAGGTCCGCCGGAAGAGTCTTCTTTTCATCTCCGATATCCAACCCTTCCTTGAATCTGTGGATATCTTCTTCATGGATCTGCCCGGTCACTCTTGTAAAATAGCATTTATCCACATGTTTTTTCGGGGAAAGCAGACGATGAGCCAGCTCTCCGTCGTTTGTGACAAGAAGCAGTCCTTCCGTGTCTTTGTCCAGCCTTCCGACCGGGAACAGATCCTTTTTCTGCTGCAAAGTAATTAGATCCATGACTGTCTTTTCTTTTTTTATCTTCGGTTGCGGTGACCACACCTGCCGGTTTGTGCAACATCAGATAGCAATGCTCTTCATAATATACTGGTTTTCCGTTTAGCGTGATCTGCTCGTTCCCCAGTACTTTTCTCTTTGCCTGCTTTTCGGTGATACCGTCCACCTGGACAAGTCCCTTTTTCAGGAATTGTTTCACCTGGGAGCGACTTCCCTCGCCGGCAAGTGTCAGATACTGATCCAATCGATAACTCATGACTGCATTCTCCATCCTGCATAATACTTGTTTTTAAGGTACCGCCGGCCGCTTTGCCCCAGCCAAGCCCGTAACCGTCCACGCAGACCAGTACCCAGCCTTTTTCGTTTTCCGCCTCTGTGTCGGATAAATCCAGGGTCTCTCCTTTTAGTAACGGATCACACGCTCATCGTCCCCTTTAAAAGAGACGCTCTTTTTAAAATCTTCTGCTTTTAAGCACATGGCAAGAGCCTGCGACGGCTCAAACCGCTTTTTCTTCTGATCTCCAAGATAAAGCCCGGTGCGAAGATAACGGATACCCCGCTCGATCTTCGTCCCTTCCGGAAGCAGATAGATGCGTTCTTTCTGAACTTCCGTTTTTCCGGATAAAGGCTTTGTTATCTGCTGCATAAATACTGCAAATTCCGGGCAGTCCTTGAGGTCAGACACCGGTGCTTTTTGCTTTTCGCCGGGTTTTTCAGACATTTTTACTCTGTCCTTCGCCGTCGGTGCGTTTTCCAAGCAGAGCCGCAAAATGGCCTTCGCCCGGTGCCAGATGCGGGAAAATGCGGATACAGTTCTCAAATCCTTCTTTTTTTTCCATGGGAGAAATATTCATCCCATTCTGGCATCAGAAGTTCCATATCCGGCCGCTCCTGCAAAAGATAAGCGATGTTTTCTTCATTTTCTTTTACAGAAAATGTGCAGGTCGAATACAGGAGCATTCCGCCCTTTTTCAGCATATCCGCCGCATCGAGCAGCAACTTTCTCTGGATCGGCACATAGTAATCCGGTCCTTTTTGCAGCCAGTCTTTTACCATTGCCTTATCCCGGCGGAACATTCCCTCTCCGGAACACGGTGCATCGATCAGGATCTTGTCAAAATACGCCGGATAAGCTTTTTTTTTGAGCTTATCGGACTCTTCACTTGATACAAACAGATTCGAAATGCCAAAAAGCTCCAGATTCTTTAAAAGCCCTTTGGCTCTGGAATTGCTGATGTCATTTGCAAGCAGCATGCCTTTTCCTTTTAATTTTGCACCAAGCTCCGTCGCCTTGCCGCCCGGAGCCGCACAGAGATCCAGCACAAAATCGCCCGGCTCTACCGGAAGGTGTGATGCCGGGATCATCGCACTTGGCTCCTGCACATAATAAAGCCCCGCATAATAATATGGATGCTTTGTCACCGTCTGCTTTTCATCAAAAGCAAAGCCGTTCTCACACCACGGTACACATTCAAGAGAAATATCTGCCTTCTGCCTGAAGGTTTCCGGTGCGATCTTCGCGGTATTTACACGAAGTCCCTGTCTGGTTTTCTGCTCAAAACTTGCAAGATATGCCTCATACTGATCACCGAGCAGTTCTTTCATCTCTTCTAAATAATTTGAAGGCAGTTCCATCTTTTTATCCTTTCTCGTTTCTTATTATTTGTTTTTCCTATACCACATCTGCTCAAAAATGCCTCTGACATTCTTTATGCATCAAGATTACTCAAATGCCTGCACATGATAACCTTCTGTGATATTGTCCAGATCGCTGTGAAAACGACGCAGCTGTTCCAAATCCTTTGTCTCATAGATCCGGTAAAACTCATCCTGGATCTTGACAAGTTCCCGTTTATTGGCAATCGTATACAGATTCTGGATATTATTTAAAATATCTTTGACCAGATTCGTCTGGATCTGGCAGGAATTCTGTGCATCCATGATCTCGCTGCGTACCGTTGACATCTCATTGTCCAGCACAATGATCGCATCGGCAACGCGGCTCAGTTTCTCCCGGATGTGATCCGGCATATGCTGTTTATATTTATACTGAAGCGAATGTTCGATCGTAGACCAGAAATTCATCGCCAGAGTACGGATCTGGATCTCCACGCGGATGGTCTTTGTTCCGGAAAAGGTCTCCACCGGGTAAGACACGATCATATGGTAACTGCGGTAACCGCTCGATTTCATATGATTGATATAGTCCTTTTTCCGTAACGACCTGCATATCGGAGCGGTTTCTTATAAGATCCGCCACCTTCTCAATATCCTCCACAAACTGGCAGATGATGCGGATGCCTGCGATATCATCCAGCTGTTCTTCAATCTTGTCAACTTCAATGTTTTTTCTTCTGTGCTTTATCTAAAATACTGGAGATCGATTTGACTCTGCCGCAGACCTGCTCCATCGGCGAATACATACCCCGATCCTGGTACTCTTTGATCAGATGATTAAATTTTACCAGCAGTTCCTCCACCGCCAGCTCATATGGATTTAAAATATCCTTCCATAACTGTATTTCCATAAAAACCACTCCTCCTACATTACTTACCGTCCTTCCTCAGTCAGACCAGTATAGCATAATTTTTCCTTTTTTTTCCAACTGTCACCTCAAGGTTCTCCCTCCAGACCTTTTAAGATCCAGTAAGGATCGACACTGACTTCCCCTGCCCGTCTGCCGTCTGTATGTAAATGCCAAAATGCAGATGTACGGCAAACTGACCGACTGTGCCCTCTTCTCCGTAACCGCTGTCCCCCATATAGCCCAGCATTTCGCCGGCTTCTACTGTTTTCCCTTCTTCCATCCCCGGTGCATATTCCGAGAGATGGGCATAATAAAAAGTAACCGCCCTGTTTACTGCGGATTCCGATCCGCCATCCGCCCTTTTGAAGCCATCCCATATGCTCAACCGTCCCGGCTGTGGCAGAAAATACCGGATAAAACCCTCTCTGATTTGTCGGCGGCATCAGATCCGTCCCCTCATGCCCCCGTTTGCCGCCGTAGGTGCGTTCTTCCATCCAGGAATCCTCATAAGATACCCTGCATTTTACTGGAAAGCAGACAAGATCATCCCATACCGCACAGAACGCATTTTCCAGCATCTCATATTGTTTCGGGCGATAACGGTACATCCACTTCGCCGTCTGCTGCAACTCATCGATCGTCGGCATTTTCTTTGGAAAAACGCCTGAGCACCCGCAAAAGCAAGTGCCAGCAGCTTTCCTTTCGAAAGTCCGCTCTGTTTCTGAAGTTCTGCTGTTTCTTCCTGCAAGCTGCCGCCTGCCTGCATAGAACGGAAATGTTCCATTTCAATGACTCTGTCATGCAGAGCATATTTTCTCTTTTCATGATGGAATATCGCCATTCCGACAAAAAAGAACAAGCACTGCAAGGAACAGAAAACAGATCCTTTTTCTGATCGTATCATCCGGTCTCTTTTTCTTCATCCGAAGCTCCCTCACAAATGCTGTCTTATTTTTATATGCATATGTTTTGGATTGATGCATACGATACGCAAAAAGAGGAATTTTTTATGAAATCTTTCTTTTCTTCACTTCTTGGTGCTACCCTGTTTGTGATTCTGCTGTTTTTCCCTGGTCTGGTCTTTGAAGGTGCAAAAATGGGACTGAACCTGTGGTTTTTCACTCTGGTTCCCACCCTTCTGCCATTCATGGTCTTTTCCAACATCCTGATCCAGAGCCGCCTGATCGAACATCTTCTCTTCCTGCCCGGACTTTTTACCCGAAAATATCTCCATCCCTCCCCGGCCGGGCCTTATGCGTTCCTGTGCGCCTTTTTTTCTTCGGTTATCCTTCCGGTGCCAAAATTCTTGCCGATCTTTTAAAAACCGATCAGATCGATCCAAAGGAAGCTTCCATGCTCTTCGGTTTCTGCAACAACGTAAGTCCGGCTTTTCTTATCACCTATTTTCTGACACTGCACTTAAAACACCCGGAGAAAGCCGGGATCACCGTCTCTTTTCTGTACATAATACCCGCTTTTGTCTGTCTGATGGCATTTTCCTTTTGCGGCAATTCCTTTTCTCTCCGTGAAAAAAAGACATCGAGTCCCGTGCTTTCTCTTGCACTGCTTGATGCCTGCCTCCAAGATGCCCTCTCAGTCCTGTTAAAGCTTGGCGGTTATATTATATTATTTTCCGTCTTATCCAATGTGATCACACACATACCCCGCATGCGTGCAGAAAGTGCCGCTTTTTTCTCCTGCTTTCTGGAAATTACAGGCGGAATCCCTGCCGTCACTGCCGCATTTGCTTACCCGCAAAGTTATGTGATATTGCTCCCGTTTCTGGCTTTTGGCGGTCTTTGCTCTTTCATGCAAACAGGGAGTGTCATAAAAGACACCCCTTATCTCTTCGTAGCTATTTTTTTTTTTACCAAAATACTGCTCGCTCTGCTGATATTTCTGTGTGAAATACTCTGCATTACGCTGCTTCCGGGCCTTTTTAAGCCTCGTCGTCATCGTAATCCGCATCCTGCTGCGGTGCTGCATAAGATGCAGGGTTTCCGCCCGGTGACAGCTCGCGTCTGTTCTTGTTTACGATATCGTAGCAAGACTGGATCGAATTGATGAAAGTATTGTATTTCTCGCCTGCTGCATCGATCGTATGGCTCATGATCTTTTCCAGATTTGCCAGCATCTCATCGGTGTACTGCAGTGCACCCATACGGATGTTGTTGGCATCGGTTGTTGCATTGTCCATGATCTCCTGTGCCTGCTGGTTGGTGTTCTCCAGCAGCTCATTGGACTGTGCATATGCCTGCTGCATAACTTCACTTTCCGTAACCATCTGCTGTGCCTGTGTCTTTGCGTCTGCGATGATCGCATCTGCTTTGGACTGTGCGTCTGCCAGGATCGCATCTTTGTTGCTGATGATCTTCTGGTAACGTTTGATCTCATCCGGGGTCTTCATACGAAGCTCACGCAGAAGCTCTTCCAGTTCTTCTTTATTTACCACGATCTTTGTAGAAGAGAGTGGCTGGAATTTACAACTGTCTACATACTCCTCGATTTCTTCAATAATCTGCTCAATTCTGCTGCTCATCGTTATCACTCCTATTTTTTATTCTGATTTCTGGTTCTAGTTCTAATTTAAAGATGCCTTACGGATTGTTTTGTACTTCGCACTTTCTCAATCCTGCTTTGACACTTCCATTTTTTGATATATCTTCTCAATCACCGACTCCGGCACAAATTTGGAGATATCGCCATGGTAGCTGGCGATCTCTTTGACCGTTGTCGAACTTAAGTAGGCATATTCCAGACTGGTCGATAAGAAAATCGTATCAATATCTGAGCGCAGGATGCGGTTGGTCTGCGACATCTGCAGTTCGTAATCAAAATCGGTGATCGCCCGCAGACCCTCACCATAAACTGTGCTCCGCAGTTCCTTGCAAAATCTACGGACAGACCATCAAATGCCTTTATTGTCACATTTCCGATATCCTTGGTGACATCAGCTAATATATTAACACGTTCTTCGGCAGAAAACAACGGCGTTTTTGCACTATTTGTCAGCACACCGACGATCAGTTCATCCACCAGAACAGCGGAACGACGGATGATATCAAGATGTCCGAACGTAACCGGATCAAAACTTCCAGGGTAGACAGCTCTTCTCATAACTCCTTTTTTCTCCTTCTCTATAAACATATGAACATTTGTCTTATATTCTTTGCGTTTCAGTACACGGAACCCAAATTCCTTAAGATAGGAAAAATCAGTCTCCAGAGATGCCTCTATAATGATCAGGGTACGCTCATCTGCCACTTTGCTGTCTTTTAAGCAGGAAAGGACTCGCTTTTCCAGCTCCTGGTTGTAAGGAGGGTCCATAAAAATGACACCAAAGCTCTCCTTGCCGTCCTCGATCTCACGTCTCAGACGATCCAGTGCAGCAAAAACATCTGACTGCACAACAAAAGCATCCGCGTCCAACCTGGTAAACTTCAGGTTTTCGCGGATGCAACACACTGCGGCAGGATTTTTTTTCCACAAAGACTGCTTCCTTTGCTCCTCTGCTGAGTGCCTCAATCCCTATCGCACCGCTCCCGGAAAACAGATCCAGAAAACGGATACCGTATAGTTCATCCTGTATCATATTAAAAAGCGTTTCTTTAATCCGGTCCGTGGTCGGTCTGGTCTCCATTCCGGGAACCGTCTTAAGTGCCAGTCTCCTGGCTTTGCCTGCGATAACTCTCATAATTTCTTCCTTTGTTCTGTGTTTTTCTATTATAAAGGTTTTCACACTTCACGTCAAGCCGAAAAAACAGGAAAACAACGGAAGCAAGCAGCATTTGTGAGCTTATGTATCAAAGGATTCTTTCGTTTTTGATGCTTCCGGTCTCTTTAAATACTTCCCACTCTGAGATATTGACTGCATGGTCACCGATACGTTCCAGATATTTTGCAACCATCAGAAGATCCACACAGGCATCGGTGTCTTTTTTGCCTTCTTTCAGGCAGGCAACCAGTTCCTCTTTCACCTGGTTGAAAAGCTCATCAATCTTATCGTCTCTCTTATAAAATTCTTTTTTGCCTGCTCTTTATCTCTTGCCATAAAAAGCTCTACCCCATCACAGAGGATCTTTCTGGTCTCTTCGAGCATCTCCGGCATGGACGGTGCATACTCTTTGTAGCTGATGCCGTTCAGACGCACTGCCATATCTGCGATATCCGCTGCATGGTCACCGATACGTTCCATGTCACCGACTGCTTTCATAACAGAAGATACGATACGCAAATCACTTGCCAGCACCGGCTGCTGCCTGGTCAGAAGCAGCAGGCATTCTGCTTCAATCTTACGCTCCATCTCATTGATCTTACGGTCATTTTTCTGGATTCTGTCCAATTCTTCCAGATTATTAAATGCAATCGCTGAGAGCAGATCTGCAAAAAACCTGCTGAATCCCCTTTCCCATGGCATCCATGTTTTCGCGAAGAGTCTCCAGTTCGTGTTCAAAATTCATTCTCACTGACATTGTTTTTCCCCAATCAACCAAAACGTCCTGTAATATAATCTTCGGTCCTCTTATCCTGCGGTCTCGCAAAGATGTCATCGGTATGGTTAAACTCGATCACTTCTCCTACCAAGAAGAATGCGGTGTCATCCGATACACGTGCTGCCTGCTGCATGTTATGGGTAACGACCACGACTGTATAATCCTTCTTCAGCTCTTCCATCAGCTCCTCAACCTTAAGAGTTGAGATCGGATCCAGTGCCGAGGTCGGCTCATCCATCAGAAGCACGTCCGGCTGTACGGCCAGTGCTCTTGCAATACAGAGACGCTGCTGCTGTCCGCCGGAAAGCCCCAGTGCTGATTTTTTCAGGCGGTCTTTTACCTCATCAAAGATCGCTGCTCCACGCAGACTCTCTTCCACGATCTGATCGAGTGTCGCTTTATCTTTAATGCCATGGATCCTCGGTCCATATGCAATGTTATCATAAATGCTCATCGGGAATGGATTTGCCTGCTGAAATACCATACCCACTTTTTTTCGAAGCAGTGTGGTATCTGCCTTCGGACTGTAGATATCTTCTCCGTCAATCAGGACTTTTTCCTTCTATTTTTACGTTCTCAACCAGGTCATTCATACGGTTTAAGCACTTCAGAAAGGTGGATTTACCGCATCCGGACGGACCGATAAATGCAGTGATCGCATTTTCCCGAATCTCCATATTGACATGTTTTAACGCATGATTCGTTCCGTAGTGCAGGTTCAGATCCTGCACACTGATTTTTGTATTTTCCATGGTGATGCTCCTCTTTCTTTTTATTTCATCCGCGTTACATTGAAACGCTTCGCCAGATATTTTGTCAGGAAATTGATGCACAGTACGATCACAAGAAGTACAAATGCAATTCCAAACGCTACATTATATTCTGCTTTTGAGCTGCTAAGATACAGCTGGATCGTCAAAGTTCCGCCCGGCTGCAGGATCTTGGGAAGCCATCCTCCCGCTTTCGGGAGCAGATAACCGCTTCCTGCCGTAAAGAGCAGGGCTGCCGATTCTCCGACGATACGTCCGATCGCCAGAATCACTCCGGTGATGATGCCGGGCATGGCAGACGGAAGCAGGATTGTACGGATCATGTGCCATTTTGTTGCTCCCATGCCAAGTGCTCCGCTCCGGTAAGAATCCGGAACCGTACGCAGAGCTTCCTGCGTGTTTCGCGTGATCAGTGGCAGGATCATAAGGCTCAAAGTCAGAGCACCGGTCAGCAGAGAATAACCAAGTTTCAGCGTTGTTCCAAAAACACGCTTCCGAAAAGTCCGAAAATAATCGATGGGATACCGGAAAGTGTCTCAGTCGTAAATTCAATGATCCTTACGATCTTGCCCGGTTTGGCATACTCATTCAGATAAATGGCACTTCCCACACCGATCGGCGTTGCGATCACCAGCGTGATCATGATGATATACAGCGTATTGACAATATTTCCGGCAATGCCGACCGTTTCTTTTCTTGCACTTGTTACCGTTGTCAGAAACTCCAGGCTTACACTTCCGATTCCTCTTACCGTTACATAACAGATGATCATCAGAAGAACAGAAACTGCTATGGCTGCTGACAGATAAATGCATCCGTACAGGAACTTGTCCATGCCATGTGTTTTTTTATTATAAATTGAATTCTCACTTTGCATCGTCGTCTATTCCCTTCTTCAGTATCCGTGTCAGAACCACATTGATCAGCATGATGAATACAAACAGCACCAGACCGATCGTGAATAAAACCTGTCTGTGTAAATCTGCTGCATATCCCATTTCACTTACGATCGCTGTTGTCAGAAAACGAACCGAATTGAATGGGAACGGAGGATTTACTGAACTTCCTGCTACCAAAGTGATCGCCATCGCTTCGCCGATTGCTCTTCCTGTTCCAAGTACGATGGCTGTAATGATACCGGATTTTGCCGCCGGAATCATCACCTTGAAAATAGTCTGGATATGGGAGGCTCCCAAAGCCAGCGATGCTGATTTCAGATTCTGCGGTACTGCTTTCAGTGCAGACTCACTGATATTTATTACCGTTGGGAGGATCATGATCGCCAGTACGATCACGGCAGACAACAGGTTCGCGCCTCCGGTGAACTGGTGTGTTTTTGAATTTTGAAAGAGAAACAGCTCCAGTTTGTACATTACCGGATTGAGCACCAGGATGCCGACCAGTCCGTAAATAACCGAAGGAATGCCTGCCAGAAGTTCCACCGCCGGTTTTACAACGGCTGCCAGTTTTTTCGGTGCAGCTTCCGCAAGAAAGACTGCGGTCAGAATACCGATCGGCACACCGATCAGGATGGCAAGTGCCGTTCCTACGATCGATGTGAGGATAATGTACAGGATACCGTAGGATGGCGTTGCCGCCGTCGGTGCCCAGACACTTCCAAAGAGAATGTCAAGGAGACCGACTTTGAAAATCGCAGGGGTTCCGCTGATGATCATGTAGAGTGTGATCGAAAAGACTGCCACAACTGCAACGACCGAACATATGGTAAAGATGATCTGTGCCGTTGTTTCTATCGCCGAGCGAGATCCTTTTGCACTTAAAATACTGAATTTGCTTTTCTTATCGTCCATTCTTTACACCAAGCCTTCGTTTTTTCCAGTTAGTCTACAGTGATCAGACCTACGGAGCTAATCAGATCTTTTCCTTCTGCGGAAGAAAGATAGTCAAACAGTGCCTGTACCGGTTCGCTCTGTTCTGAGATCTCTCCTTTTGTCGCCATAACAAACGGGCGGCTCAGGAAATAGTTTCCTGCTTTGATGTTTTCTGCTGTCGGCTCTACACCTTCCAGTTTCAGGGCTTTTACCGTGTCATCCAGGACATCCAGAGATACGTATCCGATGGAACCCGGTGTGGAAGCTACTTTTGCCATAACAGCTCCGGTGCTGTCCAGTTCGCTTGCATATGTACATTTATCTGCAACATCCAGCAGTTCTTCAAAAGCTCCTCTCGTACCGGAACCCGCTTCACGTCCGATCACAACGATCGGCGCGGAGTCTCCGTCTACATCTGCCCAGTCTGTGATCTCACCTGTGTAGATCTGTGCCAGCTGTTCTTTTGTCAGATTCTCTACTTTTGTATCCGGATTTACTACAACTGCAATACCGTCGATCGCTACGATGTTTTCTACTGCACCATTCTGTTTTTCACTGTCTTCCAGTGCACGGGAAGAGTTTCCGATATCTACGCTTCCGGAAAGAAGGGATTCAATACCTGCGGAAGATCCGGTAAATTCTGCATTTACGGTTACATTCGGATATTTCTCCATAAAAGCTTCTGCAACGGCGTTTGCCAGTTTCTCCATAGAAGTACTTCCTACCATGGAAATGCTGCCGCTCAAATCTGCGGAAGCTTCACTTGCTGCCTGTGTATCTTTGGCACTGTCTGCAGTGCTTTCAGCCGCCTGGCTTCCTGCCTCTGTCTGTGCTGCGTTTGTATCTGCCTTTGTCTCTGTTGTCGTGCCTGACTGTCCGCATGCTGCCAGACTTACTGCTGTCACTGCACAAATTCCTGCTAAAGCTGTCAATTTCTTAAGGTTCTTCATAATAATAATCTCCTCTCCTGACCTGCTGTGCCGTTTTCGTTTTATTTTTACCAGTTTTTCATTCGGCATCTGTCAGTTTCTGATTTTTCTGTTCTTTGTGAACAACCTTAAGATAACACAAAACCAGCCCACAAAAAGCATGGGCTGGTTAATCCTTGGTTATGTTTTTGTAAAGAAAAAATCTGCAATTGTAAAGAAATCGTAAAGCTTATCGGAATACGATCTCTCCGGTTTTTTCATCCATACTCTCTACAATAGCGAGAGATTCCAGGTGTACTCCCTGATCACGCAGGGCATCGCCGCCTGGCTGGAAGCCTTTCTCGATCACGATACCGGCTCCGACCAGCTGTGCACCGGAATCTTTTACGATCTGGATCAGTCCCTCCATTGCCTTTCCGTTTGCCATAAAATCATCGATCAGTAACACTTTGTCATCCGGTCCGAGAAACTCCCTGGAAACGATGATGTCGTAGATTCTTCCGTGAGTATAGGACTCCACCTGTGTGGTATAGACATCTCCTGCGATATTTTTTTTTGGTCTGCGTCTTTTTGCAAAGACAACCGGCACGTTGAAAACTTCGGCAACAACACAGGCAATACCGATCCCGGATGCCTCGATCGTAAGGATCTTTGTGATCTCTTCCCCTTCAAATCTGCGTTTGAACTCTTTTCCGATCTCACGGAACAGGGATACATCCATCTGGTGATTCAAAAAGCTGTCCACTTTCAGCACATTGCCTTCTCTGATCTTGCCGTCTTTTTCTGATTCTGTCTTTGAGTATCTGCATTTCTTTATCCTCCATCATCGTTTCGTTCATTTTATTTTGATATACATCATCAGTTTTTTCAATTTTACCCTCTATAGCCTTAAATGTCAATGTACAGAAAATGTATTTTGACCCACAACGTTGAAGCCACTGAACAATTACCAGAATTTTACAAAATCTTCTGACCTTCTGCCAGCAAAACTTTCAGAATACCGGCCAGAAACATAACGGTCACCGGATTCATTTTACATTTCCGAAGCAGCACGATGCAAAGGCCGAACAGAATCACCATGCCCCAGTCGGTATCCGGCAGACGGATCACAGTCTGTCCGTTCCAGAAGGCAGAAACCAAGATGGAAATGCCGGCCGATGCGATCAGTGCGATCACTGCCGGACGCAGGGAAGAAAGAATACCCTGAAGTGCTGCGAGCTTTTGATATTTTAAATAGAAGTAAGCAATAAATGTAACCAAAATACAGGACGGCAGAATACATCCAAACGTTGCAATCAGAGCTCCCGCAAGCCCTGCCGTGTTCATTCCGACAAACGTAGCTGCATTTGTGGCGATCGGGCCAGGTGTCATCTGCGAGATCGTGACAAGATCTGCGAACCCTTTCCCATCTAACCAGTGATACGTGTCCACTACCTGGTGCTGTATCAGAGGCATTGCCGCATAACCGCCTCCAAAACTGAACATTCCAATCTGAAGAAATGCAAAAAATAATTTCAGATAAATCATGATATTTTCCTCTTTCCGTACTTTGAACGTAAAAATCCCAACAAACCGCTTGCAATCACAATGTATACAACATTGACTTGAAAACACCGTTGCCGCCAGAAAGGCAGCTGCCATAATGATCCAGGAAATGGCATCTTTTTGTTTTGCCACCTCACCCGCCATCTCATATACCACAACAGCGATCACTGCCCCGACTCCGGCCTGCATGCCAAGCAACATCTGGCTTACAATAAAATTTTTGCAGAAGATCTGATAACAGACCGAGATTGCCGCAATGATCACAAACTGCGGAAGCAATGTCCCAAAGACGGCTGTCACCACGCCGGTAAGCCCTGCCAGCTTATAGCCGACTGCGATCGCTCCGTTCACTGCCACAGCTCCCGGTGCCGACTGTGCGATCGCCACCAGATCCAGCATCTCATTCTCATTGATCCAGTGATACTCATCAACAAATTTCTTTTCATCAGACTCACGATCACATAGCCTCCGCCAAACGTGAATGTACTGAGATAAAACGTAGACAGAAAAAGTTTCCATAAGACAGTTTTTTTTTTTTGATTTTAACTCCATATCCATACCTCTTTTGTGCTTTTTATGCTTAAAAGGATGTCACAACGAAAAGTCTGAAATCACGATGTACCTGTGCAGAAATAATGTTATGACTTGATGACCTGATCAGGCATCCCCTGACAATTTTAGCACATCTTTTTTTGCAAAATACATCTTTTTACATAATCTTTACGTTTCCCTTCGTGACGGATCATTCCTCTTTTTCCTCTTTTTCACAGGGTATGGTCTGAGAATGTTTCAGCCCAATGCCAACAAAATATAAAACCAATGCCACTGCCAATAGCTCTGGTTTTATATAATCGGTGCTCTGCACACTTGAAGCGGGGGAATGCTTCTCTGCGTTCAAAATAACAGGCCTCCTTTACGGAAAGTGCCTGTTATTTTCATTTAAACAAAACTTTTGTTTATTTCTTAGAACTTGCCAGCCTTTGCAGCTTCCTCGATGGAAACAGCAACTGCAACAGTAGCGCCTACCATCGGGTTGTTTCCCATTCCGATCAGACCCATCATCTCAACGTGAGCCGGTACGGAAGAGGAACCTGCGAACTGAGCGTCGGAATGCATACGGCCTAATGTATCTGTCATACCATAGGAAGCTGGTCCTGCTGCCATGTTATCAGGATGAAGGGTACGACCGGTACCACCGCCGGAAGCTACGGAGAAGTATTTCTTTCCTTTTTCGATGCATTCTTTCTTGTATGTACCTGCAACCGGATGCTGGAAACGTGTCGGGTTAGTGGAGTTACCTGTGATAGAAACGTCAACATCTTCTTTCCACATGATAGCAACACCTTCCGGAACGCTGTTAGCGCCGTAGCAGTTAACTTTTGCACGAAGTCCTTCGGAGTATGCTTTTTCTGAATACTTCTTTAACTTCGTTCTTGTATGGATCGTATTCTGTCTCTACATATGTGAAGCCGTTGATTCTGGAGATGATCTGTGCAGCGTCTTTTCCACCCAGACCGTTCAGGATAACACGCAGCGGTTTTTTACGAACCTTGTTTGCCTTTTCAGCAATGCCGATTGCACCTTCTGCTGCTGCGAAGGATTCGTGACCAGCCAGGAATGCGAAACACTTGGTTTCTTCTTCCAGCAGCATCTTGCCCAGGTTACCGTGACCCAGACCTACTTTTTACGTGTATCTGCTACGGAACCGGGGATACAGAAAGCCTGCAGTCCTTCGCCGATTGCTGCTGCTGCGTCAGCTGCTCTTCTGCAGCCCTTCTTGATTGCGATCGCAGCGCCTACAGTGTAAGCCCAGCAAGCATTTTCGAAACAGATGGGCTGGATCTCTTTAACCTGATCGTAAACGTTCAGACCTGCGTCTTTAGTGATTTTCTCAGCTTCTTCGATAGAAGCGATTCCATAGCTGTTTAAAACAGAATTGATCTTGTCAATTCGTCTCTCATATGATTCAAATAAAGCCATTTCCTGTTACCTCCTAGAATTACTCTTTTCTTGGGTCGATGATTTTAACTGCGTCTGCAACACGGCCATACTGACCTTTTGCTTTCTCCCATGCAGTATTCGGGTCATCGCCTTTTTTGATGAAGTCAGTCATTTTGCCAAGAGAAACGAACTGGTAACCGATGATCTGATCATCCTTGTCCAGAGCGATACCGGTTACATAACCTTCTGCCATCTCCAGATAACGGGGGCCCTTCTTCAGGGTACCATACATAGTACCAACCTGAGAACGAAGTCCTTTACCGAGGTCTTCCAGACCTGCACCGATAGGCAGACCTTCCTCAGAGAATGCACTCTGGGTACGGCCGTATACGATCTGTAAGAACAGCTCTCTCATAGCGGTGTTGATTGCATCACATACAAGGTCAGTATTTAAAGCTTCCATAACGGTCAGACCGGGCAGGATTTCAGCAGCCATAGCTGCGGAGTGGGTCATACCGGAACATCCAACGGTCTCAACCAGTGCCTCCTGAATGATACCGTCTTTATACGTTCAGAGTCAGCTTACATGCTCCCTGCTGCGGTGCACACCAGCCAACACCGTGTGTAAAACCTGAAATATCCTTAACTTCCTTATTCTGTACCCACTTTCCTTCTGTAGGAACCGGAGCGGCGCCATGATGAACGCCCTGTGCAACCTTGCACATCTGTTCTACTTCGTGTGAATAAATCATGGTGAAACTCCTTTCAAAAATAAATTGCATATAGTAATTAGCCGCCTCCCTTTTTTGCGATCACAGGAGGCTGCAAAATACTTTCACATTATTTTCTCATAAATCGACGATTTCGTCCAGTCTTTTTTAACAAACCGGATTCTTTTGTCTTTTTCTGTCCGAAAATGCCTCTAAGATTTGGCTTCTTCGCTTCGCCAGGATCCTTTCAGGCCTTTCTGCGGACGCTGAAATGACAGTACATGGCGGTAACAGCACTGACGATCAGCAGAAAATAGAAATTCAGACCTCTTGTCAGGCACATGGACGCCGGAAGCAGTGCCCCTTTAAAGACCTGTCCAAAGGATGCTTTGTACATGATCTCTGTGATTCCCTGTGCTCCCGGAAGCGGCAGCATATCAACTGCAATATAAACAGATGCCTGAAGGATCATGATACTGAGCACAGATTCTCCGGTAAGCCCCATGCCTTTGTAGATCAGCCAGGTCATAAAAAACACACTGCATCTCTGGATAAACGTCAGGATCAGCACAAATGCAATCTTGTTTTTATGCCCGATCAGAAATACAACTGCTTCATGGTACTGATCTGCCATCTCGATCAGTTTTTCTTTTCGTTTTCCTGATTTTTTGAGAATGTGCAGTTTTTTGAGCACTGCTTCGCCGCCAAGTACCAGACTCTTAAAAGCAGCGCGGGCTGATCATGACAAACAGCAGGATCACCACCAGTGCCGTATTCAGAAACAGTCCAAGATAATAAAGATAAATATAGTTTCCAAGATATCCCATCAGCTGCGTGCGGTAAAAAAGTAAAATGGCAACGCCCATAAGGGCCAGTACCAGTTTGTATACCACCGCCACCGTCATAAGCACCACGCTGCTGTCCGATACTTTATGCCCTTCTTTCTGCATGTAATAAAGCTGCATCGGCTGTCCGCCTGTTGCAGACGGTGTGATACCGGAATAAAAAAAAAATCCCACAAACGAATATTTGATGCAGGAAAAAAAGAGGGGTTTTCCCCTCCAGACTGCCAAGAAGATACCAGATCATAATGCCTTCCGCAGATGTAAAGAACAAAGCCGTAAGAGCTGCAGCCACCAGATAAACCGGGCTTAAAGTCTGCATGGCAGCAACTACGGTATTCATATCATTTCCCTGAAAAATAACCACAATGGTAGCGGTCAATAGTACCAGGAAAAACGCCGCACTGATCAAATTTTACGATTCATAAGCTGCTCCTATCATTAAATAAACCTTTCTGTTAAAATCATGCAGAGATCCTTCGAAAATGGTTTCTGTCTGTTCCAGTTCGTAAAAATCCCTTGGTGTCACAAGCGAGAAATGCTTCTGGAAAAGCGAAATGCCATTCTGCTCCAGGATATTCGTCACAAAAGAAGAACATGTATAATGATTCTTCTGATAAAACGGTATCTGAAACAGGATGAAAGGCAGTCCGATAATACAGTAGTGATATCGCTTTCTTTGTTTATAGCACTGCAAAAGCTGTCTTGCAATACTTTTTTTTTCTGTTCTGCCGTACACTGCATACGGACTACTTTATATTTTGCATGCGGAAATACTGCCTCGATCTCCAGCGTATTTTTTTTTTTTCAAAGCCGGCGATCAGCGGAACGGCCGGATTCCTTCTCCCCACACTGTAGGCCTCTCTTAGATCGGCATCCATCGAAAGGACCACATGCACATAAGGGATCCCGATCACCCTACGGATGATGGACGCAAAGAATCCCGGTGTATCCACAAAAGCCAGATAAATCTGTTCCATAGCTTCTCTCCTTCCGATCAGTTAAAATGATAGCACTGTTTTGCCAGGCGATAACCTGCCAGTGTAAGTGCCGTCCCTGCTTTTCCAGGCAGATAAGTAAAACCGCTCACGGTCCCGAAGCGAAGCTTCCGATAAAGACCGTTTCCTCTTCTTCTCATATACTCCCACAGTTCGTTTCTTTTTTTCCATTGCCTCTTCCGTTCCGATCAGCAAAAGATGAATGGAAGAAATCGACATCATGATTGACAGATTCCGTACCAGATAATCCGCCAGTTTTGGATGTTCCTTCTGTACTTGCTTCAAATCCGCACACCCGGAAACCATTTTTGTAACCAGAATCTGTTGGTCGATCCTTTTCATCAGCACCTGCTCATTGACCGACTGATCCTCTCTTCCAAGGAAATAATGGTAGAGATCCAGATCCAGGTACAGGATCGTCTTTACAAACGGAAGCGGCTGGTTGGCAAACAGATTGTCCACATAAAACGTATGCCGCGGCAGGCGTACGCCTGACCTTCGAAGTACTTCTGTCCGGCAGATCTGAGCGTGCATCACAAGGTACTGCGATGGATGAAATTTCCCGATGGTATCCCAAGTACAGACTTTTCCATTGCGAAATACATTCTCATAGCCCATCCGTTTCTGTTTTCCTTCATATAAATGGTCGTACAGATAGTTGCAGATGATCAGATCCGCTAAAGCCCCCTGTCTCTTTCTTTTTCGGATCTCCGTCAATAACTTTTTCAGAGCTTCCTCATCCAGCCAGTCATCCGAATCCACCACTTTGAAATATTCTCCAGCTGCCAGAGACAGTCCTTTGTTCACTCCGGCTCCGTGACCACCGTTTTTCTGATGTACCGCTCTGACTGTTTCCGGATACTTTTCTGCATAGCAATCTGCGATTTCACCGGTCCGATCCGTGGAGCCATCATCGATCACGATGATCTCCACCTCCTCGCCTCCCGCCATCAGCGACCTCAGGCATCGCTGCATGTAATCCTGCGAATTGTAGCATGGCACTGCAAACGTGATCAATTTTTCTTTCATCTATTCATAAATCCCTTCTTAATAGTTTTTGTGTTCATCTTGGTATCATGATACCTGTGAATTGCTCCGTTATAAAGTAACTTCCATCTGATATATTATACATAGTATAATATGCCGCCGCAACGCCCGCTTTCTTAAACTTTATTTAATTTCTTATTGCATTCTTCAGAAACCACAGCTTCCCGGATACGCAAAAACAGGAGATGGAACATGGAAAAACGGTGCTCCTTCTCCTGCTTTGGTTTTAAAATATGATGTTATGTTTCAAAGATGTCCTGCCATTACTTCATGCTTTATAGCTTCAGATCCGGCATCTCAGATATTTAAGAACTGTTTTACGATCTTTGGCATATCCTCTGTCTCTACCACATTCTTGTGAAGAACCGGAGCTGTACGGATCTCTTCGATCGCCTGCGGAACTTTCACACCGGACAGTTCGCTCAGTGCGTCTACCAGTTCGAAATCACCCATGCCTTTGTACTTTTCTGCATCAATGGCATCCATAACACTTCTGGTAAATTTATACGGACTTGCTGTGGATGCGATCACGGTCTTGGTCTGATCACCGGTCTCTGCCACATACTTGCGGTATACTCTGGAAGCAACAGCGGTATGTGTGTCCATAATATAACCTGTTTTTTTGTAAACTTCTGCGATTTCTTCGGCAGTTTCTTTTTTCGCTTGCATAGTTGCCGTAGAAATCTTTCAGCTGAGCTTTCATCTCATCTGTAATCTCATATTTGCCTTCTGCTGCCAGATTCTGCATCAGAGTTACATCTTTTGCTGCATCTGCACCTGCGATCTTGTAGATCAGTCTCTCCAGGTTGCTGGAGATCAGAATATCCATAGATGGAGATGTGGTCAGGATAAAATGACGCTTTCTGTCATAGTCTCCAGTACGGAAGAAATCATAAAGAACTTTATTATCGTTGGATGCACAGATCAGCTTGTCGATCGGCACACCCATGTTCTTTGCATAGTAGGCTGCCAGAATATTTCCGAAGTTTCCGGTAGGTACTACAACATTGATCTTTTCTCCCTTTGCCACTTCACCGTTTGCATACATTTTTGCATAGGCATATACATAATATACCACCTGTGGAACCAGTCTTCCGATATTGATGGAGTTTGCGGAAGAGAACTGATATCCTGCCTTATCCATCTGTGCTGCCAGTTCTTTGTCACCAAACATTTTTTTCACGCCTGTCTGTGCATCATCAAAATTGCCATGGATCCCTACTACAAAAAGTATTGGCACCTTTCTGTGTTACCATCTGCTTCTCCTGAATCGGGCTGACACCGTGCTTCGGATAAAATACAATGATTCTCGTACCCGGAACATCCGAAAAACCTGCTAACGCTGCCTTTCCGGTATCACCGGATGTTGCTGTGAGGATCACGATCTCATTCTTCACCTGATTTTTCTTTGCGGATGTGGTCAGAAGATGCGGCAGAATGGACAATGCCATATCCTTAAAAGCAATCGTCTTTCCGTGGAACAGTTCCAGATAATAAGCCTCATCTTTTTTTACAAGCGGAGCGATCTCCTTTGTATCGAATTTCTCATCGTATGCTTTTGCGATGCAGTCTTTCAGTTCCTCTTCCGTAAAATCGGTAAGAAACTGACGCATAACTTCATATGCAGTCTCCTGGTAGCTCATCCCTGCAAGGGTGTCCATATCTGCTTCCAGTGCCGGAAGACTCTCCGGTACGAACAGACCGCCATCATCTGCCAGTCCTTTCAGGATTGCCTGGGATGCAGTTACTTCGACATCGTTGCTTCTGGTACTTTTGTATAAAAGATTCATAACAGCCGTCCTTTCCTTCAAACGCCATATTTTGCGATAAACTTTACGGGAGTCACCTTACATCTGATGCAGTCTCTCCACGCTTAATTCCAGATTATAACATACCTTTTTTCACTGTGCAAGAGCAAAGGAACGAAGTTGAGAAAAACCGGAGACACTTCTTAGCATGCCCCCGGTTTTTTCTCATGCAGCGGATCATTCATCCGCAAAACAGAAAAAATTCGTGTCCGCCATATTCAAACATCTGCACCAGATTCTGGTCAAACCAGACCATATTCTGGGCTTCCGCACTGGCACGTGCTGCAAAGAACAGTGCCCCCTGCGAATAATCTTCCCCGGCCAATGCCCGGTCTACCGCCTCGATCGTATCATCCGTGATCGAGACCGTATAGATCCTGCCGTCGTCGGTAGGGGAAAACTGCGGCGAACCGCCCGCCGTCTGCCAGACAACATCGTAGATCGTATCTGGAAATCTGGAATCCTTTACACGATTGAGCACGACATTGGCGATCAGGATCTTACTTTTGATGTCTCCCCCTGTCGCCTCCGCTTCTACGATCTGAAGAAGTGTGTAATAATCATTCCCATCCATCTGATTTTCCAGCACTTTCTGCTGTGCATAATAGCCGATGCTTCCGATGTTTTTTGCACACTCCTCCACGTACTTCTGGTAGAGGGCATTTTTTCTGATTCGTGATGTTCCGGCAAGGATCTCCTGATTCGCCGTCTCAAGATCAACGCCATCCGCTGCCTGCGAGTACGCTTCCAGCTTGTTTACGCTGGCAACAATTCCCATCAAGCCTGCCTGAAGCTCCTCTTCCTTCACATCCTCACCCTCACCTGCTTCTTCTGCATTTCGGGAGGCTTTTTACAGCATATACCTGATTCTTTCCTCCTCCGGTAAAACTGCCCGCTGTAAAAACCAATACAGCCACCACAACTGTACCTGTCATAAGAACTGCACAGTTGCGATAAATCTGTTTGCTGAGTGTACGTGAAAAACATACCTTAAAAAAACCACAGATATTATCTAAGATCACTCCCAGCAGCCACATAATGCCATTCCTCCTTCCGCAGTTGATGTACCTGCATTATAAGTGAAGAATTTGTTACATGTCAAGGTAAATGTTACAGATTCGTTACATTTTACAACATATTTTTTTCAGTCACATACAATTTTATGAGATGTTTCCATAATTTTACAACATTTCAAACATTATTTGTTGCAATATGTATAACCTGTTTTCTTGATTTTTGTCATTTTACCCAAGTAAATTTTCGGCTTTTTTTCAACTTTTGAACAATAAATATTTCATTTTCGTTTACTCAATTGTTGATTATGTCATTTTAACATTTTTGAAATATTTGTAATATTTTGTAGTTATCCACATTTTCCTCTGAGCAGCTTATTCACTTTCTCCTTTACAAACAAATTCTTCCATTATATAATGACTGCCGGGAATGAGGTTCTCCCTGGTTTTTAACCAAACCGCTTGTATATAAGCTGATGACTTCTGCGATTTCGCAGGATCACCAGCTTTTTTTATGCGGGCAACGAGCCAAAGTCCGTGCTTGCACGAGACCTTGGCGACTGCCGCGATAACTTGAGAAACCCGCAAAGCGTGTTTCTCATAGTTTCATTATAATAAAGGAGGTCTTTATGTTAACATCACTTGCACTCATTTTTCTGACCGGCCTGCTCCTGGCATCTCTTTTTTGAGAAGCTGAAGCTGCCCCGTATCATCGGTATGCTGCTTGCCGGCATTTTGCTTGGTCCGTATGTGCTGAACCTGCTGGATGATTCCGTATTATCCATATCATCCGATCTGCGGCAGATGGCACTGATCATTATCCTGATCAAGGCCGGGCTTTCTCTGAATCTTTCTGACCTGAAAAAGGTCGGTCGTCCTGCGATTCTGATGTCCTTTGTTCCCGCCACATTCGAGATCATCGGATATGTTCTGCTGGCACCGACTTTGCTCGGCATTTCCAAAATCGAGGCAGCAGTCATGGGATCTGTGCTCGCTGCCGTTTCCCCTGCCGTCGTCATCCCGCGTATGGTCCAGCTCATGGAAACAAATTATGGCACCGAAAAAAGTATACCCCAGCTCATTATGGCCGGGGCATCCTGTGATGATATTTTTGTCATTGTCCTGTTTTCTACATTTTCCGGCATGGCCCAGGGCGGTTCTGCAAACATCATAGATTTCGTAAACATTCCGGTATCCATCCTGCTTGGCATTGTGATCGGTGCCATCATTGGTTATCTGCTCGCCCTGTTTTTTGAAACCTGCCACAGACAGGGGCATAGCATCCGCAGCAGTCTGAAAGTCCTGATCCTGCTCAGCCTTGCTTTTCTCTGCATGGCACTGGAGAACCGCCTCAAAGGAATCGTTGCCATTTCCGGACTTCTTGCCGTTGTCAGTATGGCATGCGTGGTAAAGCTGAAAAGTCCCATCGATGTCACCAATCGTCTGTCACTGAAGTTTGGCAAGCTCTGGATCGCTGCCGAGATCCTGCTCTTTGTACTGGTCGGTGCCGCTGTAGACATCCGCTATACGATGCAGGCCGGAATCGCCGCAGTCGCCATGATCCTGCTGGCTCTTGTTTTCCGTGCCGTCGGTGTCTGCCTGTGCATGACAAAAACTTCACTGAATTTCAAAGAACGGCTTTTCTGCATAATTGCCTATCTTCCTAAAGCAACCGTTCAGGCTGCGATCGGTTCCGTCCCGCTTTCCATGGGACTTGCCTGCGGACAGATAGTGCTTTCTGTCGCAGTGCTGGCGATCCTGATCACCGCACCGCTTGGAGCGATCGGTATTGACCGGACTTACAAAAAGCTGCTTGTTATTACTCACCATTTGCAGAAGTGGGAGTCTTCTCGACTGAGATAAACTCTGCAGATTTTATACCCGTTCTGCTCTCTGTCGTACAGAAGCATCCGATCGTCCCTGCCCATCTTGCGTTCTTCTTCCAGAACGCTTCGGATTGTCTCCAGATCCCTCTGGATCGTCCGCTCTGTCACCTGATAGTGACGTGCTTCCTCTTTTTTTCTTCAGGATGTCACCATATGACAGTCTCACAAACAGGCTCAGAACTCTGGTATTTCTGCCTTCCTTTTCTCCCATGCTATCCTCCTTCCATATGATCTGAGAGAAGTGTAGCATGTTTTCTCTCCGGCGTTGTGAAAATGATTTAATCTTCCCTTTTGAACTCAATCTCCCCATGGCAGTATGTATCCACAAACCACGTAAGCTCCCTGCGAAAGTCTACTGCTTTGCTGCTGTTCCAGAAATCTTTCATCTCATCATACTGAAGCTCATTCTGAATATTTGACAGGTGATCAATCTGCTCTTCTGTCACACTTTGATGCAGTGCCGTCTCAAATGTTTTATATAATAGTTTCCGTTCTCCGGCAAAGTACCGATCCAGGCTGTCAAAAAACGGTGCATCCTGCTGATCTTCCACGGATACGATCACGGACATGCTGTAAAATACAAACGCTTCCTGCTGCAGTCCGATCTCTGCCAGAATGTCTGCATAGTGTTCCAGATCTCTTGAAAAATGGTATTTTCTCGTTTCTTCATTATAATTTGGCCAGGCATCCTCTGGTTTTGGAGTCTGATACTCATGCAGGGTCAGCGTGTATGCTTTCCGGATGATCTGAAGTACATTCTGAAATTGTTTCTGTCTGCCCCCACACCTTGCACGATCCTCTGCAAACCATTTATATTGCTTATAGTCCGGCTCTGCCCCTTCTTTTTGCATCCTCTGAAATAAAAGTTCCATCCGCTGATAACACTTCTCTTCCATCGGATCTTCTTTTCTGTCACGATAACTTCTTGCTGCATCTTCCCAGATTTTTAACTGTTTTTCTGTTTTCTGACCTTTGACATCCGTTTTTGCCACCAGAAAATAATCGCATTTCTTCTGCAATTTTTCTGCCCTTTCATCCAGCACACTGCATTTTTCCCGATAACAGGATGCAAGTATTTTGTATCCGAGACTTCGCAGATAAGCATCCTGATTTTTCACCTGTTTCTGACGTTTCAGAGCTGCAAAAGCATCCCACATCGCTTCCTTTTATAATCTCCCGGAAGGTTCCGATAACAGCTGCCGCGGTATAAAAGTGCCTTTATCTCCTCTGCTGCCAATTTTTCTTTTCCTTTCGTCTGCTTCAAGAAAATGTGATACCAGAACTTCTGCCAGACTTTCATATCCCATATAATCTGCCTTATACCATCTGTCTCCAACTTTCCATTTTCGCTGATCTCCTTTCGAAGTATGACCTGTTTTATGAAATGGAGAATGGTTATCGAGATTCCGTCTTTTCATTTCATTGCTCCTTTTTCAGAATCATAATCCACTGGTGATCTCCTTCCATACGCCCCTGTGTTTTCTCTACAATCAGCAGTGGATCATAAAATGGAAGATTCATTTCTCTTAAAATTTCTTTTTGCATGGTCACGAGTCCTTGAAAAACAGCGATCTTCCAGAAAATATTCAAAATCTTTCCAATCCGGATTTTCTATAACTCCAAAAGCTCTTAACAAAATCTGTTCTGTATAATTATGGATTGTGATCTTCTCATGTCCAAAATCAATATCAATGGTAGTACATAAATCATTATGATTCATAAAGTTCATTCTCATTTTGACATCTGGATCTTCACTGAATCGATGGGCACGTTTTAGCTGATTATAGATTGTCTGACGTGAAACCTGATATTTTCTTGCAAGATCTGAGATACTCTCTCCCCTGACTGTATAATGCCACCATTTCTGCTGCTTGTATTTCTGTAAAAAATTCTTTCTTCCGGAAATATTTCTCTGCTTTTTTGATTATAAGATGCCACATCTCTTGAAATTTTCTTCAGCTGTTCCAGATCTGTTGTTCCAAAAATTTCCAGTATTTCATTTTCAAATGTTGTCCCCATGTGAGCATTCCTCCTTTTTTTTTCAGGTATAACATGCTTCACATGAATGTCAAGAAATTATTATTTGGCACTTATTGTCTCCAAAAGGCATAAAAAACCCCGGTGTGCCAGCACCGGGAGTTTTTTCAAGTATATTTCTTTTTATTATTTTTTATTCACAAAATATTTTTTTATTTCTCTTAACTCTTTTCTCCTGTTTTTCTTTCCTTTATGCTACGGTCTCCCAGATAGGTCTGACCTGCTTTGCCCTGCACGGCATCTACGATGTTGATACAGCAGTTGCCCATTCGGTCAATATGGTGGATAATGCGGTTGTATGGCTCGGTAAGTTTTGCCTTGCATTTTCCTTCACCGACACGTTCTACATGGGATTTTCGCATCTTGATACCAAGATCGAGGATCTTTTCTTTTTCTGTTGCAGAATATCTTTTGCAGCCTCCGTATTTCCGGTCGCCATCATCTGAACGGCTTTCGTAAACATTTCCTGGATCAGCTGCAGGCTGTGCCGCATATCACGCATGGCATCTTTGGAATATTTATATTTTTTCTCCTCTTTATCTTTCAGGGAGAGACAGACTTCTCTGCAAAGGGCACTCATACGATCCACATCACTTAAAATATACATGATACCTGCTGTCTGGTTTGCCTGCTCCTCGGTCAGTCCGCCGGATGCAAACAATTCGGAGAGGTATTCGGTGATTCGTTCGTAAAGTTTTCTGGTATCTTCGGAGTTCTGGATCACTGCTTTTATTTTCTCGCTGTCACTTTCTGTGGATACTGCGATCAATTCTTTTAAGTTGTCGCTAACCAGCTCGATACATCTTGCCACTTCTTTTACGACCAGCTGAAGTGCTGCGGTCGGCTGTGAAACCAATTTGGAATCCAGAAACTGCGGTTCTGCGTTGCTGTAGACTTTTTTCTGTCCGTCCGGAATGATTTTCATAACGATCTTGACCATCAGCCAGATCAGCGGTACCCAGATGACCGTCATGGTAATATTAAACAGGGTATGTGCATTTGCAATCTGTCTGGAAATAACTGCAATCTCCGGTCCTTTCGGAGAGATGTACTGGATCAGGGCTGCGTATGGTTTTACAAACCAGATAAACAGAAAACATCCGGAAATGTTGAAAATGCAGTGTGCAAGTGCGGTTCGTTTTGCATCTTTGGTCTGTCCGATACTTGCAAGCAGAGCTGTAATCGTGGTTCCGATGTTATCACCAAGCAGAATCGGGATTGCTCCGACAAGACCCAGGATACTGCTGACGCCGTCCGGTCCAGGCTGTTCTGCAAAGTTCTGTAATACTGCGATCGTGGCACTGCTGCTCTGTACGACAAGTGTCATCAGGGTTCCTACGGCTACACCAAGAACCGGAATATGAGAAACCTGCTCGATCATGTCTGTAAATATCGGGCTGGATGCCAACGGTTTCATGACGCTTCCCATCGTCTCGATTCCAAGGAACAGAAGGCCAAATGCAAAAATGGTTTGTCCGATGTTTTTGCACGTTCGGATTTTACTACAAAACTAATGATAAATCCGATAAAAATAATCGGATAAATATAATCACTTAACTTAAAGGCAATGATCTGTGCCGTCATCGTCGTTCCGATGTTGGCTCCGAGGATGATGGAGATTGCCTGCGGCAGATTCATCAGTCCTGCACTTACAAAACCGATCGCCATAACGGTTGTCGCACTGCTGCTCTGCAGAACGGCGGTTGTCAGTGCTCCTGCCAGAACGCCAAGGATTGGATTCTTGGTAAGCAATGCCAAAATCCGTTTCATTTTTTCGCCTGCTGCCTTCTGAAGGCAGTCGCTCATCATATTCATTCCGAAAATGAACACTGCCAGACCACCGAGCAACCCAAATATTACCTCTAATGTACTGTTCATGATTTCTCCTTCTTCGCTTTACATACGTTTTTCATTTCAGATTCGTTCTTTATTCGGGATGCAGCACATTTTTTCAGGGGCTTGGAACTTTCGCCCCGCACCCCCACATCACCAAAGCATCTACAGTATAACGATGCAATGTAAAGTCCACGACAGTGTAATGTAAAATCTGTGTAAAGTCTCGTAAGGACAAAGCCACTGTTCTTCAAAATTTTTCTTATCAAGTTTATGTAAAACAGGCAATGGTACAAAAAGATCACATACCAAAATGCTTTTATACATTTCAGTATGTGATCTTTAAGGTATGTATATCTTATTTCAAGTCGAACGTACGTGAGATTTTGGCGGGCAATTCTGGTCAGCTTTGCTGACATTTACCTACTTTGCAGCAATATCTGTTTTTACATAATTTTGCGGAACAGATCCTTCAGATCTTCTACACTTGCATCCTTCGGATTTCCCGGTGCGCATGCATCAGCAAAAGCGGATTCTGCCAGGAAATCAAGGTCTTCTTCTTTGATCGCTTCCAGTTTTGTCGGAATTCCAACATCAACAGAAAGTTTTCTTACTGCATCGATTGCTGCCTTTCTGTATTCTTCTACAGACATATCATCAACGCCTTTTACACCCATTGCACGGGCGATCTCACGGTATTTCTCTCCGGTGCAGTCCGCATTGTACTCCAAACGATTGGAAGCATCATGGCACATGCCACACCGTGCGGCGTATCATAAACCGCGCCTAAGGTATGTGCCATGGAGTGGGCAATTCCAAGTCCTACGTTTGAGAATCCCATGCCGGCGATGTACTGGCCAAGTGCCATGCCTTCGCGGCCTTCCTTTTTGTTTTCTACTGCATCTCTTAAAGAAGCGGAGATCAGTTTGATCGCTTTCAGATGGAACATATCTGTCATTTCCCATGCAGCTTTGGTTGTATATCCCTCGATCGCATGTGTCAGCGCATCCATTCCGGTCGATGCCGTCAGCCCCTTCGGCATGGAGGACATCATTTCCGGATCTACCACAGCAATGATCGGCATATCATGCGGATCTACGCATACAAACTTTCTCTTTCTCTCCACATCCGTGATAACATAGTTGATCGTAACCTCTGCTGCGGTACCGGCTGTGGTGGGTACTGCGATGATGGGTACACATGGGTTTTTTGGTCGGTGCAGTTCCTTCCAGACTTCTGACATCTTCAAATTCCGGATTGGCAATGATGATACCGATTGCTTTTTGCAGTATCCATGGAAGAACCGCCGCCGATGGCGATGATATAATCTGCTTTAGAATCTTTAAATGCCTGAACACCATGTTTTACATTGTCGATGGTCGGGTTCGGCTTGATATCAGAATAGAGCTGGTATGCAAGTCCGGCTTTTTCCAGCAGATCTGTCACTTTTGAAGTAACGTTGAATTTAACCAGATCCGGATCAGAGCATACAAATGCTTTCTGAAAACCGTGTGCCTGTGCTTCGTTTACGATCTCTGTGATCGCACCTGCACCATGAAAAGAGGTTCCGTTTAAGTTGATTCTGTTTGCCATAGTTATTACATCCCTTCTGTAAAATTTTAACGTTTCCGGCAATGATTTTGCTGTATCTATGTAGCTGTGCATCATCATTCCGTTTCACTTTGTTATTATCTTAACACTTTTGCACAAAAAGAAAAAGTGACAAAACAGACTAAATGTAACATTTATCAAAAATACTTTTTTGCAACGAAATCACAGGCAGATATCTGCCTGTCAGAATCCGAGACAATCTATTGTTTACCTGACCATATCCAGTTTCTCAAACAGTTCTTTTAGTTTTACCGGCATCGCTTCTACCATCAGTTCTGCCAGTCCTTCTGGTGCGGCCATCTTTTTCCCAAGCACCCATTTTACGGTCATATAGACAGAACTTCTGCAATACATTTCCAGCAGATCATGCATCTCTTCTTTCATTTTACATCCGGTTTTTTCCCGGATCAGATTTTCATAAAAGGCGAGGATCAGCTTAAAATCATGCTCCCTCAGAGAATTCTGTTCATCATAGCAGAACGCTGCAGCAAAAAACTGTTTCTCCTGCTCAATGTAGGTAAATTTCCGCACAAGTGCATCGTAAACACTTGTTTCTCTTCCCATATGCTCAAACGACTGATCCAGGATTTTTCCAAAATACCAGTTGATAAGGTCATATTTATCAAGAAAATTGCGATAAAAGTCTGTCTGGTCAGACCACATTTTTCTGCCAGCTGCTTTACTGTGATCGCATCCACTTTGGAAGTCTTCATACATTCCTTCATGGCTTCTGCTAATTTATACTTGGTTTTTCGTTTTTTCCATCTCCATTCCCTCGTCTTCGAATACTGAGGTGGCGGCTTTATCTGTTTTTACTTTTCTGACTGCAGACCATGCACCGAATTTTTTCGTTCCGTTTATCTTCTGATAAGCCCGTATCCTCACATAGCATCCTTTTTTTTTTTTAATTTCTTATTCTTTACGACGAGTTTTTTCGTATTTTTTCGTTATGAACTTCGTTGTTATTGCACCTTTGTTTTTCTTTGCTTTTCCTGAAGTCGGATAGACTTTGATCTGATATCCGGAAGCTTTTGCCACTTTTCTGACAAGCGTTATGGTCACTGTCGGGGACACCTTTTTTTTTTTGCACTTTTGATACTCGCTTTTCCGACTTTTATGCTGCTTTGTGTATCCGGCTTTCTGTCAGGCGTCTTTTCATCATCTTTTCCGGTTGTCGTTTCCGCCTTTTTCTGCACCACTGTAACTTTGCAGTTCGCTGTGATATTTCCCGCCTCGCTTACCGCTGTGATCACGGCAGTTCCTGCGGCATGTGCTGTAATTTCTCCACATTCATTGACGGTTGCGACTGCCGGATTTGTGCTTGTAAAATAAATTCTCTTATTTCTGGCATCTTCCGGATGTATGATCGCTGTCAGTTTTTCCGTGCTTCCCGGCGTCAGCTCCATACTGTCCTTATCAAATAAAATCTGCTGCGGTTCTTCCTTTCCATCTGAAGAAAGATATACTTTTTCATATACCGTTCTGTAAGTATAGGAGGCATCTTTTCCATCCCGGTCATTCAGATGCTCATAAGTGATCTCATAGACGCCGCCCACTTTAAAAGCAATGGAATTGTCCGCATATGAGATCAGCGTACCATTGACCTGATATGCCTGAGAATCCAGAAGATTTGCCGGATCAATTTTCCAGACTGCTCCACTGTTCAGACATCTGACCGTCACTGTCGTATCTGACGTCGGTTTCAGTCCATTGTAAAACTGGCATGTCCACATTCCGGACGGTGCAAAACCACTCTCTGAAATGGTAACTCCTTTTTGCCGGCCATGCCACAACTTCTGCATCATAATCCTGTGTTCCTGTCATTTTGTGGCATCCCTGCTGCAATGTATTTCCTACACCGATGTATTTCCATGACGGATTCAGCAGATTATAGCGATGTCCTCTGGTATAATATTGCCCGGTTCCATAACTGTCGTCCAGGGCATTGCTGATACTTCCAATGATGTTTGTGCTGAGAATGCCACACATAAACAGATTTTCTCCGGAACCGCTCTGGCACTTTGCATAGTATTCATCGCTTAATCCGTCCAGTTGAGGCGGAAAATGCGGATTTGGATTGCTGATCTTGTTTTTGGACAGATACACCGTATAGGTTGATTTGCACTGTGCATCTGCGGATAACTCTTCTGAATACTCCAATGGATTCAGTCCACCGCCTGTGCGGATCGCATTCAGAAAATCCACTGCCCCTTTTGCAATTCCTTCGCTTAATTTTCCTCCTTCTATTGTATCCAGAGAATCATAGGACGGTTCTACTTCATAATAAGATTTTTCTGCATTAAATTCTTCTACTGATTTTGCATAATAATCTCTCGCCTGTTTCAGCTGCTGCTTTTCCTGTGCCGTGTACGCTACAGGATTCCATTCTGCCAGCAATTCCTTATTGACAAATCCATTGATCACCCAGTACTGGCTCTTGTCGCTTCCTTTTGGATAATACATGAGTCCTATCGCATTTCCATTTTTACAGGTATAGTTTTTCCCTTTTTCTGCAAATTCCAGCGGATTTGGATAGCGATATTCCGGGAAACTGATCAAGCTGCTTCCCATCAGCTGATAGCAGGCACTCTGCCCAGTATCATTACAATAATCATATACCGTGCTGTAATTATCTGCAAGCTGTGCCCCGACATTAAACAATTGTTCGTCAAAACAGGTCGGCGTGTCATATCCATGCAAATCCAGTATATTTTTTGCTGCGTTGATATCCCTGTCATGATTTGTTCTACAGACAGGACATGTCCATTCCCTTACTGATAGATTTTTTGTCTCTGTATTTTGGTATCCACAGGCTGAACACAGCTGACTACTGGCATAGAATCTATCTATTTTGACATATTTTCTGCCATTCCACTTTGCCTTATATTCTAACTGTTTTGTCAGCTCATACCATGATACATCACTTATAAACTTTGCCAAACGGTGATTTTTTACCATGTTTTTTATCTGCAAATCTTCCGAAACTATCACTTGGTTTTCGCTGATAATCTCATGCGATATCTTGTGCAGATAGTCTTTTCTGCTATTTGTTATTTTTTCATGGCATAATGCTATCTTTTTCTTTGATCTTGTAGTAATTTCGGCTTCTCTTTTCTTTTATGTGCTAACTGTCTTTGCAGCTTTGTCAGTTTCTTTTCATATTTTCTGATGATTTTTGGATTTTTGTATTTCTTTCCAGCAGAAGTAATACATAACTCCTTAATACCTAAATCTATTCCTGTATTTTGATTTATATGTGGCAGTTCCACATGTTCTGTTTCCACTAAAATTGATACATAATATTTTCCACTCGGAACTTGTGATATCGTTGCCGATTTTATCTGTCCGCTAAAATTTCTATGCAGTTTTGCTTTTATTCCTTTTAATTTAGGCAGTTTTACTCTATTTCCCTCGAAATCTACTGCTATATTGCAATTCGTAAAATTTGTTGTATATGACTTATGATTATCGTGTTTACTCTTAAACTTCGGATAACCTGCGTGTTCCTTGAAAAACTTCCGGTATGCAGCATCCATGTTATAAATCGCGTTTGTCAGAGCAAATTTATCCACTTCTTTCAGCCATTCATACTCTTTCTTTAATTGTCTGTTGCAGTAATTGTTACAGTCGGTTTTACTAACTGATTTT